>Ga0208109_1000005_pt1 | contig 200428 bp, 172 predicted proteins | sample CryBogCBH18Jul08_FD_184594 | JGI IMG/M metagenome (GOLD analysis project Ga0208109, IMG submission 184594) | Freshwater microbial communities from Crystal Bog, Wisconsin, USA - CBH18Jul08 (SPAdes) (version 2) | ecosystem: Environmental > Aquatic > Freshwater > Lake | place: Crystal Bog...
TGTGTCCTCATAGCTCTGGGGTTTGATTTGGTTTGCACCTTCAAACTACGAGCTATGGGTGTTTTTTACGCTAACCCTGGGTGATTCTTATTTTCCGTTTTTGGCTTATTCTTGTTTTCCGATCACAGCATTTCCAAGTTGGTTTAAGGGTGGATTTATTGGTGTAGATGTATTTTTTGTAATTTCTGGATATTTAATATCTACGGTTATTTTTGAAAACTTAGATAAAGAAACTTTTAGTTTTTCTGAATTTTATGCTCGCCGTATTAAGCGTATCTTTCCTGCTCTTATTATTGTATTAATCGCTTGTTTAGTTTTTGGTTGGTTCGCTTTACTTGCTGATGAGTATAACCAGTTAGGTAAACACGTTGCTGCTGGTGCTGGTTTTATATCTAACATTGTGCTTTGGAATGAGTCTGGTTATTTTGATAATGTCTCAGATACTAAGCCATTACTACATTTGTGGAGTTTAGGTATAGAAGAGCAGTTTTATATCGTTTGGCCTTTTTTGTTATGGTTTGCTTGGAAGCGCAATTTTAATATTTTAACAATCACTGTTCTTGTTTGTATTGCTTCATTTGTCCTCAACATTAAGGAAATTAAGCAAGACGTAGTTGCTACTTTTTATTCACCAGAAACACGTTTTTGGGAGTTGTTAAGTGGGAGCTTATTGGCTTGGGTTACTCTTTACAAGAAAGACGCTTATACCAATCTTAGAAATAAGATTGATGGCTACCTTATTTCTATTATTTATAGAGAAAAACAAGAAGCAGATGGCAATACTTTATCTAATGTCCTATCTTTTTTTGGTTTACTGTTACTATCTTACGGATTTTGGCAAATTAATAAGGAATTAAGCTTTCCAGGTAAGTTGGCATTAGTGCCCGTCTTAGGTTCTGTACTAATCATTACGGCAGGTACTAAGACTTGGATTAATCGCACAATCTTGTCTAATAAGATTGCCATTTGGTTTGGATTAATCAGTTTTCCTCTGTACTTGTGGCACTGGCCAATTCTTTCTTTCGGACGAATTATTTACAACGAAGTTCCCACCATAAGATTTAAATTGATCGCAGTTTTTGTTTCAGTTTTGCTTTCGTGGTTCACAGTTCAAGTTATTGAAAAACCGTTTAGGTTTGGAAATAAAAGAATTGGTTTAAAGGTCGCTATACTTTGCGGTTTAGTATTTGTAATTGGGGTTTCTGGTTACGTTGTTAATAAAACCGATTTTTCTCAATCACATAGATATGAAAAATTAGCCATTAAGAGGAAAGGTTTTGAACACGCATTCGGCTTTTCGTTGTCTTGGTATAGAGGAAAGGATGACTGGTTATTTCTAGGTAATGCCTACGGCAATACTGTGGCAAAACTAAAACTTGCTATTGTTCCTACCAAGAGCGAAATAGAATCCACCAAAGAAATATTCTCAAAAATTGCTAAAACAGCGGCTCAATCAAACACAAAAGTTGTTTTGATTGTTGGTCCCAATAAATCAAATATCTACCCAGAATATTTGCCAGATAAACTCATACCATCAACAAAAAAATACAGTAGTTTCTTTTTGGACAATCTAAAAGATATCCCAAATCTTACTGTTTACAATCCGATGGATGATTTTCTTCGCCTCAAAAAAACTGAGGGAATTCTTTATTGGATGACAAACACCCACTGGAATAACAAAGGTGCCTTCTTAGCCTATTCAGGCTTTTCAAAGATTTTTGGATTGCCTGTTCCACAAGTTGAATTTCGACACGGTTCTACCCATAGTGGTGACCTTATTGGTATCTCTAAATTAAAAGATTTCCCACTACATGCAGAGGACAACTGGGATGTAGTTTGGAAAAATAAACCAGTGTGGACAGAAAAAGAAATTCAAGATGAGCAAAAAACAGCGTTTGGAGCGGCTACTATTGTGACCAATCAGAACCCACTTTCAAATAAGTATATTTGGGTTGTCGGCGACTCATTCACGGGTAGTTTAAGACAGTATTTTAATGCCACATTTAAAGAGGTTCACTATGTCGGACACTGGGATAACAAATTCAGAGATTTACCTACAGATTTGACCAAGGCTGATAAGAAACCAGATATGATTATTATTGTCAGAGTAGAACGGTCTTTTTAACTTGCTAAACTTTAAAAATTTTCGATAGTATTTAGAAGAAAAATCAACTTCTAAAAAATTAGAAGTTATTAAGACGTATATTGTGCCCAATCCGTTTAAATACGATCTAGCGAAATATCAATGTTAATGATAGACAAAGGTTATTAAAATGATACGTATATAATATTTTGCGAAGATAAAAATCGCAACGTAGATTTAGATAAAGGTTGTTTGTATAACAATATTTAGTTGAAGCAGATACAGGTGTATTTGTCTTGTCTGAGGATGGATGGTTTTGTCCGTTTTGTTGTTTAGCAATGGATGAGGTTCTTGAGTTCTCTATGATCAAGGCCTTTCACATCTGCAGTCAGGATGACGATGTAGGAGTAGCTTATCATTTCTAATTGCAGGTGCTTGCTTCGTTATTAAAAATGATTTTTTTTGTACATCTTCTTCCATTTGTTATTGGCATAATGGTCAAATGCTCATACATTCAGCTTATTCATTTCTGTAGGTAGAGAAATGATGCCGTGAAGATGAAGGGTTTCTGGATTTCTGGCACTATCAGAACTTTCATCTCACGATGCCGTGATGATTTCCCCCATTAATGTTTGATTGTAGTGTGGATAGTGTCTTTTCCCCGAAAAATCTTTTGCTGATTTGAAAGCACTTGCTGTTCTTTAGGGTAGTTGTGTATTTCAATAATGTCGGTAGTTAGTAAAAAAAATTAGAAGAAGAATGATAAAGACCCTTGAAAATCAAGGGTCTTGGATGTTGCTTGGAAGAAAAAAAATAACTATAAGTCTATAAAAAAATAGATAAAAAACGACCATTACTCCCACTCAATTGTGGCCGGTGGCTTTGACGAAATATCATAGGCCACCCGGTTGATGCCGCGAACCTCATTGATGATGCGGTTTGAAACACGGGCAAGAAAATCATGCGGAAGCTGGGCCCAGTCCGCAGTCATTCCGTCCGTTGACTCAACAGCTCTCAGGGCAAGAACATTTTCATAGGTACGTTTATCACCCATGACGCCAACCGATTGAACAGGCAGCAGGACGGCAAAGGCCTGCCATACCTGTTGGTAGAGTCCGCTTGATTTCAGCTCTTCAATGTAGATTTCGTCTGCCTCACGAAGTATATCAAGCCTCTCTTTGTTGACTGAACCAAGGACTCTCACGGCAAGACCGGGGCCTGGAAAGGGGTGGCGCATCAGGATATCTTCGGCAATGCCGAGTTCACGCCCTACGGAGCGTACCTCATCCTTGAACAGCTCGCGGAGCGGTTCGATAAGCTTGAGCTTCATGCGCTTCGGCAATCCGCCAACATTATGGTGTGACTTGATGGTTTCCGATGGGCCTTTGACGCTGACGCTTTCAATAACGTCAGGATAGAGCGTGCCCTGCACCAGAAATTTTTCCTGGAGCATGTGTTCTTCAAATATCTGTATAAAAGTTCTTCCAATGATTTTGCGTTTCTTTTCAGGAGCGGCAACATTTTTCAACCGCTTTAAAAAGAGGTCGGATGCATCGGCAAGAGTTACCTTGAGGCCAAGGGGTTTGAGGAAGCTCATTACTTTTTCTGCTTCATTTTTTCTCAGAAGGCCGTTATCGACAAAAACACAGTGCAGTTGCTTGCCGATGGCCCGGCTGACCATCACAGCAGCAACGGTTGAATCGACACCGCCGCTAATGCCGCATATAACCGTATCATTGCCTGCTTTGCGCCCGATCTCTTCGATCTGGTGCTCGATAAAGCTTTTTGATGACCAGTCTGGCTTGATGCCCGCAATAGTGATAAGAAAGTTCGAGAGAAGCTGTTTTCCATAAAGGGTATGCTGAACTTCCGGGTGAAACTGCAGTCCATACACTTTCAGAGCAGCTTTTCTGCCGTAGCTTTCAAGAGCGCACATTTCCGAGTTTCCACTGCTTGCTGTTATCCTGAATCCTTCGGGAAGCCTGGTCACCTTGTCCCCGTGGCTCATCCAGACGTCGGAGTCCGGAATGTCGCGGAAGAGCAGGCTTTCATGATCTGCGTCTCGGGTCACAATAATTTTAGCTCGTCCGAATTCGTGTTTCAAAGAGCTGGCAACTTCCCCTCCGAAATGCTTTGCGATAGCCTGAAGGCCATAGCAGATGCCAAGTATTGGAATACCGAGTGCAAAGATACCACCATCAGGAAGGATTGCAGATTCGCCGTAGACGCTTGTAGGTCCTCCTGAAAGGATGATAGCTTTCGGATCGTGTTCCCGGATGGTCTCGGGGGAGGTATTGTAGGGAAGAATTTCAGAATAAATACCCAGTTCACGGATACGACGGGCTATCAACTGAGTGTATTGCGATCCAAAATCAAGGACTAAAACCGATTGCATAACAAAACGATTGTTGGTTAAATAAGCGAATGATCAGAGCACTTCCTCTGGTTTCGGGCGAACTGCCGGAACCGGGTTCTGCTGGTTTGAAGCTCCATTGTCATTCCCGGGAGTACCTTTATCACCCTCTCCGGGTATAGTTGTTCCTTCGGATGATTGGCGCGGACGGGTCTGATAGTATTTAAAACCTTTCGGGGTATAATATTCAATATAGACATTATTGCCGAGCAGGTCGGAAGGTGTATTGGTTTGGCCGGACATTGGTACGGCAATAACCGTTTCAGGAATATGAAAATACCTGTTTTCAAGTTTCAGCGATCTGTCACTGTAGCAGCGTTTCATAAACCCGGCCCAGATTGGAAGTGCAGCGCGCGCTCCCTGACCGTACTCCATCGAGGTAAACTTTATGCGCTCGTCATCAAATCCAGTCCATACAACGGCGACGAGCTGGGGAGTGAAACCCGCAAACCAGGCATCCCTCATGCTCTGGGTGGTGCCGGTCTTTCCTGCGGCCTCAACATCAAAGCCGTAACGGGCACGGACTGCTGCACCGGTACCCTTATTGATAACATCCTTGAGCATTGAGACCATCACAAAGTTGGTGGTTGAGTCAATGGCAAAACGGCGGTTCAGGGTGTATTTTGAAAGGAGGCGGTTATGTTTGTCCTCGACCTTCAGGAGAGAGACCGGTTCATTCCAGACACCGTTGTTTGCAAATGTTGAAAATGCTCCAGCAAGTTCAAGCGGGGTGACTTCTGAAGTTCCGAGGGCGATTGAGAGGTTTGAAGCCAACGGTGAAGAGATCCCCATTCTTTTTGCATAACTGATAATTTCTGATGGGGAAAGGTGTTCATAGGCAAGACGGACGGTAACCTGATTCAGGGAGTGAGCCAATGCTGTACGGAGTGTGGTCATCCCGCCCGATGAACCGTCCGAATTTCTTGGTGACCAGATAGTGCCGTTACCGCTGTTCAGGGCAAGGGGCTGGTCGAGTACCTGGAAGTTCGCAGGAATCCCCTTGTCGATGGCTGCAGTATAGACAAATGGTTTGAAGGTTGACCCCGGTTGACGTTTTGCCTGCCAGACATGGTCAAACTGATACTTGTAATCATCAGGTGAAAACTTGTTGCCTCCCACCCATGCTTTGACATGGCCATTGGTCGGGTCGATAGCCACCAGTGCCACCTGTATTCTGGTTTTTGCCTGCAGCAGATCATTCAGCCATGCTTTGTCAGACTTAAGCTTAGCCATTGCCTCCTGGTCAGATTCTCCATCATCTATGAGCCCCTTGAATCGCTCGCTCTCTCTGATAATCTGGTTTTTCAAAGGTTCAGGCCATCTCCATGCCCGGTCAAACGAAGCCTGCAGTTCCGCAAGGTGTTCTGCTGCTGCGAGCTGTGCATAGTTTTGCATGCGGCTATCGAGTGTTGTCTGAATAGAAAGACCATCACGGTAGAGGTCAATGTTTCCAAGCATTGCAGAGGGTTTGATGGTCTGTCGGATATATTCGGTAAAGTAAGGGGCCAGCCCCTGGTGGTTTACCGGTGTATATTTCAACACAAGCGGGGTTTTCTGGGCTGTTAAGGCTTGTTTTGGGGTAATGAATTTTGCCTTTTCCATCAGCGAAAGAATAAGGTTCCTTCTGCTGGCCGAGCTGGAAGGATCTTTCGCCGGATTGTATGCGGTTGGGTTTTTCAGCGTTGCAATAAGTGTGGCACTTTCCGGGAGTGTCAGGCGATATGCTGGTTTGCCGAAATAGGTGTGGGCTGCAGCCTCAATACCGTATGCTCCGGATCCAAAATAGACGGTGTTGAGATAGAGCGCAAGGATCTCATCCTTGGTGTAGGTTTTTTCCAGTTCTATTGCTGTAACAAACTCCTTGACTTTTCGACTGACAGTGCGCTCCTGACTCAAATAGAGATTTTTAGCAAGCTGCTGGGTAATTGTACTTGCTCCCTGCCAGCGGGTCCGTCCCTTAAGAATATTTTCACCCATCGCCAGTGTAAGTCGTCGGAGATCTACGCCCCAATGCTGGTAAAATGCTACGTCCTCAGTAGCGATCAATGCATAGCGTGCTGAAAGCGGAATGGATTTAAGAGGAATAAATGTTCGGTTTTTCAGAAAAAATTTGTGGAGCAGCACACCATCTTCCGAATAGACAAGAGAGGCAAGGTCTGGATTTGGATTTTCAAGTTCTTCAAGGCTTGGCAGACCTAAAAAATTGCTCATCGCATATAACGTCGTATTTGTCAATGTTATAACGATAAAAAAGGCCAGGAGCGGAAGCAAGCCTTTGGTATATAGTTTACTCACAGTATCGATTGATCTTTAATGTTTGTTTCGTTGTCATGTCGGTAACCAGATGCTTGTCAGGAAATCGGATGTTATTTATTGCCGGTATTTTCTGGCGCTCTCTTTTTATAAAATTGTTCAGCAAATTCAAAATGTTTTTTAAGCTCACAAGCAAATTCAGCAGTCGCTTCAAGCATCGGCAAATGACCGAGATCATTGAATTTCGCAAGCCTGGTTGGTGCAGAGGACTCTGTATGTCGTCTTTCATAGAGCGAAATGGTACCTTCTGGAGGAATGGTATTATCAGCCATCCCTACACAGCAGAGTACCGGTGAGGCGATAGTAATAACATGGCGGGTATAAGCCCTCAACGCTTCAGGATCAATGGAAAACTTGCCGACAGCATTGGTAGCCTCTTTGTCGGACTGTGTAAAGTCTTCAATAATAATATCGTGGTACTCTTTGGGGATCTCTTTGGATGCCGCCCTTTTGATAAACAGGCTTTTCAGTGGCTCGTGCAGGAAAATATTGCGAAAATGCATGGAAAAATCAATCAGTCCGCCAAGAAACATGAGGCCGAGCGAGGTAAAAGCAGTCTCTTCAAAAATTCCGCAGGCAATGATAGTTGCTGAGAGAAGTGCTTCACGGTATCGGATACAAAGCTCAGTTGCAACCATGCCACCCATCGAGTGCCCGACAATATGCAACTCTCTTGATCGCTGCAATCCTAAATATTCAATGAGAGCACCAGCCTCATCGGTAAAACCCTGAATGGTAAAGGTTGGTTTGTAACTTTGTATAATTGTTTTTCCCGTGCCGCTCTGGTCATAGGTAATGCACCGGTATTCTGCCGACAGGATGTTGACCAGCGGTTTCCAGTATCGGGATGATACGGCCCAGCCGTTCACAAAAAGTACCACAGGTTTCTCCCTTCCTGAAGGATCGGAATCTGCAGTGTCTTCATAATAAAGCTTACAGCGGCTTGATTCTAAGTAACTCATTGGAGTTGCATGGTTTCTTATGGAAAAGACAAACCTAATATATAACAATAATAGCTTTTCTCCTGCCATCACCCACAAGTGCATTCAGCCCTGTATTTTGCGACTAACCGGTTCAATGAGTACATTACGTTGGCAAAAAAAGAGAGAGGTTTCATTCAACAAAGAGCATAACAATGGATTATTCATTTACCCTGCTGATCTCTTCCCTCGCAGACTTTATTCTCCATATTGATACCCATCTTCAGCTTCTTGCCGCACAATATGGCATCTGGCTCTACGCTATTCTTTTTCTCATAATTTTCTGCGAAACAGGACTTGTCGTTACGCCTTTCCTTCCTGGCGACTCCCTGCTTTTTGCTGCCGGGTCACTTGCAGCCCTGCCTGACTCATCGCTTGATCCTCACCTGCTTTTTGTTCTCTTTTTTTCTGCAGCCCTGCTTGGCGATAACCTCAACTATCTGATTGGTCACAAGCTTGGACCAAAAGTGTTCAACTATCAAAAATCCCGCTTTTTCAATCCAGAACATCTTGTCAGAACCAATAGTTTTTTTGAAAAACATGGAGGCAAGACAATCATCATCGCCAGGTTTATTCCTGTTATCAGGACATTTACTCCTTTTGTTGCTGGAATAGGTGCCATGTCCTACACTCGCTTTCTTCTTTTCTGTATTACTGGTGCGCTATTTTGGGTGGGATTGTTTTGCTACGGTGGTTACTTTATAGGACAGCTTCCCTTTGTGCAGCAGCATAGAAAGCTGATATTCCTCGCTATCATTGGCCTCTCCCTTTCGCCCCCTCTTATAGGGTATCTAAAGCACCTGTTATCTCGCAGAGAGAATACGTCGGGCCGTTAAATAGAATGTTGATAACTTGTTGACGCATTGGGTGTTTGCTCATATTGTCGGCAATAGTGTTGTATGTGTTAATGGCGTTATTCTATTGATAACTGATATTTATAAAATAAGTTATTGAATTATTTCAAGGCTGAATCACGCTTGTTGTCACAGTTGTGGAAATGTTTATACTTTCGTGGTGTGGTGCACCGAGTGTGGATAAGTTATAACGAAAGAATCGGATGTGGCGTAAATGATGCTCCGGGAGATAAAAGAAGAGTGCGAAAGCGCGAAATTATATTATTATAATTGATAGAATTTCTTATAATTACTTCCTCATCAGTCATTCCGGCGTATAGCGCAGCCTGGTAGCGCACTTCCTTGGGGTGGAAGGGGTCGTGGGTTCAAATCCCGCTACGCCGACTCTCTTACCCGCACTCTCATCAGATTCTTTCTCTGCACATCATCTAACCAATGTGGATCACTCTTGCGTTTAACAATGCTCAAGCGGAGTATTGTTGTTCAAGAACTTCATAAGAATATCTGTGGTTAGTTTATAACGCAAAGGGAAAACCAAAGAGTAATCGCATGGAACTGCATAATCTGAACGTTGTCGTGATTGGTGCGGGAGTTGGAGGGCTGGCTGCCGCAGCCCTGCTTGCCCGGAAAGGAGCAATAGTTACCGTGCTCGAAGCGCAGGACTATCCCGGAGGATGTGCGGCAACATTTGCTCGAGAAGGGTATCGTTTTGATGCAGGAGCTACGATTGGCTGCGGGTTTCATGATGGCGGGCCGATGGACATCCTCGGTAAAGAGCTTGGCATTATCTGGCCGGTTTCACCCGAAACAGTCGCCTGGCAGTATCGTCACAACTCACTGCACCTTGATCTTCCTTCTCAGCGTCTTGGTATTCTTGAACGCTTTCCAAGCTCAGCACCCTTCTGGAAGGAGCAGGCCGACCTTGCAAAACTACTCTGGCATCTTGCTGAAGGAGGGCTTTCATGGCCGGTAAAAGGGGCGCGTGATCTTGCCCGTCTTGCTCGTAAAGGTATCGCAGGACTTCCCGGATCGGCCCATCTGCTTACATTTTCCACAAAAACAGTGTTTGAATGGCTTGCCTCCCATGGCCTCGACAGCGACTCGGATTTTGTCCGCTTTATTGATGCCCAGCTACTGGTTTCAGTACAGACCACCTCTCGGTATGCCAATGCCGTCAATGCAGCCATAGCGCTTGACTTACCCCTTACAGGTGCCTACCGTGTTAAAGGAGGGATAGGAACAATTGCAGAGTTGCTCGCCGGGGCTGTTGAGGATAACGGTGGGGCTGTTCTTTACCGTAAAAAGGTTATTCGCATCGATTCGGTTCGTCGACAGGTTTTCGGTCTTGAAACTTCAGATGGCAGCGCTCTTGCTGCTGATTTTGTGCTTGCAAATCTCCCGCCTGAATCTCTTGCTCTGCTCACCGGATTGGAGAACAAACCCGACATTATCATAAGCGAGAGCAAGCATTGGAGCGCGTTTGTCCTCTATCTCGGCATGGATCCAGAGCTGTTCAGTACTTTACCGACGCATCATGTGCAAATTGTCGGTGCCAGTGGTGAACTTGCAGAAGGGAACACTATTTTTGTTTCATTTTCGCCAGGCGACGAGCCAGGTCGTGCACCCGAAGGGCTTTGTGCAGTCACAATTTCTACCCATACAAGGCCTGAACAATGGTTTCAAGCAAAAGAGAAAGGGAACGCTGCCTACAAGGAGCTGAAGAGTGCTTTTTCCGAACATCTGCTTGATGTGCTTTCAGAACAGTTTCCTCAAGCCCGTGCTGCAATTCGAAGCATAACTGCCGCAACACCTGTTACCTGGGAGCACTATACCGGCCGTTTTCAAGGCTTGGTGGGAGGTTATCCCCAGACCTCGTTGTTCAAGGTGCGTGGACCGGCAACTTCGTTCGACAATCTTTTTCTTGTTGGCGACTCGATTTTTCCAGGACAATCCCTTCCAGGTGTTGTGACTGGAGCCAGACGCGCTATTGAATTGCTTTTACAGCGGAACGAAAAAACAGTGCGTGAGCCATAATAGACTATTATCCATTCGCATTCTCTTTCGTTCTTTCTTCACTATATTTCATCCATGGATACCCAGGCGAAATTACAGATTCTTTCCGGCGCAGCGCGTTATGACGCCTCGTGTGCTTCCAGCGGAAGCAAGCGTGCGGGGCCCTCATGCGGTACCGGCAATACATCCAGCAGCGGAATATGCCACTCATGGGCGGATGACGGCCGATGTATCTCCCTTTTGAAAATTCTGCTTTCCAACGACTGTATTTACGACTGCGCCTACTGCGTGAACCGATCCACCAATCTGGTTGAACGTGCATCCTTTACTGCCCGGGAAGTGGTTGATCTTACCCTTGAGTTCTATCGCCGCAACTATATTGAAGGGCTTTTTTTAAGCTCGGCTGTCATGCAGAGCCCCGATAACACCATGGAACGTATGGTCAGGGTTGCCGAAGCACTGCGTACTGAAGAGCAGTTCGGTGGTTATATACATCTGAAAATCATTCCTGGCTGCAGCAGTGAACTTGTGCGAAAAGCCGGGCTCTATGCCGATCGCATCAGTGTCAACATTGAACTGCCCTCGCAGGCATCGCTCCAGCGACTTGCACCACAAAAAACCAAAAATGCAATTATCGAGCCTATGTCGCTCATTGGGCGGGAGATAACAAACAGTCTTGTTGAACGCAAGGCAAGTCGCCGGGCGCCTCGATTTGCACCGGCAGGCCAAAGCACCCAGATGATTATCGGAGCGAGTCCCGAAACTGATTTTCAGATACTTCGTCTATCCCAGGGGCTTTACAAAAAAATGAATCTCAAGCGGGTCTACTACTCGGCCTATCTACCGGTTACGGAGGATAACCGCTTGCCCGTGCTTGCTGCACCCCCACTTTTACGCGAACATCGACTCTACCAGGCCGACTGGCTGTTGCGCTTTTACGGCTTTTCTGCTGAAGAGATTCTTTCAGACGATGCACCCCATCTCGATGAATCGTTCGATCCAAAAACTGCATGGGCTCTGCGCCATCCGGAATTTTTTCCGGTCGAGATTAACCGTGCGGACTATGCCACGCTCTTGCGTGTACCGGGCATAGGAGTTGTTTCAGCCAAACGCATTGTCGCAGCCCGCCGCTTTTCACTTATAACTCAAGAGGGTCTGAAAAAAATCGGGGTAGTTATCAAACGCGCAAAATATTTTATAATCTGCTCAGGCAGGTCGTATGAAAAACCTGATCAGTCATCAACTGTCATCCGCCAGCGACTGCTGCTTGGCGAAGGCAGCGAAGCTGCAGTGTCGGCACTTCCCAAACAACTGGTATTGCCCGGTCTTTTCACATCATGATGAATCGTTACCTCTACGACGGTACTGTCGATGGTCTCCTGTCATCCATAGCTTGGATTCTTGAAGAGGAGCCAGATCCGGAAAAGGTAACTCTCTCAAAGCGGGAAGATACCTTGTTTGAAGAGGGATTTACAATCGCCACTGATGTAACTCTGGCTGAATCACTTTTTTTCCGATTCAAGCAGCATGCCCCTGATGCCGCGCACACTCTCTATTCCTGCATGCTTGCCGAAAAGGAGGGTATGGAAACAAGTCTGCTGCATTATGTCTCGTTAGCTTTCAGGCATGGCGACAAGGTAAAGGGCCATCTCACCCACCCAGCAGTGTGCGACATTGTCAATGTTGCTAAAAAAGCAGGAAGGGAGCTGCATCGCATGAAAGGTCTTCTGAGGTTCGAAAAACTCCAGGATGGCGCATATCTGGCAAAAATGGAACCCGACAACAATATTATTCACCCCCTCGCCTACCACTTCAGCCGCAGGCTCAGGGCACAGCACTGGTTCCTCTACGACGTCAAACGCCGCACCGCCGCCCGCTGGAACAATGGCTCCCTACAGTTCGGTACCATCGAACAATTCACTACCCCCGCCATGTCCGAAGACGAAAAAAAGGTACAGGCTCTATGGCAGGCCTTCTTTAAAACCATTGCAATACCAGACCGCAAAAATCCCCGCCTCCAGAAATCCAATATGCCCATGAAGTACTGGAAATATCTTGTTGAGAAGCAGGGGGAGTGAGGGCAGTTGTTTATCTTCCAAGTGCTGCTTGGTGAATAAAATGTATCCAGCTGCTCGGTAATCGCTGTATTGTAAAACAACTAAAATGCTTACCTATGATGAATGTTGAGGACCTTCATGCAGAATATGTAACCGATATAAACGGGGTCAAAAAATCGGTGATTCTTCCGTTAAGCGATGTTTATGAGTTACTTGAGGATCTTGAAGATTTGGCATCTGTTGCTGAGCGCAAGGATGAACCTACAATCTCTCATGAACAGGTTGTTGAAGATCTAAAGAAAAATGGCTTCTTCTAGCATTCAGTGGAAAAAATCCGCTGTCAAGGAGTTGGAAAAACTTGCCAGGCAGGTTATTCCTGACATTGTGCAAGCTGTTAATGCGCTGGCAGTTGATCCCTTGCCCCTTGGCAGTAAAAAGATTCGAGGGTCATTGCACACCTATAGAATCCGTAAAGGCGACTTCAGGATCATCTACTTCAATAGAGAATAATCTGTTGGTTGTTCAGGTTATTATGGTTGGACATCGTAAAGATAGTTACCAAAAATTCAATCCGTAATGCGACGTATTCAGAGGAGCAACGCATGATTTATAAAGCATGGCTATTCTTGCAATCGATCAGGGAACCACTTCAAGTGCTACGCCAGACAATGGTTGTATAGATGCGTCAACACGTTCAATCATAAACCTGTTTTCATTATGACAAATTCCATCGATCATACTATCGGCAGCGGAAAAACAGTAACCTGTCCTCAATGCGGAAAATCGTTTACCTGCAGCCTTTCGCCAACATGCTGGTGCGCCACCAGAGTTGTGCCCGTTGCAGTGAAAGAGCATCTTGCCGAACGCTACAAAACATGCGTCTGCAGCACCTGCCTCGACGAGTTGATTGCAAAAGCAGGTTCAGGAGAAAGTGCTTGATTGTTTTTTGCAAAGGCATAGAACGTCAGTGTGAATTCAGTTGAAATGCAGCTGTTGATCCACTACATTAGGTCATTGAATACAGTAACCGCAAAACACTCTCATGCAAAAAGAAACCATCACAATTCTCGGATGCGGCTGGCTCGGGCTGCCACTGGCAGAAGCCCTCATCAAAGCAGGTTATCATGTTAAGGGATCGACCACGCAGGAGGATCATCTTGAAACACTGCGCGATGCAGGTATTGAGCCTTATCTGGTAGAACTCGATCCGGAGGTGAACGGCGAGGAGATTACCGATTTTCTGCACAGCGATATTCTTGTCATCAATATACCGCCTGAGAGACGCGACGACATTGTTGAGTATCACATCGAACAGTTTTCCTCGCTTATTGATGCTCTTGGCCAATCGCCGGTTCGCTCGGTACTGTTTGTCAGCTCTACCTCGGTCTATCCATCCCTCAACAGGGAGGTTACCGAAGAGGATGCCGTTGATCCTGAAGCTTTATCTGGCCAGGCTCTGCTGCTTGTCGAAGAGATGCTGATGCAGGAGAGCGGGTTTCAGACAACCGTGCTGCGCTTTGGTGGCTTGATTGGTTATGACCGTAACCCTGAAAAGTATCTTGCCAGCATGAAAGAGATAGTCAATCCCGATCAGCCAATGAACTTTATCCATCGTGATGATTGTGTAGAGATAATCACTGAAATCATCCGTCTGCAGCAGTGGGGCGAAGTGTTCAACGCCTGCAGTCCACTTCATCCATTGCGACGTGACTACTACACCAAGGCGGCTGCAAAATCAGGAATTGAGCTTCCTCCCCTGGTATCATCCGCTGAACCCGCCACGTATAAAATGGTGAATAGCGACAAGCTGATCAGTGCGTTGCACTATAGCTTTATTCATCCCGATCCGGTAGCTTGACTGGGATATTTACAATATAAACTCCAGATCGCACTCATCTGCCTCCGACTCCTCCACAAACTGCTTGAGAGCGGCGATAAAGGCAAGAAACCTTGCAGGGTCAATCTCACGGAGATATGCAACCGTATGCGGTTGATCCTGCCAGCCGAGCAGAACTTTTTCCCTGTTTTCAGGATTGATTGAAGCGATGCATTCATCGATAATGCGGTTCATCGAGACAAGGCTGCTGTTATGAAGAAAGGCTTCATCCCAGCTGTCGAGGCCATTGCTGCTTTCTGATATGAAAGGCAGTTTGTTTAAAGCCTCTGTCATGCCATAATGAAAAAATGCGGCATAGTCGTGGGCATCGATTTCAAGGGAGTTGTATGTTGTATAGGTTTTATCAAGAAGTCTTACCCTGTTTATCTTTCCGGTTCTATAAATCGACAATTCACGGTGTTCTGGATTGTTGTCGTTGATAAGGATATAGTGAACATTCATAGTTGAGCCAGCATAGGAAGAACCTTTAACAGGTTAAAAGAGTTTTCTGATTTATGGAATTGCTTTTATAGTAACTATCTTTATATAAATAATTTTTTATGTACTCTGTTTTGATGAATGCATAGTACAGGATATTCACAACAACTATACTGACAGATAAAGAATGGAAGGGAATTTTTCAAATAGAGTACAGGATGTCATTCGCCTCAGCCGGGAGGAAGCTCTCCGGTTAGGTCATGACTATATTGGTACCGAGCATCTTCTCCTTGGGCTTATCAAGGAAGGTGAGGGTATCGGAGCCAGAATACTGAAGAACCTCAAGATAGATTTGTTCAGTCTCAAGCAGAAAATCGAGGAGAGCACCCATCCCAAAGTTCCGGCAACACTGATGGGCAACGTGCCTCTGACCAAGCAGGCGGAGAAGGTACTGAAAATTACCTACCTTGAAGCGAAAATCTGCAAGTCAAATATTATTGGAACCGAGCATCTTTTGCTGTCGCTCATGAAAGGGGATGATAATATTGCTGCCCAGATTCTTGAACAGTTCGGCGTGACCTACGATCTTGTCAGAGATGAACTTATTAACATCACAAGCAGCAAGAGTGATTCGGATGAACCATCGATGGAGAGTGCCTACTCGTCGGGTGGGGCTGAACGCCAACCGAAAAAACCAGATCCAAGAAAAGGCGAGAGAACAAAAACTCCGGTGCTCGACAACTTTGGTCGTGACCTTACCCGTCTTGCCCTTGAGGACAAGCTTGATCCTATCATCGGACGTGAAAAAGAGATTGAACGCGTTGCCCAGGTTCTGAGCCGCAGGAAAAAAAATAATCCGGTGTTGATCGGTGAGCCCGGTGTGGGCAAGACCGCTATTGCCGAAGGTCTTGCACTCAAGATTGTTCAGCGGAAAGTGTCGAGGGTTCTCTACGACAAGAGGGTTGTTGCCCTTGACCTGGCTGCGCTTGTTGCCGGTACCAAATACAGGGGGCAGTTCGAGGAGAGAATGAAAGCTCTCATGAATGAGCTTGAACGGTCACGCGACGTGATTTTATTTATTGATGAACTGCATACCATTGTTGGTGCAGGCGGAGCTTCCGGTTCGCTTGACGCAAGCAATATTTTCAAGCCTGCCCTTGCTCGTGGTGAATTGCAGTGTATCGGAGCAACCACGCTTGATGAATACCGTCAGTTTATTGAAAAAGACGGTGCTCTCGACCGGAGGTTCCAGAAAATCATGGTTGAGCCAACCTCCGTGGATGAGACCATCCAGATCCTCAACAATATCAAGTCGAAATATGAGTCGCATCATCATGTGAACTATTCGGAAGACTCTATCGAAAAAGCGGTAAAGCTCTCTGAGCGTTATATCACTGACCGCTTTCTTCCTGATAAGGCCATTGATGTAATGGATGAAGCTGGCGCCAGGGTTCATTTAAGCAATATCCATGTACCGCAGGAGATTCTTGAACTTGAAAAATCCATAGAGGAGATCAAGGCAGAAAAGAATCAGGTTGTGAAGATGCAGAATTTCGAGGAAGCAGCAAGGCTTCGCGACAAGGAGAAAAACCTGCTCGATGCCCTTGATTACGCAAAACAGGCTTGGGAAGACAGGGCCTCCGAAAGTATTTACGATGTTACCGAGGCAGATATCACCTCTGTCATTGCTATGATGACCGGTATTCCGGTAGCAAGGGTTGCCCAGTCGGAATCCAAACGGCTGCTCACCATGGAGGCTGATCTTACCAAGGAGGTTATCGGTCAGGATGAGGCGATCAAAAAGATTACCAAGGCCATACAGCGTACCCGTGCAGGGTTGAAGGATCCTTCACGCCCGATCGGTTCCTTTATTTTTCTCGGCCCAACCGGTGTGGGTAAAACCGAGCTTGCCAAGGCTTTGACCCGCTATATTTTTGACAGCGAAGACGCTCTTATCAGAGCTGATATGAGCGAGTATATGGAGAAGTTTTCGGTCAGTCGTCTTGTTGGTGCGCCTCCCGGATATGTTGGTTATGAAGAGGGTGGCCAGTTGACGGAAAAAGTTCGTCGCAAACCCTATTCAGTTGTTCTTATTGATGAGATTGAAAAAGCGCATCCCGATGTTTTCAACATACTGCTTCAGGTACTTGATGAGGGTATTTTAACCGATGGAATGGGCAGAAAAGTTGATTTCCGCAACACCATCATCATCATGACATCGAACATTGGAGCTAAAGACATCAAGAGTTTCGGTGCGGGATCAGGTATGGGCTTTACAGCTCCCGATGATTCTACCGGAAACTACAAGGCAATGAAGTCCACAATTGAGGATGCTCTTAAACGTGTCTTCAATCCCGAGTTTCTGAACCGCATTGATGATATTATTGTTTTTCATCCGCTCGAAAAACAGCATATCTTCAAGATTATCGATATTACTGCCGGCAAGCTCTTCAAAAGACTTCATGAAATGGGGATTGAGGTCGAGATTGATGAAAAAGCCAAGGAGTTTCTTGTCGACAAGGGTTACGACCAGAAATATGGTGCACGTCCCCTGAAAAGGGCCCTGCAGAAATATGTTGAAGATCCTCTTGCCGAAGAGATGCTGAAAGGACGCTTTTCCGAAGGCAGCACCATCAGGATCGCCTTCGATGAAAAGGAGAATGAACTTCGTTTTCTTGACGGGGCACCTCCTGTAAAACAAGGCAAGCCAGAAGAAAAGCTTGACACTGAATAAGACATTAAAAAACCCCCGGTTTCCGGGGGTTTTTTAATAACTAAGATTGCCGCGGAGGCAGTGGATTGTCTTTCACCGCTGCAAGCGATTGCTGCAGAAGCTCTTCGGGCAGTGGATAATCAGTGAGCTTTCCAGAAAGGAAGGCATCATAACCCTGAAGATCCATCAGTCCGTGGCCCGACCAGTTCATGAGAATCACCTTCTCCTTTCCTTCCTCTTTAGCTTGTTTCGCTTCACGGATAGTTTGCGCAATGGCATGTGACGTTTCCGGCGCGGGTATGAAGCCTTCGGTATGGGCGAAGAGCAGTGCAGCCTCATAACACTCTGTTTGAGGAATAGCAGTTGCCTCAATAAGACCGAGCTGCTTGACATGGCTCACCAGCGGTGCCATGCCGTGATAGCGCAAACCACCGGCATGAATGGCTGGAGGAATAAAGCCATGACCAAGGCTATGCATGGCCAGCAGTGGTGTCATTTTTGCAACATCTCCATTATCGTAAATATAGGGTCCCCGGGTGAGGGTAGGGCATGCCTCAGGCTCTGTTGCAATGATCTGAACCTCGCGACCGTGAATTTTATCACAGATAAAGGGAAAACTGATGCCAGCAAAGTTCGAACCGCCACCAGCGCAACCAATGACGATATCTGGATAAAGGCCAACCTTTTCAAGCTGTTTACGGGCTTCAAGGCCGATAATGGTCTGGTGCAGCATCACATGGTTTAAAACGCTTCCGAGCGCATAGCGCGTATCATCTCGCTCTACAGCCTGCTCTATAGCCTCGCTGATTGCGATAGCAAGGCTTCCTGGAGTATCCGGTGTTTCACTGAGAATCCTGCGTCCTGTGGCGGTTTGATCGCTGGGACTTGGAATGCACTCTGCCCCCCAGGTCTTCATCATGATTTTACGGAAAGGCTTCTGGTCGAAGCTGATACGCACCATAAACACCTTGCAGTCAATACCGATAAGCTTGCAGCTCATGGCAAGTGCGCTACCCCACTGTCCGGCACCGGTTTCAGTAATAAGATGTTTTATACCAAACTGCTTGTTATACCATGCCTGGGCAACAGCGGTATTGGGCTTATGGCTTCCTGCCGGAGAGACCCCTTCATTTTTATAGAAGATCTTTGCCGGAGTTTGCAGTGCAGCTTCAAGCCGCCTTGCCCTTGTCAGTGGTGAAGGTCGCCAGAGTTTCAGGATTGCCTGTATCTCCTGGGGAATATCAATCCATCGCTCAGTGCTCATCTCCTGCTCAATCAGGTTCATCGGAAAAACCTTTGCAAGAGCATCCGGGCCAACCGGGTTGCCATCAGGGCCTAAAGGCGGTGGCAGCGGTACAGGCAAATCAGCCTGGATGTTATACCACTGGCGAGGCATTTCATCCTCAGTCAGCAAAATCTTCGTGAATTCCGAACTCATGATGGTAATGATTTGTTAATCGTTGCGGTATTTCTGAATATTAATTCCGAACGGAGTGTATGGTCAAGTATGTTCTTTTACTGCATCACTATACACAGTATCTGGGCATATATCCTGCTCATTGGGCCAGACCACCGTTCCGTGTAAAACCTGTACTTTTTTGAAATAATTTTTATCCTGCAGCTCCTTGAATACCCCAAAATTCAACAAACCCGTGCAGTCGCAGAACCCACGCTCTCCATTAGTAAAGAGCAACTTAAGTTTGTCATCATCGGTTGGAATAACTTCCAGAATACGTGGACTCATATCTCACCTCAATGGATCAATTTTGTAGGGTTGCTGGCCAGATACTGTAAGATCCCAATCAGCAATAAGTTCATCTTGGTGCAACTCAACCCAAGCTTGCAGAAGCTTCATTTTTGATTGTGGAATATGACCGTCAAGTACCTCACCATTCGGGATTTCGATAATCACTTCCATTCATTGATAATCAAAGTGGATATGGGGCTTTTTGTGTTGTTTATTATCATTGAAGTACATGTACATGATGATCCCATAAAACATCGATATTGAAGGCATATTAGATTGTACATATTCATGGCTAAGGAATCATGTTAAGGCAATCTCTTGCTGTAGCTTGAACATTACAAAACCAAGATCAAAAAAGCAATATCGAAGGAAAATGAAAAGAAGATGTGGTGCCGAAGACGGGAATCGAACCCGTACGTCCATTGCTGAACACAGGATTTTAAGTCCTGGGCGTCTACCAGTTCCGCCACTTCGGCCTGCGCTGTGAATTGACAGGGCTAACAATTTACCATCTTCAAAGTGTTTCCCAAAAAATAAATATAGAGGCTCAACTCTTTTTTTTCAAGCAAAGAGAAGCCGTTACGAACTGAAATGATCGAATCCCTTAAGAGAGGTGAGATCAATGCTCATACCGTAAATATCGCTCAACAGAATCCCTTCCTCCGTGTCGGTTATTTCGCCGATGACTGATATCTCCTTTTCATCGCTAATTACCTGATACTCCTCTTTCGGAATTGTAAAGAGCAGCTGATACTCTTCGCCACCCGTCAAAGCCCAGGTCAGAGCATCTTCCTGAAGCTCATCGGCAATGCGGCGTGTATCTGGATGGATTGGAATACGGCTTTCATGAATCAGTGCGCCGGTATTGGAACGGCGGCAGATATGCTGGAGGTCGGGGCTGAGACCGTCGGAAATGTCGATCATCGAAGATGGGCGGACATTTTTTGCATGGAAAAGCCTTACAATATCGAGGCGTGCAATGGGTAGCAGCTGGCGTTGTATCACCTCGCGGTACTCTTTCAGCTCAGCCATGGCACTTTTTGTATAGGGCTCGTTGTTTTCAATATGCTCCAGCATGATCTCTTTTTCACGCATAAGCAGTTTGAGTCCTGCGGCTGCACCGCCAAGAGTGCCGGAAACACAGAGAAGCTCTCCCGGTTTTGCGCCACTTCTGTGCGTCAGCTGCTCAGGGGCTACCTCCCCGATCATTGTAATTGAAATGACAAGTCCCGAACGAGATGAAGAGGTATCTCCTCCCGCAATAGCCAACCCGTACTTTTTTGCAGCATAGCTCATGCCCTGGTAAAGCTCCTCAATCATGTCAACTGAAAAGGATGAGGGAACAGCAATAGAAACAAGAGCGTAGCGTGGAAGGGCGTTCATGGCGCAGATGTCTGAGACATTGACGCTTATGGCTTTGCTTCCGAGAAGTTTCAGAGGTGTTGTCAACAGATCGAAGTGTATCTGGTCGACAAGCAAATCGGTAGTTGCCACCTGCAAAAGCCCTTCGGCAGGCTGATAGACAGCACAGTCGTCGCCGATTCCAGTCAGGAGTCCCGGTGCGGCTTGAAGTGTTGGCTCAACAAGAGAGGCAATTCTATCGATCAAACCGAATTCTCCAATCCCCGAAATAGCTTTATATGGCATTTTTTTTACGTAATTCGTTGTGGTGTATTATTTTTATTTACAATCCGTTAGAATCATACAGTCAACTCATTAGCAATCATCTCCGCCTGTTTTAATACTGTTTCCGTAGCCAAAAGCTGCATGTCGGGCGGATAGCCGAATTGGCGGAGGGTGCGTTTGACGATTACTTTCAGTTTGGCTTTAACACTCTCCTTGATGGTCCAGTCTATCGAGGCGTTGTCGCGGACTCGCTGGGTCAACACAACTGCCAGTTCACGCAGTTTGTCCTGCTGCATGAGTTCCCGGGCACTGTCATTGCTGGAGACTGCTGTGTAAAAGGCATATTCGAAGTCGCTGAGGCCCATGTGTTCGGCCTCCTCGTCTGAAGCAACAATCTCTTTGCTGATCCTGATCAGCTCGTCCATGACTTCGGCAGCGGAGAGGATTTTGTTGTGGTATTTCTTGATAGCAGTTTCGAGCATCTCCATCAAGCTCTTGCTCTGAACGAGGTTCTTTTTGGCGCGTACTTTGAATTCGTCATTGAGCAGTTTTTTCAGTACCTCAAGAGCAATATTTTTGTGCTGAAATCCTTTCAGTTCAGCAAGAAACTCTTCGGAGAGAATGGAGATATCCGGTTTTTTGATTCCGGCTGCATCAAAAACATCAATCACCTTTTCGGAGATCAGCGCCTTATCGATCACCTGGCGAATGGTGGTTTCGATATCCTCGTTGCTGTAGCCGTTGCCTGTACCGTCAAATTTGGCGAGACGTGCTTTTACTGCCTGGAAAAAGCCAACCTCGTCTTTAACGCCCATTGCCTGTTCATGTGGAATTGCAATGGCAAAGCTTTGTGAAAGAAGGGTCACTTCGTTGCTATAGCGCTTCCGGCCATCGTCAAGGCCGAGAATATGCTCTTCGGCTGCAAGAATGAGCGAGAGCTTTTTTGCTGTATCGGCATCGAAATACTCTTCGTAGGGGAAGCCGTGGTACATCGCTGATACCACTTCGATCTTTTCAAGCATCAAAGTAACAGCCTGTTCCTGCAAAAGTGTTGGATCGCCCTTCCCGCCGGAATCGGAATAGAAAGAGAGCGCCTCTTTCAGGTCGGCAGCAATCCCCAGATAGTCCACCACCAAGCCGCCGGGCTTGTCTCTGTAGACCCGGTTCACGCGAGCAATCGCCTGCATCAGGTTGTGCCCTTTCATCGGCTTGTCGATATAGATGGTATGCAACGAAGGTGCATCAAAGCCGGTGAGCCACATATCACAGACGATCACCAGTTTCAGCGGATCGTCGTCATCTTTCATGCGCTCGCCCAGCAGTTTACGCTGTTCCTTGCTGGTATGATGCTTGGACAACAATGGGCCGTCACTTGAGGCGGAGGTCATCACCACCTTAATAGTACCTTTGTGTATCTCGTCGGAATGCCATTCAGGGCGTAGATTGCTGCTTTCTGCATACAACTCGGCAGCAATGCGGCGTGACATGCAGACAATCATGCCCTTGCCGGCAAAAACCTCCTGCCGAGCCTCGAAGTGCGTGACAATATCATTCGCAACATTTTTAATGCGGTTGGCACTGCCAATCAGCGACTCCATTCTGGTCCATCTGGCCTTGCTTTTTTGCGTGTCGCTCAGTTGCTTTTGGTCAAGCTCTTCATCAAGCTCGACAATCAGTTTTCTGCCTTCATCTCCGAGTTCAACCTTGGCCAACCGGCTTTCGTAGAAAATCCGCACAGTGGCACCATCTTCAACAGCCTGTGCTATATCGTAGATATCGACATAGTTGCCGAAAACTGCCGGAGTGTTGATGTCCGTCTTTTCAATCGGCGTGCCGGTAAAGCCGAGATAGGTGGCATTCGGCAGAGCGTCGCGCAGATACTTGGCAAAGCCGTAGACAACCTTTTTACCAATCACAATACCATCACCATTTTTCTCATCAATGGTTTTGGCGGTGAATCCATATTGGGTGCGGTGGGCTTCGTCGGCAATAACCACAATATTTCGGCGAGAGGATAACGGCTCATAAACATTACCCTCTGAGGGCTGAAACTTCTGGATGGTTGAAAAGATCACCCCGCCGGAAGCGACTTTCAACAGCTCTTTCAACTGTTCCCGGCTCTCTGCCTGCACCGGCTCTTGCCGCAACAACTGTTTTGATGCCGCAAAGGTATCGAACAACTGATCGTCGAGATCGTTGCGATCGGTTATGACAAGAATGGTAGGATTATCGAGTACCAGCACAATCTTGCCGGTATAAAAGACCATCGAAAGCGATTTTCCCGACCCTTGGGTATGCCAAACCACACCAGCCTTCATGTCGCCCCTTGGCTGGCCAGCTACGCCGGGAAGGCCATAACTCAATGGATTTTTGCGAGCTTGCAGGTGTGCATCCAGGTCAACCGCCCGCAGGGTTGACACTATAGCGGCATTGACGGCATAGTACTGGTGATAAGCTGCCAACTTCTTGACTGAAGTGATGGTGACGATACCGGTAGCGGGGTCTTCCTTTTTACTTTTCTCAAAAACAATAAAATGACGCACAAGATCAAGTAGTGTTGCCTTGTTCAACATGCCAGTAATCAGCGTTGCAAGCTGGCTGACCAGATGCGAGGCTTCAGCTTTGCCGTCAGCACTTTTCCATGCCATGAACCGAGAGAAACCGGCAGAAAGTGAGCCCGCCCTGGCCTCAAGCCCGTCGGAGATGACGACAATGGCATTGGCTGTGAAGAGCGCTGGTATGGCCTGCTTGTAGGTTTCTATCTGCCGGAACGCTGACTTGATCGTTGCATTTTCATCAGCAGCGTTTTTCAGTTCGAGCACCACCAACGGAATGCCGTTAACAAAGAGCACTATGTCGGGGCGTTTGTTCTGGTGGTTCTCAATAACCGTAAACTGATTTGCCACCACAAACTCATTATTTTCGGGAGTCTCAAAATCAATGAGGCGAACCAGATCGCCGCGTTCGTTACCATTCTGCTGATAGCTGACCCCCACACCTTCAGTTATCAGTCGGTGAAAGGCTTCATTGTTGGCCAAAAGATCAGGCGAATGAATTCGCTGAACCTCCTTGAGTGCAGCCTGTAGCACTGCTGAAGAGTGACGGGGGTTAATACGGCGAAGCGCGTTTTCAAGCCGACCGGTGAGCAACACATCATCGTAATGACGGCGTTCAGGGTTGGTCCCGTCAGGGGCAATATCCGGCCCGTAGAGGTAGCTGTAGCCCTGTCGCTCAAGCAACTTGATAGCAAACTCTTCTATGACAGATTCAGTCAGTCTGCTCATAACTTCCTGCGCATTTTGATGATCATCTGCTTAAAATTGTAAAACGTTACATCTACCGATACCTCGCCTTTCCACCAATGTTCTTTCAGCTTACCGACGGATCAGGAGCGAAATGTCTGAAAAAAGAGAGCAACAAGAATGCTGAACGCGTTTTGGGATCGCGTAAAGCTTCACATACAATCAAAATTTACGAAACGCTAAATCACAATATTTATGATATTTACATAAAAACCATTAAGTTTTCTTTTCGTAAACTTTTTCTTCTTGACCTATTTTACGAGAACCCATTGAGGATTGACCATGCTTCCGTTGTTAACGATCAATCGATTCCTGCGAAGTTCTCCAATAAGGTTGCCGATCTTATACGTTTTCTGCTTGTCGTTCATCCAATCAGGCAACTTATTCCATAGTAATTCATTAATGTCTTTACGAGTCAGTGACCCATGTTCGCCGATCGCCTTGCGGATAAAGTCAAGGTAATACTGTTTATCAAACGCCCTGTTTTTGCTATAAGAGGCTTTTTGTTCAGTCTTTTGCGCAACGGCTCTGGCTATATAAAAATTTGGTTTTCGCCCTTCTATAAGGGACTTGCCTTTAAGCTGTTTTTCTTCGTCGCCAGTGAGTGACTGCCGTTTTTGAACCTTGTCAAGCCCCATGATTTCGCTGAGAGTCAACTCTCCATTTACAGCAAGTAGCCTGGCATAGTCCATATTCAGTACCTTACCAGTGAGCGTCAATTTCACCCGATTACTTGAAAGCTCGTAATCAGGCAATGGGAAAAAACGAGCTTTCTGGAACAGAAACAACTTGCGGATACCACCGCCTGCCGTATCAACCATCTTCAGGTTAAACATCGCTGTAGCCAAAAAGCGGTTGCGGTAGTACTCCTCAGGGGCATCATCCATCACGACGCGCTGCACATTACCAGGCACAAAACTCCCCAGATTGGTAAAAGTCAGAGTCTCTTCCCCCTCAATCACATTGATGCGCCCTGCCAAGGTATAATCCTGATGGGCAATACAATTATTCACAGCCTCACGAATGGCATAGGGCTCGTATTGATCAAGCTCTTCAGGAAAAAGAGTTCCTTCAGGGATATAGCGATATTTCAGATTACGGATTTTTGCATAAACCCTGTCAACAGCAAGCAACAGGGGCAATCCGAACAATGCATAATCACGATCATTACCCTGATGATCTTTGAGTAACCAGCGGATTTTGACGTCGGCTGGCAACAAAAAATGCTCAGACTCATCTTTCCCCAGCAATATTAGTGCAGTGCGGGTTAATTTCCCTTTGACGGCAAGCTTGGCCTTGTTCAAAAAAGTCACATCATTCCAGGAATCTACTTCAACAGCTTTATCAGGGAACTTGCTTTTGTAATTGTTTCGCGCAACCCGCAATGCGTCTTTATCGAGATCATCCAACCCAGCGTCTGGTACTATTGCTGCGCTCCAATCTTCCAATGTCGCTTGCGCACGAATGCGTTCATATTCCTCCATGTTGAGCGCAGACAAAGACTCTCCGTCCCGGCCATAATTGTGCCCTTCAAATGAAATAGGTATGCCCTTTGGAGCCGCAGGAATTTCAAACATAATCACTCTGCCTTGTTCATGCTGCACTTCATGAATGGCAATAAAAGTAATCCGGTTGGTAGTTTTATCTGCAATCTCTTTGTTCAAGCTGTCCAAATCATTGCGCTGACGGCGATAATTCGAACCCACTACCTGCCGGTGATCGTTAACACCAAACACCAACCAAGCCGCAGGCTGGCGTTTCAGGTTAGCTTCGTTGCTCAGAGCAGAGAAGTATTTTCCGAGTTTTGTGAAATCATAGCTCTTTTTTGCTTCCTTGAATTCTACCACCTCATTTTCAGAGGCTAAAGCGAGCAAAGTAACAAGTCTTTCTGCTGGTTCCATGTGCTGATGTTTCATACTGCCACCCTCACTTCGCCGCTCATCAGCTTTGGAAGAAGGGTATCGCGAAGTTTTTCAAGAGTAATAATTTGTCTTTTATTCTGATTTATTTTTGAATAGTAGTGAGAGACGCTTTCATTAAAACGAAAAACCAGTTCTTTACTTGGCATCGGATATTTCAAGTCGAACAGTAATGCCTTGTAATTTAGGTTCTTAATTCCAGAACTTCCATTTTCAAGACAAAAAAACTCATCCTGATTATATAAGTAACGCAAATATAAAAAAATAAAATATGAGTATCTTTTATCAAGAGGTCTTAACAAACGGCAAAAATTTGAAAATATCAATGGGTATGAAAATAAAGCCTTTATATCGCCATTAATGTAAATCGCTCGTCCTGTTGATTGATTTTCAGTGCCACCAAATATTTCAAAAATAATATCCCCATTTCTTGGCTCAATATTCGCAAATTTCTTTTTATTGGTATAGCGCAATGGGATTTTTTTTGCTAATCCTGTTTGTAGATCTGCAATATCAGTACCCCGAATACAATTTACTGGAATAACATAATCAGCCTCTGGATTCTCCTTACCCCATTCGCCACCAAAAGTATTTTCTATCAAATCACCAATTTTACTAACTTCCCACTCCTCTTGCGCCTCTTCAATAAACCACTGGCGAAAGAGGGTTTCGGCCATGGATTCAAGGGTTTCGTTCTGGCGATGCAGCAGATCGATTTTGTCGTCAAGGCTGCTGAGGACGTTAGCTATGGCTTTTTGTTCGGGAAGGGATGGGATTAAAACAACTTCCTGATGAACATCGTTTCTGTTTATTCCTGGGACAGCACTTTTGTCGCTATATTTTTCCTAATCTAATTGCTTTAAAAAATAGCAAATAAATAACTCGTCATTGCCTTTGAAATCTTGGACATATAAAGTAGTGTTCAACGGCCAGTAGGGTGTTTTTGAGAACAAAACCAGGCCTATAGTTCCATATCGGCCTGTTATGACACCAGGAGAAAAACACATTTTTTCATTATGATATCCAGAAATACCACTTGATGAATAAATCGGTACATCTCCACTTTTACGCAAACGGCTGGGTAGATCGTAACCCCTTTTTAAATTTATTGTATCACCGAGCTTACATTCCCGCCATCCACTCAAAATCCCACTCATCGCTCCCCCTAATTCCGAAATTATTCACCAAGGGTATTTGGGCAGCAGCTTGCTGCCTAATTGCGGGTTTGTCCAATTGCGAAACAGCTTGTTGCGCAATTGCTGAGCAGCCTGATTGTGCAGCAGCTTGCTGCACAATTGTATTTGTCCCATTCAAGAACCGATACCACTGGCACATCAGCTCCAGATTTCTGCGGGAAAACCAGTTCATACCTTCACCCTTGCCAGATTCTCAGCAATTGCCTTGTTCAGCTCAGCTTCTTCCACCAACTGTGCTTCAAATTCAGCCTTCAGAGCAGCAAAGCGTTCGGCAAAGTCAAAGTCGTCCTCTTCTTCAGCAAGGCCAACATAGCGCCCCGGTGTGAGCACGTAGTCGAGTTCCTGCACTCGTTCCAACGGGACGGAGGCACAAAAGCCTTTGCTATCCTCATAATCGCCTTCGCTGGTTCGCCAGTCGTGATAGGTTTTGGCAATGAGATCAATGTCGTCACCTGAGAGTTCACGAGTACGGCGATTGATGAGGTGACCAAGGTTTCGTGCGTCAATAAAGAGGATTTCGTTTTTGCGCGGGTGGCCATTGTTCCTTGCCCGGTTCAGAAACCAGAGGGCAGCAGGAATCTGCGTGTTCAGAAAGAGTTTGGCTGGCAGGTTGACAACGCAGTCAATCAGGTTGCCGTCGGCTATCATGGATTTACGGATATCGCCTTCTCCACTGCTTTTGCTGGTGAGTGCACCTTTGGCAAGTACGACTCCAGCAACGCCGTTCGGAGCAAGGTGAAAGATGAAGTGCTGCAACCATGCGAAGTTGGCATTGCCTGCCGGTGGAATGCCGTACTTCCAGCGGCCATCGCCACGGAGTTGTTCGCCGCTCCAGTCGCTGTCGTTGAAGGGGGGATTGGCAATAACATAATCAGCTTTGAGACCATCGAGCTTGCTGAGGTACAAAGAAAATGTTTTCTCCTTTGTACTCATCCTTGTCTTCCGGGTCGGCTCCGGCATATTCACCTTCGCCTTTCTGCAATCTGAAATACATCTCCTCAAAAGAGTCGGAGATGTATTTCAGAAACATCAATCCAAGCACCACATGTTTGTATTCGGCTGCATCAATATTTTTACGCAGCTTGTCGGCTGCTTTCCAGAGTTGCTTTTCTATCGGCTCTTCTTTGATCTCTTTTTGTGACTTGGTTCTGGCCATGGTTATAAATAAGTCCTTTGCTGATCAATGGTTATCTTGAAATGAGATTGGTTCGGTTTTCCCTCGTTGTAAATAGTACTTTCTGTATGTCTCTTTTCGTTCAAGTTTAGGAAACCAAGCAAAACCCGCTTTATGATTATCCATTGATGAATATGAGTCAACAAGATTTCCCATGAAGTATGAAGGTGCCATGCTCTCTATAACAGATAATCACTTGATAGTAAAGAAAAATGCAAGTGATAATATAGTTTATCTCAGTCTGAGGAGCCGAATACTTTTTATCTGAAGGCTTCTATTGATTTGATAACTTTTACTCAGGGGAAAAACTTTGCTGCTGAACTGGGAACAATAGAAACGACAAATATTTCTTGTTGGTTCAGACCGAACCCTATGGGAAAGCGTTATATTAAAAAGTTTGTTGATGGGGGTTGTAGATATCAGTCCAGTTTTCACCTTGATAAAAACCAATTTTCGGGTTTTTGTAACGGATTTGAAATAAAAAGGCTGAAAACACCAGCAAAACAAGGGTTGCGTATGAACTTACGTGAATTAAATTTCACCCTGAACTATTCATTGGCGTGTCTCAATGTCAGTCACGCTGCCGGGTTTTCAATATTTCAATAACAAGATGGTAATATCTCCTTTTTATGGGTTTTTTTGACAAGTTCAAAATATCAAGGCTGAAAGAAGGGCTCGAAAAAACCCGGGATACCCTTCGGGAGAAGCTTTCCGTTATTACACAGGGAAAAACAGAGATAGACGAAGCGTTTCTTGAAGAGCTTGAAACGATTCTTGTAGCTGCCGATGTCGGTGTTGAAACGACGCTCGGGATTGTTGATGCTATTACGGAGCGCGCAAAAAAAGAGAGCTACCGTTCTGCCGAAGAGCTGAACAGGATGCTGATGGAGGAGATTCAGCTTATGCTTCGTGAAACCGGGGAGGAGCATCCGCTTGATTTTGACGCACTGCTTCCTGCAAAACCCTATGTGATTCTGGTCGTCGGTGTGAATGGTGCTGGTAAGACCACCAGCGTTGCCAAGCTGGCACATAACTATGAAAAAGCGGGCAAAAAAGTTATTATTGCCGCAGCCGATACCTTTAGGGCTGCCGCCTATGAACAGTTGAAGATATGGGCCGACAGGGCTGGTGTTCCGCTTATTGGTCAGGGCCAGGGAGCTGACCCGGCTTCAGTTGTTTTCGATGCTGTCAGTGCAGCTGTTTCCAGAAATGCCGATGTGGTGCTGGTGGATACTGCTGGTCGTCTGCATAACAAAAGTCACCTTATGGAAGAGCTTGCCAAGATCATGCGGGTGGCTAAAAAGAAGATTCCCGAAGCTCCTCATGAAGTGCTGCTGGTGCTTGATGGTACCACCGGGCAGAATGCTGTGCAGCAGGCAAGGGAATTTACACGATTTGTTCAGGTGACTGGACTGGTTGTTACCAAACTTGACGGAACTGCCAAAGGCGGAATTGTACTCTCCATTTCACGTGAACTCACTCTGCCCGTCAAGTATATTGGTGTTGGCGAAACCATCGATGACCTTCAGCTCTTTGACCGTGCACTCTTTGTTGAAGCGCTTATGGGTCGATAAAGGCCGGAATATATTGCCCAAGTTGCCCAAGAATCTTTTCCCGATCAGTGATACGGAGGATGTGTGTACTGTTCCGGGTATCCTGAGCGCCAAGGCGGGGGGCAAGCTGAGAGGTTTCATTGAGGGAGGCGAGAAGTTCCGACAGTTGATGTTCCATTGCTGCAGGGCTGCGTATGATTACGATATGCTCTATTTCAGCTTCAGCGTGATCAAGAAGATAATCGATATGCCAGTGAAGTTTTTTATCCGTCGGTTCCGTGGCGCAGTTTCCAATACCATCATCGCTTGAGAAAAGTTTTATTATTGCAGCCCGAATTTCATGGGGTTGCTTTCCATTGCTCCGTGAAGCATGTCGGATAAGCCTTTTGGCAAGAGGATTTCCCGTTCTGCCAAGTGCAGAGCCGATGTAGAGATAGTTACCTTTGGAGATTGTAAACAGCCTGCCCTGCTGAAACCTGCCGAATGCAAGCTGAAAAGGGCTGGAAATCCGGATAAGAAGAAGATAGGAGCCCATAGGGTATTTATGGCCGAAAATGGTAAACTGTGAAGCCGTCATGGTTTTTTGTTGTTTTTATGCAATATTAGCGAACGGGGCAAAGGAGAGGAAAACCTGCTCCATGTGATTGAAAGATAAGTGTTTCATGATTTTTTCGAGAGGTAACTGCAAAAGGGTGTTCTTTCGATGAAAGAGTCGGAAAAACTTCTGGAGTTGAGACGCCGGGAGATGGTTGAAGGGTTGAAAGCCTATGGTATTGCTAACCGGCGCGTGCTTGATGCTTTTCTTGAAGTTCCACGCCATCTTTTTTTTGATGGCGACGCATTGGAGTTAGCCTACAACGATGCAGCATATCCTATTGGGTTTCGGCAGACCATTTCCCAACCCTATACGGTAGCTTATATGACTACATTGCTTGTTGAGCGTTGCTCCTCGGGAAAAGTGCTTGAAATTGGTACGGGATCGGGTTATCAGGCAGCAATTCTTGATGCGCTCGGGTATTCAGTCTTTACGATAGAACGGATTGGAGAGCTTTATGAAAGGAGCAAGAAACTCTTTTCAAGGCTTGGTCTCAATATCTCCTGTCGTTGTGGAGATGGGACACTTGGATGGATTGATGAGGCACCATTTTCTGGTATTATGGTAACTGCAGGAGCACCTGGTGAACCGCAGACGCTCATGGGTCAGCTTGCCCAAAACGGCTCTATGGTAATTCCTGTGGGTGACTCCTGTTCACAGCTTATGACGGTTATCTGCAGATTGGATAACGATTTCAAGAGAGAGGTTTTTCAGCACTTTTCTTTTGTGCCGCTGATTGGTAAGGAAGGGTGGGAAGACACTGTTTTTTTTACAACATCTTAACGAAGGGATGATCTATGGCTGTAATGTCCAGCTTGCGGGATAAAACTCATATTATATTGTATACCCTTTTGGCAGCATTTCTTGCGCTGATTGTTTTTGAGTGGGGTATGAATTTTTCAGGATTTACCGGCAAGGCCAATCAGGCAGGTAAAATCAATGGAAAGTCTGTTCCATTGGCTCAGTACGATGAGGTATATAAAGAGTATGCCGAGAATTACAGGCGCAGTAATCCTGGAGCCGAAGTTACATCGGAAACCGAACTCGGGCTTCAGGAACAAGCATGGAATACCATTGTTGATCAGACTTTGCTTGAAGAACAATTTGTGAAATTCGGTATTGGACTTCAAGACCAGGAAGTAGTCGAAGCTTTGGATAGCCCGACACCTCCTCTCGTTATTCGCCAGAATTTCAGTGATCCAGCGACAGGGGTTCTCGATCGCAAAAAACTGGAGAGTGCCCGTCGTGATCCTCACAACAAGGAGTTGTGGCTGCAGGTTGAAAAGATTGTCCGTCGTGAACTTAAAATCAACAAGCTGATCAGAGCCCTTCAAACTCTTGATCATGTTACTGACCGGGAGATAAGCGATATTGTCAGCAGGCAGTATTCACGTTTTTCAGCCTCTTTTATTCCTGTCACCTACAGCTTTGCCGGAGCTGACAGCAACTTTCCAGTAAAGGAAGAGGAGACAAAAAAATATTTTGATGAGCATAAAGAGCTTTTCAAACAGGTGCCATCAAGAAAAGCTGATTTTGTTTTTTTCCCTCTTACCCCTTCATCAAAAGACAGTCTTTCAGTTCGTAAGGAGCTTGAAACAATCCGCACCGAGTTTGCCGGACCAGTCAACGATGCTGATTATGTTAAAGTACAGAGCGACCGTCCGACAGGTATTAACGCGACCTATAGCCGAGCAGATTTTTCTTCTTCTGCCGGGGAGGCTCTTTTCACAGCTTCAAATCTCAAGCCAGGAACGATCGTCGGCCCTATAGCTGACAGGGGTGAATACCGCTTGATAAAGATCAAACAGATTACCACGTTGGCCCAGCCAATTGCCAGGGCATCGCATATTCTTCTGCGCTTCAATCCTGCAAGCAGGGAGGATGTTCAGAAAGTGCGCGAGCTCACCATGCTTATTTCCAAACAGCTTCAGGCAGGCGTGCCGTTTGAGCTGCTTGCAAAAAAATACTCCGCTGATCTCCCGAGCGCCGTTAATGGTGGTGATGTAGGATGGTTCAGCAAAGATCGTATGGTACCTGAATTTTCTGCAGCTGTTTTCAATGCCCGTCCGGGATCAATTGTCGGGCCGGTGCAGACGCAGTTTGGTCTTCATATTATCAAGGTGACTGGATTTGATCAGTCTGCTCTTCTCTGCTCGGAGATAGTCAGAAAGATCAAACCGTCAACTGAAACGGTTGACAGTGGACGGCGACTTGCCATGGCCTTTCAGATGAATGCCAAAGAGAAGGGATTTGAAAAGAGTGCCACCAGTGCAAAGCTGCCTGTCGGTAAGACCGTCGAGTTTGGCAGGCACATGCCAGTTGCCCCGATTGGTTACAGCGAAAAAGTTACTGCATTTGCCTTTAAGGCCTCAGAGGGAGAGCTCTCGGAGGTTCTTGAAACTGAAAAAGGTTTTTTTGTCATGCGACTGACCGGCAAGAATGACACCGGATATCGGCTGCTCGACAAGGAGCTGAAAGCAAGGATTAATGCCGAACTTGTCAGGGAGAAAAAAGGTGCTGCTCTTGAGAAAAAACTTGCTGCTATGGTAAAAGGGCCAGGCTTGACTCTTGAAAAACTTGCTGCACAGAATCCTGGCTTTCATATTGTCACTGCGGACGAGATACGGTGGAGCGATGGGTTTATTCCCGGTTATGGTGTTGACAGACCTCTTGTTGAAGCCATGTCAGGGCTTGATGTCGCTAAACTCTCTAACCCGGTTAAAACATCTGATGGTTACGCTCTTGTTGTTGTCAGCAAGAAAACACTTCCAGCAGGGCTCGATATCAAAGCCGAAAAAGCTGGAGTGGCACCGCAGTTGCTTCGGGCAAAACAGGAACAGTTGTTTGCTGAATATTTTGCCTCACTACGTAAAAATGCGAAAATTGAGGACTTGCGCCCCTGAGAACTCTTTGTCTTGTGCTGTTTTTGGCTGTCAATGAGCTGCCTGGAAATTTTCCAGGCAGGCCTTGATTCCTGCCGGACTATCGAGTTTCAGACACTGCTCAACAAGAGCTTCAGTTTCAGCAATTGTGTAGCAGGAGACCAGTGACTTAAGTTTCGGGATATCCGAGGTCACGACGCTGAACCTTCTCAGTCCGCATCCCAGCAGGAATGGCAGTGCGAGAGGGTCTGAACCCATATCTCCGCAAATTGTTACTTTGCAGTGGTTTCTATTGGCAGTTTTGATTACCCTGTACAGTTGCCGGATAATTGCCGGATGGAATTTTTCAAAGAGATTCTGCACAATGACATTGTTTCGATCAACGGCAAGAGTGTACTGAGTAAGGTCATTGGTTCCAATGCTGATAAAATCAGCACACCTTGTAATCTCTTCAATAAGTTCCACTGCAGCCGGTACCTCTATCATTGCACCAACTCCGGGTCGTTCAATCTGAGAATCTCCATCCTTGGTTAATTCCTGATAATGCTTGCTGATGACCGTCCGGACATGCTGGATCTCATCAACCGATATAATCATTGGAAGCAGGATAGCAAGATTGCCATGTATGTTTGAGCGTATTATAGCCCTGATTTGGTTATCGAGTATGTCGGGCAGATCCATCAGGATTCTTATACCCCGCCACCCAAGATTGGGATTTGGTTCCTTGACAGGAGAGTAGATCAGTTTGTCCCCGCCGATATCAAACAGGCGGATATCAAGAAGCATTGGGGTAATCATTTCAGCCATCTCCCGGTAATAGGAGTACTGTTCAGACTCTTTAGGCACGTTTGTGCCGTCGGTAAAGAGGTTTTCACTTCTGTACAGACCTACGCCTTCAGCTCCGGCAGTTCGGATGGCTTGCAGCTCTTCCTTGAAATCGATATTTGCATAGAAAATGATTCTTATGCCGCATTTCGTTGTAGCTGGAAGCATCGCTGTCAGGGATGTATTCTCTTCACTTTTTTTCTCTTCATCTTTTTTGCTGAGATAGTGTACAACCGTTTTTTCCTCAGGGTTTGTGATGACGGTTCCAGTAGTTCCGTCTATGATCAGCTGCATGCCGGTTGTAATCTTTTGTGAGAGGTTGCCAAGCCCGACAACTATTGGAATGTTGAGTGACTTGCATATAAGAGAAATATGCGAGGTCTTGCCCCCTGAATCAGTCACAAATCCCTTGATATTGCTGCGGCTCAAAAGAATGATATCGGCAGGTGAAAGGTTATCGGACGAAACAATCACCCCCTCTGGTATCCATGAGTGCAGTTTTCTGACGTGAAGGTTTCTGATAATCCGGTTTTTGATATCGTGCAGATCGTCCGCCCGATCCCGAAAAATCTCGTCATCAGACTGTATGAATTTTTCCAGATAGTGGTCGAACTCCTCCTCAATAACCAGATGCGCCGGTTTATGCTCTGACCGGATACGGCCAGCAATGGCATCAATCAGTATCGGGTCATGAAGCATCATAATCTGGGCCTGAAACAAATTGGAGTATCCCTTGCCAAGTTTTCGTATGGTGACCCGTTCAATTTTTTTCAGCTCTTTTTCAGAGCGGCCAAGAGCGGTCAAAAACCTTTCAATCTCTTCGCTGATATTTTTTTCATGCAGCTCCTGGTTCTCATGATGAGCCTTATCTTTGACGAAAGCATAGCACTCCCCGATCGCAATCCCTCTTGATGCACCGATTCCTGCAAACCTCTCTTCGGTACTCTTGACTGCAGGCTCAGGTGTTGTTGCCTTGATGGAGTTCAGTGGATGTTTTTCTTCTGGCATAATGGAGGTTTAAAATGGTGCTTCGTCCTGAGTGATAAATGCGCTGGCATTCGATTTTCCCTGTTCCGGCAGTGAAGGCTCATAATGCCTCTCTGCTTGAGAAGCTCCGGCTCCCTCTCCGCTTGTAACATAGGCATTGGCTGTAGATTGAAAGCGGCCATAATTTTTCAGGAACAATAACCGTATATCCCCGATAGGGCCGTTTCTCTGTTTGCCGATAACAATTTCAACAACATCTTTTGTCGATGAACCGTCTTCAAACGTTGTTTTGCCATACATCTCCGGTCTGGAAAGGAACATCACAACATCAGCGTCCTGTTCGATAGAGCCCGACTCCCTGAGATCGCTGAGCTGGGGTCTTCGGTCACCTGAGCGTTGTTCAACAGAGCGGTTAAGCTGCGCAAGGGCGATGACTGGTATGTTCAGCTCTTTGGCCAGAGCTTTCAGCGATCGGGATATCTGGGCAATTTCCTGTTCACGATTGGTTCTGCCATCCCTGACAGGAGTTACCAGCTGAAGATAATCAACCACAACCATGCCGATATTGTGCTCCTGCTTCATCCGACGGGTTTTGGCGGCAAGTTCCATGATGGAAATACCTGCAGTATCATCAATAAAGAGCTTCGCTTCATTGAGCTTATCCATGCTGTTGATGATCCTTCCCATCATTTCCGGTGTGATACGCCCGGTTCTTACAAGCTGGGATTCAACATAGGCTTCAGCGCACATAAGCCTTATGGCCAGCTGCACCTCCGCCATTTCAAGACTGAAAAAAAGTACAGGGGTATCGAAATCCACGGCGGCATTACGGGCAACCGCCAACGCTAACGCTGTTTTACCGGCAGAAGGCCTTGCTGCAATAATAATCATATCGGAAGGCTGAAACCCGGCGGTAAGCTGATCCAGTTCCGAAAAGCCCGATCCGACACCGGTAACAGATGATTGCGATGCCCTGAGGCTTTCAAGCATCCGAATACCGTTTTTAACAAGCTCTTTTATTAAAGAGGCTTTCTTTTTGATACCTGCCTGGGAGATGTTAAAAAATTGCTGCGAAGCATGTTCGACCAGATCAAAAATATCCATTGATGAGCTGTAGGCAGCACCGGAGATCTTGGCAGATATGGAGATCATCCTCCGATAAAGGAACTTTTCCTTTGCCAGACGCGCATAGTACTCAATGTTCGCCGCACTGATCACTTTCCCCGACAGTTCAGCCAGGTAGTGCCTTCCGCCCACCGGTTCAAGCTCATTCATTTTCAGCAGCTCTTCACTGACCGTGATGATGTCGATTGCCTGCCGTTTATGGTAGAGCTGCATCATTGCCTTGAAAATGAGCTGATGGCGCCTCTCATAAAAGACCTCCTCGCCGTTATCGCCGAATATCTGTATAACCTGTTCAATTGGGTCATCTTCAAGAAGAATACAGGCAAGAACCTCCTGCTCAATTTCAGTTGAATAGGGAGGGACGCGGCTCTCCTTGCTGAAATCGATATCCTTGTTAAAATCTATGGCAGCTATTGCTTGCTTGTTCATCGTTCAATGGTGTTTATCCAAAGCATTTCCCTGTTCAGTGATCTCTGCGTAATGGCGCATCATCCTTTGTATATCTTCCCAGCATCCATGTTTCCAGCTTGGGTTACGAAGCAGGGCTGCTGGATGATAGGTAATAAAACAATCATACTCTTTCCATTGTATCACTCTTCCCCTCATTGACCCTAAAGAAAGATTGTTTCCAAACAGCGTGTTGGCTGCAACCTTTCCAAGAACCAGAATGATCTGAGGATGCACAATCTGCAACTGCCTGAGCAGCCAGGGCGTGCAGCAGGCAATTTCACTGGCGAGTGGGTTGCGGTTTCCGGGAGGACGGCACTTCAGAATATTACAAATATAAACATCCTTGCGGGCAAATCCGGCTGCAGAAAGAATTTTGTCGAGCAACTGTCCGGAACGACCAACAAAAGGCCTCCCTGAAGCATCTTCTTCCGCTCCCGGAGCCTCTCCTATAACAACAAGTTTGGCACAGGGATCGCCTTCGCCAAACACCAGGTTGAGTCTGGTTTCAGCTAAACTGCATTTTCTGCACTTTTTTGCATCCTTGCACAGTGCCGAGAGCTCTTCTGAAGCTGATTCTCTCTGTAGTGGAACCGGCGGATGCTGTTCATCCTTTTCGGATAAAAAATCTGGCATGATAACAATCGATCTTTTTCAGGGGTTAATGCCGGCTTGTTGTACGAAGAGTTTTTCTATGGCGTCAAGAACTCTTCCTGCTGCGGCATATTTCGTCAGTTGCGGCAGTTCAGTAGTTCCTCCATCGCTTTCTATCAGGGTAATAATATTTGTATCGACTTCAAAGCCTGAGCTTTTACGATCAAAAAAATTAAACGCTATAAGGTCAAGATTTTTGGCTTTCAGCTTTTTGCGGGCATTGTCCAGACCGGTTTGAGTTTCAAGCGCAAAACCTACAGCAAGCTGTCCGGGAGCTTTCTGTATCCCGAATTCAGCAAGGATATCGGGATTTTTTACGAGGGTCAGCTCAATTTCAGGCATCTCCTTTTTCATTTTTCCCTCGATAGCTGCTACCGGGCGGTAATCCGACACAGCGGCAGCACCGATAAAGATGGCGCAGCTCTTGAAAAAGCTTTGAGCGACACCGTGCATCTCCACGGCGCTTTCAACATCAAGACGTGTTACCCCCGGAGGAGTCGCCAGATGAACAGGCCCGGTAATAAGCGTGACAAGGGCGCCACGTTGTGCAGCAGCACGGGCAATGGCAAACCCCATTTTGCCCGATGAGTAGTTGGAGATAAAACGAACGCCATCAATTTTTTCACGTGTTGGCCCTGCCGTTACAACAACGGATTTGCCATAAAACGCTGAGTCTTGGGCAGTGCAATGGAGTGCCTCTTCAAGGGAAGAGAGAATAGACTCAGGTTCAGGCATACGACCAGTACCGCATTGCCCTGAAGCAAGTTCACCGCTTTCGGGGCTGATGACAATGCACCCTTGGGCGGCAAGGGTAGCAATATTTCGCTGAACAGAAGGCGACAAAAACATCTGCCCGTCCATGGCCGGAAAAATCAGTACTGGTTTTCCCGGACGAAGAGTAATAAAAAGAGCGCTGAGCATGTCATCGCAAAGGCCTGCACTCAGTTTTGCAAGGGTATTGGCTGTTGCTGGAGCAATCACGAGGGCATCAGCCCATTCACCAAGTGAGATATGGCGGGTATAGTCAGTTCCTGTGGTATCCGCAGGGGGAAAAATCGAGCGGTATACTCTTTCTTCGGAAACAGTTGCAAGGGCAAGTTCACTGACAAAATGGGTGCCGCCATCAGTCAGGGCAATCCTGACATTGGCACCGCATTTTTTTAATAATCTAACCAGCTGCGGCGTTTTATAGGCAGCAATACCGCCCGAGATACCAACAATTATGTTTTTTCCTCTCAAGATGTTATCCATGATTTATTGCAGAATTGAGTACAAAATAAATTACAAAAACCGCAAGACTTATTTCTTGTTGTCGGATGAGGGCATTATACGTTTCCAGAACTGATCCCAGGTTTGAAACCGCTCCCGATAGGAGATGCTGGCACCCCATATTTCAGAAGGAGGCTGCAAATTGGTACTCGATGTTCCATTCTCGCTTAGCCCATAAGAACGGTATGTTTCAAGATAAATTTTTGGAGTAACCCGGTATTCAATTTTCTGTTCGGTGCCATAATAGTTTGAGAGGGGGGAATCCTTGATGGTTGGTGCGCTTCCGGAACCGATAAAGCGGACTTTTCCGTCTGTACCTGGAACACTGAGAGCAACGTAGAGGTCGAGACCGCTCAGTGCACCTCGTTTATCCATCCCGACATTGAGATTGAAGCTTTCAAAACCGCCAATATCCTGAATAACCCTTGAAAACTGTGAGGAAAGCATGCCGGAGCCAGCCGACATCCCGACACTTGATACTGGAATATTGGAGACCTGTCCCATGCTTCCCGGTCTGGCGTACCACTGCTTGGAAAGAAGCATGGAGATGACGTTCAGTTCCGCGTTAGGGTCGATCTGGCTCGATTTTCCACCGATCATGCTAAGCGATGCATAGGGCTGAGTTTGTTCATTCAGGTAATAACCCATAGTCACCATAGGGTCATTAATGGTACCCATAATAGCAATCAGCAGCTTGACATTATCGCGCTCACCATTCTGCTGGTTTGATGCGCTCACATATTTGTTGCCATAGAGGTTATCCATAACACCACTTCGGATATCAACACTGTTCCAGGAGATTTTTCCTCCATCCTGCAGGTCAAAGTTGGTATTTGAAAATTTGTATTTGCCGCCAACCACATTAATGGAACCGAAAAGCCGGTATTGCTGATTGTTTTTACTGACAATCAGGGAGAGATTGTTGACTGACGTTTCAAGCTCTTCACCTCTCGTGCGATCAAATATAACTGTACACTTGAGCGGCTCGACACTGCTCAGCTTCAAATTTTTTATCTGCAGGATATCAATCACCGAGTGGTAAAACTCTGCGGGTTTTACCTGTTTGTTCACTCTTTCGATGCCAGCTGCACCAGCAGAAGGGTAGCGTGGCACAAATTCAACAAACTTGTTGATGCCAAGATACTTTGCGCTTTCATTGGCACCCATACGGTAGAGCGAGTAATCTGCTGCGTTGATCCTCAACTCACCTTCAGCAACCGGTGCTGAAAGAGTACCGTGAAGCTGAATATTATTGGTTGTGCCGGTGATGGTGCCAAAGGAGGTTTCGTCCTGGCGGTCTTTTTTATTGAACAAAAGGAGATTCTGAAATCGGCCACCGAGATCAAGAGCTATGGGTTGCAGCTTTTCAAGCTTTACCACTCCGCTTATTTTCCCGTTTCCATTTACGTTGTCATTGACGGATATATTTCGCAGTTCTATATTGTTCGGGGTGACATAGACCTCACCGTTGAGCAGGTAGGAAACCTGCGTAGGTTCTATCTTTATCGTTGTGTCATGAAGATGGGTGGTCAGATAGATGTCGGGGTTCGGCGTTCTGCCCTCGATCTTGAAGGTTGATGGTATAATGCCTTCCGCTGATTCCAGAAAGGGCAGCAGGATGGTCAGGCACTGTGCTGAAAGATTATCCGAGCGGAACGATGCGTTGATTGCCTGCTGGTCTGCCATTCTGAACTGCAGGGGATAGAAGTTGAGTACAAGTGGAATGGTTCCGCTTCCCTCGATCGTGTTCACTGATGATGCGCTTCGTTCTGTAACCCTGCCTGGCTCCGGAACCCTGCTGTGAAGGTCAAAACGCAGAAGGTTGCCATTGTGGAGAGCATTGCACACCATGGAGCCAATGGTAAATTTACCGTAACGAACCTCTTTGCCGCTTACCTTGAGGGTGCTTGTTTTTTTATCGGGGTTCCCGGTTACTGCCAGAGAGGCATCGACTATACCCGAAAGCTTGTCGAGAGAGGAATTAATGGAAAAGCGTTTTAACTCGTCGAGGTTCACATTTGACAAGCTGCATTGAAAGTTTCCAGGCTGCGAGTTGCTGAGCTCACCCTCAATTACAACTTGCTGCAAGCCCTTGGCTATCGTGAAACGGTTAAATCTTGCCGATGTTCTGCTTACTGTAATATGGGAGTTATCCGCTGCCTTCCACACTCCTGCACTCTCTTTTATTGCCAGGTGATGAAGGAGCAGGTTATAGCTCTCGTTCTCCCTGGTGGCTGAAAATTTTGTCGAAAAGGTCTGTGCTGGATTGGGAAGAACGAGATCGAGGGTGCCATCAAGATGTGATGGGGTATAAAGGCCTGAAAAAATTGCGTTCCCGCTCTTTTTCCGGCCAAGAGTTACCGCTGATGCCCTTCCGCTTACCGAAGCCAGTTGTGTTCCGCTGTTCCTGAATTCCATTGCTGTTTTCATGGAGAGATTTTCAAACAGAAGATCATTGCGGGGTTGCAATCGTGCGAGATTTATCGAAGAGTTGATTGAACATTGCCCGTTGCGGTAAATGGCACCTCCATCAGCGCTGCCCTGAAGGGTAACTCCCTCTACCGGAAACAGCATGGTTAACGGAGTAATATCTTTTACCGTGATGTGGTAGTTGACCGTGAATGGCTTTTTTAATGCATTCAGCTCAGAGAGAGGGTTGGGCAGGGTTGTATGCCAGATATTCTGAATTGCCATCTCTCTTGACAGAGCGGAGGCTGCAAGTCTGCCAAGAGCGATAAGTTCTTCAAGCGAATAATCACCATTGGCAAGAAGATCAAGAAAATCACTGCTTAAACTTGTTTTGCAGGAGAGTGCGGTCTGGGCAATTTCGAAGGTTACTTTTGAGCGCTCTTTCAGTTTGAACCCGTTGATGGTGGAGGGAGAAAACTGCATGACAGCAGCCATATTCACATCCTTTGCTTCATACCCCGATCCCTGCACTGCAAAAACCCCGTTCAAATCAGTTTTCAAAGTCGTATTGTAGGTTGTTGGGCCCACTATTTCGGAAATGTCAACTCCTGCAGCTTGACCGGAAGCGTGGTAACGGGGAGTTTTATCGTTCCAGTTGATTCCACCGTCAAGATTGAAACTGCTGCGACTGTTTTTCAAAGAGAGGGTACTCTTCAGCTCTCCGCCATCGTATTTCAGAGAGAGTGCACCCTCTTTCACCTGCAGATTTCTCCAGGAGGAATTGGCCATCTTCATGGCAAGAGTAAGCTGGCTGATCTTTTTGTTGCTTGTCTTTCCGTCAAAAGTGCCCGAAGCGTTCAGAAGGCTTGTTTCTCCGTTTCCGGCAGCTATGAGTTTGAGCGGTTTAAATCCTTTCAGCACAAAAGCTCCCTTGCCCGCAAGCTCTTCCAGCTTTTCTCTTTGCGCCTCACCAATGAGAGTGACCTCTCCGAGAGAGGAGAGCGTGGTTATATCTGTTTTTACTGCATTCAAGCCTCCTTGTGCATGGCCAAAAAAGGTGACAGTGCCAATGTTACGGGCTATATCCTTCGAAGAGTTCTCTTTCAGGAGCGCCTCAACAAAAGGTGAGGCAATTCTGGAGCTGTCGCATTTCAGCCGAAAAGCAAAGGCATTTCTGTTGTGCAGGTTAAGCAGCTCACCCTTTACAGCTACTCTGCTTTTCAGGTGAGTTACCAGAGCATCAAGAATCTCAACATTATCTTTTTTCCCTCTTGCGTTGCCTTGAAGCGTATAGATTCCAGCTGGCAGGGCAAATGCAGGATATAGAAGCTTCAGGTCGTCGCTGTGAAGGGCAAGCTTCTGAACATTGAGAAATGTTGAACTGAGAGCAAGCTGCTTTTGTAACTCACGGGATGAGAAAATATTGAAATGATCAACGCTCGCCGATAGCTCTGCGCTGCTTTTATTGCTCACCGCATTTAATCCAAGAAGCTCTGACCGGGTTTCAGAAAAAAGAAATTTTCCAACAGCTTGTCGCAACGTGAACTGCTCCTTCGGGAGGCTGAGTTGCCCGTGTTCAAGAGTGCCTTGCAGGAATTTTTTCTTGACGGTGAACTCAGAGAGTTCAAGATTGATATTTTTTACACCAAGCTGCATACGGGAGGCATTGGTGGTCTTCCCGGAATAGGAGAGGCTGCTGTTGGTAATCTTGAGATGTTTACAGAAAAAATGTTCCAGTTTATTTTTTGTGGAATCGGGGTCGCGTGAGGTAAACAGAAGCTCAAGATTGAACTTGCCGTTTTTTTGCATGATAACGTTTGCGCTGAGCGAATCGGCTGAAAGGTGACGCAAATATACTCTTTTGATTTGAGGCTGAAGGAGAGTGAGAAAGTTGAATTTCAGGGAAACAGTGCGGGCTTTGAGAGCAGGAGTTAATTCTCCAGGCCCGTAAATGCGCGGATTGACAAGCGTGACCCTGTTTGGAAACTGAAGATGAAGCGCCTGCAGCTCAAGCCGGCCAAACAACTTTTCGTTAAAAAGGGCAATAGCCTCATCTTTAGCCATACGGTCCAGCACACCGCTGTTCAGGACAATCAGTAAGGTAAGCGACAGCAGAAGCACGAAAGCAGAGCATGCAACGAGCACTTTGAGGATATGAAGTTTAATCCGTTCCACTATCTGTTGATTATTGTGTATGGAGCTGAATGATTTTCTCAATGATGCCGCTTGTTGAACGGCCTTCAAGCAGGGGCAGGGTCAAGACAGCGCCTCCATGTTCAAGGACAGCTTTGGCACCGGCAATATACTCGACCGCCCAGTCAGCACCTTTGACCAGAATATCCGGTAGTAGTATGCCGATAAGCTCTTCTGGCGTATCCTCGTTGAAAAGGGTGACTCCATCGACCATCTGCAATGCCGAGAGCACCGCGGCACGATCTGTTTCACAGCAAACCGGGCGCTTAGGCCCTTTCAGCCGTTGAACCGAAGCATCACTGTTCAGACCGATAATAAGTGCATCACCAAGCTCTCTTGCTGCCGACAGGTATTCAACATGCCCGGCATGCAGAATATCAAAACAGCCGTTTGAAAACACAACTTTTTTGCCTGCGCTCTGCCATGCCCGAACTTTTTCCAGAGCCTCATTATGGCTCAACAGCTTGTTTGAATTACTCATACCGATAACTTTTTTGCAAGGATTAGCTCTAAGCTGGATAAAGGTTAAATTGCTGATATTTTTCCAGAATTCAGCGTATACTCTGCGATTGAGCGGAATATGACAAAAGATAGACGATTTCTATGAAGCGTAACTGGGATGATGACGATAATGTTGCAGATAAGGTACTCTTTGGCCTTATCATGATGCTTGGTCTTCTTGTCAGAAGCATAAGCCGTAAACATTCAACCGCAATAGCTTCCATTATTGGTGATTTTCTCTATAAAATCATTAAGATGAGGCGACCGCTTGTAGAAAACAACCTTGCACTCACCTTCCCCGAAAAAAAAATATCTGAAATAAAAGCCATTGCCCGCCAGGTATATCGTCACCAGGCTGAAAATTTTATCGAAGTGCTTCGTCTGCCCATGATTAAAACTGTCGAGGCGGCGGCAAGGCTTGTCGATATTGATGCCCATGATTTTCTTGCCAAAACCATTGATCGCAAACAAGGCGTGGTTGTGGTATCAGCACATTTCGGTAACTGGGAACTCATGGCCCATTGCACAGGTTTATTGATGGCACACCTCACCCTTGTGGTAAGGCCACTTAAAAACCATGCTGTCGACCGGCAGATCAATAGATGGAGATCCATGAGTGGCAACCGCATCGTCTATGACGGGCAGGCCCTTCGAGAGGGGCTCAGAGCCCTTAAAAAAGGAGAGATTTTAGTACTTCTTGGTGATCAGTCCGACCCTGTGGGAGGATTTTCAACAGAGTTTCTCGGTCGCAGCTCCTCAGTTTTTCTTGGTCCGGCCTATCTTGCTCTTAAAGCAGGAGTCCCGCTCTTTGTCGGGATCTCCCGAAGGGATGGTCAGGGCCGCTATGCAGTTAATTTTGAGGAAATTGACCAGACAGGCCTCGGAACCACCAAGGCAGACGCCGAAGAACTTGCCCGCCGCTACACCAAAGTTCTTGCCCGCCACATCTATCAACACCCCGAAGAGTGGTTCTGGCTCCACAACCGCTGGAAACTCCCCTGGGCCCGACCTTTTTCGTTACCTAAATGTTAAGATATTTTTTAATGCGTTTGCGAATCGAATTAAGTTGTTTTCTAAGAAACTTTTTTGGTTTCCAGCTCTTAATATTAAATAGTTGAAAGTGGATAGGGGGAATAAGTGATCTTTGTCCATGGCTGGAATACCAGCTTAAGTAGCTGGGTTCATTTGTGGAAAATGGGTCAGGAAATGCTGTTTTTAAATCTTCTCGTGTCCGGTATAAACTGCGGGCATCTACCGAAATAATATTTCCGTTATCATAATAGTCATATTTCCATTTGCTTAAATTACTATGGCCGTGATCTGCATTTTCAAGCTCTCTCCGGTATTCATCCCAGATTTCACTCGCTATTGCCTGATCAGCTGCATATTTATTCAACATGATAAGTCCTTCGCCGCTGTCATACCCGGTGAAATGGTAAAAGCGTAAAGGACTGGAGCCAGCAAGGATAGTATTGTCGTTGTTTCTACTGAGAGGACGATGAAAAATATTCCAGGTTGCTACATTGTATCCTCGGTCTCTTACTATATTAAGCCGGTCGAAAAATACGGGCGCAAGATCACACCATCTCTGATCAGTAAAAAGGCCATTTGGTATGTCATTAGTACAGAAATGGTACAAACGGTTTGCCCACCACAGAATAAAGTCTAACCCCTGACCAGATGTTTTTGCAGCAAAAAAACCAAGATTAAATATACCGTGTTTGAGCGAGCAGATCTCATTGTCTATAATTGCATCAAGCTTGTCTTCAGAATCAAGCATATGAGGCGTTAATAAAATATCGTAGGTATCAAGTAGTTTATTAAGAGGTTCCAATGAATTAAATACCTTGATATCAGGATCAAGATACATTATTTTTTCGTAACTATGTTCTTTAGCAAAATATGCAGCTGCAGACCCTTTAATTGCAGTACAAAGTTCAACGACTGTATGGCCGTAAATCCAGGCTTTTAGATTAGGTAAAGGTAACTGCTCAAGAGTTAATATTTCATCGAAAGGTTCATGAACAAGATCAAATCCAAAGGGTATACTATCAGCTAACACAAGAACAAAAAACCAATCAGGATGGAATTGTTTTAGAGATTTTGCTAAAACTCTTGCTTTTGGAATATAGCTACTTGTTACGGATGTATAGATAAGCATTAAATTTTTTTTATTGTTGAGTAATATTATTGCTTGTAGTTATAAAAATTAACTCAACGGTATTTGTGTAATTATATTTATAATTGATATATGTGGTACAGCTTTTCTTTTAAATAAGTTACATTTAGTTTTGTGTTACGCTGCAGGTGGCGCTGATATAGTTAGTTATTTCATCAAGTGCTGTTCTGGCATCGATTTTAGAGATAATAAGAGCTTTATTGTAATGTATAGCTCTTTCAGCAGGTGCACCTATATTAAATACTGCCAAAGGCAAATTCATTTGCATTATTTCTTCGGAAGTGTATGAGAATGTTTCTGGCCAAATTGCAGGTATCAGGAATATATCGATATTACTTGTTTGAATTATATGTGGCAAGCTGTCATGTGTGTATTTTCCTGTTATCTTGAGGTGTTTGCTATTTACTGAAGTAGCGATCTCTCCAATGATAATTATTTGAATATTTTTTTGTTCTTCTTCAATTATAGCAAGCATTTTTTCGACAATGGCAGCACCTTTAGGAATCTGTATATTGCCAAGGATCCCTATTCGCAAAATATCGGTATTAATCTGCCGATTAGTACTTAAATTTTCTTCTAATAGCAGATTATTAAGGTGATCTGTGCCGTGAGGTTTAACAAGTATTTTGCCATACGGAATATTTGGATACGCTTTTAACAAAATCTCTTTTGATGCATTTGAAAAACAAATGATTTCATGACTTTGATCCAGGACATACTTCCATTTTCTCCTCCAGAAAATTATATCAGGGTTTTTGTAGAAAATACGAAACTCCTGGTTGTTTTGCGGTAAGCAATTCAAGCAGTGTGAAATATTGTCGGGTGGTCCGCAGAATGTATCATTATGATCAAGCAAAGTATAGCAAGGACAAATGCAGAAATAATCATGAATAAGTGTCGTCAGTTTTGCATTGTGGGTCTCTTGTAAGGAAAGAATTAAGTCCAATAAGTTAGAAATTGTCGGGAAGCTAACGGTTTCACTTAAAATTATACTGTCAATCTTAACATATTTTGTTAAAATATTTTTTATTTGTTCAATGTTTGTGGCGTAAAAAGCAAGATTATGATTATTATATACAAAAGTTAAATCATAAGTTTTTCTGTGAAAATTAAAGGTAAAGAGCAGGATTTTATGTCCACTTTCCACCTCTCTTTTTATATAGTTATTACGATAAAGGTTTGCCCCTCCTCCAAGATCGTGATCAATGAATAGAATGCAATTGGATTGGCTTATATCAGTCGATAAAAGATAAAGCTTAAGGAATTGGCCTATCTCTCTCAATGGATAAGCTTGAAGGTATTTATTATGAGATACCTTTTTTTTGAATTGCTTTGATACAGGAATAGAATCAGAGGCCGTTCCATTTCGGTGATGAGAAACAAAAAGATTAGGGACAAGGATGTTCCGATACCCTTTTTTAATGGCGTTGATGCACCATTCCATTTCATCTCCATGCTCCTTTCTGCCAGATTTTGTGTGAGATATAGTGATATGATTAAATATCATTCTGTTAACGCCCATACAAAAACCACTTCCAGATGAAATATCAGGATAGTTATTTATTGGCGTTAAGTTCTTAAAAAATCTATCAATATTATTTCCCAAGAGGTTGATGCCATGATTATCATCTTTCAGCGATGCCAATACCGTACTTAAGCTATCATCATTGGTAAATGGTGTAGTCGTGGCAATAGATGTATTTTCAATAATAGGACGCATAAGTCTCTCAAGCCAGCCCGGAGGAAGCTCACTGCATGAATTTAATATAACAAAATGATTTGTTGACGATTTGGCAGCATGATGGACTGATTGTAAAAATCCAATAGTTGTGGGATTTTTTAAAAGCACAATTTCCAATTGTGGATGTTCATATTTGAATTGCTGCAAAAATGGGTATACCTTTTCGTCTGTGCTTCCGTCATCAATCAATATAAGGCGATATGGAGAAGAGGTATTATGAACAATGCTTTTGCACAACTCCTCTAAACGGCTGCGTTCATTGAATACAGGAATGATAATATCAACAGTTACATCAAGTATATCTAATAAGAATTCGCTGGATAGTAAAAATTCATTATATAAAGTCGAAAAGTTGCATGAATAATCATGACTTTCTGGTGTATTTTTATGTAAGTCAGTTATCTCAGATTTATTAAAAATAGAGCGGATTTTTCTTGAACGCTTTCTGATAGAATGTGAAAGATTCCTAATTGGTTTTGTCATTCGCCAACTACTGGAATGTGCCATTTTATGTATAGCAGTTTCAAGAGTGTCAATATGGGTATACAAATTTTCAATCGTTGTTTGTAGTGTATTGTTTTCCTGCTCTTTCCTGCTTACAGTAGTTATAAGCTGGTTAACTTCATTGTCTAAGTCAACTATTTTAGTGTTCAAGTCAAATATAAGGGCATATTCTTCAGGAAAATAGTTATGAACAATGGCTTTTCTTTCGTCAATAAAAATCTGGTCTTTATTATTTGAAGAATATCCATCGGGATTATATACGGCAATTGTTTGATCAAGATAGTGTATTCTGCTATTTTCCCTGAAAAACCATTGCATATTGAATACCCAGTCGGCAAGGGCTTTGTACTTTGTCTCAAATCCTCCTAATTGGTAAAAAAGGTCTCGTGTAAAGAATATGGCCTGATGACAGATGTTTTTGTTCAGCAACTTAAGTGGTGTGAATAGCCCGTCATAAAGAGGCCCACCTTTTCCCCACTCAACATTTCCGTAAATGACATCCATTTGCTCGATTTCACGAGAACAAAAGATGCGGGAAAGAACATCATCATTATAAAAAGTATCATCACAGCCTATAAAATAAAGCCAATCGCCTGAACATTTCTCGATACCCTTATTCATGGCATCATAAATACCATGGTCTTTTTCTGAAATAAGTCGAATATGCGGGTACTGAAGCGCATACTTCCTTACGATTTCAACTGTCTCGTCAGTTGAGAGATTATCGACAATTAAATGCTCCTTGTTTGTGTAGGATTGCTGTGCTACGCTGAGAATACAAGCCTTGAGATGTTTCGCAGAGTTGTATGTCGGTGTAATAATCGAAATTTTCGGGTAACTCATACGATAGTGCTCTTATTTGAAGCTAGCCAGCTCTGCTTCGATCATTTGTAAAACAACACCTGCCATCTCAGTTTCAGCTTTCCATCCTGTCATACGCAATGCTTTCCGGGCATCACCGCAACCGTACGGAATATCAGTAGGACGGAATATCAAAGGGTCAATATCGGTATGATCTTGCCAATCAAGACCAAAATGCCGAAAAGCAAGTTCAGCAAAATCGGCAAGAGCATGGCTCCTGCCCGTTGCGATCACAAAATCTTCCCCGCTCTCTCTTTGAAGCATACGCCACATTGCCTCAACATATTCCGGAGCCCATCCCCAGTCACGCTGAATATTCGTGTTGCCTAAATGAAGTCGCTCCTTGCTTCCCCTTGCGATACGGCATGCAGAAGCAATTATTTTTCGGGTAACAAACCGTTCCGGGCGTAATGGTGATTCATGATTGAACAGAATTCCTGTACAGGCAAACAAGCCGTATGCTTCACGATAATTGGCAACCTGCCAGAAAGCTGCAGCTTTTGCAACGGCATAGGGACTTCGTGGCCGAAACGGCGTCTCTTCATGTGCCGCTTCCTTCAGTGTATCGCCGAAACATTCTCCGGAGCCAGCGTTATAAAATCGGATAGGTCGGTCAAGAAAACGAATGACCTCCATCAGATTGATGGTTGCAGACAAGATGCTTTCAAGTGTTTCGACAGGTTGATCAAAAGATAACCCGACTGAACTTTGGCCTGCAAGATTATAAATTTCATCAGGTTGAATGCGGCTTACCACCTGGAGCACACTCCGGAAATCATTAAGTGCCATAGACTCAAGCTGAACATCATCCCTTATTCCTAATCGAATGAGGTTACTGAAACTGCTGATCTGGGCATCCCGCGAACTACCGATAACCTCATACCCTTTTTCAAGCAGTAACCGGGCAAGATATGCGCCGTCCTGTCCTGAAATACCACATATCAGTGCTTTCATTATTTATTTCTAAAATACAGAAGTATCACAAGTGTTGATTTAGTTCACTGCTTTCCTGAGGCCACCTTTCCTGCCCTTATCATCAGAGAGATTGTCAATAATTCCAACCCGAAATGGTCCAATTTCCTTTCCATGACTCAAGCACCTGTTTGCTCCGAGAATTGGTTCTACAACCAAGTCACCCATTTTCAATTTCTTTGTGCCGAGTTCAGGTGGCAAAAGTTGATAGATGTATCCATCATCCTTCCAGTCCGCAGAGAGTTCTCTGTCAAACAAGTAGAGAGTTGCCATTTGTCTGAATTTAAGGTGTTCGCCTCCAAGAGCAAGATAAATTTGTTTGTTATGAGGGAAAGATTTAAGAATGGTGTTCCGGAACTCAAGATAAAAGCGGTTCAGGTCATTTACGCCCTTGTAATATCCCATAAGGGGGAGAGTGCGGGATATACTGTTTTTTGCAGAGCACAGCAAGGTAGTTGTGAAGAGTATGAAAAGCACAACATCCCACACTTTTTTTTGATTAGCTCTCAATGAAGCCAGGGAAAATAAAATCACGACCATGGCAAATGGATGTGCCCATTCAGTGAGTTTGAATTGACTCCAGCTTTGACCGATACCTTTCGGAAAGGGTGAAGGAACGACATATCGGAAATAAAGAAACGCTGAGAAAAAAAACAACAGTAAGAGAACAGTTGGCAAAAGCGCCCAATACGATTGTTTATTCCGCAGGAAACCTACTCCCCCAAGAACTATTCCCGCAACAAAAATTAACAGCAGTAATCCTGTAAAAAAGGATGATTTCATGATATTATCCGGCATAGACCATTGAAAAACATCCCAGGCCCCGCCATGAACACCGAGCGTATGAGCTAAAAAGCCCGACGGCGACCACTCAATAAATGAGCCAACAACAGCGCCGGATTGTTCTTTCAGTGCAGAATAAGCACGTAACAGCTCAGTGTTGAGCAAGAGTACCGATATTCCGAGTAAGAGGCTGCAGTGCAGTAGCAACTTGCTCCATGCATGAAATAGCAAAGCTGAAACAACTCCACTGATAACCAATGTCGCCAAAAGAAAAGGAGCAAATTCTGAGTAAGCCAATGTTGCCCCTGTTAATAACAGTGCCATGGGGAGAGCCGCTTTTCCAATGGTAATATTGGTGTTTCTTGTCGTGGAAACCCATAGGAACATTGGTCCAGCTGTAAACACGAAACCAGCACCTAAAGCAAGCCCGAGTGTTTGCGGCAGAAACCCAAAATTAGCCCCAAACACCATACCGCCCAGAGTAAATGCCGGCAGAGCGAGCAGCATCAGGCGTTTCCCGCGGTGCATAGAAACAAGAACCTGTGCGAGAGGAAATCCCATAGCTAAAAAACAGGCCGCAAGTGAGGCAATGACGATTGAGGGATAGACCTCATACGACCAGGTAACATGAAACAAGGCTTGAAAAAAGGCAAGAAGAAATGATCCCCCCATGCGTAAATTTGCAACCTGATAGATCGCAATCTGGGAGTTTTGAGGAATCACTGCTTTTGGCGAAATGATTTCACTGAATGCGTGAGCCTGTAGCCAGTTCCCATGTGCAAGATAGGTGAATGCATCATTGTGTGCAATGAATGCCCCGAACATAAAAAGTGGTACCAGCACACTTACACCGCAAACTATTCCGAAGAGAGTTGTCGACAAGGCCTGACGAAATGCACTCCCTTTATTTTGCTCACGTATCAGCGCCATAAGCAGTAAAGCTATGGTCACAAGAGGAACAATCGCCGATTTTCCTATGGGAAGAAATCGCCCGATCAGACTGGCGACAATGGTCAGTGTTGAAAGACCAAGCACCGGTGCAAGATAAAACCGAGCCATCGCCTGGAGTGGTGGGGGAAACAAAAAGCTCCACATGCGGCCTGTCAGTGTAGCCAGAGAGAGAATTACTGTGACATACAGCATGGTTGACCAGAATATTTCCGTTCCAATAAAGTTCATGATGATGGGATTGCAGTTGTAATTTGAGTCACAAGTTTTATGGCAAGTGCCCGCCCCTCTCGGATAGCATAGTTTGTACCTCGATCCTCAGGATAGATTTGTGCCATAGAGCAAAGATGCAATCCCGGCATAGGCCCCTTTTCTGCTGGAATAAGCTGACTGTAATGTTTTTCCACCACCGGCTGCGACCATCGAGCTTTCCAGAGATGGCACTTCACAACCCAGTTGCGCTCCAGCTTCGGGAACATTTTCTGCAGATAAGGAAGTGCGTAATCGAGCATCTCAAGGGCATTCATTGCGTAAAGCGGATCGGTATGCGGCAAGTATTTTGAAAGATAGACAATATGCCGTCCACCGTAAGTCTCAGGACGCTCGAAATTGGTATGTTCAATCACCCCCACAAAAGGAAAGCCTTGATCATTCACATTCAGCCAGTAGGTATCAGAAAGTGAATGGTCAAGTTCAAGGACAAGGCAGACATTCGAAAGATAGTTGATTCTCTCAAGCCTTTTAAGGTACTCATTATCGGCCCAGCTGCGAACCATCTCAGCTGTCACTGGCAGTGCTGTCGTCGCGATCACATGCTCCGAGGAAATAATGCCCTTTGCCGTTTCAGATTGCCATGAAGTACCAACAGGTTTTATGGAGTGCACCTGAGCGACTGTTTCAATGCGACCTCCGAGTTCCCTCACCCGAGAGGCCAAAGCCTCCGCAAGTGCAGAGAAACTTCCTTTAAAGTAAACCAGGCGTTCTTCCCCCTTCTTGCCACGACTTCCGCCACGAAGTTTAAGTTTGTTCCAGAACCAGACCGCTGAAACATCACCGGCCACCTCTCCGAATTTTCCCTTAAGCAGCGGTTCCCACATCACGCGATAGACCTTTTCACCGCCAAGCTCTGTAAGCCATTCGACTGCTGATTTCCCTTCAAGCTTCATCCAGTTTTCTACATGGCGGACCCGGAGCGTAAGCACCCCGAGTCTTATTCTGTCAAGAAGCGGCAATGGAGTAAAACGCAAAAGGTCCCAGGGAGTTGAGAGTCTGAAAACCCTGTTGGCGTAGTAGACACCGGTATTGGTGGGGTTGATCTCCACGCTTTTATTCAGGCCAAGCTCATCGATCAGCTCCATAACATACAGGTCATTGGTAAACCAGTGATGGTAGAATCGGTCCAGTATTTCGTCTCCTACGTCAAATGCCGCTGCAAGACCCCCAATTTGAGGTTCAGACTCCAGGATTGTAACAGCAACACCCTTTTTTGCCAACTCATAAGCCGCTGCCAAGCCGGTAAACCCACCGCCAACAATAGCCACAGTGGTGGAGTGAGAGATATTCATGGAAGTGTGTCCTTTCTCTTATCCTGTTTTGTCGGGTAGAGGACAACATATATTCCTCCAGCTATCGTTGGCGGCAGCCAGACGAGGAGATGGACAAGAATCGCATAAGCTGCACTTGCAGGATTTGAATTACCAAGGGCAACCATTGCTTTCATCGTGAAATAATCAAATGTTCCTACATAGCCCGGCGCACTTGGAATCAGTGTTGCAAGTGTCCCGACAGGGAGCGCCAGCCAGCCGGCAACCGGAGCAGTGATCGCAGGCAACGCCTCAGCCGCTATCCAGAACATGCAACCCTCAGCCAGCCATGCACCCATAGACCACAAAATCAGTTTTCCCATGATGCTGGCTTGGGATAACTCCTGAAGTGTTAACAAGCCATTATCAACCTCTGTTCTGAATTTTTCGCCGAAATTAGGAAACACTCTGGCAGGAAAGGCGGCTGCAAAGCGAACTGCTGGAGCAAAGAGCGCAGGAAAGAGCAGAACAGCAAGAAGAAAAAGTGCAACGATGAGGAGCGACACTCCACCGATACCGGCAAAACGGCTTATATCAAGACCAAAAGAGACGATAGCACATCCAAGCAGCATGAACACCATAAGCAGGTCAAGCAGACGTTCCACGAAAAGTGTTGCCAGCGAAGTTCCTGCGCTGATGCCGAGCCTTCCATTAAAAGCAAAAGCACGTAATAGGTCACCGGCACGAAAAGGGAGCACATTGTTAGCTGCAAAACTTGCAAGAAGGGGGCCTGCGCAATTTCTCCAGTGCAGTTGCGGGTTGTCGCGCAACAGCATGATATGCCAGCGTGAAACCCTGCTGCTATAACCTATGGCAAATGTGATGAATGCCAAGCCGATCCTTTCGGGGCGGCTGCCTGAGAACGCATGGGATAATTCATTCAGATCAATCTGGCGTGCTGTAAGCCAGATAAAAAAAGCTGCGAAAAGAAATCCAAGGCCGAGTCGGGTTGCTTGCCGTACCTTCATGGTACCATCCTTTCTGAAGTGCGTGAAAAAGTCGGCTCTTTCTTGGTGAATCCTATATATTCGTCAGCGACGTACATAGGCCGTTGTTTCATTTCGTTATAGATTCTTCCGATATACTCGCCAACTATTCCAACAGAGAGCAGTTGGGCGCCGCCAAGAAACAAGACAGCAATCATCAAAGCGGTCCACCCTTCGACCCATATATTGGTAAAGAGCCTCAGCGCTATGGCATAGACAATGCCAATGAGAGCAATAGTTGCAGAAATCATGCCCAGACCAATTGAAACCTGCAATGGTTTGGTAGAAAACGATAAAATCCCGTCAATGGCAAAAGGCAGCATTTTTCGTAACGGGTACTTGCTCTCTCCCGCATAGCGCTCGGCGCGTTTATAGGGAAGAGCAATCTGGCGAAAGCCAACCCAGCTCACCATACCACGCAAAAATCGGTCACGCTCTGGCATCGCCCGAAGCACATCGGCCACGGCGCGGCTCAACAACCGGAAATCCCCAGTATCAAGGGGGATTGGTATATCTGAGAGTTTGTTCAGAACCCGATAGAAGCCGCGGGCAGTTGCAAGCTTGAATGCAGATTCTCCAGGTCGTTCCGTTCGTGTGCCGTAAACAACGTCATACCCCTCTCTCCATTTTTCAATCATCTCAAGAATAACTTCAGGAGGATCCTGCAAGTCTGCATCAATTAAGACAACAGCATCACCTCTTGCAGCGTCTATTCCGGCTGTTACAGCAATCTGGTGACCGAAATTCCTGGCAAACCCAATCACCTTGATCCGAGAATCCTTATCTGCAAACCCTCGGAGCAGTTCACGGGTGCGATCCCGGCTTCCATCATCCACAAAAATAAGTTCAACATTGACCAACCCCCCTCCTTCGCACACGCATAGTAATCGGCGGATGCTCTCAGCTATCACTGCCTCTTCATTATAGCAGGGAATGACGATCGATACTCTATTATCTGTCAGGTTAACCATGCCATATCATTGCATTAAGATCGTTGTTGAACAGCCCTGCAGGCCGGTAGATAAAAAAAGAAAAATCTGCATTGAACGTATCGAAAAACAAAATATGTAACTGCAAGATATGAATATCGTCACCTACATTACGCTCCATCTACCTCTTGAAAGTTCAGGCATTGGGTTTATTGCTTCCTCAAAAAGGTTCCAGTACTCACGTGCCATGCGCTCTCGATCTGAGAATTCCTGAGCCCGTAGAAGTCCAGCCTCAATAAGTCTTGCGCGTAGCGATTCATCCCTTGTCAGTGAAACCATAGCCTGGGCAATCTCTTCTGGATTATCTGGGTTAAACAGCAGCGCAGCGTCGGACGTGATCTCCGGCAGAGCGCGTGTATTGCTGCATGCAACGGGAATACCCGCAGCCATCGCTTCAATGACTGGCAGTCCAAAACCTTCGTAGAGCGATGGGAATATGAGGCCGGCAGAGTTCGATAGCACTACAGCAAGCTCATTGTTTGGCAGGTATCCAGGAAAAATCACCCGTTCAGCAAGTCCCATAGAACTAACCATTCCGATCAGGAACCTCTGCCGTTCAGTAGGAGCACCGGTGCAGACAAGTTTCATATTGAGGGCCAATCCATGAGCTATTGCCAATTCAAAAGCAGTCAAAAGCACTTCATGGTTTTTGTGTACCCAAAAATTGGCAGGGTAGAGAAAATAGTGATCTCTCTCAAGGTCAAGTCGGTTCAATACCATGTTATCCTCCTCTTTATCCTGGCCGTTGCCTGAACAAATACGGTGCGCCATACGGTGGTAGATTGTGCGTATTTTATCAGGATTAAAGTCGCCATGGTAAAGAGCAGAGATCCTCGAATACTCTGAAATTGCAACCAGCATGGTGCTTCGTTCACAGGTATCAATGAACCACCTCTCACGGAGTGCTACCTCTTCATCGGTAAAGAACTCTGGATATGTTTTGTACTGAAGGTCGTGAACTGTACAAACCGCTGGAATGTCAGCTTCGGCATAGTCAAGAGAGGTGAACGGGCAGTAAAGAAGTTCAACTCCCATCTCGCGCAGTGTTTTGTTTGCATTGGGCATACCTTGGTTCTTCCTGTGAATTCGCTTTTTCAAGCTCCTTTTCCACCGTTTTACCGTACGCTTCCACCATGAAAAAATGTTCTGTATCATCCCTGCATTTTTCTCTGTTTGCTTATCGTTAGCAACAGTTGCGGGTGGCAGATCAGCAACTACCATAACTCGCTCGATATTTGGACGATCAAGCATAGCCAGCTCGTTGTGTGAGCTCTCACGGGTAAGAAGAATAAAACGTGTTTTTGGCTGCATTCGGGCAAGCATGAGCAGCAACTCCAGGAGAAACACTTTAGCACCACCATTCTCCCCGCCAGCAAGCACAAGAGTTAAATCAACAGCAATACACTTGAGAGATTTTTTGACGAACCTATGCTCTACACTATTTATTTTTTGCTTCGAGGTGGTGTCGGGTTTCCACCGGTATACCCATTGGGAGTCCTTGTCATCAGAAAGAAGGTTTACAATTTGCACAGCACACTCTTTCCAGGTCAGGCATGGCATACCGGATGATTGGCGTGCCACTCCTTTCTTGAGCTTGCCAATCCACTGTTTCAAGGCAATAGCAAGTTGCAGGGGAGAGTTCCCGCTGAAATAAGAAGCATGTTCTCCGGCTACCTCACGAAATACAGGTAGATCCCGGGCAAGAATGGGGCAGTCGTGCTGGGCAGCCTCGATAAGTGGAAGTCCAAATCCCTCACCCTCTGAAGCCATCACCAAACCATCGGCAGCTTCATAAAGCTTTTGTAGTGCCTCATCACTGATGGCCTGATACCAGAACAGCTGTTTGTTTAACTGTTTATGTCTTATCAGGCGGTTTTCAAACTTTTCAACCAGCCAGCCTTTTTTGCCAACAATGACAAGATTGACTTTCATCCCCGACATCCAAAGCAACTCGCACGCCTTGACTACCTGGAGGTATCCCTTCCGGGGTTCCACTGTCCCCACCATAAGGATTGTTGGTGATTTGGAAAGTTTCTCCACTGTTTTATCAAATCCCTCAAGGAAGCCTCGAGTAGGCATACTGTTTTCAATATCTGCTCCAAGATGGAACCACCCGATCTTGAAAGGCCTGTAGCGCAGTGGCTGAGCCTTGTCAAACCACTCCTTAACGTCATCAGCAACGGAACGGGAGATGCACAGTACACCATCACTTTGCGCCGCAATCTCCATCCATTCGTTGTGTTCTCTGTCAATACCAGGATGAAAGTATTGAGGAAAAAAGCAAGGGAGCAGGTCATAGATCACAAAATAAAGCTGACCTCCGGTATTTCGGAATTTTTCAAAGAATTTCTTGCTATGCCTCATGGTATAACAAAGGTCAAGTGCCAGATAGATATCCCCTGAATGAATCTCCACTTCTTCGTCAGTGAAGAGGTGAGGCGAAGGTATGGAAATGGAAAACAGATTCAGGCTGAACTGACGGGCATAGCGGCAATGAAAACCTTGCTCGTCTGTCTCAACATAGACCGGTTCTATGCGGTACCCCTTTGGAGGATGCTCCAGAAGTTCCATCAACACACTGCGTACAACTCTCTGGATACCTGTTTTTAAATCTTTGAGCACCAGCTCGGAAACATCAATAAAAAGCTGTCGTGCAGGAAGTGGAACTGGAAAGCTATCTGCAAGATTTGCCTGGCCAGAAAGAGTGCTGTCATGACGACCAATACTTCTCAATACGGAATTGCGAATTTTTTGCGGAGAGGAGGAAAATCGTTCAAGAGCAGCCCTGTACTGTTCAGCAACCCTGTGGGGCGAGTGAAATGTATGGGTAAAATTGCGTGCGGTTTCACCAAGCTTTTTTCTGATTGAGGCATTATCCACTAAATATTCCAGAGCCTTAGTCAACTCGCTGGGGGTAAACTGGTCCTTCAGTTTTAAGACGCAATCTTCAGGAAGTTCTTCCATGCTGCCGTTGGCATTCACAAGAGTGGCAACACCATAATTCAAGCAATCCAGCACTGCAGCCGAAGTTTCACCCCTCGAAAGGGTGCGCAACTGCACTCCTATGTCGGCTGCAGCAATATAAAGAGAGTACTCATCCTTGGTCAGCCAACCTGTCATGTGTATTCGCTCACCATAACCACTCTGTTCGATACTCTCTCGAAGTGTTTTACAATAGCCCTGCTCGGTAGCTTCACCAACAAAAAAAAGTGAACATCGTTTGTTATTGACCAGGCTTGATGCCAGCCATGACTCAAGCAAACGGTGGCTAAGTTTGTAGGGGGTAGGCATTCCGAAACTGCATACCACGATGTCATCATCGGCAAGACCAAGCTTGTGACGAGCTTCAGCACGGGTATGAGTAGGGGATGGAACACGTAACAGGGGAATAACCTCATACTGAAGGCTGTCGTTGTTGCTATACCACAATGAGCTAAGCTTTCTGGCATACCTTGAATGGACAATTACCCCCTCGGCACAACGCAGCACGTCAAAGTTGCATGGATAAGTCTCCTCAACATCAGATAACCCCGTCGGACTGGATAACTGAACGAGCGCCTTATACCCATGAGAACGGTATAAAAGAGAGGCAAAGCTGTCGCGCGGGATCTCCGAGTAATCACGATGGGCTAAAAAATTTGAAAGAAAAAAATCGTGTAACACAACAATGCCGGGAACCTCATTGAGCAGGTCAAACATATAATTATGAAAATGTGAGTTACCTATGTGATAAAGCACATGATCATAATCATCGGCATGCTCCCTCAACCATGCAGCAGTTCGCACCTGGCAGTTATCCCTGATCCATCTGTCTGAAATCTCATCCTGTTCCACAATCACTTCTATATTATAATAACGAGATAATTCAGGGAGGAGGTCACTACTGTAATCGCTGATGCCTGATCGCTGAGGTGGCAGGGGTGAAACATAGGCAAGATTTTGTCTCTGTGGTAGCTCCAGAGCTACAGAGAGTGCTGTTGATTGTTCGTACCATGCCTCCAAAACGCTTAAAGCGTTAACAACCTGGCACTCCAACGAACTCTCACCTTTTTCATCGAGAGCCACAACTCGTCCTTCATCAATAGTGAGCTTACGTAGCCATTCACGGCGAGCCAATCCGTCACTGGTCAGGAAAAACAAGGGAGGTTTGTTGTTCTTATCCAGCTGCAAAATTATTTTTATAAACGTATCAAAAGGATGAGAAGGCAACAGCAACACAATTGGAAAACTGTATGTTACAATTTCAAAGGAGCTTATTGAGGTTTTTCCCTCTAAAAGTCTTTCTATTGCACCAGTAAGGAGAACAATATCCGGCTTCAAGCTTGCAAGAAAAGCTTGGAGAACCATTGTTGAAATTTCCTCCTGGCAGGCATCTACAGGAGTGTTGTGCTTTACAAATTCAGGTTGAGTATACCATAACCTGATGTTTTCCCGTGGTAGGATCCCGTTGAAAGCTGCCCGCAACGGTTCAATGGTATTGGTAAAAAGCCCGTCAAGGGCAAGGATGACCTCATGCTCACCCTTGCGACGGCATAACTCCTGAACCAATTCAATACTGTTAGGGTGAGCATTTTTCTGTAACACCTGCAGAACTACAACAATTCTCATTTTATTATAATAAATGGTAGCCATGAGAGCATTTCAAGTGCTCCCTTTTTATCGATTCGCCAAAGTTAGTGGCGAAAATAATATAAAATTCGTAAGCAGAAGAACAACCTCATGCATTTTAACACTTATGATGGCTGATGTTACGGCAGTTCCTTTCAAACACAGGATAGGATCGTCGAGAAAATTTAAAATGCTTTGAGTGCAATAATGAATTTTTTATCTTATCAGGTTCGGGCTCGTTGGTAGTGGTAAAGCTACAAGCGTACTGTTGCCGTGCTTTTGGTTTATTTATGATTTTTTATCGTTAATGCTAAAAGTGTGGTATTTTTTGTTTGTTTGTTTTTTTATTTTTGTGTAACCTAAATGCATCAGTAAATAATACGGATGACAGGGAAGTGTATTAATAGGGTAATGTTAAGTCAGGATATGATGTTCATTATGAAAATAATGCGATGTAGTAGCGGAGCAGATTGCTTTTTTATTTAAATTTCAGTTAATAATTACTCTCTCGGATAACAACTAAAAAAATACAATACTATGTCAATTTACACTTCGCAAATTCAACAGCTTTATGTGGCCTATTTTGGGCGACCTGCGGATGCAGATGGATTAGCTTTTTGGGAACTTCAGGCTGCAAACTCAGGCGGAAGCGCATCGACCTTTGCGGCAATCAGTGCTTCATTTGCGACCTCTGCCGAGTACTTGGCCACCTATGCCGGTCTTACGGCATACCAGAAAATTGACGCAGTTTACACAAATCTTTTGCATCGCACAGCTGATGATATTGGTCGTGCCTATTGGGGTGACAAGCTTGCTTTGGGTGCGCTGACTATCGATAATTTTGTTACAGAAATTCTTAAATCAGCACTTCAGGGTCCTAACGCTGCGGACAAGGCTACAGTTCAGAGCAAAATTGACGCCTCAGTTGCATTCACTGCTGCCTTGGTGACTCCTGAACAAAAATCAGCGTATACAGGGTCTGCTGCCAATGCTTCAGAGGTTGCATGGCTTGCCGGTATATACGATGCTACCACAGAGGCCGCTGCAATTGCGCCAGCTACTCTGAATACAACTATTGCGAATCTTGTCAGTTTGCATGATACCTACCCACTCACTTCAGTTCCGTATACCGGACCAGCACACAATGTGTTTCTTGCACCATTGGTTTCTAACGGAGCTGGATCATCTATTGTTAACTCCCTTCAAAATGGAGATATCCTTACAGGAAGAGGCGTAAACCCAACATTGACTGCGACATTGGGTGCTTATGACGTTCTTGGTCTCAGTGGTGTAGGTAACAGTGTTCAGCCGACACTTAACGGTATTCAAACCATTAATGTTAATTTTAATGGTTCATTCAGTGCAGGTAGTGGTGCCTTTCTCACACCTGGCTCGGTCACTAAGCTTGATTTGCAGAACGCAACTGGTGTTCAAACCGTTAATATCACAGGGATAACTGATCCTCATAATAGCGTTTCAGTAACTAACTTCACAGCGGTTCCAACAAATCTCTCGGTAGCTAATACCAGCAGCCCAGCAGGTTCTGTGACATTCGCAACACTTGACGCAGCAGCAAAAAGTGCAACAGATGTAACAAAGTTAACCGTCACTAATGTTAATGTCGGTACACTGAATCTGAATAGCGGTACTGGTAATGGCATTGAGACGGTAAATCTTGTTTCCGCTGGTTCAGGCGCAAACACACTTGGATCATTCAACGATTCAGATATCACAACGCTGAATATTTCTGGAGCCGCAGATCTCAAGATCGGTTCAATCGGTTATAACAATCAGGGTAAGTTTATAACGGTAGATGGCTCTACAGCTACAGGCAACCTTAACCTCACTCTTGATTCGCTGCAGGGGGCTGCTACAGCAACAAAATATGGTACAACTGGTGGTGATGTACTCTTTACCGTGAAAACTGGTTCTGGTGCAGATACAATCAACTCCACAATTAATTTCGGTAACGGCAATGACATCGTTGATGCCGGTTCTGCTCCTTTAGGCGGTGTTGATACTCTTGCTCTGAGCAGCACTCATACCCAGTCCTTTACTGACTTTGCAACCTACAAAAATTTTGAAGCTGTAACGGTAACCCGTACAGATGGTGGTAGCGGATATGCAATTCTCACGGTAGACTCAAAGAATGTCACCGGTGATCAGACATTCTCTCTGGTTAACCAGACCGATACAGCAAGTGCTCCGACAGAGTATGACCTCAATAATCTTTCTGCTGTAGAAGCAATACAGATCACCATTGCCCATAGCGGTTTGCAGGCTACATCAAGCGCTAACAATGATGGTCTTGGTAACAACTTGATTGTGGCTAATCTTGCTACACAGACAACCAACGACACCGTAGGTGTTACCGTTATTGATGGTCTTAACACCGAGCCTCGTTTCAACTTCCAGCTGTCAGCACCAGGTGCAGAGAACATCATTATCACAGATAGCGACACAGAGTCTAACACCGTTCTGCTGAACAACTTTGCTGATCATACCGGTACCATTACCTTGACTGGTGGAGTTGCAACTCAGTTCCTGAATCTTGATGCTTCAGCCAATGGTTATGGACTTGACGTATCTGGTCTTGCCGTTGACCTTAAAAACATCGTATCCAAAGCAGGGAATCTTGACCCTGTTGTTTCAGGTGTATACAGTGGCGATTATCGCACAACCTACAATGCCACAGGTGGCGGAGAACTTCTGACAGCAGCAAACATCATTGGAACTGGCGAAAAGAGTGATGTCATTGTTCGTGTAGTTGGAACCAATCTTGTTGGTGGCGTTGCATTAGGCGGGCAGAACATTCAGCTTGGCAGCGGTAACGACACAGTTATCTTTGCAAATCGTTCATCTTTCAAAGACACGATCCACACATCTGGTCTGACTATTGCCGACACGGTTAGTGGTGGCACAGGTCAGGACACTATCATTCTTGATGGTTCAGGTTATCAGCAGCTTGGAGCAAGCGAATGGACCAATCTGACTGGAATTGATGTTCTTCGTCTTGCAGGTGCACCAGGCAATCTTTATCAGTATAATGCCGCTAATGTAGAAGGTTTTTATTCTACCAATGGTTATGATGGTCATACTTTTAGCGGTGGTAGCGGTGGTAGCGGCTATTACACCGGTGGCAGTGGCACAGGCGGCTCAACAGGAGAAGTATCCGGCACTGGCTATTCTAGTTCTTTACCTTTACCAGGAAGCGGTGCAATTAATTTGGCTTCTGGTTCTGGTAGTGGTGTTGTTTATACTGGTCATGGTGTTGTTTATACGCCTGGTACCTTGGGTGCAACCACATCAACCACACCTTTTGTAATCAAGATAACCAATGAGTTTGTCGCTCAGACCGATGCGCACAATAACCTGACCATTATAAACAATGATGGTAATTTGGCTTCTGGCAATGAGAACACAGCGACGATTAACCTTCGCGAACTGAATGCGGCACATAATGTAGTCTTTGACGGACCAAATGGTAACAAGTGGGATTTCTACTCTGGCAGCGGTACTGTGCGCCATGCTCAGCAGATCGTTCAGGTCAGTGACGCAAGTTCAAACGGTTTAAATAAGCTGGATGGCGGAAACCCTGATTTTACCTACTACGGTACAGGCAAAGCTACCGGTTTAACACAATCAGCGTCTAATATTGATTGGAATGCTACCCGCTTTATCGATGGTAGCAACAACAATATTTATCAGGTATGGAATACGGCAGAGGTTACTGCAGCTGACCTGGCAAACACAAAGAACTTCGATACCATCGAGTTCCGTACAGACAAAACAGGAAGTGCATCGGCTCCTCAAACACTGGCCTTGACGTTGACTGATACCGTGCTTCATAACCTGGTACAGCCTCTCCGTACAGCATCTGCAGCTGCTCCTGACAGATTGTGGATTCAGGCAGTTAATAGCTATGACTCAAGTGCAGCCGATGTGACCGGGTACGCTCAGCTGAACATTGATGCATCGCAGTTGACATCAAAGTCCGACCTTGTAGTTTATGCAAGTGGTGATGCTGATATTATTCGCGCTGGTGGTGGTAATGATGTGATCTATGCGTTCGACCCAGTCAATGGCGATGGCATAGGAAAGAACCTTGGTGGTGCCCTTATCAATGGTGGCGGTGGAGAAGACTATATCTACCTTGGTGTTCATAAGAATGCGGATACCATTAATGTAGACACAGTTGACAACATTGTCCATTTGTTTGGTTTCGATGCGAGTGGTAGTATAGGATTTGATGTTCTCAACATCAGCGCCGATTCTACGGTTTATTTAGAGACACACAATACTATTTCAGGTGGTGGAATCATCAATGTTACTGACGGCACCGTAGCGATCGATAGCATCTTCCAGGCTGACCAATTGAACATACATGGTGGTGTTACAACTCTTACGAATTCATGGAGTCAGCATATCCTTATTGATGCATCCAGCACGCTTAATTTGGGTATGCATAGTTCACCTGATATCATCGCAATCACGGGTGGCAGCAGCGTATTACTGAATGATTCCTATGGAGACGTCTTGAATGTGACTGGCGGTACTACAGTTCTTGGTTCCACTCCTACTCATTCAATTGGACTAGATCTTATCCACTTTACAGCTGGAACAGCCTCTGTTGATTTGGGTACACATTCTTTTGGGGTTGATACAATCACAGTTTCTGGATCAGGTACAGATGCCACAATCCTCCACACCTATGGATCTGGTGAGACGATTACTGTAAATCCAGGGACAACCAGTCATATCAGCGGTGATTTTGGATCGTGGACATCAGGTACAGCTACGACAGGACACCTTATTGTTGCCGTTGATTCTGTTGCTGCATCTGCAGGTACTGATACCATCCTTTTGACTCATACCGCATCTAGCCTTGGTGGCACAACAATTCAGTCTGGTATCGCAAACCTCTCTGGTAATGCTGACCACATTATTGACGTCACAGGTGCAATTATTGGTGCTAATCCAAATTACGATACCTTCGACTTGACAGCATTATCAACAGTTTCGCTGTCAATTACTATGCAAGGAGGGAATGTTATTCCTGGTACGACAGGGTTTGCAGTTAATGTAGATGGTGTCATTACGCTTTCAGGTACACCGACAGGTACGTTGCTAGATACTGCACACCGCATCCTGAATGATTTGGAAGTAAGCACATTTGCAAATGTTCTTGGGACTACCGTAACAAACGTTGCTACGACAAGTCATGACTTCGTTTACAATGACAATGCCGGTGGTGCGTGGGTATTTGAAATCGGTGCTGCTAATACTGGTCAGATAATCCATCTGGTTGGTATAACTAATGTAGACGGATTTAACTATACAACCCCTACAACAGGCAATCAGGTACATGTTATCTAACATGACTGAAGAAAAACAATGCTTGCCTCGGTAAAGCGTGTTTGCAGAAAAAAAATAAAACCCCGTCTCTCAAAAGGAGGCGGGGTTTTTATTTATCTCTTTTAGGGGAGGGTTTTCATAACGAGTAGTTTAAAGAGACCAAGATTTATAACCAATAAAATGATGTTGTATCATGAGCCAAGACCAAACAATCACTATTGATAATGTAGATTATCCACTATCAAGCCTGACAGAAAATGCAAAGATGTTGTTATCAAATTTACAGTTCAGTGATAACGAGATTACACGTTTGAGTAACCTGCTGGCAGTTGTCAAAACAGCGAGAGGTACCTATGCGCAGGCACTGAAATCCGAATTACTTCAATCTCCAAAACCTTAATATTGAAATAAATATAAGGCTATCGACCCTTATGAAGCATCGTAGTAAAACACAAAAAAACAAGCATTATAGCAACACCCCGGCTGTTTTCAGTGCATCTGGGCCATCAGTGGCTGTTTGTTTAAAAAAAATACAATCAGCATTGATACTGCACCAAAAAGGATGTTTGAGTGACGCTGAAGTGATTTACAAGGAGGTACTGCGTATAGAACCTTATAACTTCGATGCTCTTCATCTTTTGGCGGCAATTGCCCTTCAGCGAAAGCAGTTTACAGAGGCAGTTCACCTTTTTGAACGAGCGCTGAATATCAGTTCCTCCACTCCCAATCCATTGAACAATTATGGTTTAACTTTGTCTGGACTACATCGGTATGAAGAAGCTGTAGTGGTGTATGACAAGGTGATAGCGCTTAAGCCTGACTTTGGTGAAGCTTTTTTTAATCGTGCAAATGCTCTGCTGCAGTTGCAACGTTTTGAAGAGGCAATTCTGAGTTATGATAATGCGGTATTGCATAGACCAAATTTTGCTCAAGCTTATTATAATAGAGCGAATGCCTTGCATAATGTGGAGCGTTTTGAAGAGGCTATTCAGAGCTACGAGAAAGCTATCATGCTTAAGCCGGATTTTGTAGAAGCTTATTATAATTGTGGAAATGTATTTCATAAGGTGAAGCGTTTTGAAGAGGCTATAGCTAAATATGAAAAAGTAATTGTGTTACAACCCTCTTATGCTGAGGCATACGCTAATCATGGGTTATCTTTATATGAGCTGAAGCGCTACCCTCAGGCATTATTAAGCTATGAAAGAGCGAAAGCAATAAATCCTGATTTTGTTGATGCATGGTCGAATAGCGGGTTAGCCTTATATGAGTTGCATCGTTATGATGAGGCTATCCAGAGTTACAATAAGGCGATAGCATTAAATCCGAGGTATGGTGATGCATATTACAATCGTGGAAATGCATATCTTGAGTTACAGCGCTATGAAGAGGGTATAAGCAGTTATGACAAGGCAATAGAATTAAATGCAAACGTCGTAAAGTCCTATTATAACATTGGAAATGCATTTCGCGAGTTAAAGCAATATGAAGATTCTATACTGAATTATGAAAAAGCGATAGCATTAAGCCCGAATGGTTTCTATTTGCTGGGAGAGTGCTTGCATACTAAAATGCAGATTTGCTCATGGAGTTCATTTGATAACTATGTGCATCAGCTTATTGAGCAAATAGAGTGCCATGAAAAAGCAACAACTCCATTCCCTTTTTTTGCTATGCTCGACTCTCTTTTATTACAAAAAACAGTTGCGGTGATTTATGCCTCTGATAAACATGCTTCAACTGTTGCTCTTCCGCAGATTCCTCATCGTGCCAAGGGTAGTAAAATTCGGATTGGATACTTTTCTGCTGATTTCCGTAATCATGCGGTTTCCTATTTAATGGTCGAGCTTTTTGAGCGTCATAACAAGGACGGGTTTGAGATTTATGCTTTTTCTTATGGGCCAAATATCCATGATGATATGAGGCATAGGCTGGAACCTGTGTTTACAAAATTTATTGATGTACGCACCCTCACTGATAAAGATATTGTAATGCTCTCAAGGAGCCTTGACATTGATATTGCTGTTGACCTGGGAGGGTATACCAAAGACTCAAGAACAGGATTATTCGCTTTGCGGGCTGCACCAATACAGGTGAGTTATTTAGGTTTCCCTGGAACGATGGGTGCTTGCCACAGTGATTATCTTATTGCTGACCATATACTTATACCTGATTATAACCAGCAGTTCTATACTGAGAAAATTGCATATTTGCCCAACAGCTATATGGTAAATTCAAAGCGTAGCATTGCAGACAAGGTTATGCACCGCGAAGATTATGGTTTGCCTGAAAATGGTTTTGTCTTTTGCTGTTTTAATAATAATTACAAAATAACACCTGCTACCTTCGATGGTTGGATGCGGATTCTAAAGCAGGTACAAGGGAGTGTTCTCTGGCTTTTTGAGGATAACGCAAAAGCAGCTTTCAATCTGCAGCAGGAAGCGCATCTTAGAGGGGTTCAAACAGAAAGGCTGATTTTTGCACAGCGTATGCAATATCATTCCGAGCATCTCGTCAGGTATCGGTTAGCCGATCTGTTTCTTGACACACTTCCGTTTAATGCTCATACGACGGCAAGTGATGCCTTATGGGCTGGGTTGCCAGTTTTAACATGTGTTGGAGAATCTTTTGCAGGCAGAGTGGCGGCAAGCTTGCTCAACGCCATTCACATTCCAGAGCTTATTACTTCCACCCAACAGGACTATGAATCACTTGCAATTGAGCTTGCTAACAATCAGGAAAAAATGAGAAACATAAGGCAAAAGCTTGAGCAAAACCGGTTGACAACCCCATTGTTTGACACAGAATTATTTACCCAGCAGATTGAAGATGCATATACGGCAATGTACGATCGTTATCAAGTATCTTTGCCACCAGAACACCTGTATATCAATAACCGGGATTGAAGCGCCAAGAATTTATCCCGCTGGATATAAAACCGTAATAAAAAGCGTATAACGATGCAATCAAATCAGTTACTGCGTAAACCACGCATATTGTGGACAAGCGTAATTTCCCTTTTGGATACATCGTGTGGCGCTGCCATTGATGCAAGGGAGATGCTGCGTCAATTGGTATTTTATGGCTATGACGTTGCTGTTGTTGGTGCGACAGTGTTTGACTCTGAAAAAGGGGTTTCGAGGTTACCTGAAAATTGGAGAACTCAGGTATCGGAAAAGAATTTAATTCTTAAGGTCAACGATGCGCCTCTTGATCATAAACTGCTGATAACAAGGAGTACGAAGCGTCTTGAAATGACTTCCCAGGAGGCTGATAAATGGTATTGGCTCTATGTACAGACGCTTGAAGAGTTCAAACCGGATCTTGTTTTTTTTTCTGGAGGCAATACTTTAGAATTGTTGATTTCCGATGAAGCAAGACACAGGGGAATTCCTTCTGCAATGTATCTTGCCAATGGGAATTACATGAAAGGGGCACGGTGGTGTCGTGATGTTGATCTCATTATTACAAATAATCAGACAAATTCTGATTATTATTACCGCCAATTTGGGATTAAATCGACACCTGTAGGTCTTTTTATTGATTCTACAGCTGTAAGAACATTGACCAAAACTCGAACAACAGTGCTCTTTATCAACCCTTCACTGGAAAAAGGTGCAGGTTTAGTCATTCAGCTGGCAACATTGCTTGAAAATAATAGGCCTGACATCTTGTTTGAAGTGGTTGAATCTTGTGGTAACTGGACTGCACTTGTCCGGCTAATCACAAGCCATTATGGTGAGTCTCCCCGTGATAAGCTTGATAATGTTATGGTGTGCCAAAATACCAGTGATATGCGAGCAATCTATAGCCATGCACGTTTGCTTCTTGCTCCAAGTTTCTGCTGGGAAAGTGTCGGTCGGGTTACAGCAGAAGCTATGCTTAACGGTATTCCCGCTATTGTAACAGACCGTGGAGCTCTCCCTGAAATGATGGGTAATGGAGGTTTTAAGTTGAAGCTTCCTGATGCATGTCATAAAGAGCCCTATACATCAATTATCAAACCGGAATTACTCCAGACACTGGCGGAAAGGATTATTCAGCTCTATGATGACGAAGCCTACTATGATGAATATGTTGCTCGGGCATGGCATGTTGGTGAGACTTTACACAATATGGCCAACAGCACACAACGGTTGATACAAGCCTTTCAGTTATTGATACAAAAACGAATGGAGGCAAATAGTGATGAAATCACTTTGGAAACGCCACAAAAGCAAGTTCTGCCGTTGGCCTCTAAAGATATTTTGCCTGCTGATACAAGAGCACAAACACTAAAGCCAACAGTTCAGTTGACGAATACTCTTGAGGCCAAGTTTGAATCTGCATTTGCTTTGCAAAAAAAGGGGCATTTGTTAGAAGCAGAACTATTGTACAAGGAGATACTCCAGTTACAACCCGATCACTTTGATGCACTGCAGTTATTGGCAGCTATTACCGGGCAAAGGAAGAATTACCTTTATGCTATTGACTTATTTGACCAGGTACTTAAAATCGACCCTGATCACCGGGCTTCGCTCAATAATCGAGCTGTTGCACTACATGGATTGAAACGAAATGAGGAGGCTCTGCTCTGCTATGACAGAATTATAATGCTCAAACAAGGCTCTGCTGAAATTTACTGTAATCGAGGAACTGCTTTACAGGATTTGAACCGATATGAAGAGGCATTGTTAAGTTATGAAAGGGCAATAGTAGTTCAGCCAGACTATGCAGATGCTTATTTTAATCTGGGCAATGTGTTACAGGAGTTGAAGCGGTATGAGGATGCTGTAGTGAACTATGAAAAGGCAATACTCCTCAAGCCTGATTATGCGAAGGCTTATTCTAATCAAGGCAATGCGTTACGGAAAATGAGCCGGTATGAAGAGGCATTAATGAGCTATGACAAGGCAATAGCAGTTCAGCCTGATTATGCTGAGGCTTATTCGAATCGAGGTGTTACCTTAAAGGAGTTGAAGCGGTATGAAGATGCAGTAGTGAGCTATGACAAGGCCATTGCATTCAAGCCTGATTATGCTGAGGCCTATTCTAATAGAGGTAATGCGTTACATAAGATGAACAGTTATGAGGAGGCGTTGCTGAGCTATGACAAGGCACTGGCTATTCAACCAGACTCCGCTGAGGTTTACTTTAATCGTGGAAATGTGCTCAATGAATTTGGGATGCTTCTTGGTGCTGAAGCAAGTTATGACAAGGCTATAGCTCTTGACCCCTACTATGCGGATGCTTATGCTAATCGTGGCCATACGTTACAGAAGTTGATCCGGTACGAAGAGGCGTTGCTGAGTTATGACAAGGCACTGGCTATTCAACCAGACTCAGCTGAGGTGTATATTAACCGTGGAAATGTGCTCTATGAATCCGGTATGCTTCAGGCAGCTGAGGCTAGTTATCGATGTGCGATGGAGATAAAGCAGAATTATACAGATGCGCATAGCAATTTGCTCTTCTGCTTAAACTATTCTGCAAGTCATCACTATTCGTATAGTTATGTCGAGGCGTGCCGATATGGAGAAATAGTTACCAAAAAAGTAGGTAAACCTTTTTCTGTCTGGGATTGTATGCCTAAGCATGAACGCCTCCGCGTTGGGTTGGTGTCGGGTGACTTGTTAAATCATCCTGTAGGTTATTTTATCGAGGGTGTTTTAGCACAGATAGATCCATCCCGTATTGAGTTGATTGCTTATCCGACTGATGAAAAGGCTGATGATCTTACAGCGCGTATAAAACCATTTTTTTCTGCATGGAAACCTTTAGCTCGTTTTGATGACGGGGAAGCTGCACATTTTATACATGCTGATGGTGTGCAGATTTTGCTGGACCTTGCTGGTCATACGGCAAAAAACAGATTGCCCGTATTTGCCTGGAAACCAGCACCGGTACAGGTTAGCTGGCTGGGGTACTCCGCTACAACAGGAATGTCGCAGATGGACTATTACCTCGGTGATCCCTATGTCTCACCAAGCGATGAAGCAAACTGTTTTTCTGAAAAAATATGGCGTCTACCTGAAAGCTACCTTTGTTATACCCCACCTGCTTTTCCAGTTACCATTCAGCCATTGCCAGCACTAAGTGCGGGCCATATTACGTTTGGTTGTTTCAATAACCTGACAAAGGTTAATGATGCTGTTGTGGCACTCTGGTCTAAAGTTTTGAATGCTCTCCCAGGTTCTGTTCTTTTGCTCCGAACCAAACAACTGCAGAGTTCAAGAGTAAGTGAGCATATTCTTCAACGATTTGCTGAACAAGGTATTGCATCCGGCAGGCTTATTTTGGACGGGACTTTTTCTTCGAGACAGGAGCTTTTTGAAGCCTATAATCGTGTCGATATTGCCCTTGACTCTTTCCCTTATACCGGTACGACAACCAGCGTCGAAGGATTATGGATGGGAGTGCCGGTCATTACTCGTAAAGGCAATAGTTTTCTTTCTCATATTGGCGAGAGTATCGCTCATAATGCAGGATTAGCAGACTGGATTGCCGATAATGATGACGACTATGTGGCCAAAGCGGTCATGCATACCCAGAATTTGGAATGTCTTGCAGAGTTGCGCGCTGGATTGCGGCAACGCGTACTTGCCTCTCCACTTTTCAATGCGCCCCTTTTTGCTCGGAACTTTGAAAATGCACTGTTGGATATGTGGAAGCAATACGAATTTCAAGCCAATTGTTTTCTATAAAAACATTAATGTCGGATTACAGCAGTTATGGTCCGATGTTGTTTTTGTTCGTGATTTTACCCGGCTGGATGTGCTTACTGAGAGGCAACTCATAACCTACATTATCATCATGTATGAGTTGTATAAGGCTGTTGATCTTACTGTGCACATAATTGATGAACTTGGAAAGCTAATCGGAAAACCACTCCGGGAAAGCTATATGGGATGGCTGGCGAGTAAATAATGTATTCGAATAGTAATATCCGGTGAACTCAAAGATAATATACGGAGGCCTGAAATGGTCATTATGATTTAACAAATCAAATAAAAAATGAGTATTGATATCGCTGAGGAGTTATGCCGGAAGATAGAGAAATCTTATTGGTACCACCGAATTGATTTGCCTTATGGGGTTGTCACTCCCGGATGGGCACCTCTTAACCAACAAGCTTATCGGATTCCTGAACGGCTGGATAAAATGCGTGTATTGGATGTAGGAGCCTGGGATGGGTACTGGACATTTGAAGCTCTGAAGCGAGGAGCGTCGGAGGTTGTGGCTATCGATGATTTCTCTGATTTTCTTGGTATTCTTGAAAACAAGGATAGGCATGCCTGGGAAAATTTTGATCTTTGTCGTGATATTTTTGGATATAATGAAGAGAAATGCAAGCGTTTTGATATGTCAGTTTATGATGTTACCGAAGATAAACTTGGTCGTTTTGATATAGTGTTTTTTTTCGGAACACTCTATCATCTTCGCTATCCGTTACTTGCCTTGGATAGATTATCGGCACTCTGTAATCGGGAAATTTATGTCGAAAGTGCCATTCTTGATGATTTCAGTCCATACAGGGGGGGAATTGGTTCAGGATATCCAAATGAAAATCAGATAGTTATGGAGTTTTATCCAGGCAAAGAGTATGGAAATAATAGTACTAATTGGTGGGCGCCAACATTACGATGCTTGGCACGTATGGTTCTTTCCTCAGGATTTAACAACGTAAAAGCTTGGAAGTTGACTGAAGGAGTAGCAACTCAATTGCCACATTGCAGAGGTTTTGTGCATGGAGTTAAGTCTGCAGTTTAGTGGGATATAGGACAGTGATGGATACCTTGTCAGCATAATATGTAGATTACAGTGGCAATATTTGCAATTTATGGCAGTTTGAGGATGCGAGTCGCTCAATTATTTATGGTTCGCATGTATTGGAGCATATTGGTCAGCGTGATATGGTGTCAATATTAAATGGATTAAGGAGATTGTTAAGCGCTCCAGAGTCGATATCGAAGTAAAAGAAGGTCGAATATTAATGAATATGGCTAAACTTTTTAATGAGCGCTTAATACCAGGTGGAAAGATAATGATTTCGGTACCAGACCTGCATACTCTCTATATCTTCCGTTAAAGAAGGATTATAGTAAACGATTAAAGTGCAAAAACAGTCCACTTCATCTTAGTATAGGTTATCAGTTATGGATCCAAAAATATCGGTTATTTTTCCAGTAGGTAAGAGTGAGGAGTATCTCAAGTATCTCAGGCCAGCTATTGAATCAATCTTGGGACAAAGTTTAACTGATTTTGAATTTCTGATCATTGAGGATGGTGTTTCACCACAGGTTGAGGCAATCATTGATAGTTATCGTGATGAAAGAATCAAGATTATAAAACTTCCAATGAATATGGGTGCCAGCGCAGCAAGGAATGCCGGTCTGCTTATGGTCAGGGCTCCCTATATTGCAATGATGGACTCGGATGACGTGGCTATGCCCAATCGTTTTGCCCGGCAATACACCTGGATGGAAAGTCATCCCGAAGTGACGGTTTGCGGTTCTAATTTTATCAAGATGTTTGTTGATGGACAACAAATGCCAATGCGCTATCCTGAAACTGATGGCGCCATAAAATCCCGTTTGCTGATTGTTGACTCGGCAATTCATAATCCGACAACTATGATTCGCGCCGAGTTTGTCAGAAAATATCATCTGCAGTATGATGCCAACTTTCCAAGGGATCAGGATTATAGATTTTTTGTGGAGATGATGCGAAACGGGGGGGCGTTTTATTGCCTGCAGGAAGAACTTCTGCTCTACCGACGTCATGAAGGAAATGTCACCAATAATCAATTAGGATTGGATGAGGAAAAAACAAAGATTCGTGGAGTTTTATTACCCATATTTTTCCCTGAATTAACGGGCGAAGAAGGGCGGGTTTTGCTCACAGGACTTTGTGAGAATATAAACATGACGATGATGGAGGCGTGCTACTGTATAGTTGTTATGAGTAAGGCGTTGCGTGAAAATCGAACAATGGTAGGAGAAGACAGGGGGGAGCTTAGAAAAATAATTCAGTTCTACCTGGAGCGTATTGTTCAGTTGGTAAACGGCAAAACGGCTGTAGGGAGAGTCGAGCATTAAGCAGCAGTACCGAAGTTTAACGAACTATTTCATTACCCAGAAAAAAAAGAAATAAAACATATGGGGTTAGAGCATCACCTTCGAGAACAAAGTTTCAGGTACACCAATAATTGGTTTGATGCGACCGCAAAAAATGTTTGGGATAATCTTTTTTTGCAGTTCAAACCAAAAAAAATATTGGAAATCGGCTCATATGAAGGAGCAAGTACCTGTTATTTAATTGAGAAATTAGCTGTTGATTCAACAATCGAAATTCATTGCATCGACACTTGGGAGGGCGGTATCGAACACCAGGATTGCGGCATTGATATGGCCGCTGTGGAATCAAGATTTTTACATAATACAAGCCTCGCTCTGAGCAAGGTATCAATGAGCGTTAGGCTGGTTTTGCATAAAGGGTATTCTGATTACTCACTTGCTGCTCTTATAAGCCAAAACCATGGCAACTCTTTTGATATGGTCTATGTGGACGGTTCCCATCAGGCACCTGATGTTCTTGCCGATGCCGTGATGTCATTCAAGTTGCTCCGGGTTGGAGGTATTATGGTTTTTGACGACTATTTATGGTCAGAAGAGCTGCAGTATGGAAGCGATTTGCTTCGTAGCCCAAAACTCGCCATCGATGCTTTCATCAATTGCTATTTTCGCAAAGTCAAGGTTATATCTGCCCCTCTTTATCAACTTTATGTGAGAAAAGTCGCGGAATGAGTTATTTGATTACAGGAGGTGCAGGCTTTTTGGGCTCCCATTTGTGTGATAGACTGATCAATGCTGGCCAAGAGGTTTTGTGCGTCGATAACTTTTTTACGGGATCACGTCGCAATGTTGAACATCTTATAGGGCATAGATCTTTTGAGTTAATGCGGCACGATGTCTGCTTTCCGCTCTATGTGGAAGTTGACAGAATCTATAATTTTGCATGCCCGGCTTCACCCGTGCATTATCAGCATGATCCAGTGCAGACAACAAAGACCAGCGTTCACGGTGCCATTAATATGCTTGGTCTGGCAAAGCGGGTGAATGGCAGGATCTTGCAGGCCTCAACCAGTGAGGTTTATGGTGATCCTGAGGTACACCCCCAGCCAGAATCTTACTGGGGAAGAGTTAATCCAATTGGGATACGTTCCTGTTATGACGAGGGAAAGCGTTGTGCGGAAACGCTGTTTTTCGATTACTGGCGGCAGCATGCAGTAGAAATCAAGGTCATTCGAATATTCAATACCTATGGTCCACGCATGCACCCCAATGATGGCCGGGTTGTAACCAATTTTATTGTGCAGGCATTGAAGGGTGAGCCTATCACTCTTTATGGGGATGGGAGTCAGACGCGATCCTTTTGTTATGTGGATGACATGATTGATGGAATGATCAGTATGATGGACTCTCCTGTTGAGCTCATTGGGCCGGTCAATCTTGGCAATCCTACGGAGATCACCATGCTGGAGCTGGCAGATAAGGTTCTCGCATTGACGGATTCGAAGTCAAGGATTGTTTTTCAGCAATTGCCGGAAGATGATCCCAAACAGCGGATGCCGGATATCAGCTTGGCAAAGAAGATGCTTGACTGGTCGCCATCGGTTTGTCTTGATGACGGACTCAGGGAAACTATCAGCTATTTTCGTGCATTGCTGCGGTGGTAGTTATCGTCAGTGATGAAACGTTGTAAATGTTAATAACGATGAATGGGGAAAAAGGTCAAACTTCGCTGCAGGATGAGTATGCAAAGACCGACTCCTTTATTGCTTCAGTGTTGAAGGTAAAGTCATGGTTACGCACGACAGAATCTATGCCGATTGAGTCACAACACAAGATGCAGGAGGTGCAGTTAAGGGATTTATTCCATCATGCCTGGCACTGTTCCGATTGGTGGCGTACACGGCTCTCTCAGGCTGGTTATATTCCTGATGACAGCAATATCTCATCTTTTTCACTCTTTGAGAATATCCCTCCGCTTCTGCGTACTGATTTGCAGGAGCATTTTGTAACCATGAGAGCCTGGCGCAGCGATTGGTCAGACAAAGATATGTTTACCAGCACAACGTCAGGCTCAACCGGGGTTCCTGTCAGAGTGGAAAAATATAGTGCTGCGTATAATCTCATTTATGAGGCCATGGCACTTGTTGATCATGAATGGCATATGAGAGACGCGAGGCTGTCTTTAGCTATTATTCTTGGTGAAGAGGATAGTTTACATCTTGGTTGGGGATCATTACTTGTAGCGCTCCAGGGAAAGGGAGCCGTAATGAAAAGGTCAATCATGAACATGTCGTCTCTTGATCATGCAGCTTGGCTTCTGGAGAATCATCCCTCTTATTTGGCGACTGTTTCTTATAGAGCCTCTGAAATTGGTGAGATACTCATTTCGCAAGGCAAAACCCTCCCTCTATTGCAAATTTTTTCACAATCGGAACGGGTTACTCCTCAACAACGGGAGATTTGCCACAGAGCTTTCGGGGGTGCAAAAATAATTGATCGCTATTCCTGCGAAGAGGTCGGGTGGTTGGCTCTCCAGTGCCCAAAGCATGACCATCTTCATGTTGTGGCAGGAACAACCATCATTGAAATTGTCGATGATCATTTGAGGCCTTGTCCGGTCGGTGTGGCTGGACGAGTTCTGGTGACCAACCTCCACAGTTTTGCGATGCCAATCATCCGCTATGATATTGGTGATATTGCTGAATGGGGAGAAGAGTGTGACTGTGGTATCAAACTTCCCGTGATAAGCCGTCTTTGGGGGCGTAAGCGTAATTTGGTGAAATTACCTAACGGCGAATTGAGACCGATGATATTCCTGGGTGAGGATGTTGCTAAAATACAAGTCATCAAAGAGTATCGTGTGATACAGTTTAAAAGCGGTGAAATTTATTTTTTTGTTCGAGCCGAGCGACCGCTGACGGCGTCGGAAGTTGCTAAGCTGACTTCTTTGGTTGTTAACTATTATACGCAGCTTATGGTAAATGTTTGCGAGGTTTCAGCCATTGACTGGGGTACAGGATTGAAGCGGGAAGAATTTGTACGGCTTGAGGAATAATTTATTTCTGGCAACACTCTTCTCAGATCAATGAAAGATAATTTATGGAGTAATGACGCATCGCCGGAGGCTACAAAAAAGGAGAGCCGAATGCAAAGAGACTTCTCGTTGCAAATCAGCCATGACAATTCAGCCGGATAATGCTGAGGCTCATGCCAATCGAGCTTTTCTGTTGCAGGAACTGGAGCATGAGAAGGTAAAAACGGACTCCTATATAGCGTCTGTTTTAAAGTTTAAGTCATGGTTGCGTTCGATAGAGTCAATGCCGATTGAGTTACAGCGCAAGATGCAGGAGGCGCAGCTGAAGGATTTGTTCCGTCATGCCTGGCACTGTTCCGATTGGTGGCGTACACGATTATCACAGGCTGGTTATCAGCCTGACGACAGCAACATCTTAGCCTTTTTTGTCTTTGAGAATATCCCTCCCCTGCTGCGTACTGATTTACAGGAGCATTTTGAAGCCTTGAGAGCTTGGCGCAGCGATTGGTCAGACAACGATATGTTTACAAGCACAACGTCAGGCTCAACCGGGGTTCCTGTTCGTGTGGAGAAGCTTAGAGATGCTTATAATCTTATATACGAGGCAGTGGGACTTGTTGAGCATGAATGGCATAAAAGAGACGCGAGGCTCTCGTTAGTCAGCATTGGCACTGACCCGGATAGTGTACATCCTGATTGGGGATCATTATTAGTCGCGCTTCAGGGATGTGGCACCTTAATCAACAGATTCTCCTATAGTTCTTCGTTTCTTGAACATGCAGTTTGGCTCATGGAATATCGCCCTGCCTATCTGAGGTGCGGCTCACGTATAGCTGCAGAAATCGGCGAGATATTTCTTGCGCAGGGTAAAACGTTGCCTTTACGCCACATTCTTTCTCAATCGGAACGGGTTACTCCCCATCAACGGCAGATTTGCCTCAGAGCTTTTGGTGGCGCAAAAATAATTGATCGCTACTCTTGCGAAGAGGTAGGCTGGTTAGCTTTCCAGTGTCCAAAGCATGACCATCTTCATGTTGTGGCAGGAACAACCATCATTGAAATTGTCGATGATCATTTGAGGCCTTGTCCGGTCGGTGTGGCTGGACGAGTTCTGGTGACCAACCTCCACAGTTTTGCGATGCCAATCATCCGCTATGATATTGGTGATATTGCAGAATGGGGTGAAGAGTGTGACTACGGGATCAAGTTACCCGTGATCAGCCGGCTGTGGGGGCGAAAGCGTAATTTGATAATGCAGGCTAACGGCGAATTAAAGCCGATGTATTTTTTAGGAATTGAGGTCGCTGAAATGCCTGTTATCAAAGAGTATCGTGTGATACAGCAGAAAAATAAAGAAGTTGATTTTTTTGTGCGGGCTGATCGCCCTCTTACGAAAGAGGAAACCAGCAAGCTTTGCTCTTTGCTCTATAAAATCGATACTCAATTGGTTGTAAACATTCGGGAAGTTTCCGTCATCGACTGGGGAAACGGATTGAAGCGTGAAGAATTTGTCCGTCTTAATACCTGAAAATTATAGGTGTAACCTCCAAAATCCTCCATAAGCATGCGAGTATTTCTTGTTCCTGAAGATGTTTTTGTTGCAACACCTCGTTACAGTCGACATTACCGCGGTAAATCTATCAGTGACGATGTGCCAGTGGAACTATTGATGATTGATACTGGAGGCGAATTTGATAACGTGAGTAAAGCGCTTGCACAACAGCGAGAGAAGCTAACAAATACCGATAGTCAGTCTGATACACTGGTTGACAAAACTAATGCGGTAGATACCTCATCGCAAAATGGTGATGTTAAGCTTTTCAGTGAACAGAATTTACTGGGCTGGTCACCCTTCCCTCCCAGATTGGGCAGGGTCAGTACTCGATTCATCGGACCAGGGTTGCATATGCATGACGAGCTGGCACCGTTAGATGCTCAATTGTCTGCTCTTAAAGATCGTTACCCGCAAAAGCACCATTTTCGAATAGCCGCAGTGGCATCTTTTGGCACTAACCTTGGTGACTCCTTGATAGGGATGACGGCAATGCGGATTGTCGTCGAGACTCTTCGTCAGCATTTGCCAAGCTTTCTTATTGATATGCTGTTATGTACTTCGGGTAATCCTGCAAATGTCGATATTGTTGGCCATGAACCATGGGTTGGTGAACTCCATACTACTGGCCCCTCGGTTTCAGAGTTTGCCCGCTATGATGCATACTTTGATTTTACAGGCCTCATTGGGCTTCCTCGTATCACAGAAATACCGATGGTGGATTGGTTTATCTGGTGGAGCGGTCTTGATCCCGTAACTGTTTCTGCTGATCGAAAGCGGAACGTGCTTAACATTCCCTGGGCTGCATGGACGCAGGTATCTTCATTACTGCAGGTAATACCGGGCAGGCGTGTTCTTTTTAACCCTCAGGCAAGCGTACCTCTTCGGAGCTTTCCTGTAGAATATGCAGCAACATTTGCGCAAAAAATGCTCGATAAGGATCTTGATCTACAGCTTGTCATTGATAAGCCAATTAATCTGCAACATCCAAGGCTTGTTGATTTGTCAGGCAAGATCGATTCCCCTCAAAAATTTGAAGCACTTATAGCTCAGGTGGACGGGTTGATTACAGTGGATACATTTGCTATCCATGTGGCTGATGCGGCCAATGTGCCTACGGTTGGGTTGCTGACGACAATTCCTCCCGATTCTTACCCTTATTATCCTTTGCAATATAGTCTGCTTATCTCTGGGGGGGAAGAGCTGCCGGGGTACCGGAAATTCAAGGTTAACGATGATAAGGAGTGGGAGCAGATCAAGGATCTCTATGTTCAGGCATGGGAAAAACTTGATGCAGGTGAAGTATTAAATGGACTGAAGAATATGATGGAACATCGACGTTCTCCTGCTTCGCATCAAGGCTTGCGATTTGTGCATGGGCCGCACCACTCAGTTCGTTACCGTGAAACTCCGGCCGGACGTTTATTGCCCTTTGAAAGTCAATCGAGCACTTGGGATCGTGCCGTTATATGTCAAGGGAATATGGCCAGTTCTCTTCTCAAGCCAGGGGGGAGTGCGGTTGTTATCGCACCAGGGCAGAGTCACTTTCCTCTTGTGGTTGCTGAAAAGCTTGGTGTTGATGGTATCTTGCATCTATTTGAGCCTCGCTCGTTTCGTCGCACTCTTATTGGTATGGATATGCTTGATCGGGCAAACCACATTGAGTTACACTGGCACGGCTCGTTGCCGTCTAATACCACACAATTGTTAATACCAGGTGAAGACACTCTCTGTGAGACCAATCCTTTGCAATGGGGTAATCTGAAAAAACAGCGTAGGATTGAGGCTCAGGCTATTGATGCGCTTGAGCTGCACGTGCTTTCAGTATTATTTTGTTTTGCACCGATGCCGCATCTTCTCGCTCTCGAATCTGCTATTGAAACATTAAAGCGAACGAAATCCGCAGTCGTTTGCGCGCCGATTACAACAGAGGAGGAGGTTCGTCAGATAGCTACCTTTCTTATGCCCCTTGGCTACCAGTGCTGGGTGGAATATATTGAACAACGTGAAGATGGTCCGATGATGTTATTGGGGATTTCTGATCACATCAAGGTCAATGGTCATGGTTTGAAACAGATTGTTTTCAGTTGATGCAAGGTATTATTAAACAATGGGGATAACACCATGATCAATGTATGGCAAGAGATGCCTCTGCTGCCCGTCTCTTGGGGAGAAGTATTTGACAAACTGACTATTTTGCAGATCAAGGCTGAAAAGCTGAATGATTTGTCGAAGCTTTCCAACGTTGAGCGCGAAAGGAAAGAGATCGGAAAAGTGATAGGTGATATTAATCGCTTTCCAGCTCACCTGTTGCTTTTAGTCGATGAGTTGAAAGGGATCAACGAGCGGTTATGGGATGTGGAAGATGGCAAGCGGGATTGTGAGCGACGGCAATCCTTTGACAATCGTTTTGTTCAGCTTGCAAGGGATGTCTATTTCGGTAATGACCAACGTGCTGCCATCAAACGAAAAATCAATGAGCTGCTTGGCAGTGCCATAGTCGAAGAAAAGTCTTATCAAGCCTATTAAGGGACGACATTCATTTCGAAAAATTGCTAATGTGAATTCCTGATTTATTATGGCAAAACCGCACATCAAAAAACATAAGGCCATGCCAGCGAAGCCGCAACAGCGTAAACCCCGTATTTTATGGGCAAACGCGTTTTGCCTCTTGGATACATCGAGTGGTGCTTCTATCTCAGCACGCGAAATGCTTCGACAATTGGCATTTAAAGGTTACGACGTAGCTGTCGTGGGGGCAACGGTGTTTGACTCGGATAAAGGTATTTCAAGATTCCCGGAAAATTGGGACAAGGCCGCATCTGAAAAAAACAAAATTGTACAGGTAGTCGATTCCCCCCTTGAGCATAAGCTCCTTGTTACTAAAAGTTCAAAGCGTTCTGAAATGACCTCTCTGGAGGAGGATCGATGGTATTCGCTTTATGTACAGACGCTTGATGCCTTCAAACCGGATCTGGTGTTTTTTTATGGAGGTCAGACACTGGATTTATTGATATCTGATGAAGCCAGACAGAGAGGGATTCCCTCAGTTGCTTATTTGGTTAACGGTAACTATAGTGGAAAGAGGTGGTATCGCGATGTTTCGCTTATCATTACCGACAGTCAGGCAACTGCTGATTTTTATGAACGACAGGAGGGAATAAAACCTGTTCCAGTAGGGACATTCATTGAACCCGGAACGGTAAGGGCAATTGAGCATACTCGTAAAAATCTGCTTTTTATCAATCCCTCACTTGAAAAGGGTGCAGGTATAGTCATTCAGTTGGCAATGTTGCTTGAAAAAAAGAGAGCTGATATTCAGTTTGAAGTGGTAGAATCTCGCGGTAACTGGCATTCATTGCTTCAGCAAATTACCAGCTATAATGGTGCATCGCCTCGTGAGCAACTGGATAATGTTCTTTTGACGCCAAATACCAATGATATGCGGCCTATTTATGGCAGGGCACGTTTGCTCCTTGCACCAAGTCTCTGGTGGGAAAGTGGGTCTCGGGTGTTAGCTGAGGCAATGCTGAATGCAGTTCCTGCTATTGTCACTGATCGTGGTGGCAGCCCTGAAATGATCGGGAATGGAGGTATGAAAATTCAGCTTCCCGAGGCATGCCATGAAAAGCCTTACACATCACTTCCTAAGCTTGCATTGTTGCAGCCACTGGTGGATAGGATCATTCAGCTCTACGATGATGAGGTTTTCTATAATGATTACGTTGCCCGGGCCCGCCATGTGGGTGAGACATTGCACAATATGGCCAACAGCACCCAGCGCCTGATACAAGCCTTTCACCCCCTTATAAAAAACAAATGAGGGACAACATTTATTTGTTCCATACCCCAAAAATATCAAGGATCTCACAAAGGTCGTCAGGCTTTGAATAGTTTAAGAACAAAAAAGCAGTATCTTTTTAAGGCATTTTTCTGTTTATAGGGCTGTAGCTATAAAACCTACCTTATTATATCAACGAAAGATTCTGCTTATGTCAGACTGGACTGCAGGTTATGTGGCCGATATTGGTTACACTTTTGGGTATTACAGTGAATTGAATACGTTACGATTGAAGTTGGCTTTTCTCAACTCCGGGTTTGTATGCCCTGAAATTGGAACAGCTTGTGAGTTGGGTTTTGGTCAGGGGTTGAGTGCGAACATTCATGCTGCTGCGTCGGTGACGCAATGGTATGGTACTGACTTTAATCCTGCCCAAGCAGGTGTTGCTCAGGATCTTGCTGGTGCCGCAGGGTCTCATGCCTTTTTATATGACGACTCTTTCACTGAATTCTGTGCTCGTCAGGATCTTCCTGATTTTGATTTTATAGGTCTTCATGGTATCTGGAGTTGGATTTCAGATGAGAATCGCGGTGTGATTGTGGATTTTATACGTCGCAAACTAAAAGTTGGCGGTGTTCTCTATATCAGTTACAACACCTTGCCGGGGTGGGCTACTTTTGCTCCAATGCGTCATCTCATGACACAGCATGCGGAGATAATAGGGTCTGAAGGTCATGGGATTGTCAGTCGTATTAATGGTGCTATCGATTTTAGTGAAAAGTTGTTAGCGACGAACCCTATCTATGCGCGGGCTAATCCATTGATTGGGGATAGAATTTCAAAAATCAAGGATCAGAACCGACACTACCTGGCTCATGAATATTTCAACCAGGATTGGCATCCGATGCATTTTGCTACTTTTGCGGATTGGCTGTCGCCGGCAAAGCTGAGTTACGCTTGCTCGGCGCATTACCTGGACCATATTGATGCTGTTAATCTCACCCCGGAACAACAAGCATTTCTGAAGGAAATTCCTGATTCGATGTTTCGTGAGAGTGTGCGTGATTTTATGATCAATCAACAGTTTCGTAGAGATTACTGGGTTAAAGGTTTGCGCCAGTTGTCAGCAATTGATCAGCGAGAGGCTTTGCGCAAGCAGAAAATTATGCTTGTTAGCCATCGTTCGGATATCTCTCTTAGGGTCTCAGGTTCTTTGGGGGAAGCGTCAATGAGTGATGCGGTTTATAATCCGATTCTGGATGTTTTAGCCGATCATAAAACAAAAACCATCGAGCAGATTGAACAGGCAGTCAAGGATAAAGGTGTTGTATTTGCGCAGATTTTGCAGGCGGCTATTGTGCTGACCGGGACGGGTCACCTGGCGGCAGTGCAGGATGATGCGGTTGCTGGAAAAGCAAAAAAGCATAGTGATAAGTTGAACGCATTTCTCATCAATAAGGCAAGGGGTAGCGGAGACATCACCTATCTGGCGAGTCCGGTTACAGGTGGAGGTGTTGACGCAGATCGTTTTCAGCAACTCTTTCTTCTTGCGATGAGTCAGGGGAAAAAACAACCAATTGAATGGGCGCACTTTGTTTGGCAGATTCTTGTCGTGCAGGGTCAGAAGATTGTCAAGGAAGGTAAGACGTTGGAAAGTACGGAAGATAACCTTGCCGAGCTCACCAATAGAGCTCAGATCTTTGCTGAGAAAAAGTTGCCGATTTTAAAAGCGCTGCAGATTGCTTGATGACCTTGCTTCGATTCAGGCAGTATACTCCTGATAGATAATCCCGTTGGCGATTATGCCGATAATGTCTGCTTTGTACTCTGCTGATTCGGAAAACTGTGTAAGGACATGAGCGCGTGTGTCAGAGTGCAAGCTGTTTACCCAGTAGTTGTAACCGCTTTGATCAGGAGTACGGCCAAGGATGTGCTGGTAGAGAAGTGTGACAAAATTCCCATCGCTTGTGTTTGTGCCATACATGCTCTTGAACTCACTGCTGTTGATAAAGTTTTCCGCAACATGTGTTAATGAGTCACCTTTATTCAGAGCGTTATACCAGAACCCTAATCCGCCATAATCCGGTGCACGGTCAAATACCTTGTATAAACGGTATGCTTCAAGAAGGTTTTCGGTTGGTATTGTTTGTATTGCCAGTAAAAGGTCAGCAAATTGAAGCTTTTCTACATTGACTTCAATAATGGTGCCATCAGTGCTGAGATTATCTTTAATGGAAAAACCGCTTCCTGCTGGCACAATCGTGTAGTGGATTTGATTTTCGTTAAAGACAATGGTATCGATTCCTTGACCGCCATCAATGGTATCGATTCCTCCTCCACCAATAAAAGTATCATTTCCTCCTCTACCTGATAACTTATTATTGACATTATTGCCAATAATGTAGTCATTTCCTGAACCTCCTGTTGCATTTTCAATAGTGACGCCAAAGGCAATACCAAGATTATTGGTGCCATCATAAAGATTGGCTCCCGTTCCTGAATTGTTATAGCGAATGGAAGAGTAATGGCCGGCTCTCAGGTCTATAGTACAATTGGTGCTGAAATTTGATACGTCCATAGTGTCATTGCCTCCCGCATCCCAGATGGACATATAAAAGGGATGAGATGGATCAAAGGTGTAGGTGTCGTTGCCAGTTCGATAACTGTTATTCGCCCCGTAAAGGTACTGAATTGCCGCGATGTCATAGACCATCGGGGTTTCAGGGTATATATTGATATATTTATGCTGGGTTGTATCCAGAAATGAAAAGTTCAGGTCGTTGTATGACATGATGGAGTAGGTTCGGTAATCCAGGGATGCAGGCAGGTAAGGGCCGGAAGTGCTTGGCTCCCCAGAGTTATAATTACCGGGGTGTTTTAAACCAAGTCCATGACCAATTTCATGCATAAGGGCATAATAGTTATATGACTCATTTGACCAGTCACTTTGAGTTGCATAGAGTGGATTGATCCAGACATCAGCGGCATTTGCCAAAGAGTTGTTAGGATAGAAACAATATCCCCAGGTATTGTTGTCAACTGCCGATGAAAACGCGAAGCGGAAATCTCCTACGTTACTTGCAGTGTCGGCAACCTGTGTAAATGTGACAGCGGCAACATTGGCCCATGCTTGGAATGCATTACTTGCAGCGGCAATTTGCGCGGTATTAAATCCGAAATGTTGTGATGCCTGTGGTTCTGAATGTACACTGTAATCAGATTGCCAATAAGCAGTTGCTTCGTTAAACCAGGGAAAGCTGTAGGTAAGGGCTACCAATGATCCTGAATTAGGGCTCCATTTTTCATGATCTTCACTGAGTAAGGGATCAAGCGTGCTTATACCGCTTAGAGCAAAAATAGTTGTGGCAGAAGATGTGCTGGGGCTTGGCATTCTTGTGTCGTTTTTATTATTTGAGATAGTCAGAACTTAGTAACAGTAATATCAGTAATGGTTAACAGAATGGGCATTGCAATAATTCCATTTTTTTAGTTGTATGCTCTTATCACAATACTCTGGTGAACTTTTTCGAGTTACTGTTAAATTTTATGCAGAATTATACAAATGAAGACACAAGCGGAAACTGAGCTTGCGAAGGAAAAGTCTGAGGTGGAGGAACTCTCTCGTGTCCTTGAGGAAAAAGAGCGTACTTTTGAGGAGATCAACCATGCTTTCGAGCAATTTCAGCAACGATACTCTTCTGAAGTTAGTCAAAAGTATGTCGAGCTTAACCGGCTCAATGCAGAACTTGCCGAGTTAATGGTCAAGAATATTCCTTATAATCAGGTTAAGCAAAAAAGTTCAAAAATTGAAACCCCAGTTGAAAACTCAGCTGAGCCATTTAACGATGTAAGCATCGGGGAACAGCCAGAGTCGCACTCGATTAAGGAATTAAAAGAGGTAAAGAAAATCTATAGAAGGATTGCTTCTGTCATTCATCCCGATAAGGGCGCGGATGTAGGGTCTCGCCCTTTGCGTACCAAAATGATGGTTGAGCTTAATGAGGCGTATGCACGAAAAGACACCATTGCAATGCAGCGCATCTTTGACCAATGGAAAGAAAGTCCCGAGGCCGTAACGGGCGATGATACTCACGCTGACCTGGAAAGAACTCGTCGGATGATTATTCAGATAAAAAAAAGGATATTGGAAATTGAGACAAAAATCTCAAAGATCATGACTTCTGAAATGTATACCATGATGATGAACGCGCGCAAGGCGAATAGAGAGGGAAGGGATATCCTTGCGGAAATGACAATTGCCATTGATGCAAGGATAAAAGATGCTCAGAACAAACTTGTGTTACGGATGTATGGATAGATTTTTGTGAGCGGATAGTGACTTGATGCGTAATGTGTTGATAGACGTTGTGTAAAAATTAATGACCTCTTTTAAAAATATAAATATGCAGCTTACAAAAGTTACGTGCAGGTATAGCGAAGTTGAGGATCGGATTTGTATGTCGGCTATGCTGAAGGAGGGTGAGCCTGTTGTATTCTGGTTGACCCAGCGTCTCTCCTTTATGTTGGTTCGTGCGCTTACCGGTTATGTTGAGAGGTCGGTTTCACGTTCGGCCCTGGTTGATATGGGGTTGCTGCTCTCCTGTCAGCAGAGGGATGCCGAGTGGAAGCATGAGGCTTCTGAACCTGTGCGTTATAGGGCAGGTTCTCTTCGGATTTTGCCGGAGAGGGTTGATATCTCTTGTTCGCCAGAGAGCGCTGCCTTGCTTTTTCCACTTGGTGACGATGAGGTGGCGGAGCTGCAGATGAGTATGCAGGAGTTACGGCAGTGGCTGGCGATTGTCTATCGGCAGTTTAAACATGCTGGTTGGCCGATGGGTGTTTGGCCTGAGTGGTTTGCGCAGGCTGAGCCTGGCAGGAATTAGGGGAAAGCGATGCGGATTCTTTTTGTTCATCAGAATTTTCCAGGGCAGTTCAAGTTTCTTGCTCCAGCCTTGGTGCAAGAGGGGCATGAGGTGACCGCGTTTACCATGCAGCAGGCAGTCCCAGCAATGTGGCAAGGTGTAAGGATGATCTTCTATGGTGTCGAGCGAGGCACAACCCCTGGAGTACACCCTTGGGTCAGCGATTTTGAGACGAAAACGATAAGGGGAGAGGCCTGTTTTCGGGCAGCGTTGAGGCTGAAGGCTGAAGGGTATGCGCCTGAAGTTATTATTGCTCATCCTGGTTGGGGCGAGAGCTTGTTTCTGAAAGAGGTTTGGCCTTTGGCAAAACTGGGGATCTACTGCGAATTTTACTACAACCCGACAGGGAGTGATGTGGGATTTGACCCTGAGTTTCTGGCAAAAGATGAGGGAGATGTTTGCCGATTGCGGTTGAAGAATCTTAACAATATTCTGCATCTGAACGGTGCTGATGCGGGTATATCTCCTACACTCTGGCAGGCAAGCACTTTTCCTGATTTTTTCCGTTCCAAAATCAGGGTGATTCATGATGGTATTGACACTGATGTTCTTGCGCCTAATCTGAAGGTCAGCCTTGCGATCAATGGTAATCCTGTGTTAACGAAGAAGGATGAGGTGATTACTTTTGTGAATCGCAATCTGGAGCCCTACCGGGGTTACCATATTTTTATGCGGGCGCTTCCGGAACTGCTGAGGTTGAGGCCTCATGCACGGGTTGTGATTGTGGGTGGGAGTGATGTAAGTTATGGCGCAAGGCCTGATGGAGAGAAAAAATGGAAAGATATTTTTATCAGTGAGGTGCGTCCGCAAATCAGTGATGCTGATTGGGCAAGGGTTTATTTTTTAGGTACTATCCCTTATCAGCATTTTATTTCGCTCCTGCAACTTTCAACGGTTCACATCTATCTTACCTATCCTTTTGTGCTTTCCTGGAGTTTATTGGAGGCGATGAGTATAGGGTGCGCGATTGTGGCAAGCGATACCCAGCCTTTGCATGAGGCTATTCGGCACAATGATACCGGGCGACTGGTGAATTTCTTCGATTGTCGTGGATTGGTCTCTGAAGTCAGCAACCTTCTCGATGATCCATTGGAAAGGGGAAGATTGGGTGCAAATTCCCGATCTTTTGCGCAAACGAACTACGATATGAAGAGAGTATGCTTGCCCCGTCAACTGGAGTGGGTAAAGGGACTTGCATGATCAGCTTATTTAATTGGTTGGTTTTTGCTTCCAGAAGCTGTACATTTACGGCTTGTGTAGTAATAGATGTCGAAAAATTACTATGCTCCAGCGTGGTGAAGAGTTGGGGAAGCAGTGGACTCTATTTGGTTTTTTTATGTGAGTAATTTACGGTTGCCGTTTATTTTGCGTGTATTAATGTTAAAAAATAAGAATAGTTGAGGAGATTTAATTTATGGCTAAAGTTAAAAAAGAAGAGCCGGTTATAACTGTTAACGGCAAAAAGTATCTTGTTGCTGACTTGGCTGAAGAGGCAAAAACGCAACTTGTAAACATTCAGGCCGCTGATGCTGAAATTAATCGCTTGCAGGTTCAACTTGCAATTGCCCAGACAGCACGCAATGCTTATCAGCAGGCTCTGATTGCAGCACTGCCTTCGCAGGTCTGAGGGTTTGATAATTTATCTCTCCAGGCCTCTTGTTATTTTTAGTTTGTTCTATGCTTTTTGTCTCAATGGTAAAGAAAACTATGTGCTTCTATGAATTTCAGTCTCATTGTTTGTGAAAGGTTTTAAAGAAAAATCTCCGTTGCGCGAAGCTCTTGCGGCATTATTACCCTCTCTCAAGCAGGCCTTTTATTTCAGTATAGTTGTCAATGTGCTGGTGCTTGCACCGAGTGCCTATATGATGGAGGTGTATGACCGCGTAGTCAACAGCCGTAGTCATACAACACTGTTTATGCTGACGCTTCTTGTGGTCGGTGTTTATGCCCTCCTTGAGGCATTGGAGTGGGTTCGCCGCCAGATAATGCATGATGCGGGCATGGAGTTCGATAAGGGGTTGCGGGCACGCGTGTTCGGTGCAATTTATTCAGCACGCCTGTTGAATTTCCCCGTCGGGGGGGCACAGGCGTTGCGTGATCTTAAAACTGTTCGGGAGTTTCTTCCATCTCCGGCCCTGCTTGCAGTTGTCGATGCTCCTCTTGCTCTTCTTGTTCTTGTGCTGATATTTTGGATGGCACCTGGTCTCGGTTGGTTTGCTGTGGCAGGTGCTCTTGCACAGTTTGCGATCGGAGTGGTTAACGAGCGTCGTATCCGTCAACCGCTTCTTGCTGCAAACCGGAGCGCGGTCAGTGCTCAGGGCTATGCTGACGGAGTTATCCGTAATGCACAGGTCATTGAGTCGATGGGCATGCTTGGCGATATTCACAAGCGGTGGATGGGTCGTCAACAGGAATTTCTTGTTCAGCAGGCGGTTGCTTCTGACCATGCAGGGACTAATGCGGCTCTCTCAAAATTAGTGCAGAGTCTCTTGGGCTCACTTTTGCTTGGCATGGGATGCTGGTTGACGCTGAAGGGTGAGTTGCATGGTTCAGGTATGATTGTGGCATCAATTCTTGGTGGCAGAGTGCTGGCACCACTTGTGCAGATTATCGGCAGCTGGCGTCAGGTTGAGGCTACTCTTGAGTCCTTTAACCGTCTTGAAGGGATGCTTAAAGAGTTTCCTTTGCCCCAAAAAAGTATGGCTTTGCCGGCACCAAATGGATTTCTGTCTGTAGAGGGCGTTATTGCAGGTGCTCCCAGAAGTACGATACAAATTCTAAAAGGAGTAAGTTTCAGGGTTGCACCAGGTGGTTCGCTGGCTATTGTTGGGCCTTCTGCTTCTGGTAAAACAACCCTTGCAAGGCTGCTGGTTGGTATATGGCCATCAATGCAGGGAAAGGTGCGCCTTGATGGAAATGATATCTATCAGTGGGACAAAGAGGAGCTTGGTCAATATATAGGCTATTTGCCACAAACTGTCGAGTTGTTTGAAGGTACTATTGCTGAAAATGTTTCTCGATTTGGGGAACCTGATGCTGATAAAGTGCGTGAGGCATGCCGTATGGTAGGTCTTGATCGTTTTATCGAGCAGCTTCCAAAGGGGTATGACACCGAGGTTGGGGACGATGGTTCTTTTCTTTCGGGTGGGGAGCGGCAGCGGGTGGCACTGGCCCGGGCGCTCTATGGAATGCCGAAGTTTGTCGTGCTTGATGAGCCTAATGCAAGCCTTGACGAAGCGGGTGATGCCGCTTTGCTCAATGCGATAAAAATGCTGAGGGCTCAGGGTACAACGGTGATTGTGATGACGCATCGCTTGAATATTCTTGGGGCGATAGAGCACATGCTTGTCCTGGTTGATGGACAGGTGCAGCGCTTCGGTACTTGTCAGGAGGTACTGGCTGCATTGCAGTCGCCCCAGACAGGCCCTCCCTCTTCAAGCCAGCAGCCACACAGCTAACTCTTATCCGGAAGTAGATAAATTCAATGAAACCTGATTTTTTTGATCGCAGTGCACTGACTCGCCAGCTATGGACTTTTCGGAGAGAGTTTGTATGGGTAGGCATTTTCAGTTTAATTGCCAATGTGCTGATGCTGACTCCGACACTTTACATGCTTCAGGTCTATGGTCGTGTCATGAAGAGTGGCAGTGAGCTGACGCTCCTTATGGTTACGTTGTTTCTGTTATTATTTTATGGGGTAATGGCTTTTGCGGAGTGGCTTCGTTCGCGCCTTTTGGTGCGGGTAGGTGTCAGGCTTGATGAAGCGCTTAACTCTCTGGTATTTAATGCAAGTTTTCAGGCTTACCTGAACCGTACGCGTCACAATGTTGTTGAGGCGTTTTCTGATTTAACCAATATTCGTCAGTTTTTGACGGCTAATGGTATGATTGCATTTTTCGATACTCCCTGGACTCCGGTCTATATTGCCGTTATTTTCTTGCTGAACCCTTTTCTTGGCTGGCTCTCTATTGCTTTTGCCATTATCCAGCTTGGTCTGACCTGGCAGAGCCATCGATTGAGCACAAAAGAGATTGAGAATGCGGCTGAAGCTGGTAACGACAGTTATCGTTTTGTGCAGAATAAACTTCGCAGTATAGAGCCTGTGCATGCTATGGGTATGGCTGGAAATTTTCGTGAGCGCTGGTTCAAGCTCCATGACGCATCTCTTGTTAAAGCGGATGCTTCACTTGAACGGCAGCATCGCCAGCAGTCTTTTGCTAAATTTGTCAGATACAGTTTGCAGTCGCTCACACTTGGAGCTGGTGCTTTGATGGTTATTGAGGGCAAGATGTCAGCTGGCTCGATGATTGCGGCAAATGTGCTGATGTCGAAAGCACTTCAACCGCTTGATCTTGTGATGGCTACCTGGAAGCCTTTTGTGCAGTGCCGTACAGCGTTTGTTCGTCTTGAGAAACTTCTTGAAGATTTTCCAGAGCGTGAGCCAGGTGCAAAACATCAGGATCCTCTTGGTGAAATTAAACTTGAGAATCTTACTGCTACGGTCGAGGGGAGGCCAACTCCTATTTTGCATGACCTGAATGTTTTATTTCCTGCTGGCAGGGTCGCTGTGGTGGTTGGCCCCTCAGGCTCTGGAAAATCGACGTTAGCCCGTTGTATTGTTGGTGTGTGGCCGGATCGTACAGGACGTCTTCTTATTGATGGAGAGCCAATAGAAAGCTGGGACAGAATGGAACTTGGACCTCATATCGGATATCTTCCACAGGATATTGAGTTGTTCGATGGTTCCATTGCTGATAATATTGCCCGGTTTGCCGAAGTTGATTCCGAAAAAGTTATTGAGGCGGCAAAACGCACGGGTATTCATGAAATGATTTTACGCTTTCCGCGTGGTTATGATACGCAGATAGGCGAAGCTGGCGGTATGCTTTCAGGAGGGCAGCGCCAACGGCTTGGTCTTGCGAGGGCAATGTATGGTAATCCGGCAATTATTGTGCTTGATGAGCCCAATGCCAATCTTGATGATGCCGGAGAACGCTCTTTGCTTGAGGCAGTCGTTGATTTAAGAAAGGCCGGTAAAACAGTTATTCTTATTACGCATCGTCCGAGTGTTCTTGGTGCGGCAGACATATTGGTGGTGATGCAGGATGGAAAAATAATTCGTTGCGGTCCGCGTGATGCAGTTTTGGCTGCTTTGCGTCCTGCAACTGCGCAGCCTGTACTTTCTGAAGCCTGAATTTAATTATTTTGAGAAATGTTTAAAGGATAGCAATGAGTATTCGTGATATGGTGGCATTGAGGAGGCCTGTTCCAGTAAAAGGAGATGGTAGTGAGTATCGTGATACCCGTAGCCCGATCCGGCTTGGTATATGGGTATTGCTTGTTGGATTTGGCGGCTTTTTGCTTTGGGCGGCTTTTGCTCCTCTCGATGAGGGTGTTCCTTCTCAGGGGATGGTGAGTATTGCCACCAAGCGAAAAGTGGTTGAAAATCTTCGTGGTGGAAGAATTGAGAAGGTTTATGTTAAAGAAGGTCAGATGGTGAAGGATGGGGATGTTTTGATGACGCTTGACTCCCAGACGGCAAAGGCCCGTTATGATGAGGTTCATCAGCACTATTTGGGCACAAGGGCGACGGTGGATCGCCTGCTTGCGGAGATGAATGGCGCGAGTTCAATCAGTTTTCATAAGGACTTGCTCAATGATCATGACCGGGCATTGTCTGAGCAGAATATGCAGAACCAACGGCAACTTTTTTTGTCGCGCAGGTTGACGCTGAAAATATTCAAGGATCAACTGGCCGACATTCAATCATTGGTGCAGGAGGGTTATGCACCAATGAGTCAGCAGCGTGATCTTGAATTGAAGATTGCGGATTTTAGGACCAATACGGCTTCACAGTTGGCGCAGGTTCAGCTTGAAGTTGAGGCTGATGCTGAAAAGACAAGAGCACTTGCTGAGGAACTTGCTGATACGGATGTACGATCCCCAGCTTCAGGTCAGGTGGTTGGCTTGCAGGTGCAGTCTGTAGGAGCTGTGATTCAGCCTGGTCAGAAGATTATGGATATTGTGCCGCTTCATGAGGGTCTTCTTATTGACGCAAAGGTTTCACCACAGTTTATCGACAGTATTCACAAGGGTCTTCCAGTGGATGTGAGCTTTTTCTCGTTTGCCCATTCGCCTCAGCTTGTTGTTAAGGGAGTGGTTGAATCGCTTTCAAAAGATATAGTGACGGATCCGGGGGTTAACCCCATGGCGCCAAACGCATCGTATTATCTTGCACGTGTTATGGTAACTCCTGAAGGGATGAAAGCCTTGGGGAATCGCCAGATGCAGCCCGGTATGCCTGTGCAGATTGTCATTAAAACAGGCGAGAGATCCCTGTTGACCTATCTTGTTGATCCCTTGATCAAGCGGATTACTGTTTCCATGAAAGAGGATTAGGATTGGTTGATGTGCCTGGATGTTTGTGCCTCAGATTACTAAAATGTTATGAGTGAGTTTGATATGAAGCTATTGGCGAGTTTGATGCTTGTTGCAGGGTTGTTTCTAACGCTGCCTCTCTACGCAGAGCCGCTTAATTTATCGTCAGCTTACCAGAAGGCTGTGGAGTATGATGCCCAGATACGCGCGGCAAAGGCTGATCATTCGACTTCCAAGGAGGAGATTGCCAAAGCGAGAGCTGAGTTTCGTCCAAGAGTAAATATGAGTGCTTTGAAGGGCAGGGATGAGACAAAAAGTATTCAACCGACACAGTATGGTCCTTATTATCAGAACCAGTTTTACAATTCAAGAACCTACGATCTTTCTGTTCGTCAGCCACTGTTTAATATGTCGAGTTATGCAGATTACAGACAAGCGAAGGCTGTTGTGGCTAAAAGTGATGCCATGCTTCAGAAGGAGCAGTTTGGTTTAATTGTCAGAATCACAGAGGCTTATTGCAATGCTTTATTCTCCGAGGATAATCTTGACTTCAGTCGTGTACACATAAAAGCATCTCTTGAACAGCTTCAGCAGACCAAGCGTCGGTATGAAAAAGGGTTGGGTACGATTACCGAAATTAATGAGGCTCAGGCTGACTATGAGTTTGCTCTTGCTGAGGGTGTTGATATTGTCAATGGTCTCGATTTCAGTCGGAGGGAGTTAAGTCGTTTGACTGGGGTATATTCGGAGCAGCTCTCTAAGCTTGTTCCTGAAAAAATGGTTTTGGCGCGACCGGAACCGGATAATGTTGATTCCTGGATAGAACTTGCTCATTCAGATAATCGTGATGTAGCTGCAGCAAAGCAGGAAATTCAGATTGCGAAAAGTGAGGTTGAAAAACAACGAGCATCACGCTATCCGACAATTGATTTGGTTTTAGATAGAAATTACTCGGAAAGCGGGACTAATTATACCATTAATCAAACCTATGGGACAAATTCAATTAGTCTGCAGATGAATGTTCCGATTTACAGCGGTGGCTATGTCAGTGCTTCGGTACGTCAGGCTCAGGCAAAGCGCTTAAAAGCTCAGGAACAGCTCAGCTGGCAGGAACGAAGTGTTGAATCTGATATACGGAAGTATTACAACGGGGTAATTACAGCTATCGCTCAGATTAAAGCCTATGATCAGGCAGTGAAATCGCACGACATTGCTTTGACAGGAACAAAAAAAGGATTTGAAATGGGCCAGCGCAGCAACGTCGATGTGCTTAATGCCCAGCAGAAGTTGATAGAAAGTAAGCGGAATCTTTCAAAAGCCCGTTACCAGTATATTCTTAACCTCCTGCAACTAAAGGATAGTGCAGGTGCATTGTCTGCAAGTGATGTTGATGAGGTGAATGGCTGGCTAAGCATAGCGCAAAAATAACTTGTTATTGTTCTATCAAAGATTCAACAAACTTTCTTTCCCTTTTATAGATAAGAGAGTAACTGGTAAAACCGCTCATGTCTCCCTCTTTGGCTTTGAGATAACTGTCCATAAAAAGCAATAGTCGGGACTCACTGCTTCTCCTTCTATAGATATCTCCTCTCCATATTACCGATGAAAGGAGAGAGTCCGGTGTCTCTTTTGTTAGAATCAATGCTAAAAGTGGTTTCTTTTGTTGAAGTACTGCATTCGTTGCTATGCCAGGGATCACTTTTCTTTCAGCGTAAAAAGGTAGGTTATGGATCAGTTCATTCTCAAGATAGAGGGGTACCTGTTTCGGGATCTGCTGTTCATGATTAATGACACGGCCGATACTATTAATCGGACGTCGCTCTTCAAGTGCCGGAAGAACCCCTAAGCTAAAAACAAGCAGTGCACTGAAGGTGCCGATAAAAGGAAGGAGATGGCGAAAATCGAGTATTGCCGTTCCATTATCCTCACCCACTTGATGAGGAAGAGAGAGAACGATAATGAGAAGTAATGCCGAGGCAGTGATCAAGTGGTAGAAAAAAGAAAGTTTGAAGATGACGATGATCGCTGTACCAAGAATAATTCCTATGGCAGCCGGAAGGATAAATACAAGGCTCCAGAGTGACTTAGAAACTCTACCTGCTGGCTCATAACGAGTTATAAAGTGAGCCGAAATCAGGGCAAGTGCAGGATGCGCCTGTATAAAATATGTGGGTAATTTTCCGTTAGATGCAGTAAAAAAAACAAGCATGACCAAAATCCACGAAAAGCCAAAGGCAATATCCTTTCGTGCTCGAAGCGTAAAAAGATAATGGTAACAGGCATAGACAAACAGCAGTGAGTAGGGAAAAAAGCTCCATATCATGACCAACGGATAAAAAAACAGCTCTTCCATATCAAAAGGCTCATTTGAGAGGCCACGGTCAAAAGTCTCCTGATACAGGACAGTTAGATAATCCTGTCCGTAATACAAATACATAAGGACGATCCAGCTTAATCCAATAATGCTGGTAATAAGGATAAAGGAAAAGGGTTTCAGCTCCTTGACTTTATCAATAAACACCCTCCATTGAAAGTTTGATTTTATAATCAGATAGAGGATCATGATACCCCCTATGACTATAATGTATGGATATCCCTTGGTTAGAACGGTCAATCCAAGTGCAAGAGCTGAGTATTGGTAATTTCTGCTGTTGCCGGAAAGTTCTCCCTTAAGAAAAAAGTAGAGGGTAAGCGTAAAGAAAAAGGCAAGTGGTATTTCCGGGGAGGCATATTGTTTGCCTGCAATAAACTGAATGCTGACAGCCTGCATGCCAAGTGCAAGGAGTGCGGTTTTCTCGCCATAGAGCATACGGGCCATCGCCCAGACAAGCAGGACGGTACCGAAGGCAAGAATAACTATAGGTAGTCGGATAGCAAATTCATTCATCCCGAACAACTTGGTTGATGCAGCTATCAGCCAGTAGGTTAGAGGTGGTTTATTAAAACGGGGTTGGTAATTGTAGTTGATATCGAGAAAATTACCTTTCTCGACCATTTCACGTACAGATTCAGCATACAAGCTCTCATTTTCTGTCCAAATACCATTGATGCTGAAGTTGAGAATATACAGAAAAGCGGAAAGGCTGAGTACTACCCAGAAAAGTGGAACTTTCTTGAGAAAATCATTCATTCCTTTGGCTTTCAGGCTCTGTTATGGAGGACTTTTCTTGTATCCGTTCAAGAATCCTCCCAAACGACTTTTTTTTCGATATCATACGTTAAGCTGATTATGGAAAAACGTTTTATCAATTACCTCTATACTATCAGGATAAAAAAAATACATTCACGCTTAAGTTATAAAAAAAAAAAGAAAATGTCCGGCAATTGTTCAAAAAAAACCAACTCCTGAAAATTAAACTGCTAACTTGTTGTACTTTTCAAAGTTCGATTTCGACACTTTTATTTTCTATAAAAGAAAATGATATCTGATAATATGAAAGTTTCTGTTTCTGCAATTATTGCTGTTTATAATCCGAATTTATTATTTCTTGAAAAGGCAGTGTTGTCTGTACTAAATCAGACATACAGTGTTTTGGAACTTATTCTGGTTAATGATGGTGGAGATGAAGCTTTTATAAGCATGCTCCCTAATGATCCGAGAATCAAAGTTTTTTCAAAGCAGAATGAAGGTGTAGCTGCAACTCGAAATTATGCCATTAAACAATGCGCTGGCGAATATCTTGCATTTCTTGATCAGGATGATTACTGGTATCCGGAGAAGTTGCAGGAACAGCTTGCTATGATCCCTGTTTCAGGAGAAGCCTGCATGGTTGCCTCATCAGTTGACCTTATTGACCATAATTCAATGTCGTTGAGTAAATATGCACCATCTACCATTGCTACCTATAGCAAGAAAACAAGGAACAATAATACCTTGTTATGGTTAGCAGAAGGAAATTTTATTTATTCCTCAACTCCTCTTATTCATTACTCTGTTTTTGAGAAAGCTGGATTCTTTGATCCGTGGACTCAACCACATGATGATTGGGATATGTATCTAAGAATTATGATTGCAGGATTTCCGGTTTATTTCTACCAGAAAAAAACACTTTCAGTCTGGAGGCAGCATGAATATAATGAATCCAGTAATGGTGATACAATGATTTGTTCAAAATGCAGGGTAGAAAAAAAACTAATACATGCTGTTCTGGATGAAGAGATTCGACAGGTGGCAGCTACAAATTTATTAATTGATTACTTGGAAAGAGATAACCTGCTTTATGAAAGACGGCAATATAAGCGGTTTTTGATACTTATCAAACACCATCTGCCTCAATTGCTTTTTAGAAAAAATTGTATCAATAAAAAATCTGGAACTGAAGTTCAAAAAGCGCTTTCAAAACGTACACGAAGAATGGTACGGAGGAGTGCTAAAAGATATTTTGCTGCAATATTATTGCAATAATTTGCTCCACATAACTATTAAATTTATACATATTCGTGGATAAGATATGGAAAAAATATCCTTAATAATCCCGTTTTATAATGGTTCAAAATATATAAAGGATGCAATACGTTCTGCTATTAATCAAACACTCCCGTTTCATGAGATTATTGTTGTAAATGATGGTTCGAATGAAAAAGAAACCAATTTGATAGAAGAGCTTTCGGCTCAATATAAACTTATTTACAAATCAAAAAAAAATGGAGGGCAGGGTAGTGCAAGAAATACCGGTGCCAGGATTTCACAATCACAATACCTCTGTTTTTTAGATCAGGACGATATCCTGCTGCCAGAGCATAACCAAATATTGATAGAAGGTATAAAACAAAAACAGAACTATATGCAGGGAGTTGTCTATGCCAACTTTTGCCGTGCGGAAGCTGATGGAGTGATAATTTCCAGAATGTCAAGACCAAAAAACCGACTTATTGATTTACATAACAGAACAATATATTCCTTTTTATCTCAAGATATACATGTGTTACCCTCTGCAATGATACTATTAAAAAGTACATTTATTGATGTTGATGGTTTTGACGAACAGTTTAGAGGATATGAGGATGATGATTTGTTACTACGGATATTTTTGCGAGGTTATCATATTACCTATGTTGACAGGGAGGTCTATGTATGGCGCAGTCATGGAAATCAAACAACAAATTCTGAAGTTATGATGAACAGCAGATTACATTATATCAATAAATGGTGCGATTATTTATATAATACTTCTGTTGATATCAGAAAGGTTAGGATGTCCTTATATAAAAGATTTAGATCAACAATATATCATGATCTTGTCAAGGCATCTTCTCTGAGTGAATATATTTTAGCAAATACAATTGCACAGATATTCTATAGTAAATTTCTTGATTTACATGGCTTGAATTATAGGGTAAAGTTTTTTTATAGAAAAATAATCAGCTCCAAAAAATGGAATAAATTATATACATATTCAGAAAAGTGAGATGGCAATACACAGGCATCGAAGTGCATAAAATATCTGTATAGCTTGGCATACCCTTTACTATCTAAATAAGTTTGGTCTATTAAAGTAAATTGAAATATTTGTCAGTAATTTACTTTTTGTAAAATTCTTGTGAGCATAGCTACCATGTTTGTACGTTGCCCGTAAAAAATTATTTTGCTGCATCCATGAATCAACTTTTTTTTCAAACGACTCTCCGCCATGCTTGGGATAGCGATCCGAAGCCTTGTCATAACATTCATAGATGCGTTGTTTGAAGTCAGCTGTACGAATTAGATACATTTGATCAGAAAAGCCATACCCGAAATAGCAGTTACTGTCTTCATATTCTGATTCTTTTTTGGCAGCTTCATAATCGTGATTCCAGGTAAGGTTAAAAACTTTAACATGATGGTTTGTTTCCAAAACATTAATTCCTGTTTTTAACCAATCTTTTGGCACTTCTGGTGTAATGGTTGTATCACTTGAAAAGTGTAACAAATATTTGGTGTCAGTTAAATAAATGGAAACCAACTCCGCAATTGAATAGTAATACCCTTTACCTAATCCCTGTTTACTAAGGTTAAAATAATCAAGGGCTGCTTCTGAAAATTCATCTACCGTTACATATTTATCAAGAATGCCATCGTCAATCATTGTTTTCGCTCTGTTTTCAACCAATGGACGATTACTGACATTGTTTATGTATAAAATTCTAGCATCAAAATTATATTGACAGAGATTAATTGTCTCTTGCAGGCGAGAGGTATTCATTATTAATTTCCAGTCATTTTCCCATACTTTCGTTTCAAATGTAACTGACATAAAAACTTTACTTTAGATGATATATGCGTTCAAAATTTGTTAAAATCTGGATTCTCTGCAATAAAATCAACATACAGCTTACTCTTCTTTACAAAAAAACGCTTTATCTTATCGTTTGCTTTATCTAATAATGAATATCTGTTTTCTGATCCTCTTGTTCCTGACACGCCTCGAACGATCGGAGCAACGGGCAGCATAAATTTTTTGAGCTTCTTTTGTATTATAATATCCCTGAAACAGTGTTCAAGCCAATGACGTTCTTCTTCTCTGACATTTAAATATGCACTGGAGAAATTATCCTTGTAATAGAGTTTATTAACCAGGTAAAAAGCCGTATCAATGGATTTTAATTTGATAAGCTGTCTGTTTTTCAAGTAAGAAAAATCACAATCACTTAAAAAAGTATTGTTCCAGTATTGCAGACACTCCAGAAAATTATCAACCCAGAGCTTGGATGTACATTTAGCAAAATATTCCGCATTGTTGAGAAACATGGAATGTTCAAGTGCATAGTTTATAATCTCCCCTTCACCATAGCCTTTGCCATAGAGTGCTACTCCCTTACTGTTATTATTAAAATTAAGACACTCAATTGCTTTGCCTGTAAAAGTACGGTGCATTAATGGCGTAAAATTATAATTAGAACCGTCACAAATAACAATCTTCAAATCACCAGCGATAGTGAGCCATTTTTCTATTGATTTAATAGTTAACTCAATACGAAGAGTTTGATCTATAACTTGTGTATTTTTGGCGGAGGCGGTTACGCAAGATGTAAGAAGCAATGGAGGTAATGTCGGCATACAAAATTCATAAAGTTCCCGTCGCTGCAAAACCCGGTTAAGATTTAGATTTAAAGTATTTTTTGAATTTGAAAAAATCCGAGAAATCCTTAGGTTTAATTCTTATAGAATGATAAGGAATATTGAAGATGCATGCACACCAAGTGCTGAATCCACTTGTCCAGGAATACTCACTCCAGGAGTATATGGCGCTTGCATTTGACATTAAAGCAAAATCAATTATAGTGTCTCTTATATCGGTTTCTTTTGAATCGCATGAACCTAAATGAACTGATCCGGTATTAATAAATGGCAAGCTGTATTTCGTGGATAAGACCTGCTTTATTTCAGCATTATTTGACAAAACAATTATTTTATTACCCCATTCAGGAATTAACTTTTTTTCAAGATAGGAATATAAATCCGGAATATTTCTATATTTTGAATGAATCTTGTCATCTGAAACCCGAATATGAAAAATAATATACTTATCATTGGTAATGCTTTTGATAATTTCAGAAGAAGCAATGTCTATCTCTTCTGAAAAAACAAACTGTTCACTGATTGTTTTGCGGACATGCTCGTTAATTTTTGTTATATCAGGTTGCAGGTGAGTAGATAATGCAAGGTGTTGACCATCCATGATTTGATCTATATAATCAGGTAGCAGTGAAACACGATCATTAAAAAATTCTGTAATCTCAGTAGTGTGAGTGGAAAAGGATGGATTGCGGATGAGATAGCGCCCAATCGGGTGGTGACTTAAGTCGAGATGGAGTGTAAATCCTTTTTCATATGAGAGGATTGCTAATGCTATGGAGCCCCTCAAATAGTCACCCAGACCTGGAGGCTGGGTGACTGTTGTACAGGTTGTGCGATAGACATGACTAATCTCTCTCATTATAACTCGACACCATTATTAGCTCTCCATGCTGACTGCAATATTGTAGCCGTGTGTTTTCAATAAGGCCTGCCTTTTTGCAAGGTCAAGGTCGTGCTCGATCATCTCTCGTATCATCTCTTCAAGCGTAATTTCAGGCACCCAGCCAAGGTCAGCTTTAGCCTTTGAAGGATCACCAAGAAGCGTTTCAACCTCAGCCGGACGGAAGTAGCGTGGGTCAACCGTGACAATGACATCTCCCACCTTGACGGCTGGCGCATTATCGCCTGTTACAGCAGTGACAATACCTTTTTCCTGTTTGCCCTCTCCTTCAAAGTCAATGGTAATGCCAATCTTAGTTGCAGCCATTGTTATGAAATCGCGAACACTATACTGGACACCTGTTGCAATGACATAATCTTTGGGACTTTCCTGCTGCAGCATCATCCATTGCATTCGGACATAGTCCTTGGCATGTCCCCAGTCGCGCAGGGCATTCATGTTACCGATATAGAGGCACTTCTCAAATCCTTGTGATATGTTAGCAAGGCTGCGGGTAATCTTTCGCGTTACAAAAGTTTCACCCCTGCGCGGGGATTCATGGTTGAACAGAATTCCGTTGCAGGCGTACATGCCATAAGCTTCACGGTAGTTCACCGTTATCCAGTAAGCGTAGAGTTTGGCTACCGCATAGGGACTGCGTGGATAAAAAGGTGTTGTTTCCCGCTGTGGGATCTCCTGAACCAAGCCGTAGAGTTCTGAGGTTGATGCCTGGTAAAATCTGGTTTTCTTTTCCAGTCCAAGAAAGCGGATTGCTTCGAGCAGCCGCAAGGTTCCCATGCCATCGACATCGGCTGTATATTCCGGCGATTCAAAACTGACCGCGACATGGCTCTGTGCACCAAGGTTATAGACTTCATCGGGTTCTATTTCTGCGATAATTCGTGTCAGGTTGCTGCTGTCAGTCAGATCACCATAGTGGAGCACAAAGTTGCGATGGTTTACATGTGGATCCTGATAGAGATGGTCGATCCGTTCGGTATTAAGAGAGCTGGCACGACGTTTGATTCCGTGTACCTCATAACCTTTTTCAAGCAGCAGTTCTGCTAAATATGATCCATCCTGTCCGGTGATGCCGGTAATAAAGGCGACTTTCTGTGTTTTTATCATGATGTATAAGAGTTCAAAAAATCGTTATAGGCTAAAGATAACCCATTTTCAAGAGTGACCCTGGCTTTCCAGCCTAATGCATTAAGGCGCGTACTCTCCATCAATTTACGTGGGGCACCGTCTGGTTTACTGGTGTCGAATTTGATCTCTCCCTTAAACTCTACAGTATTGGATATGGTTTCGGCAAGTTCACGGATGGTGATATCTTCACCATAACCTACATTGATGTGGCTTTGCATTGGTTGAGTGTGGGCGGCAAAAGTAGCATGTTCCAGGTTCATTACATGCACCGAGGCAGCGGCCATATCGTCCACATACAGGAACTCCCTGCGAGGAGTGCCTGAACCCCAGATTGTGACTGAAGGAGAGTTATTTATTTTGGCTTCATGGATGCGGCGGATAAGTGCCGGGATGACATGGCTGTTTTCGGGATGGTAGTTGTCACCCGGGCCATAAAGGTTTGTTGGCATCACACTGCGGTAATCGGTACCGTGGCTCTCACTATACTGGCGATTATAGCTTTCACACAGTTTAATGCCAGCAATCTTGGCAATGGCGTAAGGTTCGTTTGTGGGTTCAAGTGTTCCTGTCAGCAACGCGTTTTCGCTCATAGGCTGAGGCGCGAGTTTAGGATAGATACAACTTGAGCCAAGAAAGAGAAGTTTTTTAACACCAGCTGTCCACGCCTCATGAATAACGTTAGTTTCAATCATGAGGTTGTTATAGATGAATTCGGCTGGATAGGTATTGTTGGCATGAATCCCGCCAACTTTCGCCGCAGCAAGATAGACTTGATCTGGTTTTTCAGATGCAAAGAAATCGCGGACAGCAGCTTGATCAGTAAGGTTCAGCTGAGAGCGGCTACGGGTAATGAGATTCCTTTGTCCATTATGAATGAGAGTGCGAACAATGGCACTCCCAACCATGCCCTGATGCCCTGCCACAAAAATTCGGGGTTGATTCTCCATGAACAAATAAGATTTCGACAATGATCACAACATTTTCTTGAAGGTAAGTAAAAAAAGGAAATTACATGGCATGACGAAGGAGATTACGACAAAATCCCCTGAACGGCTCAATTGAAGGTGGCGTAAGCAGTAAAGGCTGTTCCGCATAAGCGGCTAACTCTTTTTCCGAAAGTAAAAGCTCACGCAATACCTCTGAATTCGTCCAATCGATGTGTTCGAGATTAATAAACGACTTTGGGTTGAAATCTACTGATACATGTTTGTCGCTCCATGTTAGTGGCAAGGTATCTCCAAGGAATGCTTCAGGTATTTTTTCTGTGTAATAACCAGGATATAATTTGTTTTCAGGGCAGAGATTAAAGGAGTACCCCTTAAGAATATTGTATTTTTCAAATCCACTATTGCTGTGATTGCTGATATTTGTATCAAAGTATTTACCAAATCCATCGGTAGCAATGACTTTTTTTACAGCCTGATAAATTTTTTTCCTCGGTCCATCGAGGTGAGATGCAAATAGAGCTGCTTTTCGAGGCTTGGATAAAAAACTACCTCCAAGTGGCTGCATCATTCTGCTGATACTGAACAGTTTGCCAAATCTTTTATTTTTATTTCCCAGCAAACCTTCATGCGACCAGTCTACCATCTCCATCCAGTATGGCAGCCTGTAATGCCTCTCCTTTTCTGCTGAAAAGTCAAAAGATATTGAATAGTCTGCCTTGACACTGTCATGCCGTAAGTTTTCACAGGTGTGAAAGAGCGTCAGTGGCTTGTAATGCCTCTTCTTGATATATGTTTTGATAAAGGTATGATAGTAATCGGGAAGGATAACAAAACTGCCTTTTTTTAAAATCCATTTTACGGCATGCATTGGTTTCCCGATTATCAATACGTCACATTTATCAGGATCAACCCACACAATCTCATATCCCAGACTGGATATCAAGAGTGGAAATAAAGACTCTTCCCTGTAGGTATAATATTGCCCTATAGTTGACAGTTTTAATTGTTTCATTGGGAGATAGGTTTGATCGTGAACCCGTCAACCATGGCCATCCACTCTCCTGCCCTGGTCTCATGTGCATCAACAGTGTGCATGCCATCCCTGTTCCACCACTCCTTCCCCGGTTGCAGAACAGCCTCTTCTGATGCTGGTTCCTCTCGATAGTTCTCTTCTGTCAGTTCCAAAATTCTGAATGCCCAGACTTTGGTTCCATAGTTTGGTACCTCATCCTGTGCATATCGATAGATGTTGTCATCATTGATGATTACTCTTCCTGCTGGACGTGCATAGTGTGGACTGTTGCAGATCACGGGGCTTTTAGGGTGTTCATTCCATTGGCCTGTGAGTGTAGCTGCTGAAAACAGATGGAGGTTTTTGCTTTTTCCATCGTAGCTGAACAGATACCACCGGCTTTTATAGTGAATAATTGAAGGGTCAACAAATGGTGCAACTCCTCCTTTTCTTCTGACAAGTGTTTTTGTATGTTTCCATCCTTCAGGAAAATTCATTGCCTGGTAGAGTTGTATACCTCCTGATCCCATGCATTCAGGAATCATGTAGTAGTCACCTTCATGCAGGAAAACATAGGGATAGGAGAGGTGAAAGCGCTCTTTAATGATTATCCTGCAGTACTCCCATTGCACCCCGTTGTTACTGCATGCATAGCCGATTTCACCCATATCTCTTTTATCATTCAGCACCTCAAAGAAGAGAAAATAGCCACTGCTGTTTTGAATCATAAAGGGATCAGCGACAAAACGGGCTTTTGTGTCGGTGACATCATTGGCCGAAAGTATCGGGTTTGTAATATCCGTCGGGGGGGAAAGTTTTGTCGGTGAGGGGCCTTTATAGATGCCGATTGCCCAGGTTTCCCGACCTCTCCGTTCAACTCCTTTTTTGCGATGCTTTCTATAGCGTACCATGAAAAGCATCGCAAAAAAAGTCAAAAGTATCAGCAGGATGGTGGTTATGAGCATGACACCTCTCTATGGCAGGTTTGATTTGTCAGGCAGTTATCACTGTTTCCGGAGCCGGTGGCTTGACTGCAAACTGAATGTCATAGAGCATTTTATAAACACCATTGTTTTCTATAAGCTCCTGGTGGCTGCCGGACTCCATAACGTTACCGCGCTCCATAACAATTATTTTATCGGCGTTCTTGATGGTGGAGAGGCGGTGAGCTACCACGAGGGCGGTTCTGTTCTCCATGGCGTTGTCGATAGCCTGTTGGACTATTTTTTCGGATTCATTGTCCAGTGCGCTGGTGGCTTCGTCAAAAATCAACAGTTCAGGGTTTTTTACCATGGCCCGTGCAATAGCAATACGCTGCCGTTGTCCTCCTGAAAGCTGAAGACCGCGGTCGCCGATCATAGTCTGGTATTGTTGTGGTTTTTCCTGAATAAACTCATGTGCATTTGCCAGTCTTGCCGCCTGTTCCACCCTTTGGTGGGTGATCTCATCGTGGACACCATAGGCAATATTCTGTTCGATTGAGTCGTTGAACAAAATCACCTCCTGGCTGACAATCCCGATCATTTGGCGGAGCTGCTTATAGTCAAATTCACGGATATCAATACCGTCGATGGTGATGCGGCCTGAATCGACATCATAAAACCGTAGCAGAAGATCAACAGCTGTTGACTTTCCAGAGCCAGACTGGCCGATAAGTGCAACCATTTCACCCTTCTTTATCTCAAAAGAGACATGGTTGAGCACATTGGGTGCATCCGGCTGCTCTTTGTTGTATTTAAAACAGACATCTTCGAAGGTGATAGTATTGGCAAAGCTGCTGATTGAGCGGGTTCCATTGGTAACATTGGTGTTTGTATCAAGCACATTGAACAGGCGTTCAATAGAGATCATGCCCATTTGAATCGATAAATTGGCATCACCGAGCATTTTAATCGGCCCCATGGTGGAGTAGAGGGTAAACGCAAAAACAAGCAGTTCATTGGCACTCATCACTCCATCGAATACCTGGAGACCTCCGAACCAGAGAACCATGGCAATGGCTGCGATCAGCAGCGTTTCATTGAGCGGGCTGATAATATTGCGAATTCTTGACATTTTTATGCTCAACTGCCTGAAGTCATTGGTGAACGACATGAACCGGGCAAGTTCAATTCCCTCAAAAGCTGTTGATTTGATAACCTTTATGCCGTTGAACTTTTCCTGGAGAACGGAGTTCATATCTCCCATTTTAGTCTGGAAGTTCTGTGCAAGGCCTTTGATATTTCGGCCCATAAAGTTGATAACGTAAAAAATCGACAAAGAGGTGACTGATGCAAAAGCGGTCAGTTTCCAGCTGAGAGCAAGAAGAACACCGATATAGACAAATATTGAAAAGGGGTTCTGCAAAAAGTTGACAAATGTTGAACTGATGCTGTTGTTGACGTTTTCTACATCATTGTTGACGTAGTTCATCAGATTGCCAACGCGGTTTTTGTTGAAATAATCGAGATGCATCTCTATGATGCTGTGGAACACTTCGTCCCTCAGTTTTTTTGATGTTTTGGTCTGTATCCGAAAAATAATTTGCCCATTGAGGTAGATGAAAAAATTTTTCAGGGCAAAAGCAAGAATCAGGAAAAAACAGATTTTCAGCAGCGCCAATTGTTTTGTTGGTGCATCGAACATCCGCTGAAATTCAATCAGTGCCCAGTTTTTCAACTTTTCTGCACTGGTGGCATTTTTTGAGAGCTGAAGTGGTTGTTGTGCGGGAGTGGATGATTTGGCACCTATGCTTTGCAGGGTATTTCGATTACTCACCTCTGCCTTTGGTGCTCCGGCGTTTTGCGATATTGCGGGTGCAGTTGAAAAAACAGCATTCAGCAGGGGAAGAATAGAATAGATCGATACAACGCTGAACAATGAGGTTAAAATGCTGACAATAACCACCAAAACAATTTTGCCCTTGGATGGGGCCATATACCGCAGCATTCTCATCAATATACCGAACTTCATAAGCAACCTGATCTTGTTTAGTTTATCATGGCTTTTAATATAATTTATAAATCCAAATAACTAAGTATTGGGGGAAAGAGCGCTCAGTGCTGTTTCTCATTCAGCACTCTTTTAACATCTTCCGCAGTGCCTCCGTTACCTCATTTGTGTCAATATCAATAACGTCGGCTGTTGATGATACAATAATCTCCTGCAAACTGCTTAACGGGCCGAATTGGGTTCTGTCGGCAAGATGTTTACGATAGAGGGCAATTATCGGGGTGTCTGAGCATGCTGCAATATGGACTAATGAGGTGTCTGGCGTTATAAGGAGTTTAAGTGTTTTGACAATTTCACCAACTTCAAAGATGTTCTGTGTTGATGGTGATGTCAGGACGTTGGGATGGGGTGTTTCAAGCTTTCTTTTCTCTTCAAGATCTTTGGGAGCTGAAAAAATAACAAAGGTTTCGTCAGGAAAACTTTGTATGAGCCGAGACCATTGCTCCGGGGTTCGGTATCCGCCGATGTGTCCGGCACTGATGTTGATGCCGATATATTTACCGGGATGAAGAGTTTGCAAAAATGTTGCGGTTTCATTACTCACCGGCATAGGCGGCAGATATGGCTTGCAGTGCAGCCGGGAAGTTGAACCGAGAGCGCTCAGCAAAGAGAGGTTTTTGACTGATTCATGGCTGTTGGGCTCAAGGGTGATGAGCTGGTCAAAAAGGCCTTCATGATCAGGGTTGAAGTGACCAACCTTGTGTCGGGCACGGATAAGCATCGATTGGATAAGAAAATGGGTTGAGGGGTGGTCCTTTGGATTGAAAAGCAGATCAAATTCTTTTGAGAGAATCTCTTTGTAATACCGTTTGATGTTTCTTTTTGCATGATAGACCGCAGTAACATTAGTGTCAGCAGTGAAAAAGTTGAAGATAATCTGGCTGAAGGCGATAATGTATATGGAGAGTTCAGGGTACTCTTTTCGCAGGCTGCCGATAAGGGGGGTCAGCAAAATGCAGTCTCCGTAGCACTCCCGAGCAAGGATGACGATGCTTTCGGGAGTACCTTTAAGAGATGGCTCTCTCTGTTGTCGTTTTCCTATAAACTGCAGGGTGCGTGCAAAGCGTTGACGGAAGAGAGTGTGATCTTTTTTTTTCGGTTTCATGTCACTGGAGTGAGAGGTGATTTACTTTGTTATGTGCTCAAGTAAGAGTTCGTATTGGGTAACGACTTTCTGGAGGGAAAACTTCTCTTCCACAATTTTTCTTGCGTCTTCTCCTGCCTGGCGATAATCAGATTGTAATAATGTGATCGCTCCATTTGCCAGTTCGTTGCTGTTGTCGGGCTTTACAATCATACCTGATTTGTTGTTGGTTATGATATCGGTCAGACCGCTGCCTGATGTTGCGACTACTGCTTTCCCTGAAGCCATGGATTCCAGTGCGCTCATGGACATGCCCTCTTCAGGTGACGGCATTATCGTGATGTCAACTCCGGCAAGTATTTCAGGGATATCTTTCCTGAAGCCGGTAAAAATGACGCTATCCATCAGGTTGAGTTTTTTTGTTAACTCTTTGAGTTTATGTTCAATAGTTCCTGTTCCGACTATCAAAACACGAAGAGGAGTGATTTTTTGTGCTATTATGGGGATTGCATTGATACAACACTCCAGACCCTTGTTTTCATCCAGTCTGCTTATGACTGCGATCACAAATTTTTCGTGCTCGACACTTTTTGTTTGTTTGCTGAACCGTAGTAAATCTATTCCATCATAAATAACTGTAATTTTATGTTCAGGAATAGAGAAATCTGCCATAAGTTCACGTTTGATTTTATCTGAAATAGCAACAACATTGTCAACAAGTTTATCATAAAGGAGCTTGTTGATCTCTTTTTTTACCCCTTTTTTCCTGTACGGGACATTACGGGTGAGAATAATCTTTCTGTTGGTTAACCTGCCAGCCAGTGAGGCGACCCAGTAAAATTTTGGGGAACAGATCTCTATCACATCAATCCTGTTCTTTACAATAAGTGTTATAAGTTTTGGGATGATGAGGAGGTTGACATCGGATTTTGGATTGACGGTGCAGACCGGAATGTTTTCTTCGGGGAGGCGCTTCGAAAGGCCGCTCCCAGGTAAACAGCAGACCGTTACGCTGTGACCACGCTGTGTCAGCTCTTTACTGAATAAAAAAATTCTGGTTGCTCCACCCGACCAGTGCGGTGTTGCATCAAATATCAGGATATTCATTGATCGAACCTGAATTATTGGGGGTTCAAAGAATTCATTGTAACGGATATATATAAACAATGCAGACATTTTCTTCCGATCCTTTTGCGCCGAAGAGACTCTCTTTTTTGGCCAATACATTTTTTTTGATCGCCATTATGGTGCTTTACCCGCTTGCCGGTGCACTGCTTTTTTATACTGTTAACGGTGGCAGTACGGCGGCTGTTTCCTTGTTGCATATCGACAGGGCTATGCTCCCGACATTGCGCATCATTCAGGCAGTTGGGCAGTTTCTTGTGCTTGCTCTGCCTGTTATCCTGCTTGCGGCCTGGCATACGGGCAGAAAAAATCCTTTTTCCTGGGAGAGCCTTGCTTTTTTAGGGATAACGAAGAGTTTTAACTTCGGTGCAGCTCTTTTGGCTGTTGGGGGTATTTTTCTTCTTCAGCCCCTCTTGTATACCATCACTGCACTTCAGGATCTCTATCTCTGGCCTGCTCTGGGTGATGCCGGTAAAGAAGTGGTTCGCCAGCGCGATATGATGGACTCTTTTATCAGGGAACTTGCCTTGGTGCGTTCTGTTCCGGAGTTTTTTTCCGTGGCTTTTGTTCTTGCTGTAACTCCCGCTGTTTGTGAGGAGTTGCTCTTCAGGGGTTATATCCAGCAGAATTATAGTAAATCCATCTCTTCCGGAGCTGCTGTTCTCTTGACAGGATCTCTCTTTGCATTTTTTCATATGAGTGCGGCAAATCTTTTTCCCCTTGCTTTGCTTGGGTGGTATATTGGCTATATTTCCATCAAAACAGGTAATTTGGCTCTGCCTTTTGCTGTGCATCTTGTTAATAATTTCGCAGCTCTGCTTCTTCTTTTATTCACCGATAGCGGGGATTTGGCGCCGCGGGTTCAGCCGTATACTGTGCTTGGTGCGCTCTGGTGGTGGCTGGTTGTTGCGGTAAGTTTGTTTTTGTTTATTCTTGTGATTTTGCGCTTCTCAGCAGCATTTTCTACGAGTTCGGATATTGTGGTAACACAGCCTGCATCACGAGGCTGATCAGTTGTTTAAAAAGGGATGTATGGGTAAGCTTCTAAGCGTTAATTTATTGCAGAGGGTCATTGTGGCCCTTGCAGGTATACCTCTTCTGCTGTGGCTGGTCAAGCTCGGTGGGTTCTGGTTTTTTTGCTTTTTTTCATTGCTGGCTTTGTTGGCTGTTTTTGAGTTTCATCGTCTTGCTTTGCATAAGGCTCATCCGCCAGCACTCTGGATTGTGCTCCTGATAACAATGATTTTCCAGTATAATTTTTACAAGCCGTTTGCTGAGGTCTGGGAGCTTTTGCTTGTTGTGGTTCTTGCTCTTCTGGTGATGGAGCTTTTTTTGAAAGATGGCTCTCCTCTGCTTAATCTGGGCGCTATCTTTCCCGGACTGCTCTATGTCAATCTCTCTTTTGGATCTCTTTTGCGACTTCGCCTTGGCGCTGTTGATGGGAAAGGGGAAATTATGGTCTTTCTTCTTTTTTTCTGTGTTTGGTCAGCTGATATTTTTGCCTATTTCGGCGGGAGTCTTATGGGTGGAAAAATTATTCACCGCAAATTGTTTGAGCGTCTGAGCCCGCATAAAACATGGGAGGGCTTTTTGTTCGGGTTGGGGGGCAGCATTGCTGCGTCGATGATCTATGGTCGTTTTGTTCCTCACTTGCCGATGCAGACAGCCCTGTTGACAGGATTGTTGATTGGCTTGGCGAGCCCTGCAGGTGACTTGATAGAATCAATGTTTAAAAGGGATGCCGGGGTAAAAGACTCTTCAGGTTTGATTCCCGGTCATGGTGGCGTGCTTGACCGGTTTGATACCATCATGTTTGTATCGCCATTTATCTACTTGATTACCTTTCATCTTTAAAGGTGCCGGGTGGTGAGTGCTGAGGGAAGGATAAATGTTTTTTTATATTATCCGTTTAATTTGAGGAGCAGGGAACATTTTCCCATCGATCAGGAGTATTAACCCTAAGAGGTTGTTAACATGAAAATTGAAGGCCTTCTTGCCGAAAAATATATTGTTTTAAACCTTGATCTGGCTCTCAAAGGTCAGGTTATTGAAAAGATGGTTTCCATTGTTGCCGATCACGCTGGTGTGAGTAATATCGGCAAGCTTCGGGAGGATGTTCTGCGGCGTGAACAGGAGATGTCGACAGGTATCGGCAAAAGTATAGCTCTGCCTCATGCTAAAACTGACGGAGTAACCGAGCCTGTTATGGCGTTTGCGACGCTTCGCAACGAGATGAATTTCGATTCAATCGATAATGAACCTGTTCGAATTGTATTTCTTCTTGCAACTCCGGAGGAGATGCTTGCAGAACATTTGAAGCTTCTTGGTCGTATAACCAGACTGGCAGGCCGGGAAGATATTCGTCAAAGACTTCTTCTTTCCTCATCACCTGCTGCGGTGATTGAGCTTTTCAGGGAAGAGGAAAAGGATTTCCCTCAAATATAATAGTATGTCGCACTACCAGGCTGTCAAGGGCACGAGGGATATTTTTCCGGAAGAGGCTGCTCAATGGAAATATGTTGAAGGGATTGTCCACTCTCTTGCATCCCTTTACGGATTCAGCGAGATACGGACTCCGGTTTTTGAGTATACCGAGCTTTTTCAGAGAGGTATAGGCGCAACAACGGATATTGTTGGAAAGGAGATGTTTTCCTTTCAGCCCGATCCAAAAGGGCGTTCTCTAACGTTACGTCCGGAAATGACCGCGGGTGTGATGAGAGCAGCACTTCAGAAAAATCTGCTTTCGACGGCTCCAGTGCATAAGCTTTATTATATCAGTGAGTTGTTTCGGAAGGAGAGGCCTCAGGCAGGAAGGCAACGTCAGTTTTCCCAGTTCGGGGCTGAACTTATCGGTGTCTCATCACCTGCAGCTGTGGCAGAGGTGATGACGCTGATGATGCAGGTTTTTGAGTCGCTTGGTCTTCATGGTTTAAAGCTCAGGGTCAATACCCTCGGTGATACCGAAGATCGGTTGCGCTATAGGGAAGCGTTGCAGGACTATTTTGTGCCTTTTCACGATCTGCTTGATGATGCGTCGAAAGAGCGGCTTGAAAAAAACCCTCTCAGGATTCTTGATTCAAAAAATCCGGCTGTGCAGGAGATTGTTGCAGGGGCTCCGAGGTTATACGATTATCTTCATAAAGAGGCAGTTCAGGATTTTGAGAAGGTACTTTTTTACCTCGCAGAACGGGGCATTGCGTATGAAATAGACCACAGGCTTGTTCGGGGACTCGATTACTATTGTCACACCGCTTTTGAGGTGACCAGTTCAGAGCTTGGTGCACAGGATGCCATTGGCGGTGGCGGGCGTTATGATGGTCTTGCCCGTGAGCTTGGCAGTAGTTCGGAAGTGCCTGCATCCGGGTTTGCGGTGGGTATGGAGAGGCTGTTGATGACGATGGATAAACAGGGACTTTTTGCAGCTCTTAATCCTGATTCCCCTCTTGTTTATGTTGTTGTACAGAGTATGGAGCTTGGAGATCATGGCTTGCAGATTGCTTATCGTTTACGCAAGGCGGGTATAAAGACCGAAATCGACCTTGCAGGAAGGAGCATGAAAGCTCAGATGAGGGAGGCGAACAGGATCAGATCCGCCTATGCGCTTTTTATTGGTACCACAGAGTATATGAGCGGATTGTATTCATTGAAGAATCTTGTTACCTCAGACCAGACGACACTTTCCCTGGAGGCAGTGCTTGAAATTTTGCGCGAACCGGCTGCGAGGGAGTTGATCAAGCTATGAGTATCAATCGACATAGTGTGACGCTTTACGGTAAGCCTGAGTGCTGCTTGTGCGATGAGGCGATGGCAGTTCTGCGGAAAGTTGATGCTGTTGTCGCATTCGATCTGGAAAAAATAGATATTTCCAATAACCCAGCACAGCTTGCCGAGTTCGGGGATAAAATCCCGGTTGTTTTTGTTGACGGTATTCAGGTGTTTAAATATCGGGTGAACGAAAACCGGCTTCTTCGCTTACTGAGTGCTTAGCGCCTCCACCATTGTCATTCCGGGATTTATCGAGGAATCCCTGAGTTATGGATGCTCCGCTTACATAACAGCATGCCATGTGGCTGGTGAAATAATATTTTTTTTGCGATGGTGAGATTTATTCTTTTAGTCATTGTTTTCTTTCTGGTCATGCGTGTGATTATGCGCGTGTTGAAGTTTGGATTGCGTTTTTTTATCACGGGTAATGCCAAACATTCCGGAAGTTCACCGGCTTCATTTTCTTCACGCCAAGGTGTTGAGGAGGCTGACTATGAGGTGATTGAAAGCCATCTCAACGATAAAGAGCTGCATGTTGGAAAATAAGGTTGTTTGCTCTTGATCTGTTTTTTTGTACATTGATGCACTTGATTTGACGACCGGGTGGCATTATCTTATCTGAGAGTGGGGTTACCCCACTTTTTTGTTTTCAATAAAAAAGTTAGTGTGGGGTTTTCATGCAAGAGCGCATCAGAGATTGTGTTCTCCAGATTATTGCTGATTCGGTCGGTACCAGGGGTGAAGGAGCGTATTTGATTGATGTTAAGGTAAAAGGCAATGAGCGGAACCGGAAAATTGAGATAGTGGTTGATGCTGATGATGGTATTCGCATTCATCAGTGTGCCTATATCAGCCGAAGGATTCGGGAGCGTGTTGAAGGTGATGAGGAGTTGCTTGATTTGATTGGCGAAAATTTTGATCTTGTTGTCTCTTCTCCCGGTCTTGGTGAGGCGATCATACTGCCCCGACAGTATCTAAGGCATGTCGGGAAATTTATGAGAGTTACCTTTACTGCCGAAAACGGCGATCGGGTTGAGTTAAATGGTCATCTTCTGGATGTATCACTTACAGAAGAGGGAAGATCATGGATTGTTATTATGCCGGAAAAAAATAAAAAAAAGGGGCATCAGCCGATCATTGAAGGAATCAGACTTTATCTCGATCAGGTCGTTCGTGCGGTTCCTGATGCGGAGATATAGGGTATGGTGCTGCGGGTTAGTAAATTTTCTTTTCAACATGCACAATTAAGAGAGAGATGGTCAAAAAGAAGATAAAAGATGAGGGACAGGACAGGAGGTTGCAGATCGCCAGTGCGTTTGGCGAAATCGAACAGTCCAAGATCTTTCTTGACAAGCGCACTGAAAGTGCGGCTGTAAAAATGGATATTGCCGATCTTCTCAAGGATATTATTCAGAAACAGCTCAGAAAAGATTATGATCCTGAAGTTGAATCCAACATTTTCATTAACCCTGAACGGGGTGATTTTGAGGTCTATATTCTGAAAAAAATTGTTGAGGAAGTTGATATTGAAAGTATCGAAATCAGTCTGGATGAGGTAAGAAAAATTGACGACTCTCTTGAAATCGGCGATTTCTATGAAGAGGGACCGATCAAGCTTGAAGATTATCTGAGCCGTAAATCCATACAGATTATCAAGCAGTCGGTACAGAAAAAAGTCCGGGATCTTGAGCGTCTTGTTGTTTATGAAGAGTGTCTTGAAAAAGTCGGTGAAATTGTTGCGGGAGAGGTCTATCAGATTCGTGCCAATGAGGTTATTTTTACTTATAACACATCGAAGGATCATCGTGTAGAGCTTGTTTTACCGAAGGCGGAGATGATGAAAAAAGATAATCCGCGCCGAACACCGAGGATGAAACTCTATGTCAAGCGTATAGAACGAGAGAAAGCAAAAGTAAGACTGGATGATGGCAGTACGGTTGAGCGGGAAAAAGCTGAAGGCGGAATGAAGGTTATTGTTTCGAGAGTTGATGACCGCTTTTTGTATAAACTTTTTGAACATGAGGTACCGGAAATTCTTGATGGTCTCATTGTGATCAAGGCTATTGCAAGGGTTCCCGGTGAACGGGCAAAGGTTGCTGTTGAATCCACAAGTGCAAGGATTGATCCGGTTGGTGCTACTGTTGGATATCGGGGAAAGCGTATCCAGAGTATTGTGAAGGAGTTGAATAACGAAAATATCGATGTTATCTACTACGCCGATGAGCCGGAGATTTATATTTCAAGGGCGATGCAACCCGCAAAAATTGATCCCTTGACGGTTCATGCTGATATAAAAACCCGAAAGGCAAGGGTGATGCTTAAACCTGATCAGATCAAGTATGCGATCGGAAAGAATGGGAATAATATTCATCTGGCGGAAAAACTTACCGGTTATGAGATAGATGTCTATCGCGATGTGATTGACAAGTCGATGGAAGATCCTACCGACATTGATATCATCGAGTTCCGCGAAGAGTTTGGTGATGATATGATCTACCAGCTTCTTGACAGTGGTTTTGATACGGCTAAAAAAGTGCTGAAAGCTGGAGTTGATGAGATTGAACAGGCACTTCTCGGGCCTGCCAAGCCTGAAGAACAGACTATTTTTGGTAAAACCTACAAGACAGGCGTGAAACCGAGGGAACGAAAAGTTACTGAGGAAGAGAAGCGCTATTGGAAAAAAATTGCCGAAAATATCTATAAAACTGTAAAAGAACAGTTTACCGAATCGGATTTGCAGGGTCTTTTTGATGAGGATGCTGAGCCTGAGTCGGATGATGTAGTGGTTGATGAGTCATGAGCACCGTCATTGGCGGAACATTGATAAAGAGTATAGAGTTTTTTAATCCAGAGGAGGATGTAATGGCCCTTGAGGACATGGAAAAGAAATATCGAATAAGTGATATAGCAAGAGATCTGCAGGTGAGTCCGCAGGAAGTATTACTTTTTGTCAAGAAGGAAGGGGGTAAAGTGGCCTCTACATCCTCTATGGTAAATGAAGATATGCACGACCAGATTTTTGGTCATTTCAGTATTGAAAAGAAAATGGTCGATGAGACCAAAAAGATAAGAGCAGAAAAAGAGAAGCGCTTGTCGAGACTTGAGGAACAGTCACGAAAAACCTATGAAAAAGAGAAGCATCTCAGCGAAACCCTAACTCCTCCCCCAGCACCAGCACCAGCAGTTGTTGTCGTTGAAGCCAAAAAAGAGGTGGTTTCTGAAGTAGCTCCGGCTGTCAAAATAGAAATTACTTCGCAGCCAGAACCCCCAGTTACCGCAGTAGTCCCAGTGACTGCTGAACTCCCATTAGTTCCATTAGTCTCAGTTGTCCCTGGTGTTCCAGTTGTCGCTGAGCTACCTGCAGTTCCGGTTGTCCCTGAACTCCCAGTCGCCGCAGTCGCTCCTGCACTCCCGGTTGTCCCTGAACTCCCAGTTTCCGCAGTCACTCCTGCAGTCCCAGCTGTCCCTGTTGTCCTTGAAGTCACTGATCTTCCAGAACTCCCTGAACCTCCAGCTCTCTCAGAACTTCCAGAACCAGCCTCTCCAAAAGAGGAACCGTCAGTCAACGAGCATCTGGTCTCTTTTGACTCTCCGCAGATGATGGGTGGCCTTACTGTACTTGGTACTCTTGATATACACGCTGGAAGAAACAAGAAAAACCGTAAAAAGAATTTCAAGGAGCAGGCTGATGCTTTGAAAGTTGAGTTTGAGCCGAAGGTCACGGAGGAAGTTCGTGTAGAGGAGAAAGTTGTTCCCGCCAAGAAGCCAGCCAAGGTTGTTAGTGATGTCAAGCCCAAGCCAGTTGTTGCGGCAACCACATCGTCCCTTTCAAAGAAAAAAGGAAAAAAGAAAAAGAAGCCGGAGGTAGACGATAAGGTCATCTCTGCAAATATTCAAAAAACTATCAGTGGTATTGACGACCGCAGCAGCACTGGTTCACGCCAGAAATTTCGCAAGATTCGTCGATCCGAGCGTGAGCGTGAGCACGAAGTGGATGAGGCTTTCCGTGAGTCTCAGCGCTCTATTGTAAGGGTTACTGAGTATGCCTCTCCGCATGAACTCGCCGAACTTATGGGGATTACAGCTAAGGATATTATTCAGAAGTGTTTTGCGCTTGGCAAGTTTGTTACCATCAACCAGCGCCTTGACAGGGAGTCGATTGAACTGATAGCCCTTGAATTTGGTTTTGAGGCTGAGTTTATTTCTGAGGTTGAGGCTACTGCGGTTATTGTTGAGGAGGATGCGGAAGCTGATTTGCAGACGAGACCTCCTGTTGTCACTATAATGGGACATGTCGATCACGGAAAGACTTCGCTGCTCGATCATATCCGAAGCAGCAAAGTTGTTGCTGGTGAATCCGGTGGTATTACCCAGCATATAGGTGCTTACGAAGTCACGGTTGAAGGCGGAAGGAAAATAACTTTTCTTGATACTCCCGGCCATGAAGCGTTTACCGCCATGAGGGCGAGAGGCGCACAGGTGACCGATATTGTTATCCTTGTTGTAGCAGCTGATGACAGCGTCATGCCTCAGACCATTGAGGCAATCAACCATGCCAAGGCGGCGGGAGTTCCGATTGTTGTCGCGCTCAATAAAATTGACAAGGTTGAAGCTAATCCCGAAAAGATTAAAACCCAGCTTTCCGAAGCCGGTGTGCTTGTTGAAGAGTGGGGTGGAGAGTATCAGTGTCAGGAAATTTCAGCGAAGAAGGGTATCGGTATTGCCGAGCTTATGGAAAAAGTGTTGACTGAAGCTGAAATGCGTGAGCTTAGAGGTAATTTTTCTAGAGATATCAAGGCAAGTGGTATTATTGTAGAATCTGAACTTGACAAGGGCAAGGGAGTCATCTCTACCGTGCTTGTTCAGCGAGGAATTCTCAAGGTTGGCGATCCTTTTGTTGCAGGCAATACCATGGGTAAGGTTCGTGCCCTTATGGATGAAAGAGGCAAGAGAATTCTGTTTGCCAATCCTTCACAACCGGTCAGGGTTCTTGGATTTGAAGATCTTCCGCAATCGGGTGATGTCCTGACGGTAATGGTGACGGACAGGGAGGCGCGTGACTTGGCGCAGAAGCGGCAGGTAATACGCCGTGAGCATGATTTCCGTCGCAGTACGCGAGTCAAACTTGACAGTATTGCCCGCCAGATCAAGGAAGGGCTGATGAAAGAGTTGAGTGTCATTATCAAGGCCGACACCGATGGTTCTATCCAGGCACTTGCTGATGGCCTCATGAAAATCCAGAATGAAGAGGTCAAGGTGCAGATTATTCATCAGGGTGTCGGTCAGATAACCGAAACTGATGTGTTGCTTGCCGCAGCTTCTGATGCCATTATCATAGGTTTCAGGGTGAGACCGAATGTCAACGCCAAAAAACTTGCAGAAAAGGAAGATCTTGATGTCCGATTCTACAGTGTCATTTACCATGTGCTTGAAGATGTAGAGAAAGCACTTGAAGGAATGCTCTCTCCAGAACTCCATGAAGAGAACCTTGGTTCTCTTGAGATTCGCCAGCTCTTCAAGGTGCCGAAAATTGGTAATGTCGGCGGATGTTATGTGCTTGATGGCAAGATATTCCGTGACTCCAAGGTTCGTCTGCTTCGTGACGGTGTTCAGATCTACGAAGGACAGCTTGCAGCGCTCAGGCGTTTCAAGGATGATGTCAAGGAGGTCGATGCCGGCTATGAGTGCGGTATGAGCCTTAAGAACTATGATGATATCAAGGTCGGCGACATTGTCGAGGCCTATAAGATTGTTGAGAAAAAACGAAAACTTTGAATCGTTTATTGTTGATCTATGTCGATACGTACTGATAGAGTTTCTTCACTGCTGCAGCAGGAGCTTGGAGCAATCCTTCAAAAGGAGATGCCTCGGGGTGGGGCGATTGTTACCATTGTTGATGTGAAGGTAACCGGTGATTTGAGCATTGCAAGGGTCTATGTTTCTATTATCGGTACGGATAAGCAGCAGGAGAAAGCCATGGCATTTTTGGAGGATGAAACAAAGAGTATCAGAATGATTCTTTCTTCGAAGATTAGGCATCAGTTCAGGCGCATTCCAGAACTTCAGTTTCATGAGGATCATCTCTATGAGCGTGCAAACAGGATTGAGCAGCTTTTGAATGAAGTGAGAAAGGGTTCCGGTGAAAGTGATTAACCAGGAGCCTGGTCATGATGAAGGTGATTTTCTCCTGATTGACAAGCCAATTGACTGGACCTCGTTCGATGTGGTGGCTAAAATCAGGAATACCTACAGCCATTGTGGTTTGAAGCGCAAGGTAGGTCATTGCGGCACTCTTGATCCAAAAGCAACCGGCCTGCTTCTTCTCGCCACCGGGTCGAAAACGAAAAAAATTATTGATCTCGAAGTGCTTGACAAGGTTTATGATGGAGCTATAAAGCTCGGTGTCATGACCGAAAGCCATGATATTGAAACTGCGGAGTTTGGTTTCTGCAGTCCAGACCACATTACCGAGAAGCAGATAAGCACCCTGGCATCAGGATTTGTAGGGAGACACATGCAGCAGCCACCTATGTATTCGGCTGCCTGGCATAAAGGAAAACGTTTATATGAACATGCCCGCAAGGGAGAGGTGATCAAGGAGCGAAAAGCAAAAGAGATTGTTATTCACCGTTTTGAGATTACCCGTGTTGAACTTCCGATGGTTTATTTCATCCTTCATGTTTCCAAAGGTGCCTATATCAGGGTTATTGCTGATGAGTTTGGTAGAGCCCTTGGTGTTGGAGGCTATCTGGCTTCCCTCAGACGGGTATCTATCGGCCCTTATGAACTGAGTTCCGCCAGATCAGTGACTGGCACTATTGAAGATATTCTTAGGCATGCATCAACCACCCAGCCTGGGTGAAGGGAGAAGAAAAAGAGGTATGCGTATTGTTGAGTATGACAATGACCAGCTCTTCAGCTATGGTTCCCGCTCTCCTTTAGAATTGACTCCCATGGATTCTGCGGTGACGGTCGGTTCCTATGATGGCGTGCACAAAGGGCACCGTCAGATCATAGCACGTATGGCTGCTGTAGCAAGATCTCATCAACTGAGAAGCGTGGTTGTGACTTTTGAGCCACATCCCAGAAGAGTACTTAAGGGAGCAGTTTCTGGCCCGCTTGGACTACTGACCACTCTTGAAGAAAAAATAAACCTTCTTGCAGAGGAAGATATTGATCTGCTCTTCATTATCCGCTTTACCCCGGATTTTGCATCACGCACCTCCGATGATTTTATCAGGAATGTTCTGGTCAGGCTGCTTTGTGCAAAAGCCATCATTATCGGTTATGATCATGCGTTCGGTCGTGACAGGAGCGGGAGCCAGAGAACGCTGGAACATCTGGGTGTTGAGCTTGGTTTTGATGTGGAAGTTGTCGATGAGATCCTCATTGGCCATGAACATTTTTCAAGTACAAGAATAAGGAGATTGCTTGAAGCTGGAATGATTGAAGAAGCCAATGAATTTCTCGGTTCTCCCTACATGATTAGCGGAATAGTGGTTGATGGTGAGAAGCTCGGACGCGATATCGGTTTTCCAACAGTAAATCTACAAATTTCCTACCAGGACAAGCTGCTGCCACGTTCAGGTGTCTACCAGGCTCAGACGGAGATCAATGGTACTCTTTTTAATGCAATGATGAATGTCGGGGTACGTCCTACGGTCTCTGCAGAAGGGGTTAAAACAGTGGAGGCAAACATATTGGGATATAGTGGTGATCTTTACGGAGCCAGCCTGAGGTTTACCCTGCACCGCTTTATCAGGGATGAGATGAAGTTTGCATCACTGGAAGAGCTGAAAATACAGCTTGAAAAAGATAAAAAAACGGTGGAGTTGTATTGTTAATAATATTATATTGCAGGTCAACCGATTTAACATAACAAACGAAGAGATATGAGCCTGACAAAAGAATTTAAAGCAGAAGTAATTACCCAGTTTGGTGCTTCTGAGAAGAATACAGGAAAATCTGAGGTTCAGGTTGCCTTGTACACACGCAGGATCACTGACCTGACCGGTCATCTTCAGCTGCATCCCAAGGACAAGCACTCTCGCAGAGGATTGCTCATGCTGGTAGCAAAGCGCAAGAAAATGCTGAACTATCTGAAGAATGTCGATATTGATCGTTACCGTAAAGTTATTGCCGAGCTTGACCTTCGCAAGTAATATGGCAGTTTGAACTTTTTCGCCTTATCGCTGCAGGGTGACTAAGCCCTGCAGGTTATCTTTTTAACAAAGAATGCAGACAGGGAAACTATGTTGGAAAGTATGACCGGGTACGGCAGTGCAGAGTCAGTTGAAAGCGGTGCCCGTACTCTTGTTGAGCTACGATCGGTCAATAACCGTTTCGCAGAGATCAGTGTAAAGCTTCCGCGCCAGTTACTCTCTTATGAGCTTGAAGTCAGGGAGATGATCAGGGCGCATTTTCAGCGGGGAAAAATTTCTGCGTTTATTCAAATCCAGCTTGACGAGGAACATCCGATTTCCGTCACTATCAATACAACAAAGGTCAGGGCATATAAAGAGCTGCTTGATACTCTCATCAGAGAAGCAGATCTTGTCACTCCCGTAACTCTTGACCATCTGCTAAGATTTCCTGAAATATTCGATAACGGGACTACCTCGCTTGATAATTCCGATCAGCTTTGGCTCTTTGTCAAGAATCTTTTGCAGGAAGCTATTGCCCGGCTTAAGGCAATGCGCCGCAGGGAAGGTGAGGAGCTTTCAGTAGACTTTACTGCAAGAATTGCTGAAATTGAAAAGACACTTTCACTCATAACAACTCTTGCTGCCGAGAATCTTGAGCTGGTAAGAAAAAGGCTTGCTGCCAAAGTCGAGGCTATCGCTGGAAAGGATTTGACCTACAGTCGGGATCGTCTTGAAATGGAGCTGGTGCTTGCGGCTGACAAGCTTGATATTACGGAGGAGCTGACACGTTTTGCCAGTCATAACAAGTTTTTTCTTGAAGAGTTGCAGAATGATGACAGCGGTACCGGAAGGAAACTGAATTTTCTTTTGCAGGAGCAGTTGCGTGAAGCAAATACTATTGCATCAAAATCACAGAATGCAGAAATATCCCAAAAAATTGTCCAGATTAAGGAGAATCTTGAAAAAATCAGGGAGCAACTGCAAAATATAGAGTAAAGACCATGGTTGAAGAGCGGAAACGGCAGGGAAAACTTATTGTTTTTTCAGCTCCATCGGGTACTGGTAAATCTACCATAGCAAAACTGGTTCTTCAACGGATACCGAATATTGTATTTTCTGTCTCTGCCACAACACGCGAGAAAAGGAAAGGTGAGGCAGAAGGTATAAACTATTATTTTTTAAGCAGGGAAGAATTTGAAGAGGGTATCCGTACCGGTGGTTTCATAGAGCATGAGTATTTTTTTGGAAACCATTATGGTACGTTGCTTGATAAAACACATGAAGTCATTGATTCAGGCCTCCATATCCTGCTTGATCTTGATGTGAAGGGCGCACTGAATCTTAAGAAGCTTTTTCCTTATAATTCATTATTGCTGTTTATAGAGCCTCCGAGTATGGATGTTTTAAAGCAGAGACTGCAAGGCCGGGAGAGTGAAGATGAAGAGAGTCTGAAAGCCCGGCTTGAGCGAGCCCGGCTTGAGCTGGGATATGCAGACCGGTTTGACAAGATCGTAGTTAATGATAATCTTGATCAGACAGTTGACACTGTTACGGCAATAATCACTGAATTTCTTTCAAACACGTAAAACAAAGTGCAATGGCGGTTAAACCTGTTGACCTGAACAAACTGAGAAGTGCGCACTCGAATTTATACGAGACCGTAGTCGCGATATCAAAAAAAGCAAAAAGATTACACGACGAAGAGCGTGCTGAACTTGAAGACAAGCTTCTCCCCTATAAGGAGATGATCCGCAACCCAAGCAGTGAATCTGAATCGGACAAGATATTTCCGGAACAGATAGCTATAAGTCTTGAATTTGAATGCCGTGAAAAATCATCACATAAGGCTGTGACTGAATACTTTGATCATAAATACGATTATACCATAGAAAAACCGGCGGAAAAAAAGGTTGTGTCCATTGAAGAAGATGATGAAACTGACGGGGATTAATCAGATTACCCTTCGTGTCAATGACTTGCGTATGGCCGAAGAATTTTACGGTGGTATTCTCGGCCTCAAGCTTGATCACAGGGTTGGGGCAAACATCTCCTACCTGCGCCTTAACTCAGATATACTTGTGCTTGTCAAGGCGGAAACGCCTGGATCTCCTCAAGCAAGGGATATAAGGGTTGATCATTTTGGTTTCAGACTTGCTTCCGATGCAGAAGTGGACGAAGCTGTCTACTATCTTGAAGACCAGGGAGTTCATATTGTTACCCGGCCAGCTCATCGCCGGGAGGGTAAGGCATTTTTTGTCATGGACCCCGACGGAAATCTTGTAGAGTTTTACTCAATGCATGATAGCGGCATACAGGCCGACAGCACGGATATTGATCTTTCCTCTCCAAATTCCCACGCCGGCCCCACCCGCCAGAAAATGGTGGAAGAGATGGAGGCAAAAAAACCTCGCCGCTCCAGAAAATAACTGCAATACAATACTCTTATAAGAGCGGAATTTCTCAATTTGAAGTTTTCATTTTTTTGTCTTATCATTCCTTACTTACCGGTAAGGAATGGATAATAAAGTAAGGAGTATGCAGATGCCCATTGCAACCATGACGAATAAAGGCCAGATAACAATTCCGAAAGAGGTTCGGGATATGCTGGGACTGCATTCTGGCGATAAGCTTGAGTTTTCCTGTGTAAAGGACGGAAAACTTCTTGTCACACCTCTCAAAAAAAATGTTGATGATCTCTACGGAAAACTGTTTAATCCTGACACAAAACCGCTTTCAATAGAAGCGATTAATGAGGCAATCCGCAGTAAATTCCAACAAGAAAGCTGTGAATGAACGCCCTTGATACCAATATTCTTGTTCGTTTTCTGGTATGTGACGACCAGTGTCAGGCTGAATCCGTCTATCGTTTGTTCAAAAAAGCAGAGGAGGAAAAAAAGAATTTTTTTGTTTCGATCTTGGTTCTTCTTGAACTGCTTTGGGTTCTTGAGTCTGTCTATAAAATCCCGCGATTCAAAATTCTTGATGTACTTGAAGAGCTCTTGCTTCTTCCCATACTGGTTTTTGACGACCAGTCTGCAGTAAGGTCTTTTATTTCCCTTGCCCGCAAGAAAAATATCGATCTATCTGATCTATTAATAGCCCTTGATACTCTGTCATCTGGTTGTGACTGGGTGTTAACTTTCGATAAAACAGCCGCTAAATCCGATTTTTTCACTCTCCTTGAGTAAATAGGATTTTCGATATTCACGATATCTTAAAAAGGCCTTCTGGTTTTTTACCTTTTTAAAGTGTTATGTTGTTTCAGAAGCAGTCGTTCAGCTTCCAGAAGCTGTTCAGGTGTGTTGATGCCGATAATTTCGTTAGGATTCTCTGTTTTGAAAGCGCAAACCCGCTTGCCGCTCTGGAAGCAGATGCCAAATACATCGGTCAAATAGTACTCTTTTTGAGCATTGTTTGTCGTAATCTCTCCAAGGGCCTCAAAAAGAGTATGCGCATTGAAAACATAAATGCCGGAATTGATTTCCAGGACAGCAAGTTCCTGCAGGGAAGCATCCTTCTGTTCCACAATTTTCAGGACATTGTTACTCTTCTCCTGTCGAATAATCCTTCCATATCCTGTTGGATCATCCAGCTCTGCCGTGAGAACGGTTGCTACAGCATGTTGTGCATGGTGAAATGCAATAAGGTTCTGAAGGGTCAGGACACTGACCAAGGGAGCATCTCCAGAGAGGATAAGCACCTCTCCATCAAAATCTTTGAGCTGAGTTTCTGCCTGCATGACAGCATGACCTGTTCCCAGCTGTGGTTCCTGAAGTGCTGTGCTTACCCGGTATTTTGCAGTGGCTGCTTTGACCATCTCTGCCTGGTGTCCGATGATCACCACAATTTTTTCTGGATCAAGGGCGTATGATGTATCGAGCACATACTCTATAAGAGGATGTGCATTTGCCAGATGCAGCACCTTCGGCAGATCCGATTTCATTCGTGTGCCTTTTCCAGCGGCCATGATGATTATTGCAAGTGCCATTATTTATCAGTGAGGGTGTTTGGTATTTACGATAACTGTTCGCCTTCCTCGCCTACATGGTGTCGATTTTTAGGGTTGTTCTTTTTGTCGACAATAAGAACCATAGGTTTATGGATGCGTGCTTCAGCTTCATCCATGATGGCAAACGTCATGATAATGATCTCATCGCCAACCAGGGCACAACGGGCAGCTGCTCCGTTGAGCTGAATTTCTCTCGAGCCATGAGCTCCCTTGATAATATAGGTTTCAAACCGCTCACCGTTATTGTTGTTGACAACAAGCACTTTTTCATTGGGAATCATATCGACCATTTCCAGAAGCTCAGTATCAATAGTGATACTTCCTTCATATTCGAGATCTCCGCTTGTAACTATAGCGTTATGAATTTTTGATTTTAAAACATGTAATTTCATGAACAGGCAACCTTCAATATTATTTTATAAATCCTTTTCCGCTTCCCCGGAAGATCCGGTACTTCTTCAAGGCTTGATCGCTTTCAAAACCTTGGCCACTGATGGTTTCATCTGGCTTTGTAATGGTAACAAACTTGTTTGAACGAATCATTTTATCTTTGCTGCTCCGTTGAATATACTCGGTTTTTATGACCGTCGAGTCTTCGGAAGAGATGACAACGTTTCCCTGAGCCTCAATATCCTGATTATCGTGAACCACAGCTTTCTCGGCAGTTATGATTGTCGTTTGATTGCCCGTGATGTCAAAGAACGTAACTCTGATACCCTTGTCAAGATGATGTTCACTTCCTGTATTAATTCTGTACTCCTCTTCGTGGCCAGCTTCAATGATTCCTCTCCTTACACCGGATTCAGTAAGAGTAAGTTTGACACTCCAGCTCTCCTGTACAGGATGGTTGACTCCGATAAAGCCTGTTTCGGGAGAGCGACGTTCCTTATGAGGATCGCCGCATCCCGATGCCATGATGACAATACCATGCAGAAAAAGAACAGTAAATCTTTTCAACTCAGGATATCATTACTTGATATTCAGTTCGTTCATCACCTTGAAGGTGATATCGTACTCCGACGCACAATACGCCGCTGCACTTTTTTCAAGGACCACCGTGAAGCCATCTTTTTGTGCTATTGACTTAATCGCAGTGATCAGCTTTTGTTGAATTGGTCCGATGATGTCTTGACGTTTTTTATCAAAAACGGCACTTTGTTCCTGCTGGAATTTTTGTAAAGCCTGACTCTTGGCGTTGAGTTCCTTTTCTTTCAAGTTTCTTGCAGCCGGCTTCAATGAAGGAGCTTGTTTTTGGTATTCTGCGATTGCTTTCTGAAGCTCCTGGTTTTTCATTGCAATCTCTTTCTGCAGTGGCCCGGCAGCGGCCTGCAGAGTTGATTCAGCTTGTTTTGCTTCTGGGAGTTGCTGGAAGATTTTACCGGAATCTACAACACCGACTTTTCCACTCTCCTGTGCAGCAAACGATTGGGGAGCAACAAGCACAAGGCTCAGGGCAACCGCCATAATAATACGGCGACACACGTTCATAAATCTTTGTGAATGATTCATCAATTTCATGGTTAAGGTTATCATGTAAATGAGTCGATACCGTATAATATCCAAGTGGACACAATTATACATCCAAAGGTAAGAATTCCCGGCTAAAAAACCGTTAAAAAGCTGAAAAGCCCAACTGATTATCCATTTTGATGTGAAAAAAAAGTTTTATAGCACCAAATTGCCGGTTCAGAAACTTTTTTTCTGAAAAAACTGTCCTGGTTGCTGCACGACAGCAGCTCTCATTTCAAGTTCAAAAAGGTATACCAGCAGTGAAGATACATCAATGTTGGTAGCTGTTGCAAGTGTATCGATGTGCATGGGTTCAGAACCCATACTTTGCATGATACTCTCTTCCTGGCTGGAAAGGTGGGAGATCGGAGAGTCATGCTGAAGCCCAGGTTTCACGGAACAACATGGTATGAATTGCCTTCCAAATTCGGTTATGATATCGTCCACACTCATGATAGCTTTGGCCTGACCTTGCTGTATAAGCTTGTTTGTTCCCCTTGATGTTCGTGAGAATATGCTTCCTGGTACCGCAAACACCTCTCGGTTCTGTTCAAGCGCCGTGGCTGCAGTGATAAGTGCCCCTCCTTTTACATCAGATTCAATAACAACTGTTCCGTCCGTGATTCCGGATATGATGCGATTTCGTTTCGGAAATTTTCCTGGAGAGAGCTTTGAACCAATCCACTCTTCTGAAATAAGCGCGCCATTTTCAATAATTCTTGGCCATAGCTTTCCTTTCGGATCGGTATAAATGGTATCAACACCGCTTGCAAGCACTGCGACGGTCATACCTCCGCTATCCAGAGTCGCGGCATGTGCTGCCGTATCAATGCCATAGGCCATTCCACTGAAGATGATAACCCCGAAGTTGACCAGTTCCCGGCAGAGCAGTGCTGTGCTTTGTCTGCCGTAGAGTGATGCCTGTCGGGTGCCAACTATAGCAAGGGAGAGAGCGTTTGCCTCAGGAACTCTTCCTCGCACGAAGAGGCAGGGAGGAGGATCATATATTTCCTTTAAAAGGCGAGGATAATCAGGATCAAAAATTGTTATAGCTTTTGCGTTGTAGTGGTGCAGTCTGGCAATCTGCTCTTCAGCGGCACTCTCTGCAGCCTGTCGGGTTTCTCTATGGTGAAGAAAACTGTAAATCTGTCGAGCCAGAGCTTCTCCGATACCCGGCACTTGCATCAGTTCAGTCACATCGGTGTGCAGTATATCGGTTACTCTGTTATGAAGATGAGCTGTGATTGCCTTGATTTTTGCCGGGCCGATGCCCGGAATAAGGGTCAGGAGAAGCAGCAGGATGGTGTTATCCATCAACGTGGTGGCTGAGAGAGCGCATGGAAAGATTAAAAGTCTCTTTTCATGAGAATGTTTGCAAACCCCTGCAAGTATTCTCTTCCTTCGGCATGAGGGAGATGATCTGCTGCTGTCAGTGCCTCTTCGGTATCACTGTTGATCAGTGCCGCAGTCTCTTCAAGAACACCGCAGCGTTCATAGACAGCTTTTACCTCAGGAACCCTGTCGGCACTGATGCCTTTATTGATGATGATTGAGTAGAGAAGATCACGATCACTTCCTGAGGTCAATTCGAGAGATCGCAGAAGAAGATAGGTTTTCTTGCCGTTGATGATATCACCACCAGCGATTTTGCCGGACTTTCCATTCACAGCCATAATATCGAGATAATCATCCTGTATCTGGAATGCTCTGCCGATTTTTTCGCCGAAAAGTACCAGACTCTGAAGCTGCTCCTCAGTTGCATTGCCAGCAACACCGCCAGCTTCAAGGGCAGCTGAAATAAGACGACCGGTCTTTTTTGAAATCATGTCGAGATAGTCAGCAATGGTGGCATCTTTTTTCTCTTCAAGTTCCATATCGAGTGCCTGGCCTTCACAGATTGTGATATTGGCGTGATTGAGAATATGGATAAGTTCTGCATGTCGGTTGGTTTTGGCTTGCAAGGCAAGTTCGTAGGCATAGGCAATCATCATGTCTCCAGTCAGTATGGCGGCATTGATGTTCCATTGCTTGTGCACGGTAGGCCTGCTGTGGCGGAGTTCCGCCTGGTCCATGATATCGTCGTGTATCAGGGTAAAGTTATGAAGGACTTCAACCGCAAGGGCTACATCCAGAGCATTATCCGAAGAACCGCATACTGCTTCTGAAGCAAGCAGTGTCAGAAATGGACGGATTCTTTTTCCATTTCCTTGGAGAATATACCTGGCTGGCGCATAAAGGGTGGCCGGAAGCTCTGCGTCAAAACACCTTCCAAGTGCATCGTTGATCCTCGAGTGGTAGATATGGTATTTATTTTCAACAAGTTGTTGTGTTACAGTCATATTTGTTATGAGATTAGTCATGGTTTACAGATAACTCTTTTGGTACGAAGCTGCGCTGTGTTGGCTGCGCCGGTCAGGAACATGGTGGCCCTGAGATCGTTAAGCCATGTTTGAATACTCTCCACAAGGATTCCTTCGTGAAGGGCTTTGAGGATATACTTGGCGGAGGCGGCAAGCTGCGCTCCAAGTGCCAATGATTTAGCAATGTCAATGCCGCACTCTATGCCCCCTGAAGCAATGATTTCAATGGTGCTGAATTCGGGATACTCTCGTTTAAGTGCGTTGATATCAAGCAGGCATTGTGCCGTAGGAATTCCCCAGTTCAGCAGCTCTTCAAGAGCAGATAAACTGAAACGGTTCTCCTGACCGAACTCTCTTGTATAGCGGATCTCTTCAACTTTCTGCCAGCTGGTGCCGCCAGCGCCGGCGACATCAATAACTTTTGCGCCGGCCTCAATCAGCTGGCGGGCTACAGATGCCGAAATACCGCTTCCGACCTCTTTGACTATAACGGGAACCGGGATTTTAGCGGTTATGGTCGATAGCTTTTCCAGAACATGTCGGAAATCAGTGTTTCCTTCAGGTTGAAAGAGTTCCTGTGCAGCATTCAAGTGTACAATGAGTCCGTCAGCTTCCAGAAGCTCAAGCATTATGGTTATTTCGGTCTCCGACAACCCTTTTGCAATCTCTGGAGCGCCGATGTTTGCAAAAATCTGTACCGACGGGGCATATTTTCTCACTACCGTAAAACTTTCCCGGTATGAACTGTTTTCAAGTGCCTGTCGCATGCTGCCAACCCCAAGGGGGATATTGAACTGCTCAGCGGCTTCTGCAAGGTGCTGGTTTAACGTTGCGGCTTCACTGTATCCGCCTGTCATGGAAGATATCATCAGCGGCGCACCGATTTTCCTGCCCAGAAAGGTTGTGGAAAGATCAATGTCAGAGAAAGAGATTTCAGGAAGGGCATTATGCTCAAATTCGAACCGTTCAAAACCTGTGGTTTTGCGGTTAAAAGTAATGTCGCCATGCAGGCATATATCTACGTGGCTCTGCTTGCGCTCAATTGTTATATTGCTTGTTCTCTGGCTCATTCAAGTGATCATGCAGAAAGGATACTTTCCTTGCAGGGATTTGTAATACGTTAGATTTAAGATATAACTTAATAAAAATATACCATAACCTTTTACCGTATCTCTCAGTGGAATTGCCATGCTGAAAACATTGTTTGATATAGCTGTGCGTCATCTGCTTGGACGTCGACGCCAGACATTGACTACTATTTTTGGTGTGGCCATCAGTACAATGGTGCTGATTACTACCAATTCGCTTACCAGAGGCTTGCTTGATTCCTTTATTGAGACCATTGTGAATGTTGCGCCACATATAACGGTTAAAGGGGAAAAAATGCATCCGATGCCGGTAAATATCCTTGAGGCCGAGAGACCCAAAGCGGTAGCATTTGTTGACAATAATATCCAGAAGCAGGAGCGGGAGGAGGTGAGGAATTATCGTCAGATTCTCACTGTTTTCAGTTTGCCGCAGTATAAAAAACATGTTCTTGCAGCCTCACCCTATGTTGACTCACAGGTTATGGCTGTTAAAGGAAGCCGCAACCAGCCACTTCTCCTTAAAGGCGTTCTGATTGAGAAAGAAGATGCCATCAGTGGTATCGGAAAAAAACTGCTCGCTGGTAACATCGCCATGTTTGAAAAAACAAGTAATGCGCTTCTTGTGGGACGTACTGTTGCGAGGGATATGAACCTCAAGTTGAATGATGAGGTTATTATCATTTCTGCGTCGGGAAAAAGCCGGCAATGCAAGGTTGCCGCTATTTTTTTTTCCGGTGTTAATGCGGTCGATAATAGTGTTCTGGTCTCTTTAAAGCTTGGTCAAATCATTGAGGGATTGCCGGTAAATAAGGTTTCAGGAATCGCACTGAAAGTTGATACACCCCTTGATAATGCTCTTCTGGCAAGAGATCTTGAAAAGATAACCGGGTATCGATGCTTGACATGGCAGGAGGAAAATGCAAGTGTGCTCTCCCTGTTTGCACGTATCGGCTATATAGTTTTTTCTCTTGTGGCTTTTGTAGGTGTTGTATCAGGGTTCGGAGTGGCAAATATTCTTGTAACCACAGTTTTTGAAAAGAGCAGGGACATTGCTATCATGAAATCTTTGGGGTTTTCTGCACTGCAGCTGGTCAGCATGTTTGTGCTTGAGGGATTTATGGTGGGTCTCGCCGGAGCTCTTGCCGGAGGAGTACTTGCTATTGGTTCGATCAATTTGTTTGCAAGTATTCCTATCGAAAGCTCCCAGGGTCCAATCACCAAAACAGGCTTCAGTATGTCCTATAATCCTGTTTATTTTTTTCTTGTGATCGGTGTAACCGTTATAATAAGCACTCTTGCTGCAATTTTACCCTCAGCAAGGGCCGCTAAACTTGAGCCGGTCAGTGTACTCAGGGATAGTAGCCTGTAAATTTCACTTATCTCTGGAGATGGTTTGTTCGGGGTGCTGCAGCAGGTAGAGTTTGTAGTAGAGTCCTCTTTTTGCGAGAAGTTCCTGATGATTGCCGGTTTCCCTGATGACCCCTTTGTGCAGCACAATGATTCTGTCTGCTTTCTGAACGGTAGAAAGTCTGTGGGCAATGATAATGGAGGTGCGGTCACTCATGAGACGGGCAGTTGCCAGGTCAATAAGTGATTCAGTTTCAGTGTCAACGGAGCTTGTGGCCTCATCGAGGACAAGAATTTCGGGATTGTAGAGGAGTGCACGGACGAAGGCGATCAGCTGTTTTTGTCCCGAAGAGAGTCCTGTACCGTTTTCAAGCACTTTGTATTCGTAATTGCCTGGAAGCTGATCAATAAACCGGTCAGCACCTACAATTCTTGCTGCTGTTCTTATGGCGTCGTCAGACACCTCAGGGTTGCCGAATGCAAGGTTTTCTTTTATGGTACCGGAAAACAGAAAGACATCCTGCATGACAACACCAACAAGTTTTCTCAACGAGGGTTCCGGTATATTTTGCAGTTGAATGCCGTCAATGGTCACCGAGCCTTTCTGGAAGGGATAGAGCCTGGAGAGGATATTGATAAGCGTGGTTTTTCCACTTCCCGTTGCCCCGACAATGGCAATTTTTTCACCATGCCGGATTTCAAATGAGATATCTTTCAGTATCCAGTTTTCCTGGTCATAGGCGAACCAGACATTATTGAATGTGATGCTCTCTCTGAACGTAGCAAGATGGTGCAAACCTGACGGGTTTTCTATGCCCTCCTTTTCATCGAGCAGTCTGATAATTCGGTCTGAGCTTGAGATGGCGGTTTGAATAACATTGAATCTGTCGGAAAGATGCTGAAGCGGGCGGAAAAAAAGCCAGATATACTGAACAAATGAGATAACTACTCCTATGGTGAGATCTGCCTTGAGCAGTCGTATACCGCTGTTCCAGATTACCAGGCCTGCGGCAGCAGCGCTTAGAACCTCAATAAGTGGATAATAGATGGAGAAGTAAAAGACTGTCCGAATATTGGCATCCCGGTGATCGGCATTGATACCGGCATATTTGCTGAATTCGCGCTCTTCACGGTTAAACAATTGGACAATTGTCATCCCGGTAATATGCTCCTGAAAAAAAGTGTTCAGTCGAGCCAGATGGGTGAGGACATCCTGAAAAGCCGCCCTGACCCTGTTTTTGAATGTTATGGTTGCATAGATCATCAGGGGCAGAATGCTCAGGACTATAAGAGTGAGCTGCCAGTCGATCCATACCATAAGCACAACAATGAAAAAGAGCTGCAGGAGGTCACCGAGAATAGTGATGATTCCGCTGGAAAGCATTTCATTCAGCGATTCGACATCATTGGTTGATCGTGTGATCAGTCGTCCTATGGGGTTTCGGTCATAAAATCTCGCCGGCAGTTTCTGCAGGTGAGTGAAAATATCCATTCTGATATCGAATACAGCTTTCTGGCCGATAATCTGTGTCCACCAGGTTGTGATATACTGCTTGATACCGTCAAGAAGAATTGATCCCGCAATCAACACACTGATCAGTGTCAGCCCCTTGAGATCACCCTTGGCGATATAGTCATCAATAGCGATCTTCGTCAGATAAGGTCTCAGCGGACCAAGAAATGATCCCGCGATTGTCAGCGCAATAGCCGCGCTGATAAGAGTTTTATAGGGTTTTAAATAGCTTAAAAGGCGGGAGACAATGTAGAGGTCAACCGAACCTTTTCTCTTCTTTTGAAGTGTTTCATCCTGCTGGGGCTTGAAACTTTTTTTTGTCGATTCGTTACTCATGGATTTTACTGACAAATAAATACCTGACTGGGAAGGGTCACAACTTGAGCGTCCGTTTCTCTATCTCAAGCTTGACTTCGCTTGCCAGTTTTTCGGCCCGAGCTTTTGACGGAGCCTCGGCATAGATTCTCACAATAGGCTCTGTATTTGATGGTCGAAGATGAACCCAGCTATCAGCAAAATCAAGTTTCAGTCCATCAAGAGTGTTTGCTTTGGCTGTATGGTAGTGCTGGGCAATATCGATAAATATTTGTTCAAGTGTGCTACGGTCAGTTGAGCCAAGCAAGATTTTCTGCTTTGACATAAAGTACTCTGGAAACTCTTGCCTGAATTGAGATAACTTACCGTTCTTGTGTTCGGCACGCCAGAGTGTGAACGCCTGGACGAAAAGCGCAATACCAGCCAAGGCATCCCTGCCATAGTGGAGTTCGGGAAGTATAACCCCGCCGTTTCCCTCACCGCCAATGACGGCCTGCATTTTTTTCATTACCTCAGTGACGTTGGCTTCGCCGACTTTTGCACTATAGCAATCCACGCCATGTCGCTCTGCAACATCGCGCAGTGCGCGGCTGCTTGAGAGGTTGTTGACAACAGCTCCTGCTTTATGTCGCAGGTAAAAATCAGCGCAGGCGACAAGTGTATACTCTTCTCCAAAAAGAGAACCATCTTCACAGATGAGTGCAAGCCGGTCAACATCAGGATCGACAACAATGGCGAAATCGCATTGACTCTTTTTGAGAGCAAAGATGGTGCTGGAAAGATTTTCCTCTATTGGTTCGGGATTCCTTGGAAACAGGCCACTGCCATTGCATGCAAAGGGTACAATGCTCTCGATACCAAGCTTTTCACAAAGTTGTGGCACAATCGAAAAGCCAGCACCTTCGACACAATCCACCAGCACACGCAAATGCTGGGCGGCAATTGCTGCGTTATCAATACAGGAGAGCTGAAGGACTTTTTCGATATGCAACTCATCATACCGGTTATTCTGGGAGATGGTGCCGATGGTGTCCCAGTGCGCAAAGAGGAAAAGCTCCTTTTCTGCAATTTCAAGCAGTTCATCAACCTCTCCGGCACTTAAGAACTCACCCTGGTTGTCGAGCATTTTCAGTGCATTCCATGCAACAGGGTTGTGTGATGCTGTAATGATCAGTCCGCCATCGGCACCTTCAGCAGTTACGGCGATTTCAACAGTGGGGGTTGTTGCAATACCGATATCTATGACATCACATCCACAAAGCACCAGCGTATTGCTGATAAGGTTTCCGATTGCCTCGCCAGTAGGTCTGGTATCTCTGCCGATGACTATTCGTGGTTTTTTTTCCAGACTATTTCCCCCTTTTTTCCGTAAAGTCCAGGAAGCAAAGGCCATTGCAAATGAGGTGAGATTTTTCGGAGTCAGGCTTTCGCCAACAATTCCCCTTATCCCGGAAACGCTGATCATCAGGCTCATAGTATTCATTGATTAGTATGAGTGAAATTTGGCGAAATATAATAAAAAGAAAGGAGGTCAGCGCAATCCTTTTCCGATTTTCCCCGGTTACCTTTTGATTTGTTGCTTGATTGTTTTATATTGCAAACCATTTGTTATTTCAACAATTTTTTATCCTAACAGCAACCTTATATGCCTTTACACAAATCGGCTGAGAAAAGACTGCGGCAGTCAGAAAGAAGAAATGCCAGGAACAGATCAAGGAAAAAAGAGCTGAAAGTTCTTGTGAAAACCATGCAGAAACTGATTGATACCAGCGCTGACAAGACAGTTGTCGAAGTCGCCTACCGCTCAGCTGTTCAGAAGCTCGATAGACTTGGTGTGAAAAGTTACATTCATCCCAACAAAGCATCCCGAAAGAAGTCTCAGCTGACACGCCTTTTAAACAGCTACGTCAAGGCTGAATGACAGAAAAAAGAGTGTTGATACACTATATATATTGATCTTCATCGTATCACATGCACTCCGGAAAGTCTGTACAGAATGGTTAAAGTTTTCATGCCGGGCTACTATTAAAAATCGTTAATGTTTGCATATTTTCGCGGCAAGCTGGCTTTGCTCTTACCGGAAGAAGCTGTTGTGGAGGTTTCTGGTATAGCATACCGGTTTTTGATTTCCGCAAGTACACATCGCCAGCTGCCCGAGCCGGGCAGCGAAGTGCTTTTATTTTCACATCTTTCTGTCAGGGAAGACGCTCTTCAGCTTTATGGCTTTTCAAAGGAAGAAGAACGTCAGCTCTTCAGGCTGCTCTTGCTGACTTCTGGCGTTGGACCAAAGCTTGCCTTGGCAGTTCTTTCAGGATTACCTGTTCAGGATGTCCACGAAGCCATTCTCAACAACACCCCCGAACGACTTTACGGTATCACCGGTGTCGGAAAGAAAACAGCATCAAGGATTATTCTTGAATTGAGGGATAAAATTCTGAAACTTCCACCACTAAGCGGTTTAGCCGCACCAGCCACACTTCAATCGTCCCGGTTGCGGGAAGATGCCATCAATGCTCTTGTCATGTTGGGATTTTCCAGAATTACGGTTCAAAAAGCTGTTGTAGCTCTGCTCGAACAAAAACCCGACCTCACTGTCGAAGAGGTTGTCAAATCAGCTCTTGTTTCAATTCATAACAGTTAGCAGGGAACGGTGACCTACCAGGAAGCTCTTGATTTTCTTTATCCGCTGCACCGATTCGGAATAAAACCCGGCCTTGATCGAGTTTATACTCTGCTGAGTTTTCTCGGTTCACCTCACAAGCGATTAGGGTTAGTGGTTCATATTGCCGGTACGAATGGCAAGGGAACCGTTGCTGCTGCACTTGCCTCGATATTTCAACAAAGTGGCAGGAAGACCGCGCTTTATACCTCTCCTCATCTGGTTGATTTTACAGAACGAATGCGTATCAACGGTGTGCAGATTGCACCGGAGAAGGTCGCATACTATTGTTCACTGTGCAAGGATGTGGTCGTTGACAACCAGTTAACATTTTTTGAGGCCACAACAGCTATTGCATTTGCCTGGTTTGCCGATGAAGGAGTTGACGTTTCTATCATAGAAACCGGCATGGGGGGACGGCTCGATGCCACCAATATTCTTGATCCCCAATATGCGGTGATTCCGAGTATCGGTATGGATCATACAGAGTGGCTTGGCGGGACACTCTCCTTGATTGCGGCTGAAAAAGCTGCCATTATAAAAAAAGGATGCCGGGTTTTTACCGCAGTGACTGAGCCGGAAGCCCTCTTGCCGATAGAGCAACAGGCTCAATTATGCGAGGCACCACTCTTTGTTATCGGAAAGGATATGGTCAGCCGTGCGTTTTCTGCAGAGCCGGGAATCCTTGAGCTTGATATCAGGAGCCCGTTAAGAGAGTATCCGGCACTTAAGGTTCCTCTTACCGGATCATTTCATGCCACAAATGTATCTCTTGCTGTTCTGGTTGCTGAAGAGGCAGGTATTGCATCACAGGATATCTATACCGGGCTTGAACGGTTATTGCAGACCGGTTACAGGGCAAGGCTTGAAAAAATCGATACGCATCCAACTATCCTTCTTGACGTATCGCACAATCCGGATGGTATGCGTGTAACGGTTAATGCCCTTCTTCCCTTTCGGGATTCCTATCGTAAGATATACGTCATGCTTGGTCTTGCCTCAGATAAGGATGCACGGGCCGTTATTTGCGAGCTGTTGCGTCTCAACTGCACCTTTGTTCCGGTTACTATTCCTTCGGAACGTAGCGTCCCGGCTGAAGAGCTTGGCCTCTTATGTGAACATTTGGGGGGTGAGGCGACAGTATTCAGCAGCGGGCGAGAGGGACTTCACTACTTGCGTAAAACAGCTGGCAAGGATGACCTGATTTTGGTGACAGGTTCTTTTTATCTTGCTGGCGATATTATTGCATCTGCCCTATGATAAAGCCGTTGCTGAAAACAAGTTTTTTTATTGAAATAATTTTATATTTAAAGCAAACCACCAGAATTCTTCATGTATGTAAGGGAGTAGCCTGTTCGATAATTTCTTGTTTTGATTATCCCTTTATTTCAATTTTAGATTTCCCCTGTCATCTTCTTTTTCCTGCTTTCATGTTACATGACAAAGCGTTAAAGATAATTCACATATATGATTCATGACATCGGTCGATACCTTGGATCTACCGATCAGGGGTGATATGCAATCCTAAATCTTCCAGTTTTTTTTACAAATAACAAGCGTTGAATACCATTACAATGTCGAACAATTCGGTTTTTAAAGGTCTGGACATCAATATGCTCCAGAAAAAAAAGGTTTATGAGTTACATGCATTAGCCAAAGAGATTGGCGTAGTTGCTGCGGGCTTACGCAAGGAAGAGCTGATTTTCAAGATTATAGAGGCTCAGTCACAGAAGAATACAGATTCTGAAAGTGGCAATGTTATGGTTAATACTGGCGTTTTGCAGGTAATTCCGGAAGGTTACGGCTTTTTACGATCTGCGAATTATAATTACCTCTCCTCTCCTGACGATATTTATGTATCTCCCTCTCAGATCAAGCGCTTCAACATGCGTACCGGAGATACGGTTTCAGGTCAGGTCAGGGCACCAAAAGAGGGGGAAAGGTTTTTTGCATTATTGAAAATTAATACCATTGATGGTAACGATCCCGAAATTACAAGAGAAAGACCCTATTTTGAAAACCTGACTCCTCTTTTTCCTCGTGAACGACTTAAGCTTGAAACCAAGCAGTCTGAAGCCTGTGGGCGCATTATGGATATCTTTACCCCTATCGGAAAAGGGCAGAGAGGGTTGATTGTGGCGCAGCCTAAAACAGGTAAAACCATGCTTCTGCAGATGATTGCCAATGCGATTATAAAAAATCATCCTGAAGTTTACCTTATTGTCCTGCTTATAGATGAACGTCCTGAAGAGGTGACTGATATGGCTCGCAGTGTACCTGCAGAAGTTGTAAGCTCAACTTTTGATGAAGATCCTGAACGTCATGTTCTTGTTGCCGATATGGTGCTCGAAAAGGCAAAACGGCTTGTGGAGGTCGGCAGAGATGTGGTGGTACTTCTTGATTCAATTACACGACTGGCAAGGGCACATAATACCATCATTCCTCACTCTGGAAAAATATTGTCGGGTGGTATCGATGCCAATGCACTTACCAAGCCGAAACGTTTTTTTGGTGCAGCACGTAATATCGAAGAAGGTGGCAGTCTGACCATCATTGCAACAGCGCTGGTTGATACTGGTTCGCGTATGGATGATGTTATTTTCGAAGAGTTTAAAGGTACGGGTAATATGGAGCTTCTGCTCGACCGCCGACTTTCCGAACGTCGTATATTTCCTTCCATCGATATTCTCCGTTCAGGCACCCGGAAAGAAGAGCTTCTCTTTACACAGGAAGAGCTTTCAAGAACATGGCTTCTCAGAAAGTATCTTGCCGACAAAAACCCGATCGAATGCATGGAGTTTATGCGCGAAAAAATGGCTGACACCAAAGACAACAAGGATTTTTTCAAATATATGAATGCCTGATTCACACATCTGGCGCTGCATGCTGGGAGTTGAGCAATACGATGAATTTGTATTAGTTATGAAATAAGGTTTGCGGTTTTGAAAAAATTTCCTATATTATCAGCCTTTAAAACAAGAGGAAAGACACTTACTATATGCCCTGCGGAAAAAAGAGAAAACGCCATAAAATGGCTGTACACAAGCGCAAAAAGATGCGCCGTAAGAACAGGCACAAGAAGCGCCAGAGATACCAGAATAAGTAAGTTCCGGTACTCTCCTGTACCTTGGTTATAGGTTGAGAATATAGCTCAGTCGGTAGAGCATCTGCCTTTTAAGCAGAGGGTCGAAGGTTCGAGTCCTTCTATTCTCACTGAAATCCAGTATTTCAGTGTATTGACAAGCCCGAGTGGTGAAATTGGTAGACACACTATCTTGAGGGGGTAGCGCCGAAAGGTGTAGGAGTTCGAATCTCCTCTCGGGCACTTGTTTTTTGTATAAAGCCGCTATCAAGCGGCTTTATACATTTTCACTCCTTTAGTCGTTTTTCCATTATACTCTCCTAAAGAACACTTCTGATAATCAGGAATAACTTCAATGAATATTGCTGTCTGTCTCTGTCAGGTGCCCGATACTGCATCGGTTATTGGATTTGTTGATGGAGCAGTAGACCGTTCAAGAGTTAATGAGGTCATGAATCCCTATGATGAATATGCCCTTGAAGAAGCAGTACGTCTTAAAGAGTGTTTTCAGCAAAGTATAGTTACTGTTTTTTGCGTGGCTCCTGATTCAGCCAGGGAGATGTTGCGCAAAGCACTTGCTCTTGGGGCTGACAGGGCTGTACGGGTGAGTTGTCCGACAGAGTTGTCCGACCCGTTTCAAACAGCAAGGGTGTTGAGTCAGGCGATTTCCGCTTATTATTCAGCGGTCTTGCCAGATCTGGTTTTTTGCGGAAAGCACTCTACAGATTTTCAAAGTGGACAGGTTCCTCCAATGCTTGCGCAGATGCTTGGTATGGCATCGGTCAGTGGAATTACCGCTCTGACGGTTTCTGGAGAGGGATTCCAGGTTGAGCGGGAAATCGAAAGGGGAATTGAATATATTTTTGTTACCTCTCCTGTACTGCTCAGTGCGGAAAAAGGCTTGAATACTCCTCGTAATACTACCGTCCGGGCGGTGATGGAAGCAAGAAAAAAAACTGTTGATCTTTTGACGGTCACTCTTCATGAAGAGCCGTTAGTTGTTATGAAAGATATAGAGCCTCTGGAAAGAAAAAAATTATGCCGTATTCTCTCGGATGAAAAGGAGCTGATCAGGCTTCTCAGTCAAGAACGTCATCTGTTCTGAACGGAGGAGAAAAAAGAAGAGCACATGCAGTGATGAATAAATTTCTTGTATTTCTGGAACAACGAGATGGTATTGTACAACAAACCTCTATCGACACCTGGAACAGGGTTCAGAAAATTGCCGAGTTACAGGGAGCGGCTGTGGTGTCAGGAATTATTGCAGGGCCAGCGGATATTCGGCAGCTTGAAAGCACCATTACCGGAGATGGGGTTATATATCATGCGGCCGATGAGAGTCTGAGGTTGTACAATCAGGCATATTATACCAGGCTTGTTGCTGATACCTTTAAAGGTAATGATTGTTCTGCCCTGTTTTTTGCCGATACGGCAATGAGCAGGGATTTTGCACCACGACTTTCAGTAGCTCTTCAGGCCTCATTACTCACAGGTTGCATGAAGTTTGATGCAGATATGCCGGGTGGCTGTTCGAGACCAGTCTATTCAGGCTCACTCCTGTCGACCTTTATTCCCAAACGCAGCCTCAGGATCTATATCCTCTCTTTAAGTACAACGGACTCTTCCTGCTCTTCCAGAGGTCATATTGACTTCATGGAGCTTGAGCCTCAGAGCTTTACAGATGAACCTCTTGTTTCGTCTGTGAACCGGATTGTTATGCACGAGGGAACTCCCGATGTTGCCGAAGCTGCTGTTATTGTCGCAGGAGGAAGAGGTATGGGTGGAGCGCAGGGTTTTGTTCTTCTTGAACAGTTAGCCCAGCTTCTCGGGGGGGCTGTCGGAGCAAGCCGGAGCGCAGTTGATGAAGGGTGGCGTCCTCATGCCGAACAGATTGGGCAGACCGGAAAAACCGTTTCTCCTGCACTCTACTTCGCATGCGGAATATCAGGAGCTGTCCAGCACCTTGCCGGTATCGGGTCAGCCGGTACTGTTGTTGCGATTAACATTGATCGGCATGCGCCGATTTTCGATGTTGCGGATTATGGTATTGTTGGCGATGTGCATATTGTGCTGCCGAAACTTCTCGATTTATTCAAGGATTTTTTGAAGACGAAATGATTAACACTACCTTAGTGTTAGGAAGCAGAGAGCGATAGAACGTAGCTCCCGTGGAACGTAATTATTTTATTCAGCCAATGCGTAAACTTCAGGTAGATATACTTGGACTTTCAACAAGTCCTCATACGAACGGTGCCTATGCTCTTATTCTTTATGAGTTGGAGGGAAAGCGCAAACTTCCCATTATTATTGGTGGCTTTGAAGCTCAGGCAATTGCCCTGAAGCTTGAAAATATTAAACCGCCGCGCCCCTTCACCCACGATCTGTTCAAGAATATAGCAGATGTTTTTCATCTGCATGTCAATGAGATTATTATCGATGAACTGCATAATGAGACCTTTTATGCCAAGGTTGTCTGTGAAGTCAATGGTGAAGTGCATGAAATTGATGCACGACCCAGTGATGCCATTGCTATTGCGGTAAGATTTAATGCGCCATTGTTTGTTACCGAAGAGATCATGGATGAGGCGGGTATTAAGGAAGAACAGAAAGAGGAGGGTGAGGAAGAGCCGGAGGCGATGCAGCCAGAAGAGATACCATCTGTTGCACTCAGACCCGCCGTCAAGCTTGAGGAGCTGCAGTCGGCACTCAATGATGCGATAAGCAATGAAAACTATGAAGAAGCTGCCAGACTGCGGGATGAAATAACCCGTTTGAAAAGCAGTTCATGAAGAGATGAAACATGTCACATGCAAAAAAGGAGGCTGTCAGCCTCCTTTTTTGCATTGATACAAACTATTCATTTGCTCCACCGAAGCTGAAGGTAAAGCTGAACCCCTGCTGCGCCTTGTTAGGTATACTGTCAACGGCATTGAACCCGTAACCGTAATCAAGTCCGATTTGACCGATAATCGGCAGGTAAAGACGCAGGCCAACTCCAGCTGATTTTTTCAGCTCTGAATAATTTACAGCCTGCTTGTTTTGCCACAGATCACCCGCCTCAACGAAGGCCAGTGCATAAATGCTCACCGACTGTGACATGGTCAGAGGGTAGCGCAGCTCAGAGGTGAACTTTGAATAGATTTTGCCGCCATAAAGGGTCGATGTCGGGTCTGAGGGGTATAAATTTGCACCGAGGCTTCGGTCGTTATACCCTCTCAGCGGCACCGTTGGCAGAGTGGACATGCCACTGCCTCCCATGTAGAAGAACTCAGTGTAGGGGATGTAATCATTGTTGGTAAAGGTTCCAAGATATCCGTGCTGGGTTGAAATGTTCCAGACAAGGTTTTTGGTGATCGGGAAAAACCAGCTTGAGCTACCGATAAACTTGTAGAAATCAACCGTACCAGGCAGTGGTCCTCCGGCAAGCTCTGCCGAGATTGAGTTTTTGCTCCCTTTTCGCGGATAGATCGGGCTGTCAATGCTGTTTCGGGTAATGGTCTGTGTTATCGAATACTCATCTGCCTGGTTAGGGGAATTTGTCGCTGATGCATAGATACTCAGGAGCCCTCCTGTGGTGTGCAGATATTTTACTCTCCAGTTGATCGAGAAGTAGTCATCCGGCCAGGTCAGACGCCTGCCGACTGACAGTGTTGTGCCATACTGATCCATAATTGTCGGGGTAACGCCGTCACTGTTGTAGATATAGGCGCTATGGGTGTCGAAGACGGAAAATCCAACAGCTGTGGGGGTGCCAAATGCCCATGGTTCAGTAAAGGAGAGGCTGAGAGTATTGTAGTTGTCACTGCCGAATTGCCATTGAAAGCCCAGTTTCTGGCCGTCGCCGTGTGGCAGAGGCTGGTAGGCTTCAGCATTGAAGATATCTCCCAGCGAAAAGTTACTGAAGGTGATGCCGAGTGAACCGACAAATCCAGTGCTGCTGTAACCGACAGATGTGTTGAAGGTATCGGTCTGTTTTTCGACGACATTATAGGTCAGGTCAACCGTGCTGTTTTCAGGGTTTGGGTGAATATCGGGTGTAATCTGCTCAGGGTCGAAGTAGTTGAGCATGCTCAGCTCCCTGATACTGCGCACCACATTCTGGCGACTGAACATATCACCAGGAGTTGTATAGAGCTCCCTGCGGATAACCTGATCTTTTGTTTTGGTATTGCCTTTGATATTGATGGTGTTGAGCTGGAATGGTTCGCCCTCAACCAGGCTGATATCCAGATCGACCACATCGGGTTTGATAACCCTCTCCTCAAGTTTTGCCTTGAAGGAGAGATAGCCGCGATCGAGATAGATCGAACTGATATCGGAGTTGTCCTGCGAGAAATTCAGCTTTTCCTGAATGAATTTGGCATTGTAGCTGTCTCCTTTTTTAATTTTAAAGGTGTTATTGAGAATTTCCGTTGTAGCAAAATCCTTGGTATTGCCACTCCAGGTAATGTTTCCGATATGATATTTCTGGCCTTCATCAAGATAGATATCAAGAATAATGCCTTTTTTGTCGTCGGTATTGGTGATCGAGTCGCGTAAAACTCTTGCATCGCGGTAGCCGTTATTCCTGTAGAACTCAACAAGCAGGCTCTTGTCATCGTTGAATTTATCATTATCAAGTTTTGGTGTGCCGAAAATTTTACGCCACCATGAGTTCTGATGGGTTTCATTGAACACCCCTCTCAGCTTTTTCTGGCTGAAGGCATTGTTGCCGTGAAAGGTGATTTTTTCAATAGAGACCTTTGCGCCTTCAGTTATTGAAAAAATGGCATTGACATGATTTTTGCCGTTTTCCTTGGTGTGAAATTCCGCTCCAGCGGTCAGATAACCCTTTGAAGCATAGAGCTTTTCAATTTTGTTGGCGGCAGTAAGCAGATCCTGCTGGCTTAATTTTTTCCCGGTTACCAGAGTCACTTTCCGGCGCAACTCATCATCATCAAGCTTTTTGTTGCCTTCAAAGGTTATCTTGTCAAGAACGGGCAACTCTTTGACACTGAATGTCAGAGCGATGTTTTTCTGGCCAAGATCGGTCTGCTGAACGCTTATATCACTGAAAAGCTGGAGTTGCCAGAGGTATTGCATGGCCGCAGCAAGTTCAGGTCCAGGTATGGCAATCCGATCGTTGATCTTGAGCGGAATCGTGGCGGTTATCTCTTTTTCATTCAGCGTCTCAAGGCCGCTGAAAGAGATGGATGTGACAGTGAAAGCATCCTTTTTGGTGTCACTGCTTTTTGTCTGTTCAGCCACCGCACTCGGGTTGTCTGCTTTTGTTTTCCTCGTTTTTGCCTCAGCTGTGTTTTCTATAGCATTCAGGGCAAGGGCAAGCAGAACTAAGGTTATCAGTTTTCGCGTTTTTTTCATTGAAATTCCAGGGACTAATCAGGTTAAAGCTTGCGGGCAGCTATATTATTTTTCTGAATCTGTTCACTTGTCTGTCCAAACCGTCGCTCCCTGCTTTGAAATTCCAGTATAGCATCATAGAGTTGTGATCGGCGAAAGTCAGGCCAGTAAGTGTTCGTAAAGTAAATTTCGGAATAGGCGCTTTGCCAAAGCATAAAATTGCTGATTCTGAACTCCCCGCTGGTACGGATCAGAAGTTCGGGATCGGGCATGGAGGCAGTAGAAAGGTATGATGAGACAATTTGTTCATTGACATCTTCAGGTTTTAATCGACCAGACTGTATATCAAGCGCAATAGCCTTGCAAGCATGTACAATATCCCATTGACCGCTGTAACTGAGAGCAATATTTAACACGAGCTTGTTGTTGTTCCTGGTAAGCTCCATGGTTTCCTTCAAAGTAGAACGAACTTTATCCGGTAGTATATCGATCTCGCCAATGACATTAAGGCGGATATCGTTCTCATGGAGTTTACGGCTTTCCCGGCCAATAACATTTACCAGAAGCCGCATCAAGGCGGTGATTTCGTTTTTTGGCCGCTTCCAGTTTTCAGTTGAAAAAGTGAAAAGAGTGAGAAATTTAATGCCAAGTTGTGAGCATGCTTCTACAACATCTCTGACAGAGTCAACCCCTGCAACATGCCCCTCAATTCTTGTCTTGCCTTTCGATCGTGCCCACCGCCCGTTACCATCCATAATTACGGCAATATGGAGAGGGAGTGAGCACGATGATTTAAGCTCAGCTTGTATGTTTTTATCAACAGAGGTATTGTCCGAGGAAAACCAGTGAGGATTAAAGGTTGATGAACGTGTCATTTTTTTTATGAGTGTCATAATTCCTTTTTACTCCTTATTGTTTGCCGGGCAGCCTTGAACATTTCATACGCTGATTTCCTTTAGTGTAAAATAGCTTGAATTGAATAATATGCAGTTATTTCTTATTATACAAACTTTACTCAGAGCGAAAACCTGTAAAGTCGACAGGCAATTTTTTCTTGAAGGTAACAGGAATATTAGATAAAGATCTTTTCTGTTAAAATAATTTATAAAAGACGTGCATTCAAGTAGTTACGAAGATCTACGCATCAAGCTTCTTTCCAAAGTCATCTCCTGCGAAGAGGTAGTGCGTTATTATCTGGAACGTATAGATCGTCATCAGGATGACAATATTTATATAACAGTTTTTCATGAGTCGGCGCTTGAACGGGCGCGCTCTCTTGACAGGAAGCTTCAGGAAGGGGAAATCCCTGGAAAACTTTTCGGCATGCCGATGGCCATAAAGGATAATATTGCCATAAAAGGAGGTCGGCTTACCTGTGCATCAAAAATTCTTGAGAATTACGAAAGTGTCTATGATGCAACCGCTGTCATCAGGCTTGAAGCGGAAGATGCTGTTTTTCTCGGAAAAACCAACATGGATGAGTTTGCCATGGGCAGCTCGAATGAAAATTCGGCATTTGGCAATGTTCCCAATCCCTTCGATAAAACAAGAGTACCAGGCGGAAGTTCTGGTGGTTCAGCCGCGGCAGTTGCCAACGGTCTTGCCATGGTGGCTCTCGGTTCAGATACAGGAGGTTCCGTTCGGCAGCCTGCAGGTTTCTGCGATATTGTAGGCTTGAAACCAACCTATGGAAGGATTTCCCGTTACGGTCTGGTGGCCTTTGCATCCTCTTTTGATCAGATAGGTGTGCTGGCCCGGAATTGTGATGATGCAGCGCTGGTGCTCGAAGTAATGGCTGGCAAGGACGGTCATGATGCTACATCTTCCTATCATGCCGTGACCGATTACTCTGCTGAAATGGCCACTGTTTCGGTTGAGGGGCTTAAAATTGGTATTCCAAAAGAGTATTTTCCTGAAACTCTTAATCCTGAAGTTGCCCGTATTGTGAAGGGAAAGCTTCATGAACTTCGCGATCGGGGAGCTGAACTTGTCGATATACACCTTCCTGACAGTGAATATGCCATAGCGGCATATTATATTCTTGTGACGGCTGAAGCATCATCCAATCTTGCCCGTTTTGATGGAGCAAGATATGGCTATCGCTCTGCAAATTCCGAGGATCTATCGGCCATGTACGTGAATTCGAGAACAGAAGGGTTCGGCAGGGAGGTTAAGCGCAGAATCATGCTCGGCACCTATGTTCTTTCCGCAGGGTATTACGACACCTATTACAAAAAAGCACAACAGGTAAGAAGGGTATTTCAGGATCGTTACCGTGAAGCTCTTGAGGCTGTTGATGTCATAGCCGGACCGACATCTCCCTTTCCTCCTTTCGGTATTGGGGATAAAACTGAAAATCCTCTCGAAATGTATCTTGCCGATGTTTTCACTGTTCCGGCCAGTATCGTCGGCATGCCGGCTATCAGTGTACCGCTTGGGTTTGACAACCTGAACCTTCCTGTAGGAATGCACCTGATCTGTAATTTTTTTGAGGAGGGCAAGCTGCTTGGTATTGCAAAACACATGCAGCGCTCTCTGTGACCTTCTGGGAGTACTTAGCAATCATTAATTATAATATTTTTGCATCATGAGTGTATTAGTCAACAAGGATACCCGTCTGCTTGTGCAGGGGATAACCGGAGCGGAAGGTACCTTTCACACCTCCCAGATTCTTGAATATGGAACCAATGTTGTAGCCGGTGTTACCCCCGGAAAAGGTGATATTCTTTATCATGGTAATGACAAGGACAAGTTCTGCCGGCCTGTGCCGGTCTTCCACACTGTTCGAGAGGCAGTTGATAAAACTGAAGCCAATGCGACAGTTATTTTTGTTCCGGCCTCTTTTGCTGCCGACGCTATCATGGAGGCTGCTGATGCCGGATTGAAGGTGATTATCTGTATTACAGAAGGTATTCCGGTTAACGATATGATGAAAGCCTATGCTTTTATCAAGGAAAAGGGAGCCGTTCTTGTTGGCCCCAACTGTCCGGGAGTTATCACCCCTGGTGAGGCTAAAGTTGGTATTATGCCTGGCTTTATTCACAAAAAAGGCACCATTGGTGTTGTATCCCGCAGTGGTACACTGACCTATGAAGCAGTACATCAGCTTACGCAGGTTGGTCTTGGCCAGTCAACATGCATAGGTATTGGAGGTGATCCGATCATTGGTACCCGGTTCATCGATGCGATCAAACTTTTTGCGGAGGACGATGAGACCGAAGGACTTATTATGATTGGTGAAATAGGTGGAAGCGCAGAAGAAGAGGCTGCAGAGTATATTCAGAAATATTTCAAAAAACCTGTTGTTGGGTTTATTGCTGGTCGTACAGCGCCTCCCGGACGCAGGATGGGACATGCCGGTGCCATAGTATCTGGAGGTAAAGGAACCGCTGACGACAAGATAAAAGCCATGGAAGCAGCTGGTATTCATGTGGTTGACAGTCCTGCTGATTTGGGCGAAGCCATGATCAAGGCACTTGGCCGGTAAGAAGAGAAAATCGACAGATTGAACATGCGAAGCCCTGTATTCACTGAATCACAGGGCTTTTCGTTACAAATCACACATAACAAGCTTACTTTTCAGTCAGACTCGATTTCACTGAGACTGTTGATAGATCCATTACTCTGCATAAGTCATTCGGGGAGGCCTTATCATCGTTGGTGAAATCAATCTGGGCGGCTCTATCGAATCAATCTATAATCCGGTGACGATTGCAGAAATTGCCGTTGAAAAAGGGGCGACAGCTCTCTTGATGCCGGTAGCATGCCGCCGACAACTACTTGATCTCTCCGACGACATGGCAACTAAAATTGATATCCAATTTTATTCAGATGCCAAGGATGCATTATTGAAGGCGATGGTAGAGTAATTTCCTGGTCAATTATTATATTCACAAAAGCGCCAGCGAGTGCAGCGTTGGACATCAGATTCAGTTATTGCCTCTGAGGTGCTGCATGATCTTGGGGCTTTTTTAAAAGGAGGGAATATGGAAGAGAACGAATCAGTTGAGCGCTTGTGGGAATTGGCTGAAGAGACCTTTGAATGCTCAAAGGATAGTCTCAACGATGCTATTGAGGGTGATTATCAATTCACTCTTGATGATCTCGACAAGATTTTGCCTGAGCTTGCCAAAAGAATATTTATGATGGGATTCATAACAGGCTTGGAGTCTCAATTATTTGATGACCAAGATGATGACAACGGAGATGAGATAAACTGATCCAGTTAAAGTCCCAGAGTGATCAGGTCATGGATATGGACCATCCCTACCGGATGCTGTTCATTGTCGCAGACCAGCAGTTGTGTGATGCGATAGGTCTCAAGGATATCAAGGCACTCTTTTGCCATTGTTTGAGTTGATACGGTTTTTGGGTTTGCTGTCATGACTGAGCCGGCACTGAGGCCCAAAAACTCCCTGCCGCTTTGTACCAGCCGACGAAGATCACCATCGGTAAATATGCCAGTAAGGCATCCTTCATCATTGATAACAGCGCTTACTCCATATCGTTTCGAGGTCATTTCAAGAATAAGATCAGTAACAGAGGCATTTTCTTTGACGAGAGGCACAGCACTCTCCTTAGCCATAATATCAGTAACCTTGACGGTCAGTCTCCGTCCAAGTGATCCCTTGGGATGGGTCAGGGCAAAATCTCGTTGTGTGAAGTTTTTTTGCTGCATTAAACAAATAGCGAGGGCATCACCCATAGCCAGCATGGCAGTTGTTGAGGTAGTCGGTGCCAGATCGTACGGACAGGCCTCTTTTTCAATGCCAGTATCAAGCGTAATGTCCGCGTTTTGGGCAAGAAAAGATCTCTTGTTGCCGGTCATGGCAATGATCGTTGCTCCGATCTGTTTAAGTGCCGGGATGATAAAATTCAACTCTTCCGTAGTGCCGCTTTTCGACAGGCAGATAACAATGTCATCATGGCTGACAATACCCAGATCTCCATGAGCAGCGTCCGCAGGGTGAAGGAACAGGGCAGTAGAGCCGGTAGAGGCCATGGTAGCTGCAATCTTTTGGCCAACAATGCCTGATTTACCCATGCCTGAGATAATGATTTTACCCTTGCATGCTGCCAGGAGCAGGACTGCATCCGAAAAATTTTCATCAAGCCGCCCAGCTATCTGATGAATAGCCTCTGCTTCCTGTTCAAGAATTTTTTTTCCGGTTTGTGTAATAGTCCGATCCAGGGATGTTGCGTTCATGGTGTTGTTGAGAATAGGTGCTTCAATAACGAAAAGAAAATCAGTTACTCTTTTTATAAAGTGTAATATCGGCTAAATTGGGTAAATACCATTTGGTTTACTAATCATAACGTTGTTGCTATGAATTTTGATTCAATGAGTTGGGTTTTCGTTATGGCCTTATCCCTTTCTGTTTTTTCCCTTTTTGTTTTTTTGTTCACCAAGTTTGTGGGGTATATGAAAAGAGAGCAGAATCTGGAGATAGAGTCATTGAGAGATACGTTGATTGACAAGGACAATCCTGTTGGTCTGAATCGCGATGAACTTGAAAAGCTCAAGCAGCAGCAAGCGGAAGCCCAGCGTCATCTCAAGGAGGTTATATCAAGAATCCCTGTGATTCAAAAAGATGGCAGGTTTCAGATTGATGAGGAAGCAATAAGGAAGCAAAGGGCGACGGCTAATGGATCCGCGACGGCTACTGAAGGTACAGTTTAAGTATTTCTGATTTGATTTTTCTGCATGCTTTCAAAGCTCAAGCTTCTTTTTAAAGATACCGTTATCTACGGATCGAGTACTATTCTGGCCCGTAGTCTCAATTATCTGCTGGTACCTCTCTATGCCAATAAACTCTCCACCTTTGATAATGGCGTACAGACAATTATATACGCCAATATTGCATTGGCAAATGTCCTGTTTTCCTATGGGCTTGAGACCTCATACCTCAAAGTAGTTTCAGATTCAGCACATCGAGACAGGGATGAAACGCAGCTTTTTTCAACAGCTTTTCTTACTCTTTTTGTAACATCAACGCTTTTTGCGCTCTGTATAGTGCTTTTTGCGCCACTTATTGCTCAACTGATCGGATTATCTGCTACAGATTGTACGTTTGTTCGGTATGCAGCCCTGATTCTATGGATTGATACGCTTCTGGTCATTCCATTTGCTGAGCTTCGCCTTAAAAGAAAAGCAATACAATTTGCCATCGCCAGAGTAGTTGGAGTGATTGCTGTTGTTGTCAGTGCAGTTATTCTTATTGTTCCCCTTCATGCTGGTCTCTCAGGGGTTTTTATTGCAGAAGCATTTGGTTCTCTGGTGAGTCTTTTGCTGGTTATTCCTGTTTTTAGCCAGTTCAGGCCCTTCTTTTCAGCCACGCAGCTGCGCGATATGCTCCGTATTGGACTGCCCTATGTGCCGACAGGAATTGCGGGACTTCTTATTCATCTGATTGACCGGAATATTTTAATCCGCATACCATTGTCACAGATAGAGAAAATCTATGGCAAAGGCTATCAGCCATCTGATATTGTGGGTATTTATGGAAGGATTGCCGCTTTCGGGGTTGTGCTGCAGCTTTTTATTCAGGTATTTCGTTTTGCATGGCAGCCGTTTTTTCTGCAGCATGCCAAAGACCCTGATGCAAAAAGGCTTTTTCAGCATGTGCTGAATATTTCAACCTTTTTCACCATGTTTCTCGCCCTTGCAGCTACCTGTTTTGTGCCCGATCTTGTCCGCTATCACTATGCAGGAAGCTTTCACCTGCTCCCTCCTCGTTATTGGATCGGGCTTTCCATTCTGCCATGGATATTTTTGAGTTATGTCTTTGATATGATATCAACCAATCTTTCGGCTGGAATTCTTATAACCGGCAATACCCGCTATCTTCCTGTGGTTACCTTTGCCGGGGCAGCTGTCACAGCTCTCTTCTGCTGGTGGCTTATTCCCGTGAGCGGTATGGATGGCGCAGCGTATGCTATCGTTGCAGGCACTGTTGTCATGTGCCTTGTTATGGCATGGTACTCACTGAAAGTTTTTCCTGTTCACTATGACTGGCTTAAACTTGTTCTCTTATTTGTAGCGGGTATTGTGTTGGGATGGTTTCAGTTCTTTGTCGGGCCGAAGCTGCCTCAGGCAGAGGTTTTCATTGCGGTCAAAACAGCACTTCTTACACTCTATCTTGCATTTGCCATGACACTTTTCCGTGAAGAAGCCCTGCTTGTCGCGGTTAAGGTGGGGCAGAAATTCAATCGGAAGTGATTATTAAGGATGCCCCCATCGTCCTTTATCCCCATGGGATCTGCGTGTTGCCATATTTTCAAGCAGCACTTTCATTCTACCCCGTTGCTCAGGAGTGCAGAGTTTGGCTAATTGATGAAAATGAGCGGCCAATTCCCGCTCTATTGTTTTCTGATGAATACCTATGCTTGTAATGAGATACTCTGTTGTTTTTGAATCAGGATTATCTTTAAGTGACTCCTCAACCAGTTGTTTTTTCAGCAGAGCGATGCTCTCCATTTCAGGCTGGATTTTAAGAAAATGGTCCTGTCGCAGTTTTCCAAAATTGATGGTCTGAGATTCGCTGAGAGAAAGCTCTCTTGCAAAAATGCTCTCATGGTTGAACTGATGTCCTCCATGCATACCCTCCGCTCTATGCGTGTTCTGCAACCAAAGCATAGTAAGGAGTGTACCATTGAGCAGAACCAGGAGAACAAAAGCTGTGGTGATCAGTCGTTTTGAAGTTAGAAAGTTCATATCACGGTACCTGGTTATCATTTGTTACTGTAGAGTCATAGTAGGCAAGCTCCTGACTTGTGTAGTCATCACTCAGATTGTCTATCATTTCGCTGATACCTGACGTGACTGGCCGATTATTGTGCTGAAGTGAGAGCAGTGTCGCACCGAGATTGATAAGAATCAAGAGAGCCATGAACGCCAGCCTGAAATCAATGCGACCTCTGAGAGCAGTGGATGAATATTTTGTCTCCTGCCCGAACTCCCGCTCTACCCTCTGCATCAGCCGAATTCTGAAAAAATGATTGACCTCCAGGGGCTTGATCTCATCAAGGAGTTTCATGGTCTTGACAACCTGTTCTTCTGTGTTGTTGTTACGCTCTTTCATATAAGTTTCTGTTTCATTATACGACGACGGGCTGCTGGAAAACTTGTGGTTTTCGCAAAAAAATCATTGCTCGGAATAGTATTTATAGAGCTTGTCATGAAGGCTTTTCTTTGCCCTGTGTACCAGAGATTCAACTGCTGATACCGATACTTTGAGGATATCAGCAATTTCCAGATTACTGAATCCCTCTTGTTTGCTGAGAAGAAACGCGGCTTTCTGGCTCTCAGGGAGTCTGTTCAGTGCCTCTTGTAATATTGCCGACTGTTCGTTTCCTGCTAATGCTTCCGAAGGATTATTGCTGTTGGAGTCTGCAATGTCCTCGGTTGGATCATCCAAGCCAATTACCCTTTTTAAGGAGCTGAACCTTTTTTTTCGTTTTAAACGGCGCAGGTGGTCAAGGGATTTACTGACGGCAATCCTGTATATCCATGTTGAAAGTTTTGCTTCTTCCCTGAACTGCTCAAGGGAGCGGAATACTTCTATAAACACATCCTGAGCAAGATCTTCCGCATCTTCGCGGTTAAAGACAAAGCGATAGCAGGTATTGATTACCATCTCCTGGTGTTCAGCAACAAGGCTCCTGAACAACTCTTCTTTCGATTGTATAGCTGATTTTTGCAATGCACTATGTTTTGCTGCGCTGGCTACTGCTGCCTTTTCCGCATCGGCTGTGAATTCATACAATGTGCCTTATCCCCCAGGGTGAGTGTTTGAAATAATGCCTATCAGTATGACGTCAGAAAATTTGAATTCCTGCGATTGTTTTCATAATGAGGTATTCAACTAATAAAACGAAATGACGATCTCCCCGAGTGAAAATCCAGGGAAATCGTCATGCATTACCGTTTTTCTTCCGTTCTATCAGGCAAGCTTTGCGGCAAAAGCAAGAACTTTGTCAACTTTTTCCTGCGAATCTGCTTCGCAGTAGAGGCGCAGAACAGGTTCAGTCCCCGATGGACGAATAAGCATCCATCCGCCTTCAAAGTGATATTTATAGCCGTCGAGATTGCTGAATTTCAGGATTTTATATCCTGCGACACTTTCAAGATCTCCTGTTGATGCACGATCGATAATAGCCTGTTTTTTTGCATCGCTTACACGCAGGTCAACCCGGTTATAACAGAAAAAACCATACTCATCGTAGAGTTCCTGCACCAGTTCCGAAAGTGTTTTCTCTCTGCGTGTTATCATTTCAAGAATCAAAAGGCCGGTATAGACGCCATCACGTTCAGGCAGAAATGAGGTAATGCCAATGCCGCCCGACTCTTCACCACCGATAAGAATGTCATTGGTGGTCATGAGTTTACTGACATGTTTGAATCCAACCTGCAGTTCATGCATGGTAAGATTATGCTTCCGGCATATTTTATCAATAACATCGGTCAGGGCAAAGGTTTTTGCGACTTCGCCGGTCTGGTGCTTCTCCTCGACAAGATCCTTGAGAATAATGGCGAAAAGTTTATGGGAGTCCACAAATGCACCGTTTTCATCAAGCATACCTATTCTGTCAGCATCTCCGTCATTGATAATGGCGACATCAGGCTCAACCTCGTTGAAGAATTCAATAAACTCTCCGATATATTGAGGCATAGGTTCGGGATTGATGCCTCCGAAACCGGGGTTGATGCTGCAGTGATAACAGCTCAGCATTGACTCATCAAACAAGCTGGTGATAAGATCCTGACCGGCGCCGAACATGGCGTTATGGGCTATTTTAATTCTTGACTCGCGAATCCGGGGAAGATCAATGCTGCTTTTCAGATAGTTTAAATAAAATCCCTTCATATCAACCAGCTCAATCAGTTTCTTGTCGGCCTCAATCTGGGTTTGCGGGTCTATCTGAGTAAGGTTATTTTCGATTTCAGCAATTACTTCCGGGTGAGCCGGACCGCCATAGGATGCCTTCACCTTGAAACCATTATATATGGCAGGGTTGTGTGATGCAGTGATGACAATTCCACCGGCAAGCTGCTTGGCCTTTGTATAGAGAGAGACCGCAGGTGTTGAAGCAAAACTCTCCGAAAGAAATACCTTGAGCCCCTGTGACGAGAAGATATCGGCGGTATATTCAGCAAACTCTTTCGACATGAAACGGGTATCGTAGCCGACGCATACTCCTCTTGCCTTGTTTGGATGCCGAAGAAAGTAGCGTGCAGATGCCAGTGCTGCAAGTTTCAGGTTGTCATAGGTATAATCCTTTGCTATAATTGCGCGCCATCCGTCAGTACCGAATTTAACTTGCATTCTTTGTTGATTTTGATATAATGGAAACAGAAACTTGATAAGTCATTACAATGACAAATAAACTTTAAAATACAGTTTCCCGGTCGTTCATCCAATTATCTCTTTTTTTGATGCCAAAGAAGCTTTTTGTTTTAGCAGGTGAGGTCTCAGGGGATATGCACGCTGCCGGAGCCATTGAAGAGCTGTTGAAAGCAAGACCTGATGTTACGGTGTTTGGAATCGGCGGTCAGAAACTTCGGGCTCTTGGTGCCGATTTGCTGTATGACACATCACAGATGAGTATTATGGGGTTTGTTGATGTCCTGAAACATACAGGATTTCTTCGTCGTGTCATTCGTGATCTTAAGGAAGCAGTACGCAGGGAAAAACCTTTGGCCGCTTTTCTTGTTGATTATCCTGGCATGAACCTTCATATGGCCCGTTTTTTTCATGAACTCGGCATCCCGGTTATCTATTATATTTCGCCACAGGTCTGGGCCTGGAAAGAGGGTCGGGTAAAAGCTATCAGGCGTCATATTGACCGGCTGCTTGTTATTTTTGATTTTGAGGTTGAATTTTATCGCCGTCACGGCATCAATGCGGAGTTTGTCGGTCACCCGGTTATTGAACAGCTTGCAGAACTCTCTCTTCCTTCCAGAGACTCTTTTGTAAAGAAGCATAACATACTGTCGGATATCAGGTTTATCGGACTTCTTCCCGGAAGCCGTCCACAGGAAGTTGCTCATATTCTGCCGGAAATGCTTAAAGCTGCCCGGCTACTGAGCGAGGAGTACCGTGTGGTATTTCTTTTCGGTCGTGCTCCTCATCTCACTGACTCCTCTTATCATGCGCTCTCTCACTACGGCGATCTCTCTATTCTCAGTTGTTCAGCCTATGAGGTCATGAAGTATAGCGATCTTGCCTTGGTAACCTCCGGTACTGCAACACTTGAATCACTTTGCTTCGGTCTGCCGATGATAGTTATCTATAAAACGGGGATGCTTAACTACCTGATAGGTCGTCTCGTTGTAAAGCTTAAGAATATATCATTGGCCAATATCGTCGCGAAGGGACTTGGGAGCAGTGAGAGGACTGTGCCTGAGCTTATCCAGCATGAGGCCAACGGCGCGGAGATATACCGGCATGCCAGAATGATTCTTGATAATCCTGAATCAGCTGCGGCTGTAAAACGCGAGCTGCTTGTTGCCCGGGACAAGCTTGCCAGCGCTTCTCCATCAAAAAAAATCTCAGCTATCTTACAGGAATATCTTTAAACAAAGAGCATCTATCTATGGAAAAAGCTGTTGACTACCTCGTCGGTCATCCTGTACTGTTTGTTATTGCTGTTATCATTGCTATCATGATCCTGTTCAATTTTTTGAGAAGAGTGATGCGACTCTTTCTTGTGATAGTTGCAGTTCTGGTGCTCTATGCAGCTTATCTCCATCTCACAGGAGGCTCAACACATGAAGCTTTTCAGCATATCGGGCTCTGGTTTACGAACACACTTCATTTTTTCACCACTCTGTTCGGTCATCTTTTTAACCTCCTGAAAACTCCGAAAAAGTAACTTTTTTGTTGTTACCGGGAGGTTAACGATATCGCCCCTGTAGGACAACTTTCGGTCATCAGTGCACTATCAAAATCCATATCTCTATCAAGTTCTTCAAGCATACGCACACAGATTCCGCAGTCAACGCACTTTTCCCTTTCCATGCTTATATCAGCTGTTTCTGCTTTATAAAAACCCTGATGATCATGTTTTTCCGCGTTATAAAAGGGGTTATATCGGCTGGCAAGCTCTCTGAGCCGGCAATCATTGATGGCGTTACAACGGCATTGAAGGCATCGGAGTGCTTCCTCGCGAGCAGAATCCTCAGTATAGCCCAAAGCAACTTCCATAAAACTTTTGGAGCGGCTCTCAACCGGAAGCTCAGGCATAGCAACTTTTTTCTTGGGAGTTTTCCCTTCATAGAATGCCAGTGGAGCTTCATCCCTTGCTCCGTATGATGAATTGAAAGAAGCTTCTGTTGATGTAAGGATTTTCCCCTGTAAAAAGAGGTTGATGGCATGAGCCGCCCTTTTCCCCTGGGCAACAGCTCGTATTGCAATATCAGTGCCCGTTACACAATCTCCTCCGGCAAAAATCCATGAGGTTTCTGACTGCAGTGTCTCGGGATTTACTCTCAGTTTGCCATTTTGTCCAACATCTATTCCTGCACAGATTCCTGCCGAAGGGTCAATCTGCTGTCCGATAGCTGATATGATTGTGTCGGCAGTTAGGGTAAACTCTGAACCTTCAACAGGAATTGGTGTTCTCCTCCCGCTGTTGTCCGGTTCACCCGACCTCATGGTTAGTGCCGTGATCTCAAGTGCACCGTTTACAGTTCTGATGTTTGTAGGTGCCGCATGTTCTATGAGAGTGATACCTTCTGCAAGAGCCTCTTCAATTTCAGCTCTGTTTGCCGGCATCTCATTTTTTGAACGTCGATAAAGAATTGTAACTATTGATGCTCCAAGCCTGAGAGCTGTTCTTGCTGCATCAATAGCGGTATCGCCACCTCCGGTTACCAGGATATGTGTTCCGGGATTCTGTTGCTCACCGCAAGCGGCTCTGCGAAGAAACTCAATGCCACTGATTACTCCAGGTTGATCTTCCCCGGGAATGTTCATGCGCGAAGCTACTTGTGCACCGACAGCAAGAAACAGGGCATCATATTCCTTTTTCAGGGTAGCGGCAGTGATCTCTATGCCGAATGTGGTGTTAAAGCGGAACTCAACGCCCATAGCCAGCAGGGTTGCAATGTCACTCTCAATAACCGCTTCCGGAAGTCTGAAGCGGGGGATACCGTAACGCATCATTCCTCCCGGTTGAGCGCCGGATTCAAAAACTGTTACGGCATCTCCATTGCGGAGCAGGAAATAAGCAGCACTCAGGCCAGCAGGCCCGGATCCGATAATGGCAACTCTCTTCCCTGTTTTTCGGGTAATTTCAGGGACAAACCGGTCGGATCGTTCACTATCTTTATCAGCCGCAAATCGTTTCAATGCACAGATAGAAACCGGGGTATCAATGCCATGCCTTCTGCACTCCTCTTCGCAGGGAGCAGGGCAGATTCTGCCGAGAATACCTGGAAGAGGAATGGTATCCTTGATTATTGTAATGGCCTTCCGGTTATTATTCACTGAAATTGCTGCGATAAAGTCAGGAATATCGCATCCTGCAGGGCACGAGAGCTCGCAAGGTCCCATGCAATCTCCGCTGTGTTCCTGGATAATTATCTCAAGGCTCTGTCGCCTCATCGAGTTCAGCGTTTCATTGTCAGTTTCAATCTCCATTCCCTCCGATACCAGCGTATGACATGCGGGCACAAAACGGTTTTTTCCCTTGATCTCCACAATGCACATCCAGCATGACCCCGTTTCGTGAAGGGAGTCATGAAAGCAAAGGGTAGGAATCTCAATGCCTGCGTTGGTTGCAGCCTCAAGAATCGATTGATTGTGCGCAGCTGTAACGTGTTGGCGGTTGATGGTGAGAGAGAGTGAATTCATTGAGTTTTTCTAAAATTATGTTCAAGGGAGAGTGCAACTTTTTCAAGAAGCCACATTGGTGTGGAGGTCGCGCCACATACTCCGACATTTTCAACCAGGTTGCCATCACGGTCTCTCAACCATAGATCCTTGATCTCATCGACATCTTCAATAAAGTAGCTGTGAGGATTTGCCTCCCTGCAGATATTGAAAAGCACCTGCCCGTTTGAACTTTTTTTCCCCGCAACAAAGATGACCGTATCATTAGCCAGAGAGAATTCATGCAGTTTCTTGTTTCTGCTCGATACCTGGCGGCATATGGTGTCCTTGAACACATACCTTGGCATGGGAAGTACTTCGGTTATATCCGCAGTGATATCAATATCGCGAATTGCCATCCATGGAGCTGGTTTCCCGGAATCGGCCCGGGCAAAATGCTGTTCAAGATTTCCTTTCAGCTCATAAAACCCCGGAATATCCATTGTTGTCTGGGAAATCAACGCTGTTTTTTTTGTCGTGTCAAGCGCCTTTATCTCTTCCGGATAGCTGAGGTCGGCATGTTTGATAATGACAGCGTTGTTGTCGCATTGACCGTTAATGCCGATAACTTCAGGATGACTCTGCTTGCCGTAAATAATGATCTGGTAGCCAAGCTTGTAGAGCATTCTGGTCGTACGCTGAAGTCTGGAAACAACCGGGCAGGTTGTGTCAGTAATGGTAAGATTGTTTTCTCGGGCAATCCTGTAGGTCGCCGGGGGTTCTCCATGTGCCCTGATGAGTACCTGGGCATTTTTCAGCTCCTTGAAGGCTGTTTCGTCAACAGTGATAAGGCCGAGATCTTCCAGCCGTTTCACCTCGACCTCATTATGGACAACATCGCCGAAAGAGTACAATCCCCCGTGTTCCAGGAGTTTTTCTTCAGCAACATATATGGTTCCCTGCACTCCAATGCAGAATCCTGACGAAGTTCGGTCGAGGTTTACTTTCACGCTGTGCCGTTTAAATCAAAAATCAAAGATGAAAAGTAACAAGTATGGATACAAAAGGCAAAAGCGAAAAGAGGAACACGATTTCTCACCACAAAGCATTGTGGTTATGTGCGTCTCACTATTACACCTCTACAAGTTCGACGTCGGGGAGTTCTGAATTCATAAAGAGCTGGTAGAGGCGGCTGAATTTTTGAGGCAGGTCACTGACCAGCAGGTGTGGAGCAAAGGATTTCCGAAAGGGATTAAGCTCTCCTGACTCTGTCATAAGTTCTTTTGTTCTCAGTGCGACCGCTTCAGCTGAGTCGATAATACGAATTCCCTGACCGATAGTTTCTTCAATTACCCGGCGAAGAATCGGATAGTGTGTACAGCCGAGCACCAGTGTATCAATGCCAGCATTGCTGAACTCCGAAAGATACTCCCTGGCAATAAGTTTTGTTGCAGGATGATCAACAAAACCTTCCTCTGCAAGCGGGACAAAAAGAGGGCAGGCCTGGGAAACAACCTCTATTTCCGGATTGAGGCTGTTAATGGCACAGGCATAGGCATTTGAAGAGACTGTCGCCTGTGTGCCGATAACGCCGATGCGCCTGTTTTTTGTTGCCTGAACGGCCAGTTTTGCACCAGCTTTAAGGACTCCAATAACGGGGATATTGCCACATGCATGTTCAACCACATCAAGGGCCAGCGCAGAAACAGTATTGCAGGCGACAATAATTATTTTTGGCTGATATCGCATCAGAATGGAGATATCGTCAGAAGCATACTTCCTTATGGTAACCTGTGACTTCGGCCCGTAAGGCACCCTTGCCGTATCACCGAAATAGATAATCCGCTCGGCGGGCAGAGCAGCCTGTATGGCCCTCACAACAGTCAATCCACCAATACCCGAGTCAAAAATACCAATAGGTCTTTCTCTATTCAATTGAGCGTTGAATATTGACAGTTAACAATGGAGAGCTGATTACGTATAGCATTATCCATTAATTCATTGTCTGTTACGAAAAGTTATACGTTAAAGCGGAATACAATGACATCACCATCTTTGACTATATACTCCCGCCCTTCTGAGCGGAGCTTCCCGGCAACCTTTACTTTCTGCTCTGACCCCAAATCAACAAGATCACGGTATGACATTACTTCAGCACGGATAAACCCTTTTTCAAAATCAGAATGAATTACCCCTGCAGCTACCGGCGCGGTATCACCCTTATGAATCGTCCAGGCATGAACCTCTTTTTCCCCTGCGGTAAAGTAGGTCTGAAGGCCAAGCAGGTCATAGGCGGTTTTAATCAGCCGGTCGAGTCCCGACATGTTCAGTCCTATGCTTTCAAGAAATTCCGGACGATCTTCTTCAGGCAGTTCAGCTATGTCCGCTTCTGTTTTTGCACTGATAATCAGCATTTTTGAGCCCGATGCTTCAGCTATTTCAGCAACTTTTCTGGTATAGCTGTTACCATCAGGAAGGTCAGTTTCCGCAACATTAGCAGCAAAAAGAATAGGTTTTGATGATAAAAGGAAAAACTGACGAGCCATGATGAGCTCTTCCGAGGTTTCAATAATTTTTCGTACAGGAATACCTTCACTAAGGCCGCTGATTATTTTTTCCGCCAGTTCAAGCTGCTGCAGCAGCTCCTTTTCCTTTTTTGCAGTTTTTCTCAGTCGCTCAATCCGCCGTTCCATGCTCTCAAGGTCGGCCAGCATGAGCTCCGTTTCAATAGTGACAATGTCGTCAGCAGGATCAATTCTTCCTTCGACATGAATAATGTTATCGTCATCAAAACATCGGACAACATGAACGATGGCATCGACCTCCCTGATATGTGAGAGGAACTGGTTTCCAAGACCTTCCCCCTTGCTTGCCCCTTTCACCAGGCCGGCAATATCGACAATTTCAAGAGTTGCAGGAACCAGTGTTGGCGTTTTTACGACATCAGCAATCTGCTGCATCCGTTCGTCAGGCACAAGAACTGTTCCAACATTGGGTTCTATGGTACAGAAGGGGTAATTGGCTGCTTCAGCCTGTTTTGCAGTGATAGCATTGAAAAGTGTAGACTTTCCGACATTTGGCAATCCGACAATGCCGCAGCGAAGTGACATAAAAAAATTTATTGAAATGTGAATGACCACAAAAATAATAAGGGTTTTAACATGTAACCAATATGTTTGGAAAAAGCAAATATTTTTTATAAAATGAAAATCTAACTAAAATGCTCAGCGAAACAGAAAATCAGGAATAAGCGTATTATTATTGCTATCGACGGGCCAGCAGCATCCGGGAAAAGTACAACTGCCCGCAGAGTGGCACAGCGGCTCGGATATATCTATATAGATACCGGTGCAATGTACCGGTCAGTTACCCTCAAAGCCCTGCGGCAAGGCTTGCTTGATGACATTCGACGTTCTCCCGATAGCATTTCCGGTTTACTCAAGGATATAGCAATAAGTTTTGATGGTGACCATGTTTTTTTGGATGGCATTGATGTTACTGCCGAGATCCGGGATAACCAGGTCAGCCGTGAGGTAAGTTTTATCAGCTCACTCAAGCCAGTGCGCGACAAGCTTCGCCAGATGCAGCAGGAACTTGGACGTCAGCGCGCAGTTGTCATGGATGGAAGGGATATCGGAACTGCTGTTTTTCCCGATGCTGAACTGAAAATCTTTCTTGTAGCCGAGCCTCGGGAAAGGGCAAAACGGCGTTATGCCGAACTGCTTGCAAACTCTCCGGATGGCACCGATCTGCCTGATCTTGATCTGCTTGAAGAGGAAATAAAAAGAAGAGATCGTGATGATGCTGAAAGGGAGCATGCGCCGTTAAAAAAACATGTTGATGCTCACGAAATTGATACCTCGTGCTTGACGATAGAGAGTCAGGTGGATATAGTATATAATCTTGCGTTGGACATAGAGAAAAAAGACCGGTAACAGGATCCGGCAGGTATAGAAATTTTTTTATTAACCATAAAACCGCATGCCGATATCTCTCGCGGCAAGCAGGCTAACTTACAAGAGAGGAAGGAAAAAATTAATGGCAGAAGCATTTACTACACAGGAAAAGAAGGTCAAGGAAAGACCGGCAAGAAAAAAACTCAAGTTTTTTGCGCACTACGAGCCCGCTGAACTTGCATTGATGGAGCAGCTTTATTCAAGCACGCTCAATGAAATTACCGAAGATGAAATTATCAAGGGCCGCATTGTCTCGATATCCAACAAGGATGTTACGATTGATGTCGGGTTCAAATCCGAGGGTATTGTATCTCTGCTTGAATTCAGAGCGGAAGATGAAGTCAATGTTGGAGATGATGTTGAGGTTTATCTTGAGAACATCGAAGACAAGATGGGACAGCTTATTCTTTCAAAGAAGAAAGCCGACGTCCTGAGAATCTGGGATAAAATCTATGATTCAATTGAAAACGATACTATCATCAACGGCAAGATTATCAATCGTGTCAAGGGTGGCATGACCGTATCCCTTTCCGGTGTCGAAGCCTTCCTTCCCGGTTCGCAGATTGATGTCAAACCTGTTCGTGATTTCGACGCTCTGGTCGGTCAGACGATGGACTTCAGGGTTGTCAAGATCAATCCTGTTACCCAGAATATTGTTGTCAGTCATAAAGTTATTCTTGAAGAGGCTTATGCCGCACGTCGTGAAGAGATGCTTGCCAATATTAAGGTGGGTATGGTACTTGAGGGAACGGTCAAGAATATTACCGATTTCGGTATCTTTGTCGATCTTGGCGGTTTGGATGGTCTTGTGCACATCACCGACATCACCTGGGGAAGAATCAATCATCCTTCAGAGGTTGTTGATCTTGACCAGCCGATCAAGGTTGTTGTTGTCGGCTTTGACGAAAATACCAAGAGAGTCTCTCTCGGCATGAAGCAGCTCGAGTCTCATCCATGGGAAAATATCGAGATCAAGTATCCCGTTTCGTCGAAAGCACAGGGTCGAGTAGTATCCATTACCGATTACGGCGCTTTTGTAGAAATCGAAAAGGGCATCGAAGGACTTGTTCATATTTCCGAGATGAGCTGGACCCAGCACATCAAACATCCAGGTCAGTTTGTCACTCTTGGTCAGGAAGTTGAATGTGTGATCCTGAATATTGACAAGGATCATACCAAGCTCTCTCTCTCCATGAAGCGGGTGAACGAGGATCCATGGATTGCGCTTTCCGAAAAATATATTGAAAACTCTCTGCATAAAGGAACAGTCAGCAATATTACTGACTTTGGTGTCTTTGTTGAGCTTGAGCCCGGTGTTGATGGTCTGGTTCATATTTCCGACCTGTCATGGACCAAGAAAATCCGTCATCCAAGCGAACTGGTGAAAAAGAACCAGGAGCTGGAAGTCAAGGTTCTCAAGTTTGATGTTCATGCCCGCCGTATTGCTCTTGGTCACAAACAGATCAATCAGGATCCGTGGGATGAATTTGAACAGAAGTATGCTGTTGGAGCAGAGACCCCTGGACAGATTTCACAGATCATCGAGAAGGGTGTTATTGTGATTCTTCCTGGTGATGTTGATGGATTTGTTCCGGTATCACACCTTCTTCAGGGTGGTGTCAAGGATATTCACTCATCGTTCAAAATCGGTGATGAACTGCCTCTTCGCGTCATTGAATTCGACAAGGAGAACAAGCGCATCATTCTTTCTGCCCTTGAATATTTCAAGGACAAGAATAAGGAAGAGATCGAAGCATACCTTCTGGCGCACCCAAACGAGAAAAAGGAGATCGAGGCAGCTACCGCTGAACTTGAACCTCCTGTCAAATCGTCTGAGAAAAAGGTCAGTGAACCGAAGTCTGCAGAATAAGTAACTCTTTTCTGTTTTACGTTCTATAAAAAAAGCCTTCCCTGCATAAGAGAAGGCTTTTTTTATATCCCGATTTGGTCAACCTGAGGTATGAAGGATCAATAGCCGTAACTTTTTAATAGGTTGTTCTTTTTCCGCCAATCCGGTCGAACTTTTATAAAGAGTTCAAGAAAAACCGGACGACCAAGCATCTCCTCAATATCTTTTCTTGCTGTCTGTCCAAGCTTTTTCAAAGCAACTCCCTTGTGTCCAATCAGGATCTGTTTCTGGGTATCACGTTCAACGATGACCGAGCAGCGGATAAGATCCTTTCTGGTAGGGTCAGCGTCGTACTGTTCTTTGAACTCATCAATGACAACTTCAGTTGAATAAGGTACCTCACGGCCATAAAGCAGAAATATTTTTTCACGGATAATTTCACTGACAAAAAAACGCTCTGGAGCCGTACTAAGCGTATCTTCAGGATATAAAGGATGATGGAGAGGAAGAAACGGTCGGATGGCTTCGATAAGCTGCGGTAGGTTGTCGCCTTTCAATGCTGAAGCAGAGATAACTGCAGCTGGTTTCCATGTAGATCTGACGATCTCTTCAGCCTCATGCTGACGGGCACTATTGACAAGATCGCATTTATTGAGCACGGCGATGACCGGTTTTCCCGCAGGTTTCAGCCACTCATTGAACAACTCTTCAGCGAATGTCCGGTCAAAAAGATCCTTTTTCCCTGAAAAAGGGAGCAGAGCAATGACGATATCGGCATCTTTAAGGGTATCTCTAATGATTCCAAGCATGGACTCATGAAGTTGTTGCTGAGGCTTCATGATACCAGGTGTATCAAGAAAAATAATCTGACAGTTGTTATTGTGGTAAATTCCGGTGATTTTTTTTCTTGTTGTTTGCGGTTTAGGCGTTACAATGGAAAGTTTATAGTCGAGAAGCTCGTTGAGCAGGGTTGACTTGCCGGCATTTGGCGGACCGATGATGATTGCGAAACCGCAGGAAAAAAGAGAGGAATTCATATGACTATTTATAAAAAGGTTCACTCTGTGCACAAGAGACTATACACAATTAAAGTCTCACATGATAAAGAAAAAAGAGGGAACATTTATAGAAGATAGATACTTTAGGGGTAATAAGGTGTAAAAAAAATAGAGTTATGAGTAGTCTTTTACCAAAAAGCGTAGCAGCTGTAACCCTTGGGTGTAAACTGAATTATGCTGAAACCTCTGCGATACTTGATGATTTACGTCAACAAGGCTGGCAGCTTGCATCTCTTGAAGAGGGTGCTGATCTTATTGTTATTCATACCTGCGCATTGACGAAACAGGCGGAAAAAAAATGTCGTCAGAAAATAAGAGGAATAATAAGAAAAAATCCTGCCAGTCGTATTGCGGTTATCGGATGTTATGCTCAGTTGAATCCTGAAGCACTTACTGCCATAAACGGAATAGATGCTGTTATTGGCAGCAACGATAAATTTGACACTCAATGGTATAATGATATTACTGTCGGTACCATATCCTCTCCTCTGATCAAGGTAGCTTCAGCTTCAACATTTGATAAAGTCTATCCAGGATATTCATTGGATGCGGCTGAGAGTCTGGATAGAACCCGGGCATTTTTAAAAATACAGGATGGCTGTGATTACGGATGCTCATACTGCACTATTCCAATCGCAAGGGGAAAGTCTCGATCGCTTCCTGTGGAGCAGATTGTTGAGCGCGCTCATGCATTAGCCGCTTCAGGATATCGGGAAATTGTGCTTACCGGTGTTAATATAGGCGATTATCGTTCTTTTGACCTGGTGCTGTGCGATCTGTTACGAAGGCTTGAAGAGGTCGACGTCAATCGTATCCGTATCAGTTCAATAGAGCCGGACATCGTCAATAGCGAGCTTATTTCACTTGTTGCCGAGTCAAAAAAAATTGTCCCGCATTTTCATATTCCTCTTCAAAGTGGTTCAGATAGCATTCTCAAGGCTATGCGCCGACGTTATAACACCGCAATTTACCGCTTACGACTCATGCACGCGGTTCAGTGCATTCAGGATTGTGCAATCGGAACTGACGTGATGGTTGGCTATCCGGGTGAAACCGAAGAAGATTTTCAGCAGATGTACCGTTTTATTGAAGAGCTTCCACTTGCCTACCTTCATGTATTCAGCTGCTCTGTTCGACCCGGCACTGCTCTTGCGCGGCAAATAGCAAACCAGGAGCGCAAGCCCTTGGCGTCCGGAGAGATAGCAAGGCGCTATTCGGAGTTGATAGAGCTGGGGCGCAGAAAAGAGGCTCAGTTCAAGGCACGTTATAGAGGCAAAGAGTGTCTGGTGCTTTTTGAGGCCAGTAAACAGGCAGGCAGAGGTATGCTGCAGTGCAGTGGCTATACGCGGAACTATCTCCGGGTATTGGTTGAGAGCGCGGATGATCGGCTCGGTCAAACCCTTTCGGGAAATGAATTGCCGGTATTGATTGACTCTGTGGGAGATGATTTGAATTTAAAAGGGAGAGTGCTATCTTAAGTTTTTGTGTTCTTTTCAGCCTCACCATCAACTAAATCACTGCAATTTATGCCAATTAAATCCCGTATCCGTTCGATTCCTGACTATCCTAAAAAAGGGATCCTTTTTCGCGATATTACCACTCTCATCAAGGATCCGGTAGGTTTCAGGCTTGTTATTGACAATCTGACGCAGCACTGTCTGCTTGATGGCGTTGATTTTGATATTATTGTCGGTATCGAGGCAAGAGGATTTATCATTGGTGGCGCGTTATCCTACACGCTCGGCAAAGGGTTTGTACCTGTCAGAAAACCCGGCAAATTGCCTGCTGATGTTGTTTCTCAGGAATACCAGCTTGAATATGGCAGTGATAAGATCGAGATCCATCTTGATGCACTTGTTGCCGGTCAAAAGGTTCTTCTTGTTGACGATCTGCTTGCAACCGGAGGTACCGCACTTGCCGCAGCAGCATTGATCGAAAAGGTAGGAGGCATAGTTTCAGAGATGGCGTTTATTGTCAACTTGCCTGATATCGGAGGAGAAAGAAAAATTCGTGAAAAGGGATACAGCGTTTTCTCTTTGACTGATTTTGAAGGGGAGTAATAAAGAGGTATGAGTAACACGCTGATTGCAGCGGATATTCATGAAACGGCAGCAAGAGCTGCCGTTCATCTTTTGCAGCCATCCCATTATCTTCCCCCGGTCTGGCTGTCAGCTCCATTTATTTTCCTTCTTTTGATGATCGCTACCGGCCCACTCCTGTATCCTCGCTTTTGGGAGGATCACTACACAAAAGTTTCCATCGGGCTTGGTGGGATTGTAGCTCTCTATTACATGCTGGTTATCGACCATGGTACACGCATTCTGATGCATTCGCTGGAGGAGTATCTCTCCTTTCTTGCATTGATTACATCTCTTTTTGTTGCTTCAGGCAGCATTCTTGTCAGGATTGAGAGAAGGGGCAGTCCCCTTACGAACGGTGCAATACTTTTTATTGGTGCACTGTTATCTAATCTGATCGGCACTACAGGAGCCTCCATGCTTCTTATCCGGCCCTATATGCGCATCAATGAAGGGCGGATCAAGGCATTTCACATTGTGTTCTTTATTTTTATTGTCAGCAATATAGGTGGGGCTTTAACCCCAATTGGCGATCCACCTCTTTTTTTAGGGTTCTTAAAAGGAGTTCCGTTTTTTTGGGTAATCTCAAAATTATGGCTGCCCTGGCTTCTCACTATTGGTGCCCTCATTCTGATATATATGGTTTTGGACGCCAGGGTTGGAAACTCAGAGATGAAGGAATCACAACAATCCGGAAAGATAATCGTTGTGGGTGCTAAAAGTTTTTTCTTTCTGGCGGTTGTTATCCTCGCTGTTTTTTGTGACCCCGCAGTGATTCCCGATCTGCCAAATCTTCAGAAGATCCTGCATCTTCCTTTCGGCATTCGTGAAGTGATTATGTTTGGTGTTGCTTTTTTGGCTTATAGAACCGCTGATAAGGAAGCGCTCAGGGGTAACCAGTTTAACTTTTCACCGATTCGGGAGGTAGCCTTTCTTTTTATAGGGATATTTGCCACCATGATTCCAGCGCTTGAGCTTATCGGCTCCTATGCATCAGATCATGCAGGGGAATTTTCTGTTACCAGATTTTACTGGATGAGTGGAGCTCTCTCCGGATTGCTCGACAATGCGCCGACTTATCTGAATTTTTTAGCTGGGGCGGTAGGGAAATTCGGCCTTGATATCAACTCTGTGTCTGATATAAAAGCATTTGCACGTGGAGTCAGCTCTTCTGTTCCGGGTGACGTCACTTCTGACATTTATCTTATGGCAATATCTCTTGCTTCAGTATTTTTCGGATCAATGAGCTATATAGGCAACGCCCCGAACTTTATGGTCAAGAATATAGCCATTCAGGCAGAGGTGGAAGTGCCTGGATTTATTGAATATATCTATAAGTATGCAATACCGGTTCTTATCCCGTTGTTTGCCTTGCTATGGTGGTTTTTCTTTCTCTGTTAAGAGAGCGGTAAGCTTTATTCATCTCCCGGTTTCAGGCTCTCACTTACGGCGTGCTTGAACTCCTTCGAAATTTTAAAAGTCGGTACATTTTTAGGATCAACCGTAACTTTTTCACCGGTTCTCGGGTTTCTTGCCTGTCGAAGATTTTTATGCCTGATATTGAATGAGCCGAATCCTCTTATTTCAATTCTTTTTCCTGCTTTAAGAGAATCAATGATGCTTTCAAACAGAGTGTCAACCACCGATTCGGTTTCATTTTTTGTCAAGCCGGTTTTGTGGGCAATAACATTGACCAGGTCAGCTTTTGTCGTTGTGTTTCCCATGGTTATATAAAGCTTAGGTTATTGCAAGAGATATAATTACTTAAACCACAAATGAAAAGCAACTAATCAGAGGTTGCCAAGCCTGGAGCTGGTTGGTTGGAACCTATAATCTCCATTATCTCCTTGGCATTGAGCGACTCCTTTTCAATGAGTATTACAGCAAGGCGTTGCAGAATTTCGTTTTTTTCGTTGAGAATGCGTTTGGCATTTTCCATGCAGCTCATAATAATATTGCGCACCTCGATATCTATTTGAAGAGCAGTTTCCTCACTGTATTCACGTATATGTGAATAATCCTTTCCAAGAAAAACCTCTTTATGGCTGTCGCCGTAATTAATCGGACCAAGAGTTTCGCTCATTCCCCATTGTCTCACCATTCTGCGGGCAATATCGGTTGCTTTTTCAATATCGTTTGCAGCTCCTGTACTCATTTCATGAAACATGATGTCCTCTGCCACCCTTCCACCCAGAGCGTAGGTAATCATTGCCAGCAGGTACTCCTTATTATGTGTATAGCGGTCTTCAAGGGGTAGATATGCTGTAAGTCCCAGACTCCTGCCTCTCGGAATAATCGTGACCTTATGTATCGGATCGGAGCCCTTGGTATATGTTGCAACAAGCACATGGCCAGCTTCGTGATAAGCCGTAAGTTTCTTCTGTTCTTCGGAAATAAACATGCTTTTTCTTTCCGGGCCCATCAATATTTTATCACGGGCTTGCTCAAAATTATCAGCGGTAATCAGTGCTTGATCATTGCGGGCAGCCAGAAGTGCTGCTTCATTGACCAGATTTGCCAGGTCAGCGCCGGAAAATCCGGGAGAGCTTTTTGCAAGAACATTAATATCAACCTGTTCCGACAGGGGAGTATTCCTTGTATGAATTTTTAAAATAGCTTCCCGTCCCCGTATATCCGGTTTATCTATGGTAATCTGGCGGTCAAACCTGCCCGGTCGGAGCAGTGCTGTATCGAGCACATCAGGACGGTTTGTTGCTGCAATCAGGATAACATTTTCATTGGTTGTAAAGCCATCCATCTCCACAAGAAGCTGGTTCAGCGTCTGCTCTCTTTCATCATGACCTCCGCCGAGACCTGCACCCCTGCTACGGCCAACCGCATCAATTTCATCAATGAACACGATACAGGGAGAATTTTTCTTTGCCTGTTCAAACAGATCTCTCACTCTTGCCGCACCAACCCCGACAAACATTTCAACAAAATCAGCCCCGGATATTGAGAAAAAAGGAACTTTCGCTTCACCAGCAATGGCTTTGGCCAGAAGGGTCTTGCCGGTTCCAGGAGGACCGAGAAGCAGCACACCTTTAGGAATCTTTCCTCCGATTTTCTGGAATTTCTCGGGATTTGTGAGAAACTCCACAGTCTCCTGCAGCTCTTCAACCGCCTCATCAACGCCAGCAACATCCTTAAATGTTGTTTTAACATCAAATTCACTAACCAGCTTGGCGCGACTTTTACTGAAGCTGAAAATATTTTTTGCCTGAGAGCCGTTCTGCCCGTTCATTCGCTTGAACAGGAAAAAATAAACAACACCAAAAATAATCCATGGGGCCATCATGACTAAAAAGGTATTCAGGCCGCTTGTACCTTCCTCAACCTTGAGCTTAATTCCTTTTTCTGCCAGGATGTCTGCCTGCTCTATGGTGAATGAAGGGATTCTGACAGCAAACAGATCACTCTGGAGGTTTGGGCCGTTTATAAGCTGAAGCTGGGTAACCGCTTTCAGTTTTCCATTCAGGATCGCCGATTTGTCCTCAAATGTTTTTACCGTAATTTCAGTAACAACTTCTTTTGTGAGAAGCGATTTGTATTCGTTATAAGTGATTTCATGGTTGCTGTTGCCTGAAAAAAAACGTTGAAACACAAACATCAGCAAAAGAGCAGCCATCATGAAAAAAATAAATCGGGGAAATTTAGCCTGCGGGCTCTCTCCTGTTCCCTTAAACCAGCCAGTGTTGCCCTCATTGGTTTTCACCGGCTTGAATTTATTTTGGGAATTATCTTTGCCTTGCTTTTTTCGGGAATTTTCAGGCATAACATATGTTGAGTGATGAGACAAAATGTAACTTACTACATTTAAACCAATTAAATGTAAAACTGCAATTAACGGCAAAAAGTTTATGTATCGAACCGGCAACAACAAAAAATTATATCATTTATGCCCCTCTTAAAGATTTTCCGGTTAATCTTTTATCTTGTCTCTTCAAGAGCAGTGAGTTTTTCTTAAATTCACTGCTCTTGTGATTGTTCCCTTTATAATTATAACAGTACAACGCATATTATGGTTGGTCAAAGGGTTAGAACCAGGTTTGCACCTTCTCCAACAGGATATTTACATGTAGGCGGGCTGAGAACCGCACTCTATAACTACCTGTTTGCCAAGAAAATGAATGGAGTCTTCGTTATTCGCATTGAAGATACCGATCAAACCCGAAAGGTAGAGGATGCGCAGAAAAATCTTATAAAAACTCTTGAATGGGCTGGAATTATAGCTGATGAAAGCCCTGAACATGGCGGTAATTACGGTCCCTATGTTCAGTCCGAGCGACTTGACATCTATGCAAAATATTGTCAGCAGCTGCTTGAAGATAATCATGCCTACTACTGTTTTGCTACCCATGAAGAGCTTGAGGAAAACCGGCAGCTTCAAATCAAACAGGGACTGCAGCCAAAATACAACAGAAAATGGCTTCCTGAAGAGATGGGTGGTTCCATCCCATCGAGTACGATCAGAAAAAAACTGGATGAGGGAGTACCCTATGTAATCCGCATGAAAGTACCCGATTATGTATCAGTCTGGTTTGAAGATATTATCAGGGGGCCTGTCGAGTTTGATTCCGCCACAATTGACGACCAGGTACTGATGAAATCCGATGGGTTTCCTACCTACCACTTCGCCAGCGTTATTGACGACCATCTTATGGAATTCACTCATATCATAAGAGGTGAAGAGTGGCTGCCCTCCATGCCGAAGCATCTTCTGCTCTACGAATTTTTTGGCTGGGAACCTCCCAAGGTTGCTCATCTGCCACTCCTGCTTAACCCTGATCGCTCAAAATTAAGCAAAAGGCAGGGTGATGTTGCCGTAGAAGACTATGTACGAAAAGGATACAGCAATGATGCTATTGTGAATTTTGTTGCCATGCTCGGCTGGAATGAAGGAGAGGGAAGTGAGCAGGAAGTATACAGCATGCAGCAGCTTGTTGAAAAGTTTTCACTTGAACGGGTAGGTAAGGCCGGAGCGATTTTTAATGTTGACAAACTCAACTGGCTTGAAAAGCAGTATATCAAGAGCCGTTCAGCTGAGAAGCTCATTGCTGTTATCAAGCCGCTTCTGCTGACCGAACTTGAAAATAAAGAGTCATTGATGCCACGGGAGACCATTGTCAGCGATGAATATCTTGCAAAAGTTATAGAACTCATGCGGGAGCGCGTTGGATTTGAGCATGAATTTGTGACATTTTCTTCCTACTTCTTTTTTGAGCCGGACTCATACGATGAGGAGGCAGTGAAGAAACGCTGGGCTGTTGATACCACTGATCTTCTTCGTGAATTCACAGCCATACTTGACTCTCTTGAGGAGTTCAGTGCTGAGAACATTGAAGCACACCTTAAGGAGTTTGTCGCTCCCAAGGGGCTTAAGGCTGCCTATCTCATTCATCCGCTGAGAATAGTTACCTCTGGGGTGAGTTTCGGCCCGAGTCTTTATCATATGCTTGAGGTGCTTGGAAAGGAGACCGTGATTCGGCGCATCATGAAAGGCATTGAAAAAATCACTTTTCCGGTTTAGACTGTAACTGGAAAAGTGTGCTTAGAACAGTGTATACTTGGGATTATGTTTTTTCTTTTGCAGAAAAAGGAATTTTTCCTATATTTTGCCTCAAGTTTAAAGGACAGATAGCTCAGTTGGTAGAGCAAAGGACTGAAAATCCTTGTGTCGTGGGTTCGATTCCCTCTCTGTCCACACAGGTTAACAGCAGTTTCCTCGACGTTTCCCCGGAGTTGAAATTCCTGTCCACTCTTTTTTTCCTGCTTTCCACATTATCAAGGTATCACATGTCATGCAAGGCATCGCGCAATGCTTCCGTGTTTGAACATCATCAAGTGCAGGAATGAATATTACGACGGAGCTTGACCAGGAAATATGGCATGATTTGCGGAAGCCTGGAGCATACGAGTGGTGGTATTTTGATGGTGAGGACAAGGAGAGCGGTTTTTCTTTTGTTCTGATCTGGTTTGCCGGGTTTCCTTTTTCACCCTACTACACCAGTCATTATGAGAGGTGGAAAAATCGGGTAACCACCGAAGCTCCACTTCCATCCAATTACTGCGGGTTTAGTTTCCAGATATATGAAAACGGACTTGAGATTGTAAATTTTATCAAGGAAGGTCGTCATGGACTTTTCGATAGCAGTAGAACTGATATCGGTGTAAGGTTCGAAAAGAACCAGTTTACCTATGATGCAAAGAAAGATGAATACTCTCTGGATATTGATTTTGTATTTCCTGTTCGCCATAAATCGGTAAAAGCATCTTTTTTGTTTTCTGCCTGCAGGCGAATTGTATACGAAAAAAAAGACGGAAACAATGCAGGTCAGGTGCCCCTTCACCAGTGGCTTTTAAGTGTTCCAAAAGCCACTGTTGAAGGAGTGATCAAGATTGTTGAGCAACCGGGGGGAGCAGTTCGAACGATTCCTGTCAGAGCGACTGGTTATCATGACCATAACTTCGGAGCCATGCCCATGCAGGAATATATTGCCCGCTGGTATTGGGGCCGTGCTTTTTCAGAGCGTTTTGATCTTGTTTATTACGTGACCTTTTTTAAAAACAACGACTATCAACCACTCACTTTGCTTGTACTGCACGACAATATGAGCGAAAAAGTTACTGTTTTTGACAAGGTCAATTTTTGTGAAAATAATTTCAGACGAGGTTTTTTTTCCCCGCTTCACAGCAGGGATCTTGAGTTGAAGGATAATAATGTCAGTTTGAAGATCCATCACCACAAGGTGCTTGATGCGGGACCGTTCTATCTTCGTTTTGAATCAGGTATATCGTTGCAGATAGATGGAATGGAGTTGGATGGTGTCAGCGGAATATCGGAATTTCTCAATCCAGCCTGCCTGCAATCAAGGTTTATGCGTTTTTTTACCCGAAGCAGGATTTGGAGGGACGGTGAATCCTCTGTTATGTATAGCTGTTATAATAATATTAAACGTTCTTTGGATTGGAAAAGTAGTTGAAAAATTTTTAAATTTAGAGTTTGTTTTGACTGTCCTGAATTGTATCCGTGAAAGTCACTGTTCCAGAAAAGAATCAAGAATAGCAAAGAGACACAGTGGCTGTCGTTGAACCGCCGGGAGGTACTTGCCTTTTGATTTTATAACAAAAAGTTCTAAAAAAAGGAGATAGATCGTAATGGCACAACAAGGTAATTTCAAGAGTCCGTCAAGGTTGGGCGCACTTGGTGAAGGTGCACCACTCTCTTCATCCGGTTCGGTTCCCGGAGGCAAGCCACGGGAGGATGGTCTGAAAGGAGTTGATTTCGAGCGCCGCAGTTTCTTGGGGAAAGTAGTCGGGGGTATTGGTGCAGCTGTAGCCATATCAACACTCTATCCTGTTATCAAGTATATTACTCCTCCAACCAAGAGCTCAACAAACGTCAAGGAGCTGGTTGTAGGAAAAGCATCTGAAGTTCCTCAGAAAGGCTTCAAGATTTTTCAGTTTAACAAGGACAAGATTCTTGTTGTCAACGACAACGGAAAACTGACGGCATGCAGTGCCGTATGTACCCATCTTGGCTGTCTTGTACATTGGGACAACGCCCAGAATCTCATCGCATGCCCCTGTCATGGAGCAAAGTACAAGCAGACCGGGGAAATAATTTCCGGTCCGCAGCCTTTACCTTTAGCATCGTTTAAAGTAAGGGTTGAAGGAGAAAATCTTATCATCGCAAAAGCGTAAACTTTAATTCTTGAAAACCAAGGGAGTCAGGAAAGATGGCTGAAAACAACCAGAACGCTTCGGCAGGAAATATTCCCGCCAAGCCGAAACCCGCTGCTCCGGGTGCCGCCAAGCCGGCAGCTCCGGGTGCTGCAAAACCCGCAACTCAGAGTGCCGCCAAACCGGCAGCATCGCAAAGTGGCGTTTTTAAACCCCAGGTAGACCGTCCGGCTGCAAATCCTTACAAGGATTCAAAGGTCAGTCCGATAGCCGCATGGTTCCAGGAGCGCTTTTATGTCGTGCTTCCTGTCATTGATTATTTGAAGAAAAAAGAAGTTCCAAAGCACCGCCTCTCTTTCTGGTATTATTTCGGTGGACTTGCCCTTTTCTTCTTCATTATCCAGATTCTTACCGGTTTACTGCTTTTACAGTATTATAAACCTACCGAATCGGAAGCATTCTCCTCATTTGTCTTCATCCAGCAGGTGGTGCCTTTTGGCTGGCTTCTTCGCCAGATCCATGCATGGTCGGCCAACCTCATGGCTTTGATGGCATTTATTCACATGTTCAGCACATTCTTCATGAAGTCATACCGCAAACCCCGTGAGCTTATGTGGGTTAGTGGTTTTATACTTCTCGTGCTGACCCTCGGTTTTGGATTTACCGGATACCTTCTTCCCTGGAACGAACTGGCATTCTTTGCTACCCAGGTTGGTACCGAAACGCCAAAAGTTGCTCCCGGTGGTGCATTCCTTGTCAGTATTCTTCGCGGTGGAGAAGATGTCAGTGCTGAAACACTTACCCGCATGTTCTCGCTGCACGTTGTTCTGCTTCCAGGACTTATTCTTCTGCTGCTTTCAGCACACCTTGCACTTGTTCAGATTCTTGGCACCTCCGCCCCGATTGGCTACAAGGAGTCCGGCATGATCAAAGGGTATGAAAAGTTTTTCCCTACATTCCTTGCCAAAGATGGAATCGGCTGGCTGATCGGTTTTGCCCTGCTTATCTACCTTGCAGCTGTATACCCATGGGGGATAGGCGTTAAAGCCAATGCGCTTTCACCCGCACCTATCGGCATCAAGCCTGAATGGTATTTCTGGGCTGAGTTCCAGATGCTTAAAGATCTCAAGTTTGAAGGTGGAGAACTTGTCGCTATTGCTCTCCTGACCATTGGTGGAGTTGTATGGGCTATCGTTCCATTCCTTGACCACAAGGCATCAAAAGAAGAGAAAAGTCCACTCTTTACACTTCTTGGTCTTGCAGTCCTGGCCTTCCTGCTCATTAACACCTACCGTGTTTATTTAGAGTATGGCTGGTAAATGAAGCCCTTGCTTCAACAAACAGAAAAGCCCGGTTTATCCGGGCTTTTCTGTTTACGATATATCATATCTGATTTGAAAACTGTCAGATCGATGTCAGATCAGGAATGGCCCCTTAGTGCAGTCATGAAGATACTTTATTCTGAATGCTTCTGCTTAACACGACCAAAAAGCACAGCTCCCTGTTCACGTATACTATCATGTCCGGCAAATTCTGGCGGGGGAGAACCTTCCTCTGGAGAAAAAGGATTTCTGATATTTCCATAGCAGCAGCTGTTTATAGAGATTTATACCTTAGCATAAAAATTAAGGAGATATATAACACTGCTGCGTGTGCCGGGCATAGGAGTGGTTTCAGCCAAACGCATTGTTGCTGCCCGCCGTTTTCACTCATAAGCCCAAGAGGGCCTGAAAAAAAACGGGATAGTTATAAAACAGGCAAAATATTTTAGAATCTGCTCAGGCAGGTGGTTCCTCTACGATGTCAAACGCCGTAACGCTACTCGCTGGAACAACGGCTCCCTACAGTTCGGTACCATCGAACAATTCACCACTCCAGCCCTTTCCCGAAGACGAAAAAAAGGAACAGGCTCTATGGCTAGCCTTCTTTTAAACTATTGCCATACCAGACCGCAAAAAACTCCGTCTCCAGAAATCCAATATGCTCATGAATGTACTGGAAATATTTTGTCGAGAAATAGGGGGAGTGACGGCAGTTGCTGGGCCATCATGAACAGAATTTCTTTATTCGCAAAAAAAGAACTGGTTACTACGGAGCAGCTGTAAATATCAAAAGCAGGTAACTTATGTTGTTGATTGTATTTTTGTGAATAAAGGGAGTGTAATCCCGGATATTATTTTTGTTTCTGAAATTTATCCAAAACAAAAGGATCGTAAACCAGAGTCATTGATTGCCAAGCTCTGGTACGAATGCCTTGGCGCAAGGGCAATCCCGTTTGATCCAACAGCTCGGGAAGCACTCATTGCCTATGGATGCAAGCATCCTGAATTGAAACGTCATATTGAAGCGTGGCAGGAAATGAAACGAACAGGTTCCAAATGGGTGACCGGATGCGCTACCGCAAGAATTCGTAATTCGTTTGGGGTGACCTGATAAATGATGCTGTAGGGAAACCGGCGGAGTATATATCGACGGCGATTGTTACGAAATTCCGCACCAAGGAGAGGGTTGGCCAGTACGAGATTAGCAGCTCGTTCAAACTCTGCCACAAACGTGAGGCCCAATTTTGAATTCCCTTTCAGAGTATAAAATGCAGCAGCATCGTGCAGTTCGGAGAGTGCTGCTGGTACAATAACGAGTTTCATTTCAGTGTTGCGCGAACCTGTGCCAGTGCATCAGCGCCAGGAATTACCTGGGTTGAGCCACTCTCGATCTCGGCAATCCTTCGTTCGGTTTCGATAGCCCAAGCCTCCTCAATCTCGGCATCTTCGTCGAGACTGGCGAGTAAAAGCTGGGCAAAAGCTGCACGTTCAGCTGATGACAGTTTCAGCGCTTCAGCTTCGAGAAATTCGAGTTGATTTTCCATAGTTCTCTTGCATCCATATTGTTTCAGAGTGTTCTACCGATGGATTCCTGTATTGTATAATCCGTTTCCTGAAGCTACCCCAATAACTCTCCAATTTCATATCCGGCAAGGAATGCCTGCATATCGATTTTCTCAGTTGCCTCTACCCATTCGGCGATAACAGTTTCAGGCTTTTCTTTTTCTGCCGGGAGCTCAGGCTCAGTCAGCAGCTCCTGCAGAGTGAGCCAGGCCATGAGTACACTGAAGCGGTGTTCTCGGAACCAGATTTTCTCATGCCGTTCATCAAACTGCAGTACTCGACCGAGATGCTTTTTGTCTTTGGTCAAAAGATGTTGCAGAAGAGCGTGAAGTTGTGCTTCAGGATCATCCGCTATGAGGTCGGGCTTTTGAGTGAGCATGCAGCAGAAAAGGTCTGGGAGGTTCTCAGCCGGAATGCCGATGAGACCTTTTTCTGCATAGATCGCAGCCAGAGCACCACTCATCAGCCAGTCATCAAGCAGGTTTGAACGGAGTATTCCAGCTGATGCAACCATCTGCTGAATCGAATCAAGTACAATCCAGTGCCTGATAATCAGGAAAAAGTCCGCTCCATCCGTACTGCTCAGACCGAGAGCCATCTGCAATTTTCGACAGTCAGGCTGCACTGGCAGAAGCAGGGCAAGTTCTGCAGCCCTACGGTAGAGTGCTGAGGCATGTGAGACAAGAGTTTCAGGAACTGAAAGTGCTCTTTCCATGAGTTCACTGAACTGCACGGCAACACGGTCAAGAAGCAGTGAAATCTCTTTTTCAAACATGAGCATCTCTTCCTCGTCATGGAGTGCTGCAACCGGTGCAATGAACTCTTCAGAGGTCAGCGATTCAGTAACCAGTCTGTGCAAAGGGGAGAGGCTCATGGTAAGCACCGCCTGTTCAATAGACTCGGTTCCACGACCGTTCAGCTCTGCAGAGAGTCGGTCATAGGGTCTGAGCCTCGAAGGGCGAACTTCCCTGAATTCCATGAATACATTGTACTTATAGCCATCCAGAGCAACCATGATACCGTTTTCTGCAATGTCGCGGTTGGAGCGGATAAACTCCATGCCACTGGCATGATCCCTGAAAATAACAAAGGTGCCCTCCTGATGACTCAGGTCAAGTCCGTCGATCACGGAACTCTGCCGAATTTCATCATCCTGGCGGTATCCTACCGATGTTTTAATCCAGCCGATGGCATGTTCAAAGCAGTTGTTGAAGACAACAAGTGCTTTTTCATCAGCCAGCCGGTTTGAATAAGCAAAAATATTTTGATTGACACTGCCGTCAGGTGAATAGACGTCATAAAGGAAAAAATTGCGTACCTCAGCAAAAAGAGGACGCTTTTTCATAATGGGAAAGATTTCTCGGTAGTGTCGTGCAACAAGGTTTTCATCCGGTTGTTCGTCATAGTAGGCCTTTGCGTACTCCATGCCATATTTTTCCGTAAAGCCTTCAACCTGTCCGTGGCCGAACATGGGAAGTCCAGGCATGGTCAGCATCATCATGCAGACCCCGAAATATTTATCTCCCCTGCCGAACTGGGCAATTGCGGTATCTTCGTCAGGGTTATTCATGAAGTTGACATAGCGCTTCAGGATTTCCGCATCAAACTCCAGAGTGTTTTTGATCAGGTATCGGTAATCGGCATTATCCTCCTTTTTCAGCATATGCATGAAGGCGCTGTTATAGACCCTGTGCATGCCAAGTGTTCGGACAAAATAACCCTCAAGCATCCAGAACGCTTCAGCGAGCAGCAGGGTATCGGGGACTTCACGTTGAATGCGGTCAACCACTTCGCGCCAGAACTCTTCGGGAATGGCCGCATCAAACTCAGCCATGCTCATGGCATGGGATGAACGTGAAGAGACACCTGCGGTATGGCCGTGCAGAGGAAACCAGAGGCGCTGAATGTGCCGTTTCGCCAAGACCATGGCAGCGTCGAAACGGATGATGGGGAACATCCTTGCAACATGCAGAATCTGCTGAATCACCCCTTCACGAACTTCCGGACTGAGAAAGTTCAGCTGGGCGGTATCGTTCCACGGCATGATGGTGCCGTCATTGCCATGATAAATATAGCGGGTATCGCCACTCAGAAAGTCAACACGCTTGAAGGTCACCGCCGCATCGGAGCGGTTCCAGTATCCATCTTCAAGGTAAATGCCGTAACGGGAGTCACTGCTGAGATTAGGTCCGTTATAGGAGTAGTTATAATAAGGCGGTGAATCGGTGGAAAGAAACCAGTCGGGATTGTTTCGAACCAATTCGGAATCCATTCCGGTATGATTTGGCACCATATCACTTGCAAGACGGATGCCTCGAATCATTGTTCTGTGCCGCAGGTTCTCATAGCCTTCATAGCCTCCGATATCTTCAGAGATAGCATATTTTTCAAGAGCATAAGCCGATGCTTTCGCCTCAGGATTGCCATGCAGCTGCTTAATTTTCTGTGAAGCGTAACTTCTTTGCCAGAGTCCGATAAGCCACAATGCGGTAAAGCCCCGTTCTGCCATCAAGTCCAGTTCCTTGTCGGGAATATCCTGCAGACGGGTTATTGGTCGCCGGTAAAGTTTACTGAGCTGGTCGAGCCATACGTAGGTGCTCTTAGCCAGCATGACCACTTCAGGCATCCACGATGAGTCGATGGAGTAGTTGGCCTCGGCATTATCTTCAAAAGCGCTGTAATCTGGTATATGTGCCTCTTTTTCCATGAAGTGCCCCTCTCTGCCGGCATCTTTGGCACGGGCAATCTCTTCAAAAAACAGGTATTTGTCCTCTTCCTCAATTAAATCAATGGCTCCGGGAAGAAATGTCCAGAAGGGAGATTCTGTCAGCAGCTCTGACCAGTTCAGGCGGATATAGCGGAGCTGATCAAGAATAGATGACGGAGCGTGCCGTATAGGCTCGGTGAGCAAATCAACAAGATCGATATCTCCGGCACCAATTGGCCCCATCGACTTCATTGAGCTCCGCATGGTCAGAATCAATTTCCGGTATCCCTCTTCCCGCATCACCCTTTGATCGGTTAAAAGATCGGAAAACTGATCCAGTGCCGGATTTTGAGTATTCAGCCAGACAAGGAAAGACTCTTCAAGCAGATTTTTCTTGTTGTTCTGCTCTGTCAACCAGTCAGATGGTGTCTCAGAACCGGAGTAGATTTTTTGTGTGGGAAACGCGCTGAGAAACCGTGTAAGGTATTCCGATGATTGTTCTTTGGAAAGTTCAGCCTCAAGTTTTCCATAAGCGTTTTCAAGCAAGGCTGGCTGGCGGGCGGCTATGGATGAAGTCATGATATAGTGAAACAGTTCGTGCAGCAGCTTCATGCCATTGAACTGTGCCGGAAGAACTGGCTTTGCTTCATCGCCCTTCCTTTTTTTCAGGAAATCGTTGATAATGGCAGCCTGTTTCTCAGCTTTTTTAAAACTTTCTTGACCAGAGGAGGGAAGAGAGAGAAATTCAGGATCACTCAGATGAAAAAGTTCTCGGGCGTTCCTGTTGACATAAAAGTGTTCTTTATTCTGAATCACTGAAGGGTTCTGCTTGATGGTCATAGTCAGGTTAAAGAGCCGAAGTTTACTTGAGTTTGTTGTCGATATATCTCTGAAGGTAACTGAACCCCAGATCCTTTGCTGAGCGGAGCACGTCAAGGCCTATGGTATAAAGAGCGCCGCGACCCTGGAAAGGTACAGATGAATATTCCGCCTGAGCCGGTGATGTCGCTCCTCTTCTACCTTTTAATGCCCTTGTAAGCAGAATTCCGGTAAAAAAAGTCATTCCAGCACACTGAAAAGGATATTTCTTGACAATCTCTTTTGGCTTAAGCTCTTCTTTCAGGTCATCTTTCAGATGCAGAGCCCTTGCCTTGATCTGTTTTTCCTTTTCACTAATGGTGTTTTGCAGCTCTTCTATGCGCGATTGAATGCTGTTGATAGTTTCATTTTTTGTAGTCATGAACCGATAAAAATATGTTTTGAAGCATGTTTTTCAGGAACAGAGGCCTGAATTTCGTTAAAAAAACAAAACATGAAAGAAAAATAAGGCTTACCAGCAGATAACCCAGGAAAGGATGTCCGAGGAGCTCACCTGCGAGCAGCGCAAAGGTTGTCAAGAGGTAAATAGCACCTATTATCAGTATGACACCGATAATAATTATAGAGGCAACAAGAGAGATCTTTTCGGTCAACTCAATCTTGACCAGCTCGATTTTTGCTTCTATTATGGACAAGACGTCTTCGTAGGTTGACGTTGCCGTATCATCAAGGAGTTTATGGATTCCGGTGTGTTTGCGTTTTACCTCTTTTCGATCCGAAACCTTTTCCTCTGGGCGGTTCATCATAGAGTCTTCAAATAAATGCCTGTTATCTCTTTCTTTTTAATACAAGTCCGAACAAGGCACCTGCTGCCAATGAATAGAGCAACGCCTGGCCAGGGTTTTTCGTGATGTACTCTTTAACTTTTTCAGCACTTTTTACCAGCAGTTCATAGGATTCACTCTCTTTGAAGCTCATAAAAGCCTCTGAAAGGTTGTTACCTATCTCTTTTACCTGTTCCGGAATGAAGGTTTCGCGTTGCCTTTCCTGTGCCGGATCCATTGATTCATGCTCGTGAATGATAACCGGGACTTCCTGTTCCATAATAGCTCCAAAGCTTATGATGAGTTTCTTTAAACCAGTGTAAAAATAATATATAAAAACAATATCTTCTTTTTCATCGCCCTCTCTTACAGAAGAAGTCTCCCTCCGTCCACACTGATAACCTGGCCGGTAATATAGTCGCTTTCAAGTAGAAAGGTTATTGTTTTGATGATATCCAGCGGATCTCCAAGGCGCTTGAGCGGGATTTTTTTAATCATCTCTTCCTCGCTCTCCATCTCTTTTTCAGGATTTATGGTAACAGTGCCAGGGGCAATGGAATTGACAAGAATATTGGGGGCATAGGCTTTTGCAAAGATTTTGGTCAAGTGCTGTATTCCGGCTTTTGCTATGGTATATGGTGCAAAGTTACGCCAGACAAGGTCGGCGGCAATATCAGTCATGGTAATGATTCGGGAAACAAAGGACTGTCTCTGCATGATCTTTACCGCTTCCTGCAGGGTGAAGAATGTACCCTTCAGATTGGTATCGACAAGATTGTCCCAATCCTCTTCGGTAACATCAGGCAGGGGAGTGCGGTAAAAATTTGACGCACTTGCGATAAGAAGATCAAGACGGTCAAAATGCCGGTGAAACTCTGCAAACGCATTCACTACATCGCTGGTTTTTGCGACATTGCAGCGTACCATCCGGGATTCTGGGCTTATCCAGCGGATCTTTTCCAGGGTTTGTGCTGCTTTTTCATCCGAAGAGTGATAGGTAAAAAAAACAGAATAGCCCTGACCTGCCACCGAAAGTGCGATTTCACTGCCGAGTACTCCTGAAGCACCAGTCATGAAGCATACTCTCTTGCCGGAAAAAGTCATGGTGGTACCGTTTTTTCTATTTTAGGTATTCACTTATGAAACAGTAATGTAGGATAAAATCTTTATAAACCGTTGCTCCTGTCGAGTTGTTTGCCGAGCATCTCATGCAGAAAGAGTACCGCAACTGAAATCACAACAGAGACCAGACAGAGCGACAGGGCCATTGAACTGCTTGAAGGGGAGCTGGCATAATCATAGATCGCCAGAGGGATCGTTTGCGTTATCCCCGGAATATTGCCCGCAACAATAATTGTTGCGCCGAATTCGCCAAGACTTCTGGCAAACATCAGCGATGAACCGGCAAGAATGCCTCTCAGAGAGAGAGGTAAAACAATTGTGATGAGGGAGTCATGCCAGGAAGCGCCAAGGCATCGTGATGCTTCGATAAGCTGCCGGTCGATCGACTCCATTCCAAGGCGGATTGAACGTACCAGCAGAGGAAATCCTACAGCCGCAGATGCAATAACCGCTGCTTTCCAGGTAAAAATAACCGGGATTCCTGAAACGGCCAGAAGCTCTCCAAGCCAGCCGTTTTTACCAAGCAGGAGCAGCAGAAAGTAGCCTATAACGACCGGTGGCAGAGTAAGCGGAAGATTAATCAGAACTTCAAGCAATACCTTTCCCTTGAAACTCCTGAACACAATCAGCCACGCGGTAGCAAAACCGAAAGGTAAGGAAAGAGCAGTTGCAGTCAGGGCAACTTTCAGAGAGAGCCCTATGGCGGTTATATCTTCCGGTAAAAGGTTCATCACATCAACAGGTGCGCAACGGTTAAGGATGAATCAAGACGCCGATATCTGCAGGTTTGCCAAAATAGACTGAGGAGAGTACCAGTATATCGACACCTGTTTCAGCATAGACAGCCGCATTGCCGGCATTGATGCCTCCCGCAGCCGAAATTTTAATCTCCGGTCTCGCTTGTCGTATCTGCTGAACCAGCATTGATAGGAGGTTAGGAGGAAGTTTGTCTATCTGAACGACATCAACGCCAGCAGCAGCAATGTTAAGAGCTTCCTCCGGGCTCTCTGCCTCCACAATAATTTTATGTTCAGGGGATTTAGCCTTCAGATCAGCAACGGTATTGAGAAAGCTCTCCACTCCACCCATAAATGCTGTGTGTTGCCTGAATACAAGAATAGAGTCCGAAAGGCCAATCCTGTGTGGAAGCGCTCCACCCGCCATAATTGCCTTCAGCGAAACTTTTTTTGTTCCAGGAAAAGATTTCCGGGTTGTCAGGACAGAAATACCGGGATTTATCCTTCGCGCACTGCTTACTATTGATTGGGTTCTGGTAGCAATACCCGATGCATATTCCAGCAGGTTCAAGGCAACCTTCCAGCCCGCATGAAGGCTCTCCGCAGCTCCACGTGCAGCAAGGATGGTAACTCCGGCTTCAACCGTTGAACCGCTTTCCAGGCAGCAATGTACTGAAGCACCGCAAAGCTCAAGAATACGGCGCGCCTCTTCTGTACAGCAAACAACCATTGCATCACGGCTGACAAAAGAGATCTCACCCTGCAGCGTGCCGATGCCAAGCAGTGATGTGGTTATATCCCCGTAAGGGATATCCTCTTCGATAAACCGCTCAATATCAGAATCACGCAGTTGATACAGCATAACATTGTTTCACTATTTCTTGATATAGTCGCCAATGCGGAGATTATAGCTTATCATTTAATTGTTATATAGTGCTAAGGATAACGATTTGCCCGGGTTTAAAAAAATCCTGCAAAATGATTCCTCATTGTCATTTCCTGACAATAAGCATTTGAGTGCATTGCTCTTTTTCTCTCACTTCAATTTTTCTATATTCCATGCGTTACGAGTGAAAGTATCGCTTTGTACCGGAATGTCACTCCTCTTGTTATTTACTATCAGTTAAGTGTAAAAGACAGATGCCTCGCTATACTCCTGAACAGCTTGTTAAAAGAAATGCTTCTATCTGGACCGATATTCAGATAATTCTTGCGCCGATTCAGTTTTTGCTTTTTGTTGCGGGTGTCACTACAACCGCTTTGTACGCAAATGGTCTGTTCGTTACAAGTTTTTACTGGGTCAGCATAGCGATTCTCTTTAAAACACTCTTTTTTGCTCTTCTTTTCATTACAGGAATGTTTTTTGAAAAGGAGGTCTTCGATCAATGGGTATACTCAAAAGAGTTTCTTTGGGAAGATGTCGGAAGTACTGTTGCGGCAGCATTTCACCTTCTTTATTTTTTTATGGCCTTCCTTGGGTATCCCGAACATGTGCTTATCTGGGAAGTATTTCTGGCATATTTTACCTATGTGATCAACGCACTGCAGTATCTGACCAGAATTATCCTTGAAAAACTCAACGAACGTAAACTTCGGATTGATGGTCAAATCTGACCCCGGTCTGTTATTTATGGAACATACGCTTAGTACCAAATGAAATACAGTTTTAAAAAACTCTGGAATACTACCTTTCTTTTTGTCGGGCCAGCGTGGTATGTGCTTGTATGGATGATATGGTCTTCCGGTCAGGTGCAGACCATCGGCGACAAGATCTCGTTTCTTGCTACAGTAATCCCCGGTTTTCTCATTATTTACAGTTCCGGTTTTTTTATTGAGGGCTGGCATGAAAAGAAGCAGAAACGTCAACACTGAACTGGTTTTCATTTTTTTACTGGTCTTCTCTCTTTAACAATACACGCCGGATAGCGGTGTGAGAAGTGTGATTTTTTATGCAGAACCTTTGGAACGACACCGATTTTCAACGCTTTGTAAAAGAGCAGTCTAACTCACCCGAGATACCATCGGAACTGGCTGAGCTGGTCTACGCTTCCCGATTGCTTGGCAGTGAAAGCTCACTGGTGATACATGGCGGGGGCAACACCTCGGTTAAATGTGAACTGGCTGATATGGTTGGCAACCGGGCGGAAGTACTCTTGATCAAGGCCAGCGGGATTGATTTGAATCGGGTTACCTGTCTTGATTATACGCCACTGAGGCTGGGGCCGCTGCGCAAACTTGGAGAGCTCTTCAGTCGAAACGATAAGGCAAGTGAAGATGCGCTGCGACGATTTTCGACAAAAGAGTTTAAATATCTCTTGCTCTTGAATATGTTCAGTCTGACCGACCATATGACTGAGCAGAGGTTGACTCCTTCAATCGAGACTCTTCTTCACTCCTTTCTTCCCCACAGATTTATTTTACATACCCACTCGTTTGCTTTACTGACTATCAGTAATCAGCCCGATGGAGAAAGGCTTTGCCGTGAAACGCTTGGCGAAAGCTTTGGCTCTGTTGACTATATCAAACCTGGGATTGGTCTTGCCCGGGCGGCAGCTGTTGTTTATGAGGCAAACCCTGAGATTCAAGGTTTGGTGCTGCAGAAACATGGACTGGTAACATTTGGTGCTACAGCCAGGGAAGCCTACAGTCGAATGATCGATGCTGTCAGCAAGCTTGAAGCACGTATTGCAGTGGCTGGCAGAAAAACCTTTCCTCTGGCTAAGCTCCCAGCCTCCATAGCTCCTGTTGAAGATACTGCCCCTATCATAAGGGGAGCATGTGTCGATGAAAAAGCACCGGGCACAAGAGAGTACCGCCACTTTATTCTCGACTTCCGTACCTCTGAGGTTATTCTCGACTATGTCAATAGTGAGGATCTGGTTTCCATGAGCCAAAAAGGCGCCATGACTCCAGATTTTATTATCCGTACCAAAAACAAGCCACTTGTAGTTCCTCCGCCGGATTCCGGAAACCTGTCAGGATTCAAGCTGGCGGTGCAGGAGGCTGTTCAGCGTTACCGTCAGGAATATACCGACTATTATACCGTTCAGCAGCAGGCTGCAGGCATGCAGGTAACCATGCTTGATCCATTGCCGAGAGTTGTTCTTGTCCCTGGTCTTGGGTTGTTCGGCCTTGGCAGAACCGCAAAATCCGCAGCAGTCAATGCCGATATTGCAACATGTACTGCGGCGGCCATTCTTGATGCTGAATCGCTCGGCAAGTTTGAGTCTATCAGTGACCGGGAAGCTTTTGAGATTGAGTACTGGGATATGGAGCAGGCAAAGATGAACAAGGTTCATCATGATGTTTTTGCAGGCAAAATCGTCATGGTAACTGGAGCTGCCAGTGGTATTGGCCTTGCAACAGCCAAAGCTTTTCGCCAGAAAGGTGCCGAACTTGTCATTCTCGATCTTTCTCAAGAATCACTTGAACGGGCAGCAGAGGAACTTGGCGGCAATGTTCTGGCAATGAGCTGTGATGTTACCTCCCGGGCGGCTGTACGTTCTGCTTTTGATGCTGCTTGCCGCCGGTTTGGCGGTTTGGACATTGTTGTTTCCAATGTAGGCGCCGCTATTCAGGGACGTATTGGCGAAGTCTCTGATGAAGTGCTGCGCAAAAGCTTCGAACTCAACTTCTTTTCACACCAGTCCATTGCACAGGAGGCTGTAAGGGTCATGAAACTGCAGGGTACGGGTGGCGTATTGCTGTTCAATGTTTCAAAACAGGCAGTCAATCCCGGTCCGGACTTCGGTCCTTATGGACTGCCAAAAGCTGCGACAATGTTTCTTGTTCGTCAATATGCCCTTGATCACGGTCGTGACGGTATTCGTTCCAATGGTATCAATGCAGATCGTATCCGTAGCGGTCTTCTTACCGAAGAGATGATTAAAGCACGATCAACAGCCCGTGGTCTCAGTGAAAAGGAGTACATGGCAGGAAACCTGCTGCAGCTTGAGGTTACCGCCGAAGATGTTGCAGAGGCCTTCGTACACCTTGCGCTCGAAACCAGAACAACAGGTTCAATTACTACAGTCGATGGCGGCAATATTGCAGCTGCACTCCGTTAAATAAAAGAAATATAACAGGTAACCATTAATTACAGAAAAGAGGAGATCAAGCATCATGGCGGAATACGATAAAGATAAGCAGGCCAAAGAGTATCACCTTGATACTCCCTTTAACACCTATGGATTTTTCCTGAAAGGAGCCCACTCTCTCGACTGGGGAATGAAAAACCGTCTGTCGAGGATATTCAGGCCTGATACCGGAAAAACGGTGATGCTCGCAATAGATCATGGCTACTTCCAGGGTCCGACCACAGGCCTTGAACGCCCGGATATCAATATTGTTCCGCTTATGCCCTATGCTGATGCCATCATGCTTACACGCGGCATCCTGCGCACTACAGTTCCGCCCAGCCTTACCAGAGCGGTAGTCATGCGCTGCAGTGGAGGACCAAGCATTCTCAAAGAGCTCTCTGATGAAGAGCTTGCAGTTGATATCGAAGATGCCATCCGTATGAATGTCGCCGCAATAACTCTTCAGATATTTGTTGGCGGTGAATTTGAGACCCGATCCATTCACAACATGACAAGACTTGTTGATATGGGTCTTCGCTACGGGATTCCTACCATGGCTGTTACTGCAGTTGGCAAGGATATGGTGCGCGATGCAAAATACTTCAGGCTTGCCTGCAGAATGGCTGCAGAGCTTGGTGCGCAGATTGTTAAAACCTACTATGTTCCTGAAGATTTTGAAACGATTATCGCATCATGCCCAGTGCCGATTGTTATGGCCGGTGGTAAAAAAATCTCTGAACTTGAAGCTTTGACGATGTCGTGGAGTGCAATCCAGGGCGGTGCTTCGGGTGTTGATATGGGTCGTAATATTTTTCAGAGCGATGCTCCTCTTGCCATGATGAAAGCCGTAAATAAGGTAGTGCATGAGCAGATGAATCCGACTGATGCTTTCGACTATTTCAATACCATAAAGGCTGAGGGATAACTGCAAAAAATTGTCGAACAGGTCGGCAGGCTGCATGGTCTGCTTTCGTGTTATGCTACAGTCTGTTTTTCTTAATGGGAGCCCTTCTGCAACCCACGGATTGCTGGAACAGTGGGGGATGACATTTTTTTATGAATACTGAGGATATTAAAGGTTTTTTTGCCTCAAGAGATCAGCTTGACATGGCTGACTACCTGACGCTTGATTATTACCTCGAATGCGTCGGGGACATTGAGACTGCTCTTGCGCATTTCTGCAGCGAGCAATCCACGGCACAGTGGAAGCGTGTCGATCATGATGAAGATTTCCGCCCGAAATATGGCGCCAAGGTTATCAGCCTGACGATAGAGGGAGAGCTGGAGAAGCTCAGTTACCCTGTCAGGCACTCCGAATCCGGGCCTGTTCACGCATGCCGTGTCACCATTGCTCATCCTCATCGCAATTTCGGTACCAAATTACCGAATCTGCTTTCAGCGGTATGTGGAGAGGGAGTTTTTTTTACTCCCGGCGTGCCAATAGTCAAGCTGCTTGATATAGGGTTTCCGGAGCAATATCTTCTTGCCTTTGATGGCCCGAAATTCGGTATCGAGGGTATTCGTGATCTTCTGCAGGCGTATAACCGGCCAATATTTTTTGGTGTAGTGAAGCCAAATATCGGTTTAAGTCCAGCCCATTTTGCTGAAATTGCCCTTCAGAGCTGGCTTGGCGGCCTTGATATTGCCAAGGACGATGAAATGCTTGCCGATGTTGATTGGTCAACCCTTGTTGACCGTTCCCATGCTCTTGGAGAGGCCAGATTAAAGGCGGAAAAGGAGACCGGTGTACCGAAAGTTTATCTTGCCAATATCACCGATGAGGTAGACCGCCTGATCGAGCAGCACGATATTGCTGTCAGCAATGGAGCCAATGCACTGCTTATTAATGCTCTGCCGGTTGGGCTCAGTGCTGTCAGAATGCTCGCCAGACATACGAAAGTCCCTCTTATCGGGCATTTTCCCTTTATTGCGGCCTTCAGCAGAATGGAAAAATACGGTGTTCACTCAAGGGTCATGACCAAGCTTCAGCGTCTTGCAGGTCTTGACTCGATTATCATGCCTGGATTCGGAGGCAGGATGATGACTACTGAAGAGGAGGTAAAGCTGAATATTCAGGAGTGTCTGCAGGAGTTTGGCCATATCAGGCGTTCACTCCCTGTTCCCGGAGGCAGCGATTCAGCACTTACCCTTGAAACAGTTTATCGCCATGTAGGAGGCGTTGATTTCGGCTTTGTTCCCGGTCGCGGCATTTTTGGTCATCCCCTTGGCCCCAAAGCTGGCGCAGCAAGTATCCGCCAGGCATGGGAAGCCATAGAAAAGGGAATATCTCTTGAAGCCTATGCAGTCGGGCGTCCTGAACTTCAGGCAATGGTTGATGGGGTAAACAAAAAAAAGTAGTTGACGGTTAAGAAAGAAAGGTCTGCATATGGGTATGCTCGATGATAAGGTTGCCATCATTACCGGATCTACCAAAGGGATTGGCAAAGCCATTGCTCATGAGTTTATCCGCCAGGGCGCAAAGGTAGTTATAACTTCCTCTTCTCAAGGGAATGTTGAGGCAGCACTTCTGGAATTTCCCCCGGAAAGCGTTTGCGGCTGTGTCTGCAACGTTGTCTCGACTGTTGATATGGAACAACTGATTGTTGCAGCTATTGAGAGATTTGGCAGGATAGATTGTTTTATCAATAATGCTGGGATTTCAGATCCCTTCAAGAGCATTACTGAAAGTGATCCGGATATATGGGGAAAGGTAATTGATACCAACCTTAAAGGCACCTATAACGGCTGCCGTGCAGCTGTCAACTATTTTCTCAAGCAAAACAGTAGAGGAAAAATCATTAATATGGCTGGTTCCGGCTCTGACAGGGGCTCTAATACACCATGGATGAGTGCTTATGGTTCCACGAAAGCAGCCATTGCCCGCTTTACCTATGCAGTTGCGGAAGAGTATCGGCCTAAAGGTATCTCCATCATGCTGTTGCATCCAGGTCTTGTACGAACTGAAATGCTCAGTTCCGACAACCCCACCCCCGAACTATCCCGGCAGCTGGCGACCTTCAATACAATTCTTGATATTTTTGCCCAGCCACCTTCCGTTGCCGCTCACCTTGCGGTTAAAATGGCTTCGGGATGGAGTGATTCAAAAACCGGTATCTATCTTTCGGCTTTGAATGGAAGAAGAAAAAAAATGTTGCTCCTGACCTATCCCTTCCGTAAAATACTTAACAGAATTGACCGTCGAACCTATTAAACCGAGGGTTATTATGCGCAAGGCAGCAGCTTTCGGAGTATTGTTTTATTCTCTTGTTGCAGTTTTTCTGCAGGGCTGTTACAGTTTTTCTGGAACATCAATACCTCCGCACCTCAAAACTATTGCCATACCGGTTATTGATGACCGTTCCGGTGCAGGTATAGCCCAATTCAGAGCGGAACTTACCAGGGGAGTGGTCAATAAAATAGAATCACAAAGCCCACTTCGTTTTACCCCATCCATGGCAAGTGCAGATGCCAACCTTGAAGGGACGATCATCTCATTTTCTGATATGCCGAGCCAGCTTTCCAGTAAAACTGAGCGGGCCCTGACGAACAGGATTACGCTTATTGTGCAGGTTACCATGACCGACAGGGTGAAAAAAAAACCGATGTTTTCGCAATCGTTTGTCGGATTTGCTGATTATTATGCAGGTAACTATGCCGCCGAGCAGGAGGCAATTCGCTCTTGCGAAGTCCAGATTATCGATGACATATTTAATCGGGTAGTTTCAGGGTGGTAATAAAAAGTGCTTTTGTTAAAACGCAAGACCTGCCCCATGCAGGAATGGTTAAAGGAGGTTTTTTATGGGTTCACACAAGGATGTCGAGTATCGTTTCGAACTTGCAAAAGGGTTTCTGGAAGAAGCAGAACAGGATTACTCTCTCAAGCGCTGGCGATCGTGTGTTTCCTGCTCAATACTGGTAGTTGAAAATACCGGACTTGCCATCTTGATGCTTTTTGGTGTCTCTCCTTTTACCCATAAACCGGGCAGGCACCTCTCACAACTCATCTCCGAAGGAACTGTGACAGAAGAGATAGCCGTTCTGGTTCGAGAGATTCTTCCTGAACTTGATCGATATGATTCGTCCGAAAAAATGCTGGCTAAATATGGTGATGAGTCCACATTCCAGCTTCCCTGGGAGCTCTTTAACGAGTCTGCGGGCGAGTCAGCTATCAAGTCTGCTCGGAAGTGTATGCGTATCAGTTCTGAAATTGCTGCGCTTGTTGCGTAACGTACTGACGGCAATTGTTTCCTGGCGTTCTATCCCTTTGGCTTCGAGCCATGGACGCAGCGGTTCCGGGAATATATCGACGGTTTGAACATCAAGGAAAAGACCAAAAAATTACTTGCTAAAAGGATTTTACATACTCCCCAGCGAACTGTTCGATAACGTAACAAGGAACGCAAGTCAGAACCAAAACCTGAACGAATCGCTTGAAGCCGTCTTCAGTAATATCGAAAACTCAGCAAAAGGCTCCGACAGCGAAAACGATCTGAAAGGGCTCTTCGACGATCTCGATGTCAATTCCGGCAAACTCGGCAACACCGTCATCAAGCGGAACCAGAAACTGAGTAAGCTACTTGAATCTATCGGCGGACTCCGTTTCGGCGACTACGCCGACAACTCAATTGACGCCTTCGGAGATGCCTATGAGTTTTTGATGACCATGTACGCATCAAACGCCGGTAAATCAGGCGGAGAATTCTTTACACCCCAGGAAGTGAGCGAATTGCTTGCCGAAATCACCACCATCGGCAAAAAAGAAGTCAACAAAGTCTACGACCCAGCCTGCGGTTCCGGCTCGCTTCTCGACCCAAAGTACTGGGACGACGAGCCATTCGACGCCATCGTCTCCAATCCACCTTACTCGATCAACTGGGAAGGCGACGCAAACCTGCTCCTCATCAACGACCCGCGCTTTTCTCCGGCAGGTGTTCTTGCGCCCAAAAGTAAAGCCGATCTGGCCTTTACGATGCACATGCTCTCATGGCTCTCCACCAGCGGCACGGCGGCTATCGTCGAGTTTCCCGGAGTCCTCTGCCGTGGCGGGGCAGAGCAAAAGATTCGCAAAATACCTGATTGACAACAACTACGTTGACGCCGTCATCCAGCTTCCGCCCGACCTCTTTTTCGGCACCACCATCGCAACATGCATTATCGTGCTCAAAAAGAGCAAGAACGACAACAAAACACTCTTTATCGATGCATCAGGGGGATTTGTCCGGGGCGGAAACAAAAACAAAATAAGCGACGTAAACCGCATAAAAATCCTCCAAGCCTACATCGCCCGCAAAAATGCGGAACATTTTGCGGCGCTCATAGAGAGCAAAACCATTGCCGAAAACGACTACAACATCACCGTCTCGAAATACGTTGATGGCAAGGATACTCGTGAAATTGTAGACATCACGGAACTCAACAAGGAGATTTCCCGGATTGTTTTTCGCCAGCAGGAACTCCGTACGGCCATCGACGAGATTGTTGCTGATATTGAGGGAGCAAGATGAGCACGGAAAATACAGAACCACAGAATAAAATCATCATCTACGAGGGCAGCAGCGGCCAGCAATCACCAAGCACCTCAAAAATATCTTTGAAAGCGTCGAACTGCTCGAAAAAGAGGTTAGTTCCATTTTGGAACACACCACTCGGCACGGTGAAAAAGCCGATCAAGTTCCCGGCTTTCTGCATGTTAGGAATGGTTAGGTAGTGTGTGGTAGTTTCGCGCCACCATTGGTAAATTTAGTCAATGCAGAAAATGCACCGTTTCAGAAGAGAATAAAAATTCGCCCTTCAAAAGTTTACTCTCTCCATTTCCTTGTTTATCTTGAATTGTCGAGTTATTCCTTAATTATGCAGAAAACTTGAAAAACGGAAATATTAAAAAAATGTAAAGTCCTTGTAAAGTAATGTCTGATTTTTATCTTTTTGTTTTCGTTTATATTGTTTTTTAATAATTACTTATAGAGCCTCTCCTAAAAAAATAACATGAAAGGAATTATTCTCGCAGGCGGCTCCGGTACTCGGCTCTATCCGGTTACCAGAGGGATATCAAAACAGCTCCTGCCAGTGTATGATAAACCTATGATTTATTATCCACTGACCACGCTGATGCTTTCAGGTATACGAGATATTCTTATTATAACGACACCGGAAGAACAGCCTATGTTCAGGAAGCTTCTCGGTGACGGAAGTGACTGGGGAATCTCTCTCTCCTACACCGTTCAACCCTCTCCTGACGGTCTTGCTCAGGCGTTTATTCTTGGCGAAGAGTTTATCGGCAGTGATGACGTCGTTCTTATTCTTGGCGATAATATCTTTTTCGGTTATGCGTTTTCGCCAATGCTTGAAGCTGCAGTTCAGACAGTGCAGCAAGAGCGCAAAGCCAATATATTTGGCTATTATGTCAGCGATCCTGAGCGTTATGGCGTAGCCGAGTTTGATGCTGAGGGAAATGTGCTTTCAATTGAGGAAAAGCCGCAGAATCCCAAGTCAAATTATGCTGTTGTTGGTCTTTATTTTTACCCAAACGATGTCGTTGAAATTGCAAAACAGATAAAGCCTTCACCGCGGGGAGAGCTGGAAATTACCACGGTTAATGAGGTTTATCTGCAGCAGGGACAGCTGAAGTGCTCTATGCTGGGGCGTGGTTTTGCCTGGCTTGATACCGGAACTCATGAGTCATTACAGGAAGCATCGAGTTTTATTCAAACGGTTGAAAAAAGGCAGGGACTGAAAATTGCCTGTCCTGAAGAGATCGCGTGGCGAAACGGCTGGATCACTGATGAGGAGCTTTTACGGTTAGCCCAGCCACTTATGAAAAGCCTGTACGGAGAGTATCTTGTGCGTTTGCATGAGCAGAAGTAAATCCCTTCGATATCGAACCGGATCACCTGTTTTTTTGGATGCAACATTTATCGTTAATTTTTTATGCGTGTCAATACTACAGCTATTCCTGATGTCCTGATTTTTGAACCCGATGTTTTCGGTGATGATCGTGGCTATTTTTTTGAGTCCTTCCGGCAGGATATCTTTGAGCAGCATGTTGGGCAGATATCGTTTGTACAGGATAATGAGTCCAAGTCAACCTATGGCGTGTTGCGGGGTCTTCATTATCAGAAGCCGCCCTTTACACAGTCCAAGCTTGTCCGTGTGCTCTATGGAAGCGTTCTTGATGTTGCTGTTGATATACGTCTTGGTTCTCCATGGTATGGTCGCTCTGTGGCTTGTGTGCTTGATTCTGAACGGAAGAATATGCTGTGGGTTCCAAAAGGATTTGCTCACGGTTTTGTTGTCCTCTCTCCAGAAGCGGTTTTTGCCTACAAATGCGATAATTACTATACGCCCTCCCACGATGCAGGTCTGCTATGGAATGATCCTGACCTTGCTCTTGAGTGGCAGATCCCGGAAGAGTCAATCAGGGTTTCAGGAAAAGATGCATTACAGCCCTCTTTCGGCACTGTAGAGAGCTTTCCCTATGATGATTACCGTCAGGAGAAACTTTATCCCAAAATTTTTCAGGCATCTTAAGCTTAAGTTGCCTTTTCAAGACTATTTTGAAGTTCACTATTTTTCTTCTTTTACATGAATATTCTTGTTACATGCACATAGTTTCCCCCCTTTATCTCTCCCTTTCAGCGCCTCTCAAAAAGTAATTATTTTATAATACCTTACAGCTTAAAACCTTCCTCAGTACACCCCCGTTCCCCATTGATTTTCCCCTTCTTTTCTGTAATTTTCCTATTAATTGGCGAAGTTTTGGTAAAGTTTGCAAAGCGAAAAGGAGTTTATATGGGCGTTTCAGTTCGCGAAATTCCACTGAAAGAAGGCGGCGTTTCCTTCTCTCTTGCTATCTACCATGAGGGCAAAAAACGGCTTGAAAAAACAAAAATTCAGACCGAAAGATCAGAAGGGCGGGAGTACAAAAAAGCACGGCAGCAAGCCGAAGCGAAGGCGGCAGAGAAAGAAGCACAACTGAAGATCGACCCGGCAGCGGTAATTCTTGGCAAAGAGAGGCGCAGCAATGACTTCATTGAGTATTTCGAGAAGGTGACGCGCGAAGAAAAGAATAGCAATTCCGTTTACAGAAACACCCTGAAACACCTTCGGGACTTCAACGGAGAAAAGCCGTTACCAATGGCGAATATTTGCCAAACATGGGCGGAGCTGTTCCGGGCATATATCGACAGCTTGAGCCTGAAAAAAATATCAAAGAAAAATTATGTGCTTGGTCTGAAGGTTATTCTAAATCAGGCGGTACGGGATAACCTTATACCTGATTTCTCAAGAAAAATCAAGCTATTCGGAAAGCTTGATGATGTTGCCCTGAAATATTTGACCGCTAACCAGATCAAAACCCTTGAGGCTACCCCATGCAAGCACCCGGCAGTAAGGGCGGCGTTCCTGTTCTCATGCTTTACCGGGCTGAAAATTTCCGACCTTGAAGCCTTGAAAGATGAAGATATCCTGCAGGATGGCAGCAGGGTAACGATTCGTTACAAGATGCAGAAAACCCGGAAATGGGAACAATTAACACTTGGAGCGCAGTCGTTAAAATATCTTGGAGAAGCAAAAGAACAGCATAAGGACAGGGGAGCCGATGAAAGCAGGATTTTTCTTTTACCGTGCCGTCGCCAAAGCTCAAATGTTATTCGAGCATGGGGCGCGGCTGCAGGCATACCGTTCAATCTTGGCTGGCATTGTGGACGGCACTCCTTCGCAGTTATAAGCCTTCAAAATGGCGTTGACCTCTACACATTATCAAAGCTCATGGGCCATTCGAGTGTAAAGATGACCGAGATTTATGCCAAAGTCGTTGACGAAACAAAAACGGCCGCAATGGACAAGCTCCCCAGTTGGTGAAAAATCGCTCTCATTACGCCATGTTCCAAATAGTTTAACGGCAAAATGGTTTCACACTGTTTAAAAGATTACCTATCCTACACAGATACATTATTTTTCAGTTATTTTCACTCATAAAACAGCGCTCCCAAAAAATCAGGGCAAGATCGATCAAGCTAACCGGAATTTCTGGAAGCCATAAAAAAGGGGGGGATGTTGCCGCCCGGCAAAGGCATAAACAGCAAACGGCAGCCCCGGCAGGCGCTCACCATTCGGCCGCCTCGTCTTCAACCCAGCCGAAATCGACAGCTACATGCAAACCGGAAACGCACACACCAGCACCCGCGAAGAGGAGGCCTGAACCATGCACCCCACCCCAACAACCACCCCAAAAAGGCAGCCGCCACCCTGGCTGCCCCTCAACCCCATCCACCACACGGCACCAGAAGATTCCACAACCAAAAAGGAAACAGTCTCATAATTCAGATCATTTTATTGCAAAAGTCAACAATAAAAAGAACAAAAATAAAACAAAATTAACAGACAAAAAGCGCAAAAATAAAGTAAGATACGCAAAAGTACGCGCAAGCCAACTGACGTCGCTTTGCTCCAACCGCTCGGTCTACCACAAAACAGTACGTGGTATAAATATTATTTGATTATTTGCGTTTTTTATGCAAAATTCAAATAAATATTAACAGATAAACTATGCTTGTAGAATTTCGTGTATCAAACTTTCGCTCAATCAGAGAAGAGCAGAGCCTGAGCCTTGTCGCAAATACTGATAACGAGCATTCGGAGACACACCTGATCCACAGCGGATCGAAGTCAACTCCCTCTCTGCTAAAGTCCGCTGTCATCTATGGCGCCAATGCAAGCGGTAAATCAAATATTATAAATGCGTTAGCATTTATGAAAGGAGTTGTCGCCGAGTCTGCTACCCAAATCAAGGAAGGGCAAAAATTTCATTTCCAACCCTTCAAACTTGATGGCATCTCATCATCCAAACCAAGTGAGTTTGAAATCACCTTTATTATCGACGGAATCCGGTATCAATATGGATTTTCACTGCTTGCAGAAAGGATTACTTCCGAGTGGCTGTTAGTGTACAAAACATCCAAGCCACAAATCTGGTTTGATCGTCATTACAATCCCGAGTCAAATGAAGACGAGTATACCTTCAGCACGTTTTTGGCTGGTGAAAAAAAACTGTGGCAAAAATCGACCCGCTCAAACTCATTGTTTCTCTCAAAAGCCGTCGACCTGAACAGCGGCGCTTTACGTCCTGTCTTTCTCTGGATTGTGCAGCAACTCAAAATCATTGGCGCAGGAGAGCAACCAATGATAGAGTTTTCAACACTCCTTGCTCAACTACCAGAAGGCAATAAACAGTTGCTCGAGTTTTTAAATACTGCTGATTTCAGTATTTCAGAATTATCACTGGAGATGCGTAAAACAAGAGAGGTATCGCTTAAAATTGAGGGCGAAAAACCACCCGTCCATCAGGTTCTTGATTCCGAAGCACTGATGCCTGTTTTTTTGCATAAAGGGGCAGAAGGAGCTGCAAAATTCGAAATTCATGATGAGTCAACAGGAACACAGCGCATGTTCGCCTTTGCTGGCCCAATCCTCGATGTGTTGCAGAACGGAAGTGTCTTGATCGTTGATGAATTGGACGGGAGCTTACATACCAAAATTGTTCGGTTCCTGCTAAACCTGATCAATTCATCTACCTCAAACAGGAAAGGAGCACAGCTTGTTTTTACAACACACGACACCTCCATAATGGACATAAAACTATTCCGTCGAGATCAGATATGGTTTGTTGAAAAGGACCAATCTCACGCAACACATCTTTATCCCCTTACAGATTTCAGACCAAGAAAAAATGAAGCTCTTGAAAAAGGCTATCTTGCCGGACGATATGGAGCGATTCCTTTTATCAATGACGTGATGTTTTAAGGGATAATATGGCCAGAGATCACCATCAAAAGACCAGGCAAAAGAACCATTTACTTCGGAAAAAGCCGTTTTCCAGGGGTTGCGACCGTATCCTGATAATTACTGAGGGTGAAAAAACAGAGCCTCATTATTTTGAGCCTCCCGTAGCCTACCGGTTACCGCACACGGACCTTGAACAAAAATGCGGTAAATTGCTGGCGTTGAATTCACTGTGAGCAGTATTGCCGTCCTCTATTCTGGTGCCAATAGCCCGGTTTTGAGAATGGTT
>Ga0208109_1000007_pt1 | contig 185659 bp, 160 predicted proteins | sample CryBogCBH18Jul08_FD_184594 | JGI IMG/M metagenome (GOLD analysis project Ga0208109, IMG submission 184594) | Freshwater microbial communities from Crystal Bog, Wisconsin, USA - CBH18Jul08 (SPAdes) (version 2) | ecosystem: Environmental > Aquatic > Freshwater > Lake | place: Crystal Bog...
CATAACTCTCATCTGCCTTGAGATGATCAAACCAAGTGATGTGGCGACTGGTACCGTCCATGAAAAAACAGAACAACTGAACAAACAACTCAGTGATGGCAAGACCTTTGCTGTTTTTGCGCATCGAGCCAAACCATCGATCAATCAGAGGTAGAATCTGGATGCTGCGAATATATGCCTCAAACAGAGCCAAACCAGCTCTACCAGTCAAGCGTTCATCAGTTGGCTGAATTGCACTGATTTTTTGTTCTTTTTTAACCTGAAACCGTGTATCTTTTGCCATAAAGCTCTCTACCTATTGGGTTGTGTTCTATTGGGTGGTAATTTCGACGTTACCCATTTCAATATAACACTTTAACCTATAAGTTGAGGGCTTTTTTTATGCCTGATCGCTCAGGTTAGGTATAAATATCTAGTCTTAAAACGCCAATCAACTTATCTTTATCATTTATTATAGGAATTGACAGTATCTTTTGACATAGTGGATGAATCTTGTTTTCGGTATCGCTCCAATTATTTTTCATTAATTTTTCATAAATTTTTGCATAATCATGGATATAGATAATTTTTTTTAACCTTGCGGTTTTTCCAGTTATTCCCTCTCCAGGAATATCTTCGATATCTGTTATCTTTGAGAAAATTATATACTTACATGGTCTTTTTTTGTAATCAAAATTCCAATACTTTTTTTGCTCTCCTGTATTATCATTATATGAATCATCGCAGCCAATAAATTTAAGTATTTCATATTCTGTAGTATTCCCTTTAATATCCTTAAAACAAGACTTATCAGAGAATCTTTTATCAAACTCTTTTATTTTTTCTAAACCATCCATTTCCTCATCAGAAATTAGATACAAAGAGCAGGCATCAGCATTTAACATATTTTTAATTGAGGTAATAAACGATCTTAATGGTTCTCTCAATTCAAATTTATTTTCATTATTGGTATTATTTTTCATTGCATTTATTTTTTAAATGATAAAATTTAAAAAAAATTTAATAAGTGCTTTAACAGAAAGTTATTCCGTAATTCTTATCTAATCCATTGAGTATGGTGCTAAAATCTTCTTCAAGGATTTTAGCATTTCTCGTCTTGAATCCAATAAAACTTATTAGTTTTGGAACGAGTTACGAAAACACTTTTTGTTAAGCACTTAGTTTTTATCGCTCTTCGGGGAATTTACCCTAAGAGATAAAATGAAAAATTTCGGCAGGGCGAATAAAACGACAACGAGAATGGATGTAAACGCAGTAATGACAGCACGATAGAAGCTCATACTCAGCTCAGCAGCAACATAGATCAATCACTAAAAGCCCAAAAAAGGCGACAATAACTGTTCAAAACATGTCTTTCATTGAAAAACCAATACAGAAATGTCAGTTTATTATTTTCCTTTTCAAAAATAAAAAAACCTCAGGTTAGGAGAGTTGTGCTTCATAAGCTATTGCTATATGGTCATCAGTTCCTGCAGTGGAAGTATGCTTTTAAAGTCAGGTCTGCCATTGCGAGCATGGATTGTAACCCTTCCGCCGCTCCAAGCTACCCTAATATCTCTTTAAGCCTCGATTCTGCGCATTGCGCATGGAAACCAAACCTTAGGGATGCAGTCATTATTAAAATACCGTTTTATGCTTTATGTTTATATCCCACCACTTGAGTTCATTTGAGCGCATCAGTCTTTTTTCGAGATTTTTTTTTTCTTTACCGCAAAACTTTATGCCCTTTTGGTATACCGTATCTATGAGCAATGCAGTTGCCGCTATTCCTCGCCAAGAAAAGTTGCTGGCACGATTGATAACCGTCGTCTCATTCTCAAGGAGATAACCATTCCACGATTTTTCCAACCCAGCCCAGTAGCGCTCAATACTGTTATATTTACTCACTGGTGTCCAACTATAACTCAAATATATTTAATTGGTTACAGGTATAGGTCTCTGTGATTGTGCCGACAAAATTGGCAACAAATTTTAAAATATCGACTTGTTCATCCACACTTACGCTTAAAATCTGTAGAAAAGTGTAGAGGGTTCAGTGATAATTATTGCGTTTTTCGCCTAAACTATAGCATTTCAACCGATATTGATGTACAAATAGGAGATTTTATTAGATTTATGGAATAATCCAGAGAATTCATTTTCAAGTCGGTAACGGCAAAAAAACGCCGTATTCTATTTTATTATTATAACCTACAGGGATTTATTTTTTCAACAGTTGGACACCAGTGATATTTACTGTGATAGGGTGGATAGTAGATCAATCTAATGTCAAGCCTTGTCTTTCAGCAAACTCAGACATGCGGTATAAAAATTGACTCCGACAGCCACTGCATTCAGGTCCGTTATCAATATTGATGACCAACTGTTTGATGTGAGACAGTGAGGACTCTCTCTCTTTCCACCACAACAAAAGTCCATCAACCAGAAAGTCACTGGTCTTGTTGTTGTTGTTACCAAAAAACAAAAATGATTTGCCGCTAACAGGTTCAAGAATACCGCCAGGAACCAATTTTTCTCTGGGTCGCATATCATGATCCCATGCTTCGACAGCTTGGGTTCCACGGGACTTTCTGCCTCGTGAATATTGCCCGACAAGCACCGTCGCTTTCGTATCAATACTCAATCTTAATGTTTCAGGATTCTCATCTGCCCATGTATTCATTTTCCAGACGTTGTTGAAGATAGCATTTGTTTCTGCTGTTTTTTTCGACCTTGGTTTTCTGAAGCGTGCGTAATCGGTACTTCTGCCGGTTCAAAATATTGGATATGGTTCGAACAGCGGGCAGTAATTCTTCATGCCACCCTTCGGCAAGAAGCGCATTATAGACCGATTGCGCAGTCATGTTTGTATAGAGCAAAGTCGTTCTTAAACGTGGCTCAGCTTGGCTATGGGGCTACATTATTTTCCGGGATGTAAGTAACTCAGGATTCTTTTCTTCAGATTTTGGTTTGTGTCGTTCTGACAAATCGTTGACACAGACTATTCCACTTTCAAATTCCTTGATGCCTAATGCGACCGCTGAGCGACTCCAGCCAAATTCATTATCGGCAATCCGTGGCCTACCGTCCAATATGGTTAGCACAACATCTCCCATCGCTTGGCGCCGAACTGGCCACGGAATTAAGGCAACCAGTCGAGTAATCAGCCCTGCTATCTCAGGAGTTATGCCGTTGCGGTTTAGTACAGAAGTTTTCATATGCAAGTTCTCCAGTTTTTACATTGCGGTATAAAGATATAATAACAGGTAGATCAGTATATACCAAATCCCTTAGTAGTCGATAGAACAACAAAATGTGCTAAAACCACTGATTTCGCATTAGATAATAACGCCTGATTTTTTTTCAATAACCTATCTCATTCATTGTAATAGTACTATACTATTTTTTCAATATCTTGCCTGCTATTAAAGAGATAAACCAAATAAATCACATGATCTGCTATCTCAAAAAAATGGTAGTTTGCTTGCTCAATACAGCTTTTCGTAATTTTGGATTATATTTTGATACTGGAAATATCTGCGGATTATTCTTTATTAATTCAATTTGCTTAACTAACTTTCTTTTGAAATTTTCTATCTCGCGTTCTGTCCATTTATATCCAAGATAATTCAAAATAGATTCAAGATTATTAATTGCTTCATCTGTCCAATAAACCTTAAAATCAGAGTCCATACTTAATTATTATATCATTATGTGCATGAACTCTTCCTTCATCAACATCTTTAAGGCCACGGACTATTCCAGATTTTTGTTCATCTGTCAAATCATGCCACCAATCTTTTTGTGTTTCATTTGAATCTTTTACCACCTTGAGATAATGAATGGTTTCATCATCTTCAAGATTAGCCAACCATTGAATTAATTCCAGTTTGATTGCTTCCTGTCCCATAGTCTTGCTTTTTATCAGATTAATAAACTAACTTTATTCTGGCCTGACGCCTGGCGCATAACATTACCTTGTTTCTGCCTATCGAATGTTTGAAATATACGTTTTCCCTTGACTATAAAACAATAAAGTCCTGAATCCAGGACAGCTCAAAAAGTATTTGAACGCAGAGTGGTAAATGGAAACCGTATGAACTATCAACAGTTACATGATCTCTTTAAAGAGACTCACCGTGAGTTGCAGCAAAGAGCCTCCCGGTCGGTCGATACCTCCCTTGTCTTCCGGAACTGGCTTTTCGGGTGGTACATTGTGGAGTTTGAGCAGGGCGGATCAGACAGAGCTGAGTATGGAACCATTTTGTTGAAAAAAATCGCAGTTCAGTTGAAGATCAAGGGCTGTTCTGAAAGAAGCCTCGCGCTCTGCTGTAAATTCTATCTCACCTATTCTGGAATTTTGCAGGCAGTGTCAGCAAAATCTTCTGATAGGAATATTGTGGACTTCCGGACATTCAACAGGCACGGCCTGTTACATCTTGTAATGCGATTATCAATTCTCCCTCAGATACGACAAGTACTTTCTTCAACACTGGCAAGAAGCTTTTCTCTGTGATGGACACATTACTTTGCCGATGTTGATCTGGTTTTCTACAATCGCCTTTTGCACTGCTATGTGATCATTGATCTCAAACGAGACGAGCTGACTCATCAAGATCTGGGGCAAATGCAGATGTATGTCAACTATTTTGACCGTTATGTGAAAACCGAAGAGGAGCTGCTGTAGTCGAATATCTTTGCATCAAAGTACAACTCATCTTCCATCCAAAGAAGAGCTGAAAAAGCAGCTGGAAGAGGCTGCTGCAGGCATTCAACATCATGAAGATTCCAAGCAGGCGGTCTAAAGCTATTGATCCCTTGTTGTGCTGCCGTCCGTGTGCTGCGGGTGTTTACTTGGCTTCACTGCTCGTTCAATTGCTAACCGCATAAAGCGTTGATACGGAATGCCAACACGTTTTGCATGAATGCGCACAGCGTCTAACAACTCTTCAGGCAGACGGAGACTAATTGACTTATCCTTGCGTTTCAACTCAAAGCGCATGGGAAGCATATCTGAAAAATCATACTCGCTCAGGTCAGCAGTCTCCACAAAAACTTCGACATCGGCGTCAGTCTTGAAATCAGGGAATTTCTTTTTCATGAGCTTTTATTTCCTTTTTGTGCATATACCGCGCACTAAACGATTACCGCTGTCCCAGTCGAATCCATCAAATTTCATCCGTCTTTCTCCACAAAATATGTATATCATTTTGCATATGCAAATACAACCCTTAATTCATTGCGTTCCTTTGCTTATCGGTTTCATCAAAAAATACTTTTTCTTAAGCGGCTCGTACATGTATAGTCGGGAAGATAGTGATGAAAAAAAAACCGATCTTGAATTTGCCAAGACCTTTGAAGGCTATGAACAATTCAAAATCGGTTGAGCAGTTTTTGCCGAAGCATTGATGAATTCGCCAGAGCCAGATGCCGATTTGCGACGAGCTTTCGAACGTCAAGCAGAGTTGTTTGGGAAGGGTCAATAACCCTTGCTGATCATGGCAATTCTCTTAATCCGCAAAATTGCGTGACCTTTCTTTTCGGGAAAGAAGATATCTAATGTTCTTTCTTCCCCGCGAAGAAAAAAACCGGAGAAAAAGCTTTAAATTCACCCCAAAATCCAGCCCGCATCCGGCGGCACTTTTTCCACCAGAAATCAATAGTGCACTTTTGGCTCTCGACTACACTACCCTGAACCTGCTCCGTCAGAACCACCCCGCCTGGCGATTGTTGTGCGCCCAGCATGCGCCGCTGGTGGCAGGTTTTCTGCATAGGGTGTTTATTGTTCCCAATGTGCGGATCCTTTCGCAGGCTGATCTGGTTGAGGCGCTGGAAGATGAACTGTTTGCCCTGCGCCAGCAACAGGGTGCTGACCAGTTTCCGGGGACGGCGCAAAGCTACCTGAATGACTGGGCCGATAACGAGAAGGGATGGCTGCGCAAATTCTATCCTGACGGGACGGATGAGCCTCACTTTGATCTGACTGCAGCAACTGAAAAGGCGCTGGCCTGGCTGGAGAGCTTGACTGAACGTGCTTTTGTGGGGACAGAGTCGCGACTTCTTACCCTGTTTGAACTGTTGCGTCAGATGAGCATGGGTAGCCAGGCTGATCCTGAAGTGCGGATTGCGGAGCTGCAAAAGCGCCGTGACGATATTGATGCCGAAATTGCCCGCATCCAAGCCGGAGAGATATCGCTGCTTGATGATACCGCTCTGAAGGATCGTTTCCAGCAGTTTCTGCAACTGGCGCGTGAACTGTTGACCGATTTTCGTGAGGTGGAGCATAACTTCCGCAAGCTCGATCGCCGCGTGCGAGAGCGCATTGCCCTCTGGGAGGGAGCCAAGGGTGCGCTGCTTGAAGAGATCATGGGCGAACGTGATGCCATTGCCGATTCGGATCAGGGAAAGAGTTTCCGAGCATTCTGGGATTTTCTCATGTCGCAGTCACGCCAGGAGGAGTTGAGCCTGCTCCTTGAAGAGGTGCTGGCTTTGCCGCCGATCGTCTCGATGCGCCCCGATACCCGTCTGCGGCGCGTTCACTACGACTGGCTTGAGGCGGGAGAACACACCCAGCGCACGGTGGCCCGACTTTCAGAACAGTTGCGCAGGTTTCTTGATGACAAGGCGTGGCTTGAGAATCGACGCATCATGGATATTCTGCACGAGGTTGAAACCCATGCTCTTGATTTGCGCGACGATCTCCCTTCAGACGGCTTTATGCATCTCGACAGCTCCACTGCGGTCATTGAACTGCCTCTTGAAAGAACGCTCTATCGGCCTCCATTCAAGCCATTGATTGCTGGCATTGCTCTGGATGAAGGTGATGCGGAGATCGATACCGCGATTCTTTATGCCCAAGTGGTGGTTGACCGGGCAGAGCTGTTGCGAAATATCCGCCAAGAGCTGCAGATGCGCAGCCAGATCACCATCGGGGAGGTTATTTTGCATCATCCGCTGCGTAACGGCCTTGCTGAGCTGGTTGCCTATCTGCAGCTTGCCGGGGATTGGCCCAAGACGGCGGTGGATGAAGGAGAGCAGGAAGAGGTGAGGTGGGAAAGCTCGACGGGTATATCCCGGCTGGCAACCTTGCCGTGTATTATTTTATTACGAAACTGATGATGAATCATACAGAGATAGAAACTTCCCGTCCGGATTATCCAGTCCAGGAACTCTCTTCCATTGTGATTCCCCTTTTGAAGGGGGTGATCTACCAGGAGGAGAACCCGGCGTTATGGAGCGCTTTGCTCAACTTGCTGGCAAGCGTTCGGGATTACGTGGCGGTGCTTGGTCTGGAATTGATTATTGATGAGGCCGAAGGGTACGCTTTTTTGCGATCTCACTCTGAAAACGGTGCAGAGGGCGCGAACACCACTCCCCGACTGATAGTAAGGAGGCAGCTCAGTTACCCGGTCAGTCTGCTCTTGGCATTGCTGCGCAAAAAACTTGCCGAATTTGATGCCGGTGCCGGAGACACACGCCTGATTCTTTCGCGAGATGAGGTGGTTGAACTGATCCGGATTTTTCTCCCCGCCGCCACCAATGAGGTCAAGTTGATCGACCAGGTCGATGCCACTCTGAACAAAATCGCCGATCTTGGTTTTATCCGCCGTTTGCGGGGAGAGCGGCAGATGATTGAGGTTCGCCGGATTATCAAGGCGTTTATCGATGCCCAGTGGCTGGCCGATTTTGATCAACGCCTCAACGAATACCTGCAGCGACCTGCAAAACTGATGGAGGGAAATGATGAGTGAGGCACTTGAACTTGGATTTGTTGCTGATGACAGCCTGGCTGGCTTTCGGCTGCAGCGTCTTGAGGTGTTCAACTGGGGCACCTTCGATGGACGGGTCTGGACGTTGCGACTGGGCGGAAAAAATGGACTCCTCACAGGGGATATTGGTTCTGGAAAATCAACGCTGGTTGATGCAGTAACTACCTTGCTGGTACCAAGCCAGCGCATTGCCTACAACAAGGCGGCAGGTGCCGATAACCGTGAACGCACTCTCCGCTCCTACGTGCTGGGCTATTTCAAGTCGGAGCGACAGGAGACTCTTGGAGGGGGTGCCAAACCGGTCGCCCTGCGCGATCTCAACGGATATTCGGTGATTCTTGGGGTCTTTCATAACGCGGGCTACGACAAGACCGTAACTCTGGCGCAGCTCTTCTGGATGAAGGATGCCACACAGCCAGCCCGTCTCTATGCCGTCTGTGAGCGCGATCTCTCCATCGCCACCGATTTTTCAGCCTTTGGTACTGAAATAGCGACACTGCGCCGGCGTCTGCGGGGGTCGGGAATCGATTTGTTTGAAACCTTTCCACCCTACGGCGCCTGGTTCCGTCGGCGCTTCGGCATCGACAATGAGCAGGCGCTCGATCTCTTCCATCAAACTGTATCGCTCAAGTCGGTGGGGAACCTGACCGATTTCGTGCGTCTCCACATGCTCGAACCCTTCAATGTTGAACCACGCATTGACGCCCTTATTCAGCATTTCGAAGATCTCAACCGCGCGCACGAAGCAGTACTTAAAGCCAAGCGGCAAATAGAGCTGCTGGGGCCTCTGGTAGCTGATTGCGACAATCACCAAACCCTGGCGCGAACAGCGGAAGCGTTGCGGGCCTCGCGCGATACGCTGCGCCCCTGGTTCGCCTCCCTCAAGCTTGCATTGCTGGAAAAACGCCATACCTCGCTTGATGAAGAGTTGAGCCGTCACCATATCGCCATCGAACGGCTGGAAGCAGATCGCCGCACCCAGCAGGGGCGTGATCGTGAGCTGCGCCGAACCATCGCCGAAAACGGTGGCGACCGGATTGAGAGTATCGCCGCTGAGATTCGCCAGAAACAGGATGATCTTGAACGGCGCAATCAGAAAGCAACCCGATATGGGGAGCTTGCACGCCAGCTTGGGGAGCTTCCTGCAACAAATGCTGAGGAGTTTCATCTTCAGCGTACCGGGCACGCAGCCATGCACGAGGCCACGGCTGAAACTGAAGCCCGGGTTCAAAACGATCTCAATGAGACGGGTGTGCTCTTTACCCAGGGGCGCCATGAGCGTGAGCAACTGACAGCGGAGATCAAGGGGTTAAAAGCCCGCATGAGCAATATCGACGAAAAACAGGTAGCCATGCGCCGCTCGCTCTGCAAGGCGCTGAATATCGCGGAAGATGAGATGCCGTTTGCCGGTGAGTTGCTCCAGATTCGTGAGGAGGATGCGGTGTGGGAAGGAGCCATTGAACGAGTGCTCCGCAACTTCGGCCTCTCGCTGCTGGTGCCCGACAATCACTATCCGAAGGTGGCGGAGTGGGTGGAGCGAACCAATTTGAAAGGCCGCTTGGTCTATTTCAGGGTACGCCAGCACTCTCGCAGCGAACAGTTACCAGAACAACCGGCTTCGCTGGCCCGCAAGCTCGCCATTAAAGCCGATTCCCCTTATTTTGAGTGGATGGAACGGGAAGTCGCCTCGCGTTTCGATCTGGTTTGCTGCATGAACCAGGAGGAGTTCCGGAGGGAGAAAAAAGCCATCACTTTGGGCGGGCAGATCAAGTCACCAGGTGAACGCCACGAAAAGGATGACCGCCACCGGCTTGACGACCGCAGCCGCTATGTGCTCGGATGGAGCAATGCAGCCAAAATCGCAGCACTGGAAGAGAAGGCCGAACTGCAGAAAAAAGTGCTTGCCGAACTGGCAGCCAAAATAATCGGGTTGCAGCAAGAGCAAAGGTCACTCAAGGAGCGCCTGACGATACTCTCCAAGCTTGACGAGTATCCCGATTTCCGTGATCTCGACTGGAAGCCGGTGGCATTTGCTATCGCCCGGCTGGAAGCCGAAAAACGTGACCTTGAGGCGACCTCCAATATTCTGCAAACCCTTGTCACACAGCTTGCCGAGCTGGAAAAGGAGCTGCATGAAACGGAGCGGCTACTTGACGATCGCAAAGATAAACGGTCGAAAATTGAGCAGAAGATCAGCGTCATCATGGAGTTGCAGCAACACACGCGCACACTGCTGGCTGAAGCAGGGCCAGAAGCTGCCGGGCGCTTCGCCATGCTTGAATCCATGCGCGGTCAGGCTCTCGGTGAGCAGACGCTGACGGTTGAGTCATGTGACAATCGCGAGCGGGAGATGCGCGACTGGCTGCAGACAAAGATCGATGGCGAGGACAGGAAGCTCTCCCGACTTGGCGAAAAGATCATCAGGGCAATGACCGAATACAAGGAGGAGTGGAAACTTGAAACCCGTGAGGTGGATATCAACATTGCTGCAGGATTTGAATATCGTTCGATGTTTGAACAACTTCGTGCCGATGATCTGCCCCGCTTTGAGGGCCGGTTCAAGGATCTGCTCAACGAAAATACCATCCGTGAGGTTGCCAATTTTCAGTCACAATTAGCCCGAGAACGGGAGACCATAAAAGAGCGCATTACCCGCCTCAATGAATCGCTCATTCAAATCGACTTCAATCCCGGTCGATACATCACCCTCGAAGCACAAACAAACCTCGATGCAGACATTCGTGAATTTCAGGCGGAGCTTCGCGCCTGCACCGAAGGGAGTCTGACCGGTTCGGATGACGCGCAATATTCCGAAGCCAAATTCCTGCAGGTACGGCGGATCATTGATCGATTCCGTGGCCGTGATGAACATGCTGACCTCGATCGACGCTGGAGCGCCAAAGTTACCGATGTGCGCAACTGGTTTGTGTTTGCTGCAAGTGAACGGTGGTGCGAAGACGACAGCGAGCATGAACACTACGCCGATTCGGGGGGCAAATCGGGAGGGCAGAAAGAGAAGCTCGCCTACACCGTGCTTGCCGCCAGCCTTGCCTATCAATTCGGCCTGGAATGGGGCGCAGTGCGCTCGCGATCGTTCCGCTTCGTTGTTATCGACGAGGCCTTCGGACGCGGTTCCGATGAATCAGCCCAGTACGGCCTGCAACTCTTCGCCCAGCTCAACCTACAACTGCTGATCGTTACACCGCTACAGAAAATCCACATCATAGAGCCCTTTGTCTCCAGTGTCGGGTTTGTGCACAATCAGGAGGGCCGCTGCTCGGTGCTGCGCAACCTCAGCATTGAAGAGTATCGCGCCGAAAAAGAGAAGATGCCAGAATGAGCTGGACAAGCCCCGCTGATCTGAAGGCCCAGGTGCAGAAACTCTGGGATCGGGGCCTCCTGCTCTCTACCTTGATAAGCGGTGAAGAGATGTTTCCCCGGCGCTTGACATTGAAAGGGCCCGATTCGAGGGAGTTGAGCAACTCTTTTACCAAAGTCCGTGACTGGATTGCCCAACTGTCGGGTACAACCAAACAGTATAGAATTGTATGGCGCAGCATCAACCATCGCATTCTTGGAGCCAATGAAATCCCTTCAGAAATCTGGATCGATTCACTCGATGATGCTCTTGGGTTGATTGGCAAGCGGCGTGTAGCCGAACAGTTTGCCGCCCTTGTCGCACTCACCCGCAACCACCAACCAGCACTGCTCCCTTGGCTGGCAAAACGACCTCTGCGCGCCCTCGAACTGGCCGAAGAGTGGCCACGCCTGCTGGAAATCGTCACCTGGCTGCAGAAGCATCCCCGACCAGGCATCTATCTGCGTCAAATCGACCTGCCCGGAATACACAGCAAGTTTATCGAAGGACAACGAGGTGTACTGGGTGAACTGTTTGATCTTGTCCTTCTCCCGGAGGAGATCGATACAACAGCCACAGGAGTCGGAGGGTTCTGCCGACGTTATGGCTTTCGGGATAAACCATTACGGGTGCGCTTCCGAATCCTCGACCCGAAACTGGCGCTGTTACCGACAGAGACCGACCAGGATATCACTGTGACGCAGGCAACCTTTGCCAAACTGGAGATCCCCGTCACAACGGTCTTCATCACCGAAAACGAAATCAACTTTCTGGCCTTCCCCCAGGTCCCCAACGCAATGGTGATTTTCGGGGCTGGCTATGGTTTCGAGAACTTCGGCGCAGTAGAGTGGCTGCGTGACCGGAAGATCCACTACTGGGGAGACATCGACACCCATGGCTTTGCTATCCTAAACCAGTTGCGAGGGTTCTTTCCCCATGCCGCCTCCCTTCTGATGGACCGTCCTACGCTGATGGAGCATCAAGCGCTTTGGGGCACTGAACCATCTCCCGAAACCGGCACCCTCTCGCGATTGACTGCTGAAGAGAGTGCGCTTTACGATCAGTTGCGTAGGAATGATTTGGGTCATCAAATACGGCTGGAGCAGGAGAAGATTGGGTTTGAATGGCTGCTGGAGGCTTTGGGCAGGGTTTGAGTGCGAAGGGAAAACCCTTGAGGATCACTCTCCGTGTATTTGAAACAGACGGAGAACCTGAAAGTTGAAAGGCCAAAGCCCTGGCAGAAGCTTCCTCGACTGCGTCACTGAAGCTTGAACCAAAACCACTTTGGACTTCGTTATAGTAAGAAATCGCGGCAAGAAATTCTTGGAGCGCTGCGGTAATAAAATGTGCACGTCTCACCGAGACATGCGACTTGCTTCGGCAAAAACTTCCTCTGCAGAGTATGTCGACAACTCGCCTCTATCGAAGGCAGCGACACGGCTCTCAATTTCATGTTCCCATTCTGCCTTAGTGGCCACGTCATTATAAAAATACCGTTTTAGGCCTGATACTGATATCCCACCAATGAAGGCTTGGTGAACGCGTTAGTCTTTTTTCAAGATTCTTTTTTTCTTTACCATAGAGCTTGATACCTTTCTCGTATACCGTCTTCACCAGCATTGATCGTGCGGCAATCCCTCGCCAAGTAAATTTGCAGGAGCGATTTATGACGGTGGCTACACTCTCAAGCAGATAACCATTCCATGATTTTTCTAACCCTGCCCAGTAGCGTTCAATGTTGTTATACTTGCTGTGATAGGGCGGATAGTAGATCAATCGAATACCTAGTGTCCTGTTTGGTTAGTTCTTTTGGATAAAAGCGCAAACTAATCAATATCACTTAAGAAATTATTTTAAAGAGAATTATAGCTATTAAAATAACAGGTAATATACCTAAATGTTGATTTAGCGGGTTATAAAGGCTTCAATTAAAACAATGAACTAACCATTCACAACACTAGTCCGGTCATATCGGCAAAGGGGGTCATCCGGTACAGAAATTGACTTCGCCTCCCACTGCACTCTGGGCCATTATCCATATTGAGTACCAACTCTTTGACATGAGAAAGTGCTTGCTTTCGCTCATTCCACCACAACTCAAGTCAATCAACCATAAAGTCACTGGTTTTGTTGCTTGTGCTAAAAAAACAAGAACGATTTACCACTGACTGGTTCAAGTATACCGCCTGGAACAAACTTTTCCTTGGGTCGCATATCATGATCCCAAGCCTCTACAGCTTTGATTCCACGAGACTTTCCTCCTCGTGAATAGAGGCCTACATGCACCGTCGCTTTGGTATCAATACTGAGTCTTAACGTTTCAGGGTCAGCATCTGCCTGCGCATTCATTTGCCTGACGTTGTTGAAGATGGCATCTGTTTCTGCTGTTTTTTTTCAACCTTGGTTTTCTGAACCGTACGGAGTCGATGATTTGACGGTTCAAAATGTTTGATAACGTACGAACCGCAGGCAGAGATTCTTCTGGCCATCCTTCGGCAACAAGGGCATTATAAACGCCTTGTGCTGTCATGTTCGTATAAAGCAAGGTTGTTCGTAAACGTGGTTCAGCTTGACTACATGGCTCCATTATTTTTCGAATGGATTCAAGCAACTTCGGATTTTTCTCTTCAGATTTTGGTTTGTGTCGTTCCGATAAATCATTAATACAGGCAATTTCCACTCTTCAATGTTCGGAATATACGCGGTGATGATAGCCAGATAATCGCCCTTCGGTGAGCAAACCACATGAATTGGCGTATCATCCGGCTTATAGCCAAAAATAAGGCAACTATGTCCGCGCACATCTTCAGGGTAGTCCTCTACCAATTCCCCTCGCTCAACCACATTCCTGACCTCCGCAACCCTGATCATCCTGTCTGGTCGGGACATTTGCCGAAAAGCATGGGGGAGGTAGATGATCCTTTTTGCAGTACACTTTTGGACAGAATTTATGATATCTGAATGAACAGTCATAGGGTACTTTCAAGCTGTATCTCAGTGCCTCGATGCACTAATGCCAAAATTCATAACGAATCAAGGGAGCTGCTACCAACACTCTTCAACAGTACTCGCCTTGTAAAGTATCTACTTTTTAAAGTATAACAAACAATTTCAGGCCATCAAAACAGATCAGCCCAATACAGACAACAACGACATCACTCCCGAACCTGCACCGTCATCTTATCCTTCAGCTCATTGAAAGAGTGCAGCACAAACCACTGGACTTGCCTAATGTTATCATTTTGTTTAAACTTGTTCATATCAATATTACAGTGGTTTCGGATAAGAGATCATCTGTAATTGCGGTTTAAAGAACAATAATTGGGAATCACTCACATGAATACTCCAGTGAACATTCTTGCTATTGTCGGCAGTTACCGTAAAGGGGGTATTATCGAAAGGGCTGTCGATGCGATCCTTGCCTCCGCACAAGAGAAGGGTGCTGTAACCCGGAAAATCTCTCTGCTGGATAAACATCTTGAATTCTGCACCAACTGCCGCAGCTGCACACAAGTTGCCGGAGAAAACTATGGTGAATGTATCCTTGATGATGATATGGGCGCTCTCTTGCAAGAGATTGAATGGGCTGATACCCTGGTGCTCGCTTCACCGATGAATGCCGGAACGGTCACCGCTCTAATGAAGAGATTTATTGAACGTCTTGTATGCACTGCCTACTGGCCTTGGGGAGCTCCTGCGCCAAAAGCCCGTCGCCCTGGAAAATCAAAACGCGCACTCCTTATGGCCTCTTCCGCCGCTCCTGGCATTCTTGCAAGATTAACAGGGGATGTGACAAAACGACTTAAATTTGCCGCCACGATGCTTGGTGCTGAAACGGTCGGAACGCTCTTTGTCGGGCTTGCTGCACAACAAAAGCATCAAGAGCTGAACAAAAGAACAATCAATAAGGCGCATAAACTTGGTCAAAAACTCGCTGCCGGCAAATGAGTGAAGGCATCCTGATGTTGGTTTTTATACTATATTGTCGCCCTACTGACCAAGTGCATCAATGATGCCTGTTGTTTTTTTCCACGATTCATGAATTAATGCCCACTATTGCATACAGTATCCGAAACTCGCTCTACCTGAATATTACAAACCGATGTTCAAACAGCTGCACCTTCTGCATTAAAATCAACAGCAGAACATTTCATGACAACGACCTGTTTCTCAGCACAGAACCATCGTTCGATGAGATCATGGCGGCCATTGATGCATTCAAGGATTTCGAAGAGGTTGTTTTCTGCGGTTATGGGGAATCATTGATACGGCTTGAAATGGTCAAGCAGGTGGCAGAAGCGGTACGGTAAATGTCAACAAAAATGTCGCTGTTTTTAAAAAAAATTACTAATCCTAATCGGGGTTTAAGATAACCGTTTGAGGAGCCTCCCATACCTTGACTTTCCGAGTGCCCCAACGCTCAGGAAACGCCTCTTTTGCCTTCATGATTGTCGCATTTCTTTGTTTGAAAATAGCCTCTGCATCATGGTACCGCACTTGCGCCGGTGTAACGTAATCCAAACCGGAATGCAGGTGTGTATGGTTATACCAGTCCACAAATACCGCCATCCACTCCCTGGCATCTTCGATCGTTTCAAAAGAACGAGGATAACTCCCTTTGTATTTCATCGTCTTAAACCATGACTCAATATACGGATTATCATTGCTGGTACGAGGACGGTTATGAGATACATTGATACTCAGTTGTTGAAACAATGCCATCAGGGTTAACCCTCTCATAGGATGACCATTATCAGCATGAATTGCGGTTCCTACAGCCTGATGTTTGAGCAGTGTTGCCGCAAAAAGGGCTTTACTGTAGTCGACGCTTTCTGTCTCATGAATTGCCCATCCAACAATCGAACGATCATAAATATCAAGAATAACATAAGCATAATAGAATAAACCTTTTACTACTCGTGGCATCCATGTAATATCCCAGCACCAGACTTCATTTGAGCCATTGGCAACACGCTCTGGTGGCTTTGAATGATACTTCCTAACGTTCGTCTTACTGCGATGATGCACTTGATCGGCTTCTCTTAATACGCGATAAATCGTGCTTACCGATGCCAGATAATGCCCTTCATTCAAGAGTTCTGCAACAATTTCATAGGGATTTCTATCCCGATATCTAACACTATTACAAGTCATAAGAATCTCTTTGCGTTGTTCATTATCAAGCTTCCGAACCACTCGTTTTGGTGCACCTTGCCGTCGGTCTTTCAGCCCAATACCTTTCCATCTTTGTAACGTCCGAAGCGATATTCCTATCAATTGACACGCTTTTGCATACCTGGCACCATTGCTATGCGCTTCATCGAGCAGCGGTATTAACAAGGCCTTATCTTTTTCGGCAATCTGTCGTCCTCTTGCTCCATCATAATATCCTCGAGCTTTTTTTTAAACAGCAATAACGCGGCTGCTTCCGCTAACGCTTTCTCTTTGCGATACAACTCTTTTTCAAGCTCTATCACTCTTTTTTTCAATACTTTAACTTCTTGATTTTTTAAATCCTGTTTTTTACTCATCATCTCGCGCAGCTCCTGATCCCAGAGAGTTAGATGTTCTGAATGCAAGCCCCTTTCCCGTAAAAACGTCCCTTTTTCCGCTTCCGATATGCTGGCAGCTTCTTTAATCAGAAGATACTTTTCTTGCGCATTAATGAAACGAGGGCTTGTTTCTTCGATGAGCAACTGACTGCCTGACGCCTGCTTGATCCAGTTCCGTATCGTTTGATCATTAAGACCCATTTCCTCACTCACCTTGGTAATACTTTCGTTATTAGGGGGTAAAACCCGTCTTAAAATACTTACCTTTATTGATCTCGAATAGCCCATCTTGTCTCCTTGGTTGAGGCGACATCTATATTAACACATAGGGGGATAGTCTGGCTGGATTTCCTTGTTTCATGTAAATATGGTGGCTTCCACTTATGCGTACCAAATGCCAGCCTTTATGTTCAAGAAGCCGCGCGAAGTGTTTTCCTGAAATAGATTTCACAGCACAAGTTCTAAAACCTTGTCATTTTCTGAAATTTCGATTGTTTCCAAATCCACAGAAAGACAGGCACCTACAGCATCGTGCAAGTTTGCCAGAAGTTCCTCCATCGTATTACCTTGTGTGGCACAACCCTGAAGTGCAGGCACTTCCGCCCAAAAGCCACCCTCTTGTGCAGGATGAACAATAATTTTTAATTTCATATTACGCTCTCAATACAAGGCACATCGCCCGTTTTTTAATTCGCCCACCAATTTTTCTGAACAGTAAACAAGCTCTGCAACTTCTGATTTACCACACATAGCGTTGCAATGTATTTATAGATCCGCAGGAATATACGGAATTAATCCTTTTTTATGGGAAATGACCTGAACATCCGTGGTAATTGGCGAACATCTACCAGCATCCCGTTGACTTGCAATGTCCAAACCATTGGATTGTTTTCAACATTGCCCGGTAAGCACCAGTTTGGGTCAAGTGGATATATTTTCAGCAGATCACGAATTAATTTTGCCTTATTTGCTCCGCCGCTTTGACTGACACCAAACGCTGTGCATAACTCATCCGACCGCATATGTGGTGTCTGCGTTTTGTCGAAAAGAAAATTGACGGTACCGAGGGCATAGAGAATGCCACATGCCCAGGTTGCTGGTTTTCCCTTAATGATGGGGGAAGGTCGCTTGCGCGCAAGTGCTGCCGCCAAATAACGGGCAAGCGTTGCATAGTCGCTGTTCAAGTACTGTTTGCAAAGGCTCTCAGTCAGATTTACAATTGCAGTGTAAGCTGGTTCAAGAGCGCTTGGAACAGATTCGGATTGTTTTTTTCTCATACTGGTTTTAAGAGCAGCCGGTTGTCATGCCGCAATCTTCGCACACTTTGCAGGTGCCATTCTGCTTGACACGCATGGAGCCGCAGTTTTCACACTGTTCGCCGGTATAGCCCTGGACTTTAGCCTGATAGGCCTGGCTCTGGCGAGGTGAAGAGTGCGTGGATTCAGCGTGAACGACCAGTGCTGGCTCTGCAACCGGGATATGTTCTGCTGCACCGTTGCTTTTCTGCTTTCCATCGATATCCCCATCCATCAACTCGTCAACCGCTTTGACATGGACAAAATCCTTGCGGCCAAGATAGTCGTAGCCGATAGAACGGAATACGTAATCAAGAATAGATGTGGAATTTTTTATGGCGTTGTGTCCCTGAACCGTACCGGCAGGCTCAAAGCGGGTAAAGGTGAAGCTGTCGACCAGCTCTTCGAGTGGCATGCCGTATTGCAAAGCCTTGGAGGCAAGCACGGCAAAGCAGTTCAAGAGCCCTTTGAATGAGGCGCCCTCCTTGTACATATCGATAAAGACTTCGCCGAGAGAGCCATCATCGTACTCCCCTGTTCTGAGAAAGACCTTGTGGCCACCTACGTGGGCTTCACGGATATAGCCTTTCCTCCGCTTCGGCAGATGACGACGTTCTGAACGGTGGTAAACCCGCTCGACAATGCGCTCCTGAATTTCCCGGGGGCCCTTCGTTTCATCAAGGTTCTCCTCTGTTCCAAGCATGATGACCTCGTCAAGATCCTGATAGCTCGAAATGTTGAGTGGCTGGGAGAGCTTTGAGCCATCGCGGTAGACTGTAACGGCCTTGACCATGTGCTGCCAGGCCGACTGATAGACCTCGCCGATTTCAACGGTCGTGGCGGTTCCCGGCATATTGACCGTTTTGGATATCGCACCTGAAATAAAGGGCTGTACCGCTGACATCATGCGGACATGCGCCATGTGCTTGATATAGCGAACTCCTTTTTTGCCACACCTGCTGGCACAGTCAAAAACCAGCAGATGTTCAAGCTTCAGATGGGGCGCTCCCTCGATAGTCATGGTACCACAGACGTAGTCATTGGCCAGCTCGGCATCCTGCTCAGTAGCCCCAAGAGCCTGAAGCATATCAAAATCGGGGTCATTGAGCTGCTCGTCTGTGAAACCAAGTGCTGCACAGAAATCTTCGCCGAGAATCCATTTGTTGAAGGCAAATCGAATATCAAAAACAGTTTCAAGCTGTGACTCAACCACTTCGATCTTGTCGTCGGTAAAGCCACGGCTCTTAAGCCATTGGCGGTTGATGGAGGGTGATCCTGCAAGTGTTCCGTGCCCTTTGCAGTAGTGTTCGATATCGTCAATCTGTGTATCGGTGTATCCGAGGCGTTCAAGGGCTTTATGCACCGACTGGTTGACTATCTTGAAATAGCCTCCACCGGCAAGTTTTTTAAATTTAACAATGGCAAACTCAGGCTCGATACCGGTGGTGTCGCAATCCATAACTAGGCCGATAGTGCCGGTAGGAGCAATTACACTGACCTGGGCATTACGAAAGCCATATTTCTTGCCTTTCTGAAGCGCTTCGTCCCAAACCTTTCCTGCTGCATCAAAAAGCTCCCTGGAGCAATATTCGGCATCAATACCGCGCGGTTTAACCGAGAGTCCTTCATACTCCTCTTCAGACATGTTCCGGGCAGCTCTGCGGTGGTTGCGGATCACACGCAGCATATCTTTGGAGTTGGCACTGTAACCGGCAAAGGTGCCAAGATCGTGAGCCATCTCAGCGGAGGTCAAATAGGCCTGACCGGTCATCAATGCAGAGATTGCGCCGGCAAGGGCAAGCGCCCTCGGTGAATCGTATGGAATGCCGAGTACCATCAGCACCGTACCAAGATTTGCAAAGCCGAGACCGAGCGTTCTGAACTCATAACTCAGGCGGGCAATCTCTTTTGAGGGGAAATGGGCCATCAGCACTGAAATTTCAAGCACGATGGTCCAGAGATTGGATGCATGCTGCAGCTCCCTTACTTTTATCCGGCCAGTTGCCTCGTCAATAAAATGGATCAGATTAAGGCTGGCCAGATTACATGCTGTATCGTCAAGAAACATGTACTCTGAACAGGGATTGCTTGCATTGATACGCCCACTCTCCGGGCAGGTATGCCATTCGTTGATGGTGGTATCGAACTGCAGGCCAGGATCGGCACATTTCCATGCACTGAGCAGAATTTTCTCCCACAGGTCACGCGCTTTGACACTCCGAACACTCTTGCCGGTTGTACGCTCATTGAACGACCAGAGATCGTTGTTTTCAACTGCCTTCATGAACTCGTTGGTCACCCGGACAGTATTATTGGAGTTCTGGCCTCCAACGGTGTGATAAGCCTCCGACTCGTAATTGGAGTTGTACTCATCAAAATCAAGCGTTGTATAACCCTGCTCAACAAGGGCAAGCACACGGACGATATAGCTCATAGGTACAGCCCGGCTGAGCGCATTCTGAATCAGGCGATTAAGCCGGGGGTTTGCCTTGCGGTCAACACCATTGGCAAGAGCCTCTTCAACAATTGCCTGTAGAAAACGGGAACAGATTCTTGAACCAGCCACAAGCGAAGCCACCTTGTCCTCTTCCTTCGCTTTCCACTCTATAAATTTTTCCACATCCGGATGATCAATATCGACAATCACCATTTTTGCAGCACGCCGTGTTGTGCCACCGGATTTTATTGCCCCCGCTGCTGAATCAAAAATTTTCAGAAAGCTCATCAGACCCGAAGAACTTCCTCCACCACTCAGCTTTTCCCCGCCAGAACGAAGGTTGGAGTAATTAGTCCCTGAACCACTGCCAAATTTAAACACCCTGGCCTCGCGGATAGCGAGATCAAAAATACCGCCTTCGTTGACAAGATCATCGCTGACAGACTGGATAAAACAGGCATGAGCCTGGGGTCGTGAATAGGCATCCTCCGACTCTCTTACTTCCCCGCTCTCCTGCTCAACATAAAAATGTCCCTGGGCCGGGCCGGTGGTGCCGTAGGCAAAATTCAATCCCGTATTGAACCACTGTGGCGAATTGGGAGCACCCATCTGCCTGAGAATCATGAAGGCTACCTCATCGTAAAAAGCCTCGGCATCATCTGGCGAATCGAAATAACGGTTTTTTTCACCCCACTCCCTCCAGCAGCCAGCCATACGATGAACAACTTCTTTAATGGAGTGTTCACTACCGGTAACCGGATTACCCTCACTGTCGATGACAACATTGCCGTTTTCATCACGCTGCGGTATCCCTGTTTTCCGGAAATACTTCTGGGCAAGAATATCGGCAGCAACCTGCGACCACTGCTTCGGCACTTCAATATCGGTCATTTCAAAGACCTTCGAGCCGTCAGGATTGCGCAGAACAGAGGTGCGGGTTGTGTATTCAAAACGATCGTAAACATTTTCACCGGGACTGGTGAACAGACGGGAAATTTTCATGAGAACTCTCCGGGGTCAAATATGGAATGCGAAAGGCAACCCTTTTTTTATTATAGAGTTACCCTTTCAAAAAATTTTATAGTTTATTATCGGTTACCCGTTGCTATATGCAACAATATAACCTCATGAGAATATCCGGCAATGAAGAAAAAAGAATATTTTTGCTTCAAAATGAGCAGATTTATTGTCCTCCATCATGGGAGAAATTGTAAGTCCATACCTTTTTTTTCACTACCGGCAACCCCGGCCCGGACGTCAAACTCCGGTTCCGCCCAAGCTTTTTCCGCTTCACTGAACCATCAACCTAAGTGGAGGTCGCCTGCTATCTCTGCGGCGAGTTTGCCACTCTCCAAAGACAAGCATATCAGCCGTTCTTTAGCTCCTTGATCACATCATCAAGGGGTACAGCTGTTTGACCCTGTCCTTCTGCTTTTGCTTCCCGTAGATCAATCAGATCCATATAATCTTCCATCCGCTCTTCTATTGCCTGATATTCTTCATAGGGCAAAACAACAAACTCTTTTTTCCCCACTTTTTCTATAATCTGAGGATTTGCTCTACACAACATCAAACACCTTCTGCTCCGTGTACATCCTCCCATTTTGCGAAATGGATACAAGGTTTTCCTATCCATGATGCAGCGCGCCCTACCTGAGCCTCTTTTCATCGTTATCACTATGCTGCCAAATCATCCCGATAGCTTTCTCTCTCTGACCAAAAAAGAGGTTTCAGATTGTAATTTCTCAAAGCATCAACTACCGATGATGCTACGATGGATCCTGTATCATTGAGAAATACGTAAAGCCGGGAGTCGGATGATCTGGTCTCTTTTGTGTCAACCCATTTAAAAACAAGTGCTTCTGCGGATTCCTTCCTCGGGTTTGCTATTGCCTGAACAAGCCGTTCAGGCTGTTTTCTTGATTTGGGTATCACAAAATCGAACATGTGGTCATAACCGCTTTTGCCTGTAAATTTGATCTTGGGAGTATATCGAATATCCGACCGCTCAAACCAATTGGTTACATCTTCGACAAAAAGGCTTGCAACGAATGGCGATGCAAGATAAAAAAGGTCGTTTACCGCCAGCATAGCCTGAATAATAGTGTGCTTTTTAAACGAAAAATTTTCGGACGTTGTATGAACAATCAACTGATCATTATCAAGCTGCACACCAAAACCAGCCAGAGTGGTTTTAAGCATCTCCTCTCCATCTGTATTTCAGTGTGGTGCTCCTCCAATGTCAATGCGCGCAAGAACAATGGCCCTTTGTGCCCGAAGTTGAAATGTATTTTTTTTCAACTCAATACGACCACGGGTAATATCAAGGTTAAATTCTTCACGCATGGCCTCCGAATGCAAAGAAATTCGCAATGCTCCACCAAGGCTTGGAAAGGTGAACCTTTCAGCCCCTGTATAATGCTTTTCCATCGCAAGTAACGCATCGGCTTCTTGCTGCATCAAAATAAAACTCATCCTCACTCTGTGAATAATTTTCAAGCAGAAGAAAAATACACAATTCCTGTCAGTTTTGTGAGCTTGATACGAGGGAAAAAAGCAGGCCGAGTTGCGTCCGAGATTCTTTGCCGCAAGTGAAGTTGTCCCACTTCCCATGAAGGGATCGAGCACCGTATCGTTCCGGAAAGCGAACATTTTGATAAGTCGATGGGGAAGCTCTTCGGGAAACATGGCAAGGTGCCCCTCTTATTTTGCCCCAGCAAAGTTCCAGTGACCCGAGAAGTAGGTATTCCACTCTTCTGTGGGCATGGCTGAACACTCTTTTTGCTCTTTTGTGGGTTTTGGAGCATCACCTTGTTTTTTAAAAATGAGAATGAACTCGTAATCAAGCTTGAGAATGCCGTTCCGGGGATAGGGAAAGCTTCCCATGATCGAAGCGCCACCGGTGGTATTGGTTGTGGTGACCTTCTGCCAGATCACCGCGCCCATATAGTCGAACTCTATAATCTCACAAAACTTGATGATCTCCATCCGGATCGGAATAACCTTGTACCTGCCATAGTAAACCGAACGGGCAAACTGGTCACCGATATTAATGCAGAGTCGGCAGCCAGGATGCAGCACCCTCTCGCATTCGCTCCAAACCAGGTACAGGTTGTTGATATAGCTTTCGTAACTCTCGTGAAAGCCGATCTGCTCCTCCGTTCCGTAGTCCTTGAGCTGCCAGTAGGGCGGTGAGGTAATGACCAGATGCACCGAGCTGTCAGGTAAAAAGGTTCATCTGTCTGCTGTCGCCGTGAATTATAGTGTGATTGGTCTTCAATTTCCGGTTGAGTATCTGTTCATGTTCCTATAAAAAAAATCAATATGCAATTAATCGTGCGATGGATAGATGCCTTGTACGCAGATAATTGATCGAGCCTCGTTGGCATTCCATGGGCGCCTGTTACCCTGCCCATCCATTGGACGCAAATCCGGAAGCTGAAAATTATGAACACCATCTCCACCGAAATTTACGCCTAATAAACTGAACAAGGCCTGATTACTCATGATTGAAAGCGTCTGACCATTGCACTCCATGTAACCGACCGGGACAAAAGGGCCCGCAAAAAGTTTGATGATCGCTAACATTTCATCCATATCTCACTCTCCGTTTATGTTATTAAAACAGCTGTAAAATATAGTTTTTTTACATACCCTACAATGCGTTTTATACGTAGAATACAGCAGAATGTCAATAGGTCATGACCAGCCCGCCAATCGACATACCTGCTCCAATGCCGACAAGCAGTGCTTTTTGCCCACGCTGAAGAGTGCCATACAGGACTGCCAGGTATAAGGTGGCAGGTAATGAGGCTGCCACACCGTTGCGTTACGCCGCTCCACCCATCCGGTTGGCAGAGCGTAGATCCCCTCAAGTTCGGAGCTGGGAACAATGCGAGAGGGCAGATAACGGCCAAGACCGATAATCTTGAGGGGAAGGTTGACAAACATATATTTTTTTCACCCTTCCCTTTTGTGCAGGAGTTCGAGAAGTTCTGCTGTTCGGGATGCCTGTTTTTCAACGGCTTCGGCAAGTCGCTCCATCTCACTGTGGCGGCCACGTTCGGTTTCCGTATCAAACAGTATTGGTTTCTGAAATCCTTCAGAAAGCTTGAAAATATGAATGCAGAGCTTGATGAGGATAATATAGAAGAGAGGAAGCAGATACTCGCCGAAAATAACCGGCATCTCCTGGTAATGCTGCATCAGACCTTCCCAGTTGCCGCTGAAAAGCACATCCCATTTCATGAAAAAATAGAGATAGACAACCGGATGAAAAACAAGGAAGAAACGCATAACCTTCGATTGCCGCCGGTTTGCCGGTTCACTCTCATATTTGGAGAGCAGCCAGGGAAAGTGGCCTACCAGCATGGCCGACCTGCGATCATTGAGGTAGTGTGCTCCCTGAAGCGCTGAATCAATAAAGGAGGAGACCTGGCTTAAAAGCACGGTGGAGAGAAAAGTGGCAAGAAAAGAGTAGCTGAGATCATCAAATTTGAACGACCCGGCAAGGTAGGGCAGCGTAATGGTTTTTGGTTTGATGACAATAAAGAGCATGGCAATCCCTGCAAGCAGAAGAGAGAAGGTGTGGAGTTTGCGGGCATGACGGAGACTTTCGATGACGGCATCTGCATTGGCTCCCTGCATGGAATTCCCGGGTGGATCAATTCTCAGAAGAGCGGCAGAATCGGTGAGGGGGGAGTAGAGCCCGTTAACACCAATATCGCAGCCTTGAACATCACGATAGAGAGTGAAATTGTCGATAGTGCTTTGACTGAAATTTACTCCCGTGAGGTTTGCTTTGCTGAGATCTGCACCGCGAAGGTCAGCACCGCGTAAATCTGCTTCTGCGAAATTTGCCCCTGCAAGATTTGCCTTCGACAGGTTTGCGCCGTTGAGATTGGCTCCGGCAAGGTTTGCACTACGCAAATCCAAAGCGGCAAGTGAGATGTCGTGCAGATCAGGCTGAACATCCGCATGCTCCTGACGCCATCGGTTCCATGATGCAACCCCCTCTTTAAGTATCCTCAGGTGTTCAGATTCAGCCATCAGTAGGGTTTTTTGCCAACATATTTCAGTATGGCTTTGAAGAGGGAGGCACTCTGGGTAACCTGGTTATAGGCCTCGTCCTGAGTCATATTTCTGTTCTCTTTTCTTATTTTCATGCCGAGCTTGCGGGCAGCGTTGGCAACTTTTGCAATTTCAGCGGCGAGATCAGTTTCGTTCACAATGGTGATCTCCTTCATGTTCCGCTGTATATAGCCAATGTTGTTTCTTACACTCCCGTCAATTATCCCGTCATTGATGCTGTGACGCTGTTTGTTGAAATCGTCATACTCCGTGTTATGCAGAGGCATGGAGAGATCGCCAACATAATGCGCACAGAATACCAGTGGATATTCAGCATATTTACCGGTAACACTCTCTTCCTTGTAGGCTCTCACTGCACCGATAATGGCTCCATAGAGATGTCCCTCTTCATCACCGAGCTTGTTGTAGCGAGATGCCTGTGCAAGCACCATTGCAGCATCAACCTCTTTTTGTGCCTTATTGTTGAAGTAGTGGTTTTTTTCCTCTATCGGCCTGAATTCACTTTTAGACTTGGCAACATCGGGCGCGGCAGCACTGTACCAGAGTTCAAAACCTGCGGCCTCCGCAATTGCCAAATGGGTTTTGTCATGCCAGGCGTATGCCTCTGCTGAGGTCAGCACAAGCGAAAATATCATGGAGAGAGAAGCTATTCCTTTTGACAGGTTGCGCATGAGTTCCTCTTACGTTTTAGTGACAGAATAAGCGCCATGTATTGGCAGTTCGGCACCACTCATCCGGGTGTCATTTCAAGCATTCTTTTAATGGAGCCCAATGAGGCAAGACGAAGTGTTTCGTCAATGACAATTTCCGGCTTGCGGTTCAACATGCATTGATAAAGCTTTTCAAGGGTATTCTGCTTCATCTGCGTACAGACACTGAATGGATTTTCAGGATCCCTTGGTGCAGGAATAAAGGTTTTTTGTGGCGAACGCTTCTGCATTTCATAGAGAATACCCGGCTCTGTTGCCACTATAAACTTCTCTGCTGTGCTTGCAACGGTATAGTCGAGCAGTGCCTTTGTTGAACCAATAAAGGCTGCATGACGAAGCACCTCCTCCTGGCATTCAGGATGAGCAATAAGCTCTGCATCCGGATAGTCAAGGCACGCCTTGAGAATATAGATCTCTGAAAATGCATCGTGTACATAGCAACAGCCCTGCCAGAGAATCATCTCTCGCTGAAGTTTTCTGGATATGTAGCCTCCAAGGTTTCTGTCGGGAGCAAAAATAATCTGCTTCCCTGGGGGAATCTGACGAATGATCTGTTCGACATTTGATGATGTACAGGTGATATCCGACAAGGCTTTGATATCGGCCGTCGAGTTTATATAGGTAACAACAATGGCATCTGGATAGCTCTCTTTGAATTTCCTGAACTCATCAGCGGGACAACTGTCGGCAAGAGGGCACCCTGCATAGGCATCAGGCATCAGCACCTGTTTTTGGGGATTAAGGATTTTCGCAGTTTCAGCCATAAAATAGACCCCTGCAAAAACAATCACATCCGCATCATTTTTTTCAGCTGCCCGGGCGAGTGCCAGACTGTCACCGACAATATCGGCAACCTGCTGTATTTCCGGAACCGTATAGTAGTGGGCAAGAATAAGGGCGTTCATCTCTTTTTTCAGCGCACCTATTCGCCGAAAAAGCTCTTCCTGCGAATAGGTGCCAAAACCAGCACTGGTTGAAGCGATATCTCTGGGCATAGTTTGATTATAATCGTTTGCAAACATGGGGGCCATATTATGAGCAATAGCTGAACCACATTACTTCAGATAGTAGTCAAGATCATCATCTTCCCTGATCAATAGCAGAATGGCAGAATTCGGAACAATAATATATCGCTCCTCCAGATACTCAATCTCATAGGAGCTGTTCTGGATAAAAATAGCCATATCACCGACCTTCGCCTGCAATGGTATATACTGGGCAGTGGCAACCCGCTCTTTCCACGGTTCGTCAGATTCGGGCGGAGGACCTACAGGATAGCCAGGTCCAGTTTTTATAACATAGCCAGTCTGGATTTTCTCTTTTTCCTGAACACCTGGAGGCAGGTAAATACCGGATTTAGTTCTTTCATCAAGAGATTTTGGCTTGATCAATACTCTATCCCCTACAACAACAAATTTATCTGTTATATTTATCTTCTGTGTCATGTATTTTCTCTTGACCTATTGACCGTGTTTGCCTTATGTTCGTTGAGGAAAAGGTAACAAAAAATATGTGTCGGGCAAATCGGGAGTAATTGAACAGGCAATGGCAACAGGGAAATTCAGCCCTGAGAGGAAATGCAAAAAAAATCCGGAACCTGAAACGTGCAGAAGTTTTTCACTTTTTTTATCAGGTACAATAGCTATCTGTTGTTAGCACTCTACTGCGGCATCGCATCTCTCTTCATGAAGCTTCAGAATGATAACATAGTTACACAGTTGCGTACCATCGGCACTGAGTTCAGCGCCGGCGTAAACGAAAAACTGCTGAGCTACCGTTATGTACTTAATTTGAAAGAAGAAAACGACCGCCTTATACGGATTAATACCGATCTTCTTGCCAGAGTTCTGAGTCTGGAAACAGCTGTTGTTGATGAACAAAACCGCAAAAAACTTCTGGCGAACAGTGCTCTGAACACGTCCGGCTTTTCTATGGCAAGGGTTGTGAGTCGCAAGTTCAGTGATCGGGAAAACATACTGCTGATCAACAAGGGAAGAAGAGATGGTATAAAAAAAGATATGACGGTGCTGACACCTGAAGGACTGGTGGGTAGGGTAAGTACTGTTTCCGAACATTTTGCGAAGGTAACCCCTGTTATCAATACAGATTTCAAAGTCAGCGTGATATCCGACAAAAGTAACAGCATGGGAGTGCTCAGCTGGAATGGCGGCAAAGAGTTTATTGCTCAGGTGGACAATATTCCCATAAGCAGCAGCCTCAAGCTTAACGAACAGATGATCACTTCGGAATTCAGTACATTTGCTATCCGCGGCATTCCTGTTGGAAGAGTTGTAAGCATAAAACCAGATAAACTTTTCTATACAGTAGAGGTGAGGCTTGCTGTTGATTTTTCCTCCTTGACAGAGGTACTGATTGCACCCCTTAAAATTGAACCGGAAAAAATAGAGCTGATCGGCAATAATAGCAGCAGTGAAACGTTTCCTTAATTTCAGACACTGACTTGTGACCAAAAAAATTTCGCTTTATATCGCTCTACTCTTTGTGGTTGCATTAACACAAGAGTTCGGCCTCTCCCACCTCTCGCTGTTTAAGATATCCCCCGATCTTGTCACAATCTTTATTGCCTTTATTTCAGTAACCATCGGCCAGAAAACCGGCACAAGTTTCGGATTTGCCGCTGGCATAATTACAGGTATTCTTTCAGGAAATTTAGGCCTGAATATGCTTGCAAGAACAGTTGAAGGTTTTATCGCCGGTTATTTCAACATCCCTGAAAACAGTCATGCAACAGCAAAACAGAAAACCACACGCCTCTATGGAGCCAGTGTAACAGCTGGGTTCATCGCCAATGCCGTTTTGGCCGCAGGATACAATCCTCTCGGCCTTTCGTTAACCTACCGGATAGTTGTTCTTGGGCTCCTTGAATCTTTCTTAACCCTCTTACTTGCCGTTATACTTTCCCGGCTTTTTTTGAGAAAATCACTTGCTGACTGAGCGATGGATAAACTTCAGCGAAGCATCAGGCTCGTTTCGTTTTTTGTAATAGCTGTTTTTACTGTTCTGTTCGGCAGGCTTTTTTATCTGCAGGTACTTAATTTTCAGCAGCTCGGATCAATTTCAAGCACAAACAGTATCCGCAGGATCTGGTCTCAGCCTCCAAGAGGTCGCATGATTGACAAAAACGGCATCATTCTGGTTGATAATCAGCCACTCTATACGGTCAAGGTTATCCCTTCTGAATTCAGGGATGCCAACACTGGTTACCTGGCCTGGCTTTTACAAACAGAAAAAAGCGAACTTGCCGAAAAAATAACTAGAGGATATGAGTTCAATCGATTTGGAGCAATAACTGTCTGCCGCAACCTGAACGCCATTTTGATAGCACGCCTGAGCGAAAATCTCTGGCAACTTCCCGGCGTGCTTATCGATACCGACAACAAGCGAAAATATAAGGACTCTCCTAACGGAGCCCACCTTTTCGGTTATACGCGACCAATCTCAAAAGAAAAACTTGAGGAGCTGGACGATGAAAGTTATGCTCCGGATGACAAGATCGGATTCAGCGGACTGGAAAAGTATTATGAAGAGTGGCTGAAGGGAGATAAAGGAGCACGATTTGAAATGATTACTCCTCTCGGTAAATTCGCCGGAAAATACAACGACGGAGTCAATGATATTCCATCCGTAAGAGGCGACGATCTCTATCTTGCTCTTGACGGAGGGTTGCAGCAGCTTGCCGAACAACTCCTTAAAAAAACCGGAAAATCCGGTGCCGTTGTTGCCATGGATCCTTCCACCGGCGGAATCCTTGCCCTTGCAAGTGCACCTGACTACAATCTTGATATTTTCAACGGTTCTACCGATCGCAAAGGATGGAACGATATTATTACCTCTCCACAGAAACCGCTTTTTAACAGAACCATTCAGGCAGTCTATCCACCAGGATCAGTTTACAAGATGATTCTTGCCATGGCCGCACTTGAGGAAAAAAAAATAGACCCCTTGAAAAAAATACTTGATAACGGTGTCTTCATGTTCGGACACAGACGATTTCTCAGCAACGAAGGCAAGGGCCACGGTTGGGTTGATATGAGAAACGCCATAACCGTTTCATCGAACGTCTATTTTTATAATCTGATTTTCAATGTCGGTTTTGAACACTGGACAAAATACGGCAGCATGTTCGGCTTTGGAGAAAAAACCGGTATTGACCTTCCGGGAGAGCGGGCAGGTCTTTTGCCATCAACCAGCTATTACGATAAACGATACGGCAAGGACAAGTGGACAAAGGGATATCTGGTCAGCCTTGCCATTGGTCAGGGAGAGCTCGGCACAACACCGGTGCAGCTTGCGGCCTACGCTGCGGCCATTGCAAACAACGGCACTCTTTTTCAGCCTCATATCGTCAACGGATACCGTGATTCGGATACCGGAAAATATATTCCCTTTACCTATGCAAAGCGACAGCTGCCTGTTTCAGCACCAACATTCAGCCTTATCAAGGATGGCATGATTGGAGTTGTACTGCGCGGTACAGGAACACTGGCAAAGGTTCCCGGTATAACCGTTGCCGGTAAAACCGGAACAGCTCAAAATCCCCACGGAAAGGATCATGCCTGGTTTATCGCTTTTGCACCTGTAGAGAATCCGAAAATCGCCATGGCAGTGCTGGTTGAAAATGCCGGTTTCGGTGGCTCTATTTCCGCCCCGATTGCCCGTGAACTGATAAAGTTCTATCTCAAGGGCAGAGAGATGCCAGCTTCCTCTCCTCAAAAAGGGATAAAAACCTCCGAAGCAGCGTTGCCGCCACCCGAAAGCATAGAGAACGATCTTCCGGTGATTGAACAGGAAAAACCAGTCAATGCAACTGAGCCAGCCTCAGGAACGACACCTGAGAACAACAACGGAAAAGCAGCAACACAATGATTTTTAAGCAAGACCAGGCATCAATCAAAGGGTTTCTCGAAGATACCAGCAACCTGAAATGCGGCCATACACCAGGCGTATTTTTTCCCGAAACAATTTCCGAACTCTCTGAACTGCTCAGAGATGCTGTTAAAGAGCACCGCCGCTTCACCATTGCCGGAAATGGTACAGGGACAACCGGTGGCAGAATTCCACTTGGCGACTATGTTATTTCCATGCAGAAACTTGACCGGATCGGAGAGCTGGTAGAACTCTCCAGTGACCAGGCTTATATTACTGTGCAGGCCGGTGTACTCCTCGATAATATCCAGCAAAAAGTTGAACAGAACAACTGGTTTTATCCGCCGGATCCAACTGAAAAGCTCTGTTTTATCGGAAGCACCATAGCAAACAACTCCTCCGGAGCAAGATCCTTCAAATACGGTGCTACAAGAAAACATATCCAAAGAATTCTTGTTGTCCTGCCCGGAGGTGATCTGCTTGATCTTTCGCGCGGAAGCTATGTGGCCGACAATGAGGGAATGTTCCACCTCACACTACCTTATGCTGGCGATATTTCATTTCAGCGACCGCAATACACTATGCCTGATACCTCAAAGCATAATGCAGGATACTTTTCAGAGGATGGAATGGACTTGATAGACCTCTTTATCGGTTCTGAAGGAACACTCGGCATTATCGCTGAAGCCGATCTCATGCTTTTGCCACTTCCAGAAGCAATCATCTCCTGCCTGGTCTATTTCGCAAATCTTGATGATCTCTTCAAATTTACCGGCTTGCTGAAAGATTCTCAAAACTCGATCACACCAAGGGCAATAGAGTTTTTTGATGAAAATTCCCTCGGCTTTCTTGTCTCAAAATATCCTGAAATACCCTCAGGGAGAGCTGGAGCGATTTACTTTGAGCAGGAAACAACCCCGGAAACTGAAGAGGCTGATCTTGACGCCCTTTTTGAACAAATGGAGTTGTGCAATGCCATGACCGACGAATCATGGATGGCACTTGATCGCAATGAACAGGCACGGTTACGCGAATTCCGTCACTCCTTGCCACTCCTTGTCAACGATTGGCTCAGCCGACAGAATGAGAGCAAAATCAGCACTGACATGGCCGTACCTGAGGGCGCATTCCGAGAGCTGTTCGATTTTTATTGCACATCCTGCAGGCAACACGGCTTTTTCTATATCATTTTTGGCCATATCGGCAATGCCCATGTACACCTGAACATTCTCCCCCGCAACCGGGATGAGTTTGTAGAGGCAAAATTGCTCTACCGGGAATTTATCAGCAAGACTCTTGCATTGGGAGGAACTCTTTCTGCCGAGCACGGTATTGGAAAACTTAAGGCAGAATACCTTGTCGAAATGTATCATGAACACGGCATTGAGGAGATGATACGGGTAAAAAAATCCCTAGATCCCTATCTGGTGCTCAACACAGGAAATCTTATTCCTGTTGCATATCTGGGGAATGCAAAAACATAGAGGGGTAAGAAACAGTAACATTGAGCGCTCCGTGAATAATTATGTAATCTGGTTGATTTTCATCATTGCCGCCCTCCTGGAAGTTGGTGGTGATGCCCTAATTCGAAAAGGGTTACGAGGCTGGGGTATCGGAGTGATTGCTGTCGGATTTATTATACTCGGTTGTTATGGCCTGGTAGTCAATATGGTTAAGTGGGATTTTTCCAGGTTGTTAGGTGCCTATGTGGCTTGTTTTGCTCTGATAAGTGTCCTGTTTGGGCAAATGGTATTCAAAGAGGCAGTTTCAATATCAACATGGAGTGGTTTGGTGATTATCATTATCGGAGGGTTGATCATTCAATTTGGAACGAAATAAAGTAGTAATCTCAAAAGGTATTCATGTTATGGCCTTGATTTGCTCAGTAGTTAATAATATGATATTGGTAGTATGGCTATCTTCTAACGCTATTGAACCAGGTACCAGCTACTAAAATATCCAGCTCAATCCTGCTTCAAATCCACAATCCCTGTACCCGCTTCCAGCCTGAGTGATATAGTCGGCAATAAGAAGCAAACTTTTGTTCAGGCTCATCATCAAGCCGGCACTTCCTGTTCCTGTATGTCCGGCAGTCAGAGGGGAATAGGTTGTAAATGAATCATTCCAGCCGTTCATGGATGCCGTAACGGCCCGGTCATCGAGTCGCTTTTCATAAGCCCAGCTAATAGAGATATAGGGTGTAATTTTTTGATGCTCGCTCAATAAGAACTCACGGTCGAGTCGAATCCCTGCATCAGAGTGGAATGTCTGGCTTTGAGCCTCAGAGAGAGTGAAATCAAGAGCACCCGCTCCACTTTCATTGAAACCGCCTCTTGACTGGTAGAGATAGCCAACGACGGCACTGGGAAGAATTGTCAATGGCCCTGCCCGGAGCAAGGTGCCACTTCGCAGGGTAAAATCACCATTCCATCCGCGGTAATCGCCCTGAGCTGTTCTTGAAAGCGCAACAAGAGGCGATGTTGCGGGTCCATACTGGGATGGCTGATAGAAGGTGCCAATATAAATATTTCTGGAACTATGGCCATCCGCCAAACCGGCACTGAGAGTTGCCTGCAAAAAAGCGTCATGCATAAGCAGGGCTGAATAGGCCGCAACCCTATAATAATCCACAGCAGCTTTGCCTCCGCCGTCATACCAGCTCACACCTCCCTGCATCCAGGCCAGGGATATACCCGACAAGATATTGGCAGAAGTTTTTTTATCCGCACCAATAATCACACCATTCATATCGCCATCAAAACCTGCTGCTGAATAGTGCTGGTAGCTTCTGACCGCTTTAGACCAGATACCTGACTCAGATTCATGAAGAGAGAGCAGATCAATCCGGTCATCAATGGCGTGGTTTTGCAGAAGCACAGCACGAATGCCAGCTGTTGCAATGTTGTCAAGACAGGTAGGGCTGATACTTTTGAGCGCACGGTTAAAGAGATCGTAACTCGCCGGGTTATAGAGCACATCAAGAGAGTTGTAGAGAGTCTCCATATCGGAATAAGGGTCTGGCGTATGGGCAACCAGGTATGAGCCGATAGTGGCAAGGTTTGGTGAGCTTGCCATGGTCTGGTAACAAAGCACACCATCCATAACAGATTGGGCATTGAAAAAGGTTGTGTAAGGGCCGCTATAGGATTGAGATTGCTGTCCACCGCCATTTCCCCACCCTGCAATCGGAGCAGCAACTCCGGTATAGAGTGATACTCCCGTGGTAGATAATCCAAGGGTCATCATGGTAGGAGTGTTTGGCAAAGCAAAGAGATCACGAATCTGCTGGGCATTCAGGCCACGAACTACGCTTGCCCTCATCACCCAGCTTCCCTCCTGGCGGGAAGGATTGAGCGCTGCCGTCGGATTATAAAATCGGACAAAAAAGAGGGGTACTGTGGTCTTGATACTGGTAACCGTTGTACCACTATCCCAAGGCCCTTTCCCTGCACTATATGCAGCGTTCAATAGTGCAGGGTCTATAAGAAATGGAATATTTTCAGTTCCGACGGGCTGCACAAGAGTACGCCAGTCAGCCGCATCAGCATCATAGATAAAACCCATGCACACAAACAGGAGAACGAAATGCAAAACACTCTTTCGCCATCCTTTACCTTTAGACCTCTCTTCATTGTCCAGCTCCTTTTTGATACGTTGCCGAAAACCAGAAATAAGCATTGCTGCAACGGCTGCGCTTATGCCATTGCTGGTCATCATGGCATGATTGCTTCTATCGGATCAGGCAGATCAAAGGGAAAATGGATCTCTTTTATTGGTTTGATTTCCATAACACACTTATTGGTAACAACTTTTCAATCACAAAATGTATATTGCATAAATATACGAAATAGTTATGATCATTACTGATGAGGTCTATGGATTTGAATGGGATAAAGGAAATATCCTCAAAAATTGGGAAAAACATCGTGTATCACGCTCCCAATATGAGGAGGTCTTTTTTAATCAGCCACTTATTGTAGCCGAAGATTAAAAACACTCAATTACTGAAAAACGACACTTTGCCCTCGGAAAAACCAACGATGATCGTCGCCTCTTTGTTGTTTTTACCATTCGCAGGCATACCATCAGAATCATTTCAGCAAGAGATATGAGTAAAAAGGAGCAAACTGTTTATGAAAAAAGAGACAAGAGTAATGCCTGAATTCCTGAATGAAGTCGAAGAACAGGAGTTCTGGTCGACACAAGACTCTACAAACTATGTGGACTGGGAAAAAGGCGAAATAACAATTTTTCCAAATCTTAAGCCAACGCTCAAAACCATATCACTCCGCCTCCCGGAGCCTATGCTCAACCGACTGAAGCAATTGGCAAACGAGCGTGACGTCCCATACCAATCTCTCCTAAAGATGTTTCTCAAGGAACGACTCGATCGTGAACGCTGAAAAATGCTCAATCCCCAGCAGTTCAGTTTCTAACAGTACCAATGGAGAGCAGAAAACATCAAGAACTTCAGCCCAATTCAACTACGACTTGGCTGAGATTTTGCCACTAAGTGATGGATACCATCATCCGCGCTAACGCGCTAAAGCTCTGCTGACTGCTTCAGGTTCATGGGCAATGACGGTTAAAAGAACTCGTGCCGCCCTGTCAGGTTGACGGCGTTTTTGTTCCCAATCTTGTACTGCACGAACATCAAAGCCAAACCGCGAAGAAAATTCGGGTTGCGTCAACCCCAAACTGGTGCGGATAGACTTAACGTCAATCTCCTCTGGAACATGAACAGTAAAACCGTCACTCATTTCGCCGCGGGCATAGGCCAGCGCCTGGTTGGCGGACTTGATAATCATTTCTTTCAGATTGCGATAAATTTGCTCTTTCACCTTTTAAAACCTAACCTGATTGATCAGGAATAAAAAAAGCTCTCAACTTATAGGCTAAAGTGTTATATTGAAATGGGTAACGTCGAAATTACCACCCAATATAACACACAACCCAATAGGTAGAGAGCTTTATGGCAAAAGATACACGGTTTCAGGTTAAAAAGGAACAGAAAATCAGTGCAATGTAACCAACTGATGAACGCATGACCGGTAGAGCTGGATTGGCCCTGTTTGAGGCATATATTCCCAGCATCCAGATTCTGCCTCTGATTGATCGATGGTTTGGCTCGATGCGCAAAAACAGCAAAGGTCTTGCCATCTCTGAGTTGTTTGTTCCGTTGTTCTGTTTTTTTATGGACGGCACCAGTCGCCATATCACTTGGTTTGATTATCTAAAGGCGGATGAGGGTTATGCTGGAGTAATTGGCAGCAGCAATCTGGCGTCGTCTCATACGATCAAACGATTGTTCAGCAAATTTTCATTTGTGCGTGGATACCTTTTTCGGCGACTGCTGCAGCACCTCTTCATCTGGCGACTCAAGATTACGAAACCGAAGGTCATTATGCTCGGTATGGATACCATGGTGCTCGACAATGATGATGCTCTGAAACGGCACGGTGTACAACCGACCTACAAGAAAGTCAAAGGTTTTCATCCCCTGCAGCTGAATTGGGGCCGATTCTTTGTTGACGCAGTATTCCGGGGAGGCAAGAAGCACTCCAATCATAGTGATACCGCTGATAGCATGCTGGTTTATATCGTTGAGAAAATCAGGAAAGAGTATCGTCCCGATGTACCAATTATAGTACGCATGGATGCTGGCTTTTATGATCATGAGTTGTTTGAAATCATGGAGTACCTGAAGATCGGCTACTGACACCATTCGTCGTCAGCTCATTGATACGGCAGGCAAGATTGTCCGCCATGCCGGAAAACTGATTATGAAAGTACCAAAAGCTACTTTTGAACGATTACAGCTCGATCGTTTGTTTGCAGCCTGTCAGAATGCACCGGTAATGACTGGTTAAAAAACCAGTTTTGACGGGATAAAGAGCCTCGTTTATTATGGGAGAGGTACGCTCGGCAAGAGCAAAAAGAGTGTTAATGCAGTGTCGATCGTATACATGCCAGATGATTCAGGCAGAAAACCTGCATTTCTCAATGTCCGGATAATGATTTCTGATCGTTTCAGTTATCGCTAACATATTATTGCATTTTATGGCGCTCTGAACGACCGAGATTATTACAAATCGCTCAGGTTAGGTCTGGATTACACGGGCAATGGGTGCCTTTCCTTCTCCTTTACTACAATCTTGAACGAAGCACATAGTCTTGTGTTATGTGACCGATAAAAGGAGAAGGGAGAGATCCGTCACTGCGTTTCGGGGTTGACAAAAAGACATTTCAGGTTGAGAGGTGGAAATTGCTTTTGATGCATGAGGCTTTCTCGTTTGAACCCTGCGACAAGCCGGGGTTGGCTGGTATCGAAGATCGTAGACCAAGCTTCCCTTCAGCTGTAATGATCAGCTCCCTTGTAAAACTCAAGATAAAAATTGATCTTGCCTTTACTGTGCTGCAATAAGCACAACAGTTGCATATTTGGAAACCGCAAACTCATTGAAGGTTAAGGTGGCGAAAAAACAACATATTCAGCAATACATACAGGCCATTCAGAACAGAAAGGCCCGCTATGAATTTGAGATTCTCGATACCCTGGTGACCGGTATCCAGCTTTTCGGCAGCGAGGTCAAGTCCGTGCGTCTCGGTAAGGCCAGCCTGAACGAAAGCTTTGCCATTATCCATCATAATGAGGTTTGGCTCGAAAACATGCAGATCACTCCCTACGAGCATTGCCACACGGAAATGCTTGAGCCCAAACGCAGCCGAAAACTGCTGTTGCACAAACAGGAGATCCGCAAAATTCAGACAAAAATCAATGAAAAGGGATTGACACTCGTACCACTGAAAGCCTTTTTCAACTCAAAGGGGCTGTTGAAAATTGACCTCGCAATTGCCAAGGGCAAAAAACTCTACGACAAACGCGAAACAATTAAAACAAGAGAAAATCAGCGGGCGATGGCGCAAATAAAAAAACAATACTAAACAAAATAGGAATCCATGCGTTTTCCGACCGTACAGGAACAGCTTGATATTATCGTTGGCAATGTGGTTGAAATAATCAGTGTCGATGAACTTGAACAAAAACTTCTCAAAAGCCTCAAAACATGCCAGCCGCTCAAAATTAAACTTGGCGCCGATCCATCAAGACCCGACCTCCATCTCGGTCATTCGGTTGTTTTGCGGAAACTCCGCGAGTTCCAGGATCTTGGCCATGAAGCCATTCTGATTATCGGCGATTTTACCGCCATGATCGGCGACCCTTCCGGAAAAAGCAAAACCAGGCCACAGCTTACAGCCGAAGAGGCCCGTGAAAACGGTTTAAGCTACTTCGAACAGGCTTCAAAAATTCTTGACCCTCTGAAAACAACCATCTGCTACAATGCAGACTGGCTTGGAAAGATGAGTTTTTCGGATGTGATCAAACTTTCAAGCCACTACACCGTGGCACGAATGCTTGAACGTGATGATTTCGAGCGGCGGTATCGAGCACAGGAACCTATATCCATTCACGAATTTCTCTATCCGCTTGCCCAGGGTATGGATTCAGTACACCTGAAAAACGATGTTGAACTCGGCGGAACCGACCAGAAATTCAACCTCCTTGTTGGCAGAGATCTGCAACGGGAGTATGGAATAGCTCCCCAGGTCTGCATTACCATGCCTTTGCTCGTCGGTACTGACGGAAAGGAGAAGATGTCGAAATCTCTCGGCAATGCCATCTGTTTCAATGACTCCCCTGCTGATATGTACGGCAAGGCGCTCTCCATTCCAGATACGCTCATTGAGAGCTACTGCAAACTTATGATCGCACCGACCGCAGAAGGAGTTGCTGAAATCCTTGAACAGAGGGAAGCAGAACCTCGAACCGCCAAAAGGGCACTGGCAAAAAAAATAGTAGCCCTCTACTATTCAGAAGAGGCTGCAGAGGGTGCCGAAACCCACTTCGATCAGGTTTTTATTCATAAAAAAGCACCTGATAATATTGAGCTTCTTGAGTTTGACCAGCAGTCGCTGCCGATCATCGACCTGTTAACCACACTTGGTGCTGCCGTCTCAAAAAGCGAAGCGCGAAGGATGATTCAGCAGCACTCCGTGCTTGTTGATGAGAGAAAAGTCGAAGAGATTACTGAGGTTATTGCATTTGACATAGAGCCAAAAATCATCAGGGTCGGAAAAAGAAAGTTTTACAAAGTTGCAGCAAGAAAAACATTTTGAATACCACCTCTTTTTCCTATAATTCCTCAATTTCGAAAGTGTAAACGATTTGAACAACACATAAATCCGGAGGCACGGCATTGTCATTTGTCCCATCAAAAGTATTTTTCACCAAAGGTGTGGGAAGGCATAAAGAGTATCTCTCCTCATTTGAGCTTGCTCTGAGAGAGGCCAAAATTGAAAAATGCAATCTGGTTACTGTATCAAGTATTTTTCCTCCTCACTGTGAACGTATCACTGTTGAAGAAGGTTTAAAACACCTCGCTCCAGGCCAGATAACCTTCGCAGTCATGGCTCGCAATTCAACCAATGAATACAACCGCCTTATTGCAGCATCGGTCGGCGTTGCAATTCCGGCTGATGAAACACAGTACGGTTACCTTTCAGAACACCATCCTTTCGGTGAATCGGCCGAGCATTCAGGCGAATATGCTGAAGACCTGGCAGCAACAATGCTGGCTACAACACTTGGTATTGAGTTTGATCCAAATAAGGATTGGGATGAACGTGAAGGTATATACAAAATGAGCGGCAAAATTATTAATTCCTATAATATCACCCAGACTGCCGAAGGTGAAAACGGTCTCTGGACAACTGTCATTTCATGTGCTGTTCTTCTGCCGTAATGACCGCAGCTTTTAGAAGCGTACACTGAACCCGGAAAAACCGGAATAAGAAAGAAGATCGGTTCCTATGATAAAAAAGCTTTGTAACGGGGAACAGGGAGAGTCAAACCCTGTTCCCCGTTTGTTGTTGCAGAGCTGCAAGGTTCCAAAAAATAACCTTTAACAACGGTAGATCACGGTTATGACTAAATCAATCAAAACTGATGTTCTGGTGATAGGCAGCGGAATTGGCGGCCTTTATTTTGCCATTCACATGGCTGATCACGCTAAAGTAACGATCATTACAAAAAAGGAAAGTTCAACCTCCAATACCAACTGGGCGCAGGGAGGTATTGCTGCCACCATTGACGACAACGACAGTGCAGAACTGCATATTGCTGATACCCTCGAGGCTGGTGCAGGTCTGTGCGCTGAGAAAATGGTCTCCATTATGGTTAAGGAAGGGCCTCGGCACATAGAGCGTCTTCGAGAACTTGGGGTGAACTTTACAACATCAGACTGTAACCATCTCCACCTTGGCAAAGAGGGTGGCCATTCGAGAAGCAGAATTGTCCATGCCCAGGACCTGACTGGAAAAGAGGTTGAAACTGCACTACTTAATCGAATCAACAGTCATCCAAATATCACCCTGCTGGAACACCATTTTGCCATAGAACTTCTTACAGAACATCACCTCGGCATCAAAACAAATGACATCAGTTGTTATGGGGCCTATGTGCTTGACTCAATGCAGCGGCAGCCGAAAAAGATTCTTGCAAAAATCACTATAGTGGCATCAGGCGGCCTTGGACATGTCTATCCTTACACTACAAACCCTGAAATTGCTACCGGAGACGGCGTAGCAATGGGATATCGGGCTGGCGCTGAAATTGCCAATATGGAGTTTATCCAGTTTCATCCAACCGCGCTTTACCATCCAAAAGCCAAATCATTTTTGATTTCCGAAGCAGTCCGGGGATTCGGCGGGGTTTTGAGACTGAAAAACGGTCAGGAGTTTATGCACAAGTATGATAAACGCCTGAATCTGGCGCCTCGTGATATTGTTGCCCGGGCCATCGACTCGGAAATCAAAAAAAGCGGAGAGGATTGCGTTTTTCTTGATGTGACCCATATCGATCCCGAAAAAACGAAAGAACATTTTCCCAATATTTACGAAACCTGCCTTAGCTTTGGCATTGATATGACCAGGGAGATGATTCCCGTGGTTCCTGCTGCACACTACTCATGCGGCGGCATTCGTACTGACGACAGGGGACGAACCACGATCAATCGCCTCTATGCCTGCGGAGAAAGCAGCTGCACCGGAGTTCATGGAGCAAACCGTCTTGCAAGCAACTCCCTGCTTGAGGCTCTTGTCTTTGCCTGGAGGGCTTATGGCGATATCTGTGGACAGCTGGAACAGTTACACAACAGCGTAGACTTTCCTGACTGGGATGATACAGGAACCGTCAATCCAGAGGAGTGGATTCTTGTTTCCCATAACAAGCGTGAGGCGCAGCAGGTGATGAACGATTATGTCGGTATTGTACGCAGCGATCTCCGGCTGCAACGGGCAAAAAGGCGAATCGATTTTCTTAAAGAAGAGACAGAATCCTACTATAAAAAAACAAAGATCACAACCCAGATCCTCGAACTCAGAAACATCATAAAGGTGGCAAGCCTCATCATCGAAGGAGCCATAAAACGCCGCGAATCCAGAGGGTTGCACTACACAACCGATTATCCGGGAAAAGATAACAAACACTTTTTGATAGATACGGTTTTACGGTCGTTTTAAATTATTTCTTGCCAGTCCCTGGCGTAGCGGAAGTCTATGCCGGGGGTGCGTGCAGAAATTTTGGCGATCACGGGCATCATGCGCTTGTACTGGTTTCGGACAACCATTTTCCTGACACGATCATAAAAGAGTTCTGGGACACCTTCTGCAAGAATGGCATGTTTATCCTTTCTCTGTTCGAGCATCATGTAGAGCAGCAGATCGACCGCTTCATAGCTGAATCCAAGGTCATCCTCATCACTCTGGCCTTCCCAGAGATCAGCCGAAGGTGCTTTGACGATAAGCGGTTCAGGAATACCGAGATGACGCGCAAGACCCCTTATCTGGGTTTTATAGAGATCCCCAATGGGATTGACTGCGGAAGCCATATCCCCGAACATGGTACCATAACCAAGGAGCAACTCTGTTTTATTGCTTGTTCCAGCCACAAGCCGCCCGTCTCTGGCCGATATATCGTAGAGAAAAATCATTCTTGTACGAGCCATGATGTTTCCCCTTCTCAGCAGCTGATCAGCCGGTATTGACGAAAAAAAGGCATCCACAACTGGTGTAATGGAAAGCTCTTCAGCACGTATGCCAAGCTTACGAATCATCAGTTCAGCATGCTCAAGGCTTTCCGGGCTGCTTGACGAATAGGGCATCATAAGCGCAAGAACATTGTCTGCGCCAAGCGCACGAACAGCAAGTTCACACACCACCGCTGAATCTATACCACCCGACATGCCAAGCACAACAGAACTGAATCCAAATTTACGTATCTCATTGAGAAGAAACGCCTTAAGAATATCTTCAACAAGAGAATAATCAAGATGGAGATCCTGAACCTTCATAATAAGGCCATCTAAAAGTTAAACAAACGCATAACTGCCCTTATCAGAAGAAAAACCGCAGTGTTGACCGTAATCACAAAGAGAGCTGTATTTCGCAATGCATTGCCTGTAACTCCTGATATAACGTCAAGCATGACCGCCAGGCCTTTTCTGCCAATCACAAGTGCATAGCTGAGCGCAATAAAAGCAAAAAGCCAGCTCAATCTGCCTGTAAAATAAAACAGCTCGAAAAGCCATACGGGAGTCATAGAGTAGCAAAAAACCGTTACTATTCCTCCTTGAGGAGTTTCAGTGTTTTCTCGCGCAAACAGATATGCCGCTCCTCCCATCATAAGATAGAGTCCTGCAATATCAATCAGAAAGTTGGCTATGGCAAAAAACATCGCGGGACGGGGCAAACCAATAAGAGGAAACTTGGCAAGCTGGACAAGAGCAATAACCGGAACGGCATAATCCCTGAGCACATTAAACTCATCACCATGGGTAACCTCTCTCTTTTTAAGATCATTCCAGAAATTTCCGTATCGAAACAACAGGGAAAAAATCGCTAAAAAAAGTTCTTTAACTCCCATAACTTTATCGTTTAAGCCAATTTTCCGGGTTCTGCTTTACGCGGCCTTTCCATATCTCAAAATGAACAACTGATCCACCTTCCGCCATCTTTCCAGAAAGCCCTACCAGCTGTTGTGATTTTATAAGATCGTCCTTGGCCACATGCAGCTGGCCAAGATTAGCATAGACCGTAAGGTAAGAGTTGGGATGACGGATAATCACAACATTGCCGAACGTTGGAAGAAAAGCAATCTGTACAACTTTTCCGCCGGAAACAGCCCTTACCTGAGTATTTGCAGGAACAGTAATATCAATGCCATTATTGGTAGTAACAATTTTAAGATCCTTATCCATTACAGATCCAAATTTTTGGGCGACAACGCCATTCCGTACAGGCCAGGGCAGCGAACCGAAGGCTTTGTCAAAATCAGCAGAAACTTTTTCAAGCTCGTGTAAGCCCGCATCAGCAGGAGTGACAACACTCTGTTTTTCAGGGGTCTTTGTCTCAGTTTGTTCCGGTATTTTTCTTTCTTTTTTGGCTGTTACAGCTTCCGGCATTGATGGCTTTTCCTGCTGTGTTTCACGACGCCTTGCTTCAAGTCGCTCAGCCTCACCTCGCCGCCTGGCTTCTTGCCGCTTTGCCTCACGCAGCCTCGCTTCAACTCTTTGAGTCTGACGTCGCTTTGCCTCAAAAATCTTCAGCTGCCGAGCACGTTCAAGCTCAACCGCTCGCTGTTCAGCCAGAATCAGAGACTCTATCCTGGATTGAAGTTGTGCACGTTTTTTCTGAACCGCGGCAAGTTGTGCAGCATATTCCTGCTTGTTTTTCTTCAAGTGTTCCAGCACACTCTCTTTCTCTTTTTTACTGGCCGACCAGCTTTTCAGTTGTTCTTCCTGCTCCCTGACCATTGCAGCTTTTTGCTTATAGCTTTGCTCAAGCGCCATACGATTATGTTCAAGCTTGACGGCAACTTTCTGCAATTCATCCACATTTTGATGAACTGCTCGGGTAAAAAAACCCATATATTGCGCACGAACAAGGGCTTTATTGACTGAACCTGAAGCGAAAAAATGCTCAATATCCCGGGTTCCTCCATATTTATAGACTGAAACAGCTGTTCTGCGAAAATCCTCGGAAACCCTCCCGTAAATTTGGCGATTACCCTCAAGCTCATGCTGAAGTCGATCAATCTCCCTGTCGAGCTTATTGAGATGGTTCTGGTTTTCACTGATCATTTTTTCCAGCACAAGAATCTGAGTACGGATATTTTCAAGTGCTTTAAATGATTGTGATTCCTTGCGAGTTGTCGATGTCAGTTTTGACTGGTACTCCTTAAGCTGAAGTTTGAGTATCGAGAGATTTTGTTCTATCGCTGTTCTTTCTTTCATGATTCTCGATATCTCGCTGTTGACCCGGGATGCCCCCTCTCCAGTAAGCGGCGGACCGAAAAGAAATAACAGTAATAACAACACTACTGGCACTATTGCCCTCCGTAAAAACTGATAGAACATTCCTGGCATAGCAATAACGGTCATAGAAAATCCTCAAGCATTAAATTCAAACGCATAACAACAAGAGCGCGGAATACCGAAAAAAACAGTAACGATCCTTATAAGAACATCAGTTAAAGGTAAAGGATAAAAACCTTTTCTCAGCAAACAGCCCTTGAGAAAAAATAATTTGTTTTTCCTGACCTTAAATAATTGTAAATATCGGTTTTTCATCAGCGTAACCAATTCATGGACAAGCTTGTCATAAGAGGCGGACGTCGGATTTCCGGCACCATAACTGCCTCAGGTTCTAAAAATACCTCGCTACCGATCATTGCAGCAACACTTCTTACCGGAAAGGGAACTTTTTTCCTGCATCGTATTCCAGATCTCAAGGATATTTTGACCTTCACGCAGCTCCTGCATCACCTGGGCGCTGAAACTTCCTTTTCCGGCAACACTCTGAAGGTTTCAACTCACGATGTAAAAAGCATACAGGCCCCTTATGAAGTGGTAAAAAAAATGAGGGCTTCTATCTATGTACTCGGACCCTTGCTTGCACGATTTGGCCATGCCAGGGTCTCTCTACCAGGAGGGTGTGCTTTCGGTCCCCGTCCAATTGACCTTCATCTAATGGCTATGGAAAAACTTGGTGCTACAATCGCCATTGAAACCGGATTTATCGACGCCACACTTCCTGATGGAAAACTCCGCGGAGCTCATATCGACTTCCCCATTTCATCAGTGGGAGCAACAGGAAACGCTCTCATGGCAGCTGTGCTTGCCGTGGGTACAACAACCATCAGCAATGCTGCAGTGGAACCGGAAATTGAGACACTCTGCAGATTTCTCATTGCAATGGGAGCCATAATCACGGGCACTGGAACCACCGAGCTTCAGATAGAGGGTAAAGAAGCGCTCAACGCTGTTGAATTTCATAATGTGTTTGACCGTATCGAGGCTGGGACACTGCTTGCAGCTGCAGCCATTACCGGAGGGGATATTACAATAAACGGTGTAGAGCCAGAGCAAATGAGAGCTGTTCTGAAAAAATTTTCACAGGCAGGCTGTACTATTGAAACAACCGCCAACAGCATGACCCTGAAAAGCCAGGGAAAAATTTTGGCAACAGATATCACCGCCAAACCTTACCCTTCATTTCCAACTGACATGCAGGCTCAATGGATGGCACTGATGACCCAGGCTGAGGGATCAAGCCATATTATTGACAAAGTTTATCATGAACGGTTCAACCATGTTCCTGAACTGAACAGACTCGGCGCCCATATTGATATCCGCAAAAACCAGGCGCTTGTTCACGGGCCGCAAAAGCTTTCGGGCACAACAGTGATGTCGACCGATCTGAGAGCATCTGCCAGCCTGGTTATTGCCGGGCTTGTTGCTGAGGGCACAACGGAAGTATTGAGAGTCTATCACCTCGACAGAGGTTATGAGAAGATTGAAACGAAACTGAAAAGTCTTGGAGCTGATATCAGCCGTGAAAAGTATAACGAATTTTAACAAACCTCAGGAAAAAAGATTATTGTTTTTGGATATTAAGAACGAAACGTTATATTAACTGCCTCTAAAGCCAAGCATTGAGGGCCCTTAGCTCAGTTGGTCAGAGCAAGCGACTCATAATCGCTGGGTCGTAGGTTCAAGTCCTACAGGGCCCACAGAGAGTAAAAGAAATAAATACCTGGCGTGTTCGTCTAGTGGCCCAGGACATCGCCCTCTCAAGGCGAAGATCACGGGTTCGAATCCCGTACACGCTACCATAACAAAAGCACCCGTAGCTCAACTGGATAGAGTATCTGACTACGAATCAGACGGTTAGAGGTTCGACTCCTCTCGGGTGCACAAACGGTATTGAGGAGTGGCCAAATTGGTAAGGCACCTGATTCTGGATCAGACAATTGCAGGTTCGAGTCCTGCCTCCTCAGCAAAAAAAAAGAGACAGTCTCATCAACTGTCTCTTTTTTTTGTCTGAAATTACCAATATAGGCTTGAAATAAATAGCTATACTGACAAAAAAATAGGCGTAAAAAAAGAGACAGAACTTTCGTTCTGTCTCTTTAGCATAAGAACCCGAAAAAGCGGAAACTTATTTTGCAGGTGCTGCAGGTGCTGCTGGTGCTTCTGCTGCTGGTGCGGCAGGTGCTGCTGGTGCAGGTGCTTCTGCTGCAGGTGCGGCTGCTGCTGGAGCGGCAGGTGCTGCGGCAGGTGCTGCAGGTGCTTCAGTTGCAGGAGCTGCAGGAGCTTCTACAGGAGCTTCAGTTTTTTTTGCGCAGCCTACGAAAGAAACTGAGCTTAAAAGAAAGAGGAAAATAAAAAGTTTTTTCATTGCTGGATAGTTATTTTTGTTGTTTGATAATTGACAGCTTCATCAGCTCTCGAATATTAAAAAAAAACAGCGACTTTTCAAAAGCCTACTGTATGGCGGAATATGCAAAATATTTCCATATCCCGCCACAATAAATGTTTTTTTTACTCAACAAGCATCTCTAATTCCGCTTTTTCAAGCTGATGAAAATTCAGATAGCGATATATATCCTCTTCGCTATCGCTTGATAGATGCCGGTTAAAAACCTCCATATATTCATCCCTGTTCGGTAGATGGCCAAGAAGTGCACACAATGCGGCAAGTTCTGCAGAACCAAGATATACCTGTGCACCAGTACCCATACGGTTATCGAAATTCCTTGTGCTGGTAGAAAATACTACCGCATTATCGGCTACCCTTGCCTGGTTACCCATGCAGAGAGAACATCCAGGTGACTCGATGCGTGCACCTGAGGCTCCGAACACTGAATAATAGCCCTCCTCAACAAGCTTTTTCATATCCATTTTTGTAGGCGGCACAATCCAGAGCTTGACAGGCACAGCGCCCTTACCCCTTAAAATCTCACCGAGAGCTCTGAAGTGTCCGATATTGGTCATGCAGCTTCCGACAAAAACCTCGTCAATAACTTTCGGTTTACTCCCGTCTTGAAGCACCTCGCTGAGCGTCATGACATCATCAGGATCGTTCGGACAGGCAAGAACAGGCTCAGTAATCTTGCTCATATCAATCTCGATAACCTCAGCGTACTCGGCATCTGCATCAGGCTCAAGAAGCGTTGGATTCTGAAGCCATGCCTGCATCTTCTCGATACGGCGCTGTATGGTATCAGCATCGCCGTAGCCCTGTTCAATCATCTGCTGGAGCAATTTTATGTTCGAACTGAGATATTCAATCACCGGCTCTTTATCAAGGCGAACAGTACATGCTGCAGCGCTCCGTTCAGCAGAAGCATCACTGAGCTCAAACGCCTGCTCAACCTTGAGTTTCGGCAGCCCCTCAATTTCCAGAATACGTCCTGCAAAGACATTCTTCTTGCCTTTCTTTTCTACCGTCAACAGGCCACGCTTCAGTGCCTCATAAGGAATAGCATTGACAAGATCACGCAAGGTAATTCCTTTCTGGAGCTTACCGGTAAATCGCACAAGCACCGATTCAGGCACATTAAGCGGCATGGTTCCTGTAACCCCGGCAAAAGCTACAAGTCCAGAGCCAGCGGGGAAAGATATGCCGATAGGAAAGCGGGTATGGGAGTCAGCACCGGTACCGAGGGTATCCGGCAGCACCATACGGTTAAGCCATGTGTGAATAACCCCGTCTCCTGGTTTAAGCGAAACACCTCCCCTGCTCATGATAAAATAGGGCAGGCTCCGGTGCATCTTGATATCGGAAGGTTTCGGATAGGCAGAGGTATGACAGAAACTCTGCATCAGGAGATCTGCACTGAAACTCAATGCGGCAAACTCCTTAACCTCGTCACGAGTCATGGCGCCCGTTGTATCCTGCGAACCAACCGTCAAAGTTTCAGGTTCGACATACATGCCAGGACGTACCCCCTTCAAGCCGCACGCCCTGCCAATCATCTTCTGCGCAAGGGTGTAACCTTTGCCGCTGTCCACTGGTTGATCAGGACGGATAAAAATCGTTTCTTCACCTAAACCTAAAGCCTTTCTTGCTTTTTTGGTAAGAGTTCTGCCGATAATGAGAGGAATTCGTCCCCCGGCACGAACCTCATCAGAAAGTGTGTTCGGCGAAATTTCAAAACGAGCAATGACCTCACCGTTTTTCTCGATTTTGCCGTCGAACAGATAGAGATCAATGACATCGCCCATTTCCATTGCTGACACATCGGCCTGGACAGGCAATGCTCCGGAATCTTCCGCTGTATTGAAAAAAATGGGAGCAATGATGCTTCCGATAACCACACCGCCGGTTCTTTTGTTCGGAACAGCAGGAATATTATTGCCCAAATGCCACTGAACAGAGTTTATGCCAGACTTCCGGCTTGATCCGGTACCTACCACATCACCGACATAGGCAAGAGGATAACCCTTTGCCTTCAGCGTTGCAATAGTAGCTATGGGATCGGTCATTTTCGAACCAAGCATACAGAGGGAGTGCAGCGGAATATCACTGCGGGTAAAAGCCTCACTGGCGGGAGAGAGATCATCGGTATTGGTTTCCCCGGGCACCTTGAAGACTGTCAGTGTAAGTTTTTCAGGAAGGAGCGGTTTTGAGACAAACCATTCAGCTTCTGCCCATGATTTCAGCACCTCCTCGGCATAGCTGTTGGTTTTTGAGAGAGTCACGACTACATCAAACATGTCATAGACTAGCAGAGTCTTTTTTAACATTGCCGCAGCTTCACTGCATATAGCAGGGTCTTTATGAGTGAGAGCATCGACAAGTGGCTTGACGTTATAACCACCAAGCATAGTTCCTAAAATTCTGACCGCATCGACCTTATCGATAACAGTGCAGGAGATATCCCCTTTAAGAATACCATCAAGAAACGCAGCTTTTTCAAACGCGGCATCGTCAACACCAGGACTGATATGCTCACGAAACAACTCAAGCAGATACTCTTTTTCAGGGACGATATCCTGCCTTAACAACCCGACAAGCAAGCGTGCCTGCTCTGCAGTTAACGGTAATGGTGGAATAGAAAGCTTTGCCCGTTCTTCGGTATGCGCACGATATTGTTGAACAAGAGTCATAAGGTCAATCTCCCAGTGTTATAGATGTTTGAAACAAATATTCTGTAAAAAAATATGGCAGGGAAAACTCGCGAGACCAGCCCGCATTAAACAAAAAAATAAAAATACCATACCGGTCTTTTAAAACCAAAACAACCAACATCCCTATCGCTTGGAATGCCGAAGTTCTTTAGGCAGAAAAGCAGCTTCAGCTTGTTTCTTTACGTTCAAGGAACAAAGAAACAAATACCGAAAAAAAATTATCAGATGATCAACATGCTGTCACCATAACTGAGAAAGCTGTACCCCTCTTCAAGTGCTTTACTGTATGCATTGCGCAGATTACCCTGGCCAGCCAATGCCGCAGTAAGCATAAGTACCGTTGAGCGGGGAGCATGAAAGTTGGTAAGAAGAAGATCGATGGTACGAAATTGATAGCCTGGATAGATAAAAATATCCGCTTCGCCGGTAATCGGGGCGTCTCCGGTAAAGTCTGAACAGCCCTGAAGAGAGTCACTGGCATGTTCGAGCGCCCGAGTAACGGTTGTTCCAACGGCAACAACTCTTCCCCCGGAAGCTTTAACCCGACGGATTTTTTCAGCCGTCTGCATTGGAATTGAATAAAACTCGCGGTGCATGAGATGCTCTTCAAACCGGTCCACCCTAATGGGGAGAAAGGTGCCGAGACCAACATGGAGAGCAAGAGTGACGACATCAATGCCTTTGCGGTGAAACTTTTCAAACAGCTCCTGCGTCATATTCAGTGAAGCTGTAGGGGCCGCTACAGAACCGGGCAGTTCCGCAAATACCGTCTGATAGCGCTCCCGGTCAACCTCTTCGGCATCGCGTTTAAGATAGGGAGGAATTGGTACCCCACCGAAACTTTCAAAAAGATCGCTTAATGAGCCCAGCTCCCCTATCTCCCCTAAAGAAATACGGGCAATCCCATGATCCACAATATCAATAACAAAAAGTTCATGACCGTGCGCAAGCAGTGTGTCGCCCTTTTTCAGCTTTCCCCGGTAAAGCACCAGACTTTGCTCCTCCTGATGCTTTTCAAGAAGCATGAGTTCAATCTTTCCACCGGTATGTTTGGTGGCATGCAGCCTTGCCCTGACGACTCTGGTATTATTAAGAACCAGCAGATCCCCTTCCTGTAAAAAAATATCCAAGCCGGCATAGCGAGCGTGCTCAATTGCGCCTGAGTGACTGTCAAGCACCAGTAAACGGGTCGAACCGCGCTCCAGGGGAGGATATTTGGCAATCTTTTCTTCAGGAAGTTCGTAATCAAAATCACCGACTCTCATAGCACTCTCAATCTTGCCCGTACAGCTTCGGCATGGGCCTGAAGCCCCTCATGATCAGCAAAAGCAGCAATTTTTTCTCCACTCCTCTGTAACTGCTTTTTAGAATAGGAAATAATAGATGTATGCTTGATAAAGTCACGAACCGAAAGCGGTGAGAAAAAACGCGCCGTCCCGCTGGTTGGCAAGGTATGGTTTGGCCCGGCAAAATAATCGCCGACAGTTTCACAGGAGTATCCTCCCATAAAAATAGCTCCGGCATGATTGATTCCTGGCAGAATATCCCAGGGATGTTCAACGTGCAGTTCCAGATGCTCGGGCGCTATCATGTCCGACACCTTACAAGCCTCTTCAAGGGATTCGACAAGCACAATTGCCCCGTTATGCTCAAGCGAAGAGGCAATAATATCATGACGGAGCATTGCCGGTAAAAGTTTTTCTGCGCACTCCCTTACGGCCTCAGCAAGAGTGTAAGATGTGGTAATCAGCACCGCCGACGCGTCGGGATCATGTTCCGCCTGAGCAAACATATCGAGCACGATAAATTCCGGATTGGCTGATTCATCTGCAATGATAACAACTTCCGAAGGCCCGGCTATACTGTCGATGGAAACATGGCCGAAGACCTGTTTTTTTGCAAGTGCCACATATTTGTTCCCCGGACCGGTAATACTATCTACCTTGGGAATGGTTTCTGTACCGTAGGCAAAAGCCGCTATGGCTTGAGCACCTCCAAGCTTGTAGACCGAACCAATACCTGCAACCGCAGCAGCGGCAAGAATATCGGTATTAACCTTTCCCGCTGCATCACAGGGCGTGGTGATAAAAATATCCTTGACTCCGGCAACCTTTGCAGGCGCTGCATTCATAAGAAGCGATGAGGGATAGGATGCCTTTCCTCCAGGAACATAGAGCAGAGCTTTTTCCATTGGAGTTATCCGCTGACCGAGAATCACCCCTCCTTCACCTTCATAAAAAAAGCTTTTCTCCACTTCGTGCTGGTGAAAAGAGATAATATTACGGTAGGCCTCCTCAAGAACCTCAAGAAAGGCCGGATCTGCATCTTTATGGGCTTGCTCAATCTCATCAGAGGAAACAAGCATATCTGTCAGCCTGATACCCTGGAACTGCTCTGTGTAGTCAAGCAGAGCAATGTCGCCATGCTGGCGAACACGCTGCAGGATCTCGTCAACAATAGAGTGAACTGATGCATCAAAAGCAACGCTTCTGTTTAGTTGTTCTTTTAAGGCTGAACATTCTTCAGCAAAACGATAGAGAGGCAACACTTCTTACTGATTTTTGGTTATCTGTCCTCAAGAATCCCTTTATAATAAAAATGCTTAAAAAAAAGAACCCATGAAAGCACTCTTTTCATTTGAAAAAAAAGTTCCATTAACTACCTTAAGAGTTCAGTTGAAACCTTGGAATATAGCCTGAATCAGCTCCTTTCCAAGCCGCTATGAGTTACACTTCGAACTATGCTAACATGAGCTTTTTCAGTAATCTGTTCAGAGATATCGCCATTGATCTCGGAACAGCAAATACATTGATATTTATACGGGGCAAGGGTGTTGTTTTAAATGAGCCATCAATTGTTGCCCGCGAACGCAATACAGGAAAAATTGTGGCCATCGGCCATGAAGCCCTTCTCATGCATGAAAAAACCCATCCCGGTATTATTACAATCCGGCCACTTGCAAGTGGTGTTATTGCTGACTATGAAGCAACGGAAGAGTTGATCAAGGGACTCATCAATAAAACCAAAACACAATTTTCATTCGGCATCCGTCGTATGGTTATCGGTATTCCTTCCGGCATCACCGAGGTTGAAAAACGTGCTGTACGCGACTCTGCCGAACATGTCGGAGCCAGAGAGGTTTATCTTGTGACGGAACCAATGGCGGCGGCAATCGGTATCGGACTTGATGTCAAGGAGCCAATGGGCAATATGATTGTCGATATCGGCGGCGGCACAACAGAAATTGCTGTGATCTCACTTGGCGGTATAGCATCCGGCGAATCGCTGCGGGTTGCCGGAACCGACATTACCAACACGATTATCCGTCACTTCCGCAAGGCTTACAATCTGGCCATCGGCGAACGAACAGCGGAGGATGTCAAGATAAAAATAGCAACAGCCTACAAGCCTGAAAAAGAGATGACCATGATGGTCAGGGGCAGAAACCTTGTCACGGCGCTGCCCGAAGAGCGCGAGGTCAACTCAGCCACCATAAGGGAAGCCATTGCCACCCCGATAAGCCAGATCATCACGTCGATTAAAAAAAGTCTTGAGGTGACCAAGCCGGAACTCTCTGCCGACATTCTCGACCGCGGTCTCTTCCTAGCCGGAGGCGGAGCACTCATCAAGGGACTTGACAAAAAAATCAATGAAGAGACAAAACTTGCCGTGCATATCAGCGAAGATCCACTGACTGCTGTGGCAAGAGGAACGGGCGAGGTACTCGAAAACCTTGAAAAATACCGTTCGGTGCTTCTGGCAACCAAGCGCTACTGAAAAGAGCCGTACACCGTTACTACTCTTCAAGAAGCCTTGTATAATAAGCTTCATACTGTTCTACAAGCGAAGATGTCTCGTACTGCTTCGCTTGCAGGACACAGGCTTTTGAACACTCAAGCCAGTGGGTATGGTCTGAAAGGAGAAGAAGGGCTTTCTCTGTCATGCCCTCAATATCTCCAGGAGCAAGCAGATAGCCATTAACGCCGGGAACAATAAACTCGGGAAACCCGCCCGCCATGGTGGCCACAACCGGCACACCACATGCCATAGCCTCAAGCGCTGCAAGGCCGAATGACTCCACGTTGCTTGGCATCAGCATAAGATCAGCAATAGAGAGCAATGGAACAATGTCATCAAGTTTGCCGAGGAACCTTACCTTGTCAGCAATCCCAAACTCGCGGACAAGAATTTCCGCTTCACTTCGTTCAGGTCCATCACCGACAAGCAGCAACGTCGCCTCGATACGCTCGGTTAAGGCATAAAAAATCCGGATAATATCGCCAATACATTTAACCGGCCTGAAGTTGGAGATATGGATAACTATTTTCTCGCTCTTGATACCAAGCTGTTCGCGGATTTCCTGTTTTGGAGAGCGAAAAAAAAGCGAGGTATCAACAAAATTGGCAATCACCGTAATATCCTTTTTCGGGCTGAACATCCGGACAGTCTCATCCTTCAGGTATTTTGAAACAGATGTCACCCCGTCAGACTTGTTGATGGCCAGCCGCACAACATCCTCCATCCCGCGGTCAGCACCCACGACCGTTATATCAGTGCCATGCAGCGTCGTGGCAAGTTTAAAACACTTTGCATTGGTACACTTGTCCTCAAGAATCTGACGGGCAAGCATGGCGCTGAGAGCATGAGGAATGGCATAATGCGCATGCACAATATCGAGCTTGTCATAATAGGCAACCTCAGCTATTTTAGAGGCAAGAGCCAGAGAGTAAAAAGAACACTCAAAAAGAGGGTAATGTTTCAGCTCAACCTCATGGTAGAAGATATTCCTTGAAAAGGTACCAAGCCGAAAAGGTATCGACTGGCTGAAAAAATGAACCGTGTGACCTTTCGCAGCAAGCGCCTTGCCAAGCTCAGTGGCAACGGCCCCGCTTCCTCCATAGGTGGGATGACAGATAATACCAATTTTCATAAGATGTGGTAGTGTGTATGGTTTTAAATATGAACAATATAAGCAGGTAATAGTTGCCTTTGCACTGCCTGGGAATTTGCAGGGCAACATGCAGGTGGCTACATTCAACATCAAGCCGATCTACACCGGGAAATATAATGGCCACATAAAGAGAGGAATGGAAAATAGCCTTAAAAAACAACAGGTAGCCCTAAGCTCAGTAGCAGCAAGTCTTATGCTTACCGTCATGAAACTTGTGGTAGGCATCATGACCAGAAGCATCGGCATTATTTCCGAAGCTGCGCACTCGGCACTTGACCTCGGCGCGGCTGGTCTTACCTTGTTCGCGGTCAGAATGAGCGACAAGCCAGCCGATAAAAAACACCACTACGGTCACGCCAAAGTTGAAAGTGTGTCGGCGCTCATTGAAACAGCCCTGCTTGTGGTAACAAGTGCAGGTATAATCTATGCGGCAATAAACCGACTGATTGGCGGAAAAACAGAAATAGAGATCACCTGGTATGCTCTTGCTATTATGGTGATATCCATTGTTGTTGATTTTTCCCGTTCAAGAGCTCTGAAAAAAGTTGCAATAGAAACAAAAAGCCAGGCACTTGAAGCCGATGCCCTCCACTTCAGTTCCGATATTCTCAGCTCGGCTGTCGTCCTCGTCGGCCTAATTTTTGTCTCAATGGGTGTAGCCTGGGCTGATGCTGTTGCAGGTATTGCAGTAGCCATCCTTGTAGCGTTCGCAGCATTCAAACTCGGTAAAAAAACCATCGATATTCTGATCGATGCCGCTCCCGAAGGTCTTTCTGAACGGATTGAAGAGATAACCATGACCATCAGCGGTGTTATTGCCATTGATAAACTCAGGGTAAAACCCACTGGCCCGCAGATATTTGTTGAAATGGTAGTCAGTGTCAACAGAACCCTGTCGGTTGAAAAAGTCCAGCAAATCTGTAGAAATATCGAACAAAAAGTACGCGAAGATTTTCCTGTGGCCGATTTTACCATCAATACTAAACCTGTTGCACTCAATAACGAAACAATAGCTGAACGGGTGCACGTCATCGGCCTGAACCATAACATACACGCCCATAACATTTCGACAAACCTTACCGATAAGCATAAGCACATTACCTTCGACGTGGAAATTGACCAGCAGCTTACCATAAAGCAGGCGCACGACACAGTTAACGCACTTGAAGAGGAGTTGCGCAGTGAGTTCGACGGAGAACTTGATATATGCATTCATATTGATCCGCTGCGTAATGAAGAGCATTATACCAGTTCACTCTCTGCCGCAGATGAACAACGATTGCGCGACATCATTGTCAGTGTCGCTCAACATATCGAAAATGTTCAGGACGTCCACAATATCCAGATCCGCAAAACCGAAACAGAGAAGCTCTTCATTACCCTGCACTGCTCATTCAACGAAGAAGTACTTCTTGAAGAGGTACACTCACTCACAAGCAGGCTAGAAGGAGCAATATACCAGTCGCTGCCCGATGCCTACCGAGTCATCATCCACGCCGAACCGCTCTTTGCATGACAATCGGAAGCTGCCGTTTAAAGCAACATCGGCATCCTACTCCTGCCCGATCTGAACACCTTCACCAAGGTCGATGATTCCGGGCAATGTAATATCGCCTGAGGCTTTTTCCAGAAGTGTGACATTCATGCACTGCACCGTTCCACTTCCCTTGCACTCTCCAGTATGAATTTTTTTGATTTTTCCGGCCTGAATCTCCAGGGTAAACCCTTTCAGAACCAGCTTGAGCATAATATCGAAAGGGATTGTTTTTTTGAACAGCGGTTCTATCTCAACGACTATTTGCGGCTGATGTTTTGACGTTATGGTATGCTCGAGCAAAGGTGCCAGAAAAGAGTGGTCAGTAGGATATTTTTTTGCATCACAGTATTTTACAAGATCATGGTAATTTTTCCAGGTACGCAGCATGATTTCCGAAATATCGATATCAAGCAGCTTGTCCACATGATCAATGACACTGTTCCAGACCGCTTTCCACTCAAGTTCCGGACTCACGTTATTGAGCTGTATTTTCAGTTCGCTGATTGCTTTTTTGGCATGCAGCTCATGAAGAGTTGTCCCTGCAACATTTTTATTGCCAAAAAAATCCTTAAGGCTGCTCGTGTTGATATCCATGATTTTTTATTAATCTGATTGTACCAGCGATCCGTTTACCTGAGCCTCTTGTATCCCCTTATCCGGCAAAACACAAATAGATATATCTCTATTATCAGCAAGGACTTTAGTGGAAAGAGACGCCACGTTGACTTGTTGTTTGCCGTAGTCTATTTTTGCATAAATATTTGCATGTTTTCCTCCCATGCTCTGGAGGCTTTTAGGGTGAATTCGGCTCCCTAAGAGTACACCACCCGCTAAAATGATTATTGCTCCTCCTGTCAGCAGTAATTTATCATCCAACCCTGATATCAGATTATCTCTTTTTTGAGGGTTTACTGGTTTAAGATCTGGTTGATTGGATGGTGGCGAGATATCCGAACTGCCTACTTGCTGATGTTGACTGCTGTCGATCTTCGTAGACTTGACGGAGTCAGGCAGAACAGCATTTGCAGGCAAATTGGCTTTTTCATGAGCTGATTGGGCTGAATGCCCAACGACATTGGGAAATACTGACTTCACCGATTTCGAGACCTGAATGCTGATAGTTGAGCCGTAAACAGCCCATGGTTGATATCCCGATGAAGGCTTCTGGCTGACGATGAGCCCTGCGCCTGTTTCACTCTCAACGTCACGTATTGTTCCTAATGTAAACCCCCGGTGCTGAAGTACGACTTTTGCAGAATCAACGGTTATCCCGATAAGATCAGGGACTTTGACTTTTCTCTCCTCTGACAGAACCAGATCAACCACCCTGGTTTCAACCTGTTGACCTGCAGAGGGGTACTGCTCAAGCACAATGTCAGGGTTGCCCGTAGCAACAATATGTCTGATTTCACCGACGCTTAATCCATTTCTTTGGAGCATCACCTTTGCCGTCTCACCCGAGTACCCTATCAGGTAAGGAACTGTCTGTACTGCATGATTTGCGTCGTTATTATGGGAAGGCACTTCCCTGCGTTCCGGTGACGATGTCTTGGGACGGCTTGGATAGACTGCAAACCCATTGTAAGGGCTTTTTTTGTGGATGACTTTTGGCGAGTCAACCGCTTGTACATTGTGATCAGAAATATTCTGAGCCTTGATGACCTGTCTTTGAGTATTCTTCCATAGATTTTGATTGTTACTATCATCTAAATTGATCGATTAGTAATGAAAAATCGCTTTATCTAATATGAATAACGCATTATTTTAAAATAAGTAAGCGCATCAATTTGCCATTTCAAAATAGCCTCACCCAATGGGTTAATAGCGCCATTGCAGACAATTCAACCTATAACGATCAAAATAATAAACACTTGTGTTCTGTAATACTCAAACTAATCGTTGATGAATCGCTCAATTCAGGTATCATTTTCCTGTGCGAATACAACTGGCGAAAAAAGCACCAATAAAAAGCATATAAAACATACTGAAAGAAGCCTCGTATGAATAAACACCCCGATAACCCTTATTCTGGGCAATACAATTGATGGTTTTTCAATTGCATTGAGTTTTATTTTTCCCCAGTCATAGTTAAGGAAATAGGCAGCAGCACATTGGCTTTCTGCTTCTTTATTTTTGGAGATTATCATTCGAGCAAAAATATTATTGTCAAATAAAACCGCCAGAATTGGCCGTAACTTATTCAATGACACCACGGATATTTCAGCCTCCTTTGGGAAGATTGATCAATATGCCGTGGGGGAAGTTCATGACTATTTACACTTTAACACTAACGATTTCGGTAAAGAATCTGATTCACTGCCGAAGCAGAAATATCAAGCAATCAAGCAGTATCAGCATACGATAACCCTCATTTCAGCACAAACTGACGAAAAAGTTCTCTACGAACCTGCGTGCTAAACGCTCAGCTACAAGTCATTCCGTAATAAAATAAGACCTGAATTAGTGTTTCTGGAAAGTATTACGGAGTGACTTTCTGTTAAGCGCTTATTAACTTATTTTTTGTTTGCCTTTATTCTTATTTCTGCTTGCTCTAATATTTCAGCTTTTTGCTTATTGTGAAATTTTGACTCAATTTTTGTTGAAAACTTATCTTTTACCTCTCCGGCCGCATTCTTCAATTCTCCATAACAAGCAAAGGTACTGTCCACATAGTTTGAGCTCTTGTAATTCTCTTTTAATTGCGAAGATATGCCTTCTACCTTCACCTCATACATTACCCACAGTTTAGGCTTTTCTTTAATCCATTTTTTAACTGTACTCTCTGTTGAATGTAGATGTTGACTATTTGCATAGCCAGTAATTGGAAACATATTGTCGGCTTTTCCCTCTCCCCCAAGATGCTCATTCAATAGATGGCCTCGGATGTATTTATCTTTACTTCTTTTCGAAGGATTTGTAACAAGAAGCTTCATCAATTCTGATTGAACACCACCTTGTGGGGGGCTTCCCTGTTTATGTTTAGATCCCAACCAATCTACTTTCATTCCAAGACCAACAGAATGCCCATTTATTTCTCCGGGCTTGAGAGTTAATTCCGTTTTCTTACCAATCTTGACTGTTTTGGGCTTACCGGGTACCACGCTACTTGCCGAAGCGGTAAAATGAACCGTTTCACTCTCTTCTGCCTTAGAGTCAATGACAAGGTCAAGAGTCAAGAGCTTATAGCGTTTTGTAATAGGAATCAGTTTCTTACGAATGACATCATCATCAAAATCTTTCTCAGACAACAGCTTTTCAGCTTCACCGATTGCTGCCAGTTTGTCGCGATTCTTCCCTTCTTCTGTCCTTTCGTCCGACTTATCCCCCTTCCCGAACAGCTTGCCAAACAGCAGCTTTGCCTTACCCACAATCCAGCCAATGACTGCATCAATAGCTTTATCTACCGTGAGGCGAACCTTACCAATGACTTCTTTAATTTTATCGGTGATCTTACCAAGTCCGAGGAAACCTGCAAGGAAGCTGATGGCGAGCGACAGCAATCCCCCCAGAATGCTTTCCACACGATTCGCGGCAAAGGTTATATTGCCTTCGGCAATGGTGACGATCGAGTCGATAAAGGCGGTGGCCACCTGGATAATTTTTGATATTTTTTCCTTGAACACCATTACTGTGTCGTAGATCGACATGATCGCAGATATAAAGCCCGCACCGGGAATAAACATGGCAATCAGCTTGGGAATGGCCTTTTTGACCACAGTATCGGTTACGAAGCCGATAATTCCGCTGATGACCGTATCCTTGAGGTCAGTGAGTTTCTCCTTGATCAGCTCCCAGGCTGCAGCCGGCCCGCCTTTCACAAGGGCAACAACAATGTCAAAGCCGGTTTCGAGTTCTTTCATGATCTTTTCGCCATTCGGGCCAAGCACCTTGACGATCTTTCCGCGAATCTGGGCCCAGGTGATGCCAAGAATACTGAGAGCAAACTGACCAAGTTCCGCAAGATTAAGCGCTTTCGGAATATAAACGCCGGACAACGAACCGGTAAGCCAGTCGATGAGGCCGGCTTTGAGGTGTCCACCGATGTTGTCGGCGAAATTCAGGAATCCCTGCTTGGCGGCCTTCACCAGATTGCCGACGAAAGGTAGCGGATTCTGGAAGATGCTCTTAATCGCCGAGCCAGTTTTTTTGATATAGCCCAGCGCGCCAGGGCTTACGGCATCAAAAATAATTTCCAGCAGATTCCAGACTGCCGTACCGGCCCACCGTATAAAGCGATCAGCGAAACCACCAAACACGCCGACCAACTTGCTGAAAGCCCTTGGAATTAACACAATGTCAATGACTTCCAGCGCATTGAAGGCTTTCTTGAACATCGCAGGAAGCTCCTGAACAAATCCCTTTACCGTGCCCAGCGCTTTCTGGAACCAGGCCCATGAACGTCCGATTGCGTCAGACTGTTTCATGTTCTCCCAGACTTCCTCCTGACCAATCATCTTCATAAATGGAGCGATCAGGTTCTCTGGTGTCTGTGGCACTGGTTCGTCGCTGATAGGATCTTTGCCGAGTACGGCACACAGCAAATCATAACCGTTTGGAACGTTAGCTTTGGCAAAGGCTGCGATGGGCTTAAGAATGGCATCTTTAATGAAGGTGACGATCCCCTCTTTGAGACCAATTGCAAAGGCTTTAATCTGTGCAATTGGATTGGTTATAATGGCTTTGCCACGTTCCCATGCATCGCCTGGACTAAATAAATCTTTGCCAGAAAGATTTTTGATAAAGCCCTTAATATCTTGCCAAATAGTACTGCCAATGGATTTGATTGTATTAAACTGTGTGACCGCCCAATTGCTGACCGTTGAAAACACCCCATGATTATTGAGTGCGTCTGTAATGGCAGAGCCGACAACAGGAATCATCTCAATAGCTCCTTTGAGAATATTACCAGCACTACGATCAACTCTCGCACCCGTAATAGGGTTTAAGCCGATAACCACGGTCAGCATGGTAAAGCCCGGAATAAGTCGTGCTTTATCGGCAATGTATTCAGCGGGATCAAGCCCCAAGCCATCACGTTGAATAAGTGGTGGTGTGGTAGAGGTGCTCAGCTGTGGGCTGCGCTGTACAGCATGCCCCTGCTGAATCGTATGGGTCAGTTCATGCGCCAGCAGTCTCTTACCCTCACTACTGCCGGGCTGGTATTGGTCACGGGAGAAAAAAATATTGTTTTGATAGGTGAAGGCTCGGGCACTTAACTGATTGCTGAGGCTTGCCGATTCCTGGTCGCTATGGACTCGCACATTGCTGAAATCGGCATTGAATCGGGGTTCCATATAGCCGCGAACATCACTGGAAAGCGGCTGGCCAGCGGATGGCGATTCGATGCGGCTGGAATTACTTGAACTTAACGATGAATTAACATCCGAAGATTTTCTTCGAATATATGGCGTAATCTGCGAGGCAAGAGGCTTGCGTTGGACCCGCTTATCACCCTTTTCACAATCCGCACACTTCCGCTGCGCAAATGGCGCTGCGGGCATGCGCATGACTTTATCGGCAACTCTGTCGGCCTCGTGTTCAAGAGGATCATTGACTGCGCCAATCTCTAATTTTCGCTGAATGGCAAGCCCTTTTCCAGCTCCTGCTGCTGGAATAGTCCTGGATTTATCGGCACCGGCAGTTGATTGAGGTGCAAACATAGATAAGGTTTTTAAAGAGTTTTACCTTCTTTTCTATACTCCTTCTTGATGCCTTCCAAAAGGTCGTCCACTTTTATTATGTTATCATTGCGGTTAAGGGTCATCAGTGATGCGTATTGAACCACATTCATGATTGAGCCGCCTGCAAGCTCATATTGCTGGGCTATTCGCTCCAATTCTGCCTTGATTGGCGGCTGGCATGCAGAACTGAAGGCGTTGCTCCAGATTCTCAGGCGCTCTCTCGGCTGCGGTTTCTGGAAATGAATAATGGATTGCAGTCGACGGGTAAACGCATCGTCAAGATTATTGCGCATGTTGGAGGCAAGAATCACGAGACCCGGAAAGTCTTCAAGCCGTACCATGAGATAGGCTATCTCCTGGTTGGCGTATTTGTCGTGCGAGTCCGAGATAGCTGTTCGTTTTCCAAACAGGGCGTCGGCTTCATCGAAAAAGAGTATCCAGTTTTTGTTTTCCGCTTTTTTAAAGACCTTTTCAAGATTTTTTTCGGTCTCGCCAATGTATTTGGATATTACCATGGAGAGATCAATACGGTAAACATCAAGGTTGAAGAGTTTTCCCAGCAGTGAAGCGGTCAGGGTTTTGCCGGTTCCGGGAGGTCCGTAAAAGAGCGCTTTGTAGCCGGGTTTCAGTTTTTTATCCATTTCCCAATCTTCATATAGCGTTTGTCCATGCTGCAGCCAGATTCGGATTTCATCTAACTGACGGGCGGTGAAGTCATCCACAACCAGATCAGGCCACTCCATTTTGGTACTCAGTCGTTTGGCAGGAAACTCTATGCTGAATTGCGGCTTCCGGAGGGTGCCAGTGGTGAAGAAATCGACATATTCCTGCGAAATAGAGATTGAACTGCTGTGAACAGGTTCATTGCCCACGTTTCCATGATCAAGGGTGATGATATTATGAGCCAGAAGCAGATGGTCGGGTTCAAAAAACCTGTACAATCGGAATCGATGATCTAAATCATTGCCTGCCATAATAAACAGAGCTGTTTCAATTGTGGGGATGAATCCACTGTGCCGTTCACCTTTTACTCCGCCAAATTCTGTATATCCGCGCCCAATCTCCTTGTTGAGAGAGAAAAAAACGTCCAATAAATTCGGCTGTACGTGTGGAATAATTGCCAGCGTCAAAAGCAGCCGTTCCTCGGTATTAAGGTTGTAGTATTTTACAAAATCAGCATACACTGAGTAGTCGTTGATCAGATCAGGAGGGGAAATATCAGTTGAGGGTTTTTCCGATACAGTATGTTGCCCATCGGCTCTATCACCCTTAGCTGTCACATGCTGTCGCCCTATAATGAGCTCTAACAAGTTTATAGCTTTTTCCTCGACTTCTTCCGGCACGGAAATATTTTTTTGAAGAAAATAGGTATGAAGTTTGGCGTTAACCACCTGCGCGAACCAGGTGATTTCGCGTTCAAGAGTTTCGGCATTTCGGTAAAGGTGATCGTCTTTAAGTATCCCTTGTTCCATAGCAGGTTTATTTTACCATTCTGTAAAGATTATAGAGCTGTTCCATCTCACGCTAATGGTAGAGTAACCCCAAGGAATGCTATCGAGCAGCACATCGAGCGTTTTTCGCTCAACTTGTAACAGCCACCCTTTTTCTGTTCGGGTTATTATCCCGTCACGCTTGAGAAACGTCTCACGGAAGCCGTTAATGGAGGTATTTTTAAGCGCTTGCCAATACCCAATCACGGATGCCAGTAAAACTTCCGCTTCTTTTATTTCATTTTCCCCTAAGACAACATCAAGCGGGATTGGGAATTCTATGGCCAACCCACAGAGAAGTTTTTCAAGCGTCAAATTATATTCGGGCACTTTCTGCTGCCCGGTAGCGAGGAATTTCAGCAGATGAATTGCCTTATATTGAGCATCGTTGTTTTTCCATTCAGACCCATCGAGTAAATTCAGTTCACTGAAAAACGGTTTTAAGAATGGGGCCAACACAATAATCCCCGCATGCCTCACCACATATTTTTTTAACTCTTCTTTATCTGCAAGGTCGTCGTGGAGAGTCTCATCTTGATGAGCGGTTTCTATTTCCTCAGGAGATAGTGCAGTGCCCGAGCCTCCTAAAGAAATGTTACTCTCCATGTTGGAGAGAGCATCATTGATTGTTGACATTGCAGCAGCGTTTCCTAGTACAAATTCTGCGACATAATTTTTGAAAATGTTCAAAACAACACGGTTATTCCCTGAATGCCGAAAGAGCAGTGATGCATTGTTAAGAAGGATGTTTTGAATAGCATTGTTTTGTTGTATCGATTCACAAATCCCTGGATCTACTCCCCTGTCAGATAGTTGCGCTATCCAGAGAGTGAGTAATGATTTTGCTTTGATGAACTCTTCAAAAAGCAGCAAGATGAGAGTTTTGGTTTCATTATTGAGCTGTAAAACGACACGGCGCCAAAGTGCTGGATTAAAGCGGTGGTTATAAAAAAATTGCCGAAGCGACTCCTGCTGAGTAACAATCACTCGATGGGTGAGCTCATCGACATCAAGTTTGGATTCATCTGCCCACCAAGGCAGGGTTCCATGTTGCAGGAAAAATTGTACCAATTCCAACTCGGAGAATTGCCTGGAAGCCTCTCTTTGCCCGGAGGGAATTTCAGAAAGCTTTTCGGTAAGTTCCTTTTCAAATTTAATCAGGAAAACATGAGCAAATTCTGAGGCAAAAAAGTTTGAGCTAAAATGACCAAGGTCAATCTCCAGTTTATCGATTCTGATAGACTCCTCTTCACTGACATATTTTGAACAAACCCGGTCTATCACCTCGGCGATTTGCTCCTGGTAAGTCTGCGAAAAATTATGACGGACATTAAGTGCCATATCCTCATCAGGGCATTGGATTTCAAATTGCAGGCAGTTGACCAGATGTGTCATGTTCACTCTCGTTAAGATGCATTATCCCGGTCTGTTCACCGTTGACGGTGGTTGACAGTCATCCTCGCAGCAACCGCAGGAACGTAATGAGTTAAGCGCATCGACCAGCGGATTGACCTTTTCGTAGGTCGGCATTTCCGTCTGTGCCATTTCCAGCAACCAGTCGCCATAGACTTTTTCAAAGCGCTGCATTTCCAGTATACCAAGCCAGACAATCCGAATATGAGTATGAGCCGGCGATTCGGCCTGGATGGTTTTTTCAACGAGATTGCGGTAACCCGGATTGCGGAAGCGTTTGGGCCAGCAAGGTAAAACAGCGGTAGCCCTAAAGGAAAACGGATCCTCATTGTTGTCGCAATCATTGTCTTCACAGTACAAATAGAATTCAAAACTGAAATACAACATGAGAGAGGCAATCTCCAGCTCAATGTCATCCTCAGGAAGAGGTAAATCTTTTGCAGACTTATTGCTGAAAATGAAAGGACTTTGTGCCAGCACTACATTGTGATCGCCATGAATAATAAAGCGGTAACGTGGGTTTTGATCATTCTGATTTGAAACAATTTCGTAGTTGATGCGTTCGGAACCAAACTCCTGAAGGTCACGGATTCGCTGAGCTACATCATCATAACGCCTGAACTTTAGCGGAACAGGCGCACTGCCATCTATCGGATATTGTTGCCAAAGCAATGATACTTTGGAATTGTTTTTAATAAATTCGACTACCCAGGGCATATTGTCATAACATTGTGTAGCAGGGATTCGGTAAATATGCTTATGGTATGCGGGAAGATAATCTGTGTCCTTATCAAGTTGCACATCACAGGCATCCAGACAAATCAGCGGGAAGGAGACTGCAATGGTTTGATCAGCTTCATCAGTAGCCAGGTCGAATTTTGGTCTGAGCAGGATATGTTCAACAAGATGTAAGCCTTCGTTACTATCGATGTTTGCCATCACCGCCTGCAATTTTTTAAAGCAGATGTCACGTGCCTGCTGAGTGTCAAACACAGGACTGTTGGCCAGCAGAACGGCTGTATTCAGATCGCTGCCATCCCATAATTCAAACCAAAACGCACCGAGTACCGCTGCATTTTTGCGATTGCCTCGCTTCAACTCCTCCTTCAACTGAAAATTCAATGGATTATCGGCAGCGACCAACATAGCCATCATCAGTTTCTCGCTGCAACAGCCATCGATCACTTCAACACTGGTCAGTAATACCTGACTTTGCTCATCAGGATCGTTTAACTTGATGACATTGAGAATCTGACCGTTCAGATTCTTTTTTGGCGTGGCAATTTTTGTTTTTGGGTCGATTTCCATCACTGTCTCACATACCACAAGATCAGTGGCGAGAATGTGCCGTGAGGCATTCGTAAACCCCAATAAACGACTGACCCTACGTTCAGTACCGGACACATTGGCCGTATCCCAAACATCCGCCTGGCTATAGTCATAACCCTTGCCTCTGCCACTGCTGATTGCGCTGTATTCGCCATCTTTTAACAGACTGATTTTGTCGCTGATCAAGCGATCCTCTACCCCATCAGGTGTCAACCAGTGGCTAAGGGCCTGATATTCACTCATATCTTCACTGAAACGCGCCAAGAGATGATCAAGAAATGTGTTTCGGCGATGCTGAAACAATTCCGTCGGTTCGGCCAACTGCTGCAAGCTCTTTGCAAACGCCTGTTTAATCTGATCAAAGTGATCCGCTCCGACGTTATTCAAGTCAAGCAACAGGTTTTGCAAGCCATCGAGTTCAGTCAAGACACGGGTAAAACAGGTTTGTTGAATCGAGTTGTCGAAGCTGAAAAGCTCCTTGATATGATTCAGTTGAACCAGATAGTCGGCAAGTATCTGTTCGAAGAACAGTAAATATCCTTTGAGTTGCAGTGCTTGTGCCTTCCGGAGGGCATCGGCATTTGCAGGCAATCCAAAGCGCTGACTCACACCATAACACTTTGGCAGGGATTCGGTAACCGGAAAGTAATCCTCCAACTGCATGTATTCACCAGCCGGTACTGCAAAATCGGTAGCCTGACCTTCCAGCTTATATTTGCGTTCCTGACTTTTCAGCTCTTTGAACAATTTAAGCACCCGTTCCGGGCGGCGATCTTGAGGTCTGCCAATAAAATAACTGATGAATTCCCGATTTTTACAGAACATCACCTGCGATAGCGATGGTTGAATGCGGGCAATTTTTCTGGCGTTTTGTAGAGCATCCACCCAGCTCTTGAAATAGGCATCGCCAGAATCTGTTTTTCCAAAACCGTTAAACGGCAGGTGTAAATAAAGGATACCTTTTATGCCACTTATAGCGGCTATGCGCCCGATAAGATCGGATAGTCGGATATCTTTGAATAACTGGGTTTTCTCAAGCTCAACATTGTCTATAAATCCATGCGTAAGCGGTGGACCATTGAATATCTCATCGACCTGATAACCCTTTGAGAGCATTTGATCGATAGTGTGAAACGGTATGGATGGCGTGAAATAACTATATATGGTAAAAAATATATTGGCCAGTACCAGATCGGGATCGGCATCTTCCTCCAGTTCGATCGAGGCACCTATGCCAAAATCTTCATATTCAATAGCATTGACACTCAGAAAATCCTCACAGAGATTCCGGTTTGCCAAAAGGCGGGAAAGCACCTCCTGTCGGACAGCTTCACGGTGTTGCTCTTCGATAACATCCTCTTCGTACTCGACCAGCACATTGTACATACCCTCCAATTCCAAAATATTGGGTGTGATGTAAACAAATTTTCCTACCAATGAAATGGCTTCCCCTATCAGGGTTAGCTTTGCTGTTAATTTTTTAATTTTCTGGTCAATTTCAGCAATTTTAGCAGTCAGATAAAAACTGGAGTCTTTCTCGTTCTGGCTCTGCAACTCTTTGCGAATGGATTCTAATTGAGCAATCTGGTAAGTAAGCTCATCATTTTTTGCGGTCAGAACTTTGACGCTCTCTGCGTTCGCCTTCGTAGCTTGATCTTCGGTGACATTGTTTACACTCAAGCGACCCGTACAAATCCTTTCACTGACTTCACTACAGTTGCAATCCAGTACCGGATGAATTTCTATGGCGTTGTAATCAACCCAGATCGGCACTTCGTAATCATGGCTTATTTCCAGCCAGGCATTGCGCACCCCTTTCACATCGATAATCAGCTTGCGGTAGTCATCCATGGTCAACGGGCTGTTGTGGAGAATCTGCCGTGCCGTGTAGAAAATATGCTGCCAGGTTTCTTCCGTCAAATTCTCTGGTGCGAGAATATCCTTGATATCGAAACCGGTGCGATACCCCAGATCGGTTATGGCGTAACAGAGAGCTTCCAAAATGGTGATACCAGGATCAGAGTTGTTATAGTCCGTCCAGATGGCGCTACTTAATCGCTCAATCGATTGAAAGCCCTGCTTACGAAGTGCGTTGTAATCCTCTGCGGGAAGCAGCGGGTTAGCCTTGCTCAGTGTTATCGTATCTGCCATGATGTTTTATCTTCAATTAATCGAGTAACTCCCTGTATTTGCCACGCCATATTTGAACATGTAACTGCTTTTCAATTCTCCGGCTCAGGCCAGAGGTTTTGGGTTTCATCGCTGATGGACGTGACCAGGATTTTTGGTAACTGATCGCACGGCGAAACTATCGGCGGCGGCTGATATGGTAAAATGATATGCTTCGGCGCAGAGACCAGAATCGAGTGCGACGAAGAGGGTTCAGCTATGACTTTGCCTTGGAAATGATCACCGCTGGCAATAAGGTTCTCCAAATCACAGCAACTGCTGATCTTGGAGAGCATATCGCTCAAGGAAACTGGGGTTTCGCTATCATCAGCCTTTTGCGTTTTAATGGCTGGAGGGCAGCACTTATCCAGACATACAAACATTAAAAAATCGGTGATAAAATCCACGTAGGGCCGCTTTTCAATGAAATTAATAATGGCCGAGGCATAGATTTTCTGTACAAAGCTTACCTCGACATATTCATCAAATGCCCAGGGTGTAAGGTATTGTACCAGCTCATCATTGAGTTTTTTCAGATAATACCCTGTATCGCTACCAGCCAGAAACTGCACCTTAAATGCGACCAGCACCTGTTCGTAGAGAGGGTTTTTAGCCCGAATCTTAACAAACGGCGAGCTGAGCTGGCAAAGATAGCTCTGAATATCAAGCAGCGTTCGACGACTGGTTTTCGGTTGCAAAGGATTAACCGCGTTACGATTTTTCAGATCAGCTATAGGTATGATCAACACATGCCCCGGCGCAATTTGCGGGCCACAACAGGTTGATGAACTTCCCGCAGTTCGACAGAAGCAGTTCGGGTCACTATGGGTAATACATTTAACTTTGTAAATACCGGGAAAGCGATACAGTACGAGATGTTCGTAGTCCCAGGCAGTGACAGCCCTCGATTTGTGGCGCAATCGCTCGCTAACCCGAGTGTAGAATTCCTTGCCTATCTCCCTATGTTTGCCATCAAATGAGGCAAAAGGTTGCGCCACCTTGGCAACTTGAGGCAGAGCGATAGCCAGTTTTGAAACACTGCCAGCAGTCAACGCACTATCGAAATGGCTTGGCAAATTGCCGTTATCCTGAAACTGCGCTTCGACTGCCTGGGCAACCACGTTAATCAGCATCGGTATCCTTTCGCTGTATTCGCTGACACTGGCAGCAAACCAGTACAAACCATCGGTAATGACCGTGTTATTATTAGTGATGTCTGCCGGCACTTCAATTTTGACAATACCTGTGGCCTGAAAACCGAAGGTGCCGTCAGAGATAAGCTTCTCTACTGGTAAAGGCTGCCAATTGTTACAGCTTAAGTACGACCAGTGAATAGCGGGCGGATCGTTATCTTCATCTTGTGCACTACCTTCCGCAAACTGGAAGAGCAGGGAGAGCGAGTCAAGCGGCTGCAGCTTTTCCAGACCAATGTAAAGTATACCTTGCTCTTGTAGAGGACAGGAGTACTGATTGTTCGCACCTTTCAAGATTTGCCCTAAGCCACTGGCTTCGTAGATGAGAGCATTCCTATAGCTTATAGGTTTTGTTGCAACGGCTTGTGTTTCAACGATTTCTGTGGACGGGTTGATAACTATAGGCTGTAAACTGCGCTGAATTGCAGGCATATTTTGCAAAACAGAAGCTGGATTGAGATAACTAAATGACGACAGCAAACTGTTCCTGGCATTTACACTCAGTTTATTGTCGGTCGCTTGCAAACTGGATGACACTTTAAACGCTTCCAGGCTGGTAAGTGTCAAAATGTCATTTTCGATTTTTGACACATTTGTATCAGCAGGTGCAAGAAGGATTTCGGTGACACCAAAGGGGTATACGTGGAAAAACTGATCAATATCCGGATCGAGTTTATCGAGAACAGAGTGATAGCTGACTGATATTTCCTTGATTTGCAAGAGCGGTGCTAATGCCTGACTGTATTGAAGGTTTTTAGCAAAGTCCTGCGAATTGAAAGCTAAACTCTCGCCTAAGTTGAGTTCCAATTGGATAAAACCCTTTAACGATTGTGGCTGATAGATCTGTACATCGTTTATTGGCGTACGATCAAGAGAAATAGGCGTGATCACTTGGTTTCCACTATCATTATTTTGCTCTTGAACCAAGACATTAGAGGTAAGTCTTACATTATCACTATTATTAAGAAGAGGTAGCCAGCTACGGTTGGTCAGAACGCTTAAGTTATAAGAAATATATGGCGTATTCTGAGTGCATTTAATATCGATAGCCAGTTTGTCCAATGGCTTGTTAAAAACTTCACTGCTACCGATATACAATGATTTGCCGTTATTCGGATAAAGAGTAAACGGGTCGAATGGCTTATTGGCATCCAATAGTCCATTATCGTTTTGCAAGACCAGCTTTTTTAAACCATCAAATTGATTAAAGGGTAAATCCGCCACTACCGGCAAGGCCTCAACAGTCCCCACTTCAGCAAATGCCGCCACAGCCTTTCCCCTAAGTGAACTCTTTTGATTGATCGAGCCAACCCAAACGGAAATTGTTTGATTGGTAAAATCAGTTTTAGTTATTTGATCAAAGTTTATGTCAAGCTTTGGACCAAGAAGGAGCTGCAATACGGGATAGCTGCTCTGATAGCGATAAGTTGTATGCAGATTTCCGTCAAATGCGATAATTGCGTCTGCGCTAACAGGCAAATAGATATATAGTTTACCACTTGTCTCGCCACTGACATCTAAAAAATAACCACCTTCCTGAGGAATCTTTGCAGGAAAAATACCGCCTTCTTCAATCAGCTTCAACAATGTTAGAACTTCATTAGTCGGAACAACATCTGTCAATTTCGGGATAGTTACCCAGCCTTTATCTCCGGTCAAACTGATTTCAAGCTCAATATTACCTTGAAATAATTGTTGATTAAACACAACAGATTCCCAGACCAACAGCCGATTGCCTCCCTGTAACACTAACTGTGGTGAAGCGATCGCAAAACCGATCTTGCTCTGATCTTTGCGGGAGAGTATTTCTCTGGCTTGAGCAATTGATTGACAAATATTCTTTGGAAGGAGTGTTGCGGGATCGCCTTTGCCGAAAGTCGGCCATTTGCCGCTGGGATCAGTGAATGGCGCACCAAACCCATCCTGAGAATTGGCTACCGAGCGGGCATAAATGCCGGTAATGGTTTTGGTATCTTTGACTGACTTCTGAATGAATATGGTTTTCAGTTCCTTGACCTTTGCCTGATTGATTACCAGATCGGTTGCGGTGGTATAAATTTGCTCTTTACCAGCGGCATCCTTTCCGGCTTTCAGAGCAGTTGCCTGGGGAAGATCATAGGCGACAATGTCCTTTGCCAGTTCGAAAATCATATAGACACGATCCGGGATGGCGGGTTTCGGTGAGAGCCGGAGAACATCCTGATAATAAAAATCCAGCATTCGCCCGCTTATCTGGTTCATCTGATCCTGCGCCAGCCGGAACAACTCCAGAAAGGTGATAAACAAGGCCATGTGCGGCTGATGTTTCGGATAGGCTTGTAGAGCAAATGTCAGATATCCAGGCGATTTAACCACTACCAAATCGGTTAGAAACGCATACATTACCCCAAAACAATCGTCTACATAGAGTGCAGCATAGCGGATTTTATCATCCAGAGTGGCACCTTGATAGATTGTTGCATCCGCAGTTATCGCTGAGTCTATTCCCCAAATCGTGGTATTTTTGATGGCCGAGTAGTCCAGATTCAAGGGATTGGTTAGCTCAACCGACTGATAGGCTTCGCTGTATGCGATGATTTTTTGCACCTGATTGGCCAAAGATGACTGAATAGCCAGCGCCAGATTGGCATAGAGCGGATTATCGGGAATAGCAATGGTGTACCATGCATCGATTTCTGATGCCTGTGTAATAATCTGATCAAAGAGGGTTTTCAGCGCTTGGCCGCTCGGCTGCATATCCAGATTGGTGCGGTTTTGCTCGTAATCGCGCCTAACTTTGGCCAAATCAGTATTTGCTATAGAAGCGGCGATCACCGCCATATCACGACGAAAAAATTCCTGCCAACTGACCAGTGCAGAAGAGATACCATCCTTGATACTACTTTCTGGAATGTCGTAAAAATGGATGAGCGACGCATAGTTTCTGGCAAACACCAGCAAATCTTCAATGCTGCGACCATCAACTGGCACATAGCTCGGGTCAAGCGCTTTCAGGTTGCGCTCAAATTGGCCGGAGCCATCACGTGGTATCTCTTCCTGGCAATTACAGTTCTTCATATCGCAATATTGGTGGCTTCATTGATATAGAACGGAAATACATAGTTGTAACGCGTATTTGTGGTGATGATCGTGTAGGCAATATCAAGCTGTAGTATGCCATTCGCTTGATCCGCGGTTGAAACGATATTTCCGACAATAATGCGCGGCTCATGAAAAGCCAGGGCTTCCTTAACAATTTTTTCGATCAGGGTCTGATCCTGGATATTCATGGTGCTGAAAACAAAGGGCTGCAAATCGGCGCCATAGGTGGGCAACATAACCCGCTCACCGTTGAGGGTAGAGAGAATAATGTGCATACTACTTCTCACGGCTTCTTCTTCAACCAGCATTTCAATGCCATCCCATTCGCGACGAAATGTGGGTGGAAAGCTCCAACCAATCCCTAAAAACGATCGATCAATATTTGCCATAGCTACGGGTATCTTATGTTGCGTTTTGACTTTTTTTACTTTTTCATCCACCAATACTTACGGTAAAACAGCCGCTAATAATGCTGCCGCCATGCACTGTTGGATCACCTATTCTTGCAGCGGGCTGTCCGGCAATTTTAACGGTCATTGAACCCTGTAGAATGCTGTCCGGCGGACCTGCACAAACGCAAACACTGCCCACTGTCGCTGCAGGCAATCCACCGATTCTTACTGTCACCACCCCTGAAGGTTGTATCGGCCCACCAACGTGCGGGCTACTATCCGGATTAAGCATAGGACACATATGATTATCTGAAATACGGGCTGCAAACGGCATGATTTATTGATACTTTAATTGATATTCACCAACGTCCCCTTAATGGTAACCTGGCCTGTGCCCGCTTCAATTGTAATTCCGTCTGGACCCATCGTGATGGTGTTTTGGTTGTCGTCGCTGATGATCAATTTCTGACTCTCATTAATCAGAATTGATTTTTTGCCGGTCGCAGTGGGGACAATCAAACTCATCTTCTTGTTGCTGTCATCAAAGATCAGCTTCAGCCCTTCCTTGGTAACAAAACCGTATTGCTGTTGACCTGCTTGCTCGGGAAGGGGTGACTGGTGACTACTTTTACTGTGTAAAGAACCAAGAATGATCGGTTCGCGCGGATCATCACCTAGGAAACCAAGCACCACTTCATCCCCTATTTGCGGACGAAAATAGACGCCTCGATCAGCGCCCGCATCCAGGGTCGCAACGCGTGCCCAAAAGCCATCCTTACCTGAAGTTATAGTTGGAACAAAAACTTTTACACGATATTGCCCACCCTCTGCACTATCTTCGGTATCAAGTACGATACCTATCTGCAGGCCGTTGACGCCTGGCAGCAAGCCTGACGCAGGTTTGTCCATCACTTTCTCTTTTTGAAAGAACCAGTCATCCTTCCAGCCGAATTGCACATCCGTCATCCAGTTACCATCAAAAACATGCAAAACCCCGGTAACAAAAACATTGCCGTTGAAGCGGTCACCGACACCTTCAAGCTTGATCATAACACCGGGCTTTATTTGAGCATTGCCTTCAATACGGACTCGGCCAACAGCTTTGGAAAGCTTGTTTCGCAAGGCATAGGCATCAGCCCACTCTTGCAGCTGATCTGGGGTCAGGTGCCCGGGATGGCTTAAATTCACTTGGGCAGCCAAGACTTTGGCAAGATCATCAGCGGCAAGATTACCGGCTTCTGCAAAAGTGGCCGTACCATCATCCGATTCTTCAAGCTGCTGCCGGGTATAATCCCAGGAATGACTTTTGATTTGCTTCACCTGACGACGAGCATCCATTTCCGCTTCAAATTCATAAATATTTTTCCCATTGATGGCTGTCAACAGTGGCGACCCCTCTGTCGACGGTTTTTTTACCACCAGTTTACCATCATCTGTCAGCACCAGCATTCCATTGGCTTCAGCACGGGTACATATAAAATCCCAATCCGTTGCATCAAATTGAACTAATTGCTTGTGTGTGAGCGTCGTGTTCGATATATCCGGATTGAGGTTGCCTGCAAGTTCCGAAATGACATCACTATCGGTTTTATTATCATAGTAAGCGCTTTTACGAGACCCCGTCAGTATTATAGCTTTATCCTTTGCCTCTATCACCAGCACCGATGGCTTGTGCCGCTTTGCTTTTAGCGAATGCTTAACAACAATACCGGTAAATACGCTATCAACATTGCCGTGATAACCAAGTTGAATCGTTATCTGGCTTCCGGGTGCAAAGGTATCTTTATTACTCAGTGGAAAATTCTGATCTGATACAGAACCGTCACTCAATACAAGTTTTGCAGATGCAACCTTATTAAAGCTTTTATTGACGACAGCCTGCAAGACATTATTTATAAGCGTGCCATCAATCAGCACGGTAAGACTGACAACATCCGTCGCATCATCAGATCCAGGCGGCAAACTGATTAAACTCATATCGTAATAGGTGAGTATTCAGGTTTTTGAAATCGGCGGAAAAACCAGTGTCGTACCGGGTTTTAATCGACGGAAATTTTTTAATTTGTTAACCTTGGCAACTTGCAGATAATAGTCCTGATTGTGATAGGTCTGATAGACCAGCAATGGCAGGATGTCGCCATCTTTCACCTGTAAACGGTGCGTGAGATCAGGTGATGAGAGCATACCCAGCACATCACTCAATCCCGGAATTATTCTTTCGATAAAACTTGCCTTTATTTTTGCCCGTATGGGCAGACCAAACATATCGAACATCGTGTAGGTCACGGAAGAAGATTGTAACGTGCACGTGTTGATAAAGGTCCCGTACTGCACCAAAAGATAGGGCGGGCGATGGATGTTGCCACGCACATTGGTCGTGACTGCTCGAAAGAGCGCAACTTGAGCTGTTACCGGTATTTTTACACCATTGGTATTGACCCCAGTGCCATCCAACATAAATTCGATGCTGAATTTGCGAGGATCAATCCTGACAAATTTGGGATCAGCGCTGTCTTTTCCCGGTGGAACTGTTTTGTCCCAAACCACATCTTCCTGAATCTCAAAGCTTTCAGGGTTAAACATTGCTATAAAAGGAACACCAAACGGAATTCCATTTTCAAGCGTCGGAATGATCTTCAGATTAAATGGCAGTTTAATCGCACTTTGAGTATCCATTTTATCGCTCTTTGCTATCTTGTATTATTTCTAAAATCCGTTCAAGCATATCGTCTGCCGAACTCTCCGAACTCTCTTTACTGTAGTCACCCGACGCATCATGAGCTTTGCTATCGACCACAGCGCGAATGACCACTTCATTAATTTGTACTGGCATAGAGTGTTATAATTTCCGTTCAAAATACTGATAGGCAAGTTCGATCGTTTCCACAACTATCGAGTTATCGCTGGCTTTGAAGTCCGATACCGACCATTTTAAGGGATAGGCCTGTATCACATTCCAGATAGCTACGGGCTGATCGGCTTCATCCATCAAGGAGATATGGATATCAGCCGGTTTAAAGTCATAAACAGCAACGGTAAAGTAGGTGTTCATTGCTGATTTGAACCAATCGAGTATGGCTGTGCCTGTAAGCAAACCACGCTTTAAGACCAGATTCGGATATTTCACCCGTTTGGGAAGCTTGTAGGAAAACCGGTTTTCGCCTCCTTCACGCAACTCTTCAGTCTCAACCTCGAAATTGAGCCCACTCACTTCCTGAAAGCGCTGTTCAGTGTCACTACCCATTCCAGCGACACCGATAAACTCGACTTTAAAGTGAAAACTCACTGGTGGATAATAAGCTGGCATCGCTTAGGTCGTTTTGATAGAGATGCCTTCGTGCACCAACTCAATCGATTCGATGGCGATCTCATTGCCGCTGGCCTTTAACCCAGGTCCTTCACATTTCACTGGCCAAGCCTGCGAAATAGTCCAGACCATAACATCATTGCCTTCATCGTTAAGCAAACTGATGGTTAAATCGCGACGTTCAACGTTGGGAGTCCCATTATTATTGAACCAGTTGAATAAATCATTGTTTTTTTCAACAATGCCACGTTTACATGAAATGTTATTGGCCTTTTTCAGGCCAGGCCGTTTCAAAGGAAGCGTGGTACCAGGCATTAAGCCGTCACGATATTCTATTGCTTGATGTTCCTGAGTTAATCCGGACACTTCCGAAAAGCCGATGTCCTGATTGTTCCATGAAACTTTGTAATGGAATACTGGAATAGGATATGAAGTTGCCATTAGCGTATATCTCTGTTAAGTGTTATAAAAAGCTGTTGAAAAAATCAGGATTGCTGTAGCAATTGTGAAAACTTCAGCACTATAAATTCAGCTGGACGGGCGACTGCCATACCTATCTCCACATTCATCCGACCTTCAAGAATATCCTGGGCATTCATGGTCGTTCCCAGACCAACGTGAACATAATAGGCCTGTTCAGGCTTTACACCAGCCAGCGCACCATCCCGCCATTTCAAAAAGAGATAGTTTTCGATCATGGCCTGAATTTTTACCCATGTACCAATGGTATTCGGCTCAAACACCGCCCAATGACTTGACTTTTTAACCGATTCTTCAACCATGTTAAAGAATCGACGCACACAGATGTAACGCCATTCATTATCGTTGCCATTGAGGGTACGCGCTCCCCAGACCAGAGTACCATAGCCGGGAAAACTGCGGATCGCATTGATAGATTTTCCGGTCGTTGAATCAATGTTGAGATTTTGCTGTTGAATATCGGATATCGCGACAGTAGGGCTGGAAACAGAATAGAGTGACTCATTGGCTGGTGCCTTCCATACGCCTTTGTTCTGATCGACTCTGGCATATAAACCGGCAATAGCAGGAGAGGGCGGTAAAGTGACAGTATATTGCTGAAGTGCAGAAATAATCTTACCATAAAGAACGGAACTGCTGTCGACACTCTGCTTAAGTACTGTGCCCGTTAAAGCCAGATTTTTGGCATTTGTATCACTTGAGTTTACAGGTTGAAAAATATATTCGTCTATTTTAATGTCTATGAGTTTATTCGTCGTACTATCCGTAAAATTCCGGGCATAAGTGGTGTTCAGGTTGGGATAATAGGCAGCGGCGTAGCGCCAAGACTCTGGATCACCAGTAACTGCTTCTCTAATTTTATCAACATCGGGATCAATATCGCCTGTTGGGTGATCTTTATCTTGTAAAGTCACTTGTTTAGGATCGATCAGGGCGAATCTGTCCTTCAAGTTTACTGCCTGCTTGATCAACTCTTGGGTAACTGTATTATAATTAGTTGAAACAGCTGCCTCTGGAATCGAAAGCAGAGTCACTTCGTCAATATTTTCGACATTTTTCAACCCATTGACCAATTGAGTCGCATCTATAACAGCGGCCTTATAGTCTGGGTCACCCACAGAAACGATATAGCACGTACCGCCGCCATTATCGAAATAGTGTCGTATGGCATAAGCCATATTGAAATTCGATGGTTTGCCGTCAATAGGCTTGATAGACACCACAAAGTTTTTATAGCCGTCATCAGTCACGCTTACAGTAATGCTATCGTCGGTTTCTGTTGGAGGGTTACCGTAGTAAAGCTTATATTCATTATAACTTGCTATCTTCGTCGGCAAATTTGTCAAACTTCCCTTGGATGGATGGAGTGCTTTTTGGGTATAGCCTATAAAGGCAGGAATTGCCGTTTCAACTTCAGCAACGGAGGGCGGGAATGTAGAGATTTCCTGTACATACACACCGGGAGTGGATAGTTTTAAGACAGCCATAAGTTTAGTTCTCGCTAAATTGTTATAAAAATATCAGAATAAATAACAGGCGGTGTTGAAGAATCAATCAACTCAGTTTTCGGATAAGGTAAGTCGGAACGAACAATAGTCTCTTTGACTGGATCACCGATATATTTCTTGAGTGTAAGGCTCAAAGGATCATGCGTGATACTGCTACTGGACAGATACTTTTCCTGGAGCCATACATCGCTATTTGCAACAAACTCAATCTCAGTGTCGCTGGTTATAGAACGATTGAACGTAATCGACATATCGTTGCTGGTAATATTGAGTTTATTGAGAAAGTTCGCTTTATCGCCTGCACTTAATGCCGCCATTTCTATAAACAAGGGACTGTTCGGATATAGATGTATGGTATATCGCCAGCGTGTTTTTCTGTTCTGAAACAGGATGGAATAAGCTGGGCGCTGGGCAGTTAGCGAATAATCCGGTTCAATGATTCTGTAATTTGCTATCAGTGTATCGGCCAGTAAAAGCTCTACAACACCAAATACAGCAAAACCAGGTTCACCAGTGTAATAGAACTCATCGACTACCGCTCCACTGATCAAAAGCTTGCATATACCTATTGGTAATTCTGACAGGTTGAATATCAGATCGGATTGTCCGCCTTGATTGATGATGGAAGTTGAAGCGACTTTCCAGGCAGTCAGCTCATGCTGGACAAATGCCTGACCCACAGCGACTGCCGCGCCATGGTGAAAACGGTAGATGGTTGATGATCGTTTTTTGCTATCTTTTGCAGGCTTGACCCCTGTGGCATCCTGACTCAGATGCAGGTTATTCCGCAGTGCCGCAGCATCGGATTGCTGGTTACTGAAATAGTAGAGAGAACCACCACCACTGAACAAAGCCAGATCATCGAAATTGAGAACATTCGGGTTGTGGAGCCTGACCCAGAACGATAACTTATCGCCAGGTTGTGGAGAAAACCGAAGCAAATCATCGCCACCCGGATTGCTGCCAGATACCTGGGCTAACAGAATAGAATTCCCCTGCCTATCATCACGCCGAAACAGTAAATTAAGCCGATTCATCAGAATCTGGCATTCATCAGTGGGTTGCAATTCAAAATCAAGTATGGGCTCTGTCTGGTATTTTTTACAGATACCATTACTATAATATGGCTGCCTGATCGCTATTGATGCTAATGGCTTGTATTTTGAGGATAGTGTATCCATGCGGTCTAAGAGCCTCCAGCATAATTGAGTTCAGAGATAGCCGGAATCTTGTCATTGCTTCTGGTCTCAAAGAATGTCAGCATCTTCATTCTATACACCGCGCTTGGTATATATTTGTGACCTATCATGGCCCAGAGAAAGTTTTGTTGCTCTAAGGTCATGTTATGTAACATAAAAGAGAGCCTCTCTATCAATTGCCAGGGCTTTGTATTAGGTGCACTTACAGAAGCATTGAGTGCCGGATATGTATCTGCTGTAAATACGGGATTGGCCTGAAAAAAACTGATCACATCAGAGAGGTCGCGCAGTGCGGTTTGATAATCGCTGTTATGTGCGGCTAACAGTATACATACATCGAGCTCAACAGGAGGGTTGAGGCGGAAATAGTTTTTATCGTCCTTGGGGATATAATAGGGGCGTTTACCTTCTCGTCGTTCTTCTTCTATGCTCACCAGCATTAAGGTAATGTGAGTAGATGCAGTGATGTTGATGGTACCATTTGGAAGTATGATAGATTTTAAATCAACTACACTCCCTGTGGTATAACTTGCATCCTGCTCCCGCATCACCATGAAGGACTCTAATTCCTTTTGTAGAAATTCTAAAGCTGTCCGTATCATACTCTTCTCCTGAATATCAGGAATTATGGTTTAAAATACCTCCTCAGAGTTTACCAATACCCTGTTATAGCAAACTCAACCTCCATTTTCTATAATAGAGCGGTGTCCAGAAAGTCACGTTATTTTTCCATACGCAAATCTCGACAAGTATGCAGATGCACGGATTTCACACCGAACACTAATACTTATAGTCGCCGTGCTGTACTGATGAATTATTGCTTCCTGGTTTTTTCAAAAAGGATAACTACCAGATTGTATCAACTAATGTTACGACAAGGTACTGCGGGTAATACTGAAAAATGTTCTTTTGTTATGGGTCAAGTGTCCCACATAACTTCTTAATCAGATATTTTTTTAAAGAGGGTGCAAAGTGCAGGTTTTGATTTTCACTTAAAGAATAACAATTGTTAAAATAATTACCAAATAAAAAATATTGTATCTGCAAGAAAATAATGCAATATGAGCAATGATCACTAAGGAATCCATTACACTGTTAACTACTATTAGCTTAAATTTTACAATAAGTTGAGCAATTGAAAACACAATGAATTTTGAGAAATCAGTTTTTATAATTTTTTTCCGGCAAATTTTTTTGTGGACAAAATGAAACTCCCCGCCGCAAGCCGCGAGGTATCAGTTTTTAGAAATGCTAACTTTCGACACAAGTGGCGGGGAATTCAACCCTGAGAGATTAAGGGCCTTCCTAAATTCTGTTGAGAAAATTGATCAAGGGGTTCAGCGATTTGAAAGTCTTGGCAAGTGATGCTATAAATGCCGAATCGGTCACCTCATGATTGCTTAGAAAGCGTTGTGTGTAGTAGTCTTTGAATTTGAGATACTCTATGGCGGGGTTTGTGCTGTCATAGCCTTTTGGGGGCCTGACCAATTTACCGGAGGCATTGACACTTTCAGGGAAAAAGTGAAGAAGCTCTTTGTTTTGAACGATTGATTGCCACTCACTGAAAGAGTTGTCAATTTCCTGCCTTATCTGCTCCAGAGTGGCTGTTTCAGGCATATAGACACCTCCGCCGATAAATGATGCTCCGGGTTCAATGTGAAGATAGTATCCGGCATAGGGGCTCTTCCTGCCTCCCTTGTTGATATAGGCAAAAAGGTTTGTTTTGTAGGGGGTTTTGTCTTTTGAAAAGCGTATGTCACGATTTATGCGCATGACACATGATTTTGGGTCAAGATGTGATGCGGCAATATCCGAGTCAAATGCTGCAATCTCGACAAGAAGCTGCACCACAGTATCTAAAAAATCAGAGTGCGCATGCTGATACTCTTTTTTATGCTCATCAAACCAGGACTTGGTATTGTTGGTTTTCAGGTTTGAGAGAAATTCGAGGGTATTATTGGTGATCATGAGCTGAAAGATTGTTAGTGAGTTATAGGTCGTGTTGTCTGGCTTCAGGCAAACTGGAACCGGGGAGTTCATGATCAAGACCTTTTTTTTCGGAACTGGTTACCAGCTTGTGCAGAATACCAATGACAAGGAGTGACGCAAGCAGGAGGCCATAGTGCCATGGATCGGTAAGCTGTTCTAAATTTTGACCGGCAGTTGCGGTACGAACCGGTTCAACAATCAGCTGCCGAAGAAGGGTTATCATGGCAACTTCAATGAAAACAACTACATGAAATACTCCGGTATGGACATAATTGATCTCGGCTGAAATCAGACTTGACAGTGTCCAGACAATAAAGAGGGTTCCCAGTGACTGCAGAAAACCATGAGCAAGATTATTTATCTCTACTGAATGAACAACCGCCATGGTAAACTCCCATAATACCATCATGCTCGCCAGCACCAGTGCAATGGCAAGAAACGCATGCAGGATATGATTAAAAGCCCGTAATGCACTTAACAGGCGATCTTCAAACGATGATATCATGAAATGAATATGTTAATGGTTACATGGAGCAAAAAAAACCACGACAGTATTCCGGCTTTAAAAACCTTGCTTACTTTATTGTAATAATTAGCTTCAGCGTTTGCAACAATTTGAGAGTTCATCCGTAATAAATAATCCGGTGAAGGGAAAGCTCGCTCAATCATTGGAGAGTATCCTTGCCGAATGTACATTGTCGTTACAGATCCTATTGATTTCGCACTGAAACATGTGCTGTTCTACGGAACTCCCCTGAAGAATTCGAGATGCACATCTTTTTAACTGTTTTTTTATGAGTGAACAGCACGCTGGTATTGACGAAACTGCAATACAACGACTGCAACGTGGGGAGACACTCATCAGCCTTACACACCTGCCCGATGACGTAGTCGGTGTCAGCAGCAGCATCTTTATTAATGCAACGCCAGCGATGGTGTGGGAGAGTCTTACCAATTACAACAACCTTAGCAGATACCTGCCAAAGGTGCTGTCAAGCAATCTTATTGAGCGCAAGAGCAATGAGGTTATTCTCGATCAGACCGGAAAAACCGGTATTTTTATCTTCGAAAAAATTGTTCATTTTCGTTTGAAAATCACGGAAGAGCCCCCGAAAAAAATATTCTTTGAACAGGTAGAAGGAGATTTTGAAGTTTACCGGGGAGAGTGGCTGCTGGAAACCAGCAGGACAATTCAAGGCACCATTCTCTCTTATAATGCGGAAATAAAGCCGCATTTTTTTGCACCGCCAATCCTTGTCAGTTTTGTGCAGTGGCAGGATCTGCCTGGAATTCTCAAAGCTCACAAGAACAGAGCTGAGGCTGTTTAACGAAAAGCTCTGCACATTAAACAAATATTCACTTTTAAAAAACTATGATTACTGATAAGCCTGTCTGTGTTACCGGAGCATCCGGATTTATAGCCGCTCATATCGTCCAACAGCTTCTTGCAAAAGGGTATAGTGTCAGGGGAACCGTACGCAAAAGCCCGAAAAACTATCCCTTCCTTACTGGACTTCCTGGCGCTGCCGAACGGCTTGAGCTTTTTGAGGCTGATCTGCTGAGTGAGGGTTCCTATGACCTTGCCGTAGCAGGGTGCAACTATGTGATGCATACCGCAAGCCCTTATGTGATAAACGTGAAAAACCCACAAAGAGATCTTGTTGATCCGGCTGTTGACGGCACCGAGAGTGTCCTGGAAAGTTGCCTGAAAGCGGGCTGCGTTAAGCGAGTGATATTTACCTCTTCAATTGCTGCTATTACCGATGAACCGGAAAGTATGAAAGTATTTACTGAAAAAGACTGGAATACCATGTCCTCTCTTGAGCGGAATCCTTACCACTACTCTAAAACACTTGCTGAACGTGCAGCCTGGGATTTCATCATGCGAAAACGACCAAAGTTTGATCTGGTTTCCATCAATCCCTTTATGGTTATCGGGCCTTCGATATCTCCTTCACTCAATACTACGAACCAGATGATTCGCGACATTATGACCGGGGTCTACCCTGGTATCATGGATGTTAACTGGGGCTTTGTTGATGTCAGGGATGTGGCAAAAGCACATATTCTGGCTATGGAAACCGAAACAGCAAGTGGTCGTTATCTCTGCTCAGCAGAAGAAATGCACATGAGAGAGTTGGTGGCATTGCTGAAATCATCGGGTTTTGACAACTATCCACTGCCTAAAATTGATCTTTCAGGAATGACAGGAACACTGCTCATGAAGGCGCTTTCTTTCACGCAACCAAGAGATACCGGCATGTATATCCGCACAAACGTCGGACGGAATATGCGCTGTGACAATGCAAAAATCAAGCGCGAACTCGGTATCTCTTTTATGCCGACCAAGAACAGTATTGTTGAAACCGTTAAGAACATGGTAAAATGGGGACATCTTTCACCATTAAAATAAGAACAAAATATGAGGCCTCCTATAAGATTTTTCAAATCCAGCAACTGATAGTTCTATCCGTAAAAAATGTCACTATGAAAATAGCCGTAAAAAGAATATACCGTTTATTACTGCCTTTTTTCTCAATACTGTTTTTTGTTCTTTCTTATCCAAAAGCGGGAATCTCTCTAACAACAGCTACTCCTGATTCTTTATCTGGAAATAAAATGAGGCTGTTACATGGAGAGGTACTGGTTACCCTCACCGATCTCCAGGATGGAGTAACCGGTGTGGAAGGACAAATATTTATTGCTGCACCACCAAAACAAGTCTGGGATGTTATAACTGATTATGATCATCATAAAAATTTTGTGCCGAATGTTATCGATAGTGGCCTGATTTCTGACAATGGCATTGAAAAAGTGATGTTTGAAAAGGGAAAATCGGGGATACTCTTCTTTAAAAAAACAGTCAATATAAAGATGAGAGTATGGGGAGAGGTTCAGAAGCACCTCTATTTTGAGCAGATCACTGGTGATTTCAAGGTCTATCATGGAGAGTGGATATTGGTGGATTATCCACAAGGGCAGGGAACCTTTCTTACCTACAGGGCTGAAGTGAAACCAAGTTTTTTTTCACCCCGGTTTGCAGTGAAAAATGTGCAGAAACACGATTGTCCTTCAATGTTGTCAGCCATGAAAAAAGAGGCTGAATCAATATTATTGTCTCAACTCAAGAAAGAGTAAGCAAGTTAGCGGCGGAACATTTGAGAGAGCGGAGAGCGCAGGAAAATGGTACGGTCGTCCACGACCCTTGAGTTCTGCACCTTTTTGCGTTTTTCGAAGGTGCCGGAAATCTGCTGGATATTAGTGCTGAACGCACGGAAAACCGCACCTGATTTTTTTATACCACCTGTACCCTGAACGAGGTAAGCGATTGCCGCTGCAACATCAATCATAAACCGCAACGGAAGCACCCAGAGCAGGGCTGCTGCGCCACGGTTCTTCAGCAGCATGGCAATGTTGTTGCGGTGGTTGAAATAGATTTTTTCGGCAGAACCACTCGGCAGTGACGCACCCCCCTCGTGCAGGATGAGTGAGGACGGAACTGATCGAACATTGTAGCCAGCAAGCTGCATACGCCAGGAAAGATCAATCTCCTCCATCTGCATGAAAAAATCTTCATCAAACCCCCCGAGTTCTTCGGCTACGGCTCTTTTTACAAACATGGCAACGCCCGAAGCCCAGAAAATATTCTGCCCGATATCATACTGTCCCTTGTCAAACTCAAGGGTGGAAAAGGTACGACCAAGACACCAGGGATAACCAAGCCGGTCAATCATTCCACCAGCCGCGCCAGCATAATCAAAAACTTTTTTGCCTTTACCATGAGCTTTCAGCGAAAGGATTTTCGGCTGCAGGGCAGCTGTACGCTCATCCTCAAGAGCGGCAGTAACAAGCCGATCAAGCCAGTGGGGATCATGAACGGTATCATCATTCATAAAGACAACATAATCGGCTAAAGAGTTTTTCAGGCCGGCATTGCATCCCCCGGCATAGCCTCTGTTTTCAGGAAGCCTTAGCAGTTGGGTGTTCCTGTACCGTTTAACAAGAAAAACCAGTCCCGCCTCTTTGCCACCGTTGTCAACCACAACAATATTCATTGAGGTGTAGAGGGTTTTTACAAGGGAATCAAGACAACGCTCAAGCATGTCGCGCCGCTTGAAATAAGGGATAATAATATCAACAGAGGGGTAATGCTGTTCGGGCAGGTTCATGAAAAAAACTATCGCAATGTTTTCCAGAACTCACCGGCAAGACGGGCACTCTCTTCGGGCGTTGCAGAGCCAGCAATATGCTGCAGCAGTGCCGTACCCACAACAGCACCATCCGCCATGCTCCACATATGTTCCACGCGCTCCCTGTCCTTTATTCCAAACCCGACAACAAATTTTTTACTTGTGTGTTGGCGTACCCTTTGCAGGTAGTCGTCAACGGCTGCACCGGTTGATGCATCGGAAAGTTTAGCTGTGCCGGTTGTGGCATTGACAGCAAGGCAGTAGGAAAAATCAGTTGAAAGAGAGTCGATGAGCTCTATCCTTTCAGGAGGAGTAACCGGTGAAACAAGAAAAACAACCGTAATACCGAACCCTTTGGCCCGTTCAAGAAAATCCTCTGCCTCCTCGGGCGGGAGATCAGGAATAAGCAGTCCGTCAACACCCGCTTCAACGGCTTCAAGCAGAAAACAGTCAACACCATAGGCAATCATCGGGTTGCAGTAGCCCATCAGAATAATGGGAGCGGTAATTGATTTGCACCCTTTTCCCCTGCGCGCCTTCCGTACCAGCCCAAAGAGATAGCGTATGGTTACACCATTGCGTATCGCAGTATGAGCTGCCTCCTGGATCACCGGCCCATCCCCGATTGGGTCTGAATAAGGCATACCAAGCTCAATGATATCTGCCCCGCTCTCCTCAAGAGCCTCAAGCACTGGCAGCGTTGCACCAACAACCGGAAACTCGGGCATATAATAGGCTATCAGCAGTTTTTTATCCTGCTTCAAAAGACGGGTAATTCTGTTTTGAGTCATAAGAAACTTTGATATTTGTCAGCACACACAATTTCTATAAAATGATCTGAATGGCCGCTATCATGGAAGTCATGACAATCATGTGTACAAGAACGCTCCCCCAGACACTTTTTGTATTCGCAACAATGTAACCACCAATAATACCCAATGGAAATGCCATCATTGCCATCAATGCTCTCTCCATCATATTGACAGGAGCAACTGCAAAATGGTTGAGAAGAAAAAACAGGGTCGTCAACAATACCGTCAGATGTTTATTGAACCCCTTTTCAATCATGGCGGAAAACATGATTCCTCTCCATAGGAACTCTTCGGCAAGAACAAGGATCGGATAAAGATAAAGAAGCGAACGATTCACAAGGAGATACTGCATACCGGACATCATAGTAGCACCGTTTGGGTTCTTCATCATATTCATTGTATTCATCATGGCCATAAGCAACAGAAGAGTACCACCAATGAGGCCCCACAAAAGGGATTTGCGGAGATTTCCACCGGCAAGATACATATCCTGCCATTCGCCATTGTTTTTACCCCGGTAAAGAACAAGAGCAATAGAACCGATAACGTAAAGAGCGAGCGCTGGCCACTCCAGAAGTGGCGTAAAGTGACCAATAAGCCCAAGCAACCAGATGGCTGCCATGAGACCAAACGACATGTTGAACCTTGCGGTGAGCGACCCTGAAGCGGATGAAACAGGTTTCATGACTGAGCAGTATTGTTTATGAGATGTTTGTCAGCTTTACTTTCTTTTATCGGAATAAGTTAAATATAGTGAGGACGCTCTTCATAATCAATCGGATCAGCTATTCCCATCAGCTCAAACGCCCTGAGCCTTCGGGCACAGCTGTCACAAATACCACAGGCTTTTCCTTCACTTTTATAGCACGACCAGCTCAATACAAAGGGTGCCTTGAGATCCATGCCTTTACGAACAATGTCCGATTTCTGCATTTCAATGAGTGGCGTGAGAATTTCAATTGACGTTTCAGGCTTCGTGCCAAGCACGATAACCCTGTTGAACGCATCATAAAAAACCTTTCGGCAATCGGGATAACCCGATGAATCTTCCTCTACCGCTCCAATAAAAATCCTTCTTGCTCCAATAACTTCCGCCCAACTGACCGCCATCGAGAGAAAACCGGCATTGCGGAACGGGACATAACTGGTTGGAATCGATGAATCCTGAAAGTCTGCCCCACTCACCGGCATGGAGTAGTCGGTCAGCGAAGAGCCGCCAATCTGGCCGAGAAAATCGGCATTGACTTCAAGGCGCTGCTCAATATTGTAGTGATTGCAGATAGCTCGAAAGGAGTCCAGCTCCCTCAGCCAGGTACGCTGCCCGTAATTGACATGCATTGCCGCCAGTGCAAAGCCCTCGGCATCAGCGATTGCAGTGGTGACAAGACTATCCATACCCCCGCTCAAAAGAACGACGGCTTTTACCTTTTCTGTTACCATAAAACTCTATGATTGTCAAGTTCAATTTGTATATCATCTGAACTTCGCATGGCAAAGTACGCAACGCTCTCGACTATTTGAAATGTTGATGCATTCATTTTCGATTTTTAGACATGCCATGGCATGTCTAAAAAAAAAGCCAACCTGAAGGCTGGCTTTTTTTTCCTGGAGGGCAACTCTTAATACATGCCGCCCATTCCACCCATTCCGCCCGGAGGCATAGCAGGCATGTCTGATTTTTCTTCCTTGATGTCGGTAATAGCAGCCTCTGTGGTCAGAAGAATACTGGCAACCGATGCTGCGTTCTCAAGAGCACTTCTGGTCACCTTGGTAGGATCAACTACACCAGCCTCAACAAGGTTCTCGTACTGCTCTGTTCTGGCGTTGAAACCAAAATCTCCTGTTCCTGCCTTGACCTTCTCCAAAACAACAGCGCCATCTGTGGTGCCGGTGTTTGCCACAATCTGGCGAAGAGGCTCTTCAAGAGCACGACGGATAATTTCAATACCGGTTTTCTGATCTTCATTGTCGGCAATAGCCCTGTCAAGACCTTTGATGGCGCGGATAAGAGCAACACCGCCACCAACAACGATACCTTCCTGAACAGCAGCCCGAGTTGCATGCAGAGCATCTTCAACACGTGCTTTCTTCTCTTTCATCTCAACTTCGGTTGATGCACCGATGTTAAGCACAGCGACACCGCCTGAAAGTTTTGCAAGACGTTCCTGCAGCTTTTCAGTATCGTAATCAGAGGTTGATTTGTCAATCTGTCCCTTGATTTCGTTGATGCGAGCCTTGATGGAATCTGCAGTACCTTTACCTTCAACAATAGTAGTATTGTCCTTGTCAACCGTAACACGACCGGCCTGGCCGAGGTATGAAATCGTTGCATTTTCCAGCTTGTAGCCTTTCTCTTCGGAAATAACGGTACCACCGGTAAGAATAGCAATATCCTCAAGCATGGCCTTGCGGCGATCGCCAAAGCCAGGAGCCTTGACTGCACATACTTTCAGAGTTCCTCTCAGCTTGTTCACAACAATTGTAGCAAGAGCCTCGCCTTCGATATCCTCAGAAATAATAATCAGGGGACGGCCACTCTGTGCGGATTTTTCAAGAATCGGAAGAAGCTCCTTCATGTTGCTGATCTTCTTGTCATAAATAAGAATCAGCGGATCTTCGAGCTCAGCATCCATTGTTTCAGGATTGGTCACAAAGTAAGGAGAGAGGTAACCACGGTCAAACTGCATACCTTCAACAACCTTAAGCTCGGTATCCATACCTTTTGCTTCTTCAACGGTGATAACACCATCTTTGCCAACCTTGTCCATTGCTTCAGCAATCAGTTCGCCGATTTCGGGATCATTGTTAGCGGAAATGGTACCAACCTGTGCAATCTCCTTTTTACCGGAGATATTGCGGCTGATGTTTCTCAGTTCCTGAACCACCTCTTTTACAGCACGATCAATACCTCTTTTCAAGTCAATCGGACGTGCACCTGCAGTAACGTTCTTCAGACCTTCGCGATAGATGGCCTGAGCAAGCACTGTTGCGGTGGTTGTACCGTCACCGGCGACATCGCTGGTTTTCGATGCAACTTCACGAACCATCTGAGCACCCATATTCTCAAAGGGATCAGAGAGTTCAATCTCCTTTGCAACGGTTACGCCGTCTTTTGTGGAAGTCGGAGCACCGAATTTTTTATCGATCAATACATTACGTCCGGCAGGTCCGAGGGTAACTTTCACAGCATTTGCCAATTTGTCAACGCCAACTTTAAGTTTGGCCCTGGCTTCAGCATCAAAAAGAATATCTTTAGCAGTCATTGTAAAACGTTCCTCCTGTAAGGTTTTTTAAAAAATTTTAGTAACGGGTCAGTCGAGAATAGCAAAAATGTCAGACTCGCGCATAATGAGGTAGTCTTCACCTTCCACGTTGACTTCAGTACCGGAATACTTGCCGTACAGCACCTTCTTTCCTACTGTTACCTGCATTGCAAGCAGCTGGCCGTTATCGGCAATCTTACCTGCTCCAACGGCTACAACTTCACCGTACTGTGGCTTTTCCTTCCCGGTATCAGGAATAAAAAGGCCGCCTTTGGTTTTTTCCTCTGCCGCTGCAGGCTTAACAATAACTCGATCAGCTAAGGGTTTCAAGTTCATTGTCTTCTCTTGTTTTGGTTTTAGTTTAATAGTAAGATACTATTGATTCAATTTTAGAGTTTATACATTTAGCACTCAAGGACGCCGAGTGCTAAATGAACGTTTAATAGTAAAAAAAAATATTGCCCTCTCCAAAATTTTCTTTATTTCATAACGTATTTTTTTCACAAGCACAAATCTTCTTTTATGCCAGAGAATATTAACAAGACTATGGATCAGGCGCTCTGTTACACTATTGGTAAAGTCACAATGGAAAAACTGGCAAGTTGCATGTCGAAAATGCAGGACGACACTGCTACATCAGAAGACCGGCAACTCGCTACTCTTTTGCAGGAGATCACGGCACTTGCCAAAAACCGTCTTTCAGTTGCAGCAAACGAGAGCGAATTCAGTCAGGGAAGAGAGGTATGGGTGGAGCGCACTGCGCAGTCGCACTTTCCGCATATACGGCTGCACGGCGGAGCGCTTGAGGACAATCCCCTTCAACGTTCAAACGAAGGTTTGAGATAACGACCGGTCAGCGAGTGCTCCACGAGAGCAATCTCTTCCGGAGTGCCTTCCGCAACAATAGAGCCTCCTTTATCACCAGCCCCCGGCCCGAGATCAATCACCCAGTCAGCCTGCATGATGATATCGGGATTGTGCTCAATAACGACAAGAGTATTGTGCTGATCGAGAAGTTTTTCAAAACACTTTATCAACTTGTTGATATCCTCGAAATGAAGACCTGTTGTCGGCTCATCGAAAATAAAAAGGGTGTGCTCCACATCAGCACGGACAATAAAACTTGCCAGTTTCAGTCGCTGGGCCTCCCCACCCGACAGGGTACTTGAAGACTGACCAAGTCTGATGTAGCCAAGCCCTACCTCGTCGAGCACCATAAGTTTTCTTGCAATCCCCTTTTCATTGCGGAAAAAAACAATGGCCTCCTCTACAGTAATATCGAGCACCTCAGCAATGGAAAGCCCCTGATATTTCACCTCAAGGGTTTCGGGCTTGTAACGCAAGCCGTTGCAATCCTCACAGAGTGCCTCTATGTCTGCAAGAAACTGCATTTCAATGTGGACACTGCCTTCACCAGCACAGGTTTCACAGCGACCTCCGGGAATGTTGAAGGAGAAATAACCAGCCTTCAGCCCTTTTTGTCGAGCATCCTTTGTCTGGGCAAAAAGGGTTCGGATATCATCGAAAATCTTGAGATAGGTTACAGGATTACTGCGACTTGATTTTCCAATGGGAGACTGATCAACATGCTCCACACGGTCAACAAGCCATGTGCCTAAAATCGAGCGATGTGTCCCAACACTCTCCTTCAACCCAACCTTGACCTTCATAATCCCCTTGTTGAGGATATCATTGACCAGGGTTGACTTGCCTGAACCACTCACACCGGTCACACAGGTCAAGACGCCGAGAGGAAAGCGCACATCAATATTTTTCAGATTGTTCTGCATGGCACCGATAATCTCAATGCAGGAGGTGAAATCGGGATTTCTGCGGAGTTGAGGCACAGCTATGCGTTTTTTGCCCTGAAGGTACTCGGCTGTAAGAGAGTCACCGGACTCCTTCATAGCTGCCACCGAACCATGAAAGACCACCTCGCCACCAAGACGTCCTGCATAAGGGCCGAGATCGATAACTTCATCGGCAGCTTCAATGATTTCGCGGTCATGCTCAACAACAACAACCGTATTCCCAAGATCGCGCAGACGGCGGAGAAGCGTAATCAGGCGCGCAGAATCACTCTGGTGCAACCCTATGCTCGGCTCATCAAGAATATAGATGGCTCCGACAAGCGGAGAACCAAGAGAGGTTGAGAGATTGATGCGCTGAAACTCACCGCCGCTCAAGGTATGGGTAAGTCGGTCAAGAGAGAGGTAGTTCAATCCTACATCAAGCAGATAACCAAGACGTTTTATGATTTCCTGCAGAACCACATCGGCAACTTTGCGGTCAAAAGGCGAAATATCGAGATTACGAAAAAATTCGTCAGCCTCGGAAATATTCATGCGCGAAACCTCGCCAATATGGCACCCCGAAACCCTGACAAGCCGGGCATCAGGATTAAGGCGGCTCCCCTCACAATCAGGACAGATCGCATAACCGCGATAACGACTTAAAAAGACTCGGTAGTGCATCTTGTAACCTGCATCCTTCTCTATCTCAGCAAAAAATGGCCGGATACCCTTGTAACGCTCGTCTGGAAGGCCTTTCCATATAATCTCCTTATGGGCATAAGAGAGCTTTTCATAGGGAACATCAAGCGGAACACCAAGAGTTGGAGCAACAGCAAGAAGCTGTTTGAGATTCCAGCGATACTTTTCCGAGTTCCAGCACGCAATAGCGCCCTCTTCTATCGTCAGCGACTTGTCGGGCACAACAGCATCTTCGTCAATACCGGCAATCCGGCCAAACCCCTGACAGGTTGTGCATGCACCTATCGGAGAGTTGAAGGCAAAAAGCTGAGGAGAGGGCTCCTGATACTCAATACCATTCAGTTCGAGCCTGTCGCTGAAGAGGTAGGTTTTTCCTCCCATAACCTTCAGAACGGCATAGCCGCCAGATTCATTGAAACAGCTTTCCGCCGCCTGTGACACACGACTGAACACCTTGTCATCGTGCTTTGCTACAAAACGGTCAACGAGCACAAGAAGGGCTGAGCGCTCAGATTTCGGCATTTCAAGCACCCGCTTGCAGCTCTGCTCACTGTTAAGATCAAGAAGCTCATCCCCGGCAACAACTCTGAAAAAACCTTTCTTAAGAAGATTTGCTATTTCATCCTCCACCGAACAACTATGGTGATCTCTGTCCTGATGCGAAGGAAAAAGAAAGCCTACATAAAACTTTGTCCCTTCATCAAAAAAACCAGCCTGAAAGCTCACATCATCGGGAGTATGCTTCAGAACAAGCTCATTGGTATCGCGAGAGTAGATTTTGCCAATCCTTGCATAGAGCAGGCGGAGATAGTCATATATTTCCGACACCGTACCAACCGTGGAACGAGGATTTTTTGGAATTGGTTTCTGCTCAATAGCAATGGCTGGTGCAATTCCTTCAACACTTTCAATATCAGGCCGCGGCATCCGTTCAAGGAACTGGCGCACATAGGCTGAAAGAGATTCAACATAGCGGCGATGACCTTCAGCATAAAGGGTGTCGAACGCAAGACTTGATTTGCCGGATCCGCTGACGCCAGTGAGTACCACAAAGCGGTTGCGGGGAATACACACAGAAATATTTCTGAGATTATGAGTATTGATGCCTTTGAGAACGATATCCGGCAGACTCGTTTCAGCAACCGCTGAATTTTTGAGCCTATGAGTGGTCATGATGAAAAATAATCTTATGCATTTAATAATGTCGAGGGAGAGATTCCATGAAGGGTACACGAACCCAATGGGGATAATAAACACAGAACAAAGCTCAGGAAAAAACCTTTTTTTTCTTGAGGAGGTTTACTCTGCAATCTGCTGCAAAAGAGAGTGAATGGTGGTTTCCGCCAAAAGATCCTGAATTTTACCCTGAAGAGTGTTCATATAGTCGCGATGGTGACAGGAGGAAAATATTTCACAGCTGTTCGCCTTCTGGCCACAATGCACCAGATGCGGCTTACCCTCGATTGCAAGTGCGATATCGGCAACAGTGATATCCGTCGTGCTCCTGCCAAGCTTATAACCGCCCTTAACCCCCTGTACAGAGGCGGCAATACCAGCCCTTTTGAGACTCTGCATGGCCTTTGAAAGAAACTCCTGTGAAAAGCCAATGTCATCGGCCATTTCCTTGACGGTTACCACTCTGTCCATACCCTTGGTTGCAAGATAGGTAACCGCGTGAAGTCCATATTCAAATTTTCTGGAAACCTGAAGCATATGATAAAACTCTATAAGTAGGATAAATTTAGACCTGTTCCTTATGTTAACCAATATCTTTTATATTGCCGTCTAACATCTATATTGTTTTATAAGTTTTAACTGTCCGAAAATTTTACTGTTTGTTATCATGAGCAGCACCGTAAAAGATCAATATTTTTTGTGGCAATTCTCACCTGAAGATGAGGCCAAAATCCGGTATCAGGAGTTCGGTCAAAATCACCCGGGCAAAACCCCACTTCTTTTTATTCATGGTTACGGTGGAATGATTGAACATTGGAACCTTAATATTCCCGAGTTTGCTCATGAGCATAAAATCTATGCCATGGATCTGATTGGATTCGGGAAATCTCAGAAACCAAATGTGCGCTACAGTCTTGAACTGTTTGCCTCACAGATTGAAGCTTTTCTCTATCTGAAAAAACTTGACAAGATTATTATTATCGGTCATTCCATGGGCGCGGCCAGTAGCATCTATTTTGCCCACCATAAACCGAGCAAAGTCAAGGCGCTTATCCTTGCAAACCCGTCCGGACTTTTTGGAGACACAATGGAGGGGATGACCAGTGTTTTTTTCGGGCTGGTAGGCTCTCCTTTGATTGGTGAAGTGCTTTTTTCAGCTTTTGCCAATCCCATGGGAGTAAGCCAGAGCCTCATGCCAACCTACTATAATCAGAATAAAGTTGATGAAAAGCTCATCAATCAGTTCACCCTTCCGCTTCAGGACAAAGGAGCCCAATGGCCTATCCTTTCTCCTTCCAGAAGACCTCTTGATTTCAGGCTCGATCATCTTAAAAAACCCTGCGATTACAAAGGACCAGCATTTCTTGTCTGGGGTGCCGAAGATACAGCGCTCCCTCCTCATAAAATCATACCTGAATTTCAGCAGCTTCTGCCACAGGCCGGCGCATTTATTATCCCCAAAGCAGCTCATTGCATCCACCACGATGCCCATGAGGAGTTTAACAAACGGCTGAAGAAAATACTCAGTTTGATTGAGCACACTGCATAAAAGAAGCTAATAGGTTCCATTTCCAGTTCTGATGTTAAGATCGCTGAATGGAGCTTTAAGGCCTATCTGGATGGCATAGCTTCGGAACTGGCCAAAAGGAATGCACTGGAAGCTCATCTGCCAGCAATGAAGATCCCTGTTAAGCTGCAGCATAGGAAAAACCAACTGATTGTTTTGCAGATCATACCCCGTATTCAGCACCATCTGCCACTCTTTTGATAACGACTCCTTAACCGATGCGTTTAACAGGGTGGTAGTAACCGGAACAAGAGGATTACTCCGGTCTGATTGCAGAAAGAGGGAAAACTGGAACTGCCAGGGCTGGCGGAAATCAATGGTTCTGAAATAATCCGTGTTAAAACGCTCAAGAAATATGGACTGTGCCGAATTCGGCTGTGCAGGAGCAGAGACCAATGGCAGAGCGGAAGAAGCAACTTCGTTGTTACCCTGAATACTCAGACTCATGTTCAGAAATCCCTTGATAAAGCGAAATAATCCATTACCATCTTCACTGTTGAGACGGTTGATCCTCTCGCCGGTCAGTGGGTCATAACTGTAAATATCATACATGGCGCCAGCACTGAAAAGGATGTTCGGCAACAAGGCATTGCTCGATGCTGTAACAGTCAGAGGTGCCATGTGAAGGACATCAGTATTAAAGTTATAGGCTGTCGAAGCGTTTAATGAGAGAAGCTGCACACTCTGCTCTCCAGCAGATGAACCATCATCCTCTGATGAAGCGGAGCTCCTTACTTTACCCTGAACAAGATTTTTCAGGGTGATGCCAACACTGCTTTGCCCGGCAGGAACACCGCCATAGGTTGTGTTATATAATCGGGCGAAAAGCTGAGGATCGCTCCAGTCATAGACATTCCCATAGTAATTGTAAGGGGTGGCGGAAAAGGGCGGATTCCAAAGGTAGGAGAGAGTTGGAATAAAGGTATGACGGAGTGCACTGAGTCCAAAAAAATTTTCAAGGTATCCCGTCTCAAGCGTAGCATAGAGCCTTGTGCTTGCATCAACACCAAAAACAGTAGTTGAAACATCCTTGTTCGCACCATCCGAAGAGAGCGAGCGGATAAAGGTCAGGCTGGGATTAACATAGAAATAATGGGAAATGGTGGATTGCATACGTAGTGGAAACGCAACGCTTGTTCCACTGTAAGCATAGTTATAAAGCCCGGAGACCGGCTGTATCGCCTGCAGGGTGACCCCTTGTGTAAAGAGTGCCTTGTACCCTTCGGTAAATTCATGGTAATAGCCCAGCTCAACATTGGCATTTGCCGCATAGCCGGATGATGAAGTCGTGCTCTGCGAGAAAGATGAAGCGCTCAATGAAGCACCGGTTGATAGTGAAAGATCAGATCTCCAGTCATCAGCTGAAGATGCTGAACGAAAGGGATAGGCGCGGTTCTGGTAGAATGATGCATCTATTGTCTCGGTTGCATCAAGAGTGCTCAAATCTTCGGAACGATTGTAGGTCAGCGCTGCAATGCTGTTTTCGTTGTTGAAAGTTTTTGCCAGGGCTGCACGGGCATTCGATTGCTGGGTCACCATGGCTATCGAGTTGTTCGAGTTCAGATCGTAGCCCTGCGGTGGACTCTGAAGCTGGACGTTAACATCAAGCCGGGTAGAAGAATCAAAAACCTGATTATGGATAAATTTGGCATTCCAGTCACTGTATGTAGGATAGTGCAAATACTCACCTGAAATCTCTCCGGAAAAAATATTGCTCTCTTTATAACGGAACCTGTCACCAAGCCCCCAGCTTCCATTGAACGATATGACGCCATTCACCCTGAGATCCATGTAATCATCAATGGCCCAGAAATAGCCAAGATTCGACAATGAATAACCCATGTCGCTGTTATTTCCGATACTCGGCATAAGAAAACCAGAGGAACGACCATCCTTCAACGGAAAAACCATATAGGGAAGCGCTATAATGGGTATAGCGGGAAGACGTTCAGAAAAAATCTCCGGCCTGATATACATGATCAAGGGAGTTGCTGTGATCTTGTTGTCAGGAATAATTGTCATCGAGGAGGAGGAAAACCAGTAATGAGGGTGTTCATCATCACAGGTAGTGAAGGTTCCATCCCTGACGAGCATCTCACCATTTTCCAGCTTTGTTACATGCTCTCCACTAAAAATGACCTGTTTGGAAGAGGATAAAACATTGGTAGTCTCTCCCCTTTTTGTTTTAAAATTATAGGTCATTATTTCAGCATTGAAACTCCCCTGCTGATCTGTAAAAACAGCGGGCTCTGAGTGAATTTTCGAGGAGTCGGCTGTGCCGTAAGCATGAAAAAGCGAGGTATCAAGATCAATAACAATTTTAGGGGCTTTAACATTGCTCTCTTCATGGTCGATGCGCGCTTTCCCCCACAACTCCATTGTCCGCAATCCGAGATCATAGATAACAGAATCTTTGGCCGTAAAAAACAGAGTACTTTTTAAACCTCCTGGAACAGAAAACGAATCGATTGGTTCGGTTCGTTGTTCAGAAGCTACAGTTTTCTGCTTTTCCGGTAATGCCGCAGCTGAGAGCAGTATTGAAAATAAAAGAGCAGCCGCTCCTGTCAAGAGAGAGAAAATGGTCAGTTTCGAGGTTTGTCGGTCTATAAACATCAAGGCCGTATTGCTCCGCTAAAGTATTGTGATGGTCACTTATAAAAGATTAAATATATTATTTAATTAATCGCTGGTAAGTTTTTTTCTACAGAGATTCTTCACCAGAAAGCTCATTAACTTTTACTCATCAAATGGTGCCAATAGATTATTCCGCACCCGATCCCACCGGACATTTCGGTAGTTTCGGAGGCAAGTTCATCCCGGAAACCCTTGTACAGAATGCCGCCGATCTTGAAGCGGAATACCTCAAGGCAAAAAACGATCCAACATTTCAAGCAACACTGAATCACCTCCTCCGTGACTATGTAGGCCGGCCTACACCGCTCTATCACGCAGAACGGCTCAGCAGGACACTGCAGGGAGCACAGATCTACCTCAAACGGGAAGACCTCTGCCATACAGGGGCCCATAAAATCAATAACGCACTCGGTCAGGTACTGCTTGCACGCCGCATGGGCAAAAAAAGGGTTATCGCTGAAACCGGTGCAGGGCAGCACGGAGTAGCCACAGCAACCGTCTGTGCACTCTTCGATCTGGAGTGCATTGTTTATATGGGAGAAGAGGATATCCGGCGGCAGGCACCAAACGTTGCAAGAATGAAACTGCTCGGTGCAGAAGTCCGCACAGTATACAGCGGTTCAAGAACCTTGAAAGATGCAACAAGCGAGGCTATCCGAGACTGGATGAACAACCCCGAAGAGACCTTTTACATTATCGGCTCAGTTGTCGGCATGCATCCCTACCCGATGATAGTCCGTGATTTCCAGTCCATCATTGGCCGTGAAACCCGTTCACAGATTATTGAACAGAGAGGAAAACTTCCCGATGTCATTGCGGCATGCGTTGGAGGAGGCAGCAATGCAATCGGCATGTTTTATGAATTTTTACAAGATGCAAAAGAGATCGAGCTTGTTGGTGTAGAAGCCGCAGGAGAAGGGCTGATGGCGCGACATGCAGCATCCCTGACACTTGGAACACCCGGAGTACTGCACGGCGCCATGACAAAACTCCTGCAGAATGAGGATGGACAGGTTCTTGAGGCTCACTCCATATCCGCTGGTCTCGATTATCCGGGTGTAGGACCTGAACACTGCTATTTGCAGGAACTCAGAATGGTCACCTACACATCAGCCACAGACATCGAAGCACTTTCAGCGCTCAGAACACTTGCAGAAACAGAAGGCATAATCTGCGCACTTGAGTCAGCCCATGCCGTTCACTACGCCATAACAAAAGCACCCGGTATGGCTAAAGATGCCACGCTTGTGGTTAATCTCTCAGGCCGTGGTGACAAAGATATGGAGACAATCATGAAGGAACTTGGGTTGTGAGAAAATGATTGTTAAGAAAATGCATTGAGAAGTTGCACAAAAAAAAAATATCCTTATATTAATGCCTCATAACGCGGGAATAGCTCAGTTGGTAGAGCACAACCTTGCCAAGGTTGGGGTCGCGAGTTCGAGTCTCGTTTCCCGCTCATAGACATAACCATAAAAAAAAGCCTCCATCTCCGGAGGCTTTTTTATTCCCCACTCATGCAACAACGACAAGCCAATTCTTAAGAGTTTATTCTATCAAATAAATTGTAAAATCGAACGAATCGGACACAGGAATGCGTTATCGTGCAGCAATCAGAAAACAAAATGTAAGGAAAAGCTTTCGGATTTTTATAAATTCACTGCTCATCAGACCAATTAATGAGCGGATTCATCGTTAGTTGCAGAATAATACGGAGAGGTGGCAGAGTGGTTGAATGTGACGGTCTCGAAAACCGTTGTGCGCTTCGGTGTACCGTGGGTTCGAATCCCACCCTCTCCGCGTGTAAATGGTTAAATGATTTAATATAAGGATTTAGCTACCTCAAAGCCCCGCAACACGCGGACCTTTGAGGTTTTATAATTTCACTGAGAATCGATTTTCCCTCATTCTGTCGTTCTTCCTTCGCCATCCTCAGTCGCCTATTCTCAACTTGTCTTTGTGTCTGACATCGTGTAGTGAAGTCTTGACCTTCTACTTCTTTTTTGAGAATCTTAGAACTCAAAACCAAGGGCATTACCTTGCTCAGCCCAGTTCAGTGGTAGCATGATTTTCTTGAGGAGTTGTTAGGCATTGAGTTCCTGTGGGTGTTCACCAGCAAGCGAAGCGAGCAGATGGATGTTTGTGCGCCTTGTGGTACTCCGATCAGGGCGCTCAGCAAGTTCTGGAGCCCTAGTAGGTCGCTTCATGGAGCTGCATGGAGCGTACTCGCGGAGTGGCGGCAAAACCAAATGGACTGACAAAAGTCCAGAAAAACGATGAATATTAGTATTGTTTGGTGAGGAATTGGAGGTAAAAATGGTTGTTAAACGGTATGCCTTTAAAAAAATGTGCGGAAATGCAGAATTTTTATAAATTGAATCCATGAACTCACCATTTGAGAAAATTGCCACTACCGTTAATACCTTATTATATATAATCCAGAAGTCGGGCGGAATCTGTGATTTCCATAAGGTATTTAAAATTCTGTACTTCGCGGATCAGAAACATCTGTCGATGTATGGGTCTACAATATTGATGGGCTATGTCTGGCCACCGTATACATCAATTCAGAGGTCAATAAGAAAATCAATTACACCCCCAAACTCAAAGAGCTCCATCTCCCTTTTCAAGCAGCAGGAAGAACAAATCTGGATCATGACTCTTTTGTAGACTGCTCAGAATTTGTGATTAGAGAACAAAAAGAAATAGAGAGCGCAATAACAAACAGGCCGGGGGTTGTGATTGGAAAGTTATATGAAATGGATTTAACTGCTGTAAAAAACAAACTCATTAGCTCACCAAAAATCAAAGGAAAAGATAAAAAGAGGTTTGGTTTATATCCGGAATAGTTGAAATGAAATTGCATTTATTCGAATTTCTTGCATCTCACCAGGTCTGCGACGAATGAGCCAAAAATCAGGAGACAAAGCAAAACCTACAGACAGAAATATCTGAGTATCAATATACACAAGCGGCAAGGGCTTTAACTTAGAGCGGTTTGGCTGGTTATTTTGAATTTAGAAATTGTATCTCAACCCAACCAAAAAGTTATTGCTTTGAGGACTTACATTAGCAATATTTAGAACGTTCTTTGCTGAAGGTTTAAAATAACGGTATCCAAAATCAATAACGATATTTTTTAACGCATTAATACCTATGCCAGCACCAAGTTGATAGGCAAAACCACGTTGTGACTCGTCTGGAAAACCTGTGCTTTTTGTAGTGATTGTTGCACTACCTAAACCTGCTGTGAGATATGGTGCGATATCATCCGTCACATTAATATCATAATAATAATTAGCCATATATGAACTAATTGAGACACTATTGCCTAATACTGAAGTAAGATTAACACCATCCAACTTTTCTTTATCTACATTATTAGATTGATATTCAAAAGCGGCCTCAAGACGATATGCATCGCTTTTGAAACCAACGGCACCAATAAACGGAACTCCCGACTTGTAGGTTATTAAATTATTAATTGTAATGCCACCCGGCGTTATATTTGAGTTTGCAACTATCCCTAATCCAGTTGAGACACTCGCATACACACCACTCTGTTGATTAGCATTTCCTGCAAATGCATTTGGCATAGCAAATGAGGATGCAATGACTATTGATAGAAGCAGCCGCGTCATCATTCTTGACGTTTAAATTGAGTATAATGACGAACAGGTCATTTTGTCGCACATCTTAATATAATATTATATACACAAAAGCCAACAAACCTAAATTTACTTATATAATAAATACATATTGCAGATGAGTTACATACAACTACCAATAAACTACATCACAACAGGGCTTCGAGGTATTGGTTTAATTTTCATCGATTCTGTCACGAAGCACAGCTTCGGGGAATATTTCCCAAAGAGATTCAATTCAACAAGTTATACTTTTTTGCAATGCGATTTGTCTTAACAATTGTTGTTGAAGAGCAGTCCAAATACTTTGAAATCTCAATCACTAAACGATTTTTCTGAATTGTGCCGATTATTTTTTTTGTCAGCAGTTTTTCAATAAAATATTATAAAGCATAATTGATTTGATAAAAACATCTTCATTTACCTCTTCAATATTATCTAAAAGTAGATATATATTATTACTCCTATTCCCAATATTTTAATATGCAAAATCCAAGAACTATCCGGCTGCAATTTCAAAATTTAATCCTTAGAGATTAAATAAATACGTGGAGAGGTGGCCTCGAAAACCGGGCATATTTTCTCGTTTAGCTGAGCCGAAGCTATGAAACGTGTCAGTGTTAATGACACAGGGAAATAGGCCATCCCTTTCAAAGGATTGCGGGAGAAGCGCTTGACGGCTTTCCGATCACAGCTCTGCATCAGGGTATGAAAGGACAATTTTTATTGCCAATGTGTTTCATGAAAGTGAGAATATCTCCAGGAAGCTCATGGTAATGAAAGGCAAAGCTGGTCAAGGAGCTAATGAGCAGCATGACCAGTACAATTATTCCAATGCGAATGTTACGTTGATAGCGGGTTTCTGATTCCGGTGTCAGGGATTTTTCGTGTACGTTAATAATCATCCATCTTTGCAAAGAGAGCCCGCCGATAGCCAGAAGAAAAAGTCCAAGACCAACGAGAATGAGTGTGGTTTTTGTGGATTCCAGCAATGAGATTGAGCCAAAAATGACTCCGAGAAGAACCAGAACCGAGGAAACCATGATGAGAAGCTGCAGCCAGTAATGCGCCAGTATCTCTTTTATGGTTTTTGGCGTCGAAAAATCGAGCATGCCGAGCAATATCCAGTTAAGTTTTTTCAGATATTCCTTGATCTTGCCAGTAAATCCCTGGCCGCTATCAATCCTTTCGATCATGGACGACAGGATGGCGGAACTGCGTCCGACACTTCTTAAGGTGCATGATGGTTCAAGTTCACGATTGAAATCATAGGTGTCATGGAATTTTTTTACCCATAACGGTTCTTGATTTTTCTGGCCACCGGCTGGGACTTGTTTATCGCTGCTTTCAAGCAGTTTCCATACCATCTGAAGTGTTTTATATTGTTTTTCAGCTCTCTTGCTTGAAATTTTTGTCTTTTTAAGCTCATCAATCCACTCTTCGATGGTTTCATCAAGGATCATCCGTTGTGCCTTCAGCAAGGCGGTCTGCTTCACATCCTGGTCCTCGACCTCGGGAAGCAGTGACTCAAGCAGCCGTTCAGCTGCATCAAGCCGTCCCCACATGATATCGTTTCTGCGCCAATCGCGATCAAGAAATGCCCCGAATGCCCCTAAGGTGATACCTGCAAGCTTTGGTTTTGACTTTTTCTTTTCATCCCAGAGGGAAACTGCATCGGCTGGACTGACACGGTAGATCTCAACATCAATTCCTTCTCCGTATTCACCTCCTGAAAGGAGAGGAAGGGTGGTCATATCATAGAGGGCGTAGCCATAGTCGTAAACATAGCGCATCCTTCCAGCAACTTCAGGATAGAGCTCACCCAGTTTCCTGAACGCTGCATTTACCCGATCGCTAGCCACGATCGTACCTGCACAAGCATTCCCATTGGCCTTGTCCGCTCCACTCCCCGTATGGCCGTTCTTTATCAATTCATGAAGCAGCTCCATCAGTTCATCGACAAGTTTGCCGAAAGTAGTGGATTCGCCATGCAGTGGGCCGAACCAGTATTGCACGTCTTTGAGGGTGCCTGAAAAAATCATCTTATCGGCCTGATCATGGCCGACCATTTTCATTACTACTTCCTGGAGCTCCCGTGCCTTATCGGCAATCGGATTTCGTGAAGCATTGGCCCTCAGAACCCCCTTCTGGTGGTACATTAAGCGGAGGGCTCCTACCGTTTCATGGTAAAATTCCGTTATTGCCGATTCGAACGCTTTACTCCAGTCGGGTCCACCTTGTTTTTCGACCATACCGAAGAGCGGTGCTATCGAGTGATCTTTGATAGACTTTTCAATGATATTTCTGATGAAGTTCAGACGTCGGATCCTGAAATTGAGGTCGAAATTTCGGAAAAAAATGTTTTCCGTCTGGACATCCCCTGTCGAGATAGTTTCTGGACGTTCGGAACAGAAGGTCCGCATCCTCCAAGCCGTGACGATCAGCTCTACAGTCTTGATGAAGTCCGGATGGCGTCCGGCGTTCATTGCCCGGACAATTATGCTGGCGATCTGTTCCGACAGATCGTTAAGGCGTGTATAGTGATAGGGATAATAGCAGCTGCCAAAGGTTTTCACCATGTCACCGAGATCCTTTGCATCGAATTGCAGGTTGTCCTCCCTGTTTTTTGCTCCAGCAGCCGAAGGAGCACCATGGCTTGAGATATCCCTCCAGAACATGGTGACTGCTTCGTCGTGCTCTACCTTTTCGATCTCGCCGGATGCAGAAATCGAAGTGAAAAACACTTCAGTTCTTGCAGGTATTTCGTCAGAAAGGTACCTCTCCTTGATCTTTTTCTCTTGATACTCGCCGAAGTGAGCCCGAATGATTTTTTTCAGCTTAACGATATTCTGCTCCTCGAGCTGCTGCATGATCTCTGTGACCTTTTCAATCCATCCATTGCGCTGCTTGAGTGCGTCGATCTCTTCACGTATCGTTTCGTAACGGGGAAGCGAAACACCTGCAAGAGCTGAATTGTTGATAAACGAAATTTCCGCCATGGAATCCCTCTTTTCCACACTTTCGGGGGAGGGATCGATAAAGAGTAGTTTCCTGGAAATTGGACAATCGGCTTCGCGGGCATGTATGGCCCGGATGGCATGTCCGAATGGACGGTTATCCAGATAGCCGCCATCGGCGAACTCTCTTTTTTCGAGTGGAATACCTCCATCCGAAGTATCATAAAGGCTGAAAAACAGCTCTTCCCATTTCTTGAGTTGTTGTTTGTCTATACCATTTTCATGAAATGCTTTATCACTTCCTTCTCCTGTGATGTTTTCGATAGTGACTGGCTCGAAAACTATCGGAAATGAAGAGGTGCATCGTGAGGCAAATGCAAGTATCTTGTCATATTGGGCAGTAAAATGGTTGAGTGTCTCGTTGCTGCAGAAATTTTGCTGACGAAACAAAAAGGGGAAAACATGCTTGTGCATACGCTCATTGGCAACACCGTCACTGAGAAGAATCGGTCGTTGCAGGCCACGGAGATCAGTTGCCGTGACAAACAGGTCCATCGATTCGACGTGCGACTTGCCTGCATTGGCTGATTTTTTCATCTCCTCATCCATATCCCGGAATGCATCGAGCAGTTTACCGTACATACGCTGGCTATTGAATGCGGAAGTTTTCGGCTCTTTAGATGGATATTTTACAGGTTCGGACTCACGATCGTTCAGCAAGGTCTTGACATCGCCTTCATTTAACCAGACACGTTCGAGTGTTTTCAGGTTCTCAAGGCCACAGACAAGCCCTTTGGCGAGACAAACACCGTTGATGCCTCCTGCGGAAGTTCCGGAAATGATATCAACAACGAACTTATGCTTGAATGCTCCCTTGTTTTTTGTCGACAGATAAGCTGCGATTTCCTTATAAACCGATGCGGTACCTGTCAGCGTGTTGCGCCCATTTTCCGCATCCGAGGTTGAGCGTACCATGTTTAGCAGCTCCTGGGCAATGCCATTCATATAAATGGCCAGCGAAATGCCGCCATACATGACAACGGCAAAGCGTGTTTCCTGGGTTATTTTTCCAGGTTGCGACGTTACTGGAGCATTCATGATAATTCCTCAGTTTTATAGGACAAGTAAGGTTTAGCTTCTTTCATACTTTCTTGGTACAGTTTTCGGGCACACGTCACCTTGCCGGGGATGAAGTGTTCCGGAATTACCGCATGAATACATTGGAGCAGGACAAATACTGTGCCATGGGTAATCATTACTTATGAAATAACTGGGTATCGAAATGACTGCTCTTATGCCCTCTTTTCATTCAGCGAAAGGGAGTATCTTTTGCATTAAAAACATAAGAACGTTTAATTGCGTATCATTTGAATCAATTACTTGTAATTTAAATAAAAAAAAATAAAAACTATTTTTTTACGCATTCGCAACAAAATTTGTCCGGTTGAATGCTGAGGGCCAAGGCCCGCTTTGATTCCGGAAAGTTTTGAAATCATAGTTGTTTCATTGAAACTTGAGAGATCCTGCTAACCATATTTGATTTTGGGCATTTATCCCTTTTCGTTAAGTTTGATAGATATTTCCTTGGTTCAACGATGTTCCTAAATAATTGGAGGGGTTACCGGATATGAAAGGCAAAATTGCATTGGTCACGGGCGCAAGCCGTGGAATAGGAAGGGCTACGGCCAAACTTCTCGCCGCTGAAGGCGCAGCTGTCGCGGTGAACTATTTTCAGAGCGAAAGCGCGGCGATCGCTGTCGTCGAGGAAATCATGAAAGCAGGCGGCAGGGCGCATGCCGTCAGGGCGGATGTCCGTGACGAGGAGCAGGTACGTTTGATGGTCGGGGAGGTGGAAAAAAGCCTCGGCCCGATTGACCTTCTGATAAGCAATGCTTCGATCGGGTTTCCGGTAAAACCTTTCACACAATTCTCCTGGAATGAATTTGAAGCGAAGCTTTGCGGGGAGCTCAAGTCGACATTTTTCTGCTGCCAGGCTGTGCTGCCAAGGATGATCGAGAGGAGGTCGGGAAGCATCATCGCCATTTCAAGCACCCTTTCGCGTCACTCATCGCCGGGTTTTATTGCTCACTCAACTGCGAAATCGGGTCTTGACGCTTTCGTCCGTTCTCTTGCAGAGGAGGTTGGCCCCTTCGGCATACGCGTCAACGTGGTAGCGCCCGGCCTAACGTTGACCGACGCTACGGCCTGGTTGCCCGAGGAACAGAAAGCAATGATGGCGGACATGACCCCCCTGAAGCGGGTTGCCCTCCCGGAAGACATAGCTGGTGCGGTGCTTGCCGTGGCATCCCACCACAGCCGGTTCGTGACGGGATGCTATCTCCCGGTTTCGGGCGGGATGCTAATGTTGTAAGTTGCAGGGAATCGAGTTGGGGCGGAGAGCGGTGCCAGTGTTTGTCTGGCACCGCAGAAAACCGTAAATGAGTTGGGGTTTTCAGTGGCAGGTTATCAACCTTAAATTCACCTCTTAACTCTCTGCCTGCTACACGTGATAAACGTATTGCCCGCCACTGAATGGAACAAGGTTGATGGATGTTTTATCCGGTTGTTGGTTATTGAGCCACTTCAGAAAATCGCTACCCAACCATTCTGCGCGTGTGCCTGCTAATCCTGATTTGAAGGGATACATGTCAATAAAGCGTTTGAAAAGCTGTGCGGTAAAGTCTGTCTCATTACCAACTGGTGTGTATTTTTCCGTATTCGGACAGCGTTTGCACTGCGAGCTGCTGTCGGCCATAGAGCACAGTGGGTTGGGAGCTGTCAGGTATCCACAATGGCTGCCTTTTTCAACATTGGCGACAGTCGCCCACGAACTACTACCAGCAGGAGCCATCTGACTGTACTCAGTGGGAAGAACCGCTGAATCGCACGACCATGCCGGTGGCTGCGATGTATCAAGGCAGGCACAATCGCATTGACCGACTATCATCAGGTTCGGTATCGATATGGTCGCAAGTTTTTGCCGGTAGGGTTCCATGCCGCCAAAAAGCGGATTTTTCATATCTACGGGCGAGAGCTGAACCAGACCGACTGGATTAGCCCGGCTCTCCTTTCCCCAGTTCGACAGCTTCTCGGTAACTCTTGGGAAGATAATTCTGTCGTAGACAATGGGGTCAAACCTCATTTTTGTTGTTTTTCCGATCTCATTAAGATTGTCAAATCCTGTCGCGGCGACCTGAGCATGCGCACCTCCGACAGAGTGGCCGGCAAAAATGACATTGTTGGAGTTCATGAACTGAAATTGCTTTGAGCGGCTTGCATTGTAAAATGTGCTGGTTGCGCCAAAACAGATAAGATAAGAGGCGGCCAAGTAGGCTTCCTGTCCAACCCTGGGATTCCCGCCAAAATCAGTCGTGGGAGTAAATTCGTTTTGCTTGTGCGTCGAGGTCACGAAAGCCATTGCCCAGTTTTTTTCTACAATGGCAGAGGTGTAATTGTAGTAATATGAGGGGTAGTTGGCAAAGAGCGGAGGCTGCTCGTTGCTGAACATGCCTGCAAGCAGTCGTTTCGGAAGATAGAGAAAATCGGGACCAATCATAAATCCGTGACTGAACATAACCAAGCCATTCGCTTTACGATCTTTTGGATAATAGATATCTATGGCTATTTCCGTGAAATTCAGATCTTCAGGAGTGTACTGCATCCAGAAATACACCCTTTTGAAACAGTAGTCATTAATGATGATAGGTTCCATGATAGAGTAAATTATTTATTGATAAAAACCATTACGTTTGGAACAACAATAAATATACTGCACAATACAATAATTACATATAATATACAGATTCGACTTGCAACAATACAATAGATACCCTGAAAAGCTCAATTAACCGAGGTTCCCTTAGGTTTGTTTACGTTCATTCAGTTTAATGCATCCTTTTTATGGCATATTTCAAACATATTTGTTTTGTCGAGGCTCCGCAAGCTATTCTCACTCCTTTTCCTCGATATGTTACCGACTGTCTTGGTATTCTCTACCTTGCTGCAGCGGTAGAGGATATTGCTGAAAGCCTTGTTATTCCAGATAACTATTACAATGATCGTTTGTTCGAGAGCTTTCGCATGCTTCTGAAAAAACGACGGTGTGATCTTGTTGCAATTTCTTCCATGACCGGAGGATTCAACAATGCAAAGAGAGTTGCTGAAATTGCTAAACGTCATGGGGCATTTGTTGTTCTTGGGGGATTTCATCCGACTGCTCTTCCCGATGAAGTGCTAAAACTTGAATGTGTTGATCTTGTTGTGCTTGGCGAGGGGGAAGCAACGTTTCGGGAACTTGTCCTGAAGGGGCCATCTCGTGAAGTTCGTGGAATTGCGTGGAAAGAAAATAACACTATTGTTTATACCGGAGAGAGGCCTCTTATAGAAGATATCGATTCCATTGCATTTCCTTTAAGAGGTCTGAGGCCCGTACGATATGGAGAAAAAGGGGATGATTACTCCATTGATACCATTTATACATCACGCGGGTGTCCCTGGTCGTGTTCGTTTTGCGCAAACAGCCGTATGCATCAACACTGGAGGAGTAGAAGCCCTGAAAACGTGGTTGAGGAAATAGCTCTTCTGCACAATCCGAAAAAGAAAAAACTTCTCAAAATTTGGGATGCCAATTTTTTGACCAATATCAAACGGGTTGAAACCATTTGTGACTTGATGATTGAACGGGGACTTACGAATTTCAAAATTATGATGGAAACAAGGGTTAAAGATGTCGTCAGGGCAGAGCGAATCCTTGGAAAACTCAAAAAAATCGGCCTGAAAACAGTAGGTCTTGGCATTGAAAGCCCCAATCCCCGGACACTTGAGCTGATGAACAAAGGCAATGCCATGGGCGATGTGTCCCGTGCAATTACCCTGATGGGTCAACATGCAATTGATCCTGAAGGATATTTTATCATTGGGCATCATTCGGAAAGCATGAAAGAGACAATGGCATATCCTGAATTTGCAAAGGCATTAGGCTTGCCCCTGGCTCTTTTCATGGTAATAACGCCTTATCCGGGCACAAAAATTTTCGATGAGTACCGGCATGATGGCAACATTACCTCTTTCAACTGGGATCTCTACAATAATTTTTCTCCTGTTATTAAAACCGAGCAAATGGATCCTGCAGCGCTCGTCAAGATGATGGCCTACTGCACTGTGGCATTTTGCAGCTACCAGTCAATGCTGAAAAAAGAAAATGAGCGGGGGGTGCTTATTTCTTTTCTTTACGAGATTTTTCAGACAGTATTTCTCATGCGGGTTAATATGAGTCTTGGCGAAAAAGAGATCAGTGATATGGTTTTTGATGCTTATCTCACCTACCTTGGCACAAATCCTGTAATAGATTGCAAAATTGCGAACTCTGCCATACAACGTCAACGAACAATTGTTGTTCGTCTTCAGCATTCACCATCACGGGCGATAGATTGTGTCATTGAACCGCAAGGTGACAGGCGAACACTCTCCATGGTCACGCGGGTTGATGGAAAACCTTTCAAAGGCCCGATCATACGACTGGAAGAATTAGTTGCTGCTGTTTGTACGGTATCGATGGATACCCTGATGCATTTACTTTGCCGAGTGGAGCTTTTCAGTAACAATCCTGTGAGAGTGGCTGATCAGCTTTTTTCTCTTTTTGGCGACAGGGATGTGCGCAATTTGGGGCGAAAACTGGTGACATTGTATATACATTGCCTCCAAGGAAAAGGTTAAATTATAAATTTAATTGGTATTACCAACCAGTCAAGTGGTAGGGAGATTTTCTTGAGGAGCTGTTGAAGCGTTAAGCCAACTTCAATGTTGTTGTGTTTTATTCCCGCAGAGGGATGACATGGTTGTGTTATATTATTGTATAAAAGTATTGCGCACGTTATTAATGTCTGGTCTTGTCTTGGGGCGCAATCTCAGGACTGGGCTTTTTTTATTTGGAGGTTGAATATGGGTAAACAGAAGGTCAACGCACGGTTTGAAAAATCTGACGATAATGAAGGCTGGTACATCAAGATCATGAATCCTGAGGGAGAGATCATTGATGATTCCCGGAAGGCCGGGTTCCCTATCGATGTTGAGTCGTTTGGTGAAGATGATCCTGAGGATATTTACGATGCGCTTCGAGAAGAGTATCCGGATGCAATAATCAATATCAACGGAGTCGCATGATAGATTGGAAGTCCAAGAATTACGAGTGAAGAGCCGTTAAAAATCCTGTATGACCCCCTCCTAAAAACCTGGATGATGCTGAAGCAGAGTTTTCTGGAAGGGGTCATGGTAAGGGTGGATGATTATTTTTTTGGCCATGTAACAGCCATCCACAAGTCCTTCATGCCATTGTTGTCGCAATAGATGGTATAGGGCGTTGCCGGCAGATTGGCGGGATCCACTACAGTGGGCAAGGCGATGTTCACGAGGTTGCCCGTCATGAGGTTCAGGGCTGGATTGGACGCCAAAGCATCCTTTTTTGCACTACTGGAAGTGCCATCGAATAAAGTGACTGGGTTCGGGTTTGCGTTTGTCATTTCAGCAAAGAACTTTACCCCTCTCACTCCGGACAAGTTAAGTTTCGCAGCCCAAAACGGAAAATGTTGCGGCAGGAGGTTGAAAGAAAGCGGTGCCAAAGGTGTAGTGGCGCCTTTGAATTTTGCCCAATCGCTGGGGAATTCATGCCGTAAGGAGAATAGTCGCACGGATCCCACTGTAGCGGCATTTTTAATTTTATTGGTCAAGTTTGTGACTGCCAGTGCTTTCAAAGCTTCCCCGCCTTCTCGAGCAGTGTAGCGGATATGGAGAACGACATCGGTAATGGTGTCAAAATCAAACTGCGGTATGGCCGCCGGAAGGGTCAATTGCCACTGGCTGATAACACCGGAATATTCAAAGGGTAGATAACGCTCATCATGCAGGTTGGTTTCAAACAAGCCACTGTCAGCCTGAGCTGAGCTGGTGACTACGGCCTGGATGGCGCCGTAATTGGTGCTGAAATTTTTGGCGTCTGTATACCCGGAACCTTTTATTTTACTGCTGGCGCGAATGGAACTGTTTTGCAATGAGAGTGTGCAATTCACTCCGGTATAAGGCCCGGTAACACAGGGGATGGTGACAGCCACCGACTTGATGCGCCGGAAATAGTGTCCGGGGCCATCCAGATCGAACAACTCTTCCAGCAGAGTGACCAGACAGGTTCCGGTGGCGCGCAATTGGATCAAGGAGAGCGGGGCAATTTGCAGCAGACTCACCTGCTTGGTCATCTCATATTCACGCGCATTCAGATTATGATACGACATTTCCATGCGCTTGATGTCGTAAAGCATTTTTTCCCCCGCCAGCAGTCCTTCCATTCCGTCCATGTAGTTGGATTGAATGTAACTGAGAGTCGTATCTCCCAACTCATGCTGCAACGCCAGTTCCGCCTTCTTCGCCGTCGAAAAAGCGAGCTGAAAAGCGTTAGCATAGAGATTTTGCAATGCTCCTTTCATCCACAGATACAAACCCACTGTTGTTGTTTTTTGATACTGCCCCTGGGAACCTACGGGAAGTTCGGTGCCTTGCAGGAAGTTCTGAATCTCTTCCGCCTGCTGCATCTGAGTTTGATGGTTTTGATATTCCTTTTGGGCGATCGCCTCGCGGATTTGAGCTCCCCGCAATTGTTTCATTACCTGGTTGATCTCCCCCATAGCCGAGTTGCTCTGGAAGTTCCACTCCTGCTCGCGCCGGGAATAACTACCGAGCTTGGCGTTCATGCTGGCATTGTAAGAATCCAATTCCGCCATTGTTTTGAAGCTCTCCGCCATAAAGGTCATCAAACCGATCAATTGATTTGAGCCGTAAGTCATGGTTACACCACAACCAAATGGCTCAACATTTCCCGAAAAATTAGGTATTACAGCCAACTCTGAACCGATGCTCTGAAAACTGCTTGCCTGTTGGGTATTTTTCTGACTACTTTCAAAATAGGAGAGTTCCGAAGCTTCGTGGTTGCTCAGAGTTTTTATTTCGCCATTGCTGACCGATGGAGACTTTTTGGAAATGTCCACAGTGATGTTGTCAAAAGCCATTTCGGGTTCACTTGAAGCATCTGCCTGGGTGAAACTGAGGTTTTGCAATCCGGAAGTGTCAATGGGATCCAGAGAGGGTATTTTGATTTGGGCGGCTGTCCTCCCCAATAGCTTTTGGTAGTAGGTATAGCGCTGACTGGCATTAGCGAGGGATTGCTCCAGGCCTTGCCGCGATTTAATGGCATCTTGCCATTGGGAATATTTCACCATTTCGGCAAGGTTCAGCACGATGGACTCATGCTGGGCACGCAACAGCGACAGCGCTTCATTGTCTCCTTTTTCATAGGCGGACAGCAGGTTGGCTCCCAGCAATTTCACTTCCTGGCAGATTTCGGTCGCCTTGGAGACCAACAATTGGAATCGAACCAGTGGCAACGGTTGGTTCAAGCCGTTTATTATCGCGTTCACGTTCAATCCCTCGGCTGCCGCCCGCACCAGCAATGCGGGGTCAATGGGCGGATCAAACAGCGGCAATTGCTGGAATACGCCTTGTATATTGAGGCTGTTATGAATCTTGAACAGCCGGTCGGCGACAGTATCCCAATAGCCGAGCAAGGTGTCATTTTGGGGAATACAGAAAAACAAGGTCTGGCAGACACTGTTAAGCGTGTTGGCGGGCGTCGGATCCGCGGCGGAAGCTGGGCTGGGTGCGGTGTCAAACGGAATGTCGAGCTCCATGTCGACCAAAGCATCGCTGAATTTATTGAGACTGGGGCGGATTGATGCGTATGTCTGAGCCGCAGTGGATTCCTTCACCGGTACAACCTGGGGTTTGGTTCCCAGAATTTGGGCGGCAAGTATATAAATTTGAGTCGCCTCGTTGATGGTCTCGATGGTGTATTGCTGAAACAAGCTGTCACCCCAGGCAATGAGATTGTCGAGGTAAGCCATGACAGTCTTGAGCATATAAGCAGTAGGGCGGAACTGGGCCACCACGTAAGGTTGAAACGGCGCCGACGACCAAGCGTTAATGGAGTTGATGGTGTCGTGTTGCAACTGGGGATCCTGGCCGGTGGAAAGATTCAGCATCATTTTCTGAATCAGCTCGGAGTCATTGTATTGGAAAGGGCGTACCTTCCAAAACCTTGCTGGTGTTGGGCCGTCGCTATCGTCGGTAGGATCAAAAATTGTGTGGAACCAATTCTGGGCATCCTTGAATTGCTGGTTTTGGCTCAAGTGAATGGCGATCAGGAGCGGCGCATGGAAAAAAAGTTCCCAGTTATATATTGAATAGGCACCACTGGTGGAAAAATCCAGATCCTTTACCGGCCATTTCTGCAGAACACTTGTGGTGGGGTTGTAGGCTGGATTTGTTCCTGTGGTAAAAATTTGCTCATAAAGCCTCACAGGAGTTTGCTGCGGCAATGGCAGTCCGGTACGCAGAAGAATCTGGGTGTTGACAGGCAGCTTCAGGGGTGTCCCATCGGAGGTGGTGGCGGAAATGCCTCCGGCATTGGCAATGGCTACCAGCGACTCGTCGGGTAAGATCACGGGAGTCGCCGCCGTAAGGTTAGTGACCGTCGTGGCGCCCGCGAGGATAACACTTGTTGCGGACGGCAGGCTGATTTGAATCCCGCTTATGGTGGAATTGGGGATAGTAATCGGCAAGGTCAGAGATACGGTAATACCAGCGGCAACAGAGAGTGTGCCGAAGGCTGATCCATCAGATTTAACGAAGTTGGTTCCATTGGGGATAATGAAAGAGAGAGGTGAACTTGCGTCCAACAATATCAGCGCTGCTCCTGAGAGTACCGGGTTTTGGTTGGCATCCAGCAATTGAGTGACCGTGGGAGCACTGGATAATACCGCTTGTGTGCTGTTGGGAATGGCCTGTAACGATCCATCGGGGTTGGCCTGGTAACTTACATTCATTGCCAGCAGATCGAACACTGAGTCCGTTTGGCTCAATTCCTGCGCAAGTTGCAGGACATAAGGATGAAAATGCGGAAAGAACTTGTAGGTGACATTGAGATTGTAAGTCGTCAGAATATTGGAAAGGATCGGGCCCCAGCCACTCTTCGGTTGATAGGCCTGGAATGGACGTATGGTTGCGTCAATGAGATTGTGAAAACTGCTGCCTGCGGAATAAGTGTTCATAGGTTTTCTCCTGCTGGTTTTTTTCAATTATTGCGCGGCAGCCTGCGAGGCTGCAATTTGGTTTTTGGTTGTTAAAGAGTAGGACAAGGCGGTAACATAATTCATACCGGCTTTGGAGATTAACTGTGCAGCGGCTCCCGTCGTGTTTCCGGCCATGGTGGTCGACGCAGATATTTTACCCGCAATGCCAAAAACAGTGTTGTCATACGAAATTTGTGTCGCGGCATTCACCATGGTATCCACGTTGGGCTGATATTGAAAGATTGCTGCGGGATCCGGTGGGTTGGGCGAAACAAAAAACGGAATCTGCGGTGTCAACAACAGGATATTCCAATAATTGGGATTAATGACGCTCAAGGGAGGAAAAGAGGGATGCAATGCCCAGCCTTCCCAGCGGCTGAAAGAGCTTTCGGTGATCGTAGGCTGCACAAAAAACGTCAATTCCTGGCTGGCGTTAGGATCACTGGTATCCTCAAAAAAGAAGGGGCTGGAGAGTGTGCCAACCTGACTCAGGTAATAGGAATAAACATAATCGGTCCATGCAGCTCCCTGACCGCTGGGTTGCGGAAGGTTATCACAAACTAATAGATTGAAAGAATTTACCGTTTGCAAAATGGTTTTCGGCGCTACGTTGATGGATTGCAAATTGCCTCCAAGCTCGGTAATTTCACTCAGATAGGTGGCTTGTAAAACACCTGATCCCTTGGCTATTGATGCTGGATCCGCAATATACCCCACGTCCCTGGTGGCATCATATCCATAACTGCCATAGGGAGTATAACGTCTCTGCACCCAGCTTTTGGCGCTGCATACTGGTTCACTATTCTTACCGGTCAGGCGAAAGGCCTGATTAATGCCGTCCATATGGATACGTACGGCTGTTTCATTACCATTATTGTCGGTGTCAATGGAAACATGTGGGTAAACCTCCTTTGCAGGGTCGAAGTCGGTATCAACAAAAATGGGAATAAACCGTTTGATGTCGCTTGATTTCCGGGGTGTCCATTTTGCCTGATAGTATTCGCTCCAATTCAACTGGACTTGCACGGTTTTTTGCGGCGCGCCGGTGGTCACCAGAATGTTGGAGAGATCGTTGAAGGAGAGCTGGGTTAAATTGTTGGAGCCGGATGTACCATCCGAATTGGATTGGGTTGAAGATGATGCGGAGGAAGAGGTGCCCTGTACGACAAAGGTCAGCCAGAAAAGATTGAGTCTTCCCCGCCAAATAACGGCCACGACATGGTCGCCCTCAATATCGGTACTCACTGGTATCCAGGCATTCCAGATGCCATTTGAATAAGTCCGGTAGAAGTATTTCGAAGGCTTGCCATGGTGACGCCCGATTACATGCAGGGTATTTGCCGTAGCAGCGGTTCCAGGCGCTGGTGCTTGGTTAAACATGCTGACAATGTCCAACCGGGCGCGGGTATCAAGATCCTGGAGGTATTGGGTAAAGACTTTTTCCACCAAATCCTGCGTGATGTCGCCCTGCAACAGGGTGCCCTGCATGGCTTGAAACAGGTCGGTGGCATTTTCGCGAAACTCGGGGATGAGCCAGTTTTCCGGCCACAGAAAAATTTCCCGGTTGGCTTCCCACACCCTGTAACGCTTCATCCAATCCCATTTGCCGGAATCCATAACCGACGGTTTCACCTGCGGTTCGAGATTTAAAAAGCATCGTTGAATGAAGGTTTGCACAGACGAGAGAGCCAGGCGGATGCGGGAAGTCTGCACCACCGGTTCCATGCCTGGATCTACCAGGAAATATTCGAAAAGACCATTTGTATCGGTGGCGCCGAAATTGACAATGGCGGTCATGGTGAGGATCTTGGCGCAAAGGGCGTCGCGTTTTTTCTGGCGTAATGGATCAAAAACAGATTGAGCGAGCGGTTGCCATTGGTCGGATGTGTATTGGGACTTGACGGCGTTACGCAGGGTAGCAGCGATAGCGACGCCGGTATCAGGATTTGCCGGCGCAGTGGCCCTCGACGGATAGATGATACCGGTCGTTTGGGTTAATACTTGAGGTTGAACCTGCAAAGTCTGAACCATCTTAAGAGCTTCCCAAAGGCGGGCGAAGCCGAGGTCGTTGACCAGAGACGCAACGGTAAATTGAACCTGCCCGCTGGTCGTCGTTGTTTGGACTGCTCCCGTTCCCCATAATTGCACAATAACCGCTTGGATGGTAGCCGCATCCCGTCGGGTCACATTGGCAATGGCCTGATAGAAATTATAAGCTACCAGTTGCTGCGCGGTGGTCACACCGGGAGGAAGCAGAATCGGCAAGGGGCTCACGGGAATGGTTTGCCGCGCATTTTGAAACACATTAATCAAGCCATCTGTACCACCGGCAGGCCCGGCTTTTAAGGCTGCGTAATTAGCCAGTCGCAGGAACTGACCAAAAAGCGCTTGCGCCTTGGGGGTGGAATCGTCGGAAGCCTGGGTAGGCAGGGCATTGAAGTTGAGGTTGCCGAAATCTCCTGCATTTGTGGCGATATAAACCACCTCACGCTCATCAAGGCTAAATCCCTGGATCAATTGCAAGGTTTTGGCAAGCAAAATTCTGGCGCGGTTGTAACGTTGGACAGAGGCTTCCGGATAAAGGAGAAGTTGACTCAGTGGGCCCAAGGGTAGAGTTTCGCCCTGCACCAGTAATTTGGCGTCGCCTCCGGCCAGTCCCTGGAAATCAAGGGTGAAGTGGCAGGGAATACCTGCTTTGAGCAAGGTGTATTTAGAAGGCGAGGTGTTGCCGGACTCAACGGTGTTCAACATCAGCGGAGTGCTCAATAAATCAAATTGCAGCGTCACGGTTGCCGTGGCGTTTGGCAATATCGCCGTAAAACTGTAGGGGCCATCCACCGGAACCTCCAAATATCCCTCGAAATGGACGCTGTTTACCCCTGACGGTTTATATGGGTTAGTGATGCTATCCGTATTTGCTGTAGGCAGTTTGTCTACTCTCACAAGATTTTGTTCCGCGCTGTCGGAAAAATAGGACGCAGTGACACCCTGATCGGCGGCGGACTTAAAGGCTTCCACGAGTGGCGTGACAGGAGTAGTTGTCGGGTCGGAAAGGATGGCCGTGTTGGTCAGTAAAGTTTTAGTCAGCGAAGCGTTTGATGCCAGTTGGGCAACCAGAGCCTGGAAGATCGCTTGATCCATAAGCTGGTTCTGGAGCCACGGAAGGAACTCCTGGGCCAAAACTGTCCGGGCACTTGCTTGTCCGGCGGGCATGGTAAACAGAGTTTCAAAATCAGCAGCTTGCAAAAAACCGGATTTTTGCCCACCCACGGTGCTCTGCTGGAGATAGGTCTGGAAAAAAGTCAGAGCCTGGCCGTGAACATCGTCCAACATGCCCTGAAGCTGGGTTTGTTGGGCCGCTGTGATGGTCGTGGTTGTGACTAAAGCGGTCAGCTCAGCGCTTAGGGCACTCAGCCGTGAAGCCAGGGGAACACCATAAAAGGTTAGCGACAGACTTTGGGTGATAGGGTCATAGGCGAGTTTGATTTCAGAATCCTGGGCAAAAACCTCAGCTGGCATCGGGCCAGTGACACTGATTGGAGTAACTTGATATTGGATGGTTCCGCTCCACATGCCCATAAAGGTCTGAGTAACAGTGGCTGGATAAACCTGCCCCATTTTCTGGCGAATCACATCATCCGTGAAGCTGGTGGGATCGGCGGGAACTGCGTTTGCCGATTGGATGGACAACAAGACAACCGACAAGGCCCGGATCTGCTGGAGAAGATTTGCCGGATCAGATTGATATTTACTGGCCGGATCGGCGATTTGATGACGCAGGAGATACTGCAAATCCTGCACGGCAAAACCGGATTGTTGAACCAATTCCGCCATCTCAATGAATTTCAAGGTCTGACTCCATGGCACGTCATCGGATAAAACAGCTGTGCTCACAGCCAGCGACCCGCTTTTGATGGATGTAAAAGGGTTGAGGGCTGCCTGGCTGCTCTTGTCCACCGCCATATTCCGTAGCGCAATGAAATCCGCGATTGAAAGTTGAAGGCCACTGGAGAGCAAGGCATAGCGGTAGAGCAAGGACAAATTGCTCAGAGTGAGCGGCATGGAAGAGATATCCAAACTCTGGTCACCAAGAATGGCTGCCACTTCATCGGCTGCCAGGCCAAGGGCTCCCTGAACAGCGGTCAAATGGTTTTCCAAAAGGACATAACCATTTGTCAGATCTTCGGCGGTTTGTCCGGCCTGCCAGCGGAAGGGCAGATATTTGTTCTGAATCGAATCGAAATAGGATAGATAGTGACCAGCCGGATCGTCAAAAATCGGATCATTGTTAAGTACCGCTGCAGTTAAAAAAATTTGTGCATACATCGGGTTGATACCGGTGGTGGGAATATCAGTTCCCGTCCAGAGGGGAAGCATCCCTATCCGGCTAAATGGAGCAGCTGGCAATCGGTCATAGAGTGTCTGCAAATGGGAAAGGTAAAGCAGAGCTGTCACCATGGCGTTGGAAAAATCCGCATTAAAATTGGCATCAGACGCTGCCGGGATAAGTGGCGCGAGAAACACCTGCAGCGCCCAGTCCAACTCATCAATGGACCACCCCAGTTTTTTCCACAGACGGACAAACAGATTCAGTTTGAGAAAGTCCAATGGCTGCGCAGCATTGCCACCCGCATAGATAAAGGTAGTATTGTGGAAGTCACAAGTGTTTTGGGGAGGCGCCTGCAAAACCAGAAGTGTGTTGGACAAACCTGCAGTCGCTACAGTCGCCAGCCATTTTTGCAAAGCCGTCACGGGAAATTGGGGATAATATTGCTGCATCAAGCACTGCAACTTCTGTTCAAACGCGTTTGGTTGGGCCGGTGGTACGGTCGGAGTGTAACTGAAAATATCGCTTAAGCTCAACCCGAATTTTTGCAAGGAAGTGGTCAAGGGAACCAAAGCAGGGTTTAAAAAACCCGTTTCCATTATGTCCGCCAGGTTTTGATAGGTAATGTCCAGACTATCTGCCAGAGTTTTCGCTGAGGAGAGGGCTGCCGCATCGTTCGCGTTAGTGTAGCCATAGAGTTTGAAGCAATTGGAGAGGCTGGTATTTTGTGTATAAAAATTGTATTCAGTTGGGGAGAGCCCAAGCGATTCACTAAAAATTGCTGACTGACTATAAGAACCGGGATTGCCAAAGAGAGGCATGGGATCCACTGGCCGGAAAGTTTCCGCAATTTGCCAAAGGGGCATTTTAAAATAATTTAAAAAACCACGGACAGTTTCAATCCACAGGTCAAATGGCAGGCCCATTGGATAGATCGTTGCGGTGGAGGAATTTGACAGAACTGCATAGGCTGCTGGCAAGACATTTTGCGGTTCAGCGATAAGATCGGCACTGTTGGCCGACCCTGTATCATAAACCGCCGTAGAAGACAGGGCGTTGTGAGCCACAAAATATTCCAGGATTTCGTTCACTACATCAATATAGGGCAGGGCCGTATTGGTGTTTTTACAGCTTAAATTCAAATTCGGCAAGTCCGGACGCCGCAAGGTCAGTGCCTGGAACGGTGTGCCGGGTGCGTTTTGAAGCATAAACGGATAGATTTGACCGTTATGATCGTTTTGCCAGTTGGCAATGGTGCTTTGCCAGTCATTTGGGTCTGGATCGAGAAAGTGAAGGATATCGACCAAGTAAGCCGCCGGACTGAGCACCGACCGACACTCTTCACACTCGCAAAAATCCAGTGATCCAAAGAGTGAACTCATACCAGGGAACTGCTGGGTGATGGCATTTCTGGCACTTGTTCGGTCAGACGCAGAAGAGGCCATGGCAAACACTGGTGGCTGGATGAGATGTTTGACTGCGGCAAAAAGATTAAGTGTCACTGAAGCTACCTGCTGAGCCTTTTGATAGACCATATTCGCCTCGACAAGTGAAGGAAATGAAGAGCCAAACCGAGTCAGGAACTTTTCCTGTGTATAGGCGATGATATCGCGGGCCGAAGTGAACCCAAGTTTAAGGGCTGATTGCAGGGATTCATTGCTGGGGGTGATTTGGTATAACCGGTGCAACCTCTTGACTGTGGCAATGGTTGGTGCGTCCGGAGCGGGAACGGAGGTCGGCAGTTTTTTTAAAAACTGGTTCAAGGGTGTCCGGCCCAATTGGTAACCGGCCTTGTCTGCCGCCTGCAGGAAAGCCCCTGCTTTGGTCGAAAGAGTAGAGTCCAAAGCAAAAGCCCCTGAGATCGCCATCCGCGCCACAACACGAGTAGGAAAGTTAACGCGCACTTTACGGGCAAGATCCGCTGAATAAGCCGCCAGTTGGTCGGTGGCGGTGGCTCCACCATAGGTAGAGGGGATGAGGAGTTGCAGTTTTTGAGGATCTTTGCCGGCAATGGCATTGATGGTGTTGCTCCAAGTTGCTGGGAGATGAAAGTCATTGTCTGCCAGAATAGCGAGGTCGTTGGTCGTACCCAGCGTGGTTTGCAGTTTTTGAATGAGGCCAGCGTTATTCAAGGTCAGCAGGGCCAGTTTGCCTTGCTGCTTCAGGGTCGCAATGGCATCGACGGAAATTCCGGCGGCAGCGGATTTAGACCATAAATCCGCGCTGGCGATCGTTGGATCAAAGAAAAGTCCAGCAAAGGTGGATTGCTGGCCGGCATCCTTCAGCACGCTGCCCAGCAGATCACTGAAGGCGGAGGGCGCACCGGTTGCCTTGGTGGCCAGATTGGTTTTGGCAGCATATGTGATGAAGGCAGTCTGGGCTGCCGTAATCTGGGTAGCTGTCAAACTGACAATTCCTGCCTGATTGGCTTTGGTCAAAGCCGTCGCGATAGTAGCGGAGGGTATCAAGGCGAGCATTTGCGGATCGGTGGGCAGGCCGGTGCGAAGAAGGGCGTAGAGGATATCCTGCCCCAGGCCAGTGGTGGCTGTCAGCTTTGCGGCATTGGCGGCCAGGGCCAGCAACCGGGCGTCCCAGCCGGTGGAATGGTTGAGCAGTGTCAGATCCTGCTGATTGTCGGTTTCTTGCGCTGTAGCCAGGTTTGCAATACCCGTGCCGCCAATGAGACTCTGCACGTCTGCTGCCAGTCGCTGATATTCCGCTGTCAGAGGTTGCACGGTCGCGGGAACGACCAGATTCAACACAAGTTGCGCAGGAGCTTTATAAATGATTGAGGAAATGGTGGTCTCCTTGCCTTGTGCATCCGCCACTCGAACTTCAACGTTCACGCCAGCTGCGGGGTGCGTGTAAGCCAGGGAATAAACCCCGTGTGCATCAGTTTTACCTTCGGCCAGTTTCGCAGCTCTACCACCATAGGCGATGGAATAGAGCCGCGCTGTGATGCCAATGGCCGCCCCACCATAGTCCATGGTCAAACGCCCGTTTATGCTGGATTGGCTGGTTCCAGCAAGGGCTGCAGTGTTGGCCAGCATTGCCCCCGTGACCGTGTCAACCGATCCCGTAACAGGTAAATTGCTGGCCGCCTGAAATTGTTTGATGGTGGCCGCCGTCCCCGCACCCAACGTGGATGCGGCGGTTTCCGTCGGCGGGACAGTGAGGCCAACCTTGGCAAGGTTGGCTTGAACAGTTTTGACCTGGTCGCCCTGGGCGTTCAGGGATAGGGGTGGAATTATGGTTGGCATAGGAAATATCTTTGTTTTTTGTTCGACTGGCTGCCTGATATCTCAATAAATTTTTTCGACTATGGTTGCTGTTGTTAAGCAATTCATCCCCGCTACTTTTCCAAAGTCGACCAAGCCGTTCACGTCCCTGATGTTGTTATTTATGGCTTGGTAACCCTACAACTTCTCCTGTATAATGCTCCCATTTCAACCAGTTTGCTTTCATTAACAAACCTATCACTTGCCGGTAGTTTCCCCGAGTGTATAAGTAGTTCTTCCATCTGAAGTGAATACACATTAGGGTTTGATTCTTCATTCCATTTTGAACTTACATAATTTGCTATATCAAATTTCATAAACGGATTAGCCAGAATATCCTTATAAAACTGCATACCTTGTCTGTTGGCTTCTCGGTCTGCAAATGAATAAACCCCCGTCATTGCTAAGCCATATTGCCCCAATTCCTGTTCATGTGATGATTTTTCTGCAGCACTATCACCTTCATTTTTAATTACGGAATGCTCAAACATTTCATATCCTTGAGCAAAAAAGTGTCCAAGTTTATCAGTTCCAATAGCTATTTTTGCACCACCGTTATCTTTAACAACCACAGAAGGATCAACTGCAGTTGAACCAACTGCAAAAGCAAGGAGATCCAGGTGGAATAATTCACGCGTGCCTGAAAATGAAATATCTCTTTTATCTTTATATGCTATTGCTATCACTGCCTGGTATTTGTTGCCAGGCGCTTGAGTTACAAAATTCTTTTCTGCATAACGCTCAATCTCTGTTTTATTAAACTTGGCATCCCATAAAGCCCAGGATAATGCAGCAGTGGGTTTACTCCCTCCACGTGGCCTGCCCAAATCAGAAACTTTGTCAGCAAATTTTTTCCTTAGATCATCGGATAGTTTTTTCCCGGGCTCAATACCAAGCTCTTTACGGATGGCTTCCATCCTGTCATTTACATGTTTATTTAAATCATCATTAATTGGTTTTAGTTTGTTTACGTCTACATTTGACGTATCTGCTTCTGCCTTACCAGTTACATCGATCTTTGTTATTGGATTATTTTTTATGTATGCATAAACATTCACACCATCCCCTATTCCAATTGGATCACAACTTCCCCACCTGCCCAGCCAAGGCAAATAATACCTTGCGCTATGATAATTTAATCCGGTTTCCTCATCGCGCTCCTTTCCAGTATACTTATACCTCTTCGCCGCCGGGCTGATGCTTTGCGTAACCGCATAGTATGAAGTGCATCCATACGGATAGTATTCCTCGTAAGAAATAATTTGCGCATGGTCGTCCAGTTCCAGGCAAGCAGAGCTGAGGTGGTTGGTGAATTGGCACCGGATGAGTCGGGCGGGTGTGCCGTCGTTTCCAAAAGTGCGCAACTCAATCAGTGCGATGCGCTGCTTGTCGTCCATGACGTGGAGGCTCTGCCTTTCAAGCGTTACGGAAGTGCTGTTCTTATATTCACGGTATATTTCAAATCCTCCCAGATAAATTCGTTGCTTGACCAGAGCTCCGCCAGCAGCTTCGGTAGCTTTGATAACCCGCTCGCCGGATGCGTCGTAAACGTAATAAGTCCGCTCGCCTTGATGTTGGGTTCCATCCGTATCCTGGGCATTGACCGCCTGGCGCTGGGTCATCGCAAGCTGGTCTTTGAAATCCCACTGCATATTCTGGAGTTGCGGCATGCGCAGCATGTTTCCATGTGCGTCGTAGCCGTTTCCGGAAATGCTGTAGGCTTCAGTGGTACCACCAACGGTTGTGCTGGTCAGGCGGTTGTTCTGCCGGCCAGATTCGATAAGACTGGTTTCGTTGCAGGTAAAAGTGCGTGTCCAGCCAGAATTGGCCGGACCTGAACCGATATGCTGAAGTTGTTGGAAGTTCCCCACCGCGTCGTAGCTGATGTTTTCAAGGTATCTCCCCATCGCCTTGCTATCATTGGGATGCGGCAGATTGATGTTCGTCCAGTCGCTGTACGATGATGGCGTCGGTGCGTTGGGGGTACTCCCGATTTGTCCGAGATGTTCACGCCCGGAGGCCTTGATTAACCGGTAAATTGCATCATAGGTGTAGTCCGCACTCGGTTCGACTCGTTGATTATTGAAATAAATGGTCTGTTGTGCATCATCCTGAATATGCGTTATGTTGCCAACCGAATCGTAAAAATAGTGCAAATCCTGCATCTGCGCGTTGTCGGAGGAGCGCGTTGTCAGCAAATGGGTAAGCTGGAAGGTTTTCTTGTCATAGGTATAGGTTGTGCTGGCGCCATTTCCATAAGCAACTGCGGTTCGCTGCCCTTTTTCGTCATAATCAAGAGTCGTTATTGCATGAAATGATGCGGTGCTTGAAGTCAGAAGATCAGTGGGTTCCACAGCCTGCTGCAGCCAGACGTCGATCGTTGCAAGAAGATTGGCCTCATTATAGCCTGGCTGGAGGATATTCAGCGTGGTTTCGAAGCTATTACTGTGCGGGGCGATATGTTGGATAACGCGGTTTAATGCATCGTAACGAGTGCAATAGGTAAACGTTTCTCCATCCAGTACAGGATTCTGATTCCAGTTAGCGGTACTCTTGTACTCCTTGATAAGCTGCCGCTGCCCGCGCAACTGATTTCCTTTGAAATCATAACCCTCGCTAAGATTGCTCAATGGGTTTGTGCCAAAGTTGCTGACCACACCGGCAGCATCAAAAAACTGATAGGTTTTGCCCCTGCTATTTGTTGATTCAGGATTGGCGGGGCCGCCTGGTTTGCTGTCGCCGTAAATTGTTTTCTCAGCCAGTACACTTTTCAAACCATTGCCGGTAACAGTCAACCCGATTGGGCGCTGCAATTCGTCATAATTGATGGTACGCACATATCCGCGAGCATCCCAAAGCCAAATTGGTTTCCCTGTAACATTACCAAGCAGCCAACGCTCGCCTGCATCCATGCTTTGAGAATAAATCTTGTTCTTGACCAGGTCATATCTGTACTTCATTACCACCCGACCCAGAGCGTCTATTACGGAAAGCGGGTTGCCTTCGATATCCAATTCAGTTTGAGTGGAATAAAATTCATCGGTGACAACGCTGTTGATGATACCACGATTGTGTGCGACGGAAAGAAACTGGCGGCCAAGGACATCAAAGAGCGCAGTGGTTGGTGTGCCGGCATGTGCTGCAGCCTTGTTGGCGGCATCCAACTCACAGCTTTGAGTCGTGGCATCAGGAAAAACGATGGCGGCACTTGCCGCGTTGGTGCGCAATTGATACCAGGTGGGCAGGTAATCAGCATCCGGTAACCGGCTGAACAACTCTCCAACATCCAAGTCAGTCTGTGGATCCAACTGAACCGTATCGTTGCCATCCCAAGTTTGCTGCCACCAAGGATCAAAAACAACTTTTTCCCAGGTGTTATTGGGATGAAGCGTCGCTACCACTCTGTCCAAAGGATCGTAGAACAACGTGGAGGAGACGCCGACCTTCTGGGCAAACTCGAAATCATGGGTGGCGCTGAAAAACGGCTCATATTTACGAACAGGTTTGCCTTTATTGTTCATAATTGTCCAGCCGGAACCTATCCAGCGTGGGTTGATCAATGGCGCTTTCGGATCGGTGAGATCCAGCGCCCCGGGTTCGGCTTGTGCTTTCTTTTGTATTTCCCGACCCAAGCCGTCGGAATAGCTGAAGCTGACCTGGACTTTGCTCGTTTGGGCGGGTGTCAGATCAGCAACATGGGTTTCGCGCACGAAAATAGCGGCAAACACCGGTTTCCATTGGGTTGGGTCGCCCGGGTTGGCGGTTTGCGTATCACTAAAGCGATGTAAATCATAGATGATGCGCGTGGTCGCGGTGCCAAGCAATCCGGATGCCAAGGTAAGCGGGGTGGTATTATTCATAAAACCATCAATATCCGCTGGTGACAGATCCACGATAAAGGAGGCAAAAGAATCGCCGCTTTCCGAACTGTTCGTTGCCGTGACCTTTCCTTTTACTGCAGTGCCTACCAGCATACCGAGGGCGTCAAAAACGGCAGCCGTGTGGTTCCCATTGGGATCGGTGATCTCCGACGGTTGAAGCACTCGATAATCATTTTGGGCAACAACAATATTACCCAAGGCATCCTGTGTTTGTCTCAACAACACATTGTAGGAGTCGTAAGTCAGCCAATCGTACTGCCCGAAAGGATCACGGTGTGCCTGTGGTAAAAAGAAATTTGCCGCAGCAACAATTGCGTTCTGAAACAAAGGATTCGGCGGATTTTGAGGAACGGGTGAATAAATGATCTTGCCGGAGGGAATCCACCAGTTGGTGTCGCCCTGGCTGTTTACGTAACCGCCGCCGCTATTGGTGTACCCGCTGGCAGACAGCCCACCTGTATCTGCCAGGATTGATGTAAGTGCTGCGGTGGTGGCCGGTTTGTTCGGATTCGCGTTATCGTTCACGAAAATTTGCTGGGCGAGATTTGCGGTCAGAGCCAGTTTATAGGTTTCATAGACCAGGCCCAGAGATTCGGTATAGCCAAACGCCGCAGCACCGGTAAGGTCGTTTTTATAGTATAAGGTACGGAGATCTTCAACCAGGCGCTTTTGCGTTTTTACGGGATCCGGCGCACTTTCATAGGCGATTTCAACTGCGGCAGCGACCAACGCTGTTAAATCGGAAAATGAATAGATCACCGAATCATCAGAGCGCACCGGGCGAGTCAACTCATAAACAAAAGATTCTGTCGGTACCGGCGCGCGATAGGCACCGGCATTGTCTATCAAGAAAGTGAACGTATTCTCTTTGAGCGATAGCAACGCCCCCACTTGTTCGGAGGGCACAAACGCTGATGGATCTACCTCCAGATTTGGCGAGGTTCCAGGGACGGATGCTGACGCCAATGGCAAACCAGAGGCCGTCACGTTTCTTCCGTAGGCTACGCTAATGCTCCTTAGAACATTGCCAAACGGGTCCGCCTGCAAAACAGCCTCGTGGCTGACACGCGGATCAGCAGGATTTCTTTCCTGATGATAATCCAGCGTTTCCCGCGCATGGCTGAAAAAAATACCGTAACGGTTGGCCGCCTGTGGCTGAAAACATTCAATGGTGTAGTTACGGACCGAGACGCTATAGGGGAACCCGGCCTTTGCTGTGCCGTCATTGGCGTAAATTTCCTGTCGGAGGATGCTACCTTTCAACGCACGGAGTGCCTCGCGTTCTTCTTCAACGGTGAGCGCATAAGGCAGGCGGGTACCATCAGCACTATATATATCAGCAGGCAAAATAGTGTCGGACGGCAGCGTAGCGAGAAAGGCTGCCCATTTCTGCGCAAATTGCGAATCGGTTGCCCGGGGCGCGCCGTAGTAATCACGTGCCATGTGCTGGATAATGGTCTTTTCATCCGGCCAGGCTCCGGTATGAAACCATGTCTTTGTCACCACCGGAGGAACGTGCAGAGCATTGGCTTCGGTGTCCGTATCCTCGGTGAAAAGATTCCCGGAATCTCCAAAAGATTCCATGTTGGTTTGCTCCACATAACCAAAGCCGCGAAACTCGCGCTCCACTCCATCATAATATCCATGACGATAACGGTAAGTGGTAACCAACCGGGTACGGCTAATGAAATCAAAAACTTCCACTCGCTCAGCGACTTGAACCGGAAAGGCCAGCTTTGTCACCCACGGGGTGCCCGCCACCAAGTCTTCGACATAAAACTTGGTTGAGGAGACGTAGCGGATACGAGTCTCGGCACCAAGGTTGTTTATAATGCTGGTGAGCAAATGAGGCTTCTGTCCACCCATCAGATCTACATATTTCATGTTCCGCCCACTGTCACTGGCAAGAGGGGAAGACCAAACCAGGCATGCCGTGCCGCTGCCAAGCAAATCCACAGTGGTTAGGTTGACCAGATTGTTAATGGCAGGAAAATTTGGCAGGGTGGTTTCACCTGACCAACTGTTTCCTGACTGGTTGTGGTAAATGGCAACTCCCCGGTCGAACAGATAAAGGATGTCGGTGGTGCCACAGCCATCAATATCGGCGAGACGAATGCATAGCGGGTTGAAAAGGTCGGGCGTGTCGAAACACGGTGAATTATCCATTGTGACTTTGGCACCGAAACGACCATACCCGCAATTGGGCCAATAGCACACCTCCCCCTGTCGAATACGGACAATGTCGGTCAGTCCGTCGCCAGTCATGTCAGCCAGAAAAATAGATTGGGTTGGGTCGTTGAAAATTAGGGCGGGGCCTTGCTCGTCGTCATAGGGCTTGCGGGCATATTGCCGGGGGCCAAAACCCGCACGGCCCAAGGATTGGTGCCATGCCATGACCTCCTCTTCTGAAACGAGGATGTCTGCCAAGCCGTCACCATCGATGTCGAGAAATTTCAGGTTTGGGTCACGCGTATCAATATTAGGAAAGTTTGGGAACGAGCTGAACTCTTCCCAATCCGCAAGAGCCGTTCGTTTATAATAACCGCGCTGCGGAGCTTCGAAAGAGACTATATCCTGATGTCCATCAGCTGCCAGGCTCATGAATTGTGGCCTTGCGACTTTTTGGACGGAGCCAGGTTGGGATCCGAGCAATTGGAGTGCTGCGAACCGAGGCTGCGTTTGGGTTGTTCCATTCTCCTTAACGGTATTAATCGGACTAATGTTGCGTTTATAAAACAAAGAGCCGGATTGGTGGGTGATAATACCTGAGAGACCCTCGCCATCAAGATCCAGCCACTGGTAACTGGAGCCATCCAGTCCGATGGGAAGGTTTTCCAGACTTGAAGGTTCGACGGTTCGCACCGTCGGGTCAATGATCGCTGCTGAATAGATGAATTCCAGCGGCGGAAACGTCTTGGTGACGTAAGACTTGCCTGTGTTATCCAGCGCATAACCAGTTTGGGTGATGGAGAGAAGTTTGGTGGCAATGCTATTACCCAAAAACAACGAGTTTGGGTCCGATTGGTCGTAAGAAAAATTGGTTGAACGCACAACGCCATCGTAGCCGGACTCCCCGTTTTTTCCTTTTGGGAAATGATGGAACATCAAAATACGCTGGCATAAACGATTCGTGCGCACTTCGAAGGTAGATCGAAAAGTTGAGAAGGGATCCGCCCTGGCAACCCATTGACGAGAGGGATCTTCCGTGGAAGCAGGTTTTCCCTGGTTGTGTTCGCCGTAATCAAACACTACCTCAAAAAGCCAGTCCGTGCGTTTGGAGAGATCTTCCCCGTCCTGATAAGGAGTTTGTGTTCCGTAATGGATGCGTTTTATAAACAAATTGGTCCAACGTGCGTATCCATTCTGACGATTGCGTTCATGCGCTGCGGTCAAATCAAGGCCCGCCGCGTCTTCCAGCTTATATTCGTAGAATATGACGTTGCCTTTGTCATCGAACGTTGCCTCCAGCAGCCATTTGAAAATTCGGGACTGGTCGGAGGGATCCGCCAAACGGCACAGTGGATTCATGCCGTAAATGCTGGTTACATTGTCCTTAGTGGTGGCGCGCCAGTGGAGATCACCGCCAGACTTTCTTTGCCACCGCTCAATGCGGGCAAACAAGCCTTCAATGCGCGGACGATAGCGCTTTATGGCATAGCTCTCTCCATTCCACACAGCGTCAGGCACTGCCACGTCAAGCCATTGTCCGCCTTGCAATGCCAGCACAGGCATCAGGTCTTCTGCCTCGGAAAGAATAAAAACATCCGATTCTGCAGCATCGTCGTATAAGGGAAGTCCCTTGTCCGTTTTTCGAGCTACGGAAGGAAGCGAAAGATGCCAACCTAAGCCAAAAGGTCCGTTGCCCGCTCCGGAATCATAGGAAAGAGAAAGTTTTGGAAAAAAATCAGCGCGTCCTGGCGAAATGAAAATTGGGACAGTAAAAGCACCGGTACCAGTGACCGGATTGACTGAGAATTTTTCACCGATTCCATGGATAGCACCTCCTCCCTTGGGTAGGCTGATGGAGGGCGCTTTTACTCCCTGCTGCTCCTGACCGTTATCTTTTGCTGCCTCTTTTTCCTTCTGTACCATGGGTTTTACGATGAGACGTTATTATTAACCTCAAGCATACGAACAGTACAGAAGTACTGGCAATCCATTACTTTGGTTTCATAATGAGCGTACCAAGACCATGAAGAGAGGTATTCTGGACTTCAATCCTGGTGTTCACCAAAGGAACAATCTTAACGACAATGGCAAATTTGAGTGGTTGATACATGCTGTAAAAGCATGAATCTCAGGTAACGCTGTAATGATAGGGTACTACGACTAAATGGGAACAAATGTTCTTGGCTATTGAATAGATCTTAAGAACTGCTTGTACTTTCTCAATCTGATATTTCCTATTGAAATAAAGGAGGGCATAGTTTTAAAATTACTTCAATTTATCACAATTGTTAAAACAATTCCAAAATATATTTTATTACGGATTTTTTTTATCTGAAACAGTTGGAACAATTGCTGCATATTAACCAAAGAGCCAAGGTATTGACCACATACATTACATGGAGGGAAACACATGAGCGAACTGAATAGCAAAAACTGCATACCCTGTTCAGAAGGGCTGGCACCTATAAGTCCTGATGATATCAAAAAGTTATCAGAAACGATACCGGAATGGAACGTCGCAATAGATAATGGTATAAATCAATTACAGCGTGTCTTTACCTTTAAGGATTTCAAGAGTGCAATTGCTTTCACAAACCAGGTAGGTGAACTGGCTGAACTTGAACAGCATCACCCAAAACTGATTACTGAATGGGGCAAAGTCACTGTAATCTGGTGGACACACTCAGCAAAAGGGCTGCACATGAACGATTTCATCATGGCAGCTAAAACCAACGCCCTGAAAGCAGATTGACAGAGAACCATTTTCTGATTGTATCAGGCTTATGGTATTCAATGTTTACAATGCCCGATGTATCAGGGCAGGAGTGTGTTGTACCGTACGAACGTAGTGAACATCTGGTTTTCCGAATACCATGGCATAACCAATCAAATGGTCATCTGGAATATCGAGAAGACGACGAGTTTGTGGCAACAAGTCGTTAATGGCCCACTTTGCCAGACCGTTCCATAGGGTGCCAACACCATTTGCCTGGGCAAACAGCTCGAAATAGGAGAGGGCTATCAGGCAGTCGGGCGTCGGCGATGGCAGACTCATGGGTGTCGAGGTTATTAACAGATGTGGAGCGCTGCGGAATATGATATCGACCTGATGTTCTTCCCATATCCGAACAAAGTTCGCGAAAAATTCCATTCCTTTCGGCAGAGCATTTTCTTTGATTAGTCTTACCAGTCCGGCCATCACCTCTTCACGCAGTTGCGCAACCTTATCCTTGCTATCCAATACCGTAAAACGAACCTGACGTGAGTTCACTCCTGTAGGAGCATGCCATGCAACGTCGAGGAGTTTTTGAAAAAGTGCCGGGTCAAGATTTTCATCCTTGTAGCGACGCACAGAGCGTCTCCCTTTGATCAGTGTCTCAAGTTTGTCAGAATCTGGATATCCGCCAGCCAGGAAACTACTTGCTGCTGGATCTAAACCAAGTATAGAGACCGCTCCTGTTGGGCATATCGCCAGGCAGTGCTGACATTTATAACAACTCCCCTCTTTCTCAAGGGTAATGATCGGATAGCCATCCTCCGATAGAGATATTATTCTCGCCGGGCAATCCGCAACACACAGACCGCAACGAGTACAGGTCTGCTGGTTAATTTTGAAATCAAGCATTTTGGTTATAGAGAAGTTTTTAAAAACAAAGTACATGGCCCACCAATAGCCAATGATCAACAATCAAGGTAAGGAACTTTTCAGAAAATGATTCGTTGGCATACTTAAGCAACTTTGCTGCTTTGGGAGAAGGAATTCATCGGTAATAATCATCTTCTCTCTGATGCCTAATTGCCAGAATGGTTATAGTTTGCTTGTCATCAATTTCAAACAAGGCAACATATCCTGCATTCCCAAATAAAATAAGCAGTTCACGTAACAATGGATTGTCTTGTGTTGCCTTGCGGCAGCTGAATGAATGGACTTGGTGACGTTGTTGAATAACGATAATAAAACCACAAACCCAAATTATTGCAAGACCGATCATGCGGCTGGCCGCTGGTAAAGGTGTTTTTGGAAGCCAATGAAGGTTGAGAGGATTTTATCGGTGGTACCAAGTATGGCGACGGCGTCGGGAAGTGCGTGGTATTTGAGCTTGAGCAAATGCGGCAATTTTTCCCGGTCGAGCTCCCCTACCCCCGCTTCTACGTACTGCGCAAGGACAAACTCGATAAACTCCCTCTGTTTTTCATCAAGCCCAGAGTAAATGCTCTCTTGCGCCTCAGCGACTCTGGCCTCCCTTGTAATCGGCCTGTGTGCAAAGGAGATAAATTCAAGCACATCAAACAGATCACTTTTTTCCGCATTGATGAGTTTCTGTATAGACTCCAGCTCCTGCTTTCCATATCCGGCATCAGCCAGCTTTTCGAGCAGGGTTCGCCGTGTTTTCGGGTCCGACCAAAGTTCCTTCAGCTCCTCTTCGCTTTTGAAGAATTCCGGCAAAACACCGAACATACCCTGAAGAAACTCTTCAACCGAAATCACCCTGCCATCGGCACTCCAGAACGATGTTGAAATCATGTGCTGAATTTCACGCTCTTTTCCGTCACTCAGCTTGATTTTGAGTTTTTTGCGAGGCTCACCGGGTGGCTCCGGCGGATCAGGAGACTCTGGTGGGTAAGGTTCAGGGTCTTCCTTTATTATTGGAGGCCCGCCATCAGTTATTGTAGTCTGATCAATAGGCTCACCGTCCCACTCAACATCCGAGAAGTGGTGGCAGGCATCAACAAAATCGTAGATCGTGAAGTACTCTTTACCATCAAAGAGCCTGGTACCCCGCCCGATGATCTGCTTGAACTCTATGAGACTATTTATAAGACGCAGAAGAACAATGTTGCGGATATTGAGAGCATCAACACCGGTCGAAAGTTTCTGCGAGGTGGTCAGTATCGTAGGAATTGTTTTTTCGTTGTCCTGAAACTCCCGCAGATGCTGCTCGCCAAGTTCGCCATCATTGGCAGTAACTCTCACACAGTAGTTTGCATCACTGCCGCTCTTGAATTGATTGATCAGATCTCGAATCACTGCCGCATGGGCCTGGTTGGCGCAGAAAACAATTGTTTTCTCCTTCTGGTTGATTTCGGAGAGGAGAATCTTCACCCGCCTGGCTTCGCGAGCCTTGATTTCTATGATGCTATTGAACTCCTGCTCTTTATAAAGCCGTCCTTCCTCCACTTCGCCTTCAATAACCTGATCGTCGGAGGTGTAGATGTAGTCGTCGATCGTTGTCTTTATGCGTTTAACCCTGAAAGGGGTAAGGAAACCGTCGTTGATTCCCTCTTTCAGTGAATAGATAAAGACCGGTTCACCGAAATAGTTGTAAGTATCAACGTTGTCAGTGCGTTTTGGTGTAGCTGTGAGGCCTATCTGCACGGCAGGCTCAAAGTATTCGAGAATCCCCCGCCAGTTGCTTTCGTTGTTTGCTCCGCCACGATGGCATTCGTCAATGATAATAAGATCAAAGTAATCTTTTGGGTACTCGCCAAAGCACGGGCTGTTTTCTGTACCGGTCATAAAGGTCTGGAAAATGGTAAAGAAAATACTCCCGTTTGTCGGCACCCGGCCGTTTCTGCGAATATCATCTGGCTTGATGCGAACACGAGCATCTTCAAAAAGTGAAAAGGCGTTGAACGCCTGATCAGTCAGTATGTTTCTATCAGCAAGAAAGAGAATCCGAGGTCTGCGCTTCCCGTCACGATTAAGGTTCCATCGGCTCTGAAAAAGTTTCCAGACAATCTGATATGCTATAAAGGTTTTGCCTGTACCAGTAGCCAGAGTAAGCAGAATGCGCTGTTTCTTCTGAGCTATCGCAGCAAGTGCCTTGTTAACAGCCAGCTCCTGATAGTATCGCACACTTTTTGTGCCTCCAATATCCTCAAACGCAACCTTGTTAAAGCTCTCTTCCCAGGGGTTTGGATGTTCAAAGGTTCTCTGCCAGAGCTCTTCAGGTGTAGGAAAAGTGTCGATCAACCCTTCTGCACCACTCTTCATGCATATCTGGTAAATCTCAACACCATTGGTTGCAAATGTAAATGCCAACTGAAGCTTTTCAGCATAATTCTTGGCCTGAGCCACCCCTTCGCCTACTGCCTGTTCATTGCTTTTGGCCTCGATAACCGCAAGTTTCCTCCCCTGATAAACCAGAACGTAATCAGCCGTCAGTGATTTACCGCGAACACCGCCAGTCTGAATCTTCCCGGCTGTAATCGTATACTCCCGCTGGACTTTTGACCCATCGGCTCCCCATCCACTCTCTTTCAGCTTCGGGTCAATGAGTTCCGCTCTGGTTTCGGCTTCGTTCATGTGTTTAATCGTAATGAGATGGATAGCTCTACCCGAACACAACTCCGGATTTTTTGATGAATTCGATGAAGTTTATACAAGGTACAGCAACAGCATCCATTGAACAGACTAACGGTATCTTGCTCTTCTTGGGATTAATAGGTGGCTTTGGTTGCCATCCTTCATCTGAGACCAAGCCAAGATTATTGACGCATGCCGTGGCAATAATCAGAATATCATTTTCTCCAACACCATTGGGATGATAGCTGTCCCCGACTATACCAAGAAGATTCTTGATCACTAATGCCTTTTGAATAATCGCATTAGTAACAGGAATCTGCATAATATTGTTATCCTTGAGCCAGGCGGCACATTCAGGTATTTTGTTATCGACCTCATCAAAGGCGACGCTGGACATAAGAATCTTTTTTTCAGAAATCTGCTCTGCCATCCATCCCCATAACCCGGGAAACTGACGAAGAGGATAGTTGTCCCAAGCATGGATAATTGATGAGGCATCAAAGGCCTGCATAGAAGCTCTCCAGGCTATGCAAATCTTTAATTTTGATGCTGTCAAGATAACTGCTTGCCTTGGTCAATGTAATTTGTCGGGCATTCAGGGCATCCAGCACTGTCCGTACATAGGTATCACCGAATACGTGCATAGGCTCGCGATAGCGATATTTACGGCTACCGGAATCTGCTTGCTGAACAACTAACGTAGCTCGCCATTGCCGATAAGCATTGTACTCGCTTTTTGGTAAACGTCCAGCATCCATTAATCGACGCAAAATTACTTCACAGCTCACGCCCCAGGCTTTGCATTGTCGATCCAGCCAGACATCGTATTCCGAAATATTTTCAGGACGTTCTGCATCATTGATCATTGCAAGAAAATTGTCCGGCACCAGCAGATTACCAGCAAAGGAGTTGGCTTCGCGCTCCCTCCCCTCATGAGAGTTCAAGTCGATGTCGTCATCAATAGAACTGCTCCGATGCAGTAGCAAATGACCAAGCTCGTGCATTAATGTAAATGTCTGCCTGCGCTCCGAAACCTGTTTCTTGACAACAATTACCGGGCAATCCAGATCATAAAGGGTAAAACCAATAATCGGGTTCTCCTTAGGAATCTGCCACTTTCCATTAAAACCATTACTGCGAAAAACCAGAATCCCCTTTACTTCGACTGCTTTGCGGTAAGAGTCAAATTCGTTGCTGTCACCGAGCCCAAGCCATTGGCGAACAATTCGTGCCATTTCCGGCAGAGACTTGCCCTGCAAATCCGGTGGAGAGAACAGAACCCGTTCCGATTCATCCATATCTTCAAGCAAGCCAAGGTAGACTTCCCTCTGTTTTTCCACCCGCTCAATAAATTTTTTAAGCGTTGGCGTAACTTCCGGTTTATGGTTGGTCAGCGTCCTGAATTGTGTTGTATGCACCTCTGCCACATCAACCGGACCTGCCTCCAGAAAAAACAGTACCCCACGGCCAAAATAGTCCGCCACCTTGCGTAACTGGTTGAAGGTCAAACCATCTTCCCGAGCCATCACTCTTTCTATACTGCTTGGTGCAATATCAAGCTCGGACGCAAGATCGCCCAGCGTAATGCCATAATCGGCACAACACCACGCCACACGTTCCGGATTGATAGATTGAATATGTTCCATGACTGAGTTAAAACATTATTTCCGAACGATGTTCTGCTGGAGATTCAAGAGCAATGCGCAATAAAACAGCCGGTTACGCATCGTAAACCCGATGTTAAATATAAGAATGCGCTAAGTAAAATACGAAATAGTTGCTGAAGAGAGTCACGATAAGCGCTTCACAGAAAAGGATTCCATAATAAAACATGCCAGGCACAAAACAGATTATTCCATTATTTCCCCGTAGGGGAGACCCTTGTGGTCGCCCTCCGTTGATTGCAGAAAAGCTTACAGAGTTACTTATTGAGCTTTTTGTTTTTATGTAGGCACCGCTTGCTTCTCAATGGCTGGGTGGACGTTTGTGTAAGATTCCAGAGGCCGGACGCTTCCTTAGATTATCATAAATCAAGGCAGCAAACTTTGTGTTATCAGCCTGGTGAAAAGACTCTATGGAAGCTTGAATCATGTCGTCTTGGCTTATATGCTCCCATTCTATGAAGAAGCGATTGTTATAGGCGAGGTGGTTGATAAATTCTCGTTGTGCTCTGCCATTGCCTTCGCGGAAAGGGTGCAGGGCATTAATTTCTCCAAGATAATAAGCCGCTCGCCGACTAAAGGCAGCAGTATCCAATCCTTTCAAATATCCTTCCTTTTCAAGCTTTTCAAAAACCGGATGGGCTGCGCTGATAATGTGCACGTGGTTGGCAAAATAACTGTTATCCTTGGCAAGGTCGATGTTCCGAAGTTCGCTAGCCCACCGGTAAACGTCACCAAACAAATGCTTGTGAATGGATTGCAAATGGTCAAGATCGAAAAGGCCTTCAAGAGGATTGTCAGCAAGTTGAAAACTTCGCCACGCTACTAAAGAGGCCTCCGCCGTCTTTAGCTCCTCTTCATCACTTATATCCAGAATGTTCTTGAGAACGCCTGTTTCAGGATTAAGGTAGTGGTCTTTCCCCTCGTACTTCGCCATGAGTAAACCTGCGGACTGTGTTGCGGATGCCTTCCTCAATTTTGATTTCGCCCCTCGCAGCCTTTTTCATCTCTTCAATCACGTCAAAAGGGACTTGCAGCCCTTCAAGTGTTTGCTGAGCAACGGCATTTGCGACAGCCTTCAAATTATAGTCGATTTGCTGTTCTCTTGTCATAGGTGGAGCCTCCTTTCCTTGTAGTAACAAAGACCAGTCAACGCCTCACAAAATAAAGACCTTGCCGGACGTTGAGCAAAATAACACATTTTTCCGTCTATTGTACAGGTCTGAGCAAAATACGAAGAAGTTGCTGAAGAGGCTCAGGACACACATCGAAATCCTCGCTTCACAATACCTGAAAACTTCATCACCTCCCGACGCCGGATTCAGGAAAATTCGCTAAATTGGCATTAAGAATTTTCTGTTAAAACTTTTCGTACAAGGAGAACCGATGACAACAGCAGAGCAAATATATAATACAGTCAAAGAGCTTCCTGAGCTGGCGCTGCGTGAAGTACTGGATTTTGCGGAGTTTTTAAAGAAAAAAAACAAGCGCGGTGCATTATCAGCCAAAAGAATAAGCGAGACGGACAACTATTTTGCCAACCCCAAGGTCATCGAAGCCATTGAACGAGGCAAAGCAGATATCAAGGCTGGTAGAGTTACAAAAATTACTGACCCAAATAATATATGGGACAGTATTCTATAGTCCTCTCTGCTCGTGGTCATTATGAGGACTCTTAAGCATAGGCGCTTCTCAGAAAATGATTGCGTCATAATAAAACAAGCCAGGTACAAAACAGATTATTCCATTATTGCCCCGTAGGGGCGACCCTTGTGGTCGTCCTCCGTTGATTTCAGAAAAGCATACAAAGTTACTTATGGAAGATCGCATAAGGAGAAATTAGCTATGAAAGTAAAATATTTTAACGACACAGATACAGCTCATATTGAAATGCTTGACAGAGAGGTATTTGAAACCCGGGAGATCAGCGAGAACATCTATATAGATATTGACGAAAAAGGAAATCTCGTAAGTATTACGGTGGAACACGCGAAAGAGAGCGCAGGTCTTTGGGAATTCTCTTACGAAGAAGTCCAAAAGAAAACCGCTTGACTCCCTTTATCCTGACACTAAGCTCCCTGTCAGTCCACTCTTTCCCTGCCCACTGCCAACTGCTTACTGCTTACTGCCAACTCTCTTTCTTTCCTATCTCAGCACTCGGAACTCAGCACTCCTCTTCCCCTCTTTGCTCACTATAGTTCACCGGAAAATGCTTTCTGCAGAATTGACTTTTTCAAAGCATCCAAAGCATCTATTTTCTTCTGGTAGATTGATTCAAGACGTTGGGTTTCATTGTATAGTTGTTCAATACTATCTACAATCTTTGCTTGGTCTTCAACTTGTTTCGGTATTGCTATCGGAATCGAGTTCAGAGTTTTTTGATTCAGTTTTGGCTGTGCCGCTCCGGTTATGTACTCATCAAGCTTAATGCTTTCCAAGTAAAACTCTACGAACCGTTGGGTTGCCATATTTTCAAACTTGAGAATATGAGCATGATTGTTAACCCAGTATTTGCCTGAAACTGAAAAGGCAATCGGAGTTGATCTTGCAAGTAAATTTGCACCGTCCTCAGAGACCAGCAATGTATCGCCTTCAAAAATATAATCAGCTACATAATCAACAATACCTGAAGCACCATAATAAGGGTATTTGCCACTTGTTCGGTCGCTTTTGGTTATAGGAATCCGCTTACTGTCAAGATTTAAGGAAATCTCGTCCAACGTCTTCTCCACCCACCCTTCACCTCGCTGACTGAATACGGAATTTAGATAAGATTCAAAAAGCTGGCGTGCGTTTTTGAGATTCTTTTCAGCATTGGCTTTAGCTGTAGCAATGCCCTCAAATGCTTCGTCAAGAATTGAAACGATCCGCTGCTGTTCGGATAGAGATGAAAGAGGAATTGTGATTTCCTTAAGTTTGCCAGCAGATAATTCTTTAAAGGTTGCGCCCGTTCCAAGAGAGTTCAGTAGATCAACAATACTTAAAAGGTAAAAATATAAATACTTGTAATGAAGTTGGCTTCGCGGAATTAACCCCTTACAACCCTGATTCGTTGCCATCGACTCCGTATTGATAACCAAGTGCCCAATAGGAGCTCGTGATGAAAGGATCACTGATTTAGGTGGTAACATCCTTGCCGAGCTATCACGAAGTCCAACATCAGTAAGTTTCCTTTCGGTATTACTAACATATGGTGTTAGGCGCTTTCCCATTTCGGCTGGAGTTATCCATAGATGACTTCCATCCCAATTATCTGGAACACCAGTTTTAGGAGTCCCTCCGTTCATGACTTCGCACACATCACCCAACTTCCTTATTTCCCAACCCTCCTTCACAAGCCAGACTCCTTTTATGCAACCAACGGTTGCAGTTTTCAGCGCGCCCCATAACCATCAATTATTTTGACCAGTTCTAATTCTCCAACTAATGGTTGGAGAATTAACAAAGGCCACGCATCCATACACCCTTTGTCAATTTCCAAGCACTTTTTTTATTCCTGAAAGAAACACAATGAAACTCCTTGAGCTGTTATTCTCCAGATTCAGATACCCCCCAATAGCACGGGAACCTGCGACCTTCTGGTAAATTCCGTTAGTCAGTTTATTCAATTCCTCAGAAGGCGGACCCAAGTCTATCAGGATTCCTGAACTTACTTTGACCTTGTTTCGCAGCCAATCCCCTGATACCAAGCCCCCGTTCAACCGCCTCCAAATCGCCGAGATAAAAACTTTCCAACTCACGGCAAGCAATACGAACCAAAACCTCGTTTCTCCCCGATTGCCTGCAAAGGTCTACAAGTCTCATCTTGATATCAAGGCAATCACTGGCATCCTGATCGCGCATCACAACAAAAACTGAATCAGGAAGCTGCCAATAGCGAAGTTTTCGGACAAGATGTTTTTCCAAGTCGCTTTTTCCCTGAAAAACCACATATCGAACATAAACATCAGCAGAGATCAGTTTCGGCAATACACCCTCAAGCATCCTCTGGGCAGATGGCTCTTCAAGAAAAAAAACAAGTGTCTTCATTGGGGATCACTCCCCTCAAAAAAGCCTTGGTTCCACAAATAGCCCATCTGATCACCATCTTTCATATAGGCAACAATCTGAGAGTTTTCATTGGCTCTACGGATTTGCGTATATCCCTCTTTTTTGACAAGCCAAAAGACTTCATCGACAGTTGTTGCATTTAAAAAATCAGGTGAGTGGGTAGAAACAAATACCTGCCCTCCGCGATTTGCATAGTTGCGGAACTCCTCGGCAAGCTCCCGCAACAACATTGGATAGAGCTGGTTTTCAGGCTCTTCTACACATAACAGAGGATGAGGAGCGGGATCATACAGAAGGGTTAAATAGGCAAGCATTTTGAGAGTACCGTCCGAAACATAGCGTGCCAAAAAGGGATCTTCAAAAGAGCCATCCTGAAATTTGAGCAGAACACGACCTTCTTCAGTGGTTTTTGATTCCACTTGGGAGATCCCCGGAATTCGCTGCTTCAGCAACTCAAGTATTTGACCGAAGGCTGCTGGGTGATGATTATGTAGATACTGGATGACAAGTGATAAATTTTCTCCCTCACGTGACAAATGCTCCGCATATCCGGCATCCTGTTCCGGGCGAGCCCGGCTGATGTGAAAATCAGAAACGTGCCAGTTCTCGATAAGGTTACCAAGTGCAACCACAGCGGGAAACCGTTTGAACTGTGCCAGTCCTTTAATCGCAAGAATATCGGGAGATTTAAGCGTCTGCTCTTCTCGGGTTAGATCCTTGACATCTTTTACCGACATCAATTCATTAGTCACAGCAGTACCTTTACCACCGGAAAAATCGAGGAAATGCCACGGTTGCCCACCACTCCCTCTGCGGTATTTCAATATTTCACGTTCAATAAACACCTGCCCATTCACCTCATTAATTTGCAGGAAATAGGTCGTTAACGGTGAAAAAGGGCCATCTCGAAACTTCAGCTCTATTTCAATAGGCCCGATTGCATTACGGCTGCGTACCTCTGAAAAACCCTTACTACCTCCAAGTTTTGTAAGTGCCGTGTTGACATTACTGGTAATAGCATCTTTCAGAAAACCGAAAACCGAAAAAATAGTACTCTTTCCTGTTCCGTTGGCTCCAACAAAGACGCAGAAATTTGGCAGATCATTCAATTCTGCATCCTTGAATGCCTTAAAATTTTTTAACCGAATGGATTCAATTTTCATAGATCACCTTTCCATACATTTATCATTTTGATTCCAACAATTCAAAGAGTGACAGTTACTATGACGTAAAGCGCCACATCGGTGAAGCTAAATCTTGAAATTGTTGGATACTGAAATGTAATATCACAAAATATACAAATCTATTGCGCTCTTATAAACCATTTAATCAGATGTAACTCAATATTGCATAACTGCTTATATCAAATCCCCAGAAGGGGGGACGATATTCTTAACGTACACTTCTACAAACAACTCCCTGCCCAACTTAAGGGCACCTATATTCATTCAAATGGGATGCATTAAACACAAGCCAGACTCCTGTTTATGCAACCGATGGTTGGAGAATTAAATCTCCACACCATTGTCCATTATTCATTATTTAAAAGTTCCCTGATATTCGCCAACACCTCTGCACTCTCCGCATCCAGAGCGGCAATCTCGTCCATAATATCCTGCGTAGTGCGGTGCACAACCTCCCCGCCACTGTTGGGGTTTTTGGTTGAGATGTCAAAGGTGGAGTGATCAACATCTTCGATGCTGATGCTCCACGATTTATCGGAATCGGCTTTGGTTTTCAGGAGTTCGACAAACTCCGCCAGATCGTTGTCGTTCAGCGGGTTGGTCTTGCCCATATTGCGACCGGGATCGAGCTGGTAGTACCAGATTTTCTTTGTGGGCACGCCTTTCTCGAAAAAAAGCACCACGGTTTTAACCCCTGCCCCCTGGAAAGTGCCGCCGGGGCAGTCGAGTATGGTGTGCAGATTGCAGCTTTCGAGCAGGAGCTTGCGCAGGCTGACTGAGGCGTTATCGGTATTGGAGAGAAAGGTGTTTTTGATAACAATACCAGCCCTGCCGCCAGCTTTAAGTATTTTAATGAAGTGCTGGAGGAAGAGAAATGCGGTTTCCCCGGACTTGATGGGAAAGTTATGCTGCACCTCAGCGCGTTCTTTGCCGCCGAAGGGGGGATTCGCAATAACGATATCGTAGCGGTCGCGCTCCTGGATGTCTGCAAGGTTTTCAGCCAGGGTGTTGGTATGCACAATGTTTGGTGCTTCAACTCCATGCAGGATCATGTTCATGATGCCGATAATGTAGGCGAGCCCTTTCTTCTCCTTGCCGTAGAAGGTACTTTTCTGCAGCGTCTCCATATCAGCGGTTGTCAGGTTCTTCCCTGCCTTCAGATACTCATAGGCTTCGGCAAGGAAACCAGCTGACCCGACGGCCCCGTCATAGATTTTCTGGCCGATGACGGGAGCGACAACCTTGATGATGGCTTTGATGAGTGGACGTGGTGTGTAATACTCTCCACCGTTGCGACCGGCGTTACCCATATTCTTGATTTTGCTCTCGTAGAGATGCGACATCTCATGCTTTTCAACATTGGTCCGAAAGCGAAGCTCATCAATCCTGTCGATAACCTCACGCAGATTGTAGCCGCTCTGAATGCGATTTTTCAGCTCACTGAAAATCTCACCAATTTTGTACTGGATGGTGGCTGAGCTTTCGGCAGAGGTTTTGAAGGTTTTCAGGTAGGGAAAGAGATCCCGGTCAACAAAATCCTTGAGATCATCACCGGTCAAAGCATTGTTGTGGTCTATCCTGCCGTCAGCAGTTTTTGGAGCTGCCCATGATTCCCAGCGGTAGTATGGATCAAGAAGAGGGGTGTAGGGTTTGCCGGTAAGTGCAGCAGCTGTCTCTTTGTCCTGCTCAAGATCATCAAGGTACTTGAGAAAAAGTATCCATGAGGTCTGCTCTATATAATCCAGTTCACTTCCGCAACCGGCGTCTTTATGAAGGATGTCGTCAATATTCTTGAAAGTCTGCTCAAACAAATGGTACTCCTCTTTGAAAATATTTGTTACGTTAAGCTCCCCTTGCCATTCATAAAACGATGACCATAGAGAATATCAAGAAGAGTATTGCAAATCAGGGAAGGTACTCATAAGTCTACTGTATGAATATCTCAAGTTTTTTGCCCAAGGCTGCAGCATAATGAGAGAGCGTTGAAAGCCTTATATCCTCTGCATGGTTCTCGATCCGCGAAATAGCCGACTTATGAGTCTTGAGCTTTAGAGCAATTTCATCTTGAGTCATACCGGCATCAGTCCTTGCCTGTTTCAGCAATACTCCGATCTTGAAGTTCTTATAGCCTTCGTCAAAAGAGGCTGCAAACTCTGGGTCAGTAGCTTTTTGTTCATCAATAAATTCCTGTAATTCATCCATGTTTTTTGCCCTCTTGATATTCCTTTTTTCGTTGTTCTGCTAAAGCAATTTCCTGTGGTGGTGTTTTCTGGTTTATAAAATCTTTGACGAGACTTTGTCCTGATGAGTTCTTATAAAAGATGATTTCACGCATGAAACAATGTTAACAATTTCGTCAACTATTAATAAACTAATAAAAGTATTTACCACCGGCAGAGGTTGTGGCAAACAGATATAATTTTTTGCTCTTTCATCGACCGGTCATTCGAAGCAGATCTTCGGGATATCGGGCACCTTGCACTGTAATCTTTGAGGCGGCGCTATCTATCTCACGGAGATCGTCCGGAGTAAGGGCGAGATCAACCGACCCCATGTTCTCCTCAAGGCGCTCCAGTTTCGTGGTACCGGGGATTGGCACAATCCAGGGCTTCTGGGCAAGCAGCCAGGCGAGCGCTATCTGGGCAGGCGTAGCTTTTTTACCCTCTGCAATCCTGCCAAGCAGATCAACCAATGCTTGATTGGCATGCCGAGCCTCAGGTGTAAAGCGGGGCAATCTATTGCGAAAGTCGGTGCTGTCGAAGGTAGTGGTTTCGTTGATCTTACCCGTAAGAAATCCCTTGCCCAGCGGGCTGTATGGAACAAACCCAATTCCGAGCTCTTCGAGAGCAGGCAGCAGCTCCTCTTCAGGGGTTCTCCACCACAGTGAGTATTCGCTCTGGACAGCGGTTACCGGCTGGACGGCATGAGCGCGACGAATCGTCTCTACTCCAGCCTCAGACATGCCGAAGTGTTTTACCTTCCCTTCCAAAATCAGCTCCTTCACGGCTCCGGCTACCTCTTCGATCGGCACATCAGGATCAACACGGTGCTGATAGAAAAGATCAATGGTATCGATGTTAAGTCGATTGAGTGAGGCCTCAGCAACTTGCCTGATATGCTCAGGGCGGCTATCGAGCCCCATCCAGCCTGGTTTTCCATCGGGATTGAGCTTGAACCCAAACTTGGTGGCTATCACCACTTGATCACGGATGGGCGAGAGCGCTTCGCCTACAAGTTCTTCGTTGGTGAACGGTCCGTAAACTTCCGCAGTATCGAAAAATGTGATGCCACGATCAACGGCTGCCCGAAGAAGCGATATCATCTCTTGCTTGCCGGCAGGAGGGCCGTAAGAAAAACTCATTCCCATACAGCCCAAGCCAAGAGCAGATACTTCAAGGTTGCTGTTGCCAAGTATTCGTTTTTTCATTGGTTATCCTCAAATGTCTGTTAATAAACTCACCTCATGTATTCATTGAACAAGTCACTGTTTAGGGACATAATGTCGAGCTGGGGCTCGGCGTTCCCAGCATAAGAGAGTGTTGCAATGCCGTTATTGCCCGGAGTTCTGATCAATCATAAGCAAAAGATCATCAATGAAATGATCGATCGTGTGCATCCCCTCATGCCGCATGACAATGTCGTGCGCAAGCTTGCCTCCAAGGCGCTTATCCTCGGTTGGTGCAAGACTCCACTTCTTCATGACCCAGTCGCTCGGTCGCTGAAAATAGACAATATTTGAAATATCATTCTTCCATGCTGGATAGCTGATCTCGTCGAGCCGCTCTTTCAAATATACCGCATTCTTTAGAATCAACTCAGCCTGGCGTCTGTACCCTTCAACTCCGGTAGTGTGGATTTGCCACCAGAACTTCAGTGGTGCAAGGGCTGAACGCGAACAACTGATTGTAGGGACGGAATCGTTGAGGTAGGAGACCTGAAACGGATTTTGCTTTGCCAGAACTTCGTTTGTGGTAATGAACAGGCCCAATGGCTCGTCGAAACCAAAGAATTTATGGCCACTCACAGCAATGGAATCATAATTGCATGCAGAGTGATCAAGCAGATGGGCATACTCTGTAAAAGGCAGGAACCCACCAAAAAGCGCTGCATCAACATGACGGTATACTGCAACAGGCGGTTTTCTTGTGAGCACCTCATCAATTGCATCCTGATTGTCGATACCTCCCTTGAAAGTTGTGCCGACTGCAATAACAATCAAGGCTGGACGAGTTGTATCCAATGCCTGTTCGAATGCCTGCACCTCCATTTCACCCTTGATGCTGGTCGGTATCTGCCTCATCTCCAGACCCTGAAGGTCACTGATCCTCATGATAGAGTAGTGTGCCTCTTCTGAAACATAGAGAACAGGCTTGATATCGCTCTGTGAGCTTAAGAAATTAACGCCAAAGTAAATACCGTGATTGTTACCATCGGTGCCACTACTGGTGACAAAACCCCATGCCTCTTCCTGTGCAAATCCGTATAAGGGCGAAAAGAAATCAATAACCTGGTTTTCAAATTCATGGGTGTTAAGGGAGTACAAGCTTGGCCGGCGAGGATCACCCACATTGTTCATGGCTAAATCTGCCAGTCCTGAAACTGCATACCAGTGATAGAAATCTGCCAGCTTGACGTTCTGGTTGCAAGGGAAACCTACGGCCGTCTTTTTCTCTTGCACCATTTTCTGGGCAAATGCGTTAAGGCAATTAATATCAAAAGTTGGTATAGTCATTATGCTGTCGCGGCTATTTTGATTGTCTCCTTATTAGTTATGCAATTTACTGAAAATCATGGGGAATAACTCGTTTCGACAAACCACAAGAGCTTCCTGTCAGCCGATGCGAACCGAGAGCATGGAGAGCGCCCCCCCTTCAATACCTTCGACAGGAAAGCTGACCTGCTCATTGTCCAGGCGTAAACCCAGCACATAGAGCAGAGGCAGAAAATGGTCAGGGGATGGCACAGACAACCATGCGTCCTCTCCAAGGCTTTTGTACCCGGCAAGTTCACGATCTTTTCCCTCAAGTATCAGTGTTCTGATTGCAGATTCAAATCGATTTGCCCAGTCGAATGGCTGCACCGCTTTATTGCCCCAGACATAAACCTGAAGGTTGTGTACAATATTTCCACTTCCGACAATCAGCACCCCTTCATCCCGAAGCGACTGAAGAAACCTCCCTGTCTCATAATGAAACTCGGGTGGCTGCCTCTCGTCGATGCTGAGCTGAACGACCGGAATGTCGGCATTCGGAAAAACATGGCAGAGCACTGCCCAGGTACCGTGATCAAGGCCTCGGTAAGCATCGAAACGAACGTCAATCGGCTTGAGAAGTTGCTGTACACGCTCAGCAAGTTCCGGACTACCCGGAGCCGGCCAGGTAACCTCGAAAAGTTCCCTGGGAAATCCATAAAAATCGTGCAGGGTTTCAGGGAAGAGGCTGCCAGAAACCGCAGTTTCAGGCCCGTACCAGTGGGCAGATATGGCAAGTATCGCCTTGGGGCGTGGTATGCTTTGCCCTAACCGACGCCAGCCTTCAGTATATGCGTTCGACTGAATCGCATTCATTGGATTGCCATGCCCAAAAAAAACAGCCGGCATTACCTCTCCCATTGCAGTTCTCCTTTATATTGTTGAAAGTCTATAACTCCCGGACCTTTACTTTAGTTATTTTGGCTGTGACTTGATCATTTCAACGTCGAGGGAGATGTTGACCTCTTCGCCAACAGCCACTCCGCCAGTTTCCAGCGCCTGGTTCCATACAAGCCCGTAATCCTTGCGATTGATGGTTGTACTTGCCGACGTTCCACGTCTCAAGTTACCCCATGGATCCTTGCTTTCCTTTGAGAACGGAGCCACATTCAGCACCACCGGTTTGGTGATACCATGGATCGTCAGATCTCCCGTAACCTTCAGCGCTCCCTTGCTTGCCCGTGTCCATTTTTTTGAGACAAAAGTCAATGTCGGGTATTTGGCTACATCGAAGAAATCCGGACTCTTCAAATGTTCATCGCGTTTCTGAACGTTCGTGTTGACAGATGCAGCGTCGATGGTGACGTTGACCGTTGATTTTGTGATATCCTTGTCGTTAAGATCAACAATGCCACTGTACTTGTTGAAGTTGCCCTTGACGTGCGACACCATTAAGTGGCTGACACTGAATCCAACATTTGAGTGATCGGCGTCAATATTCCACTGAGTTGCTGTGGCCAATGACGGCAAAGCCAAGATTGCTGCAGTGAGCATTGCCCTGGTGAAGTTTTTTCTCATCTCCGTTCTCCTTTTTTTGATTGATAGTAGAGTTATTTAACCTTGAATTATATATCAAAAAAAATCAACACTCCAGTTCCTTCTTTTCCTGTAGACCTATGAGACGGCAAAGTCTTGCCAACTCATCCTGTTCACTCTCCTCAAGGATGCTCATCTCCTTGACAATGGCAGCCATGACAGAAGGAAAAACATCTTCAATCAGCAAACGCCCTGACTCTGTGAGGTGTATGGCTATAAAACGCCTGTCATCATGATCACGCTCGCGTCTCACCAGGTTTCGCTTCTCCAGGTTATCAATAACCATGGTAATATTACCCGTACTTTTTAGAATTTTAGCGGCAAGCTCACACTGGCAAAAAGAGCCTTTATGAAAAAGAACCTCGAGAATTCCGAACTGACTGACGGTAAGATTTGAAGAGGAGAGGATGCGGCTGGTACGTCCTGTTACTGATTCAGCTGCCCTCATCAGCTTGGTGTATGCGCTTAAAGCTCTCTGTTCAGTATCAGAATATGTTGCAATTCCTGTAAGCATTACATATTTGTTAATATTAAATCATTCAACGTTAATCTAATAAAAAAACAAGGACCAATCCAAAAACTATTTTTTCAAATCACTCCCACTTTTCCTCTTTTTGTTACGATAAATTGGGCGAATAGATGCGCAATTGTGGCCCTCTTGCGCCAGCCTTTGATCTCAATCTTTACCCGATAAGGCTCAGAACATCAAAGGCTGGCTGAGAGAGGAAACAGGTAGCGGTAGCGGCCATCAAGGAGGTTGACCAAAAAGGAAGGTTAATGTGGGAGCGTTTTACACTGCATGAAAAAATCACGCAAACGATGTGTACCATAAAGAGGGGCTATGGTGTCAATTCTGCTGACAGTAGTCGCAAAAAGGGCGACATCGTGGACATCGCGATTGAAGATGCCGGTTACTGCGACCAGCCCGTCAGCCAGCCAAAATGGCAGAGAGAGAACAAAGGGAGGGTTTTGAGCAATTTCAGCAGCAAGATCAACCATTTCACAATAGGTGAACACTTCAGGTCCTCCAGCTTCAACCTCTTTTGCCGTCCCCTCAATCGCATCAACACAAACCTTTGCAAGGTCAGCGCCGTGAATGGGATTCGACCGCTGGTAACCATCGCCGACCATAAGCGTAAATCCTCGAAGTGCCCTGGCAACAAACTGTCCGATCTCAGAATAATAGCCTGTTGGGCGGATGATTGTGCTCTCAATTTTCGATGCTTTCAGCTCCCTGACAAACTTTTCATGAGCCTGGATGTTCGGAATATTCATCATCCGATGTGCATCAAAAACCGATACGTAAATGAACTTACTGACCTTGACCTTCAGAGCAAGATTCAGCAGATTCATGTTTGCCTGATAGTCAACATCAAAATTCGAATGCACAAAATCAGGTTTGATCATGCCAAGCGATGAAAAAACAACTTCCACGCCATCGCATGCCGCCGCGATAGTTTCCGGCTTCGTGGCATCACCGATAAAATACTCGTCAGCCAGATGCTCAAGAGAGGGTGCGAAATAAGGACCGGGTTTGTTGATTTTCTCAGGGTTGCGCACCAGAGCACGCACCCAATAGCCACGATTTTTCAACTCCTGCACTACATAGCGTCCGAGATAGCCGGTCGAACCGGCTACTAATACTTTCTTCATTGTTATGTTGATATTGTTGCAAAATATTCTGGAACTGCCTCCATCATAATGATGAAATTATTTTAAATCAAGGAAAATATTATGCCGCGCTGCTTCCAATAAAAAGTGGTTGCCTTCAATCGACAATCAATCCTGTGAAAGAATTACGGCACTATAGGGGCCAAAATCGATTTTCCCACTGCATGGCATTCCATCATAAGAGCTGTCGCTGACCTCCGTGTCGTAGCTATTCCAGTTCTGAAAATCTGAGCTGTATCCATTCCAGTCACTGTTGAAACGTACTCTCCATCTCCCACTTTGAGGAAAACCAATGGTATAGCCGGTGTACCCAATATTTGCAAAGTTAAGGATAACGACCACATCATCCCCGTTTCCTCCCTGATCCCAGCGATGAAAGGCGATGACTTTCCACTGGTTGTTTATATGGTAGACATTGACATGCTGACCATGGAGTCCACGGGTGGTATTAAACCAGTTCCGGCGTAGATGAATAAGGTCGCGATAGAGCTGGAGTATGCCGGAGTAGGTTGTCGCTTTGGACCAGTCAAGCTCCTGCGGATTAGTCTGGAAATACCCGGACTCCAGAAACTCCTGTCCCATAAAAATCATGGGGATTCCGGGGGAGGTAAACAACAGTGCTGCTCCAAGGGTTGAGCGTTTTTTGGCATAATAATTTCCGGCGTTACCTGGTGAAATCATCTCCGGAAGCCGTGACTCTCCATTGGCATCAGCATCGTGAGACTCGGTGTAGATGACACGCTCAAAGGCATTGTTGTTATAACGTTGAGTGATTAGATCACGAATTGCATACATATCACGACTGTTGTCATCAGAAACTATAAGGGTATTGCGGAGAGTCCACAGGTATCCGGCATCCCATTGGGCATCAAATCCGGCACCACCAGAACCAACCTCTTTGGTAATCCATTCGTTATCCTTAAGGTCTTCGGCGATCGAAATCTTCCAGGGCTGGCGTTGTTTGATCTGTGAATTGATACTCTGCATCAAACTCCAGCCATCAGGAATATCGTGATCAGGATCGTTATTCTGGTCGTTGATGTTTCGAATTGAGCCGACGGAATCCCAGCGAAGTCCATCAACAAAGCGTTCTTCGAGCCAGCGAAGTGCATTATCGCAGAGATATTGCCGGACTTCACTGCGACCATAATCAAGGCGTGTCTCGCCCCATGCGGTTGTGCTTCGCCCGTCATTGTAAAAGTAAATCCCTCCTTTTTCGTTTTCAGACCATCCATCAAACTGCCACATGTCATCGCATGGAAATCCAAGATGATTATACACGACATCCAGAATGACTGCAATACCCCGTTTATGGGCCTCATTGACAAAGTTACGAAAGCCGTCAGGCCCACCATATTCATCTTCAATTGCAAAAATGTATGCAGGATTGTAGCCCCATGAAACATCACCATCAAATTCTGATATGGCCATAACCTCTACAGCATTGATACCAAGATCAAGCAGATAGTCGAGCTTGCCTATTGCCGCGGTAAAGGAGCCCTGCTTGCGAAGACTTGCTGGGTCAAAAATAAAACTTCCAATATGCATCTCATAGATAACAAGGTCGTTCCAGGAGGGTGCTGCGTAACCAGGAGTTGCATAGGGCTCATCAGAAGAGGCAATGAGGCTGTTCAGTGTGCCGCTTTTTTGAGTCATAGAGTGAGCATAGGGATCGTTTCGCCACACCAGTGGTTGATTTTGATATGCAATGGCGTACTTATACTGCTGGCCAACGCTTGCGCCCAGAACATCGACAGACCAATAGCCATTGTTTTCAGAACAAAGCGGGTCAGAAGTTGTTGACCAGTCGTTGAAATCTCCTGCCACATAAACCTGAGATGCAAAGGGTGCCCAAACACGAAAAGTCGTGCCGCCCTGGTTAAGAGAAGCGCCCATTAAAGATTGTTGAGACGTTGACATATATTTTTAACCAAAATGTTGTAGTTCCGTTACCACTGCCAAAACCAAAGAGCACCTCTCAAAAATTATTCTTCAATTCGATTAAACATTGTTCCCAGGGCTTCCGGCCATGCGCTACAGAAAGTTTGCAGCCGCAAAGTTTCCGTTGTAGTTAATGACCACAAATAAAGAAGCTGACGTCATTGTCGTGCATACTTGCAAAGAGTGTGTTCTGCCAGTCGGGATGAGCATTGGTATAGCCACTGAACATGGTATCCTGATGCTTCTCCGCGATGAGTGGCTGTTCGGTTTTGAGGATAATGAGACTGGAAACCCGGAACGCCGTAACCATTGTTGAACACAGGTCAGGAAGCCAAAACACGGGAAGCGCGTTATGGCTGTATATTAACTTTTTGCTTTTGAGGCTTGCGCCTGTGCTGTCATGTGTTCTGCAATCAACTCAGCCTGAAAGCGGCTTAACGTATCCGGATCGGTAAAAATTGTCTGCGTATTATTCTGTGCTTTATAACCTGGGCCTCCAGGTTTTCCAGTGACGACAAAACTGCCTTCACCCGAAGTTGACCAGTTCGTTGAACCTTCACCACCAACCCTTCCGTCAGCTACAAAACCCTTCGTGTGACTGATCTGGTGGGTTGCAGACTCGCCAATAACAAAATGTGTGTTGAATGCTGTCGCATCATGAGCAATATCACTGTCAAGCAGTTTTTTTTCATGAATGCCTCCTGCCTGACTCTTGTCGAGGGTAATGAGCATTACAATCTGGGGATCTTTTGCTATTGCCATCAAAATGTCATTAAGCTCATCATCATCAAAACCAAACATGTTGAGATAGAGGGAGACACTGACTCTGGAAAGAACATGTTTGAGAATGTCGTGAACATCGTCACGACCAACGTAAAAGAGGTGAAAGTCCTTGCTTGCTGTTGTAGAGTATGCTTTTTCCTGTGTGTATTGCTGGAGGTCAAGCAAATCAAAGGTCTGCAGACTTTGTGATTTGTCGTTAATGACGTTGCTGGAACTGAGTTGTGTGGTAGCCATAGGTGGTTTCCATTTTTTTTCGCAGAGGATACGATACAACAAAACGGGAAAATTGGTACAACTATTACCAATTAAGTACAATGTATGGAAATATGTAATTTTAACAAAAAAAAACAGAATCAGCGCAGAAAAAAAGTTGGCAGCTACGTGCAAGCAGTACTTAACCAGCTTTATTCCGCTTGGTCGATTTCCAGTTCCACATACCTACTTCATCCCTTATCGTCTCGCAAACATCAAGAACATATTGCAATTCGAATTTTTTCAGCCCACTATGTACGGAAAAGCGCATGAGGGAGCGAGTTTTTGGTGTTGCAGGGGACATAAACACCGAACCGAAAACGCCCCTTTCCTCCAAGGCATCCCGAAGAAGTTCTGTATCCGATTCTAATCCGCCCTCGATGGCAACAACCTGCGACTGACTTGAAATGTTATAACCGATTTTCCGTAAACCTTCACGAAAAAATTCAGAATTTTCACGTAGACTTTCTCTCCGATAATCATCATTTTTAATAACCTCAAGCGTAGCTCTCAGTCCTGCAATTTCATGGGAAAGAAGTGCTGAACTGAAAATAGCCGGATAGGCCATATAAGGGTAATATTTCGCAAAGTGCCTGGAGCAAATAATAATGCCTGCGCGACCGGCAAAGGCTTTGGCAAGGCTTGCGGTAATAAAATGAACCTTGTGACTCAACCCAAGCGATGCTACCAGACCAGCACCATGAGGACCGTGTGTGCCTAAAGAGTGCGATTCATCAACGACAGATATACAATTATGCCTGTTGGCAATGTCAATAATATCAAGGAGAGGAGCTATATCTCCATTGGTGCTGTAGAGCGAATCGAGAAGGATAATACCCTGACCATGTTCATTGATCAAGCGTTCGAGATGCGCAGAATCATTATGTCGGAAGGCGTAGGGAGTAGCTCCCGATATTTTTACCCCCTCCCATAAAGACATATGCGTAAAAAAATCTATATAGACCGCCGTACTCTGATCGGCAATGACCTGCATAAGGCCAACATTGGCCGCCCAGCCCGACTGACATAAAATCGAACTTTCAAAACCCGTAAACTCAGCCATTGCCTGCTCAAAAAAATATTTATCACTGCCTTCATGTAAAAAGACAGCAGACATAACAGGCTCATTGCCTTCTTTTTGAAGAACTTCAAGCTGTGCGCGCCGGATTAGTGGATGACTCGATATATTAAGGTAGTCATTACTCTGGAGCATTATTGAGCCAGCTGCCGGAGTTTTGCTCCCAATAACAAGGGGTTTTCCATTTTTACGAGGCCTGAATAGTTCCTGGTCACAAGCCTGCAGTTTTTTTTCAAGAAACTCTGGAAAAAAGATATTCTTTTTTTTATTACCCCCACTCAGGTAATTATACGCCATTTTATTTTTTTTTAAAGGCTTACTGCTTCCTTTTTTTAAATTAAGTCATTTTTTTCTTTTATCATGCAATTATGGAAAGTATTCACGGCCGCAGAACATCTGGGAATTAACTCTTAGAGATTTAATAAACTACAGTAAGGTATGAACCAAGGATATCGGCCTATATTTAATATATAAATGCAATTCACCACAACAAGTCCACTAAGATTATATATTTTAGTATATTAAATACTATTCCCTGTTTTTATACCCTATTTGCTCGGGACGATGATATATGAACCATAGATTAGTGATAGTTTTTGCTCCTGATTTAACGCAGCAATCAATTGGACAAAAATATTGTTCCCATTAGGTTAAAAGACGCAGCAAAGATGCTTTTGGTAAAGCTTATGCGTCAATTCAATCAAAAAGTCTTAGCTATCGTTGAACAAGCCGAACCCAATCTTGGGGTTATTGGATTATTCGCGACCATAGGATATCCTATTTTTTATATCCTATGGAAAAATATTTTACCACAGCATTACGAGAATCTTCAATTTCGTCTTATTGAGGCAGTTATAAGCCTTCCATGGGTCTTTTACCCCTCCCTTTCTAAAAAATTAAAAGCTCTCTTTCCAATTTACTTCGTTTTTTCAGTACCATTACTGTTGCCATTTTTTTCTATTTTATGATGCTGAAAAACGAATGGTCAATAGCATGGGTCATGTCATCAATGGGGGGATTGTTAATGCTGATCCTTCTGATTTACGACTGGGTGCTGGTTTGTCTGATAACAACTCTTGGTTTTACAATGGCTTATGCCGCAGTACTCTTTCTTGACGGGCATGTTTCGTATACACATTTTCAACCAGAATATATCCCAACCTATCTCTTTGCTCTTATAGGAGGCATTATTGTCAGCCACAGACAGCAAAATGCGCACAAGTCAAAGGTCACTCTTATGAAAAGCCTGAGTGGCAGTATAGCCCATGAAATGAGAAACCCACTCAATTCAATTACAAGTGCCATCGCATCGTTACATGCCCGGCTCCCCAAAAAACCAGACAGCAGCAACATTGCACAACGCTACGATATCAGCCATTCCAGCCTGATCAGCATTCATAATGTCATCGAAGAGAGCTCAAACACCCTTAACCGAGCCAATAAAATTATTGATTCAATCCTGACAAGCATGCAGGGGGGCGAAGTAACTACCAAAGGATTTATCTGTATTGAAGCTGTCGATGCAATCAAGGCTGCAGTCAACAGTTTTCCCTACTCTGATACAGATGAAAAATCTTTTATCCATGTTAATACCTTTCAGGACTTTGATTTTCTGGGAGATCGCGACCTGTTTGCTTATGTGCTTTTTAATCTTTTGAAAAACTCCCTTTACTACAAGAATAAACGTGGCTTCCGCATAGACATAACCGCTGATTCAACTCCATCAGCGAACAATATCCGGATCAGGGATACTGGTCCAGGTATACCAAAAAACAAAAGGGAGCTGATATTTGACAATTTCTACACATTAAACAAAACAGGCGGAAATGGTCTTGGTTTATCATTCTGCAGAAGAGTTGTCGAATCATTCGGGGGAAAAATTGTCTGTAACTCGAAGGAAGACGAATGGACTGAGTTTATTATCACTCTTCCAAAGTATGACTCAAAAATAATCCAGGATATAAAAAATAAAATCCTCAAAGGTAAACGAATCCTTATCACCGATGACCATATCGGCAACCGGCTGATTCTTGCAAAATATTTATTGGAAAATAACTGCGAGTATGATATGGCAGAAAACGGCAAACAGGCTGTTGCTTTGCTGTCAAAAAAGCGCTATGATCTTATTTTTATGGATTTTGAGATGCCCTTACTGAACGGTGATAATGTTGTGAAGTTTATCCGTTCAGCACAGAATATCGATCCCTCCCTGGCCTTGCATTATCTCCAAACACCAATTATCGGTATCACGGCACTGCCTAAAGCTGAGGCAACGGCAAGAGGTCAAAAATGCGGTATGAATGAGGTATTTGCAAAGCCAATCAAAAGAGCAGATATCAACGAGATCATTGAGAAATACTTTTTTTCGGAATTATCCTTCATAAAAAATGACCAACTGGAGATTATCGATGGCAAACACATTCTTCTTGTCGACGACAACGAAACAAGCAGAAAATTCATGAGCATGGTGCTACAGCATTACGGATGCACTATTTCACAAGCCACAAATGGCCGAGAAGCTCTTGATGCTCTTGAACATGAGGATTACGATCTTGTGTTGATGGATGTTGAGATGCCTGTTATGGGAGGCATCGAGGCAACAAAAGCCATTAGAAGTGGCGAATATTTCACCCGATTCAGCTCATTCAACAACATCCCTATCATCGGCCTGACTGGAAATACCGATGAAAAAAGTGTGCATAACGTAAAGGCCGCGGGCATGAACTTCCATCTCGGCAAACCTGTTTTCAAGGATGAACTTATATCAGCCATTGCTGTTATACTGAAAAACAATACTTACCGGAACGATATCATGAACAGTCAACATTCATCGCAACCAGAAGAGCTCGACGCAAAGTTATGGGAGACTATTGAACATGAAAATATTTTAGACATCTCAACAATCAACAGCCTTAAAGATATCGGCGGTGAAGAGTTGATTACAAGTCTTTTTGAAACATTCATCGAAGAGTCCAACAAACTGATCTGTGAACTTGATGATGCTGCGGAAAAAAAGGATATGAAAAAGTTCGATACAATCATGCACACAATCAAAGGCTCATCAGGAAGTATTGGTGCCAATAAATTATATGTACTTTCAAGATACATCAACGAGTTTTCGCATCAAGGGAAATGGCCTGACAATGACTCATGGCTTCAGATCATGAAAACCGTTTATGCCGAAACTGTAAAGGAGCTGAACCACTTGCATCTGCATTGATGAAAAAAATACTTATCGTTAAAAACATTACCCACGAAGGAGCAGGACTTCTTGAAAGCGCGCTTGTTCAACACGGTATTGCATTTCATTGTGAGGATCTTTCAAGGGGAGGGAGATTTCCAGATCCCCGCCACTACAGTGCTCTCGTTGTGCTGGGGGGACCTCAAAGCGCCAATGATGCAATGCCTGTAATGCAGACGCAACTCCGGCAGATTGAAAACGCATTACACGAACAAATACCTTACCTTGGTATCTGCCTCGGTATGCAGACGCTTGTAAAGGCGGGCGGAGGAGATGTGGTGAAATGCAGGGTAAAGGAGATCGGATTTCTTGACCCTGAAGGTGAGGTATACAGGATAGAACTGACGCAATCAGGTAAAGATGACCCGCTTTTTGCTGGCCTTCCAGATAACTTTCCCGTCTTTCAGCTTCACGGGGAGAGCGTTGAACTGGCAGCCACAGGAATGGCTCTGCTTGCTACAGGCAAAGGGTGCACAAATCAAGCCGTAAGAGTTGGGAAAAATGCATACGGACTGCAATGCCATTTTGAAATGACCGATACCATGTTTTCCGATTGGCTCAATATCGACAGCGACCTGAAACGTATGGATCACATATCACTCATGGAGCAGTTTGAAACTCTCCGGAAAGAGTATACCGAGACCGGCCTGAGAGTTATGAACAATTTTCTCACTCTCGCCGGCCTTGTCTGAACAACTGTAAGTTTTTTTACTCTAAAACAAGATCAATGGTGCGGCGTTGCATATCCACACTGTTCACCTTGACCTTGACCCGCTGACCTATCTGCAGGCGTTTCTTGCGCCGTTTTCCTACAAGCGAATAGGTGGTCTCATCATACTCGTAATAGTCGTCGGTGAGGTTACGCATGTGTACCATGCCCTCAATAGCAAAGTCAACCATTCTGACATAGATACCGTAATCGGTAGCACCAGAAATAATGCCGGTATAAGCCTTGCCGACATGGTTTGCCATGTATTCAACCTGCTTGAGCTTGATTGATTCGCGTTCTGCCTCAACCGCGCTTTTTTCCCTTTCGTTGGATATCTGGCATACTATCCGGATTTTTTCGGACAGTTCAGCAAGGCGTGTGGCGGATATTTTCTTGCGCTTTTTCCGAAGGCCCTCATATTCAAAGAGCAAGCGATGCACAATCAAATCGGGATAACGCCTGATCGGAGAGGTAAAATGCGTATAGTGCTCAAACCCGAGACCGTAATGCCCTACATTATCACCGGTATAGACCGCCTTTGACATGGATCGCAACACAAGCTCACTGACCAGAAACTCAACATTGGTGCCCTTCACCTGCTGAAGCAGCTGCCGAAGCACTGAGGCTGAAACAATAGGCCCCTCTTTTCCACGGTTCAGTTTGAGATCAAAACCAAGCCTTTTTACAAAATTGGCAAGAATAAGTACTTTTTCCTGCTGGGGAGCATCATGCACCCTGTAGATAACCGGCTGGGGCTCTTTCTTGTTTTCCTTGAAGGTCTTGGTCAGATATTTAGCCACCTTGCGGTTGGCAAGCAACATAAACTCCTCTATAAGGCGGTGGCTTCCAAGACGCTCTTTTTTCATGACTTCAAGCGGCTCCCCTTTGCTTCCAAGTTTGAAACGCACCTCTTCCGTTTCAAAATCAAGTCCACCATGCTTGAATCGTTTTTCACGCAGGATAATACTGAGACGATCGAGCAGTTGAAGCTCGACAAGGTAATCACCTTTACCCTGCTTTAAAATCTCCTCAACGTCTTCATAGGCAAAACGACGTTTTGAGTGTATAACCGTTTTATGAAACTCATGTTTGCGAACTTCTCCGTCGGCAGTCATGGTAAACATGACTGAAAATGCCATCCGGTCAACACCAGGATTGAGACTGCACACCTGTTCGGAAAGCCTTGCAGGCAACATGGGAATCACCCTGTCGACAAGATAGACCGAGGTGGCTCTTTTCAATGCTTCACGATCAAGAGGAGAGTTTTCAGGAACATAATGCGATACATCAGCAATATGGACACCAATTGAATAGAGACCCTCTTCAAGCTGCTCAATCGACAGGGCATCATCAAAATCCTTTGCATCAACTGGATCTATAGTAAAAAGAGTTTTGTCGCGAAGGTCAAGTCGGCCGACAAGATCCTCATCCGTAATTCCCTCACGAATAGAGGCTGCGAAATCGAGCAGTGCTGTATCAAAGGTTTCGTCGATCCCACGGCTCCGGGCAATGGCACTAACCTCAACGGTCGAATCACCAGCTTGACCAAGCACTTCCAGCACCTTTGCCTGGATCACCCCTTCCTTACTGAAATCAAGTTCCCCGACAAGCACCTTCTGCCCATCACTGGCCTTGAGGGAATGTCTGATAGGGACAATAATTTCAGTGAGAAGCTTCCTGTTATCCGGCTTAAGGACAAACTTGCGGTTTGCCTTGGTGAGGGTTCCGATAATAGTGGTAATGCTTCGTGAGATCACGCTTTTCACAACACCTTCGCAGCGCTGATGGGGTGTGGATTTCGATGCATAGGTATCAGGCACCTTTGAAACAAGCACCTCCACTTCGTCACCATGTATGGAAGAGTTCAAATCTCCTGCCTTGATGAAGATATCGTCATCGAACCCTTCTACATCGACAAAACCATAACCGTTGGGATGCGTGGAGATATGGCCGGTATAGCTCTTTGAAACCTTGTAGTGCTCCTTGCCGGGAAGAGGAAAGGGCTTGACATGCACAAGATGATCTTCATAGGTAGAGGCCTCAATGAGCGAGAGTCCGTAACATCGATTAGAATCCTTGTCAACGGCTCCCTCTTCCTGGAGCTTGTGCAGCACATACCAGAATCCAGGCAGCTGCTTTGATTCAGTATAACCCAGTGCTACAGCCAAGTCGAGAGACTTTAAGCGTGCTCCCTCATGATCAGAAAAAAATGTTACAATTTCGGCAGCGAGTGAACTTTCGCCACGCCGGAACAAAAATTCGTTGATCAGAATATGATCATTTGGTTTCACCCGCTCACCAGTATGTGTAGCAGACTGTCGGATGTTCTTGGTGCCCGGAGTTCTTGATTTTCGGTTAAAACGTTGTCTTGCCACTACATTAAATCATTTATGTTAGGATTCCATTCATTTCATTACCCTACGAGGCTGCTGTATTTAACCACTCATGACAATTACTGAGACGTACACTCAAGTTAATAACATCAGAATACTTCAGCAAAAAATAAGCAGCACAATCTGTGCTCAAACTGAAAACTTATGGTGTTAAAAATTGTCCGGATAGACAAAAAGTTTTCTTGAGGAGAGTGATTAAAAAACCCAGAAGTCTATTACTTTAATGGGCTTATGAAGGTTCTGATGACAGATAGGGCCTTGACTCAGGCTAAACATAATGAAAAGAAGGGACAAAACACCTTACGCCAGGTTAATTTTGAAACATACAAGCTGCCAAGATGATTGAACATGATCTTGGCAGCACGAACAACTTCATCATTATACCAATTATAGAATCAATTTAATTCGAACGACTTTTATTAGGTTCCGAGCTATTAGCATAAGTTTCACCGAGAACGATCTGAGCCTGCGCAAAACCTTGTGAAGCTGCCATACGATACCATTTTAATGCTTCAGCACTGTTTTTAGGTACACCAAGACCTTTTTGATACATAAGTGCAAGATTGAACTGAGCCTGTGCCAGCCCTTGTTCGGCAGCCATACGGTACCATTTCATAGCTTCAACATAATTTTTAGAAACCACATTGCCGTTTTCGTACCACCGACCGAGATTGAATTGCGCTGGGGCCAACCCCTCATGAGCCGCCATAGTATACCATTTCACAGCCTCAGGATAGTTTACTGCAACACCCTGACCTTTTTCGTACATTACGCCGAGATTGGATTGTGCCGGCGCATAACCCTGATAAGCCGCGAAATCATACCACTTTACAGCTTCCGTATAATTTTGTTTAACTCCTTCACCTTTTTCATACATCGCTCCAAGAGTAAACTGGGCAATGGAATCACCCTGCTCTGCCGTAAGAAGCAGCTGTTGAATCTGTTGAGAAGATTCAGCCCTCACCGTTCCAAAAAAGAGAACAGAACATAGAGCACAGATAATAGATTTTTTCAATATTGTCAACTTCAGCATCCCGTTCTTCCGGGATAGAGAGTTCCATTTCTTTATAATCAATAGGTTCTTCATGGCGGTACCTCTCTTGTTATGTCTCAATGTATTGGTTGCTCCTTGTTATTATGCTTTGGGAGTATGGAGCTATCAGTTATCCCTCTGCAACTTTCACGCCAGATAATCAATACTTTTGCATCATGAAACACTTAAATTATAACTAAAAAATGATTTAATGATTGATCTATGTTTTCATCTGAAAATCAGATACGCTACTATCTCACAATCAGAACCAAACATCTCAATACCATTGGGCTGAAAATATTACATATTGTCTCACTGGTGTCTCACTGGAAGGTGATACCTGAACAATCATGCGCTTCCATACTTCATATTGAACTGAGTTCCATAAATTGAGAGGAAATCAATTAAAACCGTGTAACCTCGTTTTACCATGAACTCGCTTGACGATTTTATTGCCGGGATACCTAAAGCAGAACTGCACATCCATATCGAAGGGACACTGGAGCCTGAACTTATGATTGCATTAGGAATACGCAACGGGGTGTCACTTTCCTTCCCCGATGCCGAAGCCGCCCGAAAAGCTTATAATTTTTCTGACCTGCAATCATTCCTTGATATTTATTACAGGGCAACGGCTCTCCTTTTGACAGAAGAGGATTTCTACGACCTGACCATCGCCTACCTTAAAAAAGCTGCATCCCAGAATATTCGCCATGCTGAGATATTTTTTGATCCACAGAGCCATACGTCGAGAGGCATTGGATTTGAAACCGTTATCAGGGGAATTGAACGGGCATTTGTTGAGGCAAACAGCTCACTCGGTATTTCAACAAAGCTCATCATGTGTATCCTGCGTCACCTGAGCGAACAGGAAGGAATGGAAATATTTGATAAAGCACTCCCCTGGAAACAATGGATTTCAGGTATCGGTCTTGACTCTTCCGAAAGAGGTAATCCACCGGAAAAGTTCAGAAAGCTCTTTGAACGGGCACATCGTGAAGGATTTTTCACTGTTGCCCATGCCGGTGAAGAGGGCAGCGCAACCTCTGTGAGGGAAGCTCTCGATACTCTGCATGTAAGCCGAATCGATCATGGCGTTCACTGCATGGAGGATGAGAGGCTGGTCGAGGAACTTGTAGAGAAACAAATTCCACTCACTGTCTGTCCCCTTTCCAATGTCAAGCTCAGGGTCTTTAAAAGCATGAAGGAGCACAACCTGAAAACAATGCTCCACAGAGGAGTCGCAGTGACGATCAATTCCGATGATCCCGCCTATTTCGGGGGGTATATCAACGAAAACTATATCGAGGCGGCAAAAGCTCTTCAACTTGACCGCAGTGATATTATCAAACTTGCACAAAACTCATTTATCGCATCATCGCTCAGCACCGTTCATAAACAACTTTATCTGAATGAAATTGAACGCTACACCAGCCAACAGATTACCTAACCACTCTACTCTCTTGATTCCATGAAAGAACACCATCCAGGCACTGCCATAACCCCGCTCATTTCAGTGAATGAAATTGCCAGCCGCATAAAGGAGATCGGCAAAACAATATCGGAGGGGTATGCAGAAACAACACAAGACTCCCCTCTCCTGCTTGTTGTCGTTCTGAAAGGCGCCTTTATCTTTGCCGCTGACCTGCTGCGCTCGATAACGATTCCCTGCACCATTGATTTTGTTCATGCATCAAGTTACGGTTCAAAAAAAACCTCTTCGGGCATCGTCGCTATTCGCCACAATCTGGCCATTACGGGCCGCCACATCTTGATCGTAGAAGATATTATCGACACAGGCCTAACCATACAGCAGATCACCGCTGAACTTATTGCCATGAAACCCGCTTCACTTGGCATCTGCACTCTGCTCGACAAGCCTGATACCCGAAAATACCCTGTAGACATAACCTATACCGGCTTTACTGTGCCCAATACCTTCATTGTAGGATACGGCATTGACTATAATGAACTCTACCGGGAAATCCCATTCTTAGGAGTACTCCTCTCCTGACCAGATGAATTCTTACCATCTAACACCCCAAACACTAATAAAAAATGTTTTGACGTACAGCAACAAACATTTATTTATAAAATTTTCACACAATAACACAAAAATGTCTGAAATTTTATTATTTTTCATTTAAATAACCTTACTTATTTAGGTTTATTGTATTCATGACTTAAATAACTGGCAATCGATAGCAAATATCCCGACACTGAATTTCAGGGTGAAAAGAAACTAACGACACATGCGTACAGAAAGCACAACCTCTTCTTATTCAGGCATAAAACCCTGGATAATCGATACAACCCTGAGGGATGGAGAGCAAGCTCCAGGTGTTGTGTTCAGCGCTGATGAAAAAATCAGGATTGCCTCATTACTGGCTCAAGCCGGTATCAACGAACTTGAAATCGGATACCCCGCCATCAGCGAGGACGAACGCAACACGATCAGGAAAATTGTAACCATGAATCTTCCTGTACGCCTGACCAGCTGGGCCAGAGCGAAATGGCAGGACATTGAAGATGCGGTCATGACCGGCACCGAAGGAGTTCATATCAGCTTTCCTGTCTCTGCACTCTACCTGCAACTTATGGATCGAGATTACCCATGGTTACAGCAACAATTGCAGGAGCTTATCCCGAAAGCAAAAAAATACTTCAGTTTTGTAAGCGTTGGGGCACAGGATGCCACAAGGGCAGAGCCTGAGTTACTGAAAAATTTTGTGCTTGATGCCGAAGCATGCGGTGCAGACAGAATAAGAGTTGCCGATACAGTCGGCATAGCAACTCCGACATCAATAATAACGCTTATAAGCCAACTGAAATCAATAAGTTATACTGCCCTTGAATTTCATGCCCATAACGACCTCGGCATGGCAACAGCCAATGCCTATACAGCCCTTGAAGCAGGATGCAAAGCAGTCAGTGTTTCGGTAACCGGACTCGGAGAAAGAGCGGGAAATGCGGCACTTGAAGAGCTTGCCATCGCCCTGAAACTATCTGGAAAATACGAATCGAGTATTGACACCCGCCAGCTTGCCCATCTCTGCGAAACAGTCAGTAAAGCCTCGGGGAGAGCTATCGAGGATCAGAAGGCAGTTGTGGGCAAGTCAGCATTTCAACATGAATCAGGCATCCATTGCGCAGCACTTCTGAAACATCCGCTCTCCTATCAGCCCTTTCTTCCGGATCAGGTTGGTCGCTGCAAACAAGAGCTTGTAATCGGAAAACACTCAGGCAGCGCATCCTTACAACATTTTTTTTCCGACAGGGGTATTTTTCTCTCCAGAAACGAAGCTGGTCATCTCCTTGAGATTGTCCGCCGAACAGCCACTGAAAAGAAAAGGGCCCTGAGGCCACATGAAGTTGACAGCATTTACAGCACCTTTTTGTCCAGCAATGTGATTAATACAATACCTTAACATGCTTATAGCCCAGGAAGAGGATCATAGCAGTATCAGCCTGCTTGCCGAAGTAAGCAGAACCATAAGCAATGAAGATGATATCAACAAGGTGTTACGGCTTGTTCTTTTCATCATGTCTGAACACATGAACATGCTCAGGGGAATGATTACGATTCTTAACCGTGATACCCTTGAAATTGTCATCAACGAATCATTCGGACTTACCAACGAAGAGAAAGAGAGGGGGCGCTACAAGATAGGTGAAGGTATTATCGGCCGTGTAGTTAAAACCGGTAAAACCCTCATAGTCCCCTGTATTAACAATGAGCCACTCTTTCTCGATCGTACCCGTTCACGGGGAAAGTCCAAAAAAGATGGCCTTTGTTTTATCTGCATTCCAATCAAGGCAGGCACAGAAATCATCGGCACTCTCAGCGCGGATCGTCAGATTGAACAGCTCAAAGGAGAAGAAAACACGAAAAAAAACAAAGCCGATAAAGGGCAGGGAGATATGCTGCAGCACTATGTTGACCAGCTCTCTATTATTGCTGCCATGATTTCACAGGCAGTGCGCCTCCGGCAACTTGCTCATGAAGAGAGTGTTAAAAACCCCCTGGAAAACAAAAGCGCTGAAAAGCTCTTGAAGCACAAGCTCCATCAGGAAGAACACAATGAAGAGAGCATTTCTGAAGAGGAACGCCCAGCAAATATTATCGGGAATACAAAACCGATGATCTCACTCTTTAAAATGATCGAGAAAATTGCAAAAACCAACGCAACAACCTTGATACTTGGCGAAAGCGGCGTTGGAAAAGAGCTGGTTGCAAGCGCCATTCATTTTAAAAGCCACAGATATAACAACTCATTCATCAAGTTCAACTGTGCTGCTCTGCCCGAAAGCATTGTAGAGAGTGAGCTTTTCGGACATGAAAAAGGAGCCTTCACCGGAGCATCAGCTACCCGTCAAGGAAGATTCGAACTTGCTCATACAGGCACCATTTTTCTTGATGAAGTGGGCGAACTAAGCTTGCCGGTACAGGCAAAACTGCTGAGAATCTTACAGGAAAAAGAGTTTGAACGGGTAGGAGGATCAAAAACCATCCAGGTTGATGTTCGGGTCATTGCCGCGACAAACCGCAATCTTGAAGAGTTAATACAGTCCGGCCTTTTCAGGGAGGATCTCTACTATCGATTGAATATTTTTCCAATAACCGTTCCCCCACTGCGTGAACGCAAAACCGACATCCTCCTGCTTGCAGATTATTTTGTGGAAAAATACAATGCGGCCAACCAGAAAGGTATCCGTCGAATCTCGACGACAGCGATCGACATGCTCATGCGATACCACTGGCCAGGTAACGTCCGGGAACTTCAGAACTGCATGGAGCGGGCGGTCATCCTGAGCGAAGACAATGTCATTCACGGCTATCACCTCCCGCCAACACTCCAGACTGCCGAATCAAGCGGGACTCCCTATACCGGGTCACTGCAGCAGAAGCTTGATGCCATTGAAAAAGAGATGATCATGGAAGCTCTTAAACGCACAAAGGGAAACATGTCGAGAGCGGCAATACAGTTAGGTCTTTCAGACAGGATCATGGGGCTTCGGATAAAGAAGTTCGATATCGACTACCGAAAATTCCGTCCATAATATTGCTTCCAAAGAAGCAAATAGATTCCTGACTTTCCCTTCCGCAAATATGTTGAAATTTTACATTATATTTAACTTAAAGTATAGATTTCATATTGAGTTTATGAGTACACCCCCAAGTGTCCGCCGTAACACGATGTGATTAGAGATGGTTCATCCTGCACTTCTTGAAGCATAGGTAGTAAATGGGCTCATTATACAACAACGCCATAAACCTCATTTCTGACAACAACGGAAACAGAGTGCCTGTTTCTCTTGAAATGATTGATTTCAATCCTGAATGGCAATTCAAAGACAGCAAAACAGGGGTATTCTATAAAAACGGCATTATCCCCCAGAAACTGTTCATCACCTTTCTCGGAGGAAATATTCAACCTGAAAGCGCTAAAAAAGCAATCGAGATCCTTGAGAAGGTGTTTCAAAGCGGTGTACTCACAAATTGCGACTATATCAGGATTGCCGATTATAACGAAGTTATCAGCGCACCTTTCACCACCAGAATCCTTTATGCCAATTCACTGAACCGCCTTAACAGCACCTACAACTGTCGTCCTTTCGTAACCTATATATGCGGCGCATCCCGACTTTTAAAGACAATGCTGCGCCTTTTTGCATCCTATGTAAAGCAACTCTTCATTTTTGTTCCGACTGTTCAGGAAGCCTTTGACCTGATAAACGCCGGACCGAACCTTGACATAGAGGAACGAAATCGTCAGATCACGATTTCACAAAAGGAAATCGATCAATTTGCAACACTTTGTGGTCACATTCTTTTCAATGAGTCTTTTACGTTTGACGAAAAGCTGAATGGAGTAGCACCTGATAATCCTCTCCACAATCTCTATACGCTCGTCTCCCTTCTTAACAATGATCTCAGAGAACTGCAGAAAACCGAAAAAGCGCAGAAAAAACAAATAGAAGATGCTCTTGAAGAGGCTGAAGCGGCAAACCAGGCAAAAAGCGAGTTCCTGGCCAATCTATCCCATGAAATTATAACACCCCTGCACGCTGTCATCGGTATGACAGAGCTTCTTTGTTCTACACCACTCAGCAGCGAACAGAAAAATTATACCGATACCATACAAATAAGCACACAGCAGCTTCATCAGTTGCTCAACAACATTCTTGAATTCAGTAAAAACGTATCAGGAAAGCTCGACAACGAACCATCGATCTTTGATATCCGACGACTTTTTGGAGATGTCTCTTCCCTCCTGCTCGATGACGCCCTGAAAAAAAGTCTGCGATTAACCTTCGCCATTCCGACCTCAATTCCGACAGCTCTTTTGGGTTATCCTGCCTATCTTTTGAAAGTGCTTATCAACCTGGTTCAGAATAGCATCAAGTTTTCCAATAAGGGAGAAATTATCGTCAGTATCGACTCTCTCCTTGAAACCTCAGATGAAATCAGCCTCCGCATATCAGTCAAAGACACTGGAATAGGAATTCCTGAAGAGAAAAAAGAGCTGATTTTTCAGAAATTTACCCAGATAGACTCTTCAGCGACCCGGAAAGCAGGAGGAACTGGACTTGGCCTTGCTATCGCCAAGCAACTTATTGAGTTTATGGGGGGAACGCTCAATCTCCTTAGTGCTGAACATGAGGGTACTGAGTTCTGGTTTATCCTTGCATTCGCAAAGCCACAAATCATCAGCAATACACAGAGAGCACTCTCCAATCCGCAAGAGAGAGTTTCACTATCGGGCACAGAACATGCTTACCCTCAACAATCAATCGAGAATGCTTTGCCAATACATAACCCAATCCTGCTGGTTGAAGATAACAGCATTAATCAGCGTGTAGCTACGGCCATGCTCAATAAGCTGGGGTTCACAGTAGATATTGCCGCCAATGGCATCGAAGCGCTTGAAGCCCTTAAACAAAACGCCTACTCTCTGGTGATCATGGATTTGCAAATGCCCTTCATGGGAGGGCTTGAAGCTACCAAAGAGATAAGAAAACAGGGAACAGGAATAATAAACCCGAATATTCCAATCATTGCAATGACAGCAAATGCAACGAAGGAAGACAAGAACAACTGCCTGAAAGCCGGCATGGATGACTTTATCTCAAAACCAGTTATGATACCTACTCTTCATGCACTGCTGCAAAAATGGGTGCGGTAACTGTCCACATAAACAATGCCCGTCATCTTCGAAACGGCTATCCAGCTCGTCCTACCAGTGCCGGGCATTCATGTTGCTGTTTGCCCTGAAATCTGTAGCCAATCTCCAGTAACAGTTCTTTATCATGATGCCATAACACCATATCGTCCATATAGCGCACATAAGCTGGTACACGCAAAACCTCTTTAACATAATGGTCAGCCACCGACAAATAGTGATTGGCAAAATACTGGCTTGTCAGGTTACCAATTGGAACACTTTTATGCTCTGCTGTGAAGTAGCTGTTAATAATTTGCTCAAAAATCAGCAGAAAAGGCTGATCTTTGAAGAGACGACGAAGCTGTTGTTTCAGTATTGTATGGTCAATGCTCTCAAAATATTTGCGAACATCCAGCTTTAAAAACCACTTGTAGTGACGGTTATGCTCCCTTGCCTTGTCAAGAGCGGCATAAGTGCCTTTTCCGGAACGGCTTGCAAAACTGTCAACAGTCTGTTGTTTTTCAAAGGAAGCGTGACAAACATTTATGAGCGCATGGTGCATGACACGCTGCGAAAAAGGGGCGGCACATATCAGCCGTTTTTTTGGGTCATATATGGTGAAGTAACGATAATTCCCAGTTTCGACAGAGCCTGATGTGAGTTGAAGGTGCAACATCTGCAGATTTGCCTGTACATGCTCACTATAGGCACAAACAGAGGGCTTTGATATTTTGCCTTTTTGCGCCTTATACCATGCTTCGTAAAGATTATTCAGATCCGCAATCTTTTCAAGCAACTGCCCCTGGCGCTTCATCAGTTTTTTGATTTTCAATAAAATAGTGAGCAAAACGCTCCACTTTTTTCTCACCTATCCCTTTTATACCCAACATGCTCTTTATGGTAATCTCTTCGAGTTTTGCAAGCTCGGCAAGCTCTTCATCAGTAAAGACAATAAAGGCTGAGAGTCCTTCGGTTGCTGCAACTTTTTTCCGTATTTCACGCAGGTGCGAAAACTTCTGAAAGGTGGGCTCATCGAGTACCTGGCGGTAATCAACCTTTGCCCTGCTCTCTGAGGCTACATGAACAGCTTGCTCAAGATAACGAACACAAAAGCACCAGGCAGCTCCATTATCGTTGCTTATCAGCTTTTGTTCGATTTCAAGAACTTTATGCGCCTTCAGAAAGGTATTCATCTCCTGTTCAGTACCACTATCACCAACAGGAATAGTAAAAAGTTTTATCTGCATGATCGCAAAACTGCAAACTGGTTTTATAATCCTTAAAGAGATCCTCTTTTTTTATAAATCGGACCACCTTGGTGGTCATTTCTGTAGTCGGTGGTTTCCAGAACATTTTGGCGTGCGGCGTTTCGTCCCTCAACACCGCTCACCAAAATGTTGGTTCTGCCCTGTCGCTCAAAATCAAAGCCGGAATGAGCTGCCAACTGACTACGGGACGAAGACCAGGCGGAAGCCAATAGAGTAGTACCGGCCATCGGGGGCGCAGTAGCCCCGAGAATCCGACCGACAGCCCCCGGCGCCGTTGCCCCAGCTCCCGCCACGAAGCACACGGTTCGAACCGGTTTCCGGTCCAGTGGGATTCTCAACCATGCCTTTCGCCTTACATTCGTCATAATATTTATCACCGTACCAATCACTGCACCACTCCAAGACATTGCCGTGCATATTATACAATCCCAAAGCATTGGGAGCAAAAATTTCCACAGCGACCGTGTTCTTCCGGTAGACCCCTTTCTTATTGTTGTTGTACGGATAGTTACCGTCATAATTCGCCTGATCGGTCGTGATGTTCTCACCGATATTGAATGGCGTTGCTGTTCCTGCACGGCACGCATACTCCCATTCGGCTTCTGTTGGCAATCTGAACTTCTTCCCTGTTTTTGCTGACCACCACTTGCAATAGGCATTCGCATCGTTCCAGCTCACGTGCAAAACAGGGTGATTGTATTCGTCTGTTTGCCGTTCTTTGCCTGATACTCCGTGCATCCAGTTTATTCCGGCTTTATCTTGCCATTCTTTACCATCCCAAACTCTGCTGCTGTTCAATTTTTCAGCATCAGTTTTATACTCTGATTCGTCAATGAATTTTTTAAACTCGGCAAGAGTAACCGCATACTTGCACAGATAAAACTCACTCACTTTAACCTGATGCTGCGTTTCGTCATCGTATCGCTCCGTTTCACTCTCAGGGCTACCCATGACGAAAATACCGCTGCTAATGCGAACAAAGTTTGGTGGCCCCTTCACCAAGATAACTGGTGGAGCTGGCAAAAAGCTAGCGCTGTCCATAGAACTATCAGGCAAAGAAATTCTGGATTTGATAGACTCAATACATTGGCAGAATTTCGAATGTTGAGCATTGTTTCCCCAATCAGAAAGATCCGCAGCATGAATATGGTTGAATCCAAATGGAGCTTCAACGGCATCAAGACGCACAGGAACCATAATTCCCCGCTTTTTTGCTTCTTCGGCCTCAGCTATTACCCAGTCGGAATTTATTGAAATCTGTGACCAGACAACAAGTACGCAACGTGATTCATCCAGCCTCTTCTTGATATAGCCACGCCAAGTTTCACCCGGAGGAATCTCCAAATCCCAGAAAACGCTCCAGCCATAATCTTGAAGAACCTTTACGATTGGCTCAACCCTATTAAGGTCTTTGCGGGCATAGCTGACAAAAACATCGGTCTTTAAGTTTTGGAAATGCTCCCTGGGTGTATCGGCTGTAGCAGCGTTGCCAGTACCTTTATATACAGAGAGAAAAGTTTTCATTTCCCCTACCCAGTTGACCTTTTCATTGTCACTCATTCCAACCGTAAATTTTTGTCGCTTCAGATTAAACAAAAATCGATCACTGCCTGAAAATGGCAATTCTTCAGCAAGTTGCAATGCCTCACCAATAGTGGCAGGGTTTTCAAGCATCCCGATGATTTTTTCAATGGTCATTCGACTTGGATATTCTGAATGTTATGAGATAGAGTCAAATGTATTTTTCAAGGAAGTTTTGCATTTCTCCAATCCAGTTAAGCCTTTCATAATCACTCATTCCAACCGAATATTTTTGTCGCTTCTGATTGAACAAAAATCGGTCACTGCCTGCATATGGTAAATGTTCAGCAAGTTGCAGAGCTTCGACAATAGTGGCAGGATTGTCAAGAAGTTGCATGATGTTCTTGCCCGCATTACCTAATATTTGTTTTCCATCTATCGGGTTCTGTTCTTTTGGAATATCTTTTGGAACTGGCGCACTGTTCTCATAGGCTTCAGGATTTGCAGCCATACGCATCATTTCCATTTTGATATCTGCCAGTTGACTGAACTTTCTGTCGCGCTCGGCGGTGTCTGAAATATTCGCGATGGTTACACAGAGGTCTTACTGTTGTTGATCCTTCTGCATGAGAAGCTCCGATACTTTCACGAATTCTGGCTCTATCGTTATCTCCCCCAGCTTAATGCCAATATCAGGCGACCCCGTTGGCAGTCCTGCAGAGAGCCCTTTGATGTCGATCTTTTTTGTGGCGTAGGTGAAAAATTTACTGCAACGCGGTTTGTTAAACAATGAGTTCAATAATGACATAATTTTATTCATTGAGTTGGAAAATCATTTTTCTTCGCACTGAAAACAGCAAAATGCCAATATGCCAGAAACGTCAATCTATTGGGATTGTTTGTTCATTCATCTACTGCAGAACTGAGCCACTGCCCTATAGTCCATACTGATCCTCACCGTAATTTCAGCTAAGCAAACACATGATAGCTATCTAATAGTGGGAGTTATGGAATAGATAGGCGATGCTGGCCCTTCATGCATTGCTTGCAATAAAGGGCGCTGCAACATTCGACAACAAAATTTATTTCGGCATGCTGGCACGATAATGCTCAATACTGCTGATCTCTTCTTCGCTTAACCTGAACTCACCTGCTCCGATAATTCCTTCTACCTGGGCGGCATTGCGGCCACCGACGATTGCTCCTGTAACTGCCGGGTGGCGCAAGGTCCAGGCAATGGCTACTTCACCGGCTGAACGGCCATGCGGTGAGCCGATAGCTTTGAGATGCTCGACCAGCTGTAGATTTGCCGATAAACAGGGTTCCTGAAACTCCTTGTTTCCCCTGCGCCAGTCGTCCTGGGGAAAGTTTGCCACACGTTCAACCGTCATCGCTCCGGTCAGCATGCCCGAAAGCATTGGGGAGTAGACAATGACGCCAATGTTATGCTCCATACAAAAGGGAAGAATCTCCTTTTCAACGGCAGGTCGCAACATTGAATAGGGAGGCTGGAGGGAGGCAACGGGTGCTATAGTAATAATACGGCGCAATTGAGCGACGTTGAAATTCGATACCCCTATGTGGCGCACAAGACCTTCCTCCTTGAGACGGGCCATCTCCTGCCAGCCCTCTTCTATATCGACATCAGGATTTGGCCAGTGAATCTGGTAGAGATCGATTGTATCAACCCCAAGCCTTTTCAAGCTCCCTTCACACTCACGCCTGATAGAATCAGCTTTGAGAGAGTTGCAGATCTCCCTCTTTTCATTCCACGCCATGGCACATTTGGTAAATATAAAAGGCTTCTTTGTTAAACCAGCCACAGCCTTCCCGACAAGTTCTTCCGAATGACCAAGACCATACACTGCTGCCGTATCAATCCAGTTTATGCCAAGCTCAAGAGCCCGCTCAATTGCTGTGACAGCATCGCCATCATCCTGTGCACCCCAACCATACATCCAGTTGCTGCCACCAATGGCCCAGCTTCCAAAGCCGATGGGAGTAATGTGCATATCTGTATTTCCAAGCTGCCGTGTCTGCATGATAAATATGGTTTCGGTTTATAATGGTTGCTCAATCAGCGCTATTCCTACAAATATGTAGACTTTACAATGATACTATAGAGCTTCATACCTTGATAGAATACGTTTTTTTTAAAACAAAATAAATGAGAACAAGCAGACTTTGGCTTTGATATGCGTCAATAACAACGCATCAAAACAAAAGAGAGTATGAGCAAGCCAGCTGAGCTGTAAAACAAAAGATCATAAGATACGTAAATGTAACTTTCATCATTTTACTACCAGATTGTAGTAAAATATCACCCTGATAATCAACGTCAAATAAAATAGTTAGCCCCGACAGTAATAAAACAAACAAACGGTAATCACCTGAACCCCTTCAGCAATGCAGGGTTAACCGTCACCTCCCATCCTCGAACAATCTTCATTTCAGGATATCGCTGCCTTTGGCACGTATGTTGCATACTTAAAACATAAATATTCAGGTCGCAGCACAATCATGCCTGAATATCTGATGATAAAGATATCGCAAACCTAAAAAAGTACGAAAATGAGAAAAGTTGCTATTTACGGAAAAGGTGGCATCGGCAAATCAACCACGACACAGAACACGGTTGCCGGTCTTGCAGAAATGGGCAAGAAAATCATGGTTATTGGCTGTGATCCCAAAGCTGACTCAACACGGTTGCTTCTTGGTGGTCTGCAGCAGAAAACAGTGCTCGACACATTGCGTGAGGAAGGTGAAGAGGTTGAACTCGAAGATATCATCAAGCCTGGATACAGAAACACTCGTTGCACTGAATCCGGTGGCCCTGAGCCAGGCGTAGGCTGCGCAGGTCGCGGTATCATCACCTCAGTCAACCTGCTCGAACAGCTTGGCGCTTTTGATGACGAATGGGATCTCGACTATGTCTTCTACGATGTGCTTGGTGACGTTGTGTGCGGTGGATTCGCCATGCCGATCCGTGACGGTAAGGCCGAAGAGATCTACATCGTCTGTTCGGGCGAAATGATGGCCATGTACGCCGCCAACAACATCTGCAAAGGTATCCTGAAATATGCCGACACCGGTGGAGTTCGTCTTGGTGGTCTTATCTGCAACAGCCGTAATGTCGACAACGAGCGCCAGATGATTGAGGAGCTTGCCAAAAAGATCGGCACCCAGATGATCCATTTTGTACCTCGCAACAACTTTGTCCAGCGCGCCGAGATCAACCGTCAGACCGTTATCGAGTACGACCCTACGCACATACAGGCTGATGAATACCGGGCTCTTGCCAGGAAAATTGACGAAAACAAGATGTTTGTCATCCCCAAGCCGCTTGAAATCGAAGAGCTTGAAGCACTACTCATTGAATTTGGTATCGCTAATTAAAAAAACGGAGTACACCCACATGTTAATGATCAGAACAATCGTCAGGCCGGAAAAAGTTTACGAAGTCATGCAGGGACTGCTTGATGCAGGCTACCCGGCGGTCACCAAAATCCCGGTTGTCGGACGCGGCAAACAGCGCGGACTTCGCGTAGGCGACGTGGTCTATGATGAAATCCCGAAAGAGATGCTCTTCGTTGTGGTTCCAGACAGCGACAAGGATTTCGTGGTAAGGGCCATCCTTGACAATGCCAAATCAGGTGCAGAGGGAAAATTCGGTGATGGCAAGATCTTCATTTCAGCCGTAGAAGAGGTCTACACCATCAGCTCCGGTGAAAAGGAAACCGAACCGACACTCGCAGCCGCAAAGGAGGCATAACCATGAAAGAAATTATTGCAGTCATACGGATCAACAAGGTCAACGAAACCAAGCAGGCGCTCATCGATGTCGGCATTCCAGCCTTTACCGCCACCGGCAGGGTTATGGGCCGAGGCAAGGGTCAGGTTCATTTCGACATTCTCAATGGAGCCGCAGCAGGACACCCGGAGGCAATCGCGCAGCTTGGCGGTGCACCGAGGCTTGTTTCAAAAAGGATTGTCACGGTTGTCGTCCCTGAAGAGTTATGCCAGACAGCCATCGACACCATTATCAAAACAAACCAGACAGGAAAACCTGGTGACGGAAAGATATTTGTAACACCGATTCTCGAAACCATCAGGGTAAGAACCGGCGAAAAGGACCAGGCAGCGCTGAATTAAGCATATCAATATTCAAGGTGTAAACGGAGAGAGTTACATGGAGGCGAACAAAATATATCCGGATCCTTCACAGGTGAGGGAGGAGCTCATACAACGATACCCGAGCAAGGTCGCAAAAAAGCGTGCCAAGTCGATTATCGTCAATGACCCTGAGATTATTCCTGAAGTACAGGCGAACGTCCGGACGGTTCCCGGCATCATCACCCAGCGCGGATGCTCTTATGCCGGCTGCAAAGGTGTTGTGCTTGGCCCGACGCGCGACATTGTCAATATCGTCCACGGCCCGATCGGCTGCAGCTTCTATGCATGGTTGACCCGCCGTAACCAGACACGCACCGAGTCCCTGATGGACGCAAACTACATACCCTACTGCTTCTCGACCGACATGCAGGAGGAGAACGTTGTCTTTGGCGGTGAAAAAAAGCTGAAAGTAGCTATCCAGGAGGCTTATGACCTCTTTCACCCAAAGTCAATCGCTATTTTTTCAACCTGTCCGGTTGGTCTGATCGGTGATGACGTTCATGCCGCATCAAAAGAGATGCGCGACAAGTTTGGCGACTGCAACGTCTTTGGATTCAGCTGTGAAGGCTACAGGGGCGTCAGCCAGTCTGCCGGCCACCACATTGCCAACAACGGTGTTTTCAAGCACATGGTAGGTCGCAACAACACCCCGAGTGTCGGCAAGTTCAAGCTCAACCTGCTTGGCGAATACAACATCGGCGGCGACGCATTCGAGATTGAGCGCATTTTCGACAAGGTTGGCATCACGCTGGTCTCCTCGTTCAGCGGCAACTCAACGGTCAGCCAGATTGAAAACGCCCACACCGCCGATCTCAACGTCATCCTCTGTCACCGCTCAATCAACTACATGGGCGACATGATGGAAACAAAGTACGGTATCCCGTGGATGAAGGTGAACTTTGTGGGTGCCGATTCAACCGCCAAGTCACTGCGCAAGATTGCCGAGTACTTTGGCGACGAAGAGCTGAAGGCCAGGGTTGAAGAGGTCATAGCCGAAGAGATGCCAAGAGTCAAGGCAATTATAGAGGAGATTCTGCCAAGAACAACCGGCAAGACCGCCATGCTCTTTGTCGGAGGCTCACGAGCCCACCACTACCAGGATCTCTTCAGTGAACTTGGCATGACAACGGTAGCCGCAGGCTATGAGTTTGCTCACCGCGATGACTATGAAGGCCGCGACGTGCTGCCAAAGATCAAGGTAGATGCCGACAGCAAGAACATCGAGGAGCTGAAAGTGCTGCCCGATCCGGAGCTCTTCAATCCAAGGAAAACCGAAGCCGAGCTTGAAGCGCTGAAAGAGAAGGGACTTGAAATCAACGGCTACTCCGGCATGATGAAGCAGATGACCAAGAAGTCACTTGTTGTAGACGACCTGAGCCACTACGAGTCCGAAAAGCTGATCGAGATCTACAAACCCGATATCTTCTGCGCCGGCATCAAGGAGAAGTATGTGGTACAGAAGATGGGTATTCCCTTGAAACAGCTTCACAGCTACGACTACGGCGGCCCATACACCGGCTTTGAAGGTGCAGTGAACTTCTACAAGGATATCGACCGCATGGTCAACAACCCGGTATGGAAACTGATCAAGGCACCATGGCAGAAAGCCGGAGCAACAAACGGAAAAAGCAAGGGACTCGAAGCCACTTACGTTACACAGTAATGAACCGCGAAAACGGAGATAATTGAATTATGCTATTACGACATACATCAAAAGAGGTTAAAGAGCGCGAAGGGCTGACGATCAACCCGGCAAAAACCTGCCAGCCGATCGGAGCCATGTATGCAGCGCTCGGTATTCACGGCTGTCTGCCTCACAGCCACGGCTCCCAGGGGTGCTGTTCCTATCACCGCAGCACCTTGACCCGCCACTACAAAGAGCCCGTCATGGCGGCCACCAGCTCATTTACCGAAGGAGCATCGGTCTTCGGCGGCCAGGCCAACCTGCTTGCGGCCATCGAAACCATCTTTTCAGTCTATGAGCCCGACATCATTGCCGTGCACTCCACCTGCCTCTCCGAGACCATCGGTGATGATTTGCAGCAGATCACCAGAAAGGCCAGAGACGACGGAAAAATTCCTGAAGGCAAGCATGTTATCTTTGCCAGCACACCAAGCTTCATCGGCTCGCACGTCACCGGCTATGCCAATATGGTCACCGGCATTGCCGAGCAGTTTTCGGTGTCAACCGGCACAAAGAAAAACCAGATCAACATCATTGCCGGATGGATGGAGCCCTCCGACATGCGTGAAATCAAGCTCCTCTCAAAAAAGCTCGGTGTCAAGATTGTGCTCTTCCCCGACACTTCCAACGTCCTTGATGCGCCGCAAACAGGAAAGCATGTCTTTTATCCAAAGGGCGGCACCACCATACCGGAACTGCAGAGCACCGGCGACAGCCTCTTTTCGCTTGCCCTTGGCTCCATCAGTGCAGAACCGGCAGCCATCGCGCTCGAAAAAAAGCACAAGGTTGCCTTTGAAACCCTCGACATCCCGATCGGCCTGACCGCAACCGACCGCTTCATCATGAAGATGAGCGAAGTTGCCAACGTCAGCGTGCCTGATGAGATTACCGATGAGAGAGGCCGACTTGTCGATGTGATGGCCGACATGGAGCAGTATCTCTATGGCAAAAGGGTAGCACTCTTCGGCGACCCCGACCAGCTTCTTCCCCTCACCGAGTTTCTGCTCGACCTGAACATGAAACCAGTGCATATCGTCAGCGGCACACCCGGCCAGCGCTTTGAAAAACAGATGCGCCAGCTGCTCGATGCACGCTCGCCCGAAACAAACTTCCGCAACGGGCTTCAGGCCGACATGTTCCTGCTCCACCAGTGGATGAAGAACGAGCCCGTCGACCTGCTTATCGGCAACACCTACGGCAAGTATATGGCCCGTGACGAGGATGTACCCTTCATCAGGTTCGGCTTCCCGATTCTCGACCGCATCGGCCACAGCTACTTCCCGAATGTCGGCTACAGCGGAGCCCTGAGGCTGGTTGAAAAGCTCCTCTCCGCCATCATGGATCGCCAGGATCGCGATGCACTCGAAGAGAAGTTCGAACTCGTTATGTAAAAACGCACCTTGGTATCCCGGGGCCAAAGAGCCCTGGGGCCAAAGCAACACTGTTTAAAAAAGGGGTTACGCCATGGAACAGATCACCATTCTCGAAGGAAGGGAGAACCATCTCTTCGAAAAGAAAACAGGTGCCGTGCAGCCGGATATCTCCTGCGACACCTCAAGCCTTTCAGGATCTGTAAGCCAGCGCGCCTGCGTCTTCTGCGGTTCCCGGGTAGTACTCTACCCCGTAGCCGATGCCATTCATCTTGTCCACGGCCCAATCGGATGTGCCGCCTATACCTGGGACATCCGGGGAGCTGTCTCCTCAGGCCCAGAGCTGCACCGCCTGAGTTTTTCCACCGACCTTCAGGAGATGGATGTCATATATGGGGGCGAAAAAAAGCTCTACCACTCCCTTATAGAGTTGATTGAGCAGTATAAACCAAAAGCTGCCTTTATCTACTCAACCTGCATAGTCGGCCTTATTGGCGACGATATTGAAGCGGTCTGCCGGAAAGTAGCCAAAGAGACCGGAATCCCCGTGCTCCCCGTCCACTCCGAAGGGTTCAAAGGAACCAAGAAAGATGGCTACAAAGCCGCCTGCCACGCACTGATGAAGCTTATCGGCACAGGCGATACCGACGGTATCAGCAAATACAGCATCAACATCCTCGGCGAATTCAACCTTGCCGGCGAAGCCTGGATTATCAGAAAGTACTACGAAAAAATGGGGATAGAAGTTGTCTCGACCCTCACCGGCGACGGACGCATCGACGCTGTAAAACGTGCCCATGGTGCATCACTCAACGTTGTCCAATGCTCCGGCTCCATGACCTGGCTTGCCAAAGAGATGGAAGAGAAGTACGGCATTCCCTATATCCGGGTTTCCTACTTCGGTATTGAGGATATGTCAAAATCGCTCTACGATGTTGCAAAAGAGTTCCCCGAGCGCCCGGAGATCATGGAAGCAGCAAAACAGATTGTCAGTGAAGAGGTCAAACAGCTCTATCCTTCACTGCAGAAATTCAAAAAAGCTCTCACCGGCAAGAAAGCCGCAATTTATGTCGGCGGTGCATTCAAGACATTTTCACTCATCAAGGCACTCCGTTCCATCGGCATGTCGGTAGTACTTGCAGGATCACAGACCGGCAACAAGGACGACTACGCACGCCTCAAGGAGATGTGTGACGAAGGCACCATCATTGTGGACGATTCAAACCCGGTTGAACTCTCAAAATTCATCCTCGAAAAAGAGGCTGACCTGCTCATAGGGGGCGTTAAAGAGAGGCCTATAGCCTTCAAGCTCGGTGTAGGATTCTGCGATCACAACCATGAGCGCAAAATCCCGCTCGCCGGATTTGTCGGCATGTACAATTTTGCACTGGAGGTCTACCAGTCGGTCATGAGCCCGGTATGGCAGTTCGCCCCAAGAAAAGGAGTCAAGAGATGAAACACGCAATAAAGCACGCAAAAACAGCCACACAGAACGCCTGCAAGCTCTGCAACCCACTCGGGGCATGCCTCGCCTTCAGGGGAATAGAGAACTGCGTACCCTTCCTGCACGGCTCCCAGGGGTGCGCCACCTATATACGCCGATACCTTATCAGCCACTACAAAGAGCCGATCGATATCGCTTCATCAAACTTTCACGAAGAGAGCGCCGTATTCGGCGGCAGTCATAACCTTAAAATAGGCCTGAAAAACGTCAGCAAGCAGTACTCGCCCGAAGTTATCGGCATAGCAACCACCTGCCTCAGCGAAACCATTGGCGACGATGTACCCATGATCATCCGGGAGTATAAACAGGAGTTCAAAAACGGCTCACCGATGCCCATCATGATTCACGCCTCAACGCCAAGCTACATGGGCAGCCATATCGACGGCTTTCATGCCGCCGTGCGGGCCACCGTAAAAACGCTCGCTGAAAAAGGAGCGAGGGAGAACCTCATCAACATCTTCCCGAACATGGTCTCACCGGCCGACATCCGCTATCTCAAGGAGATTCTTGAAGACCTCAGGCAACCCTACATGCTGCTGCCCGACTACTCACAAACCATGGACGGCGGCCCCTGGGGCGAATACCACCGCATCCCCCCCGGCGGCACTCCGGCAAGCGCCATTGCCATGGCCGGACGGGCAAGCGCAAGCATAGAGTTCGGCTCAACCCTCGAAGCTTCCAAATCAGCTGCCGGCTACCTCGAAGAGGCATTCGGTGTACCACGCTACCACAGCGCCCTCCCCATCGGTATCAAGGAGAGCGACAAATTTTTCACCCTGCTCGAATCACTGACCCACAAGGAGAGGCCCGAAAAATATAACGATGAACGCCGCCGTCTCATTGACGCCTATGCCGACGGCCATAAATATCTGTTTGAACAAAGGGTCATCATCTACGGCGAAGAGGATCTCGTCGTCGGCATGACCGCACTGCTCACTGAAATCGGCATAACCCCCGTACTCTGTGCCTCAGGCGGAAAAAGCGGCCTCCTGAAAAAAAGCATTAAAGAGCTTATTCCCGATATGGAAGAGCTCGGCATCAAGGTACGTGAAGGTGTTGATTTTGTCGATATCGAAGAGGAAGCCAAGCTGCTGAAACCCGATTTTCTTATCGGCAACAGCAAAGGCTATACCATGTCACGCAAAAACAACATACCACTCATCAGACTCGGCTTCCCGATTCACGACCGTTTCGGAGGCCAGAGAATGCACCACCTGGGCTACAGAGGCACCCAGGAACTCTTCGACCGGCTTGTAAACACCGTTATCGAACAGCGGCAGAATGCTTCATCAATCGGCTACACTTACATGTAAAGGGAGGAAACCATGTCACTCAAACTACAAAACCACCCCTGTTTCAACGATGCATCCCGCCACACCTTCGGCCGCATCCACCTCCCCGTTGCACCGAAATGCAACATCCAGTGCAACTACTGCAACCGCAAGTTCGACTGCATGAACGAAAACCGGCCCGGCGTAACCAGCCGGATACTGTCGCCACTCCAGGCCCTCCACTACCTGGATCAGGCCTTAGCGCTCTCGCCAAACATAGCGGTAGTCGGCATTGCCGGCCCGGGAGATCCCTTTGCCAACCCCGACGAGACCATGGAAACCCTCCGTCTGGTAAGGGCAAAATATCCCGCAATGCTGCTCTGCCTTGCAACCAACGGCCTCGAACTGCTGCCCTATATCGACGAACTGGCCGAACTCAAGGTGAGCCACGTCACCATTACCATCAACGCCATCGACCCCGCAATCGGCGCAGAGGTCTACGCCTGGGTGCGATACAAAAAAAAGATGTACCGCGACGTCGAGGCAGCCAAACTGCTTATCGCCAACCAGCTCGAAGCACTTAAAAAGCTCAAGGAGGCCGGCATCACCGCCAAGGTAAACTCAATTATCATTCCCGGCATCAACGACACCCACGTCATAGCCGTTGCCGCAAAAGTTGCCGAACTCGGAGCCGACATCCTCAACTGTCTGCCCTACTACAGCACCACCGAAACCGTCTTCGAAAACATCGAAGAGCCCTCCCTGGAGATGGTAGCCGCAATCCAGACCGCCACCAGCGAATACCTGCCGCAGATGAAGCACTGCGCCCGCTGCCGCGCCGATGCAGTCGGCATAATCGGAGAACTCAACAACGAAGCGATGATGCAGAAGCTCGCCGAAGCCGCCGCACTGCCAAAAAACCCGGCAGAAAAGCGCCCCTTCATCGCCGTCAGCAGCATGGAAGGCGTCCTGATCAACCAGCACCTCGGCGAAGCAGAACGCTTTCTCATCTACGGTCTCAACCCGCAAACCCATGAGTGCGTCCTCGTCGATGCCCGAACCGCACCACCATCAGGCGGCGGCCAACACCGCTGGGAAGCACTCGCCGACACCCTCAGCGACTGCCGGGCACTCCTGGTCAACGGAGCCGGCGACTCCCCAACAAAAGTCATGAAAGCCAAAGGCATAGAAGTCATGGTCCTCGAAGGCATCATAGAAGAAGCCGTCCACGGCATCTTCCACAACCAAGACCTCAAACACCTCATGAAAAGCAGCCAAATCCACGCCTGCGGCACCAGCTGCACCGGCACCGGAGGAGGCTGCGGCTAACAAAAAATCATAAGTCCTATTAGTCCCATATTTCTCTTATTAAAAAAAGCCACACACCATGGACAAACCAAAACACCACATCTTCGTCTGCGCAAGCTTCCGCGCCCAGGGAACACCCCAAGGCATCTGCCACAAAAAAGAGTCGCTCAGCCTCATACCCTACCTCGAAAGCGAACTCTCCGACCGAGGCATGACCGACGTAGCCGTCTCAGCCACAGGCTGCCTCAACATCTGCGAAAAAGGCCCCGTAGTAGTCATATACCCCGAAAACTTCTGGTACGGAGAGATAGACGGCGAAGACAAAATCGACGAAATCCTCGACGCACTCGAAAATGGCGAAGCCTGCGAAGCACACCTCATAAGCTGAAAATCTCCCTCATTACACTTCCCCGGCGTTCTCCAGCGCCGGGATTCATTCCCCAGCACCATATTCCTTTTGGTTAAAGCAGAAATAGGCAACACCTATGGAAACCATAATAGATGCAAGGCCAATCAATGTATTGAAATCTGTTTTGTGTATGTCGAGAGTAATCATTTTGTTTGATATTGCAATGATTGCTATCCGAAGGATCTGAAGAAAGGGAATTTTTTCTGAATGTAAAATTATAGATATGGCTTTCATAAGTTCATAACCTACCACCAAAATCAAAATCATTCCATATATATCGAACAGTTCATGTATGTCCAGCACAAAATAAATTGGGTCTGGTGATAAGAGACTGGTTACCCAAATATAAGTCAGATGCGCCGCCCCGAAAATCATGCTCAGCGCAAGCATTATAATCATAAATCGCAAAACATATTTAGCGACTTTAATAGGATAATGCATAATTTTTTCGTCCATAATTATATACTTGGTTTATTTGTCCATTAAAAAATCACATGGGCTGACGTTATCCTTTCTTTCTTTTCAACAACATTGAATGGTAGAGAGGAAGGCATCTTGAATCTTTCAGGGTGGTGATCGTCACGGAGAATACAATATCATCTTTGACGGATGTAAGGGTACCGATCCCCTCATTGCCAAATGAATCTTCAAAGGTGAATTGATATTGTTTCGCTTTTTTATGACATTTGCCGGAAAAATCTGGTGCTGCTGAGCGACCTGACAAATATCCCGCCATGCCCTCGAGTTGCAACTCACCCTTGTTCTCTGTGATAGTGAGAGTAAGATACCGTTGATCTGGATCTTGATTTATCGTCGCGCTCCCTTCAAACGAGCCAAGAATTGAACGAGAAGAAAAGCCACACAACAAGGTGACCAGCAAGCAAATGGGAAATATTTTGAGCAAGCGCATGGACTAAGGAAACCTAATCGATGAGGTTGAGATTATGCTTATGCAAAGTAAACCGCTGTACTCCACATAGTATGTAATGCAGGTAATTTACAGCTTTATTTTCATATAGCACAGGAATGATAAACTGACCTAAAGCTTTTAGAGTTTAGAGAAAAGCCAAGTCATAAATTGTTTGTGAAATGAGGTTATACCAACTCGGCACCCTCCGGCATCGGAGTTCAATCTCACAGTAGCATTTGGTATGCCAACCTTCGGCCTTTTTCGGTACTGATAAACGCTTCCCATGGCAGTGTGCCAAACTTTGGCAGGTCGAGTCGGTCTGAATGCTAACTTATTTCTCTTAATTCTTCAGACCAGAGTATAATGATATTACTTCATAGTTCGTTTTGTGTTATCTTGTTGAGGCAAGCTCCCTTACAACGAGGAACCACATGATTTTTAGTCCTAAACTTTCCATTCTTCCGCCACCGCAACTTCGTCTCTGGCCAGAACTTGACACTACACCAGCGACATTTACGCTTTACGACGGAACGGCGCTTGCTTTGCGTTTGGGGCACAGGACTTCTGTTGATTTTGATTTTTTTTCTAATCACCCTTTTGATCCAGATGATCTGGCTGATGCTCTTCCTTATCTCAAGGGAGCGGAGCGCGTGCAGGTTAGCCAAAATACATTGACTTGCCGTGTTGAGCGTGACGGGCCTGTTTTGCTCTCTTTTTTTGGTGGTCTTGGTCTTGGGCAGGTTACTCCTCGCGATCAGGCTGAGGGATGTTCAATCTATGTCGCATCGCTGCTCGACATTGCAGGAACGAAAGTAGCTGTGATACAAAAACGGGCAGAGGTAAAAGACTATCTCGATATTGATGCGCTGTTACAATACGGTGTTGACCTGCCAAACGCTTTAGCTGCTGGCAGTGTCGTTTATGGACGCAGCTTCAACCCTATGATTGCATTGAAGGCACTCTCCTATTTTGATGATCTTCCAACCTTATCCGCAGATGTGCGCAAGCGGTTGAGTATTGCAGTTGCTTCTGTCGATCCTGCCTCTCTTCCCATATTAACGCCTTACGTCAAGCGGACGGATGAAAACGAGCCAACATCATGAAACCTTTACCCATTACTCCGGACACTTTAAACGTGGCACGTCGGGTCGTATGGTTCAATACGCCAGAGGAAGAACTTGCTGATCCAATACATTTTCTTGCGCATGTTATGACTTTTGGTACACCTGAAGATTTAAAAGCGCTGCAAGGCATCGTGGGGAATGACGAATTCCGTGAGGTTTTGGAGCATGCTCCACCTGGCGTTTTTGATGTGCGCTCGTGGGCATACTGGAACCTGAAATGTGGACTGCAACCAATTCCGCCTTTGCCGACCCGTACCCAGCTTTTAGATTTTACTAAAACTGCTTAGCGTGCGATTTTTTCCGAATTCTAAAGCGATCCCCTACACGTCTTTTTTGGCATATAATCTTGTATAATCACAAACTGAGTATCCGGCGAAAATGTGCCACCTTTTCCCCGTCATCAAAATCTTTGAGTACTTCTGCACATGGTAGGCAATAGATGTCACGAAAAGAGGCTTTGAGGTGAACTACCCGGCGCACTTCGAGCTGCGCGGCACGCGAAACAGCAGCGATGATCAATTCAGCTTGGAGTGACCTATGAAAAACGGACGCGAGAAACCTCAAAACCAAGCTTGCCGAAAAGAAAGCACTCTGGCATAAGGTTGTTAAAGGTTGAAATAAGTGTTACCTTTTTAAAAAAGGAGATTTGGTCATGTCACAGACAAAAGGCGTCAAATTAGATGACACCACACAGCAACGACTCGCGGCTTTGGCTCGCATCCGAGACAGGTCGCCGCACTGGCTCATGTGCAAGGCAATAGAAATATTCTTAGATCGCGAAGAAAATTACGAGCGAGAAAAACGCGAGGATATGGAACGGTGGGAACGTTATCAATTAACGGGCGAGGCTATACCCCATAAAAAAGCAGCCGCATGGCTTGAAAATCTGGCAAAGGGAAAGGTGACCTCTTGTCCCAAATAAAATGGCTCCCTGAGGTATTAGCCGATGTCGAGAGGCTTTATACGTTCTTGCACGAAAAAAGCCCCGGTGCGGCAGCTCGAGCAGCAAAGACTATTCTTGACGGAGCGAATTTTCTAACATCAATACCAGACATTGGACGCCCAATGGACGATGATACTGGAAGACGCGAATGGGTCGTATCTTTTGGGGCTGGAGCTTTTGTTCTTCGCTATATGCGCGACGAAAAAGATACGGTTGTTATTATTCGTGTCTGGCACAGCAAAGAAAATAGAACGTAGAGCCAGTTAACAGTAAACAAAGAAACTTCAAGGAAGGAAACATTGAGTATGCCGGGGAAAATGTGCAACCTTTTCCCCGGCGTCAAAATCTTTGAGTACTTCATCCCTAACCAAGAGGAGTCAGATGATTTTTAGTCCTAAGGGATTAGGAAAATACTGATCTACCTTTTATAATATCTTCATACTGCAACGTAAAAACTGGAGAACTTGCATATGAAGACATCTGTAATGAATCGCAACGGCATAAATCCTGAGATAGCAGGGCTG